>Ga0207684_10000051_pt1 | contig 230737 bp, 221 predicted proteins | sample KBSK5501metaG_FD_184342 | JGI IMG/M metagenome (GOLD analysis project Ga0207684, IMG submission 184342) | Corn, switchgrass and miscanthus rhizosphere microbial communities from Kellogg Biological Station, Michigan, USA - KBS K5-50-1 metaG... | ecosystem: Host-associated > Plants > Roots >... | reverse complement strand
CCGTTCTCCCGATCTGCACACCGCAGCGGCGTGCTTATACGCACCCACATCAATGCCGACCACAGCGCTCATGGCGCCCTCCTTATCTTTGGTCGACCCCAGTGGTTCTCGCTTACCTCTGACCAGCGTCCGCTGATCCACCATCTCCGGTCTCTGCCGTTGGAACCCCATCGCCGCCTCAGTCAAAGGGCGAGGGCCGGTCTCTAGCCCAAACGGTCTCAAGCCGGATAGCCGCTCGCCGGTTTCCCCGCAGAGGTCAGGTCCATCCTGACCACTACAAGGCGTTATATCAGCCGCTTGTCGTCGGGACGACGTGGATGGCGAACACCAGGAACAGCGTGACGATGAGGCCGATCAGGGAGATGAAGGTCGTGATGAGCTTGCTCGTCAGGCTCCATCCGGTGAACCAGACGAAGATCGCCGAGACCGGGCCGCACAGCCACAGCAGAAGGATGTAGATGAGGATGCTCGTGGTCCCGACCTGCCAGCTCGCGTAGTGGACGTTGTGGCTGTAGTCGCTGTACTGCATGCGCTCGCCCGCGAGGCGCCAGTCCGCCTCCGGGGGCAGCGGAGGGGGCGCCGCGAGGGCGGCCGCCTCGCGCTCCCGCTTCTCGCGCGCCAAGCGCTCGATCTCCGAGGGGTCGACCCAGGAGGGGAGGGGAACTGCCGCGGCGGCGGACCCGGCCCAGGCCGGCGGGGGAGGTGGTGCAGGCGGGGGAGGCGGTGCGGGCGGTGCGGGCGGCGCTGCCGGTGCTGGCGGCTGGCCGGGCATCGGGGTCCGCTGGCCTGCATACGGCTTCCAGACGGCGCCGTCGAAGCGCCACTTCCCGTCCTCGGACAGCGCGTCATTCCATTTCGCGCCGTCCCAGAACCAGTTGCCATCCGCCGACCACCCGGTCTGGACCGAGCTCATAAAGCGCGGCCATTAAAGCATCGGCGCGTGGCATATACCCGTGTGAGCGCGGAAATTGGGGACAATCGTTTCCAGCCGGCGTAGCTCAGCTTGGTTAGAGCAGCGGTCTTTTAAACCGAGGGTCCGGGGTTCGAGTCCCCGCGCCGGCACCACATTTTGTATTCAATTTCGGTCGTCAGCCCCTGCAGCCGTCCACCGCCGTATGGCCACGATATTGCCAATCGTTTGGCTTCGACCTGGCTATACGGAGCCAGATCCGAACTCGGGAGCAGCGGTTTTTCTGACCGCTGCTCCGCGAAGGTGAGAGCCGAAACGCACCCTTGGCGTTCTATACGGGCGTCAGTTGCTACGCAATTTGCTCGGTGCACGGTGCCGCTCGACCCAAGCAAGCGCGCTGCGTCAGTCGAGCTAACGTCGGCCACAGAAGCGACTCGAGCGAGTCAGGCCGCCTGGCTCCGAACGGCGCCGCCCCCCATGTGGATCGCATCCACAAGGAGGTGGTTGCGGAAAATACTCTAGTGCTATATTATTGAGCAATGGAGCAAGTGCTGATCCTTGAAGCAATGCGGACTCCTGTTGGGCGGCGCAACGGGGCCCTGGCCGCCGTCCACCCCGCGGTGCTTCTTGGCCGTGTTCTGAGGGAGCTCCTTGCTCGCGCTGGCGTGGATGGTGGCCAGGTCGAGCAGGTCATCTCCGGGTGTGTCAGCCAGGTGGGGGAGCAGTCGTTCAACGTGGGGCGTACCGCGTGGCTGTCGGCGAGCCTGCCTGAGAAGGTCGCCGTCTCCACGGTGGACGCGCAGTGCGGCTCCTCCCAGCAAGCCTTCACCCTTGCCTCGGGCCTGATCGCCGGCGGCCTGGCCGACGTTGTGATCGCCTGCGGGGTCGAATCCATGAGCCGGATCCCGATCGGCTCCAACTACAAGAAGGAGCTCGGGCTTGGTCGGCCTGTCCCGCCCGAGTACCTCCAGCGCTACCAGTTCGTGAACCAGTTCCAGGCGGCAGAAGCAATTGCCAAGAAATGGGACGTGAGCCGTGAGCGAGCCGATGAGTTCGGCCTCCTGTCGCAGCAGCGAGCGGCCGCCGCGTGGGCCGACAACCGCTTCGGCGAGCAGATCGCACCAGTCGAAACTGACTCGACGACAGTGGTGAAAGACGAGGGCCTGCGCGAGACGGGCCTCGATGCTCTGTCCCAGCTTCAGCCCGTTCTGCCCGCCGGCATCCACACCGCCGGCACGGCGTCCCAGATCTCGGACGGCGCTGCGGCGGTGTTGCTAGTGAGCGAGCGCTGGGCGGCCCAGCACGGTCTCGAGCCGAAGGCGTGCGTCGTCGACTCGATGCTGATCGGCGTGGACCCGGTGATGATGCTGATCGGTCCACACGAGGTCACGCCTCTCCTGCTTCGGCGCAATCACCTCGCAATGGGCGACATCGACCTGGTCGAGATCAACGAGGCATTTGCTTCGGTCGTGCTGTCGTGGGCGGACGTGGTTGACGCTGACCTCAGCCGCGTGAATCCCAACGGCGGCGCCATCGCGCTCGGCCATCCACTGGGCGCGACCGGGGCCGTTCTCCTGACCAAGGCCGTTCACGAGCTGCAGCGAACTGGCGGCCGCTACGCGCTGGTGACCATGTGCTGCGGTGGCGGGTTGGGAACCGGAACTTTACTGGAGCGTGTGAGCTGAGATGCAGTACGAAGACCTCCTCTACGAAGTGGACGGCCCGGCGGCGGTCGTCACGATCAACCGCCCGAATCGCCTCAACGCCTTTCGCGCCAAGACCATCGAAGAGCTGATCCATGCGTTCAAGCAGGCGTGGGCAAACGACGAAGTTCGTGCCATTGTCCTCACCGGCCAAGGCGACCGCGCCTTCTGCGTCGGCGGCGACGTCAAGCAGCGGAACGAGACCGGCGACTACGGGCCGACGTCGAACGGCCTGTTTGAGGTCACTTACTTCCACCGATTGATTCGTGACGTGCCCAAACCGGTGATCGCGGCCGTGAACGGCCTCGCCATCGGAGGCGGCCACGTGCTGCACGTGCTCTGCGACCTCTCGATCGCTGCCGACCACGCCAGGTTCGGCCAGGCCGGCCCGCGAGTCGGATCCTTCGACGGCGGCTTTGGCTCCGCCTACCTCGCGCGGGTGGTGGGGGAGAAGCGTGCTCGCGAGATCTGGTTCCTGCTGGACCAATACTCAGCGGCCGACGCCGAACGCTGGGGCCTCGTCAACAAGGTCGTCCCGGGCGAAGAGTTGCTCGAGGCCGCGAAGCAGTGGGGCAGAACCATCGCGCGCTACAGCCCCACCGCGCTCCGCTTCCTGAAGCACTCGTTCAACGCCGACACTGATCACCAAGGCGGCCTATCGCTGCTGTCCGAGGACGGACTCAACGTCTTCCTGCAGACGGACGAAGCGAAAGAGGGGGCCGCCGCATTTGCCGAGAAGCGCGAGCCGGACTTTGCGCGGCACCACGGATCTCACTGAGGAGCGGTCATGAGCATCGCGATCGATCTGTCCGGCGAGGTGGCTCTGGTCACCGGCGGCGGCAGCGGCATCGGGGAAGCGATCGCGACCACCCTTGCACGGGCCGGGGCGGGCGTCGCAGTTGCGGATCTGTCCGAGGAGTCGGCCCGCCGCGTCGCCAAATCCATATGCGAGAGCGGCGGGAAGGCATTCGCCGTGCAGATGGACATCGGCGATCCGGCTTCGGTCGAGGCGGCCATCTCGCGACTGCACTCCGAGCTCGGGCTGATCTCGATCCTCGTCAACAACGCGGCGACGTGGGTGGTCAAGGAGTTCAAGGACACGACTCCACAAGAGGTGGATCGCGTGATCGACGTCACTCTAATCGGCACGATCAACGTGACCCGCGCCGCCTTGCGGGATGTCGTCGAGCGAAAAGGGCGGGTCATCAACACAATCTCCGATTCGGCTCGCACCGGTGAACGGCTCATGAGTGTCTACGCCGCCGCGAAAGCGGGGCTGATCGGGCTGACCAAGAGCCTTGCGAAGGAAGTCGGTCGCGACGGAGTGACAGTGAACGGCGTCTCTCCGGGCACTACGTCTACCCCGGGCGGATCGGCTTTCATCGAGGCGGCGGGCGGTCCGGAGAAGCTGGCGCGGGCTTATCCAATGGGCCGCATCGGCGAGCCCCAGGACATCGCCAATGCCGTGCTCTTCTTCGCCTCGCCGCTGTCTTCGTGGATCACGGGCCAGATCCTCAGCGTCAGCGGCGGATTCACGATGGTGTGACGTGGCGATCACGAGCGCGCCACTCAGGTTCGATGGCGACGTTGCGATAGTGACCGGCGCGGGCCGCGGCCTCGGCCGCTGCCACGCGTTGGAGCTGGCCCGACGCGGCGCGCGCGTGGTCGTTAACGACCTCGCCGGCGATTCCGACCCGGCCGCGCGGGTGGTCGAGGAGATCAGAGCTGCTGGCGGCGTGGCCGTCGCCAACCACGACAGCGTTGCCACCGCCGAAGGTGGCGAGCGCATCGTTCAGCAGGCGCTCGACGAGTTCGGCAGCATCGCAATCGTCGTCAACAACGCCGGGATCCTGCGCGACAAGGCGTTTCACAACCTCACGCCAGACCTGATCGAGCCGGTGCTGCTCGTTCACCTCACCGGGGCCTTCAACGTCACCATGCCGGCCTGGCGTCACCTTCGCATCGCCGCCTACGGCCGCGTCGTCAACACGACGTCGGCGTCTGGCCTCTTCGGCAACTTCGGCCAGGCCAGCTACGGGGCCGCGAAGGCGGGATTGGTTGGGCTCACACGGTCGCTCGCGATTGAAGGCCGCAAGGTCGGCATCTCGGTCAATGCGATCTCGCCGATGGCCTCAACGCGCATGACTGAGGACCTCCTGGGCGAGAACGCGGAGCTCCTCGCTCCCGAGCAGGTTTCTCCGGTGGTCGCCTACCTCTGCCATCGCGATTGCCGCATCAACGGTCAGATCGTTTCGGTCGGCGGAGGGCATATCTCGGCGGTGGTCACCTCGGTCACGCGGGGAATCACCGAGCCCGAGCTTTCGGCCGAGGCGGTGAGGGACCGGCTCGATGAGATCTTCAATCGCGACGATGAAATCGTTCCAAGGCACCTCGGCGACGAGCTCAGGATGTTCGTCGAAGCGATCAGGGAGGTCGGATCGGCGTGATCTCCTTCGCGTTCACCGAGGAGCAGGAGGACTTCCGCCGCGGCCTGGCTCAATTCGCACACGATGTGCTGCGGCCCGGGTACCGCGAGCGTGCAAGCAAGACCGAATTCCCCTGGGACATTCAGCGCGAGCTCGGCTCCATGGGCGTACTCGGCATCGGGCTCCCAGAGGAGTACGGCGGGACCGGCGTCGAGGACCCCATCCTGCTCGGGCTGGCGGCGGAAACTCTTGCGGAAGGCGACGTGAACGTAGCGTCCGCCCCGGTTCAGGTCGGCCTTATCGGGTCGCAGCTCGCGCGTGGCTCGGAGGCGGTGCGCGAGCAGTATCTGAAGCCGCTGATCAAAGGCGAATGTACGGTCGCCATAGCGCTGACAGAGCCGGGCTCGGGCTCCGATGCGGCGGCCCTGCGGACGATCGCCGAGCCGGCGCCCGGCGGCTGGCGCCTTACCGGCGAGAAGACGGCGATCTCCTGGGCGATGAACGCGGTAGCGGCGCTCGTCTACGCCCGCGCCCCCGGTTCCTCGCGCTCCACGGGAGTGAGCTGCTTCGTAGTCCCGCTCAACGCGATGGGTGTGACGCGCACGCCCACGCTGGGCATGGGATGTCTCCCGCTCGGTTGGGGCTCGATCCACATGGAGGGCGTGCTTGTTGCGAGGGACTCGCTGATCGGCGAGGAAGGAGGCGGTTTCGCCGGCGTCATGCATCACTTCGACTTCAGCCGCCCCGCGCTGGGCTTGATGTGCCTCGGGGCGGCTAAGGCCAGCCTCGAAGAGGCCGTTGCATTTGCCGCCGAGCGAGCGGCATTCGGACAGCCAATTGTCAACTTCCAAGGCGTGTCATTCCCGCTCGCTGAGCACGCGACGTATCTCGAGGCCGCGCGGTGGCTGTGCTATCGCGCGCTCTGGCTGCGGGCCACCGGCCAGCCGCACACCGCGGTCGCATCGATGAGCAAGTGGTGGCCGCCGCTTGTCGCCAAGGACGCCATCGAGGCTTCGATGAAGATTCACGGCCACCTCGGCTATTCGGCCGAGATGCCGCTACAGCAGCGCCTACGCGACGTCATGGCCTACCTGATCGCTGACGGGACTGCGGAGATCCAGAAGCGCGTCATCGCTGCCGAGCTCCGCCGCCCTCTGGCCGCCGTGCGGTGATCAGGGTCGGTCTCGACGTTCACGACTCGATCCTCGGGCAGTCCCCGGAGGCGTCCCGCCGGCTCGTCCAAAGGTCCGCTGACTCCGGCCTTGACTTCCTGGTTGTCGGAGACCACCTGAGTTTCCAGGGCGGGCAGGGCTTCGACGGGATCGTGTCGGCGGCGTTCGCCCTGGCGGCCCACCCAGCAATGCCGGTCCTGATCAGCGTCTATCAACTGGCACTCCGGCACCCCCTGGCCGTAGCCCGTCAGCTCTCGTCGCTCGCCCGGGTCGCTCCAGGCCGGCTCGTTTTGGGCGTCGGCGCCGGGGGCGAGGATCGACAGGAGGTCGTGAACGCTGGCGTGGACCCCAGCACGCGTGGTCGCCGGCTGGACGAGTCGATCCGCGTGCTCCGGCTGCTCGCGACCGGAGATCCGGTCGACCTCGAGGGCGACTTCTTCCAGCTGCACCACGCGCTGGTCTTGCCAGTCCCCTCGCCGCCGATACCGATCGCTGTCGGTGGTCGATCTCCCGCAGCGCTGAAACGGGCGGCCCTCCTGGGTGACGGCTGGCTGCCGATGTTTGTGTCGCCGCGTCGCTTTCGGGAATCGGTCGAACGGATAACCGAGCTTTCTTCGTTGGCCGGTCGGACTTTAGCCATCGCCCCGACCCTGAGCGTCTGGTGCGGCCTTGACGATGACGCGGGCCGCGCCGGCACGCTTCTCGCCGGGACTCTCGAGTTGATGTACTCGCGGCCGTATGAAGACTTCCGCCACCTCACCTGTGCTGGCACGCCGCGGCATGTGGCTGAGGCGCTTCTTCCTTACGTTGAGGCCGGCTGTAGCGACTTCTCGCTGCTGGTCGCTGCCTCGAGCTGGGAATCGGCAGTGGAGAATGCCACGGCTGTGCGGCATCGACTCATCGAGATGGCCAGCTTGCCTTCAGCTTCCGCTTGTCGACCTTCCCCGCATCCGTCATAGGGAGCTGCTCGGTCAGAAGCCACCAGTCGGTGGGCACCTCGTGATTCGGAAGCTGCGTCCGTGCGAACTCAGCAAGCTCCTGAGCCGAAACCGGTATGGTCGACTCGAGCTCGATCGCGGCCCCCACCCGCTCGCCGAGGTCGGCGTCAGGCCGGGCCACCACCGCTGCGTTGCGAACCGCGGGGTGCCGAAGCAGGGCCGACTCCACGTGAGCGCTGGCAATGTTCTCGCCGCCGCGGATGATGATGTCCTTGGAGCGGCCGGTCACATAGAGCAGACCCTCCTCGATGCGGCCGAGGTCGCCGGTGTGGACCCAGCCTTCGGCGTCGATGATGGCTGCCTCGCGCTGGCCCCAGTAGCCGAGCATCTGCCCCGGCGTACGGACCAATATCTCCCCGACGCCCTCGCCGTCAGGCGAGTCGATTCGGATCTCGCTGACGGGCGTCGGCTTGCCCGACGTTCGGGGATGTTCGGCCATTACTCTTCCGGAGGCTGAGGCAACGGTCCCGCCGGTCTCCGTCATTCCGTAGATCGTCGAAAGCCCGCGGTGGGCTCCGGGAAACGCGACCCGCAGCCGGGCGGTCAGCTCCGGCTGCACCGCGGCGCCGCCCAGTGAAATCGACCGAACGCGGCTTAGGTCGCGACCCACCAGCGACGGATGCTCCAGCACACGAAACGCCATCGTCGGTACTGCGCCCCACACATTCACCTGCTCGCGCTCGATCAGATCGAGCACCTGCTCGGCGTCGAAGCGGCCTTCGAGGAAGACAATCGTCTGGCCGCACAGGGTCGCCAAGAGCAGAGCCTGGATGCCGCCGATGTGAAACATCGGACCGCTCTGCAAGATCACCGCGCCCGGCTTTTCGGGATCGAGCTGTTGTGGCAGGCGGCCAGACACGAGCAGCAGGCTATGCAGGTTCGCGATCACCGAGCGATGGGCCAGGACGGCCGCCTTGGGGTCGCCGGTCGTGCTGGCGGTGAAGACGATCACGGCGGGGTCGTTCTCGTCGCCGCCCACGATGGGCGACGCGGTGGGGCCGGCCTCGCCCCATCGCCGAACGTCATCTACGAGCACCACCTGGCGTTCGGTCAGGTCCGCCAGCAGTTCGCGACGCTTCTCGTCGGCGATGACAACCGAGGGCTGCACCAGGCGGAGTGCGTGCTCGACCTCGGCGCGGCTCCACCATCCGTTACCAAGGGTTACGACCGCCCCGGCCCGGATTCCGGCCCAGAAGGCCGTAACCCACTCCGGTGAGTTGGGGGCCAGGAGCAGGAGGCGGTCCCCCGGCTTCAGGTCGTGCGCGGCGAGCATCCCGGCGACGCGACTCGAAGCCAAGAACAGGTCGCCAAAGGTCAGCCGGCGGCTCCCCTGTATTAGATGGACGCGATCGCGCCAGCGCTCCGCGTCAACCAGCAGCTCCGCGACCTGGCTCCGTCGCGGCGAGTACTGGAGGAACGGGATCAGCCCGCCCGAGCGGGCCACCTCGGTGCCCCAGTCAAAGGCAACCTTGCTCACCTCGGGAAAATGATACTCTAGTTCTCAACAATCGTGTGCTAGACTATTGCCATGCCGGACGCGCGGGTGGCCCTCATGCCGCAGGCGGTGCTCGACGAGGCGATGCTCGCGACGATGCGCGCCAAGACCGGAGCTCAGCTTCGCATCGATCACTCGATCAACAACGACATCGCGTCGCGGATCGCTGTGGCCAAGTTCGCAGGCGGCATCGGCGACATCAACCCGCTGTGGACCGATGCGCAATACGGCAAAAGGTCTCCGTTCGGCGCGCCGGTGGCCCCGCCCTCCTTTGTCATCGGCTGCTTCTCCGGCATCCAGTTCGGCTGGCCGGGGCTCGGGTCATTTCACTCCGAGTCTCAGCTGACCTTCGAGCGGCCCGTCTATTGGGGAGACGCCGTCAACGCCGTATGCGTGTACGACGGCTTCGACGGCCCTTCACCAAGCAGCTTCGCCGGCCGCACGGTGACCGACCACTTCACGAACACCTACACCAACCAGCGCGGGGAGAGGATCGCCACCATTCGCTGGCACGTCATCAACTTCGAGCGCGGGTCGGCCGCGCGCCGGCGCGCCGGCGCCGATGGTGCGAAGCCGCAGCTTCCTCACCGCTGGACAACGGCGGAGCTGGCGGAGATCGAGGCGCGGGTCCTGGCCGAGAGGCCGCGCGGAGCCGAGCCGAGGTACTGGGAGGACGTCAACATCGGCGACCAGGTGGACGTGATCACAAAGGGGCCCATCGGCCTGACCGATGAGATCGCCTTCGTCGCCGGCGGCGGTACCCCAATCCCGCGCCTGAAGGCACACGCTGCCGCCCTGCACGACTACCAGGCGCATTCCGCGTGGTCATTCCGCGACCCGGTCACCTCCGCTCTCGAGCCGATCTACTCGGTCCACTACAACCTGCAAGCAGCGAACGCAATGAGCGCCGAGTACCAGTACGACGTGGGCTTCCAGCGCCAGAGCTGGCAGATTCATCACCTGACTCACTGGTGCGGCGACCACGGCTGGGTCAAGGCGTGCCAGGCGCAGTACCGGAAGTTCGTCTACCTCTCCGACGTCATCGATCTGACCGGCGAGGTCACGGACAAGGGTGTCGACTCCGAAGGCGAGCACCTCGTCCACATTCGCACCGCAGCGCGCAACCAGCGGGGTGAGACGGTTATGCCAGGAAGCGCGGTCGTTGCGCTGCCAACGCGCGACGGATCGCCGTCGCCGGCGGCGCACCGTGCCCGCAGGGGTGAGCGATGAGCGATCAGCCGCAGCTCGAAGACTTTCTCGCGAAAGCCGAAGGCTTTCTCGAATCGCGGTATTCGCGCCGCGCCCCCGAGCGCGGCCGCCTCCAGTGGGGCGAGGGCAGCGACGAGGTGCGCGTCTTCCAGGAGCCCGACCCAATCGAGGAGGCCGACGCCCTGCCCGAAATCCGCGCCTGGCGGAGCGCGCTTTGGGATGCAGGCATGGCCTGGATCTCCGGCCCGACGGAGTACGGAGGTGATGGGCTGCCGCGCAGCTACGAGGCGGCCTTCAACCAGCTGACGCGCAAGTTCGACGTCCCCGGCGACGCCGCCCTGACCGTGAGCCTCGGCATGATCGCGCCCACGATCCTGCGTCACGCGGATGAGCGCCAGAAGCGCGAATATCTCCCGGCTCTTTATCGCGGCGACCTGATCGCCTGCCAGCTGTTCAGCGAACCAGGGGCCGGATCCGACCTCGCATCGATCAGGACCAGGGCGATCCGCCAAGGCGATAGCTGGCACATCACCGGCCAAAAGGTCTGGACGTCCGGAGCACATCTAGCGGACATAGGCGAGATCATCTGCCAGACCGCGCCGGAGCCGCGCCACCACAACCTCACCGCCTTTCTCATCGACATGCACGCGCCCGGCGTGACCGTGCGGCCGCTTCGGCAGATGACCGGAGGCGCCGCGTTCAACGAAGTGTTTCTCGACGGCGTCGAGGTGGCGGACAGCGCTCGACTCGGGGCCGAGGGCGAAGGCTGGCGCGTCGCACTGACCACGCTCTCGTTCGAGCGCAACGCGATGGGACACAGCGCCTTCGGCGGCGTCGGAATCCTCTCCACCGATAGGCTGATGCAGCTGGTCCGCCATTCCGGCAAGGCAAATGACCCGCTGGTCAGGCGCGCCTTCGGCGAGCTCGTCACCGAGCTACGTGTCGCTCGCTACGCGCAGGACGTGATGGCCGACCGGGCGCGCGCGAGCCAGCCACCCGGGCCCGAGATTGCCCTCAACAAGCTCGCTCTCTCATCGAACATGGCCGCCCTCGGCGAATTTGTTGGAAGCATTCTCGGCCGGAAGCTGATCGCCGACAGCGGGGAGTGGGGTACCTACGCGTGGACGTCGGTCGTACTCGGGGCTCCCGGTTATCGCCTGGGCGGCGGCTCCGACGAGGTGTTGAAGAACATGATCGCCGAGCGGGTGCTCGGTCTTCCGAGGCCGGCTTGAGCGCCGTGAGCACGCGGCCAAACCTCGCTTTCAGCGGAGAGCACGAGGTGCTGCGGAACACCGTCCGCCAGTTCCTGGCCGCGACCTCGTCGCCCGCGGACATGCGCCGGGTGATGGAGACCCCGGACGGCTTCGACCGTTCGACGTGGTCGCGGATGGCGGAGCAGCTCGGGCTGCAGGCGCTGCTCGTGCCCGAACGCTACGAGGGACTGGGGCAAGGACCAGTCGAGGCCCATGTCGTGTTCGAGGAGATGGGGCGCGCCCTTTATCCCGGCCCCTACTTCGCGTCGGTCGCGCTGGCGACCAACGCCCTTCTCTGCTCGGGCGATGAAGGAGCGTGCCGCGACCTGCTGCCGGGCATCGCGGCCGGGTCGACCATCGCGACCGCTGCCGTCGTGGAGACCGGCTTCCAGGCGACGCGCAACAGCGATGGCTGGACCCTGGACGGATCGACAGCGTTCGTCCCTCACGGCCACGTGGCAAATCTCTTCCTCATGAGCGCGCAGACCGTAGCGGGACGCAGCCTCTTCGCGGTCGATGCGGCCGACGCCGGAGTCGAATCGCTGGCGCTCGAATCGCTGGACCTGACCCGCAGGCTCGCCAGTGTCAAGTTGGCTGGAGCGCGCGCGCGCCTGGTCGGTCAGGACGGCGGCGCGGCACCGGTCATCGAGGCTGCGATCGACCGCGCGCTCGTCGCGCTGGCCGCGGAGGAAGCCGGCGGGGCTGCGCGCTGCCTCGAGATGAGCGTCGAATACGCAAAGCAGCGCGAGCAGTTTGGCCGCCCGATCGGATGCTTCCAGGCGATCGCCCACCGCTGCGTCGAGATGCTCCAGCGCGTCGAGTTCGCGCGGGCCGCGTCCCGTTACGCAGCGTCGTGCCTCGCGAGCGGGACCAGCGAGTTTCCTGTTGCGGTGCGTGTCGCGGCCGCGTACTGCGGTCGCGCCTATCGATGGGTGGCCACCGAGAACATCCAGGTCCACGGTGGGATTGGGTTCACGTGGGAGCACGACGCCCACCTTCATTACCGCCGGAGTTGGGCCAGCGAAACGCTGCTCGGAAACACCGACGGGCACCACCTCGCGATCGCCGAGCGACTCGGACTCTAGTCATGGGAGATGCGCAGATGGTCAGCCAGGTGAAAGATGCAGGCATCGGCTTCCGCTACACGGCCAAGCAGGCCGCGCGGTTCAGAAAGCAGGGCTGGTGGGTTGATGAGATCCTGCTCGACCACCTCGACCGCTGGACCACCAAGGCGCCCGACCGCGAGCTCGCCACTGACGGCGCCGGACGCCTGACCTACGGCCAGGCTCGGGGCCAGGCCTACCGCCTCGCGGCCGAGCTCCGCCGTATGGGTGTTGTGCACGGCGACCGCGTGCTCGCACAACTGCCCAACTGGAACGAGTTCGTCGTCATCTACCTGGCGGCGATCAGGGCCGGCGCGGTGTTGGTGCCGATCATGCCCATCTACCGCCACGACGAGGTCGGCTACATCCTGCAGCGATCAGAGGCCAAGGTTGCATTCACCGCCGGTCAGTTCAGGAACTTCGACCACCTGCAGATGTTTCGCGACCTGCGTAGGCAGAGCCCAGCGCTCGAGAAGCTGGTGGTTGTCAGGGGTGAGGCTGGCACGGATGAGGTCATCCTCGGCGAGCTCACCCAGCCTGCTCGCGGCGACGGCGACTTCGACGAGTCCGGCATCGGTTCCCGACCCAGCGCCGACGACGGTCACGTGCTGATCTTCACGTCCGGCACCGAGTCGCGACCCAAGGGTTGCTTCCACACCTGGAACACGATCGGGTTCAGCGTTCGCGGCCTCAGCGAGGCGTTTGGGCTCGACCGCAGCTCGGTTACGTTTGCTCCCTCGCCGGTCAGTCACGGGACGGGCCTCGCGATGGGCGTTGCCGCGCCGATCCTCACGGGCGGTTCACTCCACCTCCAGGACGTCTGGCAGCCGAAGGAGGGCCTGGCCCGGATCCGCGAGCACCGCTGCACGCACGCCGCGACCGCGACGCCGTTCGTGCGCATGGCGCTCGACGCGTTCGATCCCGCCCAGGACGACGTCTCCTCGATGCGGGCCTGGGTGTGCGCCGGCGCGCCGATCCCTGCGAGCCTCGCCGAGGAGGTGAGTCGTGTGTTTCAAGGTTGCCGCCTTCTGCCTCTGTATGGCGCGTCGGAGATTTTCGCCACCACCGCGTGCTGGCTCACCGATCCGCCAGAGATGGCCGTCACCTCCGACGGCCGGCCGGCGCTGGATGGCGTCGAGGTCAAGGTCAGCGATGAGGGCGAGGTCTGCTATCGCGGCCCCGGCGCCATGCTCGGCTACTGGCGCGACCCGGAACGTACGGCGATCGCGATCGACGCCGACGGCTGGTACCACACGGGGGACCGCGGGGAGCTCAGCGCCGAAGGCCTGCTGCGTTTGAAAGGCCGCATCAAGGACGTGATCATTCGCGGCGGCACCAACATCAGCGCCACCGAGGTGGAGGAGCACCTGCTGACTCATCCAAAGGTGAAGGCGGTCGCGGTCGTCGCAATGCCCGACCGGCTGATGGGCGAGAAAGCATGCGCCTTTGTGGTTCCCGATGGAGACGAAGCCCCGACGCTTGCCGAGCTGGCCGACTATTTGAAGAACATTCGCCGCATCGCTGTCCACAAACTTCCCGAACGTCTCGAGATAGTCAAGGAGCTGCCCATGACACCAACCGGCAAGATTCAGAAGTTCGCACTCCGTGAGCGGGCGCGCGACCTGGTCGAGGCATCGAAGAGTTGAGCCTGCGCACACGCACCCGACCAGGCGAGTTCGATCCTCTCGATTGGGTGCTCGAGCACTGGCAGGCGCAGGACCGTCCCGACGCCGAGCACTTCCTCGCCGTGTCTGCTCTATTTCGCACTTACCAGGCGGTCACCGCGCGCACCGACGAAGTGTTGAAGCGATTCGACCTCACGCGGACGGGCTACCTGCTGCTGACCACGCTGTTCCTTTCCCGAGACAACTCCCGGGCGCTCGGCTACCTGAGCAAGCAGCTGATGGTGCATCCCACCACGATCACGCTCGCCGTCGACCAGCTTGAATCGCGAAAGCTGGTCGCCCGGGAGGCGCACCCGACCGACCGCCGAACCACTGTGGTCCGCTTGACGAAGGCCGGACACAAGGTGGCCGATCAGGCCACGGATGGGCTGGCCAAGATCAACTTCGGGCTCCCGATCCCCAAGGAGCTTGCGATCGAGCTGGTCGAGCTCCTGCGTCTCGTACGCCGCGAGATCGGCGACATTCCGCCCGCCGCCCCGGATTGATGGGGAGCGTATCGGTGGGCGAGCGCCTCCGAATGACGATCGATGGGTCAGGGATTGCGGAGGTGGTGCTCGACCGGCCGCCCGCGAACGCGATTGATATGGCGACGCTGGCCGAGCTCAAACGAGGGGCGGAGGCTCTTTCTCTAGACAAGACGGTGCGCGCGGTTCTGCTGAAGAGCGCCCTCCAGCCGATCTTCGCCGGCGGCTTCGACCTCAACTTCCTTGGCCGGAGCTGGGACGAGATGCTGCCGATGATCAGGGCATTCCACGAGACGGCCGACGCCTGGGTGCGGATTCCGTATCCCACCATCGCGGTGATTGGAGGCCACGCCGCGGGCGGCGGCTGCGAGCTGGCGCTGGCGTGCGACTTCCGAATCATGGCCAGAGGCGGGGCGACGATCGGCCTCCCCGAGGTGAAGCTCGGACTGTTGGCGTCCGGCGGCGGCACGACACGCCTGGCCCGCTTGATCGGTCGAGCGGCCGCGCTCGATCTTCTCTTGAGGGGACGGCTCATCGGAGCGGACGAGGCCGAGCGCATCGGGCTGGTCACGCAAGCGACGGATCCTCAGGAGCTTGAGCGCGTTGCGCGTGACCTGGCCGCCGAGCTGGCAGCACTCCCGCCGCTCGCCTTGCGCGAGATCAAGCGGTGCGTCGACCTTGGACTGGATGGCCCGCTGTCGGCGGGCTTCGCGCTGGAGGAGAGCGGCAACCTGGCGCTCGCCGCGAGCACCGACGCCCGCGAGGGCGTGGCCGCGTTCATCGAGGGCCGGCAGCCCAGGTTCATAGGTGCCTGAACTGGCACAGAGGTCGCTGGCCGGGAAGGTGATCGTGATGTCCGGAGGGAGCCGTGGCATTGGCCTGGCGATCGCGCTCCGCGCGGCTCGGGACGGCGCCAGGGTAGCGATCATCGCGAAGACCGAGGAGCCCCATCCCAAGCTTGAGGGCACGATCCACACGGCCGCCGCGGAGATCCGTGCCGCGGGCGGTGAGGCACTTCCGATCGCCGGCGACGTCCGCGACGACGAGCGCGTCCAGGCCGCGGTCGGGCAGGTGGTCGAGCACTTTGGTGGCGTCGACGTTTGCGTCAATAACGCCAGCGCGATCGACCTCTCATCCGTCGAGTCGATAGTGATGAAACGCTACGACCTGATGCAGGACATCAACACGCGCGGGACGTTTGTGTTGACGAAGGCCTGCCTGCCACATCTCAAGAAGGCCACCAATCCGCACGTGCTGACTCTTTCGCCGCCCTTGAACCTCAACCCGGCATGGTTTGGGCGGAGCCTCGCCTACGCGATCGCCAAGTACGGCATGAGCCTGTGCACGCTGGGCTTCGCCCAGGAATTCAGGCAGTACGGCATCGCCGCCAACTCGCTGTGGCCGCGGACCACGATCGCGACCGCCGCGGTCCGCAACCTGCTCGGCGGGGAGGAGGCCATGCGCCGCTCGCGCGACCCGCGCATCGTGGCCGACGCCGCGCACGCAATCCTCACACGCCCGAGCGGAGAGTGCACGGGGCGGTTCTTCATCGACGAAGAGGTCCTTGCTGAGGAAGGGATCTCGGACCTGTCGGTCTATGGGGGAGTGGAGGGCGAGCTGCAAACAGACATTTTCCTGGACTGAATTTCATGGGGGTTTCTCACATGTCGAGCGCTAAACCAATCGAGCTTCGCGGCCGTCGCGGCAAGATCGTCGTTCACCGCTGGTCCGCGGCCAAGCCGCGCTTTGTTGCATTGATCGCGCATGGATACGGCGAGCACGCGGGCCGGTATGCGCACGTCGCCGCGCGGCTGGTCGGGGAGGGCGCGGACGTCTATGCGCCCGACTTCGAGGGTCACGGTCTCTCTGAAGGTGAGCGGGCCCGGTTCGAGAGTGTCGACGATCTGGCGGACGAGCTGGGATCGGTGTATGCGACCGCCCGGCGTGACCACGCGGGACTCCCCGTCGTCCTCATCGGTCATTCGCTCGGCGGGCTCACCGCGACGCGTTTCGTGCAGCGCGCCAAGCCTGACCTGGCGGCTCTTGTCCTGTCGGGACCGGTGGTGGGCGGAAACCCGCAGGTCGAAGCACTGCTGACCATGGATCCCATGCCGGAGGTTCCTATCGATCCGGCCATCCTGTCTCGCGATCCGTCGGTGGGCGACGCGTACGCGGCCGACGAGCTCGTCTATCACGGGGGATTCCACCGCGGCACGCTGGAGGCGATCTTTGCCGGGGGACGCGCTACCAGTAGCGGCCCCAACTTCGGTGATCTGCCAACGCTCTGGATCCACGGCGAAGGCGACGTCCTGGCACCGCTCGGCGCGACCACTCAGGCGATGAAGCACCTTCGCGGCAGCAACATCGAGGAGCATGTCTACCCAGGCGCGCAGCACGAAATTTTCAACGAGGTCAATAAGGACGAGGTGCTGGACGACGTGATCCGCTTCCTCCGCAGAGTTTTGGGAGCCACCGTTCGGTCGTGAGGGTTCGGAGCCTTAGATCGAGGCCGAACCGGTTCACAGCCATGTCAGGCATTCGCGGAACCAGATACGAAGACGCGCGAAATTGAGTACAGGAGCCGATCCTGTGGCCCCCGGTCAGTTTTTGATGGGAGGAAACGGAGGGATACCTGAGTCGCCTGGTTTGGGATCCAACCGCCGGCGCCCTCGGATGCACCAGTCGTGTGACCGTAATCCCCATCTAGGGCTGGGCGTGCATTGCGGCGGTCCTTTAGCGCGCTACAGAATCAGCGCGCGTGGCCGAAGTACATGAGTTCCCAGATTGCGTCGTCCTTATACGTCTCTACAAGCTCATTACCCCGATACCTCGAGATCTGGAGGTCACCGACGAATCGCAGGTAAGCGCCGTCAAAGTGCATTAGTTTGGCTGCGATACGCTTGACTCCTGTGATGGCGTCTACCATCCGGGCTGCCGTCAGGTCGCGGCTGCGCGTGAACGAAACCACATACCGATCGTCGCCATCCCGGTAGGTGTAGCGCGTCGTCGTTGCAACCGGTTTGCCTGTTTTCTGATCGGTATAGAGGCCTTCACGCTCGAACGTGACCTTGGCTGGGTCGTCTCCAACGAGGACGTTGTCGCGGGCGAGCATGAAGATTGGAATTGGCTCGAATCCGTACTTCTCGGCTGAAGTGATGTAGGAGGCGATGGCCGAATATGGCCCGGCCTGGCCGCGAGCCCAATACCAATCGTGCACCACGTTCATCAGGCCGACGTTCCCCCAGTTGTGATCGTGGTATCCGACTCCCGTCGTCTCGTGCTTCGCACTGTTAATGGAGTACGAGCAGGTCACATCGCCTTCCGGCACCGAGGGAAGCCAGGCGAATTCCAGCTTCCGATCAGCCCCGAACAGGATGTAGCCAGTCGATGGACGCCAAGGAGGGACCTTGCCCGTCAGCGTGACATCGATCGAGATCTCTTCGGCCGTCGCCTGGATCCGATACTGGTGGAGGTCACCGGTGAATCGGTTGTTGCCGAGGCGCACATCCGCATGCTCGGTGGCTGCCGACCATTGGGCAGTCGGATAGCGCACCAGCTTCTCGAAGAGGCGACCGTCGGGAAGCTCGAGGTTGAGTCGAAGCAGAGGTGACAAAGGCTTCTGCGAATCGGCGATGTCCTTGTCCATGAAGGACACGACCAGCTTCGATCCGTCCGCTAAATGTGCATCGAAGTACCACCATTCGTATGTGCCCGCCGAGCCGTCTGTGCGTGCGCCATCTTCCCAGGGCTCAATCGACGTGGGCGACAGGCCGAGGCGTTTGTAGTCCTCGGCTGAACTTGCCATCACCGCCAGCTTCTCCGCCATGACTGCCTCCGTATAAGCGTCATTCTGGTCTGACCGTTTCCAACTGGACGTTTACTTCCGTGCGTGTTGCGCCCGTGATCCTGACGCTACGGCCGCTCGGCTGCCGGCCTGTGGCTGCCTGAATCAACCACGTCGCGACGTCCGCGCGCGAGATCCTCTGCGACAGGCTCCAGTCGGCGCTTTCGGGAAGGACGGTTGATCCGGTGGCGGGCCCGTCGCCAAGCGTGCTTGCGTAGACGATCGTCCAGTCGAGGTCGCTCGCGCGAAGCAGCTGCTCGCCGGCGCTCTTGTCCTTGATGAGGCCCTTCATGGCGATGCCGGTGGCGAGCCGGAGTACGGGACTCATGCGATCCCGCTGAACGAGCCAGGACGAGAGCACGACGACCCGCCGGACTCCCGTCTGGCGGGCGCCGACGACGATTGCCGCGGTGGAATCCGCGATCACCGATCCACCACCGCCGAGAGTGCTGATGACAGCGTCGGCGCTCTCCAGGGCGCGCGCGACGGATTCGGGGTCGGTCGCCGAGCCGGAGATCACGCGGAGGTTGGCCTGGCTCGTGCCTAGCTTCTCGGGAGAACGGACGAGGGCGGTGACCATGTGCTCGGCGGCTAGTGCCTTCTCGACTACGAGGCGGCCGGTGCCGCCGGTCGCTCCGAGGACTACAAGATTCATGGGATTCTGCTCCTGTCCCAGATTTCTCGAAGTTGAAGCTTCAAGTTGGTAATCTAAAAGAACTTGAAGCGTCAACTTATTCCCAAGCCGGATTCCGCTCCGCCAACCCAACCGCCCCGCTGGCTGAACAACCACGAGTGGAGCGCGTGGCTTCACCTGATGGCCACCTTCACCCTGTTGCCGGCGGCGATCGATTCTCAGCTCCAGCGCGAAGCCGGGATGACCCACTTCGAGTTCAGCGTCATGGCCGCACTCTCCAGACAACCGGGCCGCCGCCTTCAGCTCAAGGACCTGGCCGTGATCGCGAACGGTTCGCTCTCGCGGCTCTCGCACGTCATCTCGCGCCTTGAGCGCCAGGGTTGGGTGCGCCGGGTAAGCGGGACCAAGGGCCGCGCAACGAAAGCGGAGTTGACAGAACCGGGCCACAGGAAGCTGATGCAGGCGGGTCCGATTCACTTCGAGGAGGTTCGAAGGCTCGTCTTCGACGTGCTTACGCCGGAGGAGGTCAGAGACCTGAAGCGCGTGACCAGCCGTCTCAACGCGCGTCTGATTCCGGAGACCGATCTGGGGCCGCTCGCCCGAAGAACGCGAGCACGTGCGCTGCGCCAGTCGAACTAGCCCCGGGTTCAGATTGAACTGCCCTGGGTTTGATGGAGGCGCTGATGGGCTCCGCGTTTACTTGGCTGACGTATAGCCAATTCGTATTGCCAAGCCGAGGAGGCTCAAGGAGCCATGGGGAGGCGAGATGCGGAGATCCGAGTTCGCCAGGAGGCATGAGGAGGCGTCCAGCGGCGTTGGTGGCGACTTTTAAACCGAGGGTCGCAGGTTCGAATCCTGTCGCCAGCACCACTTTTCGTATTCAATTTGGGTCTTCAGTCCCTGCGGCAGCCCCCCGCCGTATAGCCACGATATTGCCAATCGTTTGGCTTTTGGCCTGGCTATGCCGAGCCAGATCCGAACTCGGGAGCAGCGGTTTATTAGACCGCTGCTCTGCGAAGTAAGAGCCGGTCGATCTGAACCTGCTCAGCAGCAATGGTGAATGCGCAGAGGCTTGGAAGTTGGACGCCCAAACCGCAGGATCGTGAGACACCCGGTTCAAAAAAGCCGACGCTCTCAAAGGACCTGTCGTTGTGTTCGGTCTCGCGATCCGCTGATACATGCGACGGCTCGCTGAAGCGAATGCGCTAGGCCTCAGGCTTCTGGGCGAACAGACCGCGTGGCTGAGCCTCCGTCGGCGCGCCTTGAATCCCATCTTCTGTCCGGAAGACGCGACATGTCATGCCAACCGGTCCGTCGCCCGTGACAAAGGGGATCCAGACCACCGATAAGGACAGTGGGTGAGCCACATGGAATCCAACTCGCTCCGCCATCTCGGGCGATTCGATCAACTGGTATGCGAGGCTCCGGGCGGCCTCGTCCCAGGGGTCAAGAGCCTGGTCGCGATCGCAAGCGGCAAGGGCGGGGTCGGCAAGTCGACCGTCAGTGCAAACCTGGCGGTGGCCTTAGTGCAGACGGGGCACGCGTTGGACTCCTGGACGCGGACATCTACGGCGCGACGATCCCATCGGTGATGGGCGCTACGGAAAGGCCGGCGCTCGACAGCGCAACCGAAGAGCTGCTGCCGGTCCCGAGCTCACGGCGTGGAATTGATCTCGATCCCACCCGCTTGAGGTGATTTAGGACCGGGCGGCAGTCCTCAAAGCAGACGGAGCGAGCAGTCCCAGCGTGCGCGCCCGCTCGACCGCCTTGCCGCGACTGTGGGCGCTCAGCTTGCCGTAGAGGTGGCGCATGTGAGTCTTCACGGTGTTCACGGAAAGGTAGGTCTGGTCGGCTATCTCGGGCACCGAGAGATTGGTGGGCAGGTATCGCAGAATGCGCGTTTCGCTCTCACTCAGCGGTTCACGGAGCGTTCTCTGTTCGCCGCGGTGCGAGGCAGGCTGATTGCCGGAAAGGAACGTGAGGATGTCCGCGATGAGGGCGGCATGACCGGTCCGGCGCCGTGCGTGGCGCTGTAGCACTTGCGGATTGGGATGGAGAAGGAAAGGCAAGATCGCGCCGTCGACTTCGGCGTAATCTAGGGCGCGCTCGAGCGAACGGTCGGCGCCCTCGCCATCACCTAGAGCGTCGCGCGCGGTCCCATCCAGAATGAGGGCTCGCCACAACCAGCCGGGCCATGTCACGCCCACCGAACCATCAATCACAGGCGCCAGCACAGCGATCGCCTCTTCAGGTTTGCCCTGGGCGATCCGGAGCGCCCCCAGGACGGTGCGCGTATCACCCAGCTCGAGATCCATGTCACTCATCTGTGAAAAGGCGTGCTCGACCGACTCCCTCTTGCCCATGTTGAGGAGCGTTCCGAGCGCAAACGCTCGCGCTTGCTGCGCCAGCTTCAGCGGCGTGACAACCGACTCGGCGAGTCGCTCGGCTGCCCTAAAGGTGGCATGCGCATCGTCGAGACGTCCTCGCAGCGTTTCGAGAAAACCGCGAGCGACGTGAAGCATCATCGCATTCGTCGGATCGGTCGATCCGCCGCTGCTCGTGCGTTGAGCCAGCTCGAGCCAATGCTCTGCCTCGTCGAGCCTGCCCTGCCAAACGAGCGTGTTGCCGAGGGTGAGGTAGGCGGTGAACACGACCGGCGCCTCGCCCCAGCCGTGCTTCTGGGCCAGCTCGATCGCGAGCCGGCTGCGTTCCAGCGCGAGCGCGAAGGATTGGAGTCTTACGAGCAACGCCCAGTTACCGAGGGCATTGATCTCGAGAAACGGACGGTTGATGCGCCGGGCCAAGGCCACGGCCTGCTCCAGATGCCGGTCCGCCTCCGCCGACTGATTGGACCAGAGCTCGGCGATGCCGACGCTGAGCAGGTAAACCGCGCGGAGATCCTCGCCGAGTCCGACCTGGGAAGCTTCCAGCTCCCGCGCTCTTGCCACGAGCTGATGCGCCTCTTCGACAACCACCGGCAGGTTGCCCTGCCGGCGGGCGAGGGTGATGCGGAGGATCGCGAGCCTCACGTCGAGGCCCCGGCGTCGTTCCGCCGGCACCGACGTCAATCCGCGGGTCGCGGCGGCGAGGTGGACTTCCGCACGGTCGACCGAACCGTTCGTGAGCTCGGCGGACGCCCTCATCGCGGAGAGCTCCGGGCCGGCCACGATGCCATCCGGAAAGCGAGAAAGAAGCTCGTAATTCGTGGCAGCGAGCCCATCCAGCTCGAAACCCAACCAGTGATCGGAAAGCAAACGCGAGGCTTCGTTCCACCGCCCTGCCGCCTGTGCGTGGCGGATCGCCTCGATGGGATAGCCATGTTGCGCGTACCAGTCGGAGGCTGCGCCGTGCAGGCGAGGAAGCTCGTCCGGCTCGCTGCGCCTCAGCTCAAGCTGCAGCAGGTCTGCAAACAAGCGGTGATAGCGAAACCAGGAGCGCCGCGCATCAAGCGAGATTACGAACGCGTTCGCCTCTTCCAGCTGCTGCAGGATCCGTTCGCCGCCCGAGCTGCCCGTCAAGTGGTCGGCGAGCGGACCGCTGACTCGCTCGAGCACCGAAGTCCGAAGCAATAGCCGCCTCACCTGGTCCGGCTGGCGCTCCAGCACCTCCGCGAGCATGTAGTCGGCGACCGTGCGCTCGGTGCCCGAAAACTCGGTCGCGAATTGCTCTGGATTGGGGTGCCCACGAAGTAACAGCGCCGCCAGCCTCAACCCCGCCACCCAGCCTTCGGTCCGCTCTAGCAGCAACCCAATGGCGGAGTCCGACAGCTGCAGCCCGGCTGCTTCAAAAAGCTTGCGCGCGTGAGCGAGCGTGAAGCGAAGATCGGCCGCACGGATTTCGGTGAGCTCACCTTCGAGGCGCAGGCGGTGCAGTCCCAGGCGGAGGTCGTGGCGGGTAGCCAGCACGAAGCGCAGATTTGAGGGCGATCGCATCAACAACAGCTCGAGCTGCCGCTGAGCCTCGTCTGCGCGCAGTTCGTCAAGGTTGTCGATCACCAGCCAGATCCGTTCCTCGAGCTGGCCAAGGTTCGCGACCAACCGCTCGACGATCGCCCAGCCGTCAAGCCCAGGCGCGGCCGTCAGAGCCTCGACGACATTCGAACCCGACTTTGTGGCGCGGAGCGCGTCGGCCAGCGAGATCCAGAACCCTTGTGGGTCGCGGTGGTCCGGTCCCACCGCAACCCAGGCGGTGTTCTCGGCCAGGCCCGATTCGGAGATCCAGGAACGCAGCAATGTCCTTTTGCCGCTCCCCGCCGGCGCCGACAGATAGACCACGCGTCCCGCTTCTCGCAGCTTGTCGAACAGGTCGCTACGCGAGACGATCCCTCGCCTCACGCTGGAAAGCTGGCGATCGGCGCCCGAATCTGGCCGGACCGTGGTTGCCACGGCACCTAGATCTTCCCACGGCAGGTTCACCCTGTCTTGGTGATGTGCGGTCACCTCGCGAAGGTCGACCATCGATACGGGTTGTTAAACGTGATCTACGAGTTTCGTATTCGCGGTCATCTGGGGGAGACGACGCGCCGTGCGTTCTCTGGCTTCGAGGCTGAGCCGAATGGCGCGGACATGGTGTTGACGGGTTTCATCCTCGACCAGGCAGCCTTGAACGGCGTGCTGTCGCAGATCGAGGCGCTCGGGCTCGAACTCGTCGAAGTCTGCCGCGTTCAGCCCGACCCGAAGAGCTGACAAATCACCCGGGGCGTGTGATGCGGGCTCACCCGGCCGCGCGGGACGCTGGGAGCAACGCAATGGAGGTAACGATGAGCAGGAGTTTCGATCACTTGAATCTGGTCGGCATCGGCGTCTACTCGCACGTGACCACCGACATGGTTCGGATGCGACGCGAGTTCGTGCAGCGGATCGCCGCCGAAAGGTGGCGCCGCTACATGCTCATGGTGCTCGACGCCGCGATCGGCCAGTGCGAGCGCCGCAACCTCTCAGCGCGTGACCGAGTGCGCGCATCTGACCTCGCGTGCCCCGAGCTGGTGGCGGACCTGATCGAACAGCTCCAGACCGAGCAAGGCAGGCACGTGCGCCGGCCGAGCAACAACTTTGAAGCACTCGACGTCCTGTTCGACCTCCAACGCAGGTACATGCCTCTCGCCGACGACGAGGCCCCAGAGGAGTGGCGGAGATGAGCTGCGGGGCTGGCTTGCCGTGTTGCTCTGGTTTGGAGCGCTCTTCGGAGCGACGTTGTGGGCGGGGCTGCCCGCGGGAGCCCAAGTCTTAGTTCTTCGGAGGTAAGCAATGGAAGTGATCAAACTCGGACGCAGCAACCTGCAGGTCTCACGCATCGCGTTCGGTGCGTGGGAGCTCGGCGGCGACTGGGGCGCCACCGACGAATCAGCCGCTATCGCGGCGATTCGCCGTGCGGCGGATCATGGCATCAACTTCTTCGACACCGCGCAGGGCTACGGCTTCGGCGCGTCGGAGCAACTGATCGCAAAGGCGCTGGCCGGGCGGCCGCGTGACCAGATCGTCATCGCGACCAAGGACGGCCTGCGGCCCCGGCCTGGAGGCCGCGTGCAGCGCGACGCCAGCCCCGACTGGGTGCGGCGAGGCGTGGACGAGAGCCTGAGGGCGCTCAACACCAATTACATCGACCTCTATCAGATCCACTGGCCTGACCCGAAGACGCCCCTCGCGGAAACTGCTGCGGCACTTAAGGATCTGGTGGCGGCCGGGAAGATCCGTCACGTCGGCGTCTCCAACTTCCACGCCGAGCAGATGGAGGAGTTCAGCAAGACGCTGCAGGTGGAGACGCTGCAGCCGCCTTATCACCTCTTCCGCCGGGACATTGAGGCGTCAATCCTTCCCTACACCCGAGCGCACGACATCGGCGTGCTCGTCTACGGGCCGCTCGCGCACGGCCTCCTGAGCGGTGCGTTGACCGCGGAAACGAAGTTCGCGCCCGGCGACTGGCGCTCGAAGAGCGATGTCTTCAAAGGCGAGGAGTTCCGGCGAAATCTGCGCGTCGTCGAGGCGCTCAACAGGTTCGCCGAGGTCGAGCTCGACACGACGGTGGGCCGTCTTGCGATCGCCTGGGCGCTTGCCAACCCGGCGGTTCATGTTGCGATCGTGGGCACGCGCAACACGAAGCACGTCGATGACGCGATCGCGGCGGCCGACCTGAAGCTCGACGCGCCAACCATGCGGCGCATCGACGAGATCGTCTCTGCCGAAGTCGCAGTCGGCGGACCAACACCCGAGTCGGTCTGAGGAGGTTATTGAAATGAAGCCACGTGTAGCTCTTCTTGGAACAGGAATCATGGGCGCGGGCATGGCCGAGCGCCTACTCGACCAGGGCTTCGCCGTTGATGTCTGGGATCGCACCCCGGCGGCCACGGCGCGACTGGCGGAACGTGGAGCAACTGCCCACGCGGAGGCAGCCCTCGCCGTTCGCAGTGCCGAAGCTGTGGTGACGATGTTGCCCACCGCCGATGCAGTGACCGACGTGATGCTGCGTCAAAACGTGCTTGGGTCCATACCGCCCGACGCGGTTTGGGCCCAGATGGGCACGATAGGCGTCGATGCGACGGAGCGGCTGATCAATGAGGTCGCCAACCGCCGACCTGATGTCGACTTTGTGGACGCACCGGTATCGGGTACACGAGAACCAGCCCGGAATGGTCAGCTCACGATCCTCGCCTCCGGTCCTGATCGCGCACGCAAGACGATCGAGCCGGTGTTCAACGCCCTCGGCCAACGCGTGCTCTGGCTCGGCGAGGCGGGGGTCGGGATGCGCCTCAAGCTCGTGCTCAACACCTGGCTTGCCTTCGAGATCGAAGCCGCAGCCGAGGCGAGCGCCACCGCGGATCGCCTTGGAGTTCCCTACAGCGCGCTCCTTGCGGCGGTGCAGGGAGGGCCACTGGCGTCGGGCACGGCGCTGGCGAGGCTCGCAAAGATGGAAAGCTCCGATCACAGCCCGCAGTTCCCGCTCGAGTGGGCGCTCAAGGATCTCGAACTGACGGAAGCCGCTTCCGGTCGCGACGCGATCCCAGTGGCTACAGCTATCGCGGATCGATGGCGAAGGCTTGTCCATGAGGGTTATGGCCGCCTCGATGTGAGCGCGGCCAGGCTTCGGTTGACGAGTGATGAAGGAGTCACGGTCGCCCGATGACAGGCGCCGGCGTCGTGTTCCTGACGACCTTCCTTGCGTCCGTGGTCGAGGCAATCGAGATGGTCACGATCGTCGTGGGAGTAGGAGCGACGCGGGGCTACCGCTACACCCTGATGGGTGCTGGCAGTGGCCTCGCGGTGCTGGCCGTGGTCATCGGGGTTGCAGGCATTGCGCTCGCTGCAATTCCCATCGGCCCGCTGCGTCTGGTCATCGGAAGTCTTCTGTTGTTGTTCGGACTGCAGTGGTACCGGAAAGGGATTGTTCGCGTGGCGGCGCGCGGCTTTGCCGGGTATCACGGCCAAGATCCCCAAGACGGACCTCCTACATCGGGTGGCACCGATTGGACGGCTGCCTTCCTCGCCTTCAAGGGCGTCGCACTGGAGGGGCTCGAGATCGCGATCATTGTCGTCTCGTTCGGCGCCAGCGCAGGACAGCTGGGGATCTCGATCGTTGGCGGAGCGGCGGCAATCGTAGTCATCGGGGCGGCCGGATTCGCCGTTCAGCAGCCGGTCGCGCGGATCCCGCGGAGCTTCTTGCAGCTCGTGGTTGGGACGATGCTCACTTCATTCGGCACTTTCTGGTCCGTCGAGGGACTCGGCGTGAACTGGCCCCTGAGCGACGCCGACATTGTGTTGCTGCTCATCTTCTACGGCCTGTCCGCGCTGACCTTCATTGGTCTCGAGCGGCGAGCCGTGCCACTGACGCCGGAGATCGTGGGCTCATGAGTAAAGGGGTCAGGGTCGTCGTTGCGGTCGCGCGGTTCCTTTACGGCTACATCGTCGGCGACGACCTGGCTGTCGCTGTCGTGATGGTCCTGGCTCTAGCGGCAACTGGCGTGCTGGTGGCAAACGGCACCAACGCGTGGTGGCTGGTGCCTCCTCTGGCGGTCGCGATGACCGCCATCAACTTACTGAGAACAACACAAAGGAGTCAATCGAAGTGATTACAAACTCACAAGGTGAAAAGTCGGCGGGCGAGGTCGGACGGCGCGTATGGGCGCCGCGCTGGTGGCTGGTTCTGTCGATCGGGCTGGTGCTCTGGATCGCAACAGTCGCCGACGCCCTTTACACCAATAACTTCATCCTGATGCCGACGATCGTCCTGTTGGGCAGCTTTCTGGTACCGGTCACAGGCGTCGTCTGGTACCTCGACCACGATGCAAGCCCTGCGTTGTCGCCCAGGCGCATCATCGCCGCATTCATCCTCGCCGGAGTTCTAGGGGCGCTGGCGGCGTCCCTGCTCGAGTACTGGTTGGTATACGGCTCGGGTCCATTCGGCAACCTAAAGGTCGGACTCATCGAGGAACTCGTCAAAGGCGTGCTGATTGTCGTTTTCGCGCTGGGTGTCCGCTCGTACGCGACCCGTGATGGCATGGTCCTGGGAGCGACTGTTGGATTTGGTTTCGCAGCACTCGAGAGCAGCGGCTACGCCCTTGGATCGCTCTTCGTCGTCCAAGGGCACCAGCTCTTCCTCTCGCTCCCATCGGTCGTCCTGAACGAGCTCGTCCGTGGAGTACTGGCTCCGTTCGGCCATGGTCTCTGGTCGGCGATCCTCGGCGGGGTGATCTTCCACGGCGCGCGCAATGGTCGCCTTCGCCCGACCTTCGCCATCCTCATCACCTACATCGGCATCTCGCTCTTGCACGCCTCGTTCGACTCATTCGGCGGCATCGTGGGATACGTCGTCATCTCGATCATCGGGATCGGCCCGCTCATCTACCTCTGGTTGCGCGAGGACCGGGGGTTGCCCTTTCTTCGGCAGACCCACGCGCAAGCAACGCAGCCGATTCAGGAGGCTTGAACCCGATGGCGGCGAATGACGTTCGCATCGAGATCAACCCGCTGGGAATGGTCCTGCTGACCACGGCAAGACCGACCAATAAAGCCAATTCCGGAGGTCACGAGTTGCAACTGAACACCTCGAACGACCAGACGCCGCCCATTGTGGTCGCGTGCGCTGCCGACACGAATCGGCGTGCGGCGGTGTGGTCCTCAGCCGTCCACCTGGCGGCCGCGCGGAAAGCGCGGCTCATTCTCTATGACACAGACGCGGCGTCGCTGTGGACCAGCCCATTTCCAGAGTTCGAAGCCAACCGCTACCAGCACCCGTTGTCTCCGGCCGAACTGAGGGAGCTGGGTCGCGTCGATCTTGCAAGCCAGGTCGAAGACGCCCAAGCCTTCGGTGTGGAGGCGTACGGCTGGCTGCCTACGACGCCCGGGGCTGCGGCGATGGTCGCCTACGCTCAGGCGGCCGGCGCGGACACGATCGTGCTGTCACGCCAGCTCGAGACGCCCTCGCTCTGGCAGCGGCTTGTCCGGCTCACGGCTGGCGACGCCCGGCGAGAGGCTCCGAAAGAAATCACGCTGGAGTTCGTGAGCGGCGATGAGCAGTGGACTGAAGCGTCAGAGCTTTCCCCGAGCCCGGTAAACGTTTTCGACGCCGCTGCGACCCGGGCACTGGGCAGCGCGTTTCGTGCGAGCCGACTGCTCACAGCAATAGGAATCGGGTTGCTGGTCCCGGCACTGCTCCTCGCGGGCGGGGCGATGTGGGGGCTAATCCCGTTGCCGCTCATAGTCGGTGCCATCGGGCTCGGGTTTCTCGGCGCATTAATGCTCGCATCGGCGCGGCCTCGAGCACGTGCCCATCATGGGACGTGAAAGTCATGTGGTCATCGGCTCATGCTCACCGGCTCTGTCCGCTGGAAGCGACACATGCGACAGCGAGCACGAGCGCAGCGACTACCAATGGGGCTAGCCAGACCAATCGCAGCGTGAGGGCCGCTCCGACCAGCCCACCTCCGAACATGGACGCGATGGCCAGCACACGTCGACCATTGTTTGCGCCAGAACCTCCGGCCAATCGCGATTCGGCCGCGAGGGTCGAAAGCATTGTGGTGAGCACAACCGTCGAGTTGAAGCCGGGAATCGCCAGCCGGCTCGTTGTTGCGCTCTGGGCACCCATCGCCGCCGCAAGCAAACCGACGACCGCGTAAGCCGTGACCCCATTCGGAGGTCGCGAGGCAAACCCGAAGGCGATTGCCAGCACGACGATGACGCACTGAATCGCCGTAACTATGCGGAGCAGGCCAGCCGGCTCACGCTCTCGACGTCGAGCCAGACGGGCTGCGGCGAACGCTCCGACGAGGAATGACGCGATGGCGACGGCCGAATTAGGCAGAGAGATACCGGTGGCGCCGGCCAGTGCGAATCCGACGAAAACGATGTTGCCGGTCATGTTGGCCACGAAGACATGGCCGAGTTGCAGATAACTCGTTGCGTCGACGAGCCCGCTGACTCCGGTCAGGAGAAGCATCAGCGGAACAACTCGCCGTTCGATCGCCGTTGATCCTCTTTTTTTCCGACCCGATGTCAGCCCGTGGGCAAGATGCGGCTCTTTGCTTTGCGAAGAGCTTCGGCGCTCGCCTCAAGGCCGCGCCTTTCCGCGTCCGACATCGGCGGCTCGTACATCTTCACGACCCCGCCGGCACCGACGACGCTGACGAGCGAAAGCGTGGTGTCGTAGCGGCCGCTGTAGGCTGCTACAGGGAGGACGGCGCATTCGTCTCGCAGCACAGCCTCGGCAAGTCGAGCCGAAACAGCGCCGATTCCATACTGGCTCGCCCCGGTGCCCTCGATGATGTTGATGTTCGCGTAACGGATGCCGTTCTCGATTTCAGATCGCACCTCGTCGACGGTTTGCCCGCTTTCTTGCAGTAGTTGGAGGACAGGGATCCCGCTCATGTTTGCCGATGACCACAACAGAACCTCGGTCACCCCATGTTCGCCGACAACGAGAGCATGGACGTCTCGAGGCCGCACGCCAAGTCGCTGCGCGAGGTGGACGCGAAAGCGAAGGCTGTCGAGCAGCGTGCCGGTGGAAAAGACGCGCTCGTGGCCTGCCAGCACACGTGTCAAATCGGCAAGAGGGTCAGGGGGATCAGTGACCACCATCAGCACGGCTTGTGGAGCGAACTTCACAACCTGAGGCACGATCTCTCTGTAAACCTCGGCATTCGTATCGAGCAGGCGAAGGCGGCCCTGGCGATCCGACCGATCCGTTGCTCCTCCGCTCTTCTCGTTCACGCCGGCGGTCAGGATCACCAGCTGTGTGCCGGCGAGCGCGCTGTAATCCCCGACGCGGACGTCTACGGCGGGCGAAAGAGGAGCGCCATAACTCATGTCAAGTGCCACGCCACGCGCCCGAGCGGGGTTCTTGTCAATCAGGACCAGTTCGCGGCTTACTCCCCGCTCGATAAGGGCAAGGCTCGTCGCGGCTCCCACCGCGCCAACGCCGACCACGCCGACTTTTGTGTGAGTGGTCTCAGGCATCTTCATGCCCATGGTTGGATTGTGCTCCACCGATCTCGTTGGTTAACGCCACCACGGTTTCCGTGCGGCCTCGCTCGCAGCGCCGACACCGTCTTCCAGGTCAACTTCCAGACGAGCCAGGTACTGGACCCACTCGCCGGCCATGACCACCGCCATCGCCGCTCTGCCGATTTCGGCGTTTGATTGCCAGCGATGCAAACAGTTGAGTGCGGCCTGTCGCAGCGCGGCCAGTGAAACTTGCGACGCACCTTGCATGGACCGTCCGAGGCCCAAGCGGTCTGCCAGGAAGAGATATCTGGCGAGCAGTGCATCGACCTGGTCGCGCACGTCGCGCGCGCCATCAGCGCAGCTGCCCGCCTGGTAGCCCATGTGTCGAGCGATCACGTCAAGGAGGTCGGCGGCCAACTTCACATGGTTGGCCGAAGAGAGCAGTAACGCCGCCGTCTCGCGGTCGAACGCGCCGCCGGCGCGCTCGGTCATAAACGTGTCGAACGCCGCATCGGCACGCACCTGCGCGCGCGCGACGATCTGGCGTGCTCGGTCCGGCGTGCCCTGCGGCTCGAAGCCGAGGACCATGTCGAACGCGAGCTCGAGGTACCCGACCAGGGCACGATAGACGCTCGCCAGCGCGCGACCGAGCTCGCGGCGTGCTCCCCGTGGCCAAAGCAGTACGCCAACGACAAGGCTGATCAGTGCGCCGACCAGCAGGTCCTCGATCCGGACGAGGCCTACCTGCCAGCCCGCTGGGGAGATGAGATTGAAAACGATGATCAGGTTGATTGTGAAGGCAGCCTGGCTGGCCATGAAACCGATGGTGGAGGCGGCGTATGCAGCACCGAAGACAGCAATTGGAAAGCCTGCCCACATGACTGCCGGATGATTGCCTGCAAGGACGGCAAACAGCCCGCCCACGAGGACTCCGATCGCGTTGCCGACAATGGCCTGGATGGCGGTGCGGCCTGTGCCGAGCGCGTTGCTGCGCAGCACCTGGATCGTTCCCAAAACGACCCAGAAGCCGTGTGACAGGTCGAACGCGCGTGCCACCCAGACGGCAAGCGCGAGACCGATCGCCACTCGGAGACTGCCCTGCAAGACAGTCGACGCTGACTCCAGATGCGCCTGCAGCGTGCGCAGGACGTGCACGGCCGTGTCACGGAGGTCGGTGGGCGCGCCCGCGGCGATCACAGCATTGCGGCCCAGGAGAAAGGCCACATAGGAAATGACGCGGATCGTGTCGTCAAAGTCAAGCCCATCCAGCACTTCCTCCAGCGGACGGCCAGCGCGAAGCTGCTCAGACGCCCACCGGTCCAGGGCGGCCCTGTGCCTATCACGACCGACTTGAATGGTCTGGACAGCGGGTGCGGCTCCGCCTTTGAGCACGTCAGCGCTCGATCGCAACACGACTACTACCGCTGTGACGAGCTCAGCGGTCTCGGGTGTGGCCGGTCGCACCGCGGGTCGCTCGGCGTTAAACGGCCGCTCGATGAATTCGAGAATTCTGTCCACCTCGATGAGCAGCTGCGCAAACGCCCGGTCGCGGCCCGCTGTCGCGCTGGCACGCCTGGCCATGTCGGTGAACCCAGGGCGGGCCCCTAGCACTGCCTCGCTCGCGTTGTCCTTGAGTCTCTCCAGATCCACCGGACCGGAGGCTGACCCGATGCCCTGTACGAGGTCGGCCACCGCGAGCAACGCTTTGGCGGTCGTGTCATGCATGGTGACGCGCTCGAAGAGCGGCCAGAGTGCGACTGCCGCCAGGGTCGATATCAAGCCCGCGATCGCCCAGCCTCCGACACGCAGCGGAATGACCGCTGCCGGCGCGGGGATTGTCACCGCGATCACAAAGGACAAAAGCATGCCGGTGTTCGCCGCCGCCACGTAACCTCCGAAGACACGGCTGAACGAAATCACGAAACCAACAGCGAACATCACGGCCACGGCGGACCAGGCTGTGGATGAGGCAAGGGTGCCCAGCGCCACGAGTCCACCGCCGATGATCGTCGCCGTCAGATACGCGAGTGCACGCTGTCGCCGGAAACCCCCGAAGTCGGAGATCACGAGCAACGAGAAACAGCCGAAGATCACGAAGATCAGGCTCTGGGGTTCGCGTAGGAGGAAATCCGCAAAGGCAAAGACCGCAGGGATGACGATGGCGGCGCGTGTTGCTCGCCGCAGCGCACCGAAACCGGGGTCGGCAGGCGGTTTGATGGTGGCGCGCAGCCTGCGGCTGAGAGCCTGCGGGTAGACCTGTGCGATTTCAGAACATATTGGACACTTTTCGCAGGATTACGCCGACCAAAATCTGTCGGTCGCAGCGTGTCACCGGCTTTATATTGAGGGGCGTCAGCAGGGCCGGCATTTGGGGGGAATCGCCGGAATCAAAGATCTGGTTCGCGAGCGCCTCGAGCGATGGCCGGTGGTTCGGCAGATAGCACACCGCGACCCCGTCGCGTTACGCGATTCCGCGCGGTCGGCCAACCACATGCAGGTCCGGCCGCGCACTGAGAGCGCGGACCGTGTCGTGCGCTCGATCTGCCCATATTGCGCGGTGGGCTGCGGACAGCGGGTCTACGTCCAGGACGAACAGATCATCGACATCGAAGGTGACCCAGACAGTCCTATCTCCCGTGGCCGGCTCTGCCCGAAGGGCTCGGCCAGCCGCAACTTGGTCCAATCACCGTTGCGCGAATACAAGGTCAGGTATCGCCGGCCGTACGGAACCGATTGGGAAGACCTGCCGCTCGACCGGGCGATGGAGATGATCGCCGACCGCGTCATCAAGTCCCGTGCTGAAGGCTGGCAGGACATGGACGCCGAGGGCCACCCGCTCAACCGCACGATGGGCATCGCTTCGCTCGGTGGGGCCACCCTGGACAACGAAGAGAACTACCTGATCAAGAAGCTGTTCGTCGGCCTTGGCATTGTGCAGGTCGAAAACCAGGCCCGCATATGACACAGCGCGACTGTCCCCGGTCTGGGGACGAGCTTCGGTAGGGGCGGCGCCACCAACTTCCAGCAGGACCTGATCAACTCGGACTGCATCTTGATCATGGGCTCGAACATGGCCGAGAACCATCCAGTCGGGTTCCAGTGGGTGATGGAGGCGAAGCTGCGGGGCACGCCGGTGATACACGTCGACCCGCGCTTCACGCGGACCAGCGCGAACGCGACGATGCACGTTCCGATTCGCGCCGGCAGCGACATCGCGTTCCTGGGCGGCCTGGTCAACTACATCCTCGAGCACGATCGTTGGTTCCACGAATACGTGGTCGCTTATACGAACGCGGCGACCATCGTCAGCGAGGACTTCCGCGATACAGAGGACCTGGACGGTCTCTTCTCGGGTTGGGACGCAGAGCGCCGGGCCTATGACGAAAAGTCGTGGCGGTACGAGGGCGTAGATACGGCCGGTCCCGCGCACCGTACGGGCACCGTGTCCAGGTCTGAGTCAACGGGTGCCCTTGGCGGCCGAACCATCCATGCTCACCCGGCCAGAGATGAAACGCTCCAGCACCCAAGGTGCGTCTTCCAGCTGCTCAAGCGTCACTTCGCGCGCTACACGCCGGCGATGGTCGAGGCGGTGTCCGGGGTGCCGCAACAGAGATTTGTGGAGGTGGCCGAACTTCTCTGCAGCCACTCGGGCCGTGAGCGCACTTCCGCCATCGTCTATTCGCTGGGTTGGACCCAGCATTCCGTAGGTGTCCAGATCATCCGAACGGCGGCAATCGTCCAACTGCTCCTGGGCAACATCGGCCGGCCGGGAGGCGGCATCCTGGCATTGCGCGGCCATGCGAGCATCCAGGGCTCGACCGACATTCCCACGCTCTACGACATGCTGCCGGGTTACATGCCGATGCCGCATGTCGAAGACGTCAACCTGGAGCAATATCTCGCCGACCACCGCGCGTCCGGTGGCGGTTGGGGCAATCTTCGGGCCTACCTGGTCAGCCTGCTGAAGGCGTACTACGGCGATGCGGCCACCGCTGAAAACGGGTTCTGCTTCGGCCATCTTCCGCGGGTCGATCCGGATCAGGGGACCTATCGCACCGCGATGGGCATGCTCGCGGGCCAAGTCAAAGGTTTCTTCCTCCCCGGCGAGAACCCAGCGGTTGGCTCTGCCAACGGAAAGCTGCATCGGATGGCTATGGCCAACCTCGAATGGCTGGTGGTGCGCGACCTGTTCCTCATCGAGAGCGCGACGTTCTGGAAGGATTCGCCGGAGATCGCGAGAGGGGAGCTGCGAACGGCCGAAGTGAAGACCGAGATCTTCTTCCTGCCGGCCGCCGCCCACACAGAGAAGAATGGGTCCTTCACCAACACGCAGCGACTGCTGCAATGGCACCACGCCGCGATCGAACCACAGGGTGACTGCCGGTCCGAGCTGTGGTTCTACTACCACCTCGGGGGCATCATCCGGGAGAAGCTCGCGAGCTCGACTGATCCGCGCGACCGGCCGATCCTGGACCTCAGCTGGAGCTATCCGACCGAGGGAAGGTTGGGCGAACCAAGCGCAGAAGCGGTCTTACGTGAAGTCAACGGTTGGAACGCCGAGGGCCACGCACTCAGCGGTTCCGGAGAGCTCAAAGACGATGGCTCGACCACATGTGGGTGCTGGATCTACTCAGGCGCCTACGCGGACGAGGTCAACCAGGTGGCGCGGCGACGGCCAGGCCAGGAACAGACGCTGGTCGCGCCGGAGTGGGGGTGGGCCTGGCCGAGCAATCGGCGCTTGCTTTACAACCGTGCCTCGGCCGACCCCTCCGGCAAGCCGTGGTCAGAGCGCAAGAAGTACGTCTGGTGGGATGCAAGGAAACGGCGATGGGTCGGGCGCGACGTACCTGATTTCAACGCCACCAAACCGCCTGGCTATCAGCCGCCCGAGGACGCCTGGGGCGATGGTGCGCTCCCGGGCGACGCACCCTTCATCATGCAAGGCGACGGCCGAGGCTGGCTGTTCGCGCCATCGGGCTTGGTCGATGGCCCGTTGCCGCCTCATTACGAGCCAAACGAATCGCCATTTGACAACGCCCTCTACAAGCAGCGTGCCAACCCCGCTCGAGTCAGGTACGACGTCCCGCTCAATCCGTACAACGCCGACCGCGAGCGCTATCCGTACGTGACCACGACTGTCCGCCTGACGGAACATCACACAACCGGCGCGATGAGTCGCACCGTCGGCGTTCTAAGCGAGCTGCAGCCAGAGTTCTTTTGCGAAGTGAGCCCCCGACTTGCCGCGGAGCGTGACCTCGAGCAAGGGGGTTGGGCGGACATCATCACCGCGCGCGGTGTCATCCGAGCGCGAGTCCTGATCACCGAGCGTGTGAGGCCGATCCGGGTGCAGGGACGCGATGTGGAGCAGGTGGGCTTGCCCTGGCACTGGGGCTACCGCGGCATCGTCAGAGGCGACTCCGCCAACGACGCTTTCGCGATCGTCCTCGACCCCAACGTCCACATCCAGGAGGTCAAGGCTGCGACATGCGACATCAGGCGGGCCGAGGGTCCTCGACGCTGATGGCAAAGCCGTATCCGCCGCCGGCTTTTGTCGCCCCAGCGAAACCGGGCGAGCCCGTCGGTTTCTTCACCGACTCCTCGATCTGCATCGGCTGCAAGGCGTGCGAGGTTGCCTGCAAGCAGTGGAACAACGTACCCGTCGACGATATTCGATACCTCAACAGCTCATACGACAACACCGGTGAGCTGAGCGCCAACAGCTGGCGGCACGTCGCCTTCATCGAGAAGAAGCAGGCGGATGGCGGCGTCGCCTGGCTCATGAACTCAGATGTCTGCAAGCACTGCAAAGAAGCGGCCTGCCTGGACGTCTGCCCGACCGGAGCGATCTTCCGCACCGAGTTCGACACCGTGGTGGTGCAGGCCGACGTCTGCAACGGCTGCGGCTATTGCATCGCTGCGTGTCCTTTCGGCGTACTGACCCGCCGCGAGGGGATCGCCAGTCACCCCGAGACCAATGGCGTCGCACAGAAATGCACGCTGTGCTACGACCGACTGAGCGGTGGGGAGGAACCCGCGTGTGCCCACGCGTGCCCGACCAAATCGATTCAGTTCGGCCCCCTCGACGAGTTGAGGGAGCGGGCCCAGCAGCGCGTGGCGGATCTGCATGCGGAAGGCAGGACGGAGGCGCGGCTCTATCTGGCTGACGAAAGGGACAACGGGATCGGCGGCGCAGGTTCGATGTTCCTACTCCTCGACGAGCCAGGCGCCTACCGGCTGCCAGAGCACCCGGTCGTGCCGACCCGGCGGCTCAAGGAGATCTGGGGCGCCGCCGCGATGGCGGCCGGCCTTGCGGTGGCCGGCGTTCTGTTCGCGTTCGGTTCGAGCCGCCGGTGAGCGCGCCGCCCAGCTACTACGGCCGGCCCGTGGTGAAGGAGCCCGTCTGGAGCCCAGAGGTTGCCGTCTACTTCTGGCTCGGCGGCCTCGCCGGGATGTCAGCCGTCCTCGGTTTCGCCGCGCGGCTCGCTCGGCGCCCAGTCCTCGCGCGCGCGTCATTACTGGCGGGCTTCGCTGCTTTACTTGCGTGCCCGCCGCTCCTGATCGCTGACCTCGGGCGCCCCGAGCGCTTCTACAACATGCTTCGGGTTTTCAAGCCGACTTCGCCTATGAGCCTGGGGAGCTGGGTGCTGTCGTTTTTTGGCGGCGCACTTGGTGTGGCTGCCGCATCGGAGGTGACGGGTTGGTTGCGGCCGATCGGTCGACTCGGCGAGCTCGGCGCCGCGATCTTCGGCCTTCCGCTGTTCACCTATACCGCGGTGCTGGTTGCCGATACTTCAGTCCCGGTGTGGCACGAGGCTCGCCATCACCTGCCGTTCGTCTTCGCCGGCAGCGCGTCGGCGAGCGCCGGCGCCGCCGCTGCAATCCTGACGCCTTCGCGCGAGTCCGGCCCTGCTCGCAGACTGGCGATCCTCGGCGCCGGCGTTGAGCTTGGAGCAGTTGCGGTCATGGAGCGCCAACTGGGCCGGGTCGCCCGCCACTACCACCACGGACCCGCCGCCTCGCCCGCTCGTATGGCGCGGATGTTGACTGCAGGGGGTGCACTTCTCATGGTCGCCATCGGCCGGCATCGGGCCGGAGCAACGATCGCAGGCACAATGATCCTGGCCGGTTCGCTCGCGGAGCGCTTTGCCGTGCTGCGCGCTGGCCCCGCGTCCGCACGCGCCACCGCGGGTGGCGAGACGGTTCGGGCAATCGCCAGTGAGCTGGGCCGCCCCCCTCGGCCCGCGTGGCAGCGCTGACGTCGCTCGACTTCCTCTCAGCTGCGCGCCCGCGGTTCTGCTGCCCAGCCGGATCCAGATCGCTCAAGGCCTGCGGACGTATAGCCAATTTGTATAGCCAAGCCGGGGAGGCTCGAGGAGCCACGGGGAGGCGAGATGCGGAGAATCGAGTTCAGCAGGAGACTTGAGGAGGCGTCCGGCGGAGTTCGGGGCGAGCTTTTAAACCGAGGGTCCGGGGTTCGAGTCCCCGCGACGGCACCAAAATCGAATTCAGAATCGGCTCCGAGCGCACGACAGGGCCAACAGCGTATTGCCAACGTACAGCCAAGCGCTGCATGCTCCATGAGGTCTGGGGGGCGTGAGGAGGCAAAGCGCCATCCTTGCGGCCGGCGATTGAACTCGATGAGCAGCGGTTTTTCAGACCGCTGTCCGGCCTGACGTCCTAGTGCCGGGCCTGCCGCATTCCGTCTCGTGGCTCACCGCATTGCGTTCAGCTCAAGAGATCACGCCCATCCACGGCGTCTCGACGAGAGCGGTCGACAACCTCGCCGAGGCGCTCGGCATCAAGAGCATCTCCAAAGACCAGGTCAGCCGGATCTCGACGGCGAGTTCCCATACCTCTTCTTAGACGCCACCTTTGAGAAGGTCAGGGAGAACGGGCGGATGATCTCGATGGCGGTACTGATCGCGGTCGGAGTCCGCTCCACCGGCGAGCGTGAGGTGGTGGGCATCGACGTCGGTCCGGCCGAGGACCACGAGTTCTGGCTTCAGTTCCTGCGTCAGCTCGTCAGCCGCGGGCTGAGCGGAGTGCGCCTGCTCATCTCCGACTCGCACCTTGGCCTCAAGCAACCAGTGGCCAAAGTCTTCGTCGGCGCGAGGTGCTTGAGGAACAGAACGATGAGTGGGCTGTTGGTCGTCGCTACTTCAGCACCGAGTCAATGAACAAGCTCTACCAACCCACGAATGAGGAGGTGGTCAAGGCTCTACTGGACCTGGAGTCGGCTTAACCTAATGACCGGACCACACGGCTGGATTTACACCACGTCGCGCGACATGACCGGACCATCGGCTAAAAGCTCGGCCCACAACTCCGCATCTCGCCTCCTCGTGGCTCCCCGAGCGTCCTCGGCTTGGCAACACAAATTGGCCATACGGAATCATCCGCCAAAGGATCGCTGTGCGGCACGAGGATGAGCCTTAGCATGCGCGAACCGCGCTCGCAATGATGCGGTGGCTAATTTTCTCTTGCAGGCTGGGGAGCGAGAGTCGTGTCCAGCATCCTCAGGAGCAGGCTGCGCGGCAGGAACCTCGCCGCCGTATCGCGAACGGTGCATAACACCGGATTTTCTAGAACCCGATTGCGGCATCGTCGGCCTCGATCTCACTGACAGTGGTGGTCGGTTCGACCATGGACCCGACACGGGCAGGCTGGCCGACGGGACAAGGACGGTTCTCGCGAAGCACGCTCGCCAATACGTGTGGGGACGGTGGCCTTGATGCTCTCACATTCAGGTCCCGACAGCGCTCAGGCAGGGACGAGCGCGGAGGTAGGTGGTTCGAGTCCAATTGCGGCCCTGCGGTCATAACGGCTCATGATGGCTGCTGACCTATAGCCAATTTGTATTGCCAAGCGGGGGAGCCTTGGGGCGCCACGAGGAGGCCAGATGCGGAGTAGCGAGTTCTGAGGGAGGCGCCAGCCGGATCGATGCGACGGACATCTCGAGGTCGGCTTGGGCAGATTGAGATTTACATGAGCTCTCGTTCCTTGTGCAGTCGATCGTCGAGCTTGCGAAGCAGCCGCACGAGCTCTTCCATCTCGCCTTCGTCCAGTAGCCGTGTCCACCGCTCGGTGACGCGTGCGACGTTCCGCCGCGCGGGCAGCTCATTGGCAAGGCCCTTTTTGGTTCGCCGAACCAACTTGGCTCTGTGGTCCCGGGGGTCACGAGAAACGGACACATAACCCCTCTTCTCGAGGTAGCTCACCAGCGCGCCCATCGACTGCTTGGTTATCTGGGCGCGCTCGGCGAGGTCAGAGATGCGAGTTCCCTCGGGGTCCAGATTGATGAACACGACCGAATGGGCCGGCCGCAGGTCGGCGAAGCCGTCGGCCGCCATGAGCAGATTGACTTCCGCAGTCAGCGCCTGCAGCGGTCGCTGAAGCAGGCGGCCAAGCATTCGCCGATCTGGTTTCTCGGCCACGCTTGACAATTATAGACAGGCGGCTTACTATTTGGTCAGGAGCCTTATTAATGCGACGGCAAACCGACCGAGATGAGTTGGCAACCTACGTCCTGATCCCCGGCGCTGGCGGGAGCGCTTGGGCCTGGCATCGAGTGGTGCCTCTACTCGAGCGACGCGGGCACCAGGTCGTCGCCGTCGACCTCCCGGTTTCCGACCCCGGAGCCGGGTACGAAGAGTACGTCCATGCAGTATTGGTCGCGATGGGTGAGCCGCGACATGAGGTCGCCCTTGTGGCGATCTCACTGGGCGGCAGCATCGCGCCGATCGTCGCCGAGCGGACGTCGGTGAACCGAATGGTCTTGGTGAATGCGGGCGTGCCCCGGCCTGGCGAGTCGGCCGGACAGTGGTTGGCCGAACAAAACCAGGCTCGCGCCGAACACTATCGGCGCCTCGGCCTCGAGCTGCCGCCGGTGTTCGATCCGATGGAGGCGTTCTATCACGACGTCCCCCAGCAAGTGATCGCGGAAGGTATGGCTCTGGGCCTGCCCGAGCCGCGCTTCGACACGCTCTTCAGCCAGCCTTGGCCGCTGCGGGCATGGCCGCGCGTTCCCACCCGCTTCCTCCACGGCCGCGACGACCGGGTCATCCCGCTGGAGTTCCAACGCCGGATCGTCCGCGAGCGCCTCGGCCTTGAGGTGGAGGAGCTGCCCGGCGGTCACCTCCTGCCGCTGAGCCAGCCCGAGGAGCTGGTGAAGCGGATCGAGGGGTCTTAGCGCGGAGGCCTAAACGCCGCCACTTGGGGCGTTGAGGGGGCCGCAGGTCAGCCGTGTCCAGGCGCTGCGGCCTGCCGCTCAGGTTGAGGTGGATCCCACTGTCGCCGTCGCTGTCTGCCGGCGACTGGACGGCCCGCCGCTTGCCGTCGAGCTGGCGGCGGCGCGGACGCGCCTTCTCTCACCGGTCGAAATCCGGGATCACCTTGAGCGGCGCTTCGAGCTGTTGTCCGGCGGCCCGGTCGACCTCCCGGACCGGCAGCGGTCGATCGCCGACACCATCGCGTGGAGCTACGACCTGCTTGCATCCGAAGCGCGCCGCTTGCTCGAGAAGCTCGCTGAATTCGTAGGCGGCTGGACCTTCCAGGCCGCGGATCAGGTCTGCGACACGACCTCGGATCTGCTCGCCCAGCTCGGAGCCGTGGTCGACTCGAGCCTGATGCTCTGCGAAGGGCAAAGTACAGGGCGGCGGCTTTGAACTGCGCCGCGGCGAGCCGCTCCTCGCCAAGCAGCGTGACGAATGTGCTCGTGGCCGGCTTGCTCCAGGCCAAGGGCTCGCTCGCACCGGCCTGGGAGAGCATCGGCGCAAGCCCGCACCCGGCTGACCGTCTGTCCACAAAGCGCTGGATCGAGCCCCCCGCTTGTGGTAGCCGGCAAGGGGGAGCCGCGGCGAATGCACGGCCAATTTGTATAGCCAAGCGGGGGTGCCATGGGGTGCGACGAGGAGGCGTCCTGCGGGGTTGGGAGCGAGCTTTTCAAACCGAGGGTCCGGGGTTCGAATCCCCGCGCCGGCACCACACCCGGCACCAAAACCGAATTAGCACGTAACGGTCCGACTGAAGGGAGCGTTTGAGGCGAACAATGCTTCGCTGGCGATTCTCCTGGTGTGGATCCCTGTTGCATGCTCGCAAGCGTCGAGTCAGCAGGCCGCCGTCTCGACGCAGTCCCCTTCTCATGCGTCCAGCACCGTGGTATCGCCATCACCGGTGGCCACCGCCACACTCGGCCAATCAGCTCCTTCGCCCTCCGATCTGCCTGTTGTAAGGGTCGGCTTCTCGTGCCGGCTGCCGGCCGTCACCGGCTCAAGCGGCGGATTCCTTTCGTTTCCTGATGCCACATTCGCTGCGGATCCGACTGGAGGTTTCAACCAGACCGCGCAGGGCGGCCTTGTGACCAAAGCAAGCCCCAGGCTTCAGAGCTCACCCTTGAACGGCGGTGTGTTCTTCGACGCAGTTGAACAACGCTGGTGGCCGGCTTCCGCCTCACAGGTCTCACCGGATGGGTCCACATATGCGTATGCGACCTTCGACCCGTCAAATGGCGATCCAGGTCATGTTCACATCGTCAATATCGCCACCGGGGCCGACCGGATATTCGCCGCCCCGGCGCCACCTGCTCCGTTCCAGGGCTTCAACGTTGCCGATTTCGCAGCTGCGGGTATCTATCTGGTGGCCAACCAGGTCGATCGACTCCAGACCGGCGCCTGGCTGATGGACCCGGCGACCGGGACCATCAAAGCCCTGGCGCAGGTCGTGAACGTGCTCAGGATTCGAAATGGCTACGCATGGACACTCCGTGAATCGCCCTGGGCTTCTTGGAGACTCGCCGGCTTGGAATCACGCCGCGTCAACGGTCGCGCTGTTCGCATAGTAGGCTGCCTCAAACTCCGCCGGCGGCGCATCACCGATGGAGCTGTGCAGGCGGCGGTTGTTGTACCAGTCGACCCATTGGGCCGTCGCCAACTCGAGTTGCTCGAACGAGCGCCAGGAGCCCCGCTTCTTCACCAGCTCCGTCTTGAACAGACCGATAACGCTTTCGGCTAGGGCATTGTCATAGGAGTCTCCGCGCGACCCGACCGAGACGACTGCTTGCTCATCGGCGAGCCGCTCGGTGTAACGAATAGAGAGGTATTGGCTGCCTCGGTCGGAGTGGTGGACCAGACCGCTCAGGTCGTGAGATCGGCGCGCCCAGATCGCCATCTCCAAAGCGTCAAGTGCGAGTTCCGCTCGCAAAGAGGTAGAGACCTTCCAGCCAACGATGAAGCGGCTGAAGACGTCGGTGACGAACGCCACGTAAGTGACTCCGCTCCACGTGCTGACGTAGGTGATGTCGGCGACCCATAACCGGTTGGGCGCCGTGGCGGTGAAGTTGCGGTCGACCAGATCCGCCGGTCGTCGGCTAGCTTCACCCGGTGTGGTCGTCCGCCAGGTCTTCCCTCGGACCGCACCTACCAGTTCGAGTTCGGCCATCAGCCGAGCAACATGGTCACGACCGACCTCGACGCCTTCCCGCCTCAGCTGCTTCCAGACCTTCTCGGTGCCGTAGACGTCGAAGTTGTCGCGGTGCACCCGAGTGATCTCTGCCTTCAGCCCTTCATCGCGTAGCCGGCGCGCTGAAAGCGGACGGGAGACCGCAGCGTAATAAGTAGACGGGGCGACCTGCAACGTCTGGCAGATCGGCTCGACCCCGAACCTCTCCTTGTATTGGTTGATGAAGCTGACTATCTCGGCGGTTGCGGGTCGAGCTCCCGCGCGAAGAAAGCCGAGGCCGCCTTGAGGATCTCATTGGCTCGCCGCAGCTCGCGGACTTCCTTCTCCAGTTCGGCAATGCGTCGCTGCTCTGCAGTGGTCACTCCAGCTCGCTGGCCGTGGTCGATCTCAGCCTGCTTGACCCAGTGACGCAGAGTCTCCGAACCTAGCCCCAGCTGCACGGCGACCCGCGTCACCACGCCGTGTCGCTCTCCTGTCTGCTTGATGGTCTCCTCGACCATCCGCACCGCCCGCTCACGAAGCTCAGGCGGATGTCGATGTCCCGATCCGTGCTTAGGCGTCTGCTGCTTCGGTGCTGACATGGGCTCCATCCTCCCAAAGAACAGAGCCTCCATCAAATCCAGGGCAGTTCACCGAGTGGATCCTCGCGACCCGGCACCACCCCAGCCCGGCAAAGGAACGCCTGGCGATAGTTTGGTTCGCGTTGATCTCGCTTCGGGCGCGGAAACGATCTGGTTTTATCGGCCCGGAGAGCAGGTTGAGTTACGAGGCCTTGATTCTCAGGGCGGGGTGCTGGTGGCATCGTTTCAGCCGGCCACGGGGATCCCCATCGAGACTCGCCTTGTCGAAGGTGCCGGCAGCGCAGGAGTCCTGATCTACTCGGCGCGCTGGGGTTAGGGGCTGCGGAAGGCACCCGACTGAGGCTCGAAGGAACAACCGGGATCTACCTCTACTCGATCGATCAGGGATTGCAAAAGGTGTTGGAATTCGCGTCCACGGGCGGCGAGCTTAGCCTTGTCGGCGCCTGCCTTTGAGTTGCGTTGGTTAGAGGTGCCCCCCAGGGCGCTGCGCTTCCAGAGTGGGAGGGCCAAGCGTAAGGCGGGATGTCATGTGGTCTGGCTACTTGGCTGGGCGCCTCGCACCTCGCCATCCACTCGTTTAGCACCGGCCTGAAACGAAATTTCCGTTGTCGCGTTACTTGCTCCGTGAGGACGGCGGTTGCTTTCTTGGCGCTGACGATGGCACTTGTTGCTTGCGAACAGAGTTCGGCGAGCAGGCTTCCGGCCAATCCAACGCCTCAGGTCGGGTCGCCAAATCCATCCACCCCAACGCCAGTCGCGTCGTCAAATCCATCCCCGACGCTGGCGCCAAACACCGCCCTCGGAGTTTTCACCGGTTCGGCGCAGGATACTCCTGGCCACTACAGCATTCGCATCGTCGATATCGAAGGACAGGTTCGGGCCAGCTATTTGGCCGCCTTTGGTGGCGACGAAATCCCAAGTCCCCTTGCTATAAGCAGGGTTGCTGTCTTTCTTCCGACGATCAGCCTGTCGGACACCCGCGCTTACTTTCCCGATGGTGATGGGTACCTGCGTGTGTTGGCTGCGGACGGCAGCACGTCGATCGTGCACACGCTCCCCAACGTTCGAGGCAAGACACGGGCGGTGTTCGCAGTCAGTCCAGACGACAAACGAATCGCGGTTTCACGATTCGACTGGTCGGTCGCTCCAATGAGCGTTCACATCTACGTTGAAGACGTCGCGGGAGGTGGCAACCATGTTGACATCTTCGACTCAACGTCAGCCTACGAGTGGCCTGTCGCATGGCATGCAGGGAACATCGTTCTCGCCGTGAACCCCGTGCACAATGCGTCAAACCCCTACGGCGCCGGGGCGTATCACGTTGTCAAGGCATCTGACGGCACCCGCATCGCCACGATGGGAGGCCCCGACTGTCTGGTGGTCGGACCGCTGTCCGTCTCGGGTACCGCTTGCGCCTCAGATTGCGCATCGACGGCGACATGCGTTGAGGCGGTGGACTGGTCGGGCGCTCGCTCTGTCGTCTACCGGAGGCCGAACGACCAGGGGAGCGGTGCTAGCTGGTCAGCCCTGTCGCCTGACGGGCGAGCACTCACAACCGGGACGCAGGGACCCGGTGACGGTGTGGCAACTAGCTCTGGCATCGTACGGTTCACCGGCACTGTGGTCGATCTCAGGAACTGGTGGATCGACAACCACCATGTTCTGGCGTGGCTCTGTGTCGGGGAGAACCTGAGCGGATGTTCCGATGTCATCGGCGCCATCGATGTCGCGACGGGATCGGCACTCCCCGGCTCGATCCAGGGTATTGATGCAACCCCGATAGGCTGGTTCCCGGTCAGCCCGAATCACTAACAACCCACCGTATCCAACTATCGCCTTTGTCAAGGCTCGGGATTCCCGGGTTGGCAACCTTCAGGGGTGGTGGGCGGTAGTTTCCGCAACGCGAACCGAGGTATCGCGGTCGTTGGCGCGCGAATATGCCTCGGCGGCAGATTGTCCTCACTGCGTCAACGTGCACTCTTAAGAAGAAACCGATTCGACGTGGACACGTTGCTACAGTCATGAGACTGGCCGCCGGCCTGCTGGGCGCCCTCGTTCTAGTCGCTTGCGGTCAGGCAGTTCCTGGGGCATCTCGATCAAACGCGGGCACGACTCCATCCGCGTTGGCGGCCACGCCGCCACCGTCGCCGGCCGGAACCGCAAACTCTCCCGTGACCTCCATGCCCAGTCCGACGCTTGCCGGCGACCTGCCGGTTACGACCGTCGACTTTTCGTGCCGGCTCCCGGTGGTTACGTGGAATCCGGACGTGCTGTCGGCGGAGCAGGGAGCTTTCATCACCTTTCCGTCCGGCCAGTTGGCCAACGATCCGAACGGGACGATGGTCGGCCGAGAGAACGGCTTTGCGACCACGGTGCCGCCGGTCCTCTCCGGCGGGGGTGGCGGCTTCTATGACCGAGCCGTGAGGCGTTGGGTGCCCGCGTCTCCGGCGGCGACACTGGCCGACGGCAGCGCCTATGCCTACGTGTCATATGACGGCACGTTTGTTGCGCGGGTAGTCAACGTCGCGTCTGGGGACGTTCGCTCGTTCGGGCTGGGGTCGTTGGACCGTCCGGAAGTGGTGGATTTCGCAGCGGGTGGCGTATTCCTCTATTCACCGTCAGGGATCGGTGGACCGGGCGAAGGCGTCTGGCTCATGAATCCAACTACCGGGTCGGTGACACAGGTGGCAGCTGTGCATCGAGTGTGGACAGTCCGCGACGGCAAGGCATGGGTCGCCCGCCTCGATCCCCGAGACAAAACGGTTTGGGCACCGATCGAGATCCAGCCCGCGGACAGTTTGGCGCAGGTCGACTTAGCGACCGGCGCCGAGACGCAATGGTTCTATCGAGCAGGCGCATATCCCTGGATGGTTGGGCTCGTATCAGGCCGACCATTGATCGCTGTCAGCAGTGTCAGCGGACAACGGGAGCTTCGTCTGATCGACCAGCCGGGGTCGGATGGCAAGCTCATCTATTCAGGCAACCTGGTATTTGACGGCTACTTCCAGGACTATCAGGGGGACGGCGACCGCATTTGGCTCGGCGGTGAGGGCGGAATTTATCTGTATCGCCAGGATCGAGGCATCCAGAGAGTCTTCGCTTACGACGCCAGATCTGGTTCGGGTAGGGGCATTCACCCTGGTGGCATTTGTCTCTGATGGCGGAAGGTGGGCCGCGGTGGACTCGAACCACCTACCTCCGCGGTAAGGTGGCTGTCTGCAGAAACGTTAACGACAGAGCTGCGTTCTTATACGTGCGCACTATCGGGTCCGCTGTTTCCATCGCGATCGTGCTCACCGTGGCTGCTTGTGCCACCTCCTCAACGCCATCAGGTCGAGCCACAATCGCGGCGGTTCGGTCAACAACACCGTCGACTTCGCCGTCCGTTCTGAACTTTCGATGTCGTCTCCCAGTAGTTTCAGAGCAGAAAGACGCCGCTGGTGCATACGAAGCAGGCTTCGTCGCCTTTCCGAGCGGCGAATTCGTGAGAGACCTGACCGCCCCGCCAACGCCGGGATATTTCGATCAGGCTGTTTCGACGTGGGTGCCGGTCGGCCGCCGCGCAGTCTCGCCAGACGGTTTGCACTACGCAACGACAACCGAAGGAGTCGTTGATAAGTTGAGCGGGACTGTCCAGACCCCCGCCACTCTACACGTCGTCGCGGCGTCAAGTGGCTCTGAGCGAGTGATCCCGTTGACCGGCTTACGGCCGCAACCGGCGGCTACAGCTCTATCTTTGGAAATCGTCGGCTTCGAGTCTGATGCCGTATATGGCGTGGAGTCGGGACAGGCCGGGGCTGGCGAGCTGTACCGGATCGATCTCTCAACCGGCAGTGTCATAGATCTGCGAGGGGCGACCCGGCCTGAGGCTGTCGAATCGGGCGGATTTTGGTTTGGAGGCCTCGACCCGAATGCGAACCTGGGCGCGCCACCGAGCGACCTGGAGCGCTGGGACCTCACTACCGGCAAAACCACGCTCTGGTTTCGTCAGCCCGCGGCCGACGTTCGATTCCTCGGGCTCGACCGCACTGGTTCGGCATTGGTCAATGTCATCACCACCAACCCGGATGGGAGTCCGCAGTCGATTGAGATTTGGCTGGTCTCCGCGCCTGGTAAGCAAACCCAGATCAACGCCTCCGCAAGCGCTGACCTCGGCTCGGGCGAGGCCATCGGCATGATCGCCGACGAGCATGGCCTTTGGTTCGGAAGCCAGAAAGGAATTTTCCTTTACATTGCGGGCGCCGGTTTGTGGAAGGTCAGCAACTTCGAAGGATTTCCAGCCAACGGCTGCTCGTGAACTCAGGTTCGAGTTGGTGGGCTGCCGTGGACTCGAACCTCTAACTCCGCTTAAGGAAGTCGCCCAACTGAGCGATGTGGGGAGAGGCCTCTCCGTTTCGCCATCACGCGCGCCGGTCGATCGCTCAAGGCCTTCGGATGTATAGCCAATTTGTATTGCCAAGCCGAGGAGCCTTCGGGTGCCACGAGGAGGCGAGATGCGGAGATCCGAGTTCAGCAGGAGTCGTGGGGAGACGTCCGGTGGAGTTCGGGGCGAGCTTTTAAACCGAGGGTCCGGGGTTCGAATCCCCGCGCCGGCACCACTGCGGTGGCATGACGCGAGTGCACGCAATCGCGTGTCCGGAACGCTCATCCGGGGCGCGAGTGCACAGACTCGCGTATCTCGGTGGGGTGCGTGTGCGTCCTGACCTGTGACTGCCAGCGCCAGTAGGCGACGCAGAGGAAGCTCGCGACGACGAGATACGTGACCGAGTACGCCTCGATCCCCAGCTGCTCCGCGACGCTGAGCGACCCGAAATGCAGCAGCAAGCGCGTGGCCGGGATGTTGGGCAGCGCCAGCGTGACGACAAAAGCCGCGCCCAACGCAAGCAACACCGGCGCGCTCGGCCACGGCCTGGTCCAGAACCACCCGTGCGTGTGCACCGCGAACAGGATGAAGAGCGCGGTCGAGCCGAGGAACAGGAACCACGACGTGTGCACCACCTCGGGTGAGCGCTCGCCGACGAAGGCCAGCAGGCCAAACGCGAACAGCGCGTTGATGAGACCGAGGTAGATCGCCAGCTCGACGATCTTCCGCACGTCCCACCGACGCGGTGTGGCCAGGTCCTCGAACGCGACATTGTCCGTGACGATCGCGAGCATCGGCAGGTCGGCGAGCACGTTGAGGAGCAGCACCTGGTCGGGCGCCAGCGGAAGGAAGCTCAAGAAGAAAGACGCGACGGCGACGATGATCACGTTGGCGAAGTTGCTCACCATCGTGTACAGCAGGTAGCGGTTGATGTTGGTGAAGGTCCGCCGGCCCTCCTGAACGCCGTCGATGATGACCTCCAGGTTGTCGTCGAGCAAAACGAGGTCGGCCGCTCCTTTCGTCGCGTCGGTGCCGCTCGCCAGCGCGATGCCCACGTCGGCGGTCTGCAGCGCAGGCGCGTCGTTGACGCCATCACCTGTTGCCGCGACGTGCCGCCCCAGGTGCTGGAGGAGCTGCACCAGGTGATACTTGTCCGCCGGCACGGTCTCGGCAAAGATCCGGCCGCGCAGCGCGGCGCTCTCCTTCTTCGGTCCGGAGAGGTCGCTTGCGACGATGATGGCGTCGTCCGGCACGTCCATCCCGATCTGCCGCGCCAGCGCTGTCGCGCGCGGCCGTGCGTCGCCGGTGACGATCTTGACCTCGATGCCAAGCTCGGCCGCTTTTTTGAGCGCGTCGGCGGCGCCGGGTCGCGGCGGGTCGGAAAGCGACAGCAGTCCGACGAGAGACATATGGGTGTCGAGGTCCCCGGACCCGTCGGAACCAGGCGGGAGCGTCCTCGTGGCCACGGCAAGGACTCGACCGCCGGCGTCTTGCAGCCGCTCCATCTCGGCCTCGACGGTCTTCAGCATCTCGGCATCCATCGGCTGCTCGCCACCGGCGGCCTGGATGCGGTCGCACCGCGCGATGACGACCGCCGCCGCGCCCTTGCAGATCACGTGAGTCCCGTCAGGACGATCGATCGCGACGCACATTCGCTTGGTCTCCGGGCTGAAGCGCAGCACAGATCGCCTCGGGAGCTTGGCCAGGCTTGGCAGGTCGATGAGCGAGCACGCCTCGATCACCGCGTCGTCGATGACGTCGACACCGGTCTGCGGATAGGTGGTGCAGGGTGCCGCGGTCTCGAGCAGGATCTCGCGCGAGACGAGCGACCACTGGTCCACCACCCGCGTGCGGTTCTCAGTGATCGTGCCGGTCTTGTCGCTGCACAGCGTGTCGATCACGCTCATGTCCTCGACCGCCGCGAGGCGCCGCACCAGGACCTTCTTGCGCGCGAGCGCGGCGGCTCCCAATGCCAGGGTGGTCGCGGTCACGGCCGGAAGCGCCTCCGGCACGACGCCGAGCGCGAGCGCGAGCGCGAGGGTAAGCGAGGGCACGATGCCCCGCCCCAGGAACGCGTTGCTGATGAAGACCGCCGCCGCCAGCACGACGCCGAAGCGGAGCAGGAAGGCGCCGAAATTCGTCAGGTTGCGCTGGAAGTCGCTGGCCGCCTTCGCTCCCTTAACCAGCGACGCGGTCTCGCCGAACTGCGTCGTGGCGCCGGTGGCGATGACCGCCCCCGTCGCCTCGCCGCCGACCACTACCGTGCCCGCGAACGCGATGTCGGTCCACTGGATCGGCGTCGAGCCTTCCGCGGGCGCCGGGGACTTCGACTGCGGCACCGACTCACCGGTCAGCGTGGCCTGGTTGATCTGCAGCCCGTCCGCTTCGAGGATGCGCAGGTCCGCGGGGACCAGGTCGCCGCTGCGGATGTTGACGATGTCGCCAGGGACGAGCTCGGTCGCGGGGACGACCCCGTCCTCGCCGTCGCGAACGACGCGGCATCTCACCGGCAGCATCGCCCGCAGGGCCTCGAGCGCCTTCTCGGCGCGGTACTCCTGGACGATGCTGAGGCCGACGTTCAGGAGGATGAGCCCGAGGATGATCACGCCGTCGACCAGGTCCCCCGTGACGATGGTTAGAATGCCGGCGCCGGTCAGCAGGATGTTGATCCCGTTCTTGACCTGCTCGAGGACGAGGGACAGCAGGGACCTTGATTCAACGCCCACAGCGTTGGGTCCGAGCCGAGCCAGCCGGGCCCCGGCCTCGGCCGCGCTGAGCCCTCGCGCACCGGAGCCCAGCAGGCGCAACACATCCTCGGCCTGGGCAGCCGCCGCGGAGGCCCCAGTCAGCTCAGGCCCGTCGATTCGCTGACCCTCCCGTCTTCGATCACCAGGACCCGGTCGGCAAATTCGGTCACCGCTCGATCGTGCGTGGCGAACAAGACGGCCGTCCCCGAGTCCGCCGCCTTGCGAATCAATACAGCGATCTCGCGCGCGGTTTCCGAATCGAGCTGCGCCGTCGGCTCGTCGGCGAGCAGCAACAGAGGGGCTTTGACCAGCGCACGAGCCAGCGACACGCGGTGCTGCTCTCCGCCGGACAGCTCGTAGGCGCGATGGTCGGCACGTTCCTCGAGACCGACCGCGCGCAGCACCGCGCGAGCCTCGCTGATCGCGGTCGCTTCGGGCTGGCCGAACAGCGCGAGTGGGAGCCAGACGTTTTCCAGCGCCGTGAGCAGCGGAAGCAAGCCCGCGGTTTGAAACGCCCAACCTACGGTCCGCTGCCGAAATGTGTCCATCTCGTCGCCACGCAGCGAACTGACGTCGTGTCCACCCACCCGTACGGTGCCGGCGTCGGGCCGGTCGAGCCCGCCGATCAGGCTGAGCAGCGTGCTCTTGCCCGCACCTGACCGACCGAGCAGGACGACCAGCTCGGCCTCCTGCACGGTGAGGTCGACGTCACGCAGCGCTTCGACTCGCCGGCCGGCGTCGAAATGCTTCGAGACCCCCTCGACCACCGCCGCCTCAGGCATTGTTTCCGTCCTGGGAGTCGGGCGGAAATATCGAGATGCGGTCCGACTCGAGGCGAACGCGAACCCGCTCCCTCAGCGCCAGCTTCTCGACATACGCGCGCGGCAGTTGAATCCGTCCCGCGCGGTCCATGATCACGAGCTCGTCGGCAACCATCGCTTCGCGCGAGCCGGTCCATCTCGTCTCGGTCGAAGTCTTGCCATCCCGGATCTGGATCACGCGACCCGCGAATCTCTCCAGCTCCGGGTCGTGCGTGACGAAGACCGCGGTCGTGTCCAGGTCGTCGAGCAATTTCGCGAGGTCTGTCAGCACGCCATGCGCTGTGGCGGTGTCGAGCTCGGCCGTGGGCTCGTCCGCCAGGAGCAGCCTGGGGCCGTTGGCAAGCGCAACGGCGAGCGCGAGGCGGATCTTCTGGCCGCCGTCGAGGTTTCCCGGCTGCGCGTCCATCCGATCGCCCAGGCCAAAGCGTTCGAGCAGGTGCCTCGCGCGCTCGTCGCGAACCGGACGGCCGGCGAGCGTGGCAAGCTGGACGTTCTCGAGCGCGGTCAGGTGCGTCAGGAGGTTTGCCTGCGAGCGTTGGAGCAGGTAGCCGACCGTCTCATGCCTGTAGCGATCGCGCTCGCCCTCGGTCATGCGGGTGAGGTCCTGCTCGGCCACGACCGCCTTGCCGGCGTTGGGCACGTCGACGCCCGCGAGGATGTTCATCAACGTCGTCTTGCCGCTGCCGCTGCGACCCGCTATGGCGACCATCTCACCGATCTCGACGCGAAGGTCGAGGCTCTGCAGCGCGACGACCTCGAGCTGGGTCGTCTTATAGATATAGACGAGGCCTTCGCACTCGACCATCGCGGCGCTCACGCGAGCGCCCTGAGCTCATCGTTGAGCCGGAAGCGGCTCGCCGATCGCATCGCCAGCCGGCCCACGACGCCGGCCGCGACAAGTACAGCGATCGCCGTCGCGCCAAGCGTCGCGCCGTTGAGGGTCACGATGGTGGGTGGGATCAGGTCGGTCGGCAGAACGCTGGTCTGCAGCACCGGCAGGATCGCCCAGGCCATCAGGCCGCCGAGCGCCGCACCGACCACGACGCCATGGCCCAGCACGACCAGCTGCTCCGTGAGCAGGCTCTGGTCCACGACCCGCCACGGCAGGCCGTTGGCCTGCATGATCGCGGACTCGCTGACCCGGCTTCGCGCGATCGCGAGGAAGTGCAGACCGAACCCGATCACCACCATCGTCAGTGCCGCGACCAGCCCGATGACCAGCCCCGCGTCGAGGCTCAGCCTGAGAGGGCTGGTCAGCGCAGCGTTCTCGACCGTCTCGCGGTCCTCGACATGCCCGCGCCCGTGCGTCGCATTCTCGATCGCGGTGTCTGCCGCCGCGGGCGAGCCACTGACCCGAATCCACGCCTCGTTCGGGTACGCGTAGGTGTCGAGGCGCCTCAACCGCTCGACCAGCGACTCCGACGGAACGAGCAGAAAGTCGTCCTGTCCTGGATACAACGTGGGGAAGTAGTCGACGGTCCCGACCAGGCGCACCGTCACGTCGTTCGTCTCTATGTGGAGGGGGAGAGATTGACCCGCCTTCACGCCGAGCTTCTCGGCGGTCTGGGAGGAGATGAGTCCGGGAAGCGGCGCCGACGATGGGGCAGGGTGAAGTGCGACCACCGTGCCGCTGGTGAGGTCGACCGTCAACCCCGTCGTCGGCTCACCATCCCGCAGCCGCGTACCGACCAGCAGGGCGGTGACGCCTCCGAACTGGCCGAACATCTCCTGCCACCACCCGTCCGCGACCCTGAACGCTTCGATCGCCGGCGCGGTGCTTGCGCCTGCCGGCCCCGCGCGAAGCTCGCTCAGGTCGATCTCGCCTTTGGTGCTCGGCCCTGTGGCCTTGAGGGTCAGCGTGCGAAGACGCAGCGGAATGTCCGGCGCGGCGATTCCGGTGAGCGGCGCCTGCATCTGCGTCCAGCCGCGAGAGGCGAGGCTGCCAAACGTCGCGTGCACCGGCCGCCCGGTCGCCCCCAACAAGTCTGCGTCGAGCGTCGCGTCGAGACCGGAGCTGTACACCCACAGCGACAGTGCCTGCGGCCGGCCGGGGATCGGAGCGCCGTCGGGATCGCCGCTCATCAGCTCACCCATCAGCTGGTCGAGTGGTTGGCCGGCGAGGTCGGAACGCCACCACGCGACCTTGGGCAGCGTGTAGGGGTCGACGCCGAGCACGGTCGTCGAGACGTCAGACCGCCCGGGCCGGCCCTCGTCTCGATACAGCAGCGATGACCCGTTCCGCCCCGGCGCGGCAGACACCGCGCCATCGACCACCGACGGGCCGGTCCCGAAGCCAAACCACGTCCGGACGTCGCTCCCGGTCGAATAGCGGGCGCGGTCGACAGCGTTGCGCTGGTCTGTTGCCAGGTATGCGCTGGTGAACAGGCTCAACGCGACGGCGAGCGAAAGAAGGAGCGCGACCCGCGCGTGCTGGAGGGGCTCGCGCTGGAGCCGCCACGAGGCCAGCCGCATTCCCAGTCCAGACGCCCTCGACACCACTCGAGCGATCAGGGGGACCAGCCGCAGCGCAGCAACCGCGAGCAGGGCGAGCGCGATTCCCGGGAGGATCAACCCGATCGGGTCCTGGCCCGCACCGAGAGCCGGCTGGCCGGCCTGCAGCCGGGCCTCGGCGATGAGCAGGAGGCCGGCGAGGGCGAGGCCCAGGTCGAGGTTGCGCCATCGCCACCAGGCCGTCACCGCCGGGCGCGATTCGCTTCGCCTGACGTCCGCCACGGTGCGCGCCGTCGCGCCGGCGGCCAGGAGCCCGAGCACCACCACGATCCCGGCGAGCGTCGTGAGCAGCGTCGGAGCCGCGCTGGCGAGGATCCCTGGCTCGAATACTTCGGCGCCTCCGAAGAGCCAGTCGCCGATCAGGGCCACGGCCGCGACACCGATCAGCGCCCCAAGCGGAAGCGCAACGAGAGCAAGCATTCCGAACTGGACCATCAGCAGCAGCCACGCATTTCGCCTCGAGCCGCCGCGCGCCCGCCACAGGCCGAGCACGCGCTTCTGCCCGTCCATGAAATGGATGGCGGCGAGGGCGATGGCGTAGATGGCCACCGCGAGCAGGGCAACCTCGACCCCCGCGGCAAGCACCTCCTGGGCCTGCAGCCTGGTCAGAAAAGTTTGAATCGCGCCATCGAGGCCCGTGATGAAAGTTGCGTCTGAGGTCACGCCGTAAACGCCGTGCAGCCGGCGGAGGTGGTCGCGGATCGAGTCGGCGTCCGACGCGTGGACGCGGCCAACGTCGGTGACGTAGAGCTGGCCCGCGTGCACCGTGACGAATCCCGTGGCCGCCGCGATGTCGAACAGGCTGGTGCGACCGACCGCCAGGTCGGTGCCGAGAGCCTGGCCGGCCCAGTACGGCTCGCCCGAATTGCGCGGCCTCCAGGTCGCCGCGACGCGCGCGCACCACGGCGACGGACCTCGCACGGATACACCCGTCGGGCCCAGACAGTAAAGGTCCCCGACCTTGAGCCCGAACAGGGTCGCCGCCGTCTCCGAGACGGTCGCCCACCAGGCGCTGCCTGTCTTGCCATCGGCCGGCCATGCCCCGGCTGTGACCACGACGTGCTGGTCCAGGTTCTCGTAGTAGGTCGCCACGGCAAAGGGATCGCCGGGTTCTTGGATGAGCCGCTGGCCGTTGAGAGAGACCGGCTGCTGCTGGTTCGACCTGGCGAATCGAGCGCCGGGGAGCATGATCGGGCCCAGCTCCGTCTTGACGCGACGAGTCGCATCAGCCTCGAAGGCGTCGAATGTCTTCAGGTCGTTGACCTGGTCCAACCCGAGCTGGAGATTCGCGCCGGCTCCCAGCGACGAAAGCGCCGAGCGCAGTCCCCGCTCCGCGGCCACCGACTGCATCAGAGGAAGCGAGACGGCCAGGGCCACCGCGGTGGCGAGCCCTGCCACCTGCACTCCGGCCATGCTTCGCTTGCGGGAGAGGTCCAGCACGGCGAGCCCGGGCAACGTGAGCCCCATCCGGCGAAGTATCGCCTGTGTGGTCCGCCGACCAGGCGGGGCCGCAGCTTCGTTGAAGCTCTTGCGATGGATCTCAACTCGGCGCAGGGATTTGTCTTCACACGCGTCAGTACGGTCAAGTGAAGATCCCGTTCCCCAGAACTGTCGGTCGAGCCTCGGTGGCGGCAGCCCTTGCGGCTGTGCTGCCGCTGGCCTTCGCTTCCCCGGCCCAGGCCGCGGTGGAGCTCGACCAGTCGCAGCCGGTCGGCTTCGGCAAGCAGTCCGTCCAGCTCATGGTCCAGACATTCATCGCGGGCAAGACGGGTCGTCTCGACCACGTCGACCTGAAGCTCTTCGCGCTCTCCGGCAGCAGCCTGACCGTGACGGTGCGGCAGGCCAAGGCGGACGGGACTCCAGTTATGCCTCTCGCCACCGATCCAAAGGTCGTTCTCAGCGGCTACCTGTCCGGTTGGTACAGCCTCGACTTCTCCAAAGCCAACATCTCGATCACCAAGGGGACGACCTACGAGATCTTTGCCCAGAAAGGCGGTTCCGTCTATTGGTACTTCACGAGCTCGCCGCCCGCCATCAGCCCGACTTTCCTTGGCGGACAGCTATACATCAGCTGTATCGGATGCCCGAGCTGGTATTCAGGCCCGGGGTACGGAGCTGACTTCGTCTTCGCGACTTATGTCAACACGAGCACCGTCCAGGCGCCGACCATCGCGGTGGACCCATCGAGCCACTTGAGTGTCGACGAAGGCATGGCTCCGGCCGCGACCGGCACGTTCTCCGACCCCAACGGCGACGCCGTGACCTTGACCGCAACCTCCGGCTCCGTCACCCCGACCTCCGGCACCGGAAGCGGGACCTGGTCGTGGGCGGGGGCGACGTCTGACGAGCCGGGCGGCCAGCCGGTCACGCTGACTGTGGCCGACAGCCACGGCCTGTCCGCCTCTGTTCAGTTGTCGGTGAGCGTCGCCGGTGTGAGGCCGACCGCCCAGATCGGCATCGGCGGGAGCACGAGGGCGCCGGCTCTCGCCGGCCCGCTTTCGGTTTCCGAGGGCACTGTTCTGTCGCTCACCGGCACGGCCAGCAGCCCCGACCCCGCCGACAACGCGGCCGGCTTCAGCTACCTCTGGACGATGACCAAGGACAGCGGCACGCCGACCACCGCACCCGGCGCGTCCTTCACCCTCACGGTCGCGGACGAAAGCACATACCGGGTGAAGCTCGACGCCACCGACGACGGCGGGATGACCGGCTCGACGGAGATGATCGTGGTCGGGACCGAGATCACCCCGACGGCGCGCATCGACAGCGTCACGCCGACCGACCCGCTGCTCACGGCCCCGCGGATCATCGCCCCGCAGGAATCGCTTAGCTTCGCCGGAAGCTTCGTCGACGCGGCGAAGCAGGACACGCACACCGCCTCCTGGAGCTTCGGCGACGGCGCCTCGGCCAGCGGTTTCGCCCCGACGCACGCGTACGCCGCGGCCGGCACCTACACCATCACCCTGACCGTCAAGGACGACGACGGCGCCACCGGTCATACGACCACCCAGGTCGTGGTCCAGACGCCGCAGCAGGTCCTGGGCACCATGGAGGCCTACATCCAGGGTCTGCCGGGCCTGACCGCCGGGCAGAAGAGCAGCCTGGTCGCAAAGCTCGAGGCGGCATCGGCCTCGATGGATCGTGGCGACACCAAGACGGCCAACAACCAGCTGAACGCATTTCTCAACGAGCTGCAGACTTACCAGAGCACGGGCAAGATCTCGGGCGCTGCGTTCAACGCGCTCGTCGCCGACGTCCACGCCATCAAAGGCGCGCTCGGCACCTACAACCGATTCCTTGAGTGGTGGACACTCCTGGCTTAGCTTGAGGACGTAGCCTTACACTCGCGGTGCCGTGAACACGGCTGCCGCTGCACTACCCGCCGCCGACCTTCTTCCGGTCGGCCCGCGCGCCAACATCCCGTACCGCATCGTCCGGCTCATCGGCATCCCGCTCCTCCGCCTGTGCTTCCGCTTTGATGTCCAGGGCCGCGAGAACATCCCCCGCTCGGGTAACTACATAGTCATCGCCAACCACCTGAACTGGCTGGACGAGTTCGCCCTCCTGCTCCTGATGCCGATCGAGCCGCGCCTGCACTTCCTGGCCGACCCGACCATCCTGGTGACGCGCAAATTTCAGTGGTGGCTCGTCCGCGCCACCGGGGGCTACGTGCCCGTGGTGCGAGAGCGCCATGGCGACACCGCACTGTTTCGGCACGTCGACCGCTGCCTGGAGGTTGGCGGGGCGGTGGCGATCTTTCCCGAGGGCAACTACGGCCCGACCGAGGGCGAGCTGCTTCCTTTTCACAAGGGGTTCGCCCATTTCGCGATCAAGGCGGGTGTCCCGGTGGTCCCGGTCGCCCTCTCGGGAACCAAAGACCTTTGGTTTCGCAAGCCCATCAGGGTGGTGATCGGCAAAACGCTGCCCACGAGCGATGACCCGGCGGCGCTCACCGAGGTCGCGTTCCAGACGGTCAAGGAGATGCTTCCTCGATACGTCGAGCCGCCCGGCCGCTGGCTGCTCAGGAACCGGTTGACCCACCTGTTCTGACGGCCGATTCGGCCCCGTTCCCAGGCTTCCCGGTACTGCGCCGTAGGGCTACTGAAAGTCGCCGACCGTGTGGTAAGGTGGCTCCTTTCCCGGAATCCTGAGCGCGTCCTGCACACGATCTAGCTCCTTGCTCAGGCCTGAAGGCGTCCCAGGGGTAGGGCGCAAGCAAGGAGGAGCGCGGAAGGGGTTTGCTGCCGCTATTGCGTGCGGTGCTGGTGTGGGTCGTGGTCCTGGTGAGCATCGTCTTGCCGCGCCTGGCGCCCCAGGAGCAGTCCGTGTCGGTCGTGGTCACGCAGCTCACCGCCTTCGACCGCAATTCGGTGGTGCAGCAAGCGAGGACACAGAGGGTCCAGGCGGCCCAGATGGCGCAGGTCCAGTCGTGGTCGCTCGAGCTCAAGCAGGGGCTGGCCGACTACCAGGCCAAGCTCGACGCGCAGGCTGCCGCCGAGGCGCAGGCCGCGGCCATCGCCGCCCGCAGCAACCACCCGGCCCCGCCACCGGACATCGCCAAGGACATCACCGACGCCTTCAGCCCGCTCGGGCCCGCCGCCGTGCAGTGGGCCATGAACGTCGCATGGTGCGAGTCGCGCTACCACCCGAACTCGGTCAACTCGGACAGTGGGGCTTCAGGCCTTTTCCAGTTCCTGCCCAGCACGTGGTCAGGGACGCCGTACGCCAGCCAGTCCCCGTTCGACCCTCGGGCCAACTCATTCGCGGCGGCGTGGTTGTACTCGCACTACGGCGCGGGCCGCTGGGTCTGCCAGGGGTAGGACTATGAGGGAAAACTCGGATGGTTTTCCCTCATCGCCCGATCGGCTTCGCCGATGGGGCTGCTCCCATTCCGGTATTCGGTAGGGCTTGTTTTTAGAGCCTTCCACTGGCGACGTTTGGCAGCCGCTCAAGACAAAGTTGCGGCCGGGATGAACCCGGCCGCCGACTGCGGCGCTGGTGACGGAAATCGCCTCGCTGTATCCACCGGTCCGAATCGAACGTCGGAATTGCGATCCGTTGGCGCCAGCGGATCGAAATCGCCGGCACGGAGGACTACTCCGCAGTGACGCTGATCGACAGCTCGAAGATCGCCTGCGGCTTGTTCGCGCCCTTCAGCAGCATCGGCTCGTAGTCGGCGACATGGAAACCGCTCGGCAGCCGCTCCCTCGTCGTCTCCGACATCAGCACCCGCGCGGGCCTGATCTTCGACAGGTACGCGCTGTTGTTCACCGGCACCCCGATCAGGGTGAACTCCATCCGGTCGTCGGACCCGACGTGCCCCGCGACCACCTCGCCCGTGTCCAGGCCCATGCCGACGGAGATCGCGGGCAGCCCGGCGCCGACCTGCTCCCGGTTGAACCGGTCGACCTCCTTGACCATCGCCAGGGCCGCATGCAACGCCCGCTCCGCGTGGTCGTCCATCGGGTTCGGCGCCCCGAAGACGACGAGCATCCCGTCGCCCTGGAACTTGTCGATGTTGCCGCCATGGTCCAGGACGACCCGGATCATGCGCTGGAAGTAGCCGTTGAGGAACCGGACCAGTTCCTCGGCGTCCATGCTCTGCGAGAGGGCGGAGAAACCGGCGATGTCTGAGTTCAGCATCGTGACGTCGCGGCGCTCGCCCGGCAGGAACCTCATGCCCCGGTCGGAGCGCCTGATCACGTAGTCGGTCACCTGCTTGTTGACGTGCGCCTCGAAGAGCTGGCGCAGGAACTCCGACCTCTCGTACTGGCGCGCGTTGTCGATGGCGATCGCGGCCAGGTCGGAGATGGCTTGCAGGAACTCCTTGTCCGTCTCCTCGAAGATCGACGCGCGGAACGGGTTGTCGACGTAGACCGCGCCGATCACCTTGTCTTTGGTGACCAGGGGCACCGCGATGATCGAGCGCAGGTTCTGCAGGATCACCGACTGCTTGCCCTTGAAGCGGTCGTCGAGGCTGGCGTCCGTCGAGACGACGGCCTGGCCTGTCTTCACCACGTGCTCGATCACCGTGCGCGAGCCGAGGAACTGGCGGGTCTTCTCGGGGTCGGCCTCGCCCGCGGACATCTGGACGGACAGCGTGCCGTCGACCGGGTCGACCAGGACGATGAAGCCTCGCGACGCCTTCATCAGGGTGATCACGCGGTCCATGACCTTGGCGAGCACGACGTCCAGCTCGAGCGACGAGCTCAGATCGCGCGCGAGCTCGTAAAGCAGGTGATCACGCATACCCAGGTCGACTTCGCGAGCCACGGCCACGAGGAGCATAACGGCCGGATAGGCCATTTCCAGCCATGGGTAAACTCGATTCCTCGTGATTGGCGAGTCTCCCCAGGCCCAGATCGACGCCTTGCTCGCGCGCCTCAATCCTCCGCAGCAGGAAGCCGTCACGCACGGCGACGGACCGCTGCTGATTTTCGCCGGCGCGGGCAGCGGCAAGACCCGCGTGCTGACCGCGCGAATCGCCTACCTGATCGCCTCGAAGCGGGTCTGGCCGGACCGCATGCTGGCCGTCACGTTCACCAACAAGGCCGCCCGTGAGATGCGCAGCCGCGTGGAGTCGCTGGTCGGGGAAGGCGCGCAGAAGATGTGGGTCGGGACCTTCCATTCCACCGCGGTGAAGATCCTCCGCCGCGAGTCGCAGAGGATCGGCATCGCGTCGAGCTTCGTGATCTTCGATGAGGACGACACCCGGGCGGCGCTGAAGCGCGCGCTGGACGAGCTGCGTCTCGATCCGAAGCGCTATCCCGTCGGCGCTTTGAGCAACGCGATCTCAGCGGCGAAGAACGAGCTCAAGCGGCCGGAGGACTATCCCAACCGAAGTTATGCGGACGAAGTTACACGCCGGGTCTACGAGTCCTACCAGGAGGTGCTCCGGCGCTCCGGCGGCCTCGACTTCGACGACCTGATCATGAAGCTGGTCGAGCTCTTCAGCACCGACGCCGAGGCGCTCGCCAAGTGGCGCGACCGCTTCCGCCACGTCCTGGTGGACGAGTACCAGGACACCAACCGCGCGCAGTACGTGCTGGTCAACCTTCTGGCCCAGGAGCACCGCAACGTCGCGGTGGTGGGCGACGACGACCAGTCGATCTACCGGTTCCGCGGCGCGGACATACGTAACATCCTTGACTTTCGCAAGGACTACCCGGATGCGCACGTCGTGCACCTGGAGCAGAACTACCGCTCGAGCCAGGCCATCCTCGACGCGGCCTACAGCGTCATCCGCAGCAACCCCGAGCGGGCCGAAAAGCGGCTGTGGACCGAGCGCGCCGGCGGGGAGAAGGTCATGGCGATGCAGGCGTACAACGAGGTCGAGGAGGCGGAGTTCGTCGCCGACGAGATCGAGCGCCTGCGCAAGACTGAAAAGCGCGGCTACTCCGACTTCGCCATCCTCTACCGGACCAACGCACAGTCGCGCTCGTTCGAAGACGTGCTGGCCCGCCGGCGCATCCCGTACCGCATGGTCGGCGGCGTCCGCTTCTGGGAACGGCGCGAGGTCAAAGACCTGGTCGGCTACCTGCGCTTCTCTTTCAACCCGCACGATGCGCTGAGCTTCTCGCGGATCGTCTCGGTCCCATCGCGCAAGATCGGCAACGTCACGGTGGACGCGGTCAACTCGCACGCGCGCGAGAGCGAAGCCGACATCCTGGCGATCCTCGCCGACCCGGCACGCGTGCCCGGCGTGCCGAAGACCGCGATCGCCCCGCTGCTGGGCTTTCGCGCCCAGGTCGAGTCTGTTCGGTCGACGATGGGGGTCCTGCGGCCGAGCGAGCTGATCGACCACGTTATCGAGGTGATGGACCTGCGCCGGCACTACCTCGACGGCACGCCGCAGGGTGAGGCGCGGATCGAAAACCTGAACGAGCTTCGCGGCCTGGCCGAGGATTTCGACGACCGCGATCCCCAGACCGGCCTGGAGGACTTCCTGGCCGAGGTCGCGCTCGTCTCCGACGTCGACGCCTACGACGAGAACGGCGAAGGCGTGACCCTCATCACGCTCCACATGGTCAAGGGCCTGGAATTCGCCGTCGTGTACATGGTCGGCATGGAGGAGGGCCTGTTGCCGCACCAGCGGGCGCTCGACGAGCGCGACGAGAATCCGTCCGCGGTGGGCGCCGCGACCGAGATGGCCGAGGAGCGCAGGCTCTGCTATGTCGGGATGACGCGCGCCAAGGACCGCCTCTATCTGAGCTGCGCGTTTCGCCGCCACCTCTACGGCCGCTCCCAGCCCGCGTTCCCGAGCCGGTTCCTGACCGACATCCCGCAGTCCCTCCTCGGAGCTCCGAAGGGGAGCGCGCCGGTGGCGCCTCCCCGCCAGGGTTACAAGGAGCGCTACATCGAGCGCCAGGTCCAGGCAGCGCCCGCCGCGCCACCCGTGCAGCGATTTGCGAGCGGCGACCGGGTCCAGCATCCAGCCTTTGGCGCCGGCACCGTGGTGAAGAGCACTCTGACCCGCACCGACGAAGAGCTGCTGATCAAGTTCGACAGGGCCGGGCTGAAGATCCTGAGCGGCATGCTCGCGCCGCTGACGAAATGAGTAAGCGCAAAAAGCAAGTCGACTCCGCGGTTCGCGTCGAGGAACTCCGCGAGCAGATCCGCCGCCACGAGCACGCCTACTACGTGCTGGACGAGCCGGAGGTCTCGGACGCTGAGTACGACGCGCTGTTCCTCGAGCTGCGGCGGATCGAGGAGGAACGCCCAGACCTGCTCGCGCCCGATTCCCCGACGCAGCGTGTCGGCGGCGAGGCCTCGGACCAGTTCGCCAAGGTGCGGCATGGCTCGCCGATGCTCAGCCTCCAGAACGCGTTCGACGAGGCGGAGATCCGCTCCTTCGACAAACGCGTCCGCGCGGCGGTCGGCGACAGCGTCGTGTACTGCGCCGAGCTGAAGATCGACGGGCTTGCGATCAGCCTCACCTACGCCAAAGGCCGCCTCCGGCGCGCCGCGACGCGTGGCGACGGAACCGTCGGCGAGGACGTCACGGCGAATGTCCGGACGATTCGCAGCGTTCCGCTCGCGGTGACGCCCGCGAAGGGGCTCCCCGACCTGTTCGAGGTGCGCGGCGAGGTCTATTTCCCGATCGCCGGCTTCGAGAAGCTGAACCGCGAGATGGAGGCGGCCGGCAAGCCGCGCTTCGTCAACCCGCGCAACACCGCCGCGGGCAGCGTGCGCCAGATCGATCCCAACGTGACCGCGAGCCGCGACCTGCAGACCTTCATGTACACGCTCGACCCGACGGGCCCGGCCAGGTCGCAATGGGACGTCTTGAACACGCTGGACCAGATGGGATTCCGGGTCAACCGCAACCGGCGGCGGCTGAAATCGATCGATGAGGTGATCGAGTATCACGGTGAGTGGCAGCGCCGCCGCCACGAGCTCGAGTACGAGATCGACGGCATGGTGGTCAAGGTCGACGGGTTTCCGCAGCAGCTCGAGCTCGGCTTTGTCGCTCGATCGCCCCGCTGGGCGATCGCCTTCAAGTACGCGCCCGAGCAGGCGGAGACGGAGGTCGAGGAGATCGCGTGCTACGTCGGCCGGACCGGCGTGCTCACCCCGGTCGCGCACGTCAAGCCGGTCGTGGTCGGAGGCGTGACGATCAAGAACGTGACCATGCACAACGAGGCGCAGGTCAACGAGAAGGGCGTCTACGTCGGCGCTCGCGTGATGATCCACCGCGCGGGCGATGTGATCCCCGAGATCGTCAGCGTCAAGGATCCGAAGCCGGGCTGGCGGATGCCGAAGAAGTGCCCGGTGTGTGGGGGAGAGGTGGTGCGTGAGGAGCCGTACATCGCGCACCGCTGCATCAACCCGTTCTGTGCCGCACAGCGCCTCGAGCGCCTGCGCCATTTTGCCGCGGTCATGGACATCGAAGGCCTCGGTTACGCGACCCTGACCCAGGTGATCGACCGCGGTGTAGTCGAAGACCCGAGCGACCTGTACCGGATGAGCAAGGACCAGGTCATCCAGCTCGATGGCTTCGCGGACAAGTCGGCACAAAACCTCGTCGATCGCATCGCGGGAAGCAGGCAGCCTGAGCTCGGGCGCTTCCTGTACGCGCTGGGCATCCCGCAGGTCGGCGAGGCCACGGCGGAGCTGCTCGCGGCGGAATTCGCCAACATCGACATGCTGCGAGGCGCGAGCCAGGAGGACCTGCAGCGCGTCGAAGGCATCGGACCGAACATGGCCGGCGAAGTGCACCGCTACTTCCAGGGCCACGGCGCGGAGCTTGTGCAAAAGTTGCTGGACGGGGGGTTGCGCCCCAGGCCGCCGAGGCGGTCGGCGACGGACCGTTCACGGGCAAGACCTTCGTCTTCACCGGAACGCTCGAGACCATGAGCCGTCCCGACGCGGAGGCGCTGGTCCGCAAGCTGGGCGGCAAGGCCGCCGGCGGCGTCAGCTCGAAGACCGACTACGTGGTCGCCGGGCCGGGCGCCGGCTCCAAGCTGGAGAAGGCGCAGAAGCTGAAGGTAACCATCCTCGACGAGGAGCAGTTCAAAGCGCTGCTCCCTGAATGACCGCACCGCGATGGATCTGGTCCACCCTGATGACCGGCGCCGCGATCCTCCTGTTGTGGGGGATCTTCGTGCTCAGCTTCAAGTCCGAGCCCTCGGCGGTCGGGCGGCTCGGCATCGGGCTCATCATCGTCGGCGGGGCATCGATCGGCACCGCCATCGTCGGCGCCGTCGCGGCGATCGGCCTGCTGCGGAACGCGAGGTGGGGGGCGTCGGCGGCATGGCTCGCTTCGGTGTTGATGCTGCTCACCGTCATCAGCTCGTGGGCGGGCGTGATCGGACTGTTCGGGCTGATCACCAGCCGCCTTCGGTCGAGAACCTAAGCTAGGACCTGACCGTGCCGTTATCGAAAGACGAAGTCCGCCATGTCGCCATGCTCGCGCGAATCGGCCTCGAGCCGGGTGACGAGGAGTTCTACGCCGACCAGCTGAGCGGCATCCTCCAGCACATCGACAGGCTGCAGCAGCTCGACACGGAGGACATCCCGCCGACAGCGCAGGTGGTCGAGGTGGAGAGCCGGCTGCGCGAGGACGATCCCCGCCCCTGCCTCAGCCAGGAGGAGGCGCTGGCCAACGCGCCGGCCGCGGTGGACGGCTTCTTCCGCGTCCCGTCGATCCAGGAAGAGACGTGACCGACGACCTGACCAGCCTCACCATGAATGAGGCGACGCGCCTGCTGCGGCTCGGGTCCCTCTCATCGGCCGACCTGGTAACGGCGCATGTCGAACGCATCGAGCGCCTCGATCCGCGCGTGAAGGCATATCTGCGCTTCACGCCCGAGCTCTGGGAAAAGCAGGCGGAGGAGGCCGACCGCAGGATCCGTCAGGGCGACGCGGGCCCGATGGCCGGCATCCCGATCGCGGTCAAGGACGTGCTGTGCGTGCGCGGGGTCGAGACGACCGCGGGCTCCAAGATCCTCCGCGGTTTCAGGCCGCCCTACACCGGGACCGCGGTGGGCCGCCTGTTCGACGCGGGCGCGGTGATGCTGGGAGTGACCAACTGCGACGAGTTCGCCATGGGCAGCTCGACCGAGAACTCGGGCTACTTCCCGACGCGGAATCCGTGGGACCTCGAGCGCGTGCCAGGCGGAAGCTCCGGAGGCAGCGCCGCCGCGGTGGCCGCGGGTGAGGCGATGATCGCGCTCGGCACGGACACCGGCGGTTCGATCCGGCAGCCGGCCGCGCTGTGTGGCGTCGTCGGCATGAAGCCCACCTACGGGCGTGTGAGCCGGTACGGCCTCATCGCCTTTGCCTCGAGCCTGGACCAGATCGGGCCGTTCGCGCGCAGCGTCGACGACGCCGCGCTCACGCTCTCGCTGATGGCGGGCTACGACCCCCTCGACGCGACGTCATCGGCCCGCCCCGGGATGGAGGTGCTGAACAACTACGCCGCCGGGGTGAAGGGCATGCGGCTCGGCGTGCCGCGCGAGTACTACGACGTCAAGGGCATCGAGCCGGGCGTGAAGGCGGCGATCGACGCCGCCCTGTTCATCCTGCAGAAGGCCGGCGCGGAGATCGTCGACGTCTCATTGCCGCACACCGACTACGGCCTCGCCGCGTACTACATCATCGCCCCGGCCGAGTGCTCGTCCAACCTCGCGCGGTTCGACGGCGTGAGGTACGGACTTTCCGAGGTCGACGCGCCCAACATCACAGAGCAGTACATGCGCGTGCGCCGCAAGGGTTTCGGGATCGAGGTTCGGCGCCGCGTCATGCTCGGCACCTACGCGCTGTCGAGCGGCTACTACGACGCCTACTACCTCAAGGCGCAGAAGGTGCGCACGCTGATCAAGCGCGACTTCGACGAGGCGTTTCAGAAATGTGACGCCATCGTCAGCGCGACCTCGCCGACCGTCGCCTTTCCGATCGGGTCGAAAACCCAGGACCCGCTGTCGATGTACCTGTGCGACGTGCTGACGCTCGGCGCCAACCTTGCGGGCCTTCCGGGGATCAGCGTGCCGTGCGGCACGGCCGACGCGTTGCCCGTGGGGCTGCAGGTGGTCGGCCCGCAGTGGGGCGAGAACGTCGTGCTCCGCGTCGCGCGTGCGTACGAAGAGGCGAGCGAGATTCGGGCTGAGGTCGCGGACGTTGCCTAGCGACTGGGAAGTCGTCATCGGCATGGAGGTCCATGTCCAGCCGAGAACACGGTCGAAGATGTTCTGCGGCTGCAGCGTGGCAGAGGTGAACGACCCGCCGAACACGCACGTCTGCGAGATCTGCCTCGGCATGCCGGGCGTCCTGCCGGTGATCAACCGGGCCGCGGTCGAGGCGTGCATCAAGACCGCGCTCGCGCTCAACTGCGAGATCCCGCGCCACACCAAGTTCGACCGCAAGAACTACATGTATCCCGACCTGCCCAAGGGCTACCAGATCAGCCAGTACGACCTGCCGATGAGCGTCAACGGGTTCCTCGACGTCGGCGGGCGCCAGGTGCGCATCCGCCGCGTCCACCTCGAGGAGGACACGGGCAAGCTCATCCACGCCGGGGACAAGCTGCACAAGGCATGGGAGTCGTACGTCGACCTGAACCGGGCGGGCGTGCCGCTGATGGAGATCGTCAGCGAACCGGACCTGGGTTCCGCGGACGAGGCGCGCGACTATGCGATGGAGCTCCGTTCACTGCTGCGTGCGGTCGGCGCGTCCGAGGCCGACATGGAGAAGGGCCAGCTGCGCGCCGAGCCGAACATCTCGATCCGCCGCGCGGGCGCAGAGCCGCTCGGCGTGAAGACGGAGCTCAAGAACATCAACTCGTTCCGCGCCCTGCACCGCGCGATCATCTTCGAGGTCGACCGTCAGCAGAAGGTGCTCGAGTCGGGTGGGACCGTCGTCCAGGAGACGCGCGGATGGTCCGAGGCCGAGGAGCGCACCTTCTCTCAGCGCAGCAAGGAATTCGCGGAAGACTATCGCTACTTTCCGGAGCCCGACCTTCCCCCGCTGGAGCTCGACCGGGCGTGGATCGAGGAATTGCGCGCTGGGCTTCCGGAGCTTCCGGCGGTGCGGCGATCGAGGCTTGCCACAGAGCACGCGCTCCCGGCTACGGACGCCGCGCTGATCGCCGGAGATCGCATCCTCGCGGACCTGTTCGAGGAGGCGACTCGCGCGGGTGCGCCCGCGAAGCAGACGGCGAACTGGATCATCGGCGAGGTCGCGCCGACGGGCAAGGTGCCGTCGGGTGAGAACCTCGCGGAGCTCATCAAGCTCGTGAGTGACGGCAGCATCACGCGCGACCAGGGCCGCGAGGTGCTGATGGAGTCGGTCGAGACCGGCCGTACGCCGGCCGAGATCGTCGCGGAGCACGGGTACGCGCAGGTGAGCGACCCCTCCGAGCTGCGCGTGGTCGTAGAGGCGGTGATCGACGCCAACCCGAAGGCGGTCGACGACTATCGCCGGGGCAAGACTCAGGTCGCCAACGCGCTCCTCAACGAGATCCGCAAGAGGGCGCCCCAGGCCAACCCCAAAGTCGCCCGCGAGCTGCTCCTGAAACTGCTCGCCTGAGCGGCGGCTGTCGGTTATCGCCTCGCTGTATCCAGCGGCGCGTGTCGAGCGCGGGAATTCGGCTCCGTTGGCGCCAGCGAGGCGTTACCGGGCGCGCTGGTGGCGTCTCCATGGGCGAAGCCGCGGCCACCAGGCTGGGACGTTGCGGCAGTACTCCTCGTACTCGGGGCCAAATCGAGCCAGCAGTGCCGGCTCCTCGTACCAGGTGGCGAACGCGACCATAAGCAAGCCCACGGTGGCGGCGTAGGGCAGCAGGCTCAGCTGGCCGAGCAGCAGGGCCTGGCCGATGATCGCGGCCGTCACCGCCATGTACATCGGGTTGCGCACGTAGCGGTGCAGACCACCGACGACGAGGTGCTGCGTGGGCGCGACCGGAGCGGGCGTGCCGATCCCCTCCACCACGAACCTGGCGAAAGCGCTGATCAGAACGATCGCCCCGGCGATCGTCAGCAGTCCTCCCAGCACCCGGACCGGAGCCCAGTACGGAGCCGGCGTCTCAAAGCGCCAGCCAGTCAGCCACCATGGCACGAGCCCCGCCACGAGGCCCGGCGCCACTGCGAAGAAGATCGCGCTGCCGGCGGCAGCCGCGGTGTGACTCCTCAGGCGGCGGGGCGGCGGGACAGCCACGTGCTGAACAGGAAGAGCGCGACCCCGACCACGTAGCACGCCATCGCGAGAAGCACCAGCAACCCAGCTACGACCGGAGGTGCGACCGTGGTGAAGACGATCGCTATGACCGACACGCCCAGGCCGATCGCGGCCCAGCCCTGGAGGTGGGAGACGGTCGGCGTGACCCGCACCAGGGGCCAGAGCAGGCGCTGTCGCCACCAGGCGGGGAAGGTGCCCCTCATGACGAGATAGAGCCCCGCCCCGATCAGCATCGTGCCGCCCACGTAGGCAATACCCTCGACCACGTAGCCCATGGCGGGCAATTCTAGCCTTGCCATTAGCCTTATCTGATGCCCCTGCCGCCCGACCTCCACGTGCACACCGAATGGTCATGGGACGCGCCGCGCGGCTCGATGGAGCGGAGCTGCCAGCGGGCTCTAGAGCTGGGTTTGCCCGCGATCGCCTTCACCGAGCACGCGGACTGGGCGCTGGTCCACGAGGGCCAGCACTCGGTCGACCTGGACGGCTACTTCGAGTCGATCGAGCGCTGCCGGGCAGAGTTTCCAGGCCTGCGCATCCTGACCGGGGTCGAGCTGGGCGAGCCGCACTGGTTTGCGCGGGAGACCGCGGAGGTCCTCGCCTCCGGCCCCTTCGACCAGGTGCTCGGCTCGATCCACTGCATCCGGCTCGACGGCGGCATGCTCGACGCGAGCCAGTTTCGCAGCCGCGAAGGCATCGATTTCCCAGCCGCGGTGCGGGAGTACTTCCGCGAGGTGCTTGCCATGGTCGACAGCGGGCAGCCGTTCGAGACTCTGGCGCACATCGACTATCCCAAGCGCTACTGGCTCGAGGGCGCCGCGCCGTACAGGGAAAAGGACTATGAGATCGAGATCCGCACCATCCTGGCCGCCGCGGCGCGCACGGGCCGGGTGCTCGAGGTGAACACCACGCGCGGCCACACCCTGAGCCCTGACATCACGGTCGTCCGCTGGTGGCACGAGGTGGGGGGCCAGGCGGTCCAGTACGGCAGCGACGCCCATCAGCCGGACAAGGTGGCGGAAGGCTTCAAGGTCGCCACCCAGATGGTCGAGGCGGCCGGCTTCAAGCCGGCGCGCGACCCGGTCTCGCTTTGGCGCCGCTGATCCTCAGGCCCTCGTCTCCGGCGCACGGAGGCGCCGCCGTGGCGAGAGAGGACGGCAAGGTCTGGCTCGTCAGCTACGCGCTGCCCGGCGAGGTCGTCGAGGCAGAGCCGCGCGGGCGCCAGGGCGGCGTCGCCGTTGCCGCGGTCACGAAGGTCCTCGAGCCGTCGCCGCACCGCGTTTCCGCGCCGTGTCCCTACTTCGGCACCTGCGGAGGTTGCCAGCTGCAGCACGCGGCCTACGATCACCAGCTCGCGCTGAAGCGCCAGGTGGTCGAGGAGGCCTGGGCTCGGTCCGGCTTGCGGCTGCCTCCCGACGCCGCCGTCCTCGGCATGGACGATCCATGGCGCTACCGCATCCGCGGTGAGTTCGAAGCGGTGGCCGGCGCCGGCGGCTGGAGGTTCGGATTCCATCGCATGCGCTCCCATTCGGTGATGCCGATCGACACCTGCCTCATCCATGACCTGCGCATCGAGCGCGCGCTGCCGGCTTTCGCCCAGGCGGCCAACGAGATGAACGTGACCGGTTTGCAGAACCTCCTGCTTACGGTCGAGCCACAGGGCCGCGGCTTGCTCTGGCGCCTGCGCTTTCACGGCCGCGAGCCGAATTGGCCGCGGGACGAGTTCGCCCGTCGCGTCGCCGAATTGCTGCCGGAGGCAACACTCCTCGACGACGCGATGACTCTCGAGTTCTGGGGCCTGACCTTTCGCGTCCGCAGTGACACGTTCGTGCAGACCAACTACCGCCAGATGCTCGTCCTCTACCGCACCGCGCTCGACATGCTGCAGGCAAAGCCGAACGAGAACATGATCGACCTCTACGCGGGAATCGGCACCATCTCGGTGGCTCTCGCGCGCGACGCGGCCGGCGTGGCTGCGGTCGAGGAGAACCCGCACGCGGTGCAGCTCGGCCGCCTGAACGCGCGGATCAACTCGGCGCGGGTCGAATACCTGCCCGGCAAGGTCGAAGAGGTGCTCAGGGGCATCCGGCTGGGCCGCTTCCAGGCGGTGATCCTCGACCCGCCTCGGGCCGGCTGCGAGCCGGCCGCGGTGGCGGAGCTGATCCGGCTAGGCCCCGAGCGGATCGTGTACGTCTCTTGCGAGCCGTCGACCCACGCGCGCGACCTGATGCGCCTGGTGCAGGGCGGCTATCGGGTGAGGCGAGCGGCGATCGTGGACATGTTCCCGCAGACGTATCACATCGAGTCGGTCGCGCTGCTCGAACGGAGCTAGCGTCGGCGATTCTCCCCTCCGCCGGCTTCGCCGGCACCTCCCCATGAATGGGGAGGAGTCGGTGACGTCCAGGTCAGGTTGACCTACGAGCCTTGTCCAGCCCGTCCAGGATGAGGTCGAGCCCGAACTCAAACTCGGCTCCGTAGCTGTACCCGGGCTTCATCACGTGATCGATCGCTATCTCGGCGAGGTGGGGGTAATCGGTGGCGACGGTCCGGCCCAGGATCTGCTCCGCAACGTCGGCGGCTTGCTCCCCGGTGTCGAAAGGCAGGTTGATCTGCTGCAGGGCGAAGCCGTAGATGTAACTGTCCAGTGCGGAGTAGGCGTGCGCGGCCAGGGCGAGCGAAAAGCCGGCTTCGCGAAGGCAGCGAAGCACGGAGTCGTGGTGGCGCAGGTTGGCCGGCCCGGGGCATGTGCTCGATTCCATCAGGCCGACCGCCCATCGGTGGCGCGCGAGAGTCTTGCGGGCGGAGATCGCGCGGAGCCGCATGGCCGTCCTCCAGTCACCGTCGCAGGGAACTGCGATCTCGCTGAACACGAGGTCGATCAGGCCGCCCAGCAGCTCCTCCTTGTTCGCGACGTGGTTGTAGAGCGACATCGCCTCGACCCCGAGCGCCTTGCCGAGCCTCCGCATCGTGAGGCCCTCCAACCCGTCGCGATCGGCCAGCTCCAGGGCGGCATGGAGGACCCGCTCTCGGTTCAGCGCGGGACGCGGCGTCGGTTTCTTTCGGCTCGTCACAGCTCCTCCTGAAGACTAAGGCCTTGACTTGACAAACTTACGCCGTATGTCATATCCTTACGCCGTAAGCTTACAGCGTAAAACAAGTTAAAAGGAAGGTGCATTTGGCGATGTCTACCAAGGGGTTAGCCAGGATCGGAGGGCTCCTCTACCTGGGTGTGGCGGTGGGCGGCGGCTTCAGCGAGTACGTCCGCTCGAGCGCGAGGGTGCCCGGCGATGCGGCCGCGACCGCCGCCAACGTCGCTTCGCACGCGACGCTGTTTCAGATTGCGTTCGCGACCGACCTGGCCGACTTTGTCCTGTTCTTTGGGGTCGGCCTGGTCATGTACGTGATCTTCAGACCGGTCAACGCTCCGATCGCGCTGGCGATGCTGGTCATCAACGCCGTGAGCGTCGCCGTCCAGGCGCTGAACATGCTGAACCACGCCGGTGCGATGCTGGTCGCGACCGATCCACATCTGACAGCAGGCCTCAGCGCGGCGGGCTCCCAGGCCATCGTGCTGCTGCTGCTCGAGTCGCATCGGATCGGCTATCTGATCGCCCAGATCTTCTTCGGCCTGTACCTGCTGCCGCTCGGTTACCTCGTGTACCGGTCTGGCTATTTCCCCAAGTCGCTCGGCGCGATCCTCGTGGCCGGCTGCGCGGGCTATGTCGCCGGTGTTGCGGCGTCCTTCGCCTCGGTTGGACTCGAGTCGAGCGTGGCGACCTACCTCGGTCTGGTCGGAGGGCTGGCCGAGATCGTCTTTCTGGTCTGGCTGTTGGTCAAGGGCGCCAACACGACCGGATCCAAATCCGATTTGATCCGAGGAGGACACGCATGGACAGCATGAAGTCGAAGCTTTCGGCTCTCTGGATATTCGCCACCCTGAACTACCTGTATTGCGACGTGGTGACCCTGATGGATCCCGATCGACTGAAGGGATTCATCGCCGGCAACGTCGGCGGCGTTGCCATCACTCCCGCCTTCCTCCTGGCGGCAGGCGCCCTGGTCGAGATCCCGATGGCCATGGTCATCCTGTCGCGATTTCTCAACCCCCGGGCCGCTCGAATTGCCAACATCGCGGCCGGCGCCTTGATGACGGTTGTCCAGGCGGCGACCCTGTTCGCTCGAACGCCCGCTCTCTATTACGCCTTCTTCAGCGTGATCGAGATCGGAACCACACTCGCCATCGTCTGGTCGGCGTGGAGGTGGTCAGCGCTGGCAGGCCGGACCCCGGTTAGGGCCGGTCCAGCTTCTGCGCGAACTTAACGACCACCAGGCGCAGCCTGCCTGGCCCAAGCGACCTGGCGACCATGCTCAGGATGGGCCTCAGCAGCTGCATATCGGGCCAAACGGAACGTGGGTGAGAACGGTTACGCCCGAGTTCAACCCCGGCAGGATAAACGAAAGTGAAGGAATCAGGTGCGGCGATGGACGAATTCGGCCAGCCGCCGAACTCCCTCGCCGAGATCGGCGTCCGAGCTGGCGAGGCTGATCCGGACCGCCTCGCCGGCCACCTGGCCGAAAGCCGTCCCCGGGGCGACGCTCACCCCGCGCTCGCGGAGCAGTGCGAACGCCAGGTCGCGGCAGGGAAGGCCGGCCGGCGAGACGTCGGCCATGATGTAGAAAGCGCCCGTAGGCCTGGCGATGAGCAGCTCGGCGTCTTCGAGGATGCCGGCGACCAGGTCGCGGCGCCGCCGGTAGGCGCCGACCATCTCGCCGACGCAATCCTGCGGCCCCGCGAGGGCCGCCTCGGCGGCGACCTGGCTGATCGTCGACACGCACGACGAGTTGGACTCCAGCACCTTGGTGGCGGTGTCCACCAGCTCGGCCGATCCCGCCAGGTAGCCGAGTCGCCAGCCGGTCATCGAGTAGGTCTTGGAAAAGGTGAACACCGTCGCGATCCGCGCCTCGTCGGGGGCGAGGCTCGCCGGGCTTGTCCAGGTGCCGTCGAGGAGGATCTGGTCATAGCACTCGTCGCTCAGCAGCCACAGGTTGCTGCGCTGCGCGAGCTCGATCATCGCTGTCAGGGTCGCCGTCGGGTAGACCGCTCCCGTCGGATTGTTCGGGCTGTTGACGACGAGGACTCTGGTCTGCGGCGTGATCAGAGCGGCTAGCGCGTCGAGGTCTGGCTGGAAGCCGCCCGCCGGCGGGCACGGATAGTAGACGGCGCGCGCACCGAGCCAGGGCAGCATCATCCGGTAGTTCGGCCAGCCCGGATCTGGAAGGAGGACCTCGTCGCCGTGCTCGAGCACGGCCGCGAGCATTGCCGCGATCGCGCCGACGCCGCCGGGGCCGCACGCGATGCGATCCGGGGAAGTCTCGATTCCGTTCACGCGCGCGAGCTTGGCGACGAGCTTCTCGCGCAGCGAGAGCAAACCCTGCGTGTGCGTGTAGAAGGTCTTGTTTTCGTCGATTGCCCGCTTGCCGGCGTCCTTGACGTGCTGTGGGGTGGGGAAATCGGGCTGGCCGACGTCGAGCCGGATCACCCCCGGCGTGCGGAGCGCCTCGTTGGCGATCTCGCGGATTCCTGAATGCGCCATCTCGGCCGGTCCCTGGGCGAGTGAGGGCAACGCCAGTCGAGCCATTTCTGTCGATAGACTATCGGGCGGGACCGCCAACCCGAGCCAAACGATGCCGCACGCCCCAGAAACCTTCGTCCACCTCCACAACCACACCGAGTACTCGCTGCTCGATGGGGCCAGCCGCATTCCCACGATGGTTGCGCGCGCGGCCGAGCTGGGGATGCCGGCGATCGGTCTCACCGACCACGGTGTGATGTATGGGGCGATCCATTTCTACAAGGCGTGCAAGGAAGCCGGGATCAAACCCATCATCGGCTGCGAGGTTTACGTCGCGCCCCGCTCGCGCCTCATGCGCGAGGGCCGCGTCGACCGCGACCCCAACCACCTGACGCTGCTCGCGGCCGACCACGAGGGCTACCTCAACCTGATGCGGCTCTGCACAGTCGGCCAGATGGAGGGCATGTACTACAAGCCCCGCATCGACAAGGAGGTCCTCGCCCAGTACTCGAAGGGCCTCATCGCGCTGTCGGGCTGCCTGCAGGGCGAGGCCGCCAGCCGGATCGTCGACGGCGACGTGGACGGAGCCCGGGAATCCGTCGCGGCATATCGCGACATCTTCGGCAAGGACCGTTTCCTGCTCGAGGTGCAGCGCCACGGCATCGACAGGCAGGCCGAAGTGAACACGGTGCTCGCCCGCTTCGGAACTGAGTTCGGCCTGCGCCTGTGTGCGACGAACGACCTCCACTACGTCCACCGCCGCGACTCCGAGGCGCACGACGTGCTTCTGTGCCTCCAGACCGGGGCGCGCTTCAACGATCCCAATCGCTGGCGCTTCTCGACCCAGGAGAGCTACCTCAAGACGCCGGCGGAGATGATCGAGACGTTCGCCGATCTCCCTGAGGCTCTCGCGAGCACGCTCGAGGTGGCGGACCAGGTCGACCTCAAGCTGAACCTTGGCGCCACCCTCCTGCCACCTTTCGAGGTGCCCGACGGCAAGTCCGCCGACAAGTACCTCGAGTTCCTCGTCAACAGAGGACTCAGGGAGCGGTTCGGCGAGCCCACCGCGGTGATGCACGAACGCGCCGCGAACGAGCTGTCCGTGATCAAGGCCACCGGCTACGCGTCCTACTTCCTGATCGTCTGGGACTTCTACAACTTCGCGCGCCAGCACGGGATCGTCGTTGGGCCCGGTCGCGGCAGCGCGGCGGGCAGCCTTGTCTCGTACTGCCTCGGCATCACCAACCTCGATCCGCTGCAGCACGGGCTGATCTTCGAGCGGTTCTTGAACATCGACCGCGTATCCATGCCCGACATCGACTGCGACTTCTCGGTCGAAGGACGCGAGAGGGTGATCCGCTACGTCTCGGAGAAGTACGGGGCCGACCGCGTGGCCCAGATCATCACTTTCACCACGATGGCCTCGAAGGCCGCGATCCGCGACGTCGGCAGGGTGCTCGAGGTGCCGCTGCGGGACACCGATCGCCTGGCCAAGCTCGTGCCCGTCTGGCAGGGACGGTCGAAGACCCTCGAGGACACGATCAAGGAGGTCCCCGAGTTCCGCGAGGCGTACGAGTCGAGCGAGGAGACCAAGCGCCTGGTCGAGGTGGCGAAGACGCTGGAGGGGGTCTCGCGCAACGTCAGCACGCATGCCGCGGGGGTGGTCATCGCCCCCGAGCCTCTCGTGCGTTACACGCCGCTGCAGTACGGCCCGGGACGCGAGGCGGTGATCACGCAGTACGACATGAAGGCGGTCGGCGACATCGGACTCCTGAAGATCGACTTCCTCGGTCTGCAGAACCTCGACATCATCGCCACATGCCTGCGCCTTCTGAGGCAGACCCGCGGGCTCGACATCGACATCGAAAAGATCCCCTACGACGACGCCAAGACGTACGAGCTGATCGCCAACGGGGACACGCACGGCGTGTTTCAGTTCGAAGGTGCGGGCATGCGGCGGATGTTGATGGACATGCGGCCGCAGAGCTTCGAGGACGTGTCGGCGGCGGTCGCGCTTTTTCGGCCAGGTCCGATGGTGAACATCCCGGCATTTGTCGCACGCAAGCAGGGCCGCGAGCCGATCGAGTACATGCACGAGCGGCTGGAGCCGATCCTGCGCGACACGTACGGCGTGATGATCTACCAGGAGCAGGTCATGATGGCCGCTCGCGAGCTCGCCGGCTTCACCATGAGCGAGGCGGACATCCTCCGCGCCGCGATGGGCAAGAAGGACAAGGTCAAGATGGCGAAGCTGCGCACCAAGTTCATCGACGGCACGGTCGAGCGCGGCATCCCGAAGACGACCGCCGAGGCGCTCTTCGACGGCATCGCGAAGTTCGCCGAGTACGGCTTCAACCGCGCGCACTCCGCGGCGTACGGGGTGATCGCCTATCAGACGGCGTATCTCAAGGCCAACTACCCGCTCGAGTACATGACCGCGCTGCTCATCCACATGGAGGGCAACGCGGAGCGCGTGGCGACCGCGATCGTCGACTGCCGGATACGTGGGATCGAGGTGCTCGCGCCGGACGTCAACCGCTCGGCCGTGGATTTTTCCATGACGGACGGCCGGATCCTGTTCGGCCTGGCGGCGATCAAGAACGTCGGCCGGCACGCGGTCGAGAGCATCGTCGCGATGCGACAGTCGGAAGGTCCGTTCAAGTCGCTGGAGGACCTGTGCGAACGCACCTCGGCGATCCAGGACGTGAACCGCAGGGTCCTCGAGGCGCTGGTGCAGTCGGGCGCGTCCGACTCACTGGGCGAGCGCGCACGCCTGCTGGCCGCGCTCGACCACGCGGTGAGCCGCGCAGAGCGGGCGCGCCTTGACCGCGAGTCGGGCCAGACCTCGCTGCTGGAGATGGTGGGATCGCCCGAGGTCGAGGCCAACGACTACGGGCTGACCATCGACGTGGCGCCCATGGTCGGCGATGAGAAGCTCCGACTCGAAAAAGAGCTGCTCGGTCTCTACCTGAGCGATCACCCGCTGCGGCGCATCTCGGCGGAGCTGGCCAGGCTGTCCGACACGCAGGCCGTCGAGGTGACGAGCGCGCTGCAGGACACGGAGGTCAGGGTCGCGGGTCTCGTGCGCGAGGTCCGGCGCGTCGTCACGCGCAAGGGCCAGATCATGGCCTACGCGACGCTCGAAGACCTGACCGGGTCGGTCGACGTCGTGCTGTTCCCGCGCGTGTTCGAGCAGGCTCGATTGCTGTTCGAGCCGGACAAGGTGGTCGTCGTCCAGGGCAAGGTGGACGCGCGCGCGGGCAGCACGCGCGGGAGCGGTGCCGCGGCCTCGCCGGTCGAGCCGGAGCTGGAAGCTGAGGTGGAGACGGCATCGATCGTCGCTGAGGGGGCGTGGCTGTGGGATGACCCCGAATGCATGCCCGTTTCGCGGCGTCAGCTCGTCCACGTGAGGATCCCGAACGGAGACGAGGGCCTGGCGGAGCAGCTGGAGGCGGTGCTGGCGCGGCATCCTGGGACCGACGAGGTCGTGCTGCACGTCGTCGTCGGCAGCCGCGAGGTGGTCGTAAATGCCGACCGCTATCATGTGCTCGCCGGCCCGGCGCTCGCGGCCGAGATCGATCAGCTCGTCGGTGAGGCTGCGACCAGGCTCGAGACGGTCCGGCCGAAGGCGCAGTCCAACGGGAATGGACGGGGTTATGGTGAGCGAGGACGAAGAGCCTAGCGGTCGTTACATCGTGGTCAAGGCGCTGGAGGACGGCGTCGTGATCATGGGCCTGACGCGGGGCAAGGACACGCGCTCACATCACTCGGAGCGTCTCGACGCGGGGGAGGTCCTGGTCGCGCAGTTCACGGAGTTGACCGCGGCGATCAAGGTCCGCGGCAAGGCCGAGATCCTGACCGACGTCGGGAAGGTCGCCTCGGGGCTCTAGCTCGTCGACAAGCAAGCCCCGCGCATCGTCGTGGCGAGGTCATCGTCGATCGTTGCCATGAATTGGGCCTGGGTATTGAGCAGATAGAATCGGACGGAAGCCCCGCCCACGTAGCTCAGGCGGTAGAGCATTTCCTTGGTAAGGAAAAGGTCCCCGGTTCGAATCCGGGCGTGGGCTCCACGACCTGGCCGCGGACGATTGCGCATGGCTCCGCGTAACGGCGTGGCGATCGCGACGTTCGAGCTCACGTGAGGCTCGCGGCTGCAACGTTGCTGATGGTCTGCGCGGTGACTGCATGCGGGACCGCGGCGCCCGTGGGCCGGTCGCGAACCTCGCCAAGCTCGGGCACATCGGCGTCGGCGGCGCCATCGGCCGAACCTACGGAGGCCGCCTCGCCAGCCGGGTCTCCAATCTCGACTCAGCTCAGTTGCAGCAAGCCGGTTACTGCCACACATGCTTTGGCCCTACTCGCCTACACCGACACGACCGTGCTCGGCATCCTCGACGTGTCGAGTCCTTTCAAGCCCACCCTCCTGTGCTGGCTGAGCCCGGCGCAGGGTGGCCGCTTCGATCAATCCTCGAGCCGCGTGATCTTCTGGGCCGGCGACAAGTTGGGCTCAGCCGACCTGGCGACAGGCAAGGTGGTCGAGACGGACCAGTTGCCGGCGACCCCCTCTAAGGGAGCATTTAGCGCCGATGGAAAGCTGTTTGCATACCGCGTTGGCGACGACAACGTCGGAGTAAGTACTCACGTTCACGGCATTGGTTACGACCGCACCCTTTACACGGAAGAGCCCATCGGAGGCCATGGCGGACCGCCTTATGGACCCCTGGACCAGCTCGAGTTCTCAGCTGACGGAACACAGCTGCTCGACTACTACGATTTCAGGCCCACCTCTGGTCCCCCGAAGTTGCTCGTCTTCAGGACGGCGGACTGGGCATCGGTGTTCCAGTCGGCGAGCGCTCCAGCGGGCGGCGTTTGGTCTCGAAGCGGAAATACGCCTTATTTCTTTGTCTGGGGTCCCCAGCCGCCGACTGGTGAGCTGGATACCCTTGACACAAACGGCGGGCCACATACGGTGGCCGGCAGTCTGAACGGCTTTTACTGGCCCCGCATGCAGCAGGACGGTGGAGGCATCGTGTACGACACCTATGACACCGCAGGTCAACCGCACATCTGGCGGCTCGAGCTTGCAACTCATGCGGCATCGCAGCTATCCACGGCGACAGGATCGCTGCCAGTGTTTGTATCTCCGACCATCGTGTGGTTCAACGAGGAGAAACCATGCGACTGCGGGCCCGGTGGGTTGAGCGCTCCGGACGGCGTGATCCTTGCTTACAACTTTGCCGTGGGTGGCTGGACCTCGGTTGACATGAGCCAGACGGCGCCAGGCGTCGGCGCCCCGCAGCCGACCACTCGAGAAGTCGTAGACGTCTTGTTCTGACGGGGTTTTCTCCGGTTCGAATCCGGGCGTGGGCTCCAATTCCGGCTTCAGACTCATGGCACCAAGCACACCGCTGCCTGCCATGTAGCATCTACCCACACGATGGACCGCCTGCTGGCGCCCTTCGCCACCATTGGCGCAACCGCAGGCGAGACCGAGGATCAGCGTCTGCGGCGCGTGCTCCTCGTGGTCATGGCCCTCGTCGTCAGCCTGCTCGCGATTATCTGGGGTCTTGTTTATATCGGATTTGGGGAGCCGCTCGGCGGGGCGATCCCGCTGACGTACACCGTCCTCTCGCTCCTGAGCGTCGTCATCTTCACGGTCACCAAGCGTTACGACGTCTTTCGATTCACCCAGCTCGGCATGATGCTCGTTCTTCCCTTCGCATTGATGGTCGCGCTCGGCGGGTTTGTCCCCTCGAGCGTCGTTGCACTCTGGGCACTGTTCGCGCCACTTGGCGCACTCGCTTTCGCCAGCCCGCGCGAAGCGCTGCGCTGGTTCGCCGCCTACGTTGTGCTGGTGGTCGCCGTCGGCGCATTTGGCGGAGGTTTGCGCACCGCGAACCACCTTCCGGCGGATCTCGTCCGCGGGATGTTCATCATCAACATCGGAGCGGTCTCGCTTACCGCTTTCGTCGCCCTCTACGCCTTTGTGCGCGAGCGCGACCGAGCCTTGGCAGCAGTGCACCGTCTCTTCGGCCAGTACCTCTCACCGCAGATCGTCCGTTCGCTGCTCTCCGACCCGGAGCGCGCGGCGCTCGGCGGTGAGAACCGCGAGGTAACAGCGCTCTTCGCTGACCTCGCCGGCTTCACCCCTTTTACCGAGAGTCGACCGCCGCGCGAGACAGTCCTCGCGCTCAATCGCTATTTCAGTGCCGTGGTCCCGGTCGTCTTTGCCAATGGAGGCACGATCATCCAGTTCGCCGGCGACGCGATCGTGGCGGTCTGGAACGCACCGGTTGAACAGCCGCGCCACGCCCTTGCCGCCGCCCGGACGGCTCTGGCGATGCAAAGCGCGATTGAGGCCATTGTCACCGAGGACCCTTCGCTTCCAAGATTCCGAGTTGGGATCGCTACCGGCGCCGCGCTCGTCGGCAATATCGGGAGCGAAGAACTTAGGAACTACGTCGCGCACGGCGACGCGGTGAATCTTGCTGCCCGCCTCCAGACGGGTGCGATTCCCGGCCAGGTTGTGGTCTCCGCGCCGACCTATGCGCTGATTCGAGATCTCTCCACAGTCCGTCCACTTGGGAGGTTCGCGGTCAAGGGCAAGACCGAGGAGGTCGAGGCGTTCGTCCTGGAGAGCGTCGCTGATCAATAGTCGTTGGTTGGTTCACGGCCGCGGCTCCGCCACGGATGGGCTGATCAGGCGGTCGAGCGCCGCAAGAAGCGCCTTCCTATGGTTCGGCCCCTCGAAGTCCAGTAGTGGACTCGGCTCGAGGAGGTGCTCGGTGACTGAACCCCCTCGACGTATATAGATCGCCGGGTACGGATCGTCGCGACCGTTCGACTCGAGGGCAATCGCGACCGCGTCCGGTCCGGCGGAATCGACGAAATGGGCCAAGGGCACTATGCCATCGTCGATGATGCCGTGCTCGGGATCGACCACGACCGCGCGCGCGAGGTACGAACGTTGATGCCACAGTTCGGGGCCATGACTCGCTTCCGCCAGGAGATGTGGGATCACCTCGTGAGCTTCGAGGCGGCGTCGCGCCAACCGCTGACCGAATCGCTTCTCCGCCAGGTGAGCGGCGAGGACCCGGGCGTTGTATCGATAACCCTGCACAGCACCCGAGTTGCTCGGGATGCCGTGCTTCTTCAGGCCATGGGCGCCCTGGTTGAGGGTGCCGGCAAAGTAGACCCCGGGCACCGTCGCGCTCTCCCAGAACGGTGTCTGTGCCGGCAGGCCGCTCTGCCCGAACGTCGCGACTCCCAGCGCTGCCAGGTCGCGCAGCGGCGCGGCAAAACCGGTCGCCGCGATCACGTCGTCGACCTCAAAGGTCAGCACGGACTCGTCCTGGGCGCTCCGGGTCCGCACGCGGTAGCCGTCCCCGGCGCGTTTGACCTCGTCGATCGACGTGTCGAGTACCACCACACCGCCCGACAGCACCGAGTCCTCATACGGTTGCACGTAACGGGCTCGCACGCCGACCAGCGAGTGCGTGTTGACCGACAGCTTGGTCGGGCTCGGTGAGGCGAGCACGATCTGCCGGGCGAGCGGAAGCAGGCCGGTCGCGATCTCGAAGCCGGAGTTCTGTTTGCCGATGATGAAGATGCGTCGGTCGCGGTATGTATCGGCCGGACGCAAGTCTCCGTAATGAGGCAGGTTCTCCAGGCCCGCCGGCCGCCACGGCAAGGCCACGCCCACGGCGAAGACGACCAGCGGTGCGGTGAAGTCGCCGTCGGAGGTGTGCAGCACAAAGTCATCGCCATCGCGGCTGGTTGAGTCCCAACGGCACCCGAACCGAATGCGAGCCGCCGTCGCTTCGGCGAACGCGACCAGGCCCCGCTCCATCTCCGGCCGGGACGGGAAATATGACGTGCCGTCCATGATCTGCGGCATCACGGCGCGACCGGCACCTTCGTCGGCGAGCAGGCTGTTCCAGTCGTAGCGCTCGTACGCGCGGGATCGCCGCTCGAGGCCGGTGAATGGCTTCGTCCAGCTCAACATGCGCTGGAAGACCGGCCACCTGCGGAACATGCCGCCTGGCGCAGGATCGTCGGACAGCACGCAATGGTCGATCCCCAGCCGTCTCAGCGAGTAGCTCAACTGAAGAGCGCCGGGGCCGCTGCCAACGATGATCAGCGAGTAACGACCGGGCGGAAAGGGCGGCTTTTCTAGCTCAGCCACTTGGTCGTAGTGCGTACCTTCCGCGCCTCGCCCTGGAGCAGGCGAAACATCACGAGCGGCTGCGCCTTCAGGAACGATTCGACCTGAGCGCTAGGCAGCACGAGGCACCGGAGCGGCGAGACGGCCAGGATGTCTGCCGTGGGCGGCTCTCCGAGCAGGCACGAGATCTCGCCGAAGTAGTCGCCTGCTTTGAGAAGGGAGCGATCGACGCCATCGATTCGGATGGCGGCTGTCCCCTCCAGGATCACGTAAAGCCCTGACCCACTGAATCCCTGCCGCAGGATGCGCTCGCCCGCCGAGAACCAGGCCTCGTCGAGGACGTGCACAACTTGCTCGCGCTGGGGGCCTGAAAGATCGGCGAACAGGGCGAAACCGGCGATCCGGTCGGCGATGTCGTCCTGGACAGCCATCTACACCTTCACTCTCTTCCGTCAGCGACACCGCGTGCTGATTGCTTCGTGAGGTTTCTGGGCACCGGCTGCATCATGCCACTTGCCGGCTGCGGCTCGCCTGTTTCGGAGTTCGGCCTAGGATTTGCCGCGTATATGAGCGTCTCGGACGCGCCTGGCCTCTCCCGCGCAGCCGCATCGAGTGAGCGCCGGCCGATCACGGTCCTGTTCGCTGACATAGCCGGCTCGACATCGATCGCCGAGCGATTGGATCCGGAGGACTGGACGGCCCTGGTCGGCGAGGCGTTCACGCGCATGAACAGCACGATCGAGCGATACGGCGGGACCATCGGGCGGCTGATGGGCGACGGAGTCCTCGCCTTCTTCGGAGCGCCGGTGGCGCACGAGGACGACCCCGAACGCGCCGCACGCTGCGGCCTCGATCTGGTCCGCGCAATCGACGATCTGGGGGCCGCCCAGCGTGTACCAGGCGCCGGCGATCTTCGAGTGCGTGTCGGAATCAACACCGGCCCGGTGGTCGTGGGCATGGTTGGCACCGAAAGCGCGCACGAGTACACCGCGATGGGTGACACGGTGAACATCGCCGCGCGTATGCAGGCGGCCGCTCGGCCGGGCAGCGTGCTCGTCACGTCGGCGACGCATCGCTTCGTCTCGCCCCTCGTCGAAGCGGTAGATGTCGGCCTGCTCGAGTTGAAGGGAAAGTCGGACGCGGTGCACGCATACGAGATAACCGGCCTGAAGGCTGGAGCGGTGCGCACGCGGGGGCTGCTGGGGGTGCGTTCGCCGATGATCGGGCGTGACCCGCAGCTGGCCCGGCTGGAGGAAGCATTCAGCGTGGTCCGGGCGGGACAGGGTCGGGTCGCCTGCATTTTGGGCGACCCGGGCATGGGCAAGAGCAGGCTGCTCGCGGAGCTGCGCGCGACCGTCGAGCGCGCTGATGGCTCGGTGCGGTGGATCGAGGGACGCTGCCTGTCGTACGGCGAGACCATGCCCTACCACCTGGTGCTGGACCTGGTGCGCTCATTGATCGGCGTCACCGCTGCGGCAGATGAGTCTCAGGTCGCCGCCGCGCTGCAGGCCTCAGTTCGGGATCTCCTCGGTGATGACACCTCCGACACATACGCCTATCTCGGTCACCTACTTTCACTGCGACTCAGCCCCGAGATGCAGGCCCAGGTATCGCTCTTCGAGCTCGAGACGGTCAAGCGTTACGTCGCGTCGCTGGTCACCGTGCTGCGCGCCGTCACCAGCCGTGGTCCGGTGGTGCTCGTATGTGACGATTTGCATTGGGCCGATGCTGCTTCGGTTGCTACGCTGCTCCAGCTCCTCCCATCGGTTTCAGCACTGCCTCTGCTGATCGTTCTGAGTTCGCGCGTTGAGCGAGGTTCGGTCGGGTGGGGTCTGATCGCCGGCGCACGCGATGTCTTCGGCGATGCGCTGACCGAGATTCGACTCGAAGCTCTTTCCCTCGAGGACAGCCGTATCCTCGTATCGAACCTGCTGCGGATCGAGTCGTTGCCACCCAGGACCCGCGATCTTGTCCTCGCCAAGGCGGAGGGAAATCCCTTCTTTGTGGAAGAGGTCATCAGGATGCTGATCGATCGGGGCGCCATCGTGCGCGAGGGAGACCGCTGGGTCGCGACGGAGCTGGCCGCGGCAATCGAGATCCCGGACACGATTCACGGCCTGCTGCTTGCTCGGATCGACAGACTGCCCCAGGAGAGCAAGCGGACGCTGCGCGTGGCGTCGGTCATCGGTCGGCAGTTCGGCGTCACGATCCTCGAGCGTCTCCTGGAGCCTCGTCCGTCGTGAGCGCACGAGCTGACCTGGGGACGCTCGAGGCAAGTGGATTGGTCGAGATCGCGGCGCTGCAACCGGAGCTCGAATACCTGTTCCGGCACGCGCTCGTCCAGGAGGCCGCATACGCGTCGCTTCTGAAGCAGGATCGTCGCGCGTTGCATCTTGCGGCCGCCGAGACGATTCTTTTGCTGCACCCAGGCCGGGAGCGCGAGCTGGGTGGTGTGATCGGAATGCATTTCGAACAAGGGGGCGACGCTGTCAGCGCGTCGGAGCATCTTGCCGTCGCGGGTGAGCACGCACTGGAACGCTTCGCGAACAAGGAGGCCGTTGGATTCTTCGCCCGAGCCTTCATGCTCGCCGATGCCTCGCAAGTCGACCTGCGACTGCGAGCTGCGATAGGCGGGGCCAAGGCCGGCTGGACCTACAGCGAGCCTGGCACCGACATCGACCGGCTGGAGCAGGCCCTGGTGGAGGCCGACCACGCCGACCCGAGGCTCATCACGGCGGCATATTTCTGGGTTGCGTTCCTGCGCCGCCAGCGAGGTGAGGTCCCGGAGTCAAGTCCCGCGCTCAGAGAAGCGCTAGAGCGCGGGGCACAGATGGGCGAGGCGCTCAACGATCCAGCTGCGGCCGCTCTACCAAAAGCCTTCATGGGCGCGGTCGCGGCGTTCACCGGGCACCTGCGCGAAGGGGCCGTCGAGATGCGCCAGGCCCTTGATTCGATCGAAGATAAAGGCGACCCCCTGTCGGCAGCCATGGTTGCCGATTTTCTCGCCTTTACCTATGCCCGACTGGGCGACTTCGCTGCTGCGGAAGAGATGCACATGCGGTCTGCCCGGATTGCAGGAGAAGGCGACGCCATCGCCCGCCTCGATACAGACATTGCTGCATCCGCGATCAGCCTGGAACGCGGCGAGCTCGACAAGGCGTCTGCTCGGGCCATGCAGTGTGCTGCGCGTGCCGAGGACCTCGGAGCTTACGCATGCGTCCTGGCCTCGAACGTCATGTTCGGCGCCGCGACCCTTGCGCTGGACGATGCACCAGCGGCGAAGGTGCCGGTGGAGCGCGGCAACGAGCTGGGCAAGGTGACGAACATGGCCCCAATGCGAAACCTGATTCAAGGCCTCCTGGGCTCGGTCCGGGCGCAGCTTGGCGACCTTCCCGGCGGGGCTGCGGCTTGGGACCAGGCGCTCGCAAACGCCAGAGCCATGAACGACCGCTACTCTGAAGCGCAGACGCTGTGGGGCCGGGCACGGACCACGGCGCGACAGCCGACTCCCGATTGGGGCTCTGCATTGACCGACCTCGATCGAGCGATAGAGCTCTTTGAAGCGATGGAAACCCGGCCATCCCTCGCCCGCGCCCTCCACGATCGCGCCCTCGCGCTGCGCGGACTTGGCCGCAGCGGTGAAGCGGATGATGTTGATCGCCGGTCGCGTGCACTCGGCGTTGAGCTCGGCCTGAAAGACGCGTACTTCGTCTGAGAGGCACCTAGCCGTTCCCACGCTTCAGACGGACGTTTGCGCAGAACGCTCCTTTGAACGCCGGTGATACGTGCGTTTGGCACAAACGGGCCTATGGGCGTGCGGCAAACCTGGGTTCGGGGTTACCTTGGACCGGGTGAGCATCTTCTTTCGCGCCTCGTATCTGCTCGGCTTCAAGCCCTGGGACACCGGCGTGCCGCCGCCCGAGCTCGTCTCGGCGGTCGAGGGGGCTGGCAAGCTCGAGCCCGGCAAGGCGCTCGACCTCGGCTGTGGCACGGGGACGAACGCCATCTACATGGCGCAGCACGGGTGGGAGACGACTGGGGTCGACTTCGTCCCGCGCGCCATCGCGCAGGCCCGCCGAAAGGCTGCGGCAGCCGGGGCCTCACCTCGCTTGCTCGTCGGCGACGTCACGCGTCTGACCGAGCTTGGCATCGGCACGGGATATGGCCTCATGCTCGACCTGGGCTGCTTTCACAGCATCCCGGACGCCGGCCGCGACGACTACGCCAGCGGCGCGTCCGCGGTTGCCACGCCGGGTGCGACGATGCTGCTCTTCGCCATGGTGAGACGGGGAGATCCCGGGCGAGTCGGGCCGAGGGGCGTCGCCCGCGGCGAGGTGGCGCAGCGGTTTGGTTCCGGCTGGGAGACCATTGCGGAGGAAACCGGCCGGGCGATGTTCGGCAACGACACCGCCTGGTATCGGCTGCGCCGCCGCTGACCTTTCAGTACCAGTACGTCGGGCCCTCGGACCTCGTCGATCCGGCAGGCTCCACCGCGTCTCCCTTGGGGCCGGCAAGACGGCGCACCACCCTCTCGACGCGCGAGATCATCGAGTCGTAGTCATCGTCCGGATCGGCTTTGACGGGTTCTCCGAACGTCACGCTGACGCGACCCGGTTTCGGCACCCGGCGAAAGCGCGGCATCACGTCGTACATCCCGTCCATGTAAGCCGGCACGATCGGCACTCCGGCGTCCATCGCGAGGATCGCCGCGCCTTTGCGAAAGGACCCGATCGCCCCGGTCACGGTGAGGCGCCCCTCCGGAAAGATGATCACGGACCAGTTCTTGCGGAGAAGACCTTTCAGGTAATCGAGGTGCTGTCGCGCGCCGCCACCCCTTGGAATCGGATACGCGTCGACGGTGACCTGGGCGAGACGAGCCTCCCATTTGCGTTTGAAGATCGAGTCGGCCGCCGCCACGACGACCGACCTGTGCCTGTAGCGCGGAGGAAGCGCCTCGGCCATCACCACAGCGTCCAGGGCGCTGACGTGGTTGGAGACGAATACCGCCGGCCCGTCGAGGCCGTGGATCAGCTCGCGTTGGTGAACAGAGAGCTGGCAGAAGCTCGACAGCGCGGGAAAGAGCAGCGCCGACTGGAGCGCCGCGCGGACCCGGCGCATGCCCCGGGTGCGCGCCCACTCGTCCGCAGCCGGCTCCGGCTGATCCATGCGCGCGAGTATGCACTCAACCTGAAGGCGTGAGGACCGGGGACGGCCTGGCGCCCCCGGTCGAGTCGAGGTTCCCGTCCGACGAAGGTGTCAAAGTCGGTATCCAGGTGACCGAGGTCCTCAGGATCGCCAACTGCTCGGGGTTCTACGGCGACCGCTTCGCGGCGGCTCGCGAGATGCTCGAGGGCGGCCCCATCGACGTCCTGACCGGGGAGTACCTCGCCGAGCTGACGATGCTGATCCTCTGGAAGGCCCGGCTCAAGGACCCCGACGCGGGCTACGCGACGACTTTCCTGCGCCAGATGGAGGAGGTGGCCGGCCTGGCGATCGAGCGAGGCGTGAAGGTCGTCGTCAATGCCGGCGGCCTCAACCCGGCCGGCCTCGCGAGCAGATTACGCGAGCTGCTGCAGCGGCTGGGGCTGCGCGCGACCGTGGCGCACATCGAGGGCGACGACCTGATGCCCCGACTCGGCGAGCTGCAGGCCGCCGGCCACGAGCTCCGCCATCTGGACACAGGGCGCTCAATCGAAGAAGCCGGGATCGAGCCGGTGTCGGCGAACGTCTACCTCGGGGGGTGGGGAATCGTCGAGGCGCTCCGGGCCGGGGCCGACATCGTCGTGTGTCCGCGCGTGACGGACGCCTCCCTCGTGGTTGGGCCGGCCGCCTGGCGATTCGGCTGGGCGCGCGACGACTGGGACCGCCTGGCCGGCGCGGTCGTCGCCGGTCATATCGTCGAGTGCGGCGCGCAGGCGACGGGCGGCAACTACAGCTTCTTCTCCGAGGTGCCCGGGATCACGCATCTCGGGTTTCCGATCGCGGAGTTGCGCCAAGACGGCAGCGCGGTCATCACCAAGCACCCAGGGAGCGGCGGCCTGGTCTCGGTGGGCACCGTCACCGCCCAGCTCCTGTACGAGATCCAGGGCCGTCGCTACCTGAACCCCGACGTGGTCACGCGATTCGACAGCATCAACCTGGCGCCGGACGGTCCCGACCGAGTGCTCGTGGCAGGGGTCCGCGGCGAGCCGGCGCCCGACACGTTGAAGGTGTCGATCAACTATGTCGGCGGCTACCGGAACGGGATGACGTTCGTCCTCACCGGCCTGGACATCGAGGCCAAGGCCGAGGTCGCTCGCCGTCAGCTTTTCCAGTCGGTCGGCGGCGAGGCGGCCTTCGACCAGGTCGACGTTCAGCTCGTGCGCTACGCCGATGCGATGGCGCAACTGCGCGTCACGGTCAAGGACCGCGACGCGAAGAAGGTGGGGCGCGCGTTTTCGAACAAGGCGATCGAGCTGGCGCTGGCGAGCTATCCCGGGTTCTTCACGACCAGCCCGCCCGAGGCCGAGACGGCGTACGGCGTCTACTGGCCCGCGCTAGTGCCGGCGCAGCTGGTTGAGCAGACTGTGGTGCTCGAGGACGGGCGCCGCCTCGAAGTTGTCGAGCCGCCGCGACAGCCGGCGGCAGGCGAGGCGTCCGAGCCTGGTGACGGCCGAGTCCCGGATCTTGGGCCGACACGACGCGTGCCGCTCGGCACCGTGTTCGGCGCCCGCTCAGGGGACAAAGGCGGCAACGCCAACGTCGGCGTCTGGGCCCGCAGCGAGGAAGTCTATCTGTGGCTCGAGGCGTTTCTCACCGCCGACCAGTTCAAGGAGCTCGTGCCTGAGACAGCCGGGCTTCCTGTACATCGCTACACGCTGCCCAACCTCCGTTCGCTGAACTTCGTCGCGGTTGGCCTCCTCGGCGAGGGCGTCGCCTCGTCGACGCGCATCGATCCGCAGGCGAAAGGCCTGGGCGAATACCTGCGCTCGCGAATGATCGATCTGCCCGAGGCCCTGCTGGAGGATCGGTCAACCCCTTGATCGCCGGCGCCTCGTATTCACATCGCGATCCTGCTCGACGCGTGCGGCCCTTGCCGCTTTAACGCTGGCTTCCAGCGCCGCCATCAGGTCGACGATTCGTGTGGGCGATGGGGGAGCTTCCGACTCGGCGGCGCTTGGTGTCCGCTCCGCGATAGCGTCCAGCACGCGCTGCCGGTGCTCGTCCGGATAGCGCTCGGGCTCGAACGGCCCCGAGAGCGTGTCAATGAGCAGCCGCGCCATTTTCAGCTCCTTGTCGGTCGGTGCCGAGTCCGCGTCGGGGAGGAAGAAACTCGCTGCGGCTATCTCGTCGGCGTGGACCATCGTCGTAAGCAGCATCACGTCGCGGAACGGGCGGATGGCGCTCAGGTAGCGTCGCGACCGCAGCGTGAACCAGGCGATCGCCATGCGGTCCGAGGCGGCCATCGCCTGCCGGAGGATTCGGAATGGGGCGATCGAATCGCGATCCGGGACCACGTAGTACCGCGACTCGAAATAGATCGGGTCCACGGCGGAAACGTCCACGAACTGCTGGACGTCGATGACTCGACTGCGCTCGGGCGCCAGCTCCGCGACCTCTTCGCGGGTCATGCTCACGTATTGCCCGGGAGCGACTTCGTAGCCCTTGCGGATCTCCTCATAGGCCACTTCCGGGGCGGTGGCCACTTCCGGAACCTGGAAAGAGCGCTCCGATGAGCTCGTCGCTGGAACCGCGAAATCGACCTCGGGCTCTGAGATGCGCACGTGGCGCACGCGCCGGCCGCTCCGATCGAGCTCGTGAAATCGCACGTGCTTCTTGCGCACGGCCGGGTAAAGCCGCACCGGGACCACCACCAGGCCGAGGGACAGCGCGCCGGTCCAAACTGAGCTCGGCATCTTTCGACTGAATCCTAAGTGGCGCAACTCGCGATTCAGCGCTACGATGGCTGGGGGCCAAACGCATGTTTGGTGGACTGCGACTCGCGCCGAGCGTCCGTCTCGCTCTCGAGCGCCGGTGCTCGGGCGCGTGCGAGAGATGCGGCGTCGAGTGGCGCTGGGCGCTCTACGTGTTCCGGGTCGACGAGGCCGCACCCTGCACCGTCGCCAACCTGGTCGCCCTCTGCGGCACGTGCTCGGCCGGCGACGATCGGCAGTGGACGCCATACGTCGGACGCCGCAGCACGCGTGATCGCATGCTCGCCGCGAGCAATCGAAGGGCCGGCGTCCAGCCTCTGACGGCAGCGCGGCGCCGGGCGCTGATCGCGGCTCGAGGCGGCGCGTGCGAGGTCTGTGGCGTAACCGCCGCCGAGCGGGTGCTGCAGGTGCATCACCTGCTTCCGGTGCTGCGCGGCGGCGACGACGGCGACGACAACTTGCAGGTGCTGTGCTTCGCCTGCCACCACCACCTTCAACCGTGCGCAACCGGTTGCGGGGCCTGGGCGAGCAGGCGGTTCGGGATCTGCCGTAACTGCCAGATGCGTCGCTCGCTGGAACAGCTCATGCCTGGCGCGACATGGGAGGACGTCAAGGCACGCTTCCCGGGTTTCGTCCAGCAGTGGAAGCCCGGCTACGAGCCGCGACCTGTGATCCAATCGCGTTAGCGTGAGTCATCTCCTCGGCCTCGACGTCGGGACCAGCGGCGTCCGCTGCATCGCGATCGACGAAAAAGGAATCGTTCGAGCCCAGGCTAGTGTCGAGCACTCATCGTCCAGCCCGCGACCTGGATGGTCCGAGCAGCGTCCCGAGGACTGGTGGGAGGGAGGGCGGCGCGCGATCGCCCAGGTCGCGTCGAGAATCGGCGGCGACATTGCGGGCATCGGGCTCACGGGTCAGATGCACGGTGCGGTTTTTCTCGACGAGGCGGACAACGTCATCCGGCCGGCCCTGTTGTGGAACGACCAGAGGACAGGCGCGCAGTGTCAGGCGATCACCGAGCGGGTGGGCCGTCGGCGGCTGATCGAGATCTCCGGCAACCCCGCCCTGACCGGATTCCAGGCGCCTAAGGTCCTGTGGCTGCGCGACGAGGAACCGCAGGCATACGCGCGACTCCGCAGCGTTCTGCTGCCCAAGGATTACATCCGCCTCCGGCTCACAGGCGAGAAGGCGACCGATGCCTCAGACGCATCTGGAACCCTGCTCCTCGATCTCGAGCTGCGCGGGTGGTCGGACGAAATCCTGGAGGCGCTCGAGATTCCCATCGAGTGGGTGCCTCGAGTCTACGAAGGGCCGCACGTGGCGGGCCACGTGCGAGAGGACATCGCACGCGATCTTAGGTTGCCTCCCGGAACCGTCGTGGCAGCCGGCGGCGGAGATAACGCAGCCGCGGCTGTGGGCAACGGCATTGTCAGGGCGGGCCTGGTCAGCTGTTCGATCGGCACCAGCGGAGTCCTGTTCGCGCATACAGATGTCCTCGCGCTGGACCTCACGGGCCGCCTCCACGCGTTCTGCCACGCGATACCCGGGCGCTACCACCTTATGGGCGTGACCCTGGCGGCCGGCGAGTCGCTCCGGTGGTGGCGCGACGTCATCGATAAGGGCGGATTCGACGAGCTGGGTGAGCTCGCCTCCAAGGCTCCGCCCGGCGCGGAAGGGCTTGTCTTTCTGCCCTACTTGACAGGCGAGCGCACGCCGCATATGGACCCTCACGCTCGCGGAGCCTTCTTCGGGCTCACGTCGCGGCACGATCTGAGCCACCTGACGCGCGCGGTCATGGAGGGAGTCGCCTTCAGCCTCCGGGACTCGCTCGAGATCATGGTCGGGCTGGGCATCAAGCCGAATCAGATTCGCGCGACCGGCGGCGGGGCCCGAAATCCATTCTGGCGTCAGCTCCTCGCCGACGTTCTGAACTACCCGATCGTCCGTACCAATGCTGACCAGGGCCCTGCGTACGGAGCAGCGTTGCTGGCGGGGGTCGCGTCCGGTGTCTACGGCGACGTGGCGGAGGCCACCTCCCAGATCTCGCAGCGGCCCGACGGGTGCGAGCCCAACTCCGCGAACGCCCGCCGGTACGAGGACTATTACGGCGCGTACCGATCGCTGTATCCGGCGACCCGCGGCGCGATGCATGCGCTTTCCGACCTCGCGCAGGGCTAGCGCGTCAGCTGAGACGAGCTTCCTCGATGGTCGGCTCGAAGAGCTCGACTGGATTGCCCGACGGGTCCTCGATCAGGATTTGTTTCCCGCCAACTCCGTTCACGATTTCATTTCGAAAATGAACACTGGCCTGGCGAAGGCGCTGGACCATGCCGGCAAGGTCGGAGACCTGGATGGTGAATCGATTCCAGCCCCCTGGCTGAGGGAGCGTACCGTCGGGCATCGGCTGCCCTCCGCCGCCCGGCCCGCGCGACGGCTGGCTCAAGACCAAACGAAGGTCGCCTCGAGACAGCATGGCAAAGGTCGGAGCGGGGTGCATGTCTTCATGAATCCCAGATGCCGGCAGTAGAAGTCGATCGCGGCATCCACGTCGTTGACGATGTAGCGAACCTGCACCGTCGCCATTCGGCTTGAGCGTACGTCAGAAAGCGCGCGCCCGGCATCACCGGACGCGCGCGTATTTGAGTCGCTGAATCAGGCCGCTTTCGGCAGCGCCTGAGCCGCGCGTCGTGGCGTGCGAACGCGGATGACGAGCAGCGCCAGAACCAACCCGGCAAGCGCCACGAAAATGCCGATCTCGAAGGCTGTCGTGAAGCCGGTGATGAGCGCATGTCCGACCACGGCGTGCGTCGGCCGGACGTTGACCAGCTGGTCCCTGGTGACGTTGGCCGCGACCGTGCCCAGGACGGCGAGGCCGATGGAGCCGCCGAGCTGCTGGCTCACGTTGAGCACGGCCGAGGCGAGTCCCGCCTCGTTCCGTGCGGCGCCAGAGACGGCGACCACCGTCGTGGCAAAGAAGATGAGCCCCAAGCCGACGGCGAGGATGACCAGCGGGGGCAGTATGTCGGCGGCGTAGGTTGCGTGAACCGTGATCCGGGAGAGCAGAAGCAAGCCGCCCGCGACGAGAAGTGCGCCCAGCGTGATCGGCACCCTAGGTCCGATGCGACCGATCAGCCGCGACGTCACCCCGGCGGTGACGACCACGCCGACGCCCAGCGGGAGAAAGGCAAAGCCGGCTTTCAGCGGGCTGTAGCCCAGCACGTTCTGCACGATCTGGGTCAGGAAGAAGAGGACGGCGAGCGTGGTCGACCCGGCCACCATACGAAGGGCAAAGGCACCGGTTCGGTTGCGGTTGGCAAACAGCGTCAACGGCATGAGCGGCTGCTTGCTGCGGAGCTCGATCAAGATGAAGACGACCAGCAGGGCCGCGGCGGCGCCAAGTGTCGCGAGGGTCGTGACGTCGGTCCAGCTGTGCGTTGCGACCCGAGAGAGGCCGTAGACAAGCAACGTCATGCCGGCGGTGACCGTGGCTGCGCCGGGAAGATCGAGCCGGCCCGAGCGGCCTTCAGACGCTGCGAGGACGCGCGGTGCGGCGATCGCCAGCGCCGCGGCGATCGGGACGTTGACGAACATGACCCACCGCCAAGACAGGTAGTTGACGATCAGGCCACCGAGGATCAGGCCGACGGCGCCCCCGCCGCCCGCGGCACCCGCGTAGATCCCGAGGGCGCGGTTCCGCGCTGAGCCCTCGGCGAACGTGTCGGCGATCAGTGACAGCGCAGTCGGCGCCACGATTGCGCCTCCCGCGCCCTGGATGACGCGCGCGACGATCAGCCACGTGGACGTGGCCGCGATCCCGCCGGCAAACGAACCGCCGGCGAACAGCAGTACGCCCGCGATGAACATCCGGCGGCGGCCGAACAGGTCGCCGGCGCGGCCGCCAAGCAGCAGCAGGCCGCCGAAGGCGAGCGAGTAGCCGTTGACGACCCACTCGAGGTCGGTCGAGCTGAACTGAAGCGCGCGCTGGATCGAGGGCAGCGCGACGTTGACGATGGTCGTGTCGAGCACCACCATCAGCTGGGCAAACGCGATCACGATCAACGCGAGGGTGAGGTTCCGTGGCCTGGTCATTGAGGTCTCCTTGATTGGTGTGGATGGCCACCAGGCGGCGGGAGCCTGCCGCATTCGCAGGTACTCGTTGATGCCGGCCAGCCGGAACTGGAGCAGCTCATAGCGCGGGAAGGCCGGCGCGGAGGCTGCGTAGTCGATGACCTGCGGGTCGATCACCGTGTAGTCGCGGCCCAGGTAGGTGACCACGCACCAACCGGCCGCCTTGACGTTGCGATACCAGCCGGCGTTCTCGCTGAACGTCAGCGGCATGACGAAGCTATCGCCCAGCGGGCGCATGCCGAGCGGCGTGGCGTACAGCCGCCCGGAGCTGCGGCCGCGGTGGCGCAGCACGCCCAGGATCGGCATCCACCGCCTCCCCGCGATCACGAGCGAAAGCGGGTTGATCAGACCGGCGAGAAATCGGAGGACCCGGCGGGTGCGGGGACCCAGGCTGAGGCCCCGCGAGGCACTGTTCATGGCACGACCTCCTTGGCGTGGGCTGATGGGTTGCATGACCCACCAGAAGCCGTGCCGTCGAGGCGTTATTCCCTTAAGGGGATGATTTCTTTAAGGGATGATCTGGAGGAGGTCAGGAACGCGGGTCGGACGCGCCCATGGCTTCGTCGGCCGAGGCGATCATCCGGCGGAGCATGTCGGCGAGGGCGTCCCGCTCGACCCGCCTCAGCGGGCTGAAGAACTCATCGGCCACGCCGTCGAACACCCGGCTGGCGCGCCTCTGCACCGTCCGCCCGCGTGGCGTCAGCGACAGGGCGTAGGACCGCCGGTCCGCCGGGTTCCGCCGCCGGACGACGGCGCCCTTGTGCTCGAGATCGTCGATCAGCTCGACCATGGTGGTCCGGTCGATCCCGAGCTGGGCGCCCAGGTCGTGCTGGGAGATCGGTCCCTGGGCGAGCACGTTGAGCACACCGCACATCTGGACGTTGAGGCCCATCGGCGCCAGCCGGCTCTTGGCGAGCTCCTGGCCCGTCCTGGCGGCAATCGTCAGCAGAGCCCCGGGACGGTCGGCCAGCGACGGGGGTATCGGCATGTCGGTCCGATTATGCCCAGATTGCGCCGGCGATCAACCTGGCTGATCTTCCGCCCTGGTGACGATCAGGCTTCTGGAGGCTCCAGCGTGCTCCGCTGGTCGAGGTAATAGAGCAAGCCCATCGAGGGCACGACGAGGACGACGACGGCGACCGCTATGCCGAGAAGCAGAGCCTGGCTGGCGGGAGGCGCGATCGCCTGGGCGATCGTGAGCTTTCCGGGCAGGAGGTAGGGCGACTGGGCGAAACCCCAGGCGAAGACCAGGGACCCGACGGCGGCGACAGTCAGCACGCGGTACCAGCGGAAGATTCCTCTCCAGAGCAGGAAGGCCACCACCGGCGTCAGCACCATGGTGGTCAGGGCGAATGGCAATCCGGCTCCGGCAAGCATCGACTTCAGCAAGTCGGGAGCCTCGAGTCCGATCGTGATCAGTGCCGCGGTGCCGACCGCGATCAGCGCCACAGCAGCCGTCAAAGCGCGGCGGCTGAAGTAATCCACCAGCTCGGTCGCGCCATAACGCCGCGCATCGCCGACGAGGAAGGAAGCGCCGGTGAAGGCCGTCGTAGCCACCGAAACCAGCCCGAACGCGATGGACATGGGGTTGAACGAGGCCTCGAGCACCGACGCGCTGCCCACGCGCCCCGAAGCGATCGCGCCGAGAGAGGCCGCGAAGAAGAACGGTGTCAGGACTGAAGAGAGGCCGAACACGAGGTCTGCGGCGCGGTGGGCTCGTGGATCGTCGGCCACATGTCGGAACGCGAAGAAAGCACCCCGCAAGACGAGTCCGACAAGAGCCAGCGCGAAGAGGGGATAGAGGCTGGCGAAAGTTGCCTCGAAGAGCGGCGGAAATCCCGTCCAGCACAGCACGATCGCCAGCACCAGCCACACGTTGTTGACCTCCCAGACCGGCGCCATCGCATGGTCGATCAGCCGGCGGGCCTCGCGGCCCTGCTCGCTGTTCCCTGCCAGCAGGTCCCAGATGCCGGCGCCGAAGTCGGCGCCGCCGGCGGTGCTGTAAGCCGTGATCGCCAGCAGCAGAACAAACGCGATCAGGTTCGGCAAGAGATCGTTCATGGGCCCGCCCTGCGGAACGCCGGTCGCGGCCCGTAGGGCGCGCCCTCCTCGGGCGCCGAGGGGCCGATCGCATCGTCACGCTTCCAGCGCGCCGCGAGCCTCATCAGCAGGGAGATGAAGAAGTAGGCGATCAGCGCGTAGACCACGACAAGCGCGGCCAGCATCGTCCAGACGAACGACGCGGGGGCGGTGGTGACCGCGTCAGCGACGCGCATCAGGTTGTACACGATCCACGGCTGGCGGCCCACCTCTGTGGTGACCCAGCCTGCCTCCACGGCGACGTAGCAACCCACCCCGGCGAGCGCGGCCAGCCGGTAGAACCACGCCGAATCGGGCAGCCGGCGGCGCCGCAGCAGGACCCAGAAGTACCAGAGGGCGAGCAGCGCCCCGGCACTTCCCAGGCCGACCATCACGTCGAAGGCGAGGTGGGCGAGGTTCGCCTCGACGATGCTCGGCCGGGCGTCAGCTGCGAAGCTCGTCAGCCCAGGCACGACGGCGTTCGCCGAATATCCGACCAGGAGCGAGTCGAGGGAGGGAATCGAGATTCCCAGGTGGACGGCGCCCGAGGGGTCGATCAGCCCGCCGATCACTTCCGGGTTGTGGTCGCGGGTCTTCCACGTGAGCTCGACCGCCGCGAACTTGGCGGGCTGGTCCTGGACGAGGGCGCGGGCAGACAGATCTCCCACCAGCAGCTGCACCGGCGTCAGCGCCGCCGCGACGGTAAAGGGGATCGCAAAGGCCAGCCGCTGGTAGTGGTCGCGCCTGCCTCGCAGCCAGGCCACGGCGTACACGGAAGCCACGACGAATCCGGCGGTCATGTACAGGGCGATCAGGAAGTGCCAGAACTCGTAGCCCTCCGCGGGCGTGAGCAGCGCCGCCCAGACGTTGACGTTGGTCACCCGCCCGTTGGTGATCGTCACGCCGGCCGGAGTGTTCATGAAGGCGTTGGCGGCAAGGACCGAGGCAGTGCCCAGCACGCCCGCCGGCGGCAGGGCGAGACCAAGCAGGAAGTGCGTCCTTGGGCGCAGACGCTCCCAGCCGTAGAGGTAGATGCCGATGAAGATCGCCTCGAGGAAAAAGGCAAGCCCTTCGATCGCGAAGCCCATGCCCAGCGCGCTGCCGAAGCGGCCCATCAGGCGCGGCCAGAGGATGCCGAACTCGAAGGAGAGGACCGTGCCGGTCACGGCTCCGACCGCGAACTGCACCGCCATCACCACCGACCACCGGCGCGCGATCTTGAGCGCGACCGGGTCCTTTCTGGCGAGGCCGATGCCCTCCATCAACAGTGTCAGCGACGGCAGCGCCACGCCCATCGGCACCAGGAGGACGTGAGTGGCCAGGGTGAAGGCCATCTGGATCCGGCTCGGCAGAAGAGCCGATTCGCCGGCGAGCCACAGCGTCGATGTCATCCTCGTCAAGACCATGCTCGCACCCTCGCGGCGAAGGCGTCGTATAAGAAGAGTGGCTGTGGCTGCTGCTGCGTGCGCTCACATCACCGACGACCTCGTCATCCCCAGGCCTAACACGCCCGATGGCTGTGAGGAATGCCTCAAGATGGGCGGGCGCTGGGTCCACCTGCGGCTTTGCATCCAGTGCGGCCACGTGGGCTGCTGCGACGATTCACCCAATCGCCACGCCACGAAGCACTTCCACCAGACTCGTCATCCGGTGATCGCCTCGTACGAGCGAGGCGAGGCGTGGATGTGGTGTTACGTGGACGAGGTCTTCGTCGAGACCGCAGCGCCAGTCCGCTGAGGCGTCGCCTCGCCGTTGCCTTGACCACGCCTCAGCGAACTGGCTGTTGTAGAGCCGGTAGTAGAAGCCCTCGTGCTGCAGCAGCTCCGCATGGCTGCCCTGCTCGACGATCTTGCCGCCGTCCATGACCACGATCGAGTCGGCGTTGCGAATGGTCGAAAGGCGGTGCGCGATCACAAAGCTCGTCCGGCCCTGACGCAGCTGCGCCATCGCCTTCTGGATGAGGACCTCGGTCCGCGTGTCGACGTTGCTCGTCGCCTCGTCGAGGATGAGGATGCTGGGGTCGGCGAGGAACGCGCGGGCGATGGTCAGCAGCTGACGCTGGCCCGACGACAGATCCGACGCGTCCTCGTCGAGCACCGTGTCGTAGCCCTTCGGCAGCGTCCGGACGAAAGAGTCGACATGCGCGGCCTGGGCGGCCGCGACGATCTCCTCATCGGTGGCGCCTTCCTTGCCGTACGCGATGTTGTCGCGGATGGTGCCGGCGAACAGCCACGTGTCCTGCAGGACCATGCCGAATGCCTTGCGCACCTGGTCGCGAGACACGTCGCGGATGTTCGCGCGGTCGATGTAGATCCGCCCTGAGTCGATCTCGTAAAAGCGCATCAGGAGGTTGACGATCGTCGTCTTGCCGGCGCCGGTCGGTCCGACGATCGCGATGGTCTGGCCGGGGCGAACCTGGAGGTTGAAGTCCGTGATGAGCGGCTTTTCCGGCTCGTAGCGGAAGTCCACGTGCTCGAGCGCGACATCGCCGTTCACGTCGCCGAGTGCGATGCCCCTGTCGACGTCCGGCTCCTCCTCCTCCGCGTCGAGCAGCTCGAACACGCGCTCCGCGGAAGCCAGGCCCGACTGGAGCAAGTTCATCTGCCCGGCGAGCTGCATGATCGGCATCGCGAACTGCCGCGAGTACTGGATGAAAGCCTGCACGTCGCCCAGAGTCATCGTTCCCGTCGCGACGCGATAGCCGCCGATCACCGCGACCGCGACGTAGTTCATGTTGGAGAGGAACTGGATCGCCGGCTGGATGAGTCCGGACAGAAACTGAGCCATGAAGCTCGCCTCGTAGAGCCGCTGGTTGTGCTCGTCGAAAATCTGCTGCGCCCTGGCACGCCGGCCGAAGACCTGCACCAGCGCGTGGCCCGTGTGCATCTCTTCGACGTGGCCGTTCAGGGTGCCCGTCCACTTCCACTGCGCCGCAAACTGTTTCTGCGATCGCCGCGCGATGAGCAGGGTCACGACGATTGAGACTGGAACCGTGACCAGCGCGATCAATGCGAGCAGCGGGCTGATCCAGACCATCATCACGAGGACGCCGACCACCGTCAGAACTGAGGTCAGGATCTGGCTCATGCCCTGCTGGAGGACCGTGCTGATATTGTCGATGTCGTTGGTGACCCGGCTCAGGATGTCGCCGTGCGGGTGGCTGTCGAAATACTTCAGAGGCAGCCTGGCCAGCTTGGCGTCGACGTCGCGGCGCAGCGCGTACACGGTGCGCTGGGCGACCCCGGCCAGGATGTAGCCCTGGGCCCACGCCAGAAGAGAGGAAAGGAGATAGACCGCGACCGCGAGCAGCAGGATCATGCCGAGCGCGTTGAAGTCGATGCCCTTGCCTGGAGTCACGTTCATGCCCGCGAGCATCTGGGCGACCTGGCTCTGCCCGTGGGCTTGCAGCAGCGCGATGGCCTGCGCCTTGGTCAGGCCGGCCGGCAGCAGCTTCCCGACGATGCCGTTGAAGATGATGTCGGTCGCGCTGCCGATGATCTTCGGCCCGATCACCGAAAACGCGACGCTGCCGATGCCGAGCAGCGCGACGAAGACGATCAGCGGCAGATCAGGCCTGAGGCGGGCGAGGAGCTTGCCGAGCGTCTTGCGCGGGTTGCTGAGCTTGGCGGGCGGAGGTCCCCCCATGCCGCCCATCCAGCCACCGGGTTGACGTCTCTGTGCGGCCTGGCTCGGGCCGCTTCCCGCTGGGCGGTTGATCACGCGACCGCCGCCTCGCCGAGCTGCGAATCGACGATCTCTCGGTAGGGCTCGCACGTCGCCATGAGCTCGCCGTGGGTGCCCATGCCGACGATGCGTCCGTCGTCCAGGACGATGATCCGGTCCGCGTGCATGATCGTGCTGACTCGCTGAGCGACGATCAGGACGGTGGACTGCCTCGTCTCGGCCCGCAGGGCGGCGCGCACCCTGGCGTCCGTGCCGGCGTCGAGCGCCGAGAAGCAGTCGTCGAAAAGGTAGACGGCGGGGCGTTTGACAACAGCGCGGGCGATCGCCAGGCGCTGCCGCTGGCCGCCCGAGACGTTCGTCCCGCCCTGGTCGATCGGGGCGGCGAGGCCGCCAGGCATCGACTCGACGAACTCCTTCGCCTGAGCCACCTCGAGGGCGCGCCACAGCTCTTCGTCGGTGGCCCTCTCGTTGCCGAAACGCAGGTTGTCGGCGACAGTGCCGCCGAACAGGTAGGCGCGCTGGGGCACGAGGCCGATCCTGCCCCACAGGCCGTCCAGCGCCTGCCGGCGCACGTCGACACCGTCGACGAGGACCGCGCCGTCGCTCACGTCGAAGAAGCGCGGTATGAGGTTGAGCATCGTGGTCTTGCCCGAGCCAGTCCCGCCGATGATGGCGGTGGTCTCACCGGGCTGCAGCCCGAAAGCGATGTCCTGCAGCACAGGCTTCTCGCCGCCGGGGTAGCCGAAGCTGACGTCTTTGAACTCGACTGTGCCCGACACACCGCGGGGTTCCAGCGGGTCAGCCGGCTCTTCGATCGAAGGCCTGGTGGTCACGACCTCCTGGATCCGGGCCGCGCTGGCTTCCGCGCGAGGCACCAGGATGACCATCGCGACGGCCATCATCAGCGAGAACAGGATCTGCATGATGTACATGAGGAACGCGGTCATGTTCCCGATCGAGAGCTGTCCGCTGTCGACGAGATGTCCTCCGAACCACAGCACCGCGACCGTGGTTCCGTTCATCACGACGAGCAGCGCCGGGAAGGCGACGACGAAGATCCGGTTGACACGAAGAGCGGTCGACGTCAGGTCGTAGTTCGCTTCCTCAAACCGGCGCTCCTCGTACGGAGTTCGCCTGAAGGCGCGGATCACGCGCACGCCCATGATCTGCTCGCGCAGAACCTGGTTGATGCGGTCGATCTTCACCTGCATGGAACGAAACAGGGGCACCGCCTTGACGAACATGAAACCGACGATCGCAGCCAGGAGGGGCACCACGATGATCAATAACCCGGACAGGGTCACGTCTGTCCGCAAGGCCATGATCACCCCGCCGACCAACATGATCGGAGCGCTCACCATCAGGGTGAGGGCGATCTGCATGAAGAGCTGGATCTGCTGCACGTCGTTGGTGTTGCGTGTGATGAGGGAAGCCGTCCCGAAGCGGTTGACCTCGCGCGCCGAGAAGCTCTGCACGCGACCGAAGACCGCGGCGCGGAGGTCCCGCCCGACACCCATCGAGGCTCGCGACGCCCAGTACACGCCCCCGACCGAGATGGCCCCGAGGCCCAGGGTGATGGCGAGCATCACCGCGCCGGTTCGCCAGATGTATGGGATGTCGCCCTTCGCGACACCGTTGTTGATGATGTCCGCGTTGAGGTTGGGCAGGTAGAGGTTGGCGATCGACTGGATCAAAACGAGCACGACAACGATCCCGACCTCTCGCAAGTACGGCCGGATGTAGGTGCGCAGAAGGCGAATCAACATCGATCGAACCCCATTCCTAACCGTTTGATAATATCAAATGATTGACATGAGTCAAGCCATTTGGTAAATTCAAATCGGTGAAGGCTGCGCCACCGGACAGCGTCGAGCTCCGCTCGGTGATGACGGCCTTCGGCCGCCAGCAGGCGGCGTTCTCCGAAGACTTCCTGCGCTTTGTGATGGACGTCGAGCTGACCATGCCCCAGTTTCGCGCCCTGGCCACGATCCGGCGCTGGGGCCGCCAGAGCGGCCGGGAGCTCGCTCGCCGGCTCGGCGTGACGCCGGGCACCCTGGTCCCGCTGGTCGATCGAATCGAGGAGCAGGGATACCTGCGCCGAGTCCCCGACCAGGACGATCGGCGCCTCACGTGGCTCGAGCTCACACCCAAAGCCGACCGGCTCTTCCTGCGGCTGCGGCGGATGGGGGCGGGCCGGCTGGCGTCGGCGATCACGCAGCTCGTGCCCAGGGACCGCGCCGAGCTCTGCAGGCTGCTCAACCGGCTCGCAGAGCACCTGGAAGCCGCCGCGGCGAAGGAAGCTACGGTCTGACCTCGGCCGGCGCCGAATGTCAGGTCAAAAACTGTTAAAGGGCGTTCTCTCTTCGTGCTGCTTCACGCCGCGCTCTTCTTCGGCGCGCTCAGCGCGGCCACCACGATCGCCGCGTTCTGGCCGGGGCTGATCCAGGCCCGCGTCTGGTTCGGCCTGCCTGTGGGCATGATCCTGGTCGCGCTGGTGACCTGGAACGCCTCGATCCTGAGCCAGGCGCCGGACTTCGAGATCACCCTCGGAGCCGCCGCATTGGTTGTGACCGCTGTGCTGCGGCTTGCGTTTCGGCGCTGGAGCTGGATGGGCTCCCAGCTCCTTGCCGCCGCGACGCTCGCCTCCACCTTCTATCTCCTCTACGCGGGGTCGATCACGTACGTGGTCGCGCGCGACGCGGTCTACCTCGTTGCGTCCAGCCTGCTCCTGTTGCTCGAGATCGCCGCGCTCACGCTGTCGCTTTCCTACCTGTTCGAGATCGTCGATACGCTCAGTCGCACCTCGGAGCGGCTCCATCCCATCGATCCGAAGTACCTGCCGAAGGTCGCCGTGCAGGTCCCGGCCTACAACGAGCCTCTGGAGGTGGTCAGCGAGACCCTCGACGCCCTGGCCGCGCTCGACTACCCCCACCTGATCGTGCAGGTAGTCGACAACAACACGCCAGACCGCCAGACATGGACCGCGCTGCAGGCCAAATGTGAGCAGCTCGGCCCGCGCTTCCAGTTCATGCACCTCGAGAACTGGCCCGGCTTCAAGGCAGGCGCGCTGAACGAAGCGATGCGGCGCCTGCCCAAGGACGTCGAGATCATCGCCGTCGTCGACTCCGACTATGTCGTCAGGCCCGACTGGCTGCGCGCCACCGTCGGCCACTTCGCCGACCCCAGCGTCGCCTTCGTGCAGACCCCGCAGAACTACCGCGACTGGCAGGACGACCAGTACCTGCGCGGCCTGTTCTACAGCTACCGCTACTTCTTCGAGATCACGATGCCGTCGCGCGCACACCGCAACGCGATCATCTTCGCCGGCACCATGGGCCTGATCCGGCGGCAGGCGCTGGAGGAGATCGGGGGATGGAACCCCGACATCGTGACCGAGGACGCGGAGGCCAGCCTGCGCATGCTCGCCCGCGGCCACGCCGGAGTCTACGTGCCTCGTGCGTATGGACACGGGCTCATGCCGCTGACCTTCGACGGGCTCAAGAAGCAGCGCTTCCGCTGGGCGCTCGGCGGTGTGCAGATCCTGCGCCTGCACTGGCGCCGGCTGATCCTGCCCGGTCACGGTGAGCGGCTTACCGTCGCGCAGCGAATTCACTACCTCCTCGGCAACGTGCAGTGGTTCGGCGACGTGCTGATGTTCATCTTCACGGTGGTGCTGCTCCTCACGGCGCTGTCCACCGCGATGCATCATCAGCTCCCGGTTCGCAGGCTGACCGGGGTCGCGCTCGGTCTTCCGATCGCCTTCCTCGTGACGGGCGTGCTTCGCGCCGTGTGGGCGATGAAGCTGAGGACCCGATGTACGTGGCGCGACGCGATCGCGGCGCTGCAGGTCTGGTTTGCCCTGAGCTGGGTGGTCACGCTCGCGTGCCTGCGCGGACTGCTGCGCTTCCACACCGCGTTCCTCCGCACGCCCAAGCTGAAGGAAGGCCAGGCGTCGCTGATCAACGCGGTCCGGTCGGCGCAGATGGAGACCCTGCTCGCCGGCACCGGCCTCGCCGCGGCCACCGTGATGCTCGTGCGCGCGCCGTCCATCCCGACGATCGCACTCGCGCTCCTCCTGGTGTTCCAGGCCGGCGTCTACGCGAACGCCGCGTGGGCCGGGGCTTCGGCGGAGGGCATCCACCTGACCCCGCTGCGCCGCGCCTACCGGAACTCGGCCCAGAGCACAGGCGAGCGGCCTGGCTCCGAGAGGCTCGCCATCCCCGCCGCGCTCGGCGCGGTCGCAATCGTCCTGATGCTGCTGATCTCGCTCGCCGCGCCTCCTCCGCCGCCGGAGCCCCAGGCGACCGCCCCCGGGGAGGTTCAGGCGGCCCAGGCGAACGCGTCGCCATCGCCCTCGCCTTCTGCGTCGCCGTCGCCGAGCGCGTCTCCGAGCTCGTCGCCCTCGGCGTCGCCATCCCCGTCGCCTTCACCCAAGCGCTGACGGAACCTCTCAGCGAACGCTAAGGATCCGTATAGTCGCCTCCCAGCCGGCCGGGTCACCTTGGAAGGCATCAAGTCCGTCAGAGGGAGATTCCGGAGGTACAGCCTGATGTCAGAACAGAATCCAGACGAGGCAGGGCAAACGCCGCCCGACTCCTCATGGCAGACGTTGCTTCCACCGCCCGGCGCCCCCGGCATGGGTCCGCCGCCGGCGTGGATGCCTGCGCCGCCGCCGCCTCAGACCTCGGTCTGGCAGCGCATCGCCGCGTTTGTCGTGCTCATCGCCGTGGTCGCGGCCGTCGCGGGGGCCGGCGTCGGCTGGAGCCTTGCGCGTGTCGTGAGCAACCGGCCCGTGGCGTCGGCGACAACGCCTCCACCCGAACCGCCTATCGCGCCCGTCACCCCAAGCACCGAACCGACGACCGGCGGCACCAAGGCCGACGCGGTCGCAGCCAAGGTCGACCCAGCCATCGTCGACATCAACACGGTCGTCGGATCGAGCCAGGCCGCGGGGACCGGGATGATCATCAGCTCGACCGGCGAGATCCTGACCAACAACCACGTCGTCAGCCAGTCGACGAGCATCACCGTCACGGTGCAGGGCCGCTCCCAGGCCTACTCCGCGCACGTCGTGGGCGTGGATGCCTCTCAGGACGTGGCGGTGATCCAGATCGACTCCAATGTTTCGGGTCTGCCGACGGTGACCTTCGCCAACTCGTCATCGCTCCAGGTCGGTGACACTGTCGTGGCCGTCGGCAACGCGCTCGGCCAGGGCGGATCGCCCCGCGCGACGCAGGGCCAGGTCACGGCTCTCGACCAGACCATCACCGCCAGCGAAGGCGGCGGTCAGTCAGAGACGCTGAACGGGATGATCCAGAGCGACGCGGTCATCTGGGAGGGTGACTCGGGCGGCGCGCTGGTGAACACCTCGGGGCAGGTCGTCGGGATGATCACCGCCGGCCAGGCCCAGGGCTTCCGCTCCTCGGCCTCTGACGTCGGCTTTGCGATCTCCTCCAACACCGCGCTCGGCGTCGCCAACCGGATTCGCGCGCACGAGCAGGCGTCCGACCTGACGTACGGGCAGGTCGGATTCCTCGGCGTGCAGGTCCAGAACCTCGACTCGGCAAGCGCCGCGCGGCTCGGACTCAACGTGAGCTCCGGCGCACTCGTGGTCGCCGTCAACAATGGATCGCCCGCGCAGTCCGCGGGGATCACTCGCGCCTCGGTCATCACGAGCGTCGGCGGGACGGCCGTCACCTCCACCGACACCCTCGGCACGGCGATCAAGTCGCACCAGCCCGGCGAGAAGGTGTCGGTGACGTGGGTCGACCAGGGCGGGACGCACACCGCGACCGTGACGCTGGCTGGAGTCAACCCCTAAGGCCCGGCCGCAGCCGGGCGCCGTGATCACGCCTCGTTGGCGCCAACGGCGCTGAATCGTGGCCTGCGATGCACGCCGGTGGATACAACGAGGCGAAATGTAGTGTCGGCTGTAAAGGCGGCAGGCCTCGCCGTGAGGCCTGTATCCTTGTCGGGTTGTGCGAATAGTCGTCAAGGACCCCGAGGAGTTCGAGCAGGCGCTGCGCGAGTTCCGCCGCAAGGTGCAGGAACAGGGACTCGTGCGCGAGATGCGACGTCGCTCGCACTACGTCCCGCCGGCGGAGGCCCGCAAGATCAAGAGCCTTCGCGCTCGGCGCCGTCGAACCCGCTAGGAAATTCGGCCGCTTCCCTTCCCCGCTAGCCGGGGAAGGTGGCGCGAAGCGCCGGATGGGGAGTGCCAACGGCCACCAACGGTATAATCCGTTGCGTTCGGTGACCATGGCGGAGGGGAGACACCCGTTCCCATTCCGAACACGGAAGTTAAGCCCTCCAGCGCCGATGGTACTGCCGGGGTAACCCGGCGGGAGAGTAGGTCGTTGCCGAGCGTTTTTTAAGTCCCGCGGCCCTCCGGGGTGGCGGGACTTAAATTTTCCACCGCCAGCTCCGGCTCGGCGACGCTCTCCGCACGCAGGCTCGGCAGAAGCACGTAGCACCTGATCGACAGGAGGAGCAGCAGCCCGAGCAGGGCGACCAGGACGTCGAGCACGATCTGCCCGACGCGCGCATGGAAGAGGTAGATCAGGACTCCCTCGGTCACGACTCCGAGCGCGAGGATCGGCACGAACAGCCTGTCGTGCACCGCCATGAAGAACTGCACGAGCAAGTTGTCGAGCGACAGCGCGAGCCCGATCACGCCGACGGGGAACACCAGCGGCGTTGCGTCCTTGAAGCTTGGACCGAACAGGATGCCTACGACGAGGCCCGGGACCACCGCGAAAACGAGTAGCGCGCCGGCGCCAAGCGCGGTCAGGATGCCGGCCGATGAGAGAAGGATCCGGCCCGGGTTCTGTTCCTTGGCGACTGCCTCGACGACACGGGGAAAGAGGACCTGGCTGACGCTAAGGGTCAGGAAGTACAGGATGGTGCCGATCTTATTGAGGCCGCCGTAGATGCCCGCGTCGTGGTCGCTCAGATAGTGCTTGGCCAGGATCACGTCGAGGTTGTAGAGGACGAGCACCCCGATGATCCCAGCAGTCGCGGTCAACGAAAAGCTCGCCATGACGCGAAGCCGGACCCGGGTCGGGCTGCCTCGGAAGTGGTCGCGCAGCGAGAAGATGCCGAGGCAGAACACGAACGCCAGGCCGACGAAGACCGCAGCCATCGCACCTGAAACCGCGTAGCCGGCTCGCAGCAGGGCGAACACGACCGCCGTCCGGATGACGAGCTCGAGCGACAGGTTCAGTGACAGCGGGGTGAAGCGCTGCAGGCCCTGGAGGATGCCGCGCGGAATCGCCACCTGCCAGATGAGCGCGATCGAAAACCCGAGGATGAGAATCGGGATCGTCGAACCGACGTGCGCATAGAGGGCGATCGGCCGCGCGAACAAAGCGGTGAGCAGGATGAAGAACAGGCACGGGATCGCGATCAGTCGAACGGTTCGCCCGAACAGCGACCGCACCCCAGGGTCGACGCGGGCGCTCAGCATCGCCGTGTAGCGGGCCAGGACCACGATCAGGATCAGCGCCGGACCCGTTCCGACGGCGTAGACCGCGATCAGGAAGGCGACCTGGCCGTAAGTCTCCGGGCCAAGGATGCGGCCGGCTATCGCGTGGTAGACAAACCCGCCGATCCCGGCGACAAGGCCGCCGAAAAAGAGGACCAGATTCTGCCGGACCAACCGGTTGCGCCGGATCTGGGCCAGGCGCTGGCCGAGGCCCAGTCGCTGCACGTCCGCCGATTCTAGTGGCACGAACGCGATAATTCTTGGCCGATGCCCGACTCATCCAAGCCACTCGTGTCAGCACTGATCGTCAGCCGCAACGCCAAAGAGGCGCTGCTGCAGTGCCTGAAGGCGTTCGTCGCGAGCGCCGACGTCCCGGTCGAGGCGATCGTCGTGGACAACAACTCCTCGGACGGATCGCCGGCTGCGGTCACCGACGAGTTTCCCCAGGCGACCGTGCTGGTGCAGTCGAAAGACCTCGGCTATGGCCGTGCCGCCAATATCGGCGTCGAGCGCTGCCAGGGCCGCTTCGTTCTGCTGCTCAGCCCGGACGTTGCGCTCGACCCGCAGTGCGTCGGGCGCCTGGCCGACCTTCTTCTCACGCGGCCCGATGCGGGTGCGGTCGGCCCACGGCTGCTTCTGCCGGACGGCCGCATCGACCCCGACGCCAGGCGCGCGTTTCCCCTGCCGAGCACGCTGTTCTACCAGACGGTCGGACTCAGCAAGATCTTTCCAAAGAGTCCTCGGTTCGGCCGGCACAACATGGGCCACGTCGAAGAGTCGGAGGTGCACGAGATGGACGCCGGCACGGCCGCCTGCTTGATGCTGCGCCGGTCGGCGCTGGACCGCGTCGGCTTCTTCGACCCTCGCTACTTCATGTTCGGCGAGGACCTCGACCTGTGCTACCGCCTGAAGCTGGGCGGCTGGAAGATCTTCTACCTACCCTCGGCGACGGCCGTTCATCGGGTCCGGCCCGCGCCGGCCGACCGCCAGCGGAAGATCTCGTACGAACGCCACCGGGCTATGTGGACCTATCACTTCAAGCACCACTCGGCAGACGTGTCGGCGTTCGGCAACGGCCTCGTCTGGGCACAGATATGGGGCCGTTACGTGGCGGACCGCGCCCGCAGCGCGTTCAGGCGCGGCAACAGGGAACAACCGACGTAGATGTATCACCAGATAGCGCGCAACAAGCGAAACAGCATCTTCGTGATCGCCGGCTTTCTGATCGTTTGGATCGCCGTCGGGTTGCTCGTCGGCGCGATCGCGTCCGGCCAGGGGGGCGCAGTCGCCGGCGCGGTCGTCCTCGGCCTGCTCGGCGTGGCCGCCGCGCTGTATGCGTATTTCTTCGGCTCCTCCACAGTGCTCGCCGCGATGGGAGCGCAGCCCGCCGACCCCAGCCAGTACCAGCAGCTCTACAACGTCGTCCAGGCGCTGGCCATCGGTGATGGCCTGCCGATGCCGAGGGTCTACGTGATCAGCGACGCCAGCCCCAACGCGTTTGCCACGGGCCGCGACCCGAACCACGCCTCGGTGACCGTGACGACCGGGCTGCTCCAGATCATGAATCGCGAGGAGCTCGAGGGCGTGCTGGCGCACGAGATGAGCCACGTCAAGAACTTCGACGTGCGCCTGCTGCTGGTCGTCACGACCATGATCGGCATGGCGGCGCTGATCGCGAGCGCTTTCTGGAACAGCATCGGCCGGATGCGCTTGCGCGGGCAGGGCGCGCTGGTGGTCCTGGCGATCGGCATCCTGTTCACGCTCGTCGCGTTCGTCGTCGGACCGCTGATGCAGCTGGCGCTGTCGCGCCAGCGCGAATCGCTCGCCGACGTCAGCGGCGTCGAGCTGACACGAAATCCCGCCGGCCTGATCTCGGCGCTGCAGAAGATCGCCCAGAACGACAAGCCGCCAGAGCGGTTCAACCACGCGGTCGCCGCCATGATGATCGACAACCCGTCGGAGCATCACGGCAGCTTCTACAGCCGCCTCTTCGACACACATCCGCCGATCGCGGAGCGCATCGCCGCCCTGCAGAGGATCGCCAGCGTCCAGCAAACGTAGTGGCTACTAGGTTCCAGCAGCAGGAGGCGGTGTCGCCTCTCCTCGCGAAGATCCTCCACGTCCGCCGCACCGAGCTCAGGCGCACCCTCCAGCTCGCCGGGTTCGCGATCGTGGTCGGGTGGGCGATGTACACCGCGTTCAGCGCCTCGCAGTCGATCTTCCTGAACAAGGCGGGCCCGCACGCCTATCCGCTCTTCTTCATCGTGCTCGCGATCGCCGCGTGGCCGACCGCGGCGCTGCAGGGGGCGCTGGCGCGGCGGTTCGGCGTGGGACGCGCGTTTCGGATCGTGCTGGTCGGGAACGCGGTCGCAGCCGTCGGCGTCTTCAGCGCGTACACGATCCGCGAGGACGCCACCGTGGCGTTCGCCGCCTACGTCGTGTACTCAGTCGCCTTCGAGCTGGTCATGCTCAACTTCTGGAGCTTCGCCACGCAGCACTTCAACGTGCTCGAGGGAAAGCGCATCTTCCCGGTCATCGCCGCGGGCTCGAGCGTGGGCTACATCCTTTCGGGACTGACCACGACGATCGTCGCGGTGTTCGCGACGGAGCCCCTGATGTTCGTCTGGGCTTTCGGCTCGCTCGCGTCCGCGATGATGTCGGTGGGCCTGGAGCGCACGCTGTTCCGGCCGGCGTTCATCGACGACGCCGACCAGCTGCTCGTCGAGCACGAGGTCGAGCGCAAGCGCCATGGCGCGGTCGCCGTGCTCAGACGCGCCGTCGACTACGTGACGGGCAGCCGCCTGGTGCTCGCGCTGGTCCTCCTCGCGCTCGTGCTCCAGGTGGCGAGCCGCGTCGGCGACTACCTCGTGGCCGTCCTGTTCGTCTCCGCCACCCACAACAACCTGCAGGCGCTGACCATCCTCATCGGCAACGCCTGGCTCGCGACGTACGTCGTGCAGCTGGTCGTGAGCCTCTTCGTCGCGCCGTGGGTGCTCAGCCGCCTCGGCGTGAAGAACGCGATCATGCTACTGCCGGCCTTCACGCTGATCGGATTCGCGGCCGTCGCGCTCAACCCCGTCCTGGCTACTGCTCTCTTCCTCTTCATCGTGCGCAACGGCCTGCAGACGGGGCTCGACGACCCGGCGCAGAACGTGCTCGGCGGCGCCCTTCCTTCGCAGGTCGTGCCGAGGCTGCGATTCCTCCTCAACAACCTCGTCTTGCCGGGTGCCGCCGTGTTGAGCGGGGTGGGGCTGTTCCTGGTCCAGCCCGCGATCGCCGCCAGCGTCGAGGTGCTGGCCGTGATCGGCATCGCGATCGGCTTGCTGTTCATCGTCGCGGCCTGGCGCGTGAGGAGCCTCTATGTGGATGCGATCTACGCCAGGCTTCGCACTCACGCGCTGAGCCTCGCCGACTTTCAGCAGGCCGTCGGCCGCCCGACCCAGGACCAGATCGCCGAGCTGCAGGGCTACGTCCGCGGCGCGGACGACCGCGCGCGTGAGTTCGCCGCGGCGGCGCTGGCCAAAGTCTCGGCCGAGACGTTCGCCTCGATGCTGCCCGAGCTGCTCGGGTCGCGCGACGCGGTCGTGCGGCGCCTCGCGTTTCAGATGGCGCCGCCGGATCGCCTCACGATCCGTCAGCTGGAGGCCGCACGGGACGACGAGGACGGATGGGTGCAGGCGGCCGGGGCAGTCGCGGGCGTGATGAGGAAGGACCGGTGGGAGGGTTCGGAAGACCTCCTCCGGGGGCTCGGAGATTCGACAGCTCCGGTTGACCGCGCCGCGGCCGCGTGGGCGGCCGCCTTCGTGGCGGACGGCAGGCGGGTCGTCGGCGCGATGTCCGACGAGGATCCAGGTGTGCGTCTCGAGGCGATTCGCAGCTTCGCCAGGATGAAGGGCCAGGTCGCGGGAGTCGCCGCCCAGTTGATCGCGTGCCTGCGCGACCCGGACGTCGGAGTTCGGCGCGAGGCTGTCCGCCAGGCCGTGCGCTGGACGCCGCCCCCGGAGGCTCAGCAGGCGTTTGCCGAAGCCCTGGCCGATTGCCTGGCCAGCGGCGACCGCGACGTCCGGCGGCTGGCTGCGGAGGCGATGGCTGCGCAGGCGCCCGAGGCGCTGATGCTCGCGCTGCCACTGCTGCTCATGCGCGACCAGACGGCAGCGGCGGCGGTGGAGGCGCTGGTCCGCAGCGGCCGGCCGGAGCTCTATCAACGGGTGCGCGAGCACCTGGGCGCCCAGCTCACGAATGGAGCACAGCTGGCTCGGCTGTCGGCGCGGATCGCGGGCGCCTTGCGGCACATGGATGGAGACGAGGCGGCCGGCTACGCGCTGCTCCGCATCGGGCTCGAGGACTACATCCACAACGCAGCGGAGTCGGGGCTGGCCGCGATGCGCGCGCTGCATGGCAAGCGGGGCTTTGCGACGGTGGAACGCGGTCTTGTCTCGCTGCACGTCCAAACGAGGGTTGAGGCGCTGGAAACGTTGATAAACTTCGGCCCGGGTTGGCTCGCCGGGCCGCTGGCGCGCCTGCTCGACCCCGGCGACTTCGACCCGGTTCTCGCCCGGCCCCTGACGCATGCCGAGCTCGAAGCCCTCGCCAATCACACCGACAAATGGGTCCGCGAAACAGCGGAGGGGGCCCGTCACGGACTCAATGAACAGATGAAAGAGCTGATCGCGCTGAAGAAGGTTCCGCTCTTCAGCACTCTCACTCTCGAGCAGCTGGCCAGCATCGACAGGCTCATGGTCACGCGGCACTACGTGAAAGGGGAGCTCGTCTTCCGCCAGGGCGACGTCGGCGCCGAGCTGTACGTGCTCGTCGACGGCGAGATGCGGATCTACCTCGATCATGCGGGCACCGACGTGACGCTCGCGAAGCATGGCCCTGGCAGCGTCGTGGGCGAGATGTCGGTCTTCGACGAGGAGCCGCGCTCGGCGAGCGCCCAGGCGACCACGGAAACCACCGTGCGTGTGCTGCGGCGCGACCGGCTCCACGCGATCGTCAACGAGCACCCCGAGGTGCTTCTGGAGTTCATCAAGAACCTCAGCCAGCGGCTTCGCGCGATGGATGAGAAGCTCGAGGCAGGCCCTCCGGCCCCTGCCCCTCCGGCGCTGCGCGCCACCTCCCCATAAATGGGGAGGAACTACTCCGTAGGTTCGGGCCGCACCTCGATCTTCTTGCGGGCTTCCTCCAGCCGCTGGACGCAGATCCGGAAGTAGCGCTGCGCGTCTTCCGCCGCCTTGACGGCGTCGTCGAGCGAGAGCTTGTCCGACTCCATGCGTTTCAGGGTCTCCTCGAGCTTGTCCAGCGCCTGCTCGTAAGTGAGCTCTTCGCTCAAGGGCTCACCTCCTCGATGCGGCCCGCGAGCCTTCCCGAGCCAAGCTGGATCGTGACCCGCTGCTCCACCGCGGTCTCGGCCGCCGAGCGCAGGATCGCGCCGCTCACCGCGTCGCGCGTGATGCTGTAGCCGCGCGTCAGGACCGACTCCGGGCTCAGCGCGACAAGGCGCTGCCGCTGGCTTTCGAGCTTGCGGACGCTCTCGGCCAGTCGGTTCGCGATCGCGCGCTCGATTCGCTCCACGCCTCCCGTGGCCGCCAGCCGCGAGCGGCTCGCCTGTATCTTCAACGTCACCGCCGCGTGCAGGCGGCGCTGCTGCTCGCGAAGCGCCAGCTCCCGGCGTTCGATCTGATGCACCGGGCTCAGCTTCGCGAGGTCGGCCTTCGCTCGTGCCAGACGGTCCGCCGGTCGCTGGACGACGGTGGTAAGGAGCCGGACCACGCGCATGCGCAGCGACGCCAGCCGGTCGCCCTCCTGGCTGAACCTCCGCTCGACCTCGCGGTCCAGCCGCCGCCTCCGCTCGCGAAGCGACGTCAGCAGGTCGGCCTTCTTCGGCACCACTCGCGCGCCGGCCTCGGTCGGGGTGCGGCACTCGGCGTCCCCGACGAGATCGGCCACCGTGCGGTCCGAGGTATGGCCCAGCGCGGTGACCACAGGGAGCTTCGAGTCGAGGATTGCGCGCGCGACCAGCTCGGTGTTGAACGCGTACATCTCCTCGAAGCTGCCGCCGCCGCGCGCCAGAACGATCACGTCGGCCGCCCCCTCCTGGTTGCAGCGGCGAAGCGCGCGGGCGATGCTCATCGGCGCGCCGGCCCCCTGGACCTGTACGGGGTACACGACGATGCCCATGTTCGGGTAGCGGTCCCAGATCGTCTCCTGCAGGTCGTTGATGACCGCGCCGGTCGGCGAGGTGAGCAGCGCGATGGTCTGGGGGAGGAAGGGCAGACGCCGCTTGCGCTTTGGGTCGAACGCACCTTCCATCTCGAGCCGCCGCTTCAACTCCTCGAGCCGGGCCCGGAGCTTGCCGATGTCGTCGAACTCGACCTGGTCGACGATGAAGCTCAACTTCCCGGTCTTGGCGAAGAAGTCGACGCGGCCGCGGAAGATGAAGACCTGGCCGTCCTCGGGCAGGGTGGTGACGCGACGCGAGTCGTCGGCGAAGAGGACCGCGTCGAGCCTGCTGTAGCCGTCCTGGATCGAGAAGTTGTAGTGGCCCGCCGCGCCTCGCTTCATCCCGCTGACCTCGCCCTTGACCAGCAGCGCGGTGAGCGGGCGCAGCTCGCGCCGGATCTCGTTGGCGAGCTCGGTGACCGTGTAGGGACGCTGTGCTTCTTCGGGTTTCAGCACGTGACTAGATTAGACGCAGCCCCCTCTGGCGCCTTCGGAGCACTCCCGCGCTTCGCGCGGGGGCCCCAGTGGACGGGGAGGACTACTTGGTCAGGTGCAGGGTCCGGCGGGCCAGACGGTGTCGTCGGGCCCGACGGCGAACTTGCTTGGCTCCTGGCCATCCTTGTAGAGCCAGACGCCTCCTTGCCCGGCGAACCACACGCCCCTGGAGTTGGCTGCGAAGCTGCTCGGACCACCGATGGCGTTGCCGAAATACATCTGTTGTGCAGTTGGCAGCTCGACATGGTGCCCGGCCGAATCGATCTGCCACAAGGGCCCGTAGTACCCAGCCGCATAGAGTCGGTGCCCCGTATCAACGCCCTGGGGCCAGAACATGGTGTTTTGACCCTCTACCCACGTTGTGACTTGCGAGGTCGCCAGGTCGAGGCGCAACACTGAGAACATGTAGTTCTCGCCTTGGGCGACGTAGTCGATCCCCCACGCGGCGCCGTCCGAGATCAGCACCCAGCCGTACTGGTACATGTGGCGGTCACTGCCCGATACCAGCTGCGGCGGGCCGCCGGTCAGGTCGAGGCGGTAGAGCTTCTCGAAAGCGCCCTGTCTTGGGTTGATGACGTGCACTAGGTAAATCGTGTCGGACTCGAAGGCGATTGGCATGAAGAGAGTGGTTCCGCTGTAGACGACACGGTCAGCGCCTGAGGCCACGTTGAACACGTGGATTTCTGAATTCGAGGGAGCCGCTTTCCAGTAGACGATTTGCGTTCCGTCGGGTGAGACCAGGTCGCGGCTAGCCCTCAGCCAGCTTTTTGAAGAGCTGAGGTAAGCGCCTCCATATGTTTCCGGCAGCAAGGGAAGGAGGCCCGCGTCAGTGAATCCTCCGTCGGGCACGCTCACGAAGCCTGCGTGCACGTCGCCTCCCACGCTCCACCACACCGGCAAATTGCAAAGCGACGCCACTGGCGCCTGGGCGTGGGTCGCCGGGGGCGAGGCCGTGTCGGCACCGGAGGCCGGTTGGCTGCAGCCCGCAGTCAGGAGCAGGAGCACGATGACACCGCGACGAAGCACGACCTCTGAACGAGATCGACGGAATTCGGGTTACGGCCCCCTCCGTCTGGCTTCGCCAGACAACTCGCCGTGAACTGGGAGGACTACGTCCGGGTCAGCCCCCGATCTGCGACATCGACTTGGCCGGCTTGATGAAGCCCGGCTTGTTGATCAGGTGTCCCTCTTCCTTACGCCAGATCGCCGTTTCGATCACCGCTCCAAGGTGGTCGTCGGAGACGCCTGACCGCATCAGGTCGCGGAGCGGTGTCTCGTGCAGTGAGAACAGGCACGTGCGCAGGCCGCCCTCCGCGGTGAGCCGGATCCGGTTGCACGTAGTGCAGAAGGCCTGGCTGACCGAGGAGATGAAGCCGATCCCGCCCGGGGCGCCGTCGGCGAAGGTGTAGCGCGTCGCGGGGCCCGGCCTTGGGTCCTGGAAGGGAACCAATGGAAACTGGTCCTCGATCTGCTCCTGGATCCGCAGGCTCGGCACGACCTGCTCGTTCGTCCATATGTTGTCGCCGTCCAGTGGCATGAACTCGATGAACCGCACCTCGTAACCCTCGGAGCGGGCGAGCCGCGCGAAGTCCACGACCTCATCGTCGTTGCGGCCCTTCATGACCACCATGTTCAGCTTGATCGGACCCAGGCCCGCCTCCCGCGCCGCAGTGATGCCGTCCATGACGCGCTCGAACGCGTCGCTGCGCGCCATCTCGTGGAAGCGGTCCAGGTGCAGCGTGTCGAGCGAGATGTTGATCCGCTTGAGGCCCGCGTCCTTCAGCGCCTGGGCCTTCTGGCGCAGCAGCACGCCGTTGGTGGTCATCGTGATGTCGAGTGTCGGATCGATCGCGTTGATCATGCCGACGAGCTCCTCCAGCTTCACCCGGACGAGCGGCTCGCCGCCGGTGATCCGGATCGTGCGCACGCCGTAGCGCTCGACAAAGATGCGGGCCAGGCGGACGATCTCCTCGTAGCGAAGGATGTCATCGCGCTTGAGCCACTTCAAGCCCTCGGCCGGCATGCAGTAGATGCAGCGGAAGTTGCAGCGGTCGGTGACCGAGATCCTGAGGTCATCGGCGGTCCGCCCATAGCTGTCAACGAGCCTGCGGTTCGCCATTTAGCCGATGATAGCCGCGATGGCGTACGAGCACATCCAGGTCGAGATCGAGCCCCCGATCGCGACCGTGACGCTCAACCGGCCGAAGGTCCTGAACGCCCTGAGCCCGGCCCTGATCCAGGAGATGACCGGCGCCCTGGCGAGCCTGGACGCCGATGAATCGGTGCAGGCGGTGGTGCTCACGGGCGGCCCGAAGGTGTTCGCCGCCGGGGCCGACATCGGCGACATGGCCGACCGCTCGGCGGTGGAGCAGCTGACCCGCGACCAGACCGGGCGGTGGGGCCCGCTCGCCGGCTTCACCAAGCCTCTCATCGCCGCGGTGAACGGCTACGCGCTCGGCGGAGGCTGCGAGGTCGCCTTGATGTGTGACCTGATCGTTGCGGGCGAGACGGCGCGGTTCGGCCAGCCGGAGATCAACCTCGGCATCATCCCGGGCGCCGGCGGCACCCAGAGGTGGCCTCGCACCGCCGGGAAGTACGCGGCGATGGAGGTCATGCTCACGGGCGCGCCGGTCACCGCGCAGCGCGCGTACGAGCTCGGCATCGTCAACCGGGTCGTGCCGGCCGAGATGACGATCCCACTCGCGAAGCGTTTCGCGCGGCAGATCGCCGAGAAGCCCCCGCTCGCCGCCCGCCTGGCGAAGGAGGCGGTGCTCAAGGCGTTCGAGGCGCCACTCGCGGAGGGCCTGGCGTCCGAGCGCAAGAGCTTCTATTTCCTCTTTGCGACCGAGGACCAGAGGGAAGGCATGCACGCGTTCCTCGAAAAGCGAAAGGGCGTATTCAAAGGTCGGTAGGAGAGACAAGAGATGGCAACTGAAGTCGAAGAGCACGTTAAGGCGCACACGCACGACGGAATCGGCCTGATCCGCTTCAATCGGCCGGAGAAGATGAACGCGATCGGCGCCCTGACGCGTCAGCAGCTCGCCGAGGCGATCAAGCAGGCCGAGCGCGACGATGCGGTCCGGGTCGTGGTGCTGACCGGCTCCGGCCGCGCGTTCTGCTCGGGCGCTGACGTCACCGAGATGGCGCAGGGCGCAGGCATGCGCACACCCGAGGACGTCGGCAATGTCCTGCGCAACGAGTACATGCCGATGCTGACGCGCCTTCGCACGATGCCCAAGCCGGTGATCGCGGCGCTGAACGGCCCGGCGGTCGGCATCGGCGCGAGCTTTGCCCTCGCGTGCGACATCCGGATCGGCACGCCCGAGTCGTACCTGCTCGAGGCGTTCGTGAACATCGGCCTCGCGCCCGACGGCGGGGTGAGCTGGCTCCTGCCGCGACTCGCCGGGACCGGGATCGCGTACGAGATGTTCTTCACGGGCAAACCGCTGTCCGCCTCGGACGCGCACCGCCTCGGGGTGATCAATCGCATCGTTCCCGCGGACCGCCTCGAGGAAGAGGTCCGCGAGCTTGCCGCGCAGCTTGCGGCGCAGCCGCGCGGGGCGTTGGCCGGCGCCAAACGCGCGGTGAACCATGCCCTGGAGTCGAGCTTCGAGCAGGCGCTGGAGTTCGAGTCGTACCTGCAGGAGGCCCAGGCGGCGAGCCCGGAGTTCGCCGAGGGCGTGCAGAACTTCTTGGCCCGCCGCGCCGCCAAGAAGTGAGCCTCTGCCCCTCCGTCGGCTGCGCCGACACCTCCCCATAAATGGGGAGGACAGAGGCCGTCATCGTGGCCACGGCGCGCACGCCGATGGGCCGCTACGGCGGCCAGCTCAAAGACGTTCGGCCGGACGACCTCGCGGCGATGGTCCTCAAGGAAGTGTGCGAGCGCGCGCACGTCAGGCCGGCGGAGGTGGAGGACGTGATCCTCGGCTGCGCGAACCAGGCCGGCGAGGACAACCGCAACGTCGCGCGCATGGCGCTGCTGCTGGCGGGCTTTCCGGTCGAGGTCCCGGGCCAGACCGTGAACCGCCTGTGCGGGTCGGGCATGCAGGCCACCATCGCCGCGGCGCGTGAGATCCAGGCGGGCGCAGCCGACATCATGGTGGCGGGCGGGGTCGAGAGCATGACGCGGTCACCATGGGTGATGCCCAAGCCGGACACTGGATACCCGCGCGGCCCCCAGACCGTTTTCGACACGGCTCTCGGCTGGCGGCTCGTCAACCCGAAGATGGCCGCCATGTACGGCACGCTGCAGATGGGGGAGACCGCGGAGCGCGTCGCCCAGAAATACGAGGTGTCGCGCGAAGACCAGGACGCGTTCGCCCTACGCAGCCATCAGCGCGCGGTGGCGGCGCAGAAGTCGGGCCGGCTCGCGGAGGAGATCGTCCCGGTGCTCGTGCCGCAGCGCAAGGGCGACTCGCTCTCGATCACCGAGGACGAAGGCCCCCGGCCGGATTCTTCGCTGGAAGCATTGGCCAGGCTCAAGCCTGCCTTCGCGGAGAACGGCTCCGTCACCGCGGGCAACGCGTCGCCCCTCAACGACGGTGCGACCGCGCTCGTCCTGATGTCCGAGGCGAAGGCCAGTGAACGGGGCCTGAAGCCGCTGGCCCGTCTCGTGGCCGCGGCGCCCGCCGGCGTGCACCCGGACTACATGGGCATCGGCCCGGTACCGTCGTCGCTCAAGGCCCTGGACAAGGCAGGGCTGCAGCCGCCCGACATGCAGGTCGTCGAGCTCAACGAGGCGTTCGCCTCGCAGTCGCTGGCGTGCATCCGGCTGCTGGGCCTCGACGAAGAGAGGGTCAACGTGAACGGCGGCGCGATCGCGCTCGGCCATCCGCTGGGCAGCAGCGGAGCGCGGCTGGTCGGCACGCTCGTGCGCGAGATGGCGCACCGCGACGCGGAGTACGGCCTCGCCACCATGTGCATAGGCGTGGGCCAGGGCATCGCGTCGATCTGGCAGAGACTCTGAGCGAACGCAACCCGCAGGAGGTCCGGTCGATGTTCGACCGGATCGCCCGCCGCTACGACACGATCAACACCATCCTGTCCGCGGGCACCGACTCCGGCTGGCGGCGCCGCGCGGCACGCGAGACGGGCCTGGCCGCGGGCGGTTCCGCGCTCGACGTCGCCTGCGGTTCGGGCAAGCTCACCGAAGAGCTCGCCAGGCTCGCCGGTCCGCATGGTCGCGTGGTGGGCATCGACTTCAGCCCGCAGATGCTCGAGGTCGCGCGCCGCGAACATCACGGGCTCGAGTTTCTCGAAGGCGACGCGCTCAACCTTCCGTTTGAGGATGCGAGTTTCGACGCGTCGACTATCGCCTTCGGGCTCCGCAACCTGGCGGACCCGGTGCGCGGCTTGCGCGAGATGCTCCGCGTCGTGAAGCCGGCAGGACGTGCCGTCGTCCTCGAGTTCATCCGTCCGCCGCGCGGCGTCGTCGGGGGCGCCTATCGCCTCTACCTGCGCACGCTTCTGCCGGCGGTCGGAGGGTTGATCTCGGGAGATGCGCCCGCCTATCGATATCTCAGCGACACGATCGACTCGTATCGCATGCCGGCCGAGCTGGCCGGCATGGCGACGCAGGCCGGCTGGTCGGACGTCCGCTTCCACGGGCTGGCGATGGGCACGGTGGGGATCCTTTCCGGCAAGCATCAGTAACCGTTTCGGCGCCGCGCAGTTCTAGCTGACATGTCGGCACAGGCCCGTCTGCTGGTCGTCTGCGGAGTGCTCATCGCGGTGGCCGCGTCAAGCCTGACGGCGCTTGCGATCACCATCTCCAGGTCTGCCGCTTCGCCCGGCACGCCGCCCCAGGTGCTGACTCTCGCGGCGTCGGGGACAGGCAACACGATCACAGTCGTCGGCGTTGGCGTCGGCTCGGCGACTCCCAACCAGGCGCAGCTCTACCTTGGCGTCACCGCGACGAGGCCGAACGTGCGCGATGCCGTCACAGTCGCGGCAAACGACATGACTCACCTCCTGACCGCCGTGCACAACCAGGGCATCCAGGACAAGGACATCCAGACCACAACGATCTCGGTCTCGCAGCAGACGAACTGCTGCCCGCAGACCATCAACGGTTACAACGCCTCGACGCAGATCGCCGTGACGGTCCACAGCATCAACAGCGCCACTCCGCTCGTCGAGGCGGCGGTGGACGCGATCGGCAACGACCTGCAGATCAACGGGATCAACCTGTCGGTCAGCGACCAGGGCGCCATGCTGAAGACTGCCCGCGCCAACGCGATGAACGACGCGAAAGCGAAGGCCCAGGACTACGCGACGCTGGCGGGACACCACGTTGGCGGGCTGATCGGAGTGTCCGAGATCGTGTCGACGACGGGCGGATTCTCCTGCGACCAGTGTGGTGGCAAAGGCGGCGCCGGAGTGCCGATCCAGGCGGGAGTCAGCTCCGTCACGATGACCGTGGCGGTCACCTTCGAGCTCGCGCCCTAGGAGGTTCGGTCCACCGCCGAACGAGCGAGGCCGACCAGCACGGGCCGCAGGCCATCGAGCTCGACCGACTCGAGCTCCCGCACAGCCTCCTCGATCAGCGCATCCGCCTCCTTGCGCACACGTGGCAGAGCGCCGCTCGCGGTGACGAGCTCGGTCACGCGGCCGACCTCGGCGTCACCGAGCGCGCCCTCCAGCAGCCGCCTGACCTCGGGGCCTACCTCGCGGTCCTCCGCCGCGTAGATCAAGGGCAGCGACAGGACGCGCTGGCGGATGTCCAGGCCGACAGGCTTGCCCGAGCTCGGGCTGAAGTCGACCATGTCGTCCGCCATCTGGAACGCGGTGCCGAGCAGGTCGCCGTAACGGCGCAGCGCGCCGACCACCTCAGGGGTGGCCTCGGAAAGGAGCGCGCCGGACGCACAGGCGGCGGCGAAGAGCGAGGCCGTCTTGCCGCGGATCACGCGGAGATAAGACTCACGGTCTCCTGGGTAGGCTCCGCGCAGCGCGACATCGTCGATCTGCGAGGCGCATATCGCCTCGAGCGCCTGCGCCACCTGCGAGGTCACGGCAGGGTTGCCCATCTCGGCGATGAGCCGCGTCGCCTTCGCGAAGTAGTAGTCGCCGACCGCGATGGCGCGCTCCGGTCCTTCAGCGGCGGCGACTGTGGGCCGGCCCCGGCGGTGCGTGCTCTCGTCGACGTAGTCGTCGTGGATGAGCGTCGCGTTGTGCAGAAGCTCGACCGCCGCCGCAAGCTCCGCCGCACGCAGCGGATCGTTGCGTGGGCCGATGCCGGCCGTGAGCTGGACCAGCTTCGGCCGCAGCCGCTTGCCGCCCGCTTCGACCAGGCGGCGCATTGGCGCCGCGATCGGGTCCGGATCGACCATCAGCTGCCGCGTGAGCTCGACCTCGACGAGCGACTCGGGCATCTCGTTCCTGCGGGGCCGCGCAAACTCGCCTTCGAGCTGGAGAGCCAGCTCGCGGTGCCGGGGTCCGTCGAGCTCGACCGCGAACACGGACTGCCAGCGGCCCAGCACGAGTCGTCCGTCCTCGACCAGCAGGGTCAGGAACGCGCTCAGCAGCAGCTGGCGGCAGTGCGCGTGCCCGTTGACGGGCTCGTCTACGGCGATGTCGAACCGACGCGTGAAGTCGTCGTGCTCATAGCCTGCGCCCGTCGGTGCGATGCGCTCGAGCATCGTCTGGAAGTCGCGATGCAGGAGCGGCTCGTTCTCGTTGACCGCGAGGCCTACAGTCGTGTGCAGCGATTGGAGGTGGACGCGTCCGGTGCGCAGCCCGGACCGCTCGACCTCGTCGCGGATGCGATCGGTGAGGTCGACGAACTGGGTCGACTGGTGGGTCGCGAAATCGAGCCGGCCGGCGCTCAACCCTCGGCCTCGAGCGAAAGCCGGAGCAGGCTCCGGACCGGCGGCGCCGGCTGCTCCGAAGCGGCGGCCGTCGACATGGACTCGACCGCTTTTGCGAACGCGACCTGGACCGCGAGCGGCGCGTTGTCGGCCAGGATGCGGGAGCCGCGAGCCAGGCAGAGGTCGCCGACCAGGAGCGTCGTCGGCGGCGCGGCACGGCCGCCCAGGCCCTGCAGGCGGATGCCGAGCTCGATCAGCGCCGCGGCGAGCGCGAGCCTGGGCTGCAGGTCCGGGTCGAAACGCTGTACCGCGTCGAGGTAGTCGCGGTAGGCCTCGGAGAGGCCATCCGACCACAGGCCCTCGAGACGGTCGAGCTCGCGGTCGAGCAGCTGGACGCTCATACCGCTTCCACGACGCTGCCCGCCAGCTGGCGGAAGGCCGACAGGGCGCGCAGGCAGGACTCGTCGTCGCGGGTCACGACGTAGTACAACCCGAATCCGAGCACGGTATTCAGGACGAGCGGCACGAGCACGTCGCGCGGCACCGTGAGGCGGATCCGTCCGTCCTCCTCGAGGCGGTCGAGCTGCTCCTGGATGACCTCGCGGTAGCGGGTGAAGAGCTCGGGCAGGTAGGCCCGCAAGCGCTCGGTTCGGGGGGCCTGGACCAGGAGGTCGAAGGCGGCGAGCTGGACGTCACCCAGCCGGCGCAGCGAGTCCCAGAGCGACTCGACGCCCACTTCGAGGACCTCCAGCGGGTCGGTCAGCTGGTTGAGGGTTCGCCGAAGCTCCTCGACCGATTTGGCCGTCAGGTACCGCCAGGCCTCCACCAGGAGCTCGGACTTGGTCGGGAACCAGTACTGGAGGTTGCCGATGGCGACGCCGGCCTTCGAGGCGATGGCCCGGACGCTGGTGCCGGAGTAACCGTTTTCGAGGAGCGAGTCAGCCGCCGCGTGGATGATCTGGTCTCGGGTGCTCTCAGTGGCGGTCGCCCCGGTCATACGTATGTACCAGCATAATGAGAGCCGGTTTACGAATGTGGGGCTCGTCGGGGGATGGCAGCCGCCTTCGACTAATCTCAACCCTGCCGATGAAGTCGATCGCCGAAGCCTTCCCGAACCGCATTTGTGGCGTGCTGCGCACGGAAAACGCCGAGGCGGGCTTTCAGGCATGCCTGACCGCCCTCGAGGCCGGCGTCGGGACCATCGAGGTGACCAAGACAGTGCCGTCCTGCTTCGAGCTCATCCGCGGCCTGATCGCGTCCACGGCGGGGCGCTACCCGGTGGGCGTCGGCACGGTCTGGGATCCGGGCGCGGTGCGCGAGGCGAAGGACGCAGGCGCGTCGTTCGTCGTCACGCCGGTGCTGTTGCCCGAGGTCGCGGACGCGTGCCGCGAACACGACATCCTGTGCGTGCTTGGCGCCCTGACCCCGACCGAGATCTACCTGGCGCGCCTCCACGGAGCCGCGCTTGTGAAGGTGTTCCCGATCGCGCCCGTCGGAGGCCCTCGTTACATCGAGACGCTGAACGGCCCGCTCGGCGGAGTGCCTTTCTGGGTATCCGGCGGCGTGGCGATAGAAGACATCGGCGCGTACCTGCGGCTGGGGGTGAAGGTGGTGGGTCTGACCGGTGCGCTGTTTCCGGCGGACGCGCTCGCCAGGCGCGACATGGACACGATCAGGGGCAACGCGGAGCGGGCGGCCCAGGCGGCGGCCCAGGCGGTTGGCGACTAGAGGCTCGGGTCCGTCAACACCCTACGTGGTAGTTGCACATCGTGGCGGTGATGTTCGAGTAGAGGTTCTTCAGCGTACCGCCAGTCGCAATCAACGCGATGATCACGATCAGCGCGATCAGGGCAAGGATGAGCGCGTACTCAACCATTCCCTGGCCTTTTTGGATGAATCGAAAATGAATCAAGGGGTACAACTGACCTAGAAGCTTAACCACCGAGCCCCGTCTGCTGGTCGCTCGCTCGCCGGAAAGCCTGCTCCACGACCACCCTGACCATTCGCTTGCGCCAGAAATGGCTCAGGTCGGCGTTGTCCAGCGGCCGGGCGGGTTTCGATGCGATCTCGGCCGTTTCGCGGACCGTCTCGGGATTCAGCCGCTTGCCTTTCAGGAAGCTTTCAGCCTCTGTCGCCTCGAGGGGGTGAGAGGCGACGGCCGACAGCACGATCCGGCAGTTCGCGACGACGTCGCCCTCCAGCTCGACGGCTACCGCCGCGCCGGCGATCGGAAAGTCGATCGAGCCGCGGCGGCGCAGCTTCACGTACGCGCTGCGGGTGTTCGGCCTTGCTCGCATGTGCAGACCGGTCACGATCTCGGCCGGCTGCTTCGCCATGTACTCGATGCCGTCGTCCTGGTAGAGCGCGGCGACGGGCAGCTCGCGCTCGCCGTAAGGCCCGGTGAGGCTGACCGTACCGTCGAGCGCGATCGCCATCGGCGCGGTGTCGGACGACGAGACGGCCCAGCAGCGCGGGCTGCTCGGAGCGACGAGGCAGATGTCTCCGTCCTTCTTGATGCAGAACCCCGCAGCCTTCCGCCACTCGTATGTCATGTCGTAGTAGTTGCAGCGCGTGTCGACGCAGAGGTTGCCTCCGATCGTGCCCGCGTTGCGAAGCGGCGGCGAGGACACCAGGCCCGCCGCATCTGCATAGCCGGCGAATCGCGCGTTGAGGTGTGGGTCGCGCGCGGCGTCGGCCAGCGTGACGAAGGCGTCGACCGCACAGTCGTCCGAGCCGTTGCGGATGGCGCGAGGCAGGAAGTCGAGGCCGATCAGAGTGTCCACGTCGAACTGGCGGCGCTTGAGCTTGGGGAAGAGGTCCGTGCCGCCGGCGACGAACATCGCGCGCGGGCCCAGGTCGGCCGCCATCCGCGCCGCCTCCCGCGCGCTCTTCGGCCGCAGGAACTTAAATCGCGGAAGCCGCAGCATCTTTGCCTGGTGGCGCGACCTTGATCGTTTCCGGATATGGGATCGATGGGAATCGCGGCGGACCGTAGCGCGCGGGCTCGCCCTTCTCTCTGCGCCGCATTGCCTCGACGATCTTCTCCGGTGTAACCGGGATCTCATCGATCCAGACGCCGAGCGCGTCGTGCACGGCGGAGCAGATCGCCGGCGGCACGGGAAGCAGCGGACCCTGCCCGGCCTCCTTGGCGCCGTAGGGGCCCTCAGGGTCGTTCGTCTCGACGATGAACGTCTCGATCTCAGGGGTGTCGAGGAATGTCGGCGACTTGTACTCGAGCATCGACGGCCATTTGTGCAGCCCCTTGCGAAACGCCTGCTCTTCCATGAGCGTCTCGCCGAGGCCCATGTACACGCTGCCTTCGACCTGGCCCTCGACGAGCAGCGGGTTGATGGCGCGCCCCACGTCGTGGGCGATCCAGATCTTGTTGACATGCACGAGCCCCGTGCGTCCGTCCGCGTCGAGGTCGACGACGCAAGCGGTGTAGCTGTACGCGGGGCTGGGTCCAACGCCGGAGCCCTTGTAGGGGCCGGCGATCTTCGGTGGGGTGTAGCTGCCCGCGGTTGTCAGCGTGCCGAAGCGAGCTTCCGCCAGCACGCTGGCCTCTTCGAACGAGACGTCGTCGTACTTGCGCCCGCTTGCCTCCACGGCTTCCACCAGCAGGGCGCGCATCTTTCGCGCGGCCTCGAGTGCCGCGTTGCCGGCCATGAACGTGACGCGAGACGAGTAGGAACCCAGGTCGATCGGCGTTGTGTCTGTGTCGGCCGTGACCAGCCGCACATCGGCTGGCTGCAGGCCCAGCTCCTCGGCGACGATGGTCGCCAGCACGGAGTCCGACCCCTGGCCGATGTCCATGGCCCCGCAGAATGCAGTCACGCCGCCGCGGTCAACCTTGATCTGGACCTCTGAGTGCGGCATGTCGTTCCAGTAGATCGCGGTGCCCGCGCCCGACAGGTAGGTCGAGATCGCGAAGCCCATGCCATGTCCCGGCCGGCTCGGGCGCTCGCGATAGCGCGACGCGCGGATCACCTTGTCGGTGCACTCCTCGAGACCGCACGAGGTGACCCGCAGCCAGTTGACGGTCCGCGTGTTCGGCCGGACGAAGTTGCGTCGCTTGAGCTCGACCGCATCGATGCCGAGGTCCTCGGCGATCTTCTCCAGGTGCAGCTCCAGCGCGAAGCGGGGCTGCGGCGTGCCGTGGCCGCGCTTGGGACCGCACGGCGGCTTGTTGGTGAACACGCGGCAGCCTTCGAAGCGGTAGGCGGGGATGTCGTAGGTGACCGTCTGGAGGGCGCCCGTATAAAAGGTGGACGCTACTCCGTAGGAACCGTAGGCGCCGCCGTCCAGCGCGCTCCGGAAGTGCATCGCGGTGATCCGGCCCTCCGGCGTGACCCCGGTCCTCACCCACATCAACACGGGGTGGCGGCCGCGATGCGCGTAGAAGACCTCCTCGCGCGTGAGAGTGCACTTGACCGGACGGCCGGTCAGCATCGCGAGCTTGCAGACGATGATCTCGTGCGCGAACGGGTCGGTCTTGCCGCCGAACCCGCCGCCGTGCGCAGCGCCGATGACGCGAATTCGGTTCATCGGAAGCTCGAGCACCTTGGCGAGTGCGCGATGCACGTAATGCACGACCTGGGTCGACGACCAGAGCGTGACCTTGCCGTCGACGTAGGTCGCGATGGCGCTGTGCTGCTCCATCGGCAGGTGCGTGTTGCCCTGAAAGAAGAAGACGTCCTCCCTCACATGAGCCGCTCGGTCGAAGCCTCCGTCGACATCGCCGAACTCGAGGGCGACCAGCTTGTGGATGTTGTTCGGGCCGCCGTAGTCCTGGATGCGCTCGTCCTTCGGCTCCTTGAGCGCGGCGTCGATCGACATCACCGGTTCGAGCAGCTCGTACTCGACCTCGATCGCATCGCATGCGGCCGCCGCGATCTCCTCTTCGGTCGCGGCCACCGCCGCTATGGGGTCGCCGACGTAGCGCACCTTCTCGTGCTCGAGCGCGCGCTCGTCCTGGGTCACGGGGAGGATGCCGAACTTGATCGGGAGGTCCTCGCCCGTGATGACGGCAAGCACGCCAGGGATGCGACGCGCCGCCGATGCGTCGATCGAGGCGATCCGCGCGTGCGGATGCGGGCTGCGGAGGATCCTGCAGTGGAGCGTGCGCGGCGGCAGCATGTCGTCGGCGTAGATCGCGCGCCCTGTGACCTTGCTCGCGGCGTCGACCTTCGGGAGTGGCTGGCCAACTACTTTCATCGCAAAGCCCTATTCCATACCGCTGGCGTCAACGGAGCCGAATTCCTGAGGTTCACGGGCGCCGCTGGATACAACGAGGCTTAATAACGTCGACTTTCGGGCAGGCGCGGATCCTCATCGCATTCGGTCCGCAGCGAGCTCGACGGCGTCGAGGATCTTCGAGTATCCGGTGCAGCGGCAGAGGTTCCCGGCGAGCGCCTCGCGGATGTCATCTCGTGAGGGTGTGGCGTTGGCTTCGAGCAGCGACTTCGCCGCGAGGAGGATGCCTGGCGTGCAGTATCCGCACTGCGCCGCGCCGAGCTCGGCGAACGCCGCCTGCAGCGGGTGCAGCTCCGATCCGCGCGCCATCCCCTCGACGGTCGTCACTTCGCGACCCTGGATCTGGACCGGGAGCACGAGGCAGCTCAGCTCAGGCTTGCCGTCGACCAGGACCGTGCACGTGCCGCACTCGCCAAGCTCGCATCCGTGCTTTGTGCCCGTGAGCTGCATGTCCTCGCGCAGAACTTCGAGCAGCGTCTTGTGAACGGGCACGAGCAGGTCGCGGCGCTCGCCGTTGACGTCGAGAGTGATCACGACCCTCTCGACTTCGCGTGTCAGCTCGTCCCTCATGCCGAATCGAGCATATTCCTGAGGACGCGCGCGCACGCCCACAGGTCCGGCGCCAGCGCGTGCGCGCGACTGGCCGCCGGCGTGGGGTCGTCCGGGTAAACGAGGATCGTCCGCATCCCCAAGGCCAGCGCCGGATCGACATCGTTCTCTTCGCGGTTGCCGATCACGACGCAGCGGTCGGCGGGGACGCCCGCCCATCGCATGGCCATCTCGAAGACCGCGGGATGCGGCTTCAGGTGACCCGCATCGACCGAGGTGATGATTCCGTCGATCAAGTGCGCCATGCCAAGCGTCCTGAAATCGTCCCAGTAGCTGTCGGCGTCGCGCCAGTAGGTGTTGCTGGCGATCACCGTGCGCAAGCCCAGATCTCGAATCGTCTGCAACAGCTCGAGGGCTCCCGGCAGCGGCTTGAAGGCGTCGTGAATCGGGATGGCCATGGCGCGCCGGATGTGCGACACGGTCTGCTCGTCCTGGGCCAGGCCCTGGCGCGCCAGGCACCCGGTGATCAGCTCGGCCGCCCCGACCGCCATCACGGACTCCGTCGTAAGGGTCCGGGCTTCGTCGCCGGGCTTGCTGCTCTTCAGGAGGTCGTCGGCCAGGCGGCCGACGACGCCCGCCTCGTGGCCGTCCATCGCCGCAGCGATCCGCTGCCGGCGGCCCTGGCTGTCGGCTTGCCGGATGGGCCACGAGTTCGGCCATAGAGTGCCGCCAACGTCGACGAGCGCGACCTCAAGGGCTCTCGGCCTCCCCACTCGCTGGGGAGGCTGGCCCGGGCCGTTCACGGCCCTGGCCTGGAGGGGGCGCTTGATCTGGCAACCACGGCGGTCACTCTATGATCGCCTCCATGCTCAGGTTTCTCACTTCAGGCGAGTCGCACGGTCCCCAGCTGACCGTTGTGATCGAGGGCCTGCCCGCCGGTCTCGAGATCAGCGAGGACGACCTTCGCCGCGACCTCGCGCGGAGGCAGGGCGGCCATGGCCGGGGCGGCCGGCAGAAGATCGAGACCGACTTCGCGCGCATCGTCAGCGGCGTCCGCGGCGGGTTCACGATCGGGAGCCCGGTGACCCTCGTCCTGGAGAACAAGGACCACGTCAACTGGACCGCGCAGATGACCGCGGCGAAGGAGGGTTACGAGCCGAAGGTCGTCACCCGGCTTCGTCCGGGCCACGCCGACCTGGCCGGCGCCCTGAAGTACGGGCACACCGACATCCGCAACGTGCTCGAGCGCTCGTCCGCGCGCGAGACCGCGACGCGCGTCGCCGCGGGCGGGGTGGCGCGCAAGCTGCTGCGCAACTTTGGCATCGAGGTCCTCAGCTTCACCCAGTCGATCGGCACGATCGACATCGGGTTCGAGGGCGTCGACCCCGACCTCCTCACCGAGGAGGACATCGAGCTCTCGCCTGTGCGCTGTCCCGACCCGGAGGCCTCGAAGCGCATGGTGGCCGCGATCGACGAGGTGGGCGAGGCGGGAGACACCCTCGGCGGGACGTTCCGGGTCATAGCGCGAGGAGTGCCTCCCGGTCTCGGCAGCTATGTCCACTGGGACCGCAAGCTCGACGGCAAGCTCGCGCAGGCGGTGATGTCGATCAACGCGATCAAGGCCGTGGAGTTCGGCGCCGGCTTCGAGGGCGCTTCGCGCCGCGGCTCCGACTTTCACGACCAGATCGACTACGACGAGGGACGCTTCCGCCACCTGACCAATCGCGCGGGCGGCATCACCGGCGGTGTGACGAACGGAGAGCCGATCGACCTCCGGGTCGCGATCAAGCCGATCTCGACCATGAAAAAGCCCATGCAGTCGATCGACCTCAAGACAAAGGAGAAGACCGAGGCGCACTACGAGCGCAGCGACGTTTGCGTCGTGCCGGCGGCGGGTGTCATCGGCGAAGCTGTCGTCGCCCTGACGCTCGCCGAGGCGTTCCTCGAAAAGTTCGGCGGCGACTCGATGCCCGAGCTCGAGCGCAACTACCGCTCGTACATGGAATCGATCGCCCAGTAACCCGGTGAAGGTCATGTCGATGGCGGAGGCCATCGAGCGCTTCGTGCCCGACGGCGCCACGGTGGCGATGGGCACGGCCCTCGAGCCGCTCATTCCTTTTGCCGCGGGTCACGAGATGATCCGGCAGCGCCGCCGCGACCTGAACCTCGTCGGTCCGATCTCCGACGCTCTGTTCGACCAGCTGATCGGAGCCGGGTGCGTCCGCCGCGTCACGGCGGCCTGGGTCGGCAACGTGTCGGAGGGACTGGGTCACTGTTACCGGCGGGCCTGCGAGCAGGGGATCCCGCGCGCGGTCGAAGTGCACGACCACTCCAACTTCTCGATCTCGCTCGCGCTCTGGGCGGCGGCCTGGCACGTGCCGAGCCTGCCCACGCGCACGCTGCTCGGGAGCGACATCCTCCGCACCAATCCGGGCCTGACCCAGGCCGGAGACCTCGTCCACGTCGGAGCTGTGCGCCCCGATGTGGTGGTCGTTCACGTGCAGCGCGCGGACGAGCACGGCCGGGCGCATGCGTGGGGGCCACTGGGCATCACAGAGGAAGCGGGCCTTGCCGCCGACCGCGTGATCGTCAGCTGTGAGGAGCTGGTCGACCCAAGCGTGACGCTGAGCGACCCGAACCGCATCGTGTTCCCGGAGACGAAGGTCGTCGCGGTGGTGCACGAGCCGGGCGGCGCGCACCCTTCGCCGGTGCAGGGGCACTTCAAGCGCGACCACGCGTTCTATCGCGACTACGCCGAGCGGTCGCGCAGCGTTGAAGGCTTCGAGGCGTGGCTGAAGGAATGGGTCCTCGACGTCAAAGACCGCGCGTCCTATTTGAGCCGCATCGATGTCGAATCGCTGCGGGTCAAGACGCACAGGCCTTCCGTACCCGCGGACTTCGGCGATGAGTGACTACACCGCACAGGAGATGATGGTCGCGGTCGCCTCGCGCGAGATCCGCGACGGCGACCTGGTGTTCGTCGGCATGCGGCTGCCTGTCCTGGCGTACGCAGTCGCCCGCAACTCGCACGCGCCGACCGCACGCGGGCTGTTCGAGGTCGGCCTGATGCGCGACCAGCCCGCGGAGAAGTTCCTCGGCACGATGGGCGACCCATCGAACGTCACCGGTGCGCTGTGGGCCACGCGGATGTCGAACGCGATGGCGCTGATGGCGCAGGGGCATGTCGACCTGGGGTTCATCGGCGGCGCTGAGGTCGATCGTTTCGGCAACCTCAACACGTCTTACGTCGGCGATCCCAAGCATCCCCGAGTCAAGCTGCCGGGGAGCGGGGGAGGAGCTGACATCGCGATCCTCAGCCGGCGCTGGGTGACGTTGATGAGCCACGAGCGCCGGCGCCTGGTCGATCGTGTTTCGTTCGTCACCTCACCCGGACACGGCGATGGAAGTCATCGGTGGCGCAAGCGCAACGGGCTGCTGGGCGGCGGACCATCCGCGATCGTCACCACGCTGGGAGTGCTGCGATTTCCCGAAGGAGGCGGCGAGGCGTACCTCGCGACCGTGCATCCCGGCCACACAGTGGACGAAGTTCTCAGCGAGACCGGTTGGCCTTTACACGTCTCTGACGATGTAAGCGAAACGTCAGCGCCGACCGACGCGGAACTTACATCCATCAGACGCTTCGACCCCGAAGGTTTCTGGACCCGCGGCTAGTTACAGAAAGCTGACTGCGTTCCAACTCTGTTCTGACAGCGTCACCTCATCGTCTTCGTTGACCTGATTGGGTCGACCAACACAAAACCCTGAGGTGAGAACGAAGATGAATCCGTTTGCAGCAATCGCCGTCAAGACAGTTGGAGCCGCGGGCGTCGCCGCGCTCCTCAGCGTGGGCGCGGTCAGCGCATTCGCCGCCAGTCCGTCGCCAACTCCGAAACCGACCGCGGGCGCCACGCAACCCTCGACAGACAGGCACGCCGACCGCCGCGCCATCCGCCGCGCCATCGTCGAGGCCGAGGCCGACGTGCTGGGCATCAAGCCCGAGACCCTGGTCCAGGACCTGAGGGCCGGCCAGAAGGTCTCCGACCTGGCCAAGGACAAGGGCATGACCAAGGAGCAGTTCGAGACCAGGCTGATCGCCAGCCTGAAGCCGCGGCTCGAGACACTCGTCGACCACAAGGTGATCACGCAGGCCCAGGCAGACAAGACGCTCGACCGGATCGCGAAGGGCCACGTGCCGTTCTGGGACGGCATCCACCGCAAGAAGTAACGGCAACCCCTGCCTCCCCGGAGGGCCTGGCGCAAGCCGGGCCTTCCCTTCCCCACTTGCTGGGGAAGGTGGCCCCGCCGCAAAGCGGCCGGGCCGGATGGGGCGAGTCACGGCCGAACTCGCGACCTGTTCGCTTTTGAGATGAGCTTCCATCTCTTGCGGTCTTCGGACCGGATACGCGCATCACTCTTCGCCGCCACGGCGCGCAGCTCGCGCTGCAGCTTGCGATAGCTCTGGAAACGGCCGGTCTCGACGGTGCCGTCAGCCAGCGCGGCCTTGATCGCGCACTCAGGCTCGGTCACGTGTGAGCAGTCGGTGAAGCGGCACCGCAGTGCCAGCGCCTCGATGTCGTCGAAGACGCCCGCGAGCGCATCCTCCCCTTCCCAGAGCTGTGCCTCGCGGAGGCCGGGCGTGTCGATGATCATCCCACCGCCCGGGAGCTGGACCAGCTGGCGGTGGCTCGTCACGTGCCGTCCTTCGCCGGAGCGATGGACCTCGCGTGTGCGCATGACCTCCGTGCCGAGGATCGCGTTGATGAGAGTCGACTTGCCGGCGCCGGAAGGGCCGAGAAGCACGCCTGTGCGCGCCGGCTGAAGTGCAATCGTGATCTCGTCGATGCCCTGGCCGGTTAGCGCGCTGGTGACGATCACCGGGGCGCCGGCGGCCACCGACTCGAGCTCGATGCGCATGGCCTCGGGCTCGTCCGCCACGTCCGCCTTGGTCAGCACAATCACGGGCACCGCTCCGCTCTGCCAGGCGATGACCAGGTAGCGCTCGATCCTCCGCACGTTGACGTCGGTCGCTGCGGCGAGGACGAAGGCAACATCAATGTTCGAGGCCAGGATCTGCTCGCGCGTCTGTGCGCCCGCGGACTTGCGCGAGAAGACGGTGCGGCGCTCGAGGACGCTGTCGATGGAATTGCCGTTCAGAGCCACCCAGTCGCCCACCGCGGGATCGACCCGGCGCGCGGTGGCGCGCCTGGCCACGGCGCCGTCGTGGACCACGTAGTCTGCGGCGAAGTCCGCGACGACGCGGGCGGGCAGGTCACCGGGCGAAGCGACCTCTTTGAACTTTTCCTCGAAACGGGGATCCCGGCCCAGCAAGGCAAGCCGGGAGTCGAATCTGGACAACTCGAAATCCTCCGGTGAAAACGGTTGGGCATGTCGGTCACGCCCTCGGAGGAGTGCCTAGATAGAGGCTCCGGAGGCGGCCGGCGGCCGGGACACGTTCATCGCAAGCTCAGTCATCGGACGCCACCTCCTTCTTTGATGCGCGAAGAATAGCTCGATTCAGCCCCTCCGGCGCTCCGCGCCACCTCCCCATGAATGGGGAGGAGACCTTCTTATTCGCCTTTGAATTCCGCTTTGCGCTTTTCGCCGAAGGCCTTGATGCCCTCGTCCGCATCCTTCGACACAAAGACGCGGCTGATCGCCTCGCGCTCGATCGCCAGCCCGAGGTCGAGCGGGGCGCCATACCCCTGGGTGATCGCCACTTTGGCGTGGCCAATAGCCACGCTGGGCCCGGCAGCGAGCTTGGCCGCGTACTCGATCGCGCCGGCGCGGCATGCGGCCGCGTCCGGAAACAGGCGATCCACCAGACCCAGCTCTTTGGCTTGGGTCGGGTTCATCGTCGTCGCGTTGACGATCAGGTCGATGCCCGTCGACAGACCCACGAGGCGAGGCAGGCGCTGGGTCCCGCCGGAGCCCGGAAACAGTCCGAGGTTCACCTCGGGCAGTCCGATCTGGTAGGTGCCCTCGGCGGCGAAACGGAGGTCGCACGCGAGGGCGAGCTCGAAGCCGCCGCCCAGGCAGTGGCCCGCGATCGCGGCGATGAAGACGAGCGGCGTGTTCTCCATCTTCCGAAACGTCTCGTGTGCCAGGACCGCGAGCATCATTCGGGAGCGCGCGCTCGACCTGGCAAAGAAGCTCACGTCGGCGCCGGCGGAAAAGAACTTCTCGGACCTGCTCGTCACGACGACGGCGCCGATCTCGTCGTCAGCACGGATGTCGTCCACCGCGCTGGCGAACGAGCGCAGGAACGTGTAGTCGTAGCTGTTGGCTGGGGGTTGGTCGAGCACGATGATGCCGGCTGCGCCCTGCTTTTCCAACCTCACCGGCATGACCCGATAACCTTATCTAAGTACGCAGGAACGAACCAACGGGGGTGCCGCATGGCGACGATGATCATCGAAGGCGACCGGACCAAGGCCGAATCGGGCAAGACGTATGAGGTCCGCAACCCGGCCACAGGCGAAGTCGTCGACGAGGTTCCCGCCGGCGGAGCCGCCGACGTCGACAAGGCCGCGCAGGCCGCGGCAAAGGCGTTCACCACGTGGTCGAGGCTGCCCGCGAACAAGCGGGCTGAGATCCTGCACAAGGCGGCCCAGCACATGCTGCAGAAGGTCGAGCACATCGCGCCCATCCTCACCAAAGAGCAGGGCAAGACGCTTCTCGAGTCGCGCATCGAAGCGCAGCGCTTTGGCGAGAACATCGCCTGGTTCGCCGACCTGGCGGACAAGATCCACGGCGAGCACGTGCGCCTGCCGGACCTGACCACCTATGGGCTCGTCGTGCGCAAGCCCATCGGCGTGTGCGGCGCGATCGTGCCGTGGAACTTTCCGCTCACCCTCGCGGCCAACAAGGTCGCGCCCGCGATCGCGGCCGGCAACACCGTGGTGCTCAAGCCGGCGAGCACGACGCCGCTGGCCACCCTCGCCTGCATCGAAGCTCTCATCGAAGGCGGGCTGCCGGAAGGCGTCGTCAACGTCGTCCTGGGCCAGGCGACGGGCGACGCGATCGTCGCGCATCCGCTAATCCGCAAGATCGCGCTCACGGGTTCGACCCCAACCGGCAAGAAGGTGATGGCCCGCGCGGCCGAGCAGCTCAAGATGGTCACACTCGAGTTGGGCGGCAGCGACCCCTGCATCGTGCTCGACGACGCAGACCTGGAGGGTGCTGCGCGCGCGATCTCGGTCGGGCGGTTCTTCAACTGCGGTCAGGCGTGCCTCGCCGTGAAGCGCCTGTATGTCCAGGAGGGCGTGTACGACGCGTTGCTCGAGAAGCTCGTCGTCAGGGCCTCGAAGCTGAAGCCGGGGAACGGGCTCGACAAGGACAGCCGCATGGGCCCGATGCACACGGAGACGCAAAGGGCCGAGGTCGAGGCCCTGGTGAACGAGGCCGTCGACCGCGGCGCGAAGGTCGTGTACGGCGGCGGACGGCCCAAGGGTGGCGACTATGACAAGGGCTGGTTCATCGAGCCGACCATCGTCGAGAACGTCCCGGACGGCGCGCGCATGTGGACCGAGGAGGTGTTCGGGCCCGCCCTGCCGGTGCGTCGGATCAAAGACCTCGACGAAGGCCTGCGCCTGGCCAACGACTCGCAGTACGGGCTCGGGTCGTCGATCTGGACGTCGAACATGGCGGCGGCCTACCGCGCCGTGCAGGAGATCGAGGCCGGCTACACGTGGGTGAACGCGCTGCAGATCGCGCACGACGAGCTTCCGTTCGGCGGCACGAAGCAGTCAGGCTTCGGCAAGGAGCATGGGGTGGAGGCGTACCTGCACTACACGGAAGAGAAATCGGTCGTCTACGGCGGAATTTGAGGTAACCGCCGCCGGTACTCACGTGGCGTGAGGGCTGCCCTTCTGGTCGTCGGCGCGCTGGTCCTGCTCATTGGCGCGGTGTTCGCAGGTCAGGGGCTCGGGTACATCCCGGGGAGCTTCATGACGGGGGACATGAAGTGGTTCTGGATCGGTGCGACCATGGTCGTGGTCGGCGCGGTGCTGGGCGCGGTCGGACTACTCCGGCGCACTAAGGCGGCTTAATACCAGCCCCTCCGGCGGCTTCGCCGTCACCTCCCCATGAATGGGGAGGAGCGGGGAGGGGTCTGGAGAACAAGAGCTACGCGGTTCTTCCGTTGAGCCTGTCCCAGTGGGCCTGGCATTCGACGCAGCGCGTGGCGGCCGGCTGGTACTGCAGCCGGGCTTCCGGTATGCGCCGGCCGCAGCCTTCGCAGATCCCGTAGGCGCCTTCGCGCAAGCGCTCGAGCGCCCGCTCGACCTGCTCGCGGTTCTGATCGAGCAGGTGGACGAGGAGGTCCGTCGTCTCGCGGTCGGACAGAGCCTGGGCCAGGTCGGTGTCCTCCGGAATGCCCGTGATGACGCCGCCCACGACATCGTTCAACGGACGGTGCAGCCCTGCCTCTTCGCCGCACTGGGCGGCCAGGAGCTCGAGCCGCTTCCTGTCAGCCTCCAGCCTCTCCGCCGGAGCGTCGCCGCTCTTTCTTCGAGTCGCCATTGGTAAACCCCCTCCAAACTCATTACCGGCGTCGGCGTCGTTTGGATTCCGAGAGTCACAACGCGTGCACCGGCGCGCATACCCGCTCCCGCACAATTAGGCGCCGAATGCCGTCCCCGCTGCCATTTCCCCCGAAATTGCTTGCCGCGCTGGGCCTCGCCCTCTGCCTGGCCGGCTGCCAGATCGGCTCGACCCCACGCGCCGTGCCGAGCGTAGCGCAGTTGGGGGCGGATCTCAACTGCTCGAAGTCGGACCACGCCTTCGAGGATCCCCAGGCCGGCTGGGGTTTCTGCTACCCGGCGAGCTGGAGGTACCTGGAGCGGTCGCAGTCCATCGTCAGCCCGCCGGGGCTCGACCTGACCTTCGACATCACCTACGCGCCCCCGACGCCGGTGGCGTGCGCCAACTCAGGCTCGGCAGGCTCGCCCCAGCCACCGTGCTCTGGCGACTTCGCCAACATGATCATCTCGACCTATGAGCGTGGCGGGTCGCCTAACCTGACCAACTGGCTGCTTGCCAATATGAGCCAGGCGCCGAGCGGCGACTCGATCAGGTGGGGCAACGCGGTGGAGGCTCAGAAGCTGGGCGACGGCCGGCGCATCGCCCTGACCGCACACCACGTCGTGATCATGGACCTGCACCCGGGCCTGCTCGACCTCGAGACCGAGATGTCCTCCAGGCTCGGCACCTGGAAGTTCAGCTTCTAGTGCGAAATCGACCGGTCTTAGCGTCTAGCTCGGTCGCCGGAACAGCGACTGCATCTTGATCGCCAGGCCCATGTCGCCCTTGATCTTCAGCTTGCCCTGCATGAAGGCCGCCGTGCCGTCGAGCTGCCCGGTCATGATCTTGACCCAGTCATTGGAGTCGGCGAGCAGCGTGAGGTTGGCCGGCTCGCCCGGGTCGCCCTTGCCCGACTCTGCCTTGCCGTCGTGGATCCGGACCCACCACTTGCCGCCCTGGTCGCCGCTCAGGTCGAACTGGATGGTGGCCTTGGTCGCCCCGGCCTTCTCGGGGATGAGGTATTCGGGCATGGCCTCGACGATCTGGTCGGGCGTCATCTGGACTTCGGACATCGGCTCCTCCATGAACTGGGTTGCATTTTTAGTACGTCCGAGTACGGACGACTACTCATCTTAGTGAGGTCGGGGACAATCTCGTGGTGTCCATCGACATCGCGCTGAGCGAGGTGGCGGAGGGGGTCTTCGAGCTTCGCCTGCCGATCCCGTTCGAGGACGGGCTGGTCAACGTCTTTCTCTTCACCGACGGCAAAGAGGTCGACCTGCTCGACTGCGGCATGAACTCCGACGAATCGCTCGACGCGATCCGCCGCGCGCTCGAGCAGCTCGGCACCACGCGAATCCGTCGCCTGGTCGTCACGCACATCCATCCGGACCACTACGGGGCGGCAGGCGTGCTGGCCGGCCCGGGGCGTGCGGACCTGTACATCCACCGCCTCGAGGTTCCGCTGGTGCATCCGCGATACGTCGAGCTCGAGCACCTCGTGAGCGAGGTTCGGCACCACGTCCTGGTCAACGGCGTGCCGGCGGACGAGGCCGACGTGTTGAGCAACTCGCAGCGCGCGCTGAGCCAGGTCGTGAAGACTGCGGAGCCTTCTGTCCAGCTCGACGGCGCGGAAGTTCTCGAGATGGGCCGGCACTCGCTGCGCGTGGAGTGGACGCCCGGCCACTCGCCCGGTCACGTCTGCCTCTACGAAGCGGCCGGCGGCCTGCTCTTCGCGGGCGACCACATCCTGCCCGAGCTCTCGCCGAACATCGGGCTGCACCCCCAGAGCACGCCGGACCCGCTGCACGACTACCTCGACGGCCTCAGGCGGATGGCGGACCGCAAACCCAGGCTCGTCCTGCCGGCGCATGGGCGCCCGTTCGACGACGTGACCGGCCGCGTGGACGCGCTGGTCTTGCATCACCATCGGAGGCTCGACCAGATCCTGGAGATCGTGGGGCGCGATGAGAAGTCCGGCTGGCAGGTCGCGGTCGAGCTGTGGGGCCCGCGGGAGAACCTCTACGAGAAGCGGCTTGCCCTCCAGGAAGGGCTCGCCCACCTGCAGGCGCTCGCGGTCGACGGCCATGTGGTCAAGTCGGTCACGCCGGAGTCCGTGCGGTGGCGGCGAGCTTGATACCGAGCGGAAGCATGTCCGCCGGGTAGCACCCGACACCGACAACCCCGGGCCCCGCGTGCGCTCCGACCACAGGACCGAGCGGCTGGATCATCAGCGTCTCGGCCACCGGTTCGAGCTCGCGCGCGACGCGCTCCGCGTCGGCCTCTGCGTCAGCGTGTCCCACGATCACGCAAAGTCCCTTGCCGCGGTCGACCTCGCGCGTCAGCTCGACGATGCGATTCAGTGCGCGGTCGAATGTGCGCACGCGCTCGAGCGGGGTCACGAGACCGTCGCGGATGCACAGCACCGGTTTGACCTGCAGCACCGACCCCAGCAGCGCGCTTGCGCGACCGATGCGCCCGCCACGGCGCAGGAACTCGAGCGTGGCCACCGAGAAGTAGGTCTGCACGTGCTCGCGCATCGCGTTCACCCGCTGCGTCACGGACTCGGCCGTTGTATCATCCTGCGCCGCGATCTCCGCCGCCGCCAGCGTGAGCAAGCCGAGCGACATCGAGACCAGCTCCGAGTCGATCACATGGACGCGCTTCGCGTCCGTCATCTCGGCGCCCTGCACGGCTGACGCGTACGTCCCGCTCAGCTTCTCCGAGATGTGTATCGAAACGACGTCGGAGTGATCGGCGAGCAGTCTTGCGTACGCCTCGGCGAAGACTCCGGGCGCGGGCTGCGACGTGGTGGGATGAGTGGTCGCCTTGGGCAGCTTGCGATAGAACTCCGACGGCCTGATCTCCACACCGTCGAGCAGGGAGCGGCCCTCGAAATGCAGCGTGAGCGGCACGACGCTGATCCCGCGAGCTTTGACCAGCTGCGTGGGCAGGTCTGCGGTCGAGTCGGTGACGATCGCAACATCGCGCGCGCTCATTCGGCCGGCTCGTGTGGAGGAGGGTCGCTGCGCCTGCGGTTGCGGCGGCTGCGGAAAACACGCTCCTCGAGCGGCTTAAGCGCGATGAGCACGACGGCGACGAGAACGGTCGCAAACACGGCAACGCCATACAGCCCGAACCCCACGGCCATGCCGATCGACGCAGTGACCCAGATCGACGCCGCCGTCGTGAGCCCGCGCACCTCCTCGCCCTGGCGCAGGATGCTGCCGGCGCCGAGAAAGCCCACGCCGGTCACGATCCCCGCGGCGATCCTCGTCGGGTCGACGGTCTTGCCGAACTCGGGGATCAAACCGACGGCCGTGAACATGCACGACCCGGCGCTGATGAGGGCCATCGTGCGCAGACCCGCCGGGTGGCCGCGAAACTCGCGTTCTGAGCCGAGGATGAGGCCGAGTGCGAGCGCAATTACGATTCGCACGGCGAGCTCGAGCTCGCCAATGGGGTGCGTGTGGGTCAGCCCCGGCCGGGGCGCCCTCCGGGCCTGTCCTGCGCTCCGGGCTCGTCCTTGGCACCCGGTTCGTCGGGAAGCTCGGGGAGGTCCAGGCTGTTCACGAAGTCGCGGAACACCGCGAGCCGCTCTTCGTCGACCACGGGGTTGCCCTTCTCCTTCTCGCCACCCTCGAGCTCGTCGGCCTCCGGGATGATGCCGGCCGTCTCCATCACCTCGGAGGCGACGAAGATCGGGCACTCGACCCGCACCGCGAGCGCGATCGCGTCGGACGGCCTGGCGTCGAAGTCCAGGTCACGGCCGTTCTGCTTGACGTAAAGCCGGGCATAGAAGACCTGGTCGGCCAGGCGCGTGACGACGATTCGCTTGATGCTGATGCCCAGGTCGCCGAAGGCCGTCGCCATCAGGTCGTGGGTGAGAGGCCGGCCAAGAGGGTTGCCGGAGATCTTCGTCGCGATGGCCTGCGCCTCGAACGAGCCGATCCATATCGGCAGGTATCGGTCCGCTTCCTTCTCTTTGAGAATCACGAGATGTTGAGCCGTCGGCATGTGGATCCTGATGCTGTCGACGGAGACCTCGATGAGGTTTTTCATCCGCGGCTCCATATTACCCTTCGGTCCTCCGCATCCCTGCTATTTGAACGCTCCGGAGCCCCTCCGGGTGACGCTCGGTACGTACGTAAGATTCGAACGTGGCGAAGGGACGACGCGGGCGCCTGATCCTGATCGACGCCCACAGCCTCATCTACCGGGCTTTTTTCGCCCTGCCGCCGATGAGCACCTCTGACGGCCGGGTGACGAATGCCGTCTACGGCTTCACGTCGATGCTGGCCATCGTGCTGGCGTCGCGCCCGGAGTACGCCATCGCCGCGTTCGACCTCGGCAAACCCACGTTTCGGTCCCAGGAATACGTGGAGTACAAGGCCGGCCGCCGCGCCATGCCGGACGACCTGCGCCCGCAGATCGAGATGGTCCGCGACGTGCTCGGGGCCTTTTCCATCCCGATCTACGGGGTCGAAGGGTTCGAGGCCGACGACGTCATCGGCACGCTGGCCCGGATCGCCGACGAGCGCGGCCACGCGGTCACCATCGTCTCCGGCGACCTGGATTGCCTCCAGCTCGTCACCGAGTCGGTCGACGCCCTGGTGCCGCGGCGGGGCATCACCGACACCTTCGTCTACGGACCGGACCAGGTGCGCCAGCGCTACGGCTTCGAGCCCCCGCAGCTGATCGATTTCAAGGCGCTGCGGGGCGACACGTCCGACAACATCCCCGGCGTGCCCGGCGTGGGCGACAAGACCGCGGCCAAGCTGGTCCAGGACTACGGCACGGTCGAGGCGCTGCTGGAGAAGGTCGACCAGCTGCCAGAAGGGAGGCTCAAGAAGTCGCTCCAGGAGAACGCCGACAGGGTCCGCCTCGGCAAGCGGATGGTGACCATCGTGCGCGACGTACCGGTGGAGCTGGAGCTCGACAAGGCGCGCTGGACGCGCTACGACTACGACCAGGCGCGCCGCGTCTTCGACCACCTCGAGTTTCGCCAGCTGCTGACCCGCTTTCCGCCGCCCGACCAGGTTCCGGTGCAGCCGAGTCTCACGTTCGAGCTGGCCCCGCAGTCGGCGGGCCTTCGGGTGGTGGAGGACGCGGCCGAGGCCGCCGGCCTGGTCGACGGCACGCAGGACGTCGGCGTCTTCACCTTCACCGAAGGTTCAGGCCGGGGATGCCGGGTGCTCGGCCTGGGTGTCTCGACGGCGGGTCGCACCTTCTACGTCGCGCGGCCTGACGCGATGGACGCCGTCGCGAGCACGCTCTCTGGCCGGCCGATCTCCGGCCACGACGCGAAGGAAACCGAGCTCGCCCTCCGCTCGCTGGGCGGCGGCAAGCGCGACTGGGCGTTCAGCACGTTCCTCGCCGCGTACCTGCTGGGGGCGGGGTCGCGCGACCCGCGGCTGGAGGACCTCGCGCGGGAGTTCCTGGGCATGGAGCTCGTCAGCAGCGAGCAGCTTCTCGGCACGGGGCGCGCGGCGCGCAAGCCGTCGGCGATTGCCGAGAACGAGGCTGCGGAGTTCGCCGCGCGGCGAGCCGAGGCGATCCTCAACTTGAGGCCGCGACTCGAAGCCGAGATGAGCAACCTCGGCGTGGACTACCTCTTCCATGAGATCGAGCTGCCGCTCGCGGGCGTGCTGGCCGACATGGAGTCGGAGGGCGTGGCGATCGACGTGCCCTACCTCAAGGACATGCAGGACGAGCTGGGCGGTCAGCTAGCCACACTTGAATCCCAGATCGAGGAGCTGGCCGGTCAGAAGTTCAACATCAACGCGCCGCAACAGCTTGCCAAGGTGCTCTTCGAGGACCTGCGTCTGCCGGTTGGTAAGCGGACGAAGACCGGTTACTCGACCGACGCGGACACGCTCGAGGCGCTGCGCGACAAGCACGACATCATCCCCGCGATCCTCGAGCACCGGCAGCTGTCCAAGCTGAAGTCGACGTACGTGGACGCGCTGCCGCAGCTGGTGGATCCGCTGAGCGGCCGCGTGCACACGTCTTTCGGCCAGGCGAGCACGGCGACCGGACGCCTCTCGTCTTCAAACCCGAACCTGATGAACATCCCGATCCGCACCGAGCTCGGCCAGCGGATTCGCCGCGCGTTCAAGGCGGGCCGGCCCGACCATGTCATGGTCTCTGCCGACTACGCGCAGATCGAGCTGCGCATCGCGGCGCACCTCAGCGGCGACCCGAAGCTGCTCGACGCGTTCAAAGCAGGTCAGGACATCCACACGGCCACAGCCGCGGCGGTGTTCAAGGTCCCGATCGAGACGGTTGACCCAAGCCAGCGCCGCCTGGCCAAGATTGCCAACTTCGGCTCGATCTATGGCCAGGGCGAGTACGGACTATCCCAGCAGCTGGGCATCACGGGCGATATGGCCCGCGAATTTCTCGGCCAGTACTGGGCGACCTACTCGAAGCTGCGCGAGTTCCTGGATGACTTGCGGCGCAAGGCGCGCGAGGAGGGATTCGTGGTGAGCGCAACGGGCCGCCGCCGCGCGATCCCCGACCTTCGCTCGCCGAACTTCCAGCTGCGCAGCGCGGCCGAGCGCATGGCGATCAACTTCCCGATGCAGTCGCTCGCCGCCGACATCATCAAGATCGCGATGGTCCGGCTGCACCGTGAGATCGAGGCCGACCAGATCGAAGGCCGCATGCTGCTGCAGGTGCACGACGAGCTTCTGTTCGAGGTGCCTCGCGCCGAGCTGGACCAGTTCGCCGAGAAGGTGCCGCGCATCATGACCGGGGCGTACGAGCTCGAGACCGGGATCGAGGTCGAGATGAAGGCCGGTGCCAACTGGGCCGACATGGAGAAGCTCGCGGTCGTCCGGGCGTGAGCTCCGGATTGCGCGCGTTTTGTGCCAAAGGCGCCTTTCAATCGCTTTCCAAAGGCGCGTTTGGCGCCAAAGGTGCCAGTGCCTGAGTTGCCGGAAGTCGAGACGATCGTCGCGGACCTGAGGCCTCACCTGGTTGGGCGAACGATCACGCGCTGCGAGCTGAGCTTTCCGACCATCGTCCGCCACCCGGAACCGGAGGCGTTCGTCGACTCGATAACTGGAATGCGGATCGAGTCAGTCGGCCGGCGAGGCAAGTACATCCTCGTCGGGCTCGGCGGAGATCTTCTCCTGGTCGTGCACCTCGGCATGACGGGCCAGCTGCGACTGGTCGACCCGGCGGCTCCGCTGGAAAAACACACGCATGCCGTTTTCTTTCTGGATAACGGAGAACAGCTGAGGTATCGCGACCCGCGCAGGTTCGGCCGCCTGCTGCTCGGGACTGAGCAAGCGCTCGTCGCCTCGAAGAAGATGCCACGACTCGGGCCGGAGCCGATCGACCCGGAGTTCGCCGCCGAAGAGCTGTATCGCCGACTGCGCAAGCGGCGCACGGCTTTGAAAGCGGTGCTGCTCGACCAGGGCGCGATTGCGGGAGTGGGCAACATCTACGCCGACGAATCGCTTCACCGTGCGCGCCTGCGGCCAGACCGAGTGGCGAGCACCGTGAGCAAGAGATCCGCGCAGCGATTGCACGAGTCGCTGCGTGCGTCGCTGCAGATCGCAATCGAAAATCGCGGAAGCTCGGTCGACACCTATCGTGATGCGTGGGGGGAGATCGGCGGCCAGCAGGAGAAGCTGCTGGTCTACGGGCGCGCGGGTGAGCCATGCTTCACGTGCGGACGGCCGCTGAGCATGATCCGCATCGCGGGCCGCAGCACGGTTTTCTGCCGCCGTTGCCAGAGATAACGCCACGCCTGTTCGGCGTCGTCATCGTCAGCGTCGCGTTCATCGCGCTGACGATCGCCATCACTGCCGGCGCGTTCAAAAGCCTCGACCTGCAGGTCGCGCAAGCGATGCACAGCGCGTGGCAGCCCTCGCTCCATCCGCTGTTCCAGGTCATCGCGGAGCTCGGCGGGCTGGAGCTCACGACGGTCCTGATGGTCGGCCTGCTGGTGTTTCTGTGGCAGGGAGGCTTCGGCTCTGACGCGCTGGTCGTGCTCGTCTTCTTCGCGGCGCAGGGCTTCGAGCTCTTCTACAAGTCGAACTTGTTCCATCCGGGTCCGCCGCGATCCATCTCCCAGACGGACGGTCCGAGCCTGAGCGAGCTCTTGACCTCACACATCGGCGGAAACAGCTTTCCGAGCGGCCACATGATGCGGGCCGTGATCGCCTACGGGTTGCTGGCCTTTGTCGTGCGCCGGCTGTCTTTATCGCCAATCGTCCGTTCGCTGGCCGCGCCGGCCGCGATCGTGATCGTCGTGCTCGTCGCATTCGACCGCCTGTACCTCGACGTGCACTGGGAGTCCGACGTGATCGGTGGACTCCTGCTCGGTGCGATCGCCCTGCTCGCCGGGACGGTCTGGCTCGACCGGCCTCGGAAGGCCGACAATTAGCCCGGCAATGGGGGAGAAAGCGGTCTTGATCATGGTCACGACCGGCGGCCGCGACGACGCCGAGCGTCTTGGCGAGGCCCTCGTGGTGGAACACCTGGCGGCGTGCTGCTCGGTCGTGCCGACCGTCCACTCCATCTACTACTGGGAGGGCCAGCTCAAGCGCGAGCACGAGGCGCTGCTCCTGATCAAGACGGTGGAGCCGCTGGCAGCCCAGGTGCAGGAGTTCGTTCGAACTCACCACGAATACGAGGTCCCCGAGATCCTCAAGATCGAGATCGACGGGGGCTCGTCGGCCTACCTCAGCTGGTTGGAGAAGCAAGTAGCCAAACCCGGCCAATAACCGTTAAGCCAACACTTAGACTGCGGGGAAAGGAGGGCGGGGCTCTGGCCACAGTCGTCAAGGATCCCAGCGAATCAAGCGGCCCCAAGCGCCGCCGCCGCCGCGCGCGCCGCGAAGCCGCGGAAGCCGCCGTCGCCGCGCCAAGCTCGAAGGGGAACGGAGAGCACGACGCCGCAAACGGCGCCACCTCTGAGGAGAGCGCCCCTGTCGCGGTAGAGCTTGTCCAGTTGCCGGCCGCCGCGGAACCAGCTCCGGCTCCCGCTCCGGTAGACGAGTTCAGGGATCTCCTCGGTCAGGCCGTCGGCCTTCGCCTCGACGCCGTCTCCCGGGAGTTCGGCGGCCGGGACGAGATGCACGTCACCGCCCTGCGCAACGTCACGCTCGATGTCGGCCCGTGCGAGTTCGTGGCCATCGTCGGGCCGTCGGGATGCGGCAAGAGCACGCTGCTCTCGCTGATGGGCGGGCTCGACCGTCCGACCTCAGGCCACGTCTATGGCGCCGGGCTGCCCCTGGGCGAGCTTCGTGACCGAGACCTGTCGGACTACCGCCTCCAGCGCGTCAGCACCATCTTCCAGACCTTCAACCTCATCCCGTCCATGACGGTCGAGGACAACGTCGCCCTGCCGCTAACGCTCGCGGGCGTCGAGCTGGAAGAGCGGCGCAAGCGGGCGCGGCACCTGCTGGCGCTGGTCGGGCTCGAGAACCGGGCGCGGACCCGAGCCGGCCGGCTGTCGGGTGGCGAGCAGCAGAAGGTTGCCGTGGCCCGGGCGCTGGCCAACCGCCCCGGCCTGATCCTCGCCGACGAGCCGACGGGCAGCCTCGACTCCACCGCCGGCGAGGGCGTGCTCAACCTGCTCGAGGACCTGAACCGCCGCGGCGCGACCGTTGTCCTCGTCACCCATGACCCCGAGGTTGCGCGCCGGGCCCGCCGGGTCGTCCGGATGATCGACGGCCGGGCCATCGAGCTCGAGTCGGGCAAGCCAACCGTGCGCAGCCAGGAGCCCGTCGACCCGCCGGCCCGGATGCACTGGAAAGACACGCTGAAGGTCGGCCTGGGCAGCGCGGGCCGCCGCCCGCTCCGGACCACGCTGACGACCACCGGCGTGGCCATCGGCATCGCCGCCCTCAGCCTGATCATCGCCCTGGCGGGCGGGCTCCAGCAGGCCCTCGACGCGCCGGCTCTGGCCACCAGCCAGGTCCACCAGGTGGCGGTCTACCCGGTGTCCGACGCCCGCACCGCTGCCCTCGACGCGCCCACACTGACGACCCTGGCCAGGCTGCCCAACGTCCGCGCGGCTTGGGGCCAGGTCGGGATGACCGGCACGTTCGGCCCGGTCGGCCCCTCGAAGAGTGCGACCACGCAGGCCGGCGTGATGGTTTCGCTCCCGCCTCTCGGCTCCTCGAGCTCCGTCCCGTCTCTGAGCGCGGGGCGCATGCCCATCACCGACGTGGCGTCGGAGGTACTGCTCACGGACAGCGAGGCGGTGGCGCTCGGGTTCAAGTCGCCCGGGGGCGCGATTGGCACCCACGTGACGTTCAGCGCCTCGTCCGGAGGACTGGCTCTGGGTCTCACGAACAACCTGGTCACGACCGAGGTGCCGATGAACGTCCTGGTCGTCGGCATCGTACCGACCGACTACATGCCCTCCGGCGCACCCGGCGCGCTCGCGCCCAACGCGTTCATGCGCGCCTACTGGTCCGCCCTGTCCGGTCCCAACAAATGGAAGGGCGGCGAGTTCTCGAGCATCACCCTGCTCGCGGATTCGGGCCTGACGGTCGACACGGTGCGCAGGCGGGTCGACGCCCTCGGCTTCCAGACACAGACGTTCGGCGACCAGTTCCGAAACTTCGAGGACCTACTGGGCAAGCTGCGCGTCGCGCTCCTGGGTCTTGCGATCGTCGCGCTGCTCCTGGCGTGTCTCGGCATCGCGAACACGATGTACACGGCGGTCCTCGAGCGCACCAAGGAGATCGGCGTGCTGAAGGCGCTGGGCGCTCGGTCCCGTGACGTGATGCTGCTGTTCCTAGCCGAGGCGGCCGGAATCGGGCTCGCCGGCGGCCTGGTCGGCGCGCTCGTCGCTGTCGGGCTCGGGCGTCTGGGCAACGCGGCGGTCGACCGCCTGACTCAGTCCATCAGCAGCACCGGCCTGGATGTCTTTCGCAGCGACCTGCCGATCGTGCTGGTGGCCGTGATCCTGGCGGCGGTGCTGAGCACGGTCAGCGGCCTGCTGCCCGCGCTGCGCGCCTCCTGGCAGGACCCCGCCAGAGCTTTGCGCTACGAATAAGGGGTTCCAGTCGCCCCATCCGACCGGGCCGCTTCGCGGCCGGGTCACCTTCCCCGGCAAGCGGGGAAGATGAGGGCCTCGGCCTATCCGCTGATCGACGCGGACGAGGCTGCCGCGCTCGTGCTCGAACGCACGCCGGTCCTGGGGATCGAGCGCGTCCACCTGGCGGAGTGCGTCGGGCGCGTGCTGGCCGAAGACCTCGTCGCAGACGCGCCACTGCCGGCATTTCCCTCGAGCGCGGTCGACGGCTATGCCGTGCGGGCGGCCGACGCCGGACGGACGCTGCGCGTCGTCGGTGAGTCGGCGGCGGGCCGTCCATTCGAAGGCGCGATACCCGAGGGCGCGGCGGCTCGCATCCTGACCGGCGGCGCGGTCCCCGAAGGCGCGGACTGCGTGGTGATGGTCGAGGACGTTCAGGTGGCGGGCGAAACGGTCACGATCCCGGCCGGCCTGCGACCAGGCACCAACTTCCACAAGGTCGGCGACGACCTCCGGGCCGGCGACCGCATCCTGACCGCGGGCACGGAGCTGCGCGCGGCCGAGATCGGGATCGCCGCGGCGACGGGGAACGCCCACCTGCCGGTGCGGCGCCAGCCTCGCGTCGCGCTGATGTCGACGGGCGATGAGCTCGTCGAGGTAGGAAAAACACCCGGGAGAGGGCAGATCCCGGACTCGAACCGGTGGGCGCTGCTCGCCGCGCTGCGCGAGGCGGGCGCTGTTGTCGAGGTGCTTGGCATCGCCCCCGACGAGCCCGGGGCGCTGCGCCGCATCGTCGTCGACGCACTGGAGCGCGCTGACGCGCTGGTGACATCGGGGGGCGTGTCCGTCGGCACGCACGACCTGGTCAAGCCTCTGCTCGAATCGCTCGGCACCGTGCACGTCGGCCGGGTCAAGCTCAAACCGGGCAAGCCGTTCACGTTTGCGACACTCGACGCGGGACGCGTCGCTTTCGGCCTGCCGGGCTTTCCGGTTTCGTCACTGGTCACCTTCGAGGTCTTCGTCCGGCCCGCGCTGCGCAGGATGCAGGGATTCGCCCAGCTGCAGAGGCCGCTGCTTCCGGTCCGTCTCGGCTACGACGCGAAGCCGACGGCAGAACGGACCGAGTATCAGCGGGTGACGCTGCACCGCGAGGGTCGGGAGCTGGTCGCCCAGACGACCGGGTCCCAGTCCTCCTCGCGCCTGATGTCGTTGGCGGGGGCCCACGCCCTGGTCAAAGTTCCGGCGGGGGCGCAGGGAATCAAGGCCGGATCGATCGTGGAGGCCATGATTCTTTCGTTGCCCTAGCCTGGCGGCCTCAGCAGCGCGCCCCTCCGGCGCTCCGCGCCACCTCCCCATAAATGGGGAGGACCCTTGACCGAACAAGTGTGCGCTTTAGAATTAAGCTTCACCGATGCCTAACCGCTTTCGTGTCGACGCACCCTTCAAGCCGGCCGGAGACCAGCCGCAGGCCATCGCCCAGCTGGTCGACGGCGTGCGGTCTGGCCTGTCCCAGCAGGTCCTCGCGGGCGTGACCGGCAGCGGCAAGACCAACGTCATGTCCTGGGTGGTCGAAGAGCTCCAGCGCCCGGTGCTCGTCCTGAGCCCGAACAAGACGCTCGCCGCGCAGCTGTGCGCGGAGTTCCGGCGCCTGCTGCCGGACAACGCGGTCGAGTACTTCGTCAGCTACTACGACTACTACCAGCCCGAGGCCTACATCGCTCGCACGGATACCTACATCGAGAAGGACTCGAGCCGCAACGACGACATCGACCGCATGCGGCACTCGACGACGCAGAACCTGCTCACGCGCCGCGACGTGCTGGTCGTCGCCAGCGTCAGCTGCATCTATGGCATCGGCTCGGTCGAGGACTACATGGGCGAGTCCCTGCACATCGAGAAGGGACAGTCGATCCGGCGCGAGGTCTTTCTACGCAAGCTCACCGAGATGCTGTACGAGCGCAACGATTACGACCTCGCGAGGTTGAGGTTTCGCGTGCGCGGCGACGTGGTCGACCTGGTGCCCGCGAACGAGGAACGGGTCTACCGAGTCGAGTTCTTCGGCGACGAGGTCGAGCGGATCCAGGAGCTCGACGCGATCACTGGCGAGATCCTGGGCACGAAGAACGAGTTCACGGTCTTCCCCGCATCGCACTACGTCACGCCCGCGGACAAGCTGCGCCTCGCGATGACCGACATCGAGGCGGAGCTCGAGGAGCGCTGCAAGTGGTTCGAGGAACACGGCCGTTTGCTCGAGGCGCAGCGCCTCCGCCAGCGCACGAACTTCGACCTCGAGATGCTGCGCGAGACCGGCACATGCGCGGGGATCGAGAACTACTCGCGTCACCTGACCAGGCGACAGCCGGGCGAGGCTCCATACACGTTGATGGACTTCCTGCCGGCCGACACGGTCATCTTCGTCGACGAGTCCCACGTCGCGGTGCCGCAGATCGGCGGCATGCTGGGCGGCGACCGCTCACGGAAGGCAGCCCTGGTCGAGTACGGATTCCGCCTGCCCAGCGCCTTCGACAACCGGCCGCTGAGCTTCGAGGAGTGGGAGGAGCGCGCGGGCAACGTGATCTACGTCTCGGCGACGCCCGGTCCTTACGAGATGCGACGCACGCAGCGCACCGCGGAGATGGTGGTGCGGCCGACCGGGCTGGTCGACCCGACGGTCGAAGTTCGGCCGACCGAAGGCCAGATCGACGATCTGCTGGCCGAGGTGAAGAAGCGCACCGAGCTGGGCCAGCGCTCGCTGGTGACCACGCTGACCAAGCGCTTCGCCGAAGACCTCGCGGACTATCTCCGGGAATACGGCGTCAAGGTCCGCTACCTCCACTCCGAGCTCGATGCGATGCAGCGCATCGAGGTCCTGACCGCACTGCGCACAGGCGAGGTGGACGTCGTGGTCGGCATCAACCTCCTGCGCGAGGGGCTCGACCTGCCCGAGGTCGCGTTCATCGGCATCCTGGACGCGGACAAGGAAGGCTACCTTCGCGCGTACAGGTCCTTCATCCAGATCATCGGCCGCGCGGCGCGCAACGTCGAAGGCCACGTGGTGATGTACGCCGACTCGATCACGGACTCGATGCGCCAGGCGCTGGACGAGACAGAGCGTCGCCGCAACAAGCAGATCGCGTACAACGCGGAGCGCGGGATCACGCCCGAGACGGTCAAGAAGGCGATCTACGCGCTGGAGATCAACGAGAACGACATCCAGGCGGACGCCATCGAGATCATGGCCGGAGCCGGCGTTCCGCGCGAGGACCTGCTCGCCATCGTCCGCGACCTCGAGAAGGAGATGCGCCGGCTGTCCAAGGAGCTGCAGTTCGAGGACGCGGCCCGCGTCCGCGACAAGATCATCGCCTTGCGCCGGCGGCTCTCCGGCGAGGACGTGTCCGGTGAGAAGGAGAACGACGCCGACGTGGCGATGGCGATCGCCGCCGCCCCGAAGCAAAAAACAACGGTCCGGAACTGGAGACGGACGCGACGCGGTCCCTAGGCTGCGGAGCCCTCGACGATGCTTTTCATCAGGCCGAGGATTCGCTTGCGCGAGCCTCGGAGCACCGGCAGGTTCGCCAGGCTGACGAGGCGCACGATCAGCTCGGTCGTCTCGTCGATCACCTCCAGCGTGCGCAGCCGGCCGGGGGACCCGTCGAAGATCCAGAAGTAGAGGATGCCCATCTGGTAGAGCCAGAGCGTGAGTGGAAGCATCTCCGCAATGTCCGAGGGGATGCGCGCATCGGATCCGTCCACCACCTCGGCGTAGAGCTTCACGACGTCGTCGCGAAGAGGTTTTGCCGCGGCGCCGAATGGATTCAGGGGACTGGAGGGGTTGGCCACGGTGCTGAAGATCGACCCCGCGACGGCGTGGAATGGCTCGCACGTGACGACGACGGCGCGGATGGTGCCGCGCAGGCGCGCCGCCAGGTCCCTTTCCCGGCCGAGCAGCGGCGCGATCGCCGCGGCATGCAGCTCGTGCGTGTGGCGGTAGAACTCGAGGACGAGATGCTCTTTGGACGGGAAGTAGTGATAGGAGCTGCCCAGCGACACGCCGGCGCGGTCCGCGATGGCGCGCATGGTGGTCGCCTCGTAGCCGCGCTCCTGGAACAGGTCGAGGGCGGCGCTCAAGATGACCGCCCTCGACGTCTCGCCACGCTTGGTTTTCGGGGCTTCGACGGCCAACTGGGCCCTCTATGCCCCCGGAGCGGGTTGGTACGGGTTGTAATTCGGAGGCATGACGACTTTCTGGCGGAGCGGCCGGCGGATCATGTGGAAGATGAACAGGTTGAAGAAGTGCATGGCGCCGAGGACGAGCAGCGCCACGCCCAGGCGGGTCGCCGTCTCCTGCACCATGTCCGCCACGGTGGACGGGGCGCCGCCCGAGTTGATGAGCAGCGCGACGGCGCCGAAGTTGATCAGGTAGAAGCCGACCACGAGCAGGTGGTTCACGGAGTCGGCAAGGCCTTCCTCCTTGAACACGGACACCAGGAACGCCCGGCCTCGGCGGTAGAGGGTTCGGCCGACATAGACCGTGACCAACGCGCTGGCGACGATGTAGATGAGGTAGTCGACGAGTCGGAGATCCATGTTTTTCACCCCAGTCCGTTTAATTTGAACATGTTCAAGTTAGAGCCTAGATGAGCGACATCTGAATGTCAATAGGAAACGAACATGTTCAAGTCCTCAACGTCGGCCGGGCTCGGGCACTGTTGGAAGCGCCACCGGCGGGCTGGATGGAGACCCTGGGCGCCCGGATCAGCGAGGCCGAGCCGGGCCGGGTCGTCCTGGAGCTGATCGCCGGGCCGCAGCACCGTCATGGCGGCGGCGTCGTCCAGGGAGGCGTGATCACGCAGATCGCCGACGCGGCGATGGGAATGTCGCTCGCCACGCTCCAGCCGGACGGAATCTGGAACACCACGATCGAGCTCAAGATCAACTTCCTCCGGCCGGCGATCGAGGGGCGGCTGCGTGCCGTCGGCCGGGTGATCGACATGCGGCAGACCCTGCTGTTCAGCGAGGCCGACGTCTTCGACGAGCGGGACCGCCTGGTGGCCCGCGCCTCCTCGACCTGCATGCCGGTGCCCGAGGGCCAGGGCCGTGAGTAGTCAGACCGACGTCATCTCGCCGGCGTGGCGCTGGCTGGGGATCAGCCTGGTCGAGCTGGGCGAGGGCAGTGCCATGGTCGAGATGACACCCTCGGAAGACATGGCCAACCACGCCGGTTTCGTCCACGGTGGCATGATCAGTGCGCTGGCCGACTCGGCGATGGGCCGCTCGCTGCGCACCATCAAACCAGGCGTCGCGCGGGCGATGAGCTTCGACCTGAAGCTGAGCTTCATCTCGGCCGCGAAGGTGGGCGAGAGGCTGCGGGCGACCGGGCGGGTCGTCCATGCCGGGCGGCGCACAGTGGTCGCCGAGTGCCGGGTCGAGACGCCGGGTGGGCGGCTGGTCGCCACCGCGAGCGGAACGTTTGCAGTCACGAGAGAAAAGGAATGAACATGGGTTCCGATGCCGACTGACCAGATCACGATCCGTGGCGCTCGCGAGCACAACCTCAAGAACGTCACCCTCTCCATCCCGCGGGACAAGCTCGTCGTCTTCACTGGCCTCTCAGGATCCGGGAAGTCCTCGCTCGCCTTCGACACGATCTACGCTGAGGGCCAGCGCCGGTACGTCGAGTCGCTGTCCGCCTACGCCCGCCAGTTCCTGGGCCAGATGGAGAAGCCCGACGTCGACATCATCGAGGGCCTCTCGCCCGCGATCTCTATCGACCAGAAGGGCACTTCGAAGAACCCGCGCTCGACGGTGGGCACGGTGACCGAGGTGTACGACTACCTGCGGCTGCTGTACGCGAGGGTCGGGCATCCGCACTGCCCGAACGGTCACGAGGTGCGGCGCCAGACGGTCGATCAGATGGCGGACCAGGTCGAGAAGCTGCCGAAGGGCACTCGCGTCATGGTGCTGGGACCTGTGGTCAAAGGCCGCAAGGGTGAGTACCGCTCGTTGATCGACGACATCCGCAAGTCGGGGTTCGTCCGCGTGCGCGTCGACGGCAGCCTGTACGAGATTGGCGAGCAGATCCCGATGGACAAGAACAAGAAGCACGACGTCGAAGTCGTGGTCGACCGCATCGTGATCGGGCCGGAGCAGCGGACGCGGTTGGTTGAATCGATCGAGACGGCGACCAGGCTCGGCAACGGATCGGTCATCATCGCGCCCGTCGATGCCGGCGCCGAGATACACATGTCGCAGGACTTCATGTGTCCGATCGATGGGATCAGCGTCCCGGAGCCGGAGCCACGCAACTTCTCCTTCAACAACCCGCACGGCGCGTGCCCGGTGTGCACAGGGATCGGCTCGCAGCTCGTCGTCGACGGGGACCTCGTGGTCCCCGACCCATCGCTGTCGCTGCGCGAGGGCGCGATCGCGGCGTGGAGCAAGTCGCAGTTCTTCTACCCGGAGCTGCTCGAGTCGGTCAGCAAGTACTTCGGGATCGATATGGACAAGCCATGGTCCAGGCTGCCGAAGCAGCAGCGCGACGTGCTGCTGAACGGTACGGGTGAGAAGAAGATCCGCTTCGGCTACAAGAACCAGTACGGGCACTCGCGGTGGTACGAGGCGCCGTTCGAGGGCGTGATCGCGAACCTGCAGCGCCGCTACGACGAGACGCAGTCGGAATACTTGAAGGCCGAGCTCGAGCGGTACATGTCGGACAAGCCATGCCCCACGTGCAAGGGGCGCCGCCTGAAGCCCGAGTCGCTGGCGGTGACCGTCTCGAACCGCAACATCGCGGAAGTCGCCGACCTGGCGATCGGGGCGTCGATCGACTTCTTCGACCACCTCGACCTGACCGAGCGTGAGGTCTTGATCGCGCGCCAGATCCTGAAAGAGATTCGCGAACGTCTGCAGTTCATGATCGACGTCGGGCTCGAGTACCTCACAATCTCGCGCGCGGCGAATACGTTGAGCGGGGGCGAGTCGCAGCGAATCCGGCTCGCGACCCAGATCGGGTCGAAGCTCATGGGCGTGCTGTACATCCTGGACGAGCCTTCGATCGGGTTGCACCAGCGGGACAACCGGCGCCTGATCAACACGCTGATCAGCCTGCGCGACCTGGGCAACACCCTCATCGTCGTCGAGCATGACGAGGAGACGATCCGGTCGGCCGACTTCATGGTCGACATCGGACCCGCCGCCGGCGAGCATGGAGGCGAGATCGTCGCCATCGGGCCGGTGGAGAAGGTCCTGCGCGACCCGAAGTCGATCACGGCCGCGTACCTGCGCGGCGACCGGATGATCCCTGTCCCGCCACAGCGTCGCAAGGGAAACGGCAAGAGGCTGACCGTCCGAGGCGCTCGCGCGAACAACCTCAAGGACCTCGACGTGACATTTCCGCTCGGCACCTTTGTGAGCGTGTCGGGGGTGAGCGGCTCCGGCAAGTCGTCCCTCGTGACGGACATCCTCAGCCGCAAGGTGGCGCAGCACTTCTACCGCGCGAAAGACCGGCCCGGACCCCACGACGCGGTCGAGGGTCTCGAGCATCTCGACAAGGCGATCGACATCGACCAGTCGCCGATCGGCCGCACGCCGCGCAGCAACCCGGCGACGTACACGGGGATGTTCACCCATATCCGCGAGCTCTTCGCCAGCCTGCCGGAGGCGAAGATGCGCGGCTACAAGGCCGGCCGGTTCAGCTTCAACGTGAAGGGCGGCCGGTGTGAGAACTGCCAGGGCGACGGGATCATCCAGATCGAGATGCAGTTCCTGCCGGACGTCTACGTGCCTTGCGAGGTGTGCCACGGCACCCGCTACTCGCGCGAGGTCCAGGAAGTGAAGTTCCGGGGCCACTCGATCTCCGAGGTGCTCGAGATGACGGTGGACGAGGCGCTCGACGTCTTCGAGAACGTGCCGGCGATCAAGACCAAGCTCCGGACCCTGCACGACGTCGGCCTGGGTTACATCCGTCTCGGCCAGCCCGCGACGCAGCTCTCCGGTGGCGAGGCGCAGAGGGTCAAGCTCTCGTCCGAGCTGTCGCGGCGCGACACGGGACGCACCCTCTACCTGCTCGACGAGCCGACGACAGGGCTGCACTACGCCGACGTCGAGCGCCTGCTGGCAGTGCTGCACCGCCTGGTCGACCACGGCAACACGGTTGTCGTGATCGAGCACAACCTCGACGTCCTCAAGACTGCGGACTGGATCATCGACCTGGGTCCGGAGGGTGGGGACAAAGGCGGCTACGTGATCGCGGAGGGTTCGCCCGAGCAGCTCGCCGCGAACAGCGCTTCGGCGACGGGCCAGTACCTGCGCGCGCCCCTGGCGAAGGCGCGCAAGACGCCGGCCTCGTCGAACGGGGCCGCGCGGTCGCGACGTTCGAAAGTCGCCGTCGGCTGAGGATCGAACCGCAACCTGCTGAGCCTGGCTATGGCGCGCTGCTGCGCGTCGGGGGATTTCCGCGCCTCGTCATAAGCCTCCTGCTCGGTCGGGTCGCCGGCCAGATGCTCGCGGTCGCCCTGGTGCTGTTCGTCCTCTCCCGCTATCACTCCCCGGTCCTGGCCGGCGCGGCGACGTCCATCCTTCTCCTGCCGGGGCTGCTCCTGTCGCCGATCGCCGGCGCCCTCCTCGACCGTTACGGTCGCGCTCGGCTGATCACCGTGGACTACCTGGTCGCTGCCGGGGCCCTTTTCCTGATCGCCGGCCTGTCCGCGGCCCACGACCTCGCCCCGGCGCTGCTGCTTGTCATCTGCGGGCTCGCGTCGATCACAGCTCCGCTCAGCGCGGCCGGGGTCCGATCGATGTTTCCGACGGTGGTACCAGGCCACCTGTGGGAGCGGGCGAATGCGCTGGACAACAGCAGCCATGGGCTGGCCTCGGTGATCGGTGCGCCGCTTGCCGGGGTGCTGGTCGGTTTCGCAGGGGGAGAGTGGGCGCTTGCTGCGACGGGGTTGCTGTTCGCGCTCGCAGGCGTCGCGATCGTTCGCGTTCACGATCCGTCCCCGAAGCAGGCGGGGAGCGGCATCCTGGCGGAGGCCTGGTCAGGGCTTGCTTACGTGCTGCGCAACCGCACGCTGGTAGGTCTTGCCATCACCTTCTTCGCGTACGGCGTGGGATGGGGTTCCCTGGCCATCGCCGTCCCGGTCCTCATCCTCGCTCGCCTTCACGAGGGACCGGCGGCGGTCGGCTATGTCTATGGCGCGGTGGGCGTGGCGGGGCTGCTCTCCACATTGATTGCGGGTCGTATAAGAACCGGCGGACGGGAGAGGCAGCTTATGACTCTATCGATGACCGCGGTGGCGGTCGCCATGGCTGTTCTGCCTTTCGCATCCTCCGTGTTGGTCGTCGCCGCCGCGCTCATCGGGGTTGCAATCGTGGAAGCCCCATTCGACATCGCGTTTCTGACGCTGCGCCAGCGAAGGACTGATCCCGCGTGGTTCGGCAGGGTGTTTGCGATCTCGATGTCACTCAATGTGGTGGGCGGTCCGATCGGCTCGGCCCTGGCGGGCCCGCTGATCGCCTGGTCGCTGACCGGCACGCTCTGGGTGGCGGTTGCCGTCACCTTGACCGGCGCGCTGCTTCCGCTGTTCGTGATCCCGGCGCGGGACGAAAATGTGAGCTGATGAGCCTGCGGCAGCGCGTCGTGCTCGCGGTGGCGCTGACGGTCGGTTTCTATGCGCTCGCGTTGGGCCTGATGGGCGCGATGGTCTGGGTCCTCTTCCAGCCCAACGTGCCGGGCCGGGTCGTGGGGTTCTGCATCTTCGGCGTGGTGGTGATCGGCATCTCCATCATCCCGTGGCCGCGGCGCTTCGTCCCGCCCGGGCCTCTGCTCAACCCCGCCGGACAGGCGCGGCTTTTCGCGGAGCTCCACGGCGTCGCGAGCGCGGTTGGCGAGGCGATGCCGGTGGAGGTGTACATCTCACCCGAGATGAATGCGGGCGTTCTTTTGCGACGCCGGCGTCGCGTGATGGTCCTCGGCCTCCCACTGATGCAGGTGCTGACCGTCAACGAGATGCGTGCAGTCCTGGCCCACGAGTTCGGGCACTACCACGGCGGCGACACGCGACTTGGCCCGTGGATCTACCGCACGCGCGAGGCGATCGAACGCATCGTGCTGAACGCCTCGAGACAGAGCGCGGTGCTCCAGCTTCCGTTTCTGTGGTACGGCCGGATGTTCATGCGCATCACGCAGGCCGTCTCCCGGCGGCAGGAGCTGACCGCGGATGCGCTGGCCGCCCGGACGTTTGGCGCCGCATCGATGATCGGCGGCCTGCGCGCCCTCGCCCGCGGCTCGGTGGCCTGGAGCGCCTACTGGCGCACCGAGGTGGTGCCGCTGCTCGAGGCGGGCTTCCAGCCCCCGATCGCGGATGGGTTCCAGCGCTTTCTCGACGAGCCCCAGGTGAAGGAAGGAGCTGAGAAGGCTGCGCAGGAGCTCCTGTCACGGGCTCGCAGCGATCCGTACGACAGCCACCCGCCGGACGCGGAGCGGATCGCGGCGCTGGGCTCTATGCCACCAGGTCCCGATGATCCTCCCGGTCCGCCGGCCGTGACACTCGTGAACGGCATCGAGGCGATCGAGCCGTTCCTGCTGATCGGGATCCTCAGGCCGGGCCTGCAGATGCGGCGCATCACGTGGCAGGACGCCGGCTCGCAGGCCATGCTGCCCGGGTGGCGGGACCGGGTGCGCCGCCAGGCGCATATGGTGCGCGACTACTCGGTCGGCTGGCTGCCCGAGCTGGTCAAGTACGCCGACCGGCTCGGCAGGTCGGAGACGGCCGCGGCGGGCCGGCAGCTGACCACGGACCAGACGCGGTCGCTGGGACTCGGCCTGGCCGGGGCCGCGTTGGCCACGGCGCTCGCGGACAGCGGATGGACCGCCGAGTCGCTGCCGGGGCGGCCTGTGGTGATGCGCCGCGGGGAAGTGACGATCGAGCCCTTCCTCGAGGTCAACCGCATGGCGCGGGGCGAGGTCGATGCGCCGGCGTGGCAGCAGCGCTGCGTCGAGCTCGGGATCCGGGACCTGCCGCTGGCTCCCCGCTAGAGCTTTTCTACCCGCCGAAAAGCCCGATCAGGGTGATGATCCCGCCGATCACGTTCAGCACGATGCCGACGATCCCGCCGACCATCTTCCGGGCCCGGACGATCGCCTGGATCGCGAGGATCAGGCCGATGATCGGGAGGAAGAAGAAGACGCGGTTGAAAACGAAGGGAACGACGATGGTGATCAGCCCGACGAGGCAGGCCCATCCGGCCGAGCCGCTGAACTGGTACAAGAGGCCGACGGTCCCGCCGCGACCGACTGCCGTCGGCAGGACCGGTGGCGGGGTTACCGGCGGCGCCGCCGGTGGCGGCGAACCCATGGGGGGCGGCGGGAGCGGCGCATAAGGCGCTGGGGACGCTTCGGGCGGAGGCGCGGGCGGACCGGGCTCGGGTGGCTGCTCCTCGGACATCGCGCAAATCCTAAGGCCTGATAGACCAAAGCGGCGTGGAGTTATAAGGTTCGATCGGGTTGCTGCGCCTGGTCACCGGCGGAACTGGATTCATCGGCCGCCATCTGCTGCGCCAGCTGGCGCAGCGAGACGGTGCCACTTTCGTCCTCGTCCGCCCGGCCTCGCGAGAGCGCCTCGAAGCCTTCATCGACTCAATCGGTGGGCGAGAAAGCTTGCGACCGGTGGCAGGCGACATCACCGAGCCCGAGCTCGGCCTGAGCGCCGCAGACGTATCCAGGCTCGAGGGGGCCGACGTCTATCACCTGGCCGCGGTCTACGACCTCGAGGCAGGCATATCGGTCAACCAGGACGTGAACGTCGAGGGCACGCGCCACGTCGTCGAGCTGGCGCAGCGCATCGGCGGCCGGCTCCACCATATGAGCTCGATCGCGGTCGCCGGCAGCGGGTGGAAAGGCAAGTTCACCGAGGAGATGTTCGCCGAGGGACAGGTCCTCGACCATCCCTACTACCGGACGAAGTACGACGCGGAGAAGATCGTTCGCGACTCTGGCGTCCGCTTCCGGATCTACCGGCCCGGCCTGGTGATCGGGTCCTCGGAAACTGGCGAGGCCGACCGCATCGACGGGCCCTATTACGCGTTCAAGCTCATCCAGCGCCTGCGCGATGCGATTCCGCAGTGGGTGCCATTGCTCGGGATCGAGGGCGGCGAGATCAACGTGGTGCCGGTCGACTTCGTGGCCCGCGCGCTCGACGCGATCGGCCACCGTGAAGGTCTCGACGGCATGACTTTTCATCTGACCGACCCGGCGGCCCGGAGGCTCGGCGAGGTGACCAACGAGTTCTGCCGGGCGGCGCACGCGCCCCAGTTCACGCTGCGCATCGACACACGCGCCGGCGCGATGCTGCCCAAGGAGACGCGAGCGATGCTGGAGCACTGGGGCGTGGCCCAGACCCTCAAGCGCCGTCTGCTCGACGGCGTGCACGTCCCCGAGGCCGCGCTGAGCTACATCTCCAACCGGGCCCGATTCACGAGTGATGGGGCACAGTCGGCGCTGCAGGGCACCGGTGTCTCATGCCCGCCTCTGCACACGTACGCGTGGAAGGTCTGGGACTACTGGGAGCGGCAGATGGACCCGGAAGCGATGACTGAGCGCAACCTTCGTGACGTGCTCCAGGACCGCATCGTCGTCGTCACGGGCGCCTCGAGCGGCATCGGACGCGCCACCGCGCAGCTGCTCGCGCGCCACGGTGCGCGCGTGATTCTCGTCTCGCGCACGAAGGAAAAGCTCGAGGAGCTCAAGGCCGAGATCGAGAGTGAAGGCGGCCGGGCTCTCGTTTATGCGGCCGACCTGTCGGACCTCGACGCGTGCGACGCGATGATCCACAAGGTCTTGCAGGACCACGGCCACGTCGACATCCTGGTCAACAACGCGGGCCGTTCGATCCGGCGGTCGATCGAGGCGTCGTACGACCGCTTCCACGACTTCCAACGCACGATGCAGCTGAACTACTTCGGGGCGGTGAAGCTGCTGCTGGCGGTGCTGCCCGAGATGCGGCGCCGCAAGCGCGGCCACATCATCAACATCTCGAGCATCGGGGTGCAGGCCTATCCGCCGCGCTTCGGCGCCTACGTCGCGTCGAAGTCAGCGCTGGCCGCGCTGAGCCGATGCATCGGGCCGGAGGTTGCGGACGATGGAGTGGCGATCACGAACATCCACATGCCGCTCGTGCGGACGCCGATGATCGAGCCCACCGGGATGTACAGGAACTTCCCGACGAGCTCTCCCGAGGAGGCGGCCGAGATGGTGGCCTCCGCGATCCTGACCCGCCCGCCCGAGGTCTCGACGCGGCTGGGCAAGATCGGCGAGAGCGTCAACACGGTGGCGCCGGGCCTGCTCCAGTTCGTGATGACCGGCGCGTACCACCTGTTCCCGGAGACCGGGGCGAAAGACGGTCAGCGGGCGGACCAGGAGATCTCTGTCGAGGCGGCGACGATGGCTTACCTGATGCGCGGCATCCACTTCTAGCGTGGGTGGAGCAGCGCGAGGCCGCCGAGGAAGAACACCACGACGATGAGGAGGATGAAGATCAGGGCGATGATCGCCAGGTGCGCGATGCCGAGGATCATGCCGAGGGTCGCCATCCACATTCCCGGCTCGCCGGTCTTCTTGATCTCGCCGCGCCCGATCCAGCCGGTGATGATCGCAATCAAGGCGAGCGAACCCCCGCCGATGCCCGGGAGCACGATGTGGCCGAAGACTGAAATCGCGCCCGTGATCAGGCTTACCACGGCCATCGAGTTGTAGCTCGCGCGCGATGGCGTGTAGGCCGGGCCCTGCGGCACCACGCCGGTCGGCGCCGACTCCTGGCCCGCGATCTGCGTCGGTGAGCCGCCCGAGGACGGCGGCGGAGGAAGTGTGCTCATACGGTCTGAGTCTAGCCCGGGGTGGGTGAGGGCGTGGCTTCGGGATGGGTGGCGGCGAAGGCGAAGAGAAAAACGAAAAACAGGATGTACAGCGTGATGAAGGCCAGCGTGAGCGCGATCGCAGCGTAGCCGGCGATCAGGCCCGCCAGGGCCAGCGAACCGCCCGCCTCGCCAGTCTGCTTGATCTGGTGGCGGGCGATGTGGCCGGTGATGACGGCGGCGAGTCCGCCGAGGCACCACGAGCCGATGACCGTCGAGGCCGCGAGCGAGATGCTGGCGATGGCCCAGGGGTTGTAGCGCTTCGAGGTGGTCGGGGCCGGCAGCTGTGGCGGGGTGCTCACGGATGGGAGTCTAGGGATTCCTAGAATCGGCATCTAGATGGCGGTGTCACTCGAGGAGACGATCAAGCGGCGGCTGCAGGCCGTGCCCGAGAGCCCTGGCGTGTACATGTTCCGCGACAACCGGAGCCAGGTGATCTACGTCGGCAAGGCCCTGCGCCTGCGCGACCGCCTGCGCTCTTACTTCACGCCCGGCTACGCGGACGCGGGGCGCATCGCGGAGCTGATGAGCAGGGCGATCGACTTCGAGTTCGTCACCACCGCGAACGAGGTGGAGGCGCTCGTCCTCGAGAACAACCTGATCAAGAACTACAGGCCGCGATTCAACATCCGGCTGAAGGACGACAAGAACTACCTCTACCTGAAGCTCCCCGTGACCGAGGAGTTCCCGCGCGTGCACTACTCGCGCCGGGTGCAGAACGACGGCGCGCTGTACTTCGGCCCGTACACGTCCGCGCAATCGCTGCGCTCGACGGTGAAGTCGATCCGTCAGCTCCTTCCGTTTCGGACGTGCTCTGACGAGATCTTCAAGCAGGGCAAGGTATGCCTCGACTTCCACATCAAGCGCTGCCCGGGGCCGTGCGAGCGGCGGATCAGCTCCGAGGACTACAAGGCGCGGATCCACGAGGTCGCGCTCTTCATGGAGGGCCGCTCCGACATCCTCGTCCGCGAGCTCGAGCAGAGGATGGAGACGTCGGCCGGCCGGCTCGACTTCGAGAACGCGGCGCGGTACCGCGACCAGCTCCAATCGATCGAGCGGATCGCGGACCGGCAGAGGGTCCTGACCCGCGGCCGCGATGACCAGGACATCCTCGCCTACGCGCGCAGCGGCAAGGATGTCTTCGTCGAGGTGGCGTACGTGCGCCAGGGCAAGATGGTGGGCCACGACGGACACGCGCTCGACGGCGCGGGCGACGCACCAGAGCCTGAGCTGCTCCGCGGCTTCATGCTCCAGTACTACTCGAGCGCCACGCACGTGCCGCGCACTGTCATCCTGCCCGGACCGGTCGACGAGCCAGACCTTCTCCTCGGGTGGTTGAGCGAGAAGCGGGGCGGCCCGGTGACACTCGAGATCCCGCAGCGCGGCCGCAAGCGAGGCCTGGTCACGCAGCTTGCCGAGACCGCGAAGCAGGAGCTGGAGCAGCAGCGCATCCAGGCCGACTACGACCGGAGCCGCACCGAGCCGATGCTCGCGGCGCTGGCGCAGGCGCTCGACCTCGAGAGCCCGCCGAAGCGGATCGAGTGCTACGACATCTCCAACATCCAGGGCGATGCGGCGGTTGGCGCGATGGTCGTGTTCGAGGACGGCCGCCCGCGCAACGATCACTACCGCCACTTCCGGATCAAGTACGTGCCCGGGCCGAACGACTTCGCGATGCTGCAGGAGGTCCTGCGCCGCCGGCTGGAGCGGCTCGAATCGGCCCAGCGCCGCGAGGAGGCGGACATCGTCGGCGACCGCTCCTTCACGACACGGCCGGACCTGATCCTCATCGACGGCGGCAAGGGACAGCTGAGCGCCGCGCTCGAGGTGATGGAGGCCGCGGGCTACGCGGACATCCCCACGTTCGCGCTTGCCAAAGAAAGGGAGGAGATCTTCGCGCCGGGACGCGCCGAGCCGATCGTGCAGGAGCACAACAGCCCGGGCATGTTCCTAGTCCAGCGGATACGCGACGAGGCGCACCGGTTCGCGATCACGCACCACCGCAAAGTGCGGTCGCGCAAGGCGCTGACCTCGCCCCTCGATTCGGTCGAGGGGATCGGCCCCGCGCGCAAGCGAGCCCTCCTGCGACACTTCGGCTCGGTGCAGGCGATCCGCGAGGCGCCGGTCGACGAGATCGTCAAGCTCGGGATTCCAGAACGCCTCGCATCTCGGTTGAAAGAGACGCTGTGAAACTGGTCATCGTCGGCGCATCGAACGCGGAGCGGATGGAGGAGTCTGTCGCGGCGTTCGAGTCCGCCGGCTTCTCGCGCATCGAAGAGCTGGATGGCCTGCGCGAAGGCGACTACGTGCTCGGAGTCGACGATGGAGGCGCCGAGCTCCTGCGCGAGGCCGACCGCCGCGCGATCAAGTACGTGCTCGTCCACGACGGCGACGCCGACGGCCACGAAGGCGGCACGTACGAGAGGGCGCATCACCGCATCGAGGCAGCGCAGCGTGAAGAGCTCGCGCAACACTTGCGGACCCGCTCGCGCCCGCTCGTCACGTGCCTTGCCTTCGGCTATAAGAGCGGCGCACCGGCCGAAGCGGCGCTGCTCATCGACGCCCGGTTCCTCGACAACCCGTACTGGGTGCCGGAGCTGAAGCCGCTGTCTGGGCGTGATCCCGAGGTCGTCGACTACGTGATGAACCAGCCCGCCGCGGCCGAGCTGCTCGATGACGTGGAGAGGATCGTGCACCGGCTGCTGCCTCTCTACGAGGAGAAGGGGCGCATGCACCTCGTGGTCGCCTTCGGCTGCACGGGAGGCCGGCACCGGTCGGTCGTCCTGGCGTCGCGGCTCGCAGCTCGCCTGCGCCAGGACGAGGGCATTGACGTGGACTTCGTCACCCGCGACATAGATTGACGCGAGCTCTTGTCCTCGGGGGCGCCGGCTTCATAGGCGTCGCAGCGTGCAAGGAGCTGATGCGGCGTGGAGTCGAGACCATCGCCGCCGGGCGCAAGGAACGGCCCTATGGAACCTTCACCAGCTACGTCGCGTGCGACAGGACCGACGAGGACCAGCTCGCAGCCGCGCTCCGGCAGACGCAGCCGGACGTCCTGCTCGACCTCGCGTGCTACCAGCCGAGTCAAGTCGAAGCCGTGGCGCGCCGGTTCAAGGGCGAGCGGTACGTGTTCGTGTCGACGGGCGTGTACCCAGACCTGCATGGCAAGCCCGCTCAGGAGACGGATTTCGTGCCGCTCAGCGGCGAACCGCCGGAGGGCCTCGACTATCGGGAAGGCAAGCGCTGGTGCGAGACGAAGCTGGCCCGCCTCGCGGACTTTCCATGGACGGTCATCCGCCCGCCCGCGGTCTTCGGTGCTGCTGACCACACGCTGAGGATCGCCGCCTACATCGAGCGTGTTGCAGACGGCGGTCCCGTGCTGGTGCCCGCGGAGACGTATGAGTGGCAGGCCGGCCTCGCGTGGGTCAAGGACATCGGTTTCGCCTGCGCGCTCGCGTGCGACCTGCGCAAGGACACCACGCGCAAGGCGTACAACGCGTCGTTCGTGGGCGTGACCCTGAAGGGCCTGCTCGATGGCATCGCGCGGGCGCTCGGCGTGCCGGCCCGGCTGCACCCGATGCCCTTTGCTGAGATTCCCGAAGCGGCAAGACCGTATGGGCCCGACCCGCGCCGCTCGGCCGGCTACGTGATCGACCGCGCTCGCGGCGAGCTCGGCTTCGAGCCCTCCGCGCTCGAGGACGCCCTGGCCGAGACGCTGGCGTGGTACCGCGTCGCCCACCCGTCACACCCGGGATACGCCGGCCGCGCCCAGGAGCTGGCGATTGCCGGCGTCCCGTGACGAGATTGCCGGCTGGCTGAGGTTCCAGGCCCGCGGATGCGCGGCGCTCGGGTCTCCTTTTTATGGCGCACTCGTCGAGTCGGCGACGGGCGACCTCGAGGCCGGCGGCCCGGTGTGGGACGTCCTTGGCGGAATGGAGGGCGAGTCGAAGTGGTCGGCGCTCGCTTTGCGTTTGATGGCGGCTGTGCACCGGTTGGTCCTCCTGGACGACCTGCCTGCCCTGGCGCCTCACTACCCGTCGGTGGGAGGCGACGGCGACGCGGTGGCGGCGTGGCCGCTTTTCCGCGCTGCGCTGGTCGACAGGGGCGACCAGATCGCGCGCCTGGTGCGCCGGCCGTGCCAGACCAACGAGGTCGGTCGAAGCGCCGCGCTGCTCGGCGGGTTCCTCGAGGTCGCGCACCGCACCGACCTGCCCCTGCGGATCCTCGAGGTTGGGGCCAGCGCCGGCCTGAACCTCAGGTGGGATCGCTATCGATACGAATCAGCCGCAGGCGCCTGGGGAGACGACGATTCGCCGGTCCAGTTCGTGAACATGTTCGACGTCCCACCGCCGATGAATCGAACGGCCGAGGTCGCCGTGCGCAAAGGCTGCGACACCAATCCGCTCGATCCGTCTTCGGCCGACGGCGCGCTGACGCTGCGAGCGTCGATCTGGGCTGACCAGCTGCACCGGCTGAGCCTCCTCGACGGCGCGCTCGAGGTGGCGCGCCAGATGCCGGTTGAAATCGAGAGGCTGGACGCGGCCGATTTTCTGGAGCGAGAGCTGGCTCGACCCGCGCCCGAGATGGCAACCATCGTGTTCCACTCCGTCTTCATGCAGTACCTCGACGAGGGTTCGCGCGACCGGATTCGCAGCGCGATCGATCGCGCGGGAGTGTTCTATCTCCGCATGGAGCCCGCCTATCCCGTGTTCGAGATCCGGCTCAACGAGGAGCTGGTCGGAACGAGTGGCGCGCACGGGAACCACGTGCGCTGGAACGTAGACTCGACCCCACAATGATCCGGCGCCTGGGGCCCTACGCGGTCGCGGTCGGCGGCGCGGTGGCGATCACGGCGGCGATCGGGGTGGTGACGGCGGTCGCGCGCATCTCGGGACTCTCCGCCTTCTACCTCCTCCTGGTCCTGTGGCTCGGCGCCCGATGGGGCCGGGGCCCGGCGGTGGCCGGGAGCATCGCCGCCTTCCTCCTCTACGACTTCTTCTTCGTCCCGCCGGTCGGCACCTTCAACGTCCGCGGTCCGGCCGAGCTGCTGGAGCTGGTGGTCTTGCTTGCCGTCGCCCTGGTGACCAGCCAGCTGGCCGCGTCGCAGAGGCGCGCCCAGGCGACGGCCGAGGCGCTCGCCAGGGACTCGCGTTCGCTGTACGAGCTGGCGACCTCGATGCTCCGGACGCAGGAGGTGACCACCGCGCTGTCGATGGTCGCCGAGAGCGCGGAGAGGATCGATGGCGTGCATCGTTTCGCGGTGGTCGGGATGGACAACGGCCGGCTGGCGCCGCTCGCCGGCAGACAGTTGAGCGCCGATGAGCTGAGCCAGGCTCAATGGTCCTACGCGAACGGCAAGCCGATCGGCGTCGCGATCAAGGACGGGACGGTCGTGCGCATGTCCGTGCGTGGCGCCGGGGCCGCGACGGCGTACCTCCCGCTGGCAGGCGGCGTCGCGGTGATCGGCCTCGACGAGCATGGTGCGGACCGCGGATCGCTCCGCATGCTCGCGGCGTTGATCGGCCTGGCGGACCTGCTGCTCGACCGGCGGCGCGCCGCGCTCGAAGCCGAGCGAGCGCGGGGCTTCGAGGCCTCCGACCGGCTGAAGGCGGCGATCCTCTCGTCGCTGTCGCACGAGCTGAAGAGCCCGATCGCCGCCCTGCGGGCGGGGCTGACCGCCCTGACCGCGCCGCGGGCGGGTCTCGAGCCTGACCAGCGCGAGCTGCTCAACGACATGGACCGCCAGGCGACGCGGCTCGACCGTATGGTCGGCGACATGCTGGCGCTGTCGCGGCTCGAGGCCGGCGTCGAGCTCGACAAGGAGCAGCACTCATTCGCGGACATCGTGGGGGGATCGCTGCGCGGGCTCCGTTCGCAGCTCGCGGGCCACGACGTTGCGGTCGCCATCCCCGAGGATCTTCCACCGGTCGAGGTGGACGAGCTGCAGGCGGGACGCGTGGTGAGCAACCTGTTGGAGAACGCGGTCGAGTGGGCGCCCGCCGGCGGCGGGATCGAGATCGGCGCCGTGGCTCGGGACGGCCGGCTCGAGGCGTGGGTCGAGAACGATGGGCCGGAGATCGCGCCGGCGGACCTCGAACGGGTCTTCGACACGTTCTGGACGCAGCGCTCGGGAGGCACAGGCCTTGGCCTGGCGATCAGCAAGCGGGTCGTCGAGGCGCACGGCGGGACGATTCGCGCCGAGAACCGCAGGCGGGGACCGCGCTTCACGTTCACGCTTCCGCTCGCCCGCGTGCCCGCGCCCAGGTGAGTGGCCGCGTGCTGGTCGTCGACGACGAGGTGGAGATGCAGCGCGCCCTGCGCGCGGGGCTGAGCTACCACGACTTCGACGTCCGCGCGGTGGGGAGCGGGGCGGAGGCGGTGCGGGAGGCCGCCGGCTGGCGGCCGGACGTGATCCTCCTGGACCTCGGCCTGCCGGGGATGGACGGTTTCGCGACGCTGCGCGCGCTGCGGCCGTTGACGCGCGCAGCGGTGATCGTGGTCAGCGTGATGCCGGGAGAGAAGGACAAGGTGCGGGCGCTGGACGCTGGGGCGGACGACTACGTGGTCAAACCGTTCGGCACGGAGGAGCTGGTGGCCAGGATCCGCGCGGTGCTGCGCCGGCAGGGGGATGTTTCCGCGGGGGAGCCTGTGATCCACGCCGGCGACCTGGAGATCGACCTGGCGCGGCGGCTGGTTTCGGTGGGTGGTCAAGCGGTGCGGCTGACGCCGACCGAGTACGAGCTGCTGCGGTACCTGGCGCTGCACGCGGGGAAGCCGGTGAGCCACACCACGCTGCTGCGCCAGGTGTGGGGCGATTACGCGGTGGGGGACAACTACAACACGCGGTACGTGGTGGCGCAGATCCGCAAGAAGCTGGGCGATGACCCGGCGAATCCGAGGTACATCGTCAACGAACCGGGGGTGGGGTACCGCCTGGAGGCCTGATCAGGTGCTTCTTGTGCAAAAAGCACCTTTCGCCCGAATCCAGAGGTGCGTTTTGGCCAAAACGCACCGTTAACGGGGTAGGTTGGCAGACGCGTCGCGAAGTCGGATGCTCCAGTGGTGGGCAAGGCGCCTTTCGTCCCGGCGGAATTCAAGCGAAGGCCCTTCTCTCTTGCTGAAGCGCGACGTGCAGGCCTGACTCCAAGACAACTGAATGGCAAGAGTTGGCGACGCATCGGCCAAGGGCTGTACCGCTGGTCGGGCTTGCCGGACGATCGCTGGCTGACGCTTTCAGCGTGGCGGCGCGTGCTGCCGCGTGAGGCGGTGTTCGCGGGGGCAAGTGCGGCCTGGCTGTTCGGACTCGACCTCGAGCCGACGGATCCAGTCGAGGTCGTAGTACCGACATCTTCTGCGCTCCGGACACGCGTGGGCCTGGTCGTGCGACACGTCGAGATTCGACCGTCTGACGTGGTCACCGTTCGGGGACTTCGGGTTCTCGTATTGCCGCTCACGCTGGCGGGCCTCTGTCTCCGGCGCGCTGCGGTCGAAGCTCTGATCGCGATTGACATGGCGGTCCGTCGAGGTCTCGTTGATCCGACAGCTCTGGCCAGTGCGGACGACGGTCGGCCGGGCATGGCCAGGCTGCGTTCACTGGCGATGTTGGCCGAGCCGGCGGAGTCGCCGATGGAAACCCGTCTTCGCTGGCTGCTGATCCAGGCCGGCCTGCCTCGGCCGGAGGTGCAGATCAATCTCCACGATACCGCCGGGCGGTTCGTCGGCAGGGCCGATCTCCTCTACCCAATAGCGAGCCTCGTGCTCGAGTTCGACGGCAGCACCCATCGGGATCGTCTTGTCGAGGACGATCGCCGTCAGAACGCACTCGTCAATGCCGGATACAGGTTGCTGCGCTTCACGTCTGCAGACATCTACGGGCGCCCGGACATCGTTGTCGCGCAGGTGCGCGCCGGGCTTACTGCTCGGAGTGGCTTCGGTTCAGCAGGTACGCCGCGATGAAGGCCACGATCACCAGGCCCGGCGACCAGCCCAGCCCCGGGCCTGTGGGGTCGATCGGCGACAGGTCCACGAACACCGCCAACCCGCTGATCGCCGCGAAGACGAGCACGATCAAGACGCCGCGGACCGCTCCGTGGCGCGCAAAGAACAGCTCCAGCTCCAGCTGCCACGCCGGGCGGTGCCGCTCTTGGACATGCCGTACCGACGCGACGTGCGCGCTGACCCGCTCGCGGCGGCCCATCCGGTAGCGCGCGCTTCGAGGCAGGCTCTCGAAAGGCACGTGCTCGACGTCGCGCTCGCGAGGCGGCGGCACCTCGAGCGGCTCCCAGAGCGGTTCGCGGCGATACCGGCGGTAACCGACGTACGTCAGCGCGCCCAGGGCGAGCCAGCCGAAAAAGATGTACGTCGAGTTCGAGATGTTCTGAAAGACCAGCTGCGTGAAGACGGTGCCGATGAACAGCGCGCCCACAATAGAAAGGACGGGAATGCTGTCCCGCCCGAACCGGATGTTCCACGGCATGCGGTACGGGCGGTGCAGGGCCGGCTCTATGAATCGCAACCGCATCACGGACAGGTGAGCCGAGCAGAACGCGAACGTCGCCGCAAGTGAATAGACAGCGGCCATGAGGTCGATCTGGGCGCCGTGGACGATGATGCCCGGCAGGACGAGGACGGCGGCCACGATCCCGAACACGATGATCGAGATGTAGGGCGTCTTGAACTTCGGGTGCAGCGTCGCGAAGGCCTTCGGCAGCAGGTCGATGCCCGCGAGCGAGTAGCTGAGCCGCGAGATGCCGATCAGGCCGGCGTTGGTGGCGATCACGAGGATGGTGAAGGCAAGGACGCCAACCCAGAGCTCGGCCCAGAACGCGAGCGGCTGCATGAACTTGCTCACGATTCCGGCGACTGGATCCTCCTTGTAACGCGTCGCGAGGTCCGTGACGTACTGGTGCGTGTTCGGGTCGAGATGGACCGGGAACACGCTCATGCCGATCGTCGGCAGAAAGGCCGAGACGAAGAGCACCGCGATGATCACCCACCACGTTGCCTTCGGCACGTTGCGGCCGGGGTCCTTGGCCTCCTCCGAAAGGTTGGAGATCGTCTCGATCCCGGTGTAGGTGACCATCGCGATCGAGATGCTGGCGAGGAAGCTGCCCCACGTCGGCGCCAGTCCCAGGTGGACGTTCTCGATCACGGTACGGATGTTCAAAAGCAAGATCAGACCGAGGATCACGAGCACGAACTGCGTGATCAGGTCCGTGAAGGCGAGCACCAGGTTGAGCAGGCTCGACTCCTGGATGCCGATCACGTTGACGGCGATCAGGAGCCCGATGAGCGCGCACGTGGCAAAGACGTGCGACGCGTCGTTGTGCCTCAGCTCGTGGAAGACCCAGCTGTATCTCTCGAACACGCCCAGGTAGCCGATCGCGAAGTAGGCCGAGATGGATACGGTCGCCGTGTAGTTGAGCAGCTGGACCCAGCCCACGAGAAAGCCAATCGGTTGGTTGAAGGCGCGGCGGGCGAAGCTCGAGCTGCCGCCGGCGTGGGGTAGCGCCGCGGTGCCCTCCGCGTAGTTGAGCGCGGTCGTGACGAAGATGAACCCCGCGAGGATGAGCGCGACCGGCGTCAGGCCCAGGGCGAACGCCGCGGTCACGCCGAGGGCGTAATAGATGCTCGAGCCTACGTTGCCGTAGCACGCGGCGAACAGCGCCCCGGGGCCGAGGGTGCGCGGGAGCTTGGCGGGACGCCGGACGACGACCCGAAGATCCCCCGGCCTGCTGCCGCGCCGGGCGACCGACTCAGGGCTCATGCGAGTCCGAGGTTAATTGATCGCCGCCGAATCCATACACGATCCATGCGGGTTTGGCACGTCTCCCAACGGGGTCCTAACAGCCCCGCTCCTACCGTTGGATGCATGCGCAGCGCGGTGCTCCAGCTACCCAGCGCCCGGACGGCGAACGAAAGCCGGAAGGTGCTTCGCGCCGCCCTGCGCCAGCTCGAGCGCGCGGAGATCTACCTGGCGGCGGTCACCTACATGGAGCTCGACGACCGCGAAGCCGAGCGCGCCGTCAACCAGCTGCGGGTCGACCTGCAGAGCCTCGTCCGATACCTCGGCGAGCGGAGGAGCTCGCTCAGGGAATGACCGAAGACCAGGCTCGCACCCGCCGCCGCATAAAGGTCCGCGGCGGGAATCTCGGCGCGTACCTGTGCTGGGCTGTCGTGTTCGCCGACATCGGCACGTCCATCTACTACGTGCCCGGGATCCTCTACGGGCACTTCGGTCCACGGTCCGCGATCTTCGTCCTGATGACGCTCTTCGTCTTCGTCCTCCTGTGCGTCAAGTACGCCGAGGTGACCTGGCGCTACCCGGAGGGCGGAGGCGTCGTCAACGTCTCGTCGCAGGCGCTGCATCCGTTCGCCGGACTGCTCGGCGGGCTGTTCATCCTGGTCGACTACTACCTGACCGCGGCGATCAGCGCTTTGTCCGGGATGCTCTATCTCGCGATCGTGGTGCCGTCGATCACCCCGCTGGTGATGACGGTGACCGTGATCGCCCTCGTCGGCCTCGGCATCCTCAACGTGCTCGGCATCAAGGAAAGCGCGCGGACGACGGCGATCTTCGCAACCCTTGCCGCAGGCGGGCAGTTTGCGGTGGTGCTGGCGACTGCAATTTACCTCGGCCCATCCGGGATCCTGGCCAGCTTCCACACGGTCCTCACGCAAGGTCCGCCGCTGGATGTCGCCAACGTGGTCAAAGGCTATGGAGCCGCGTTCCTCGCCTTCTCGGGACTGGAGAGCATCGCCCAGCTTGCGCCGGCGATGCGGCAGCCACGCCGCCAGACGGCCTACCGCGCCATGGGCGCCGTCGTGCTGTCCATGGCGATCACGGCACCGCTCCTGACCTTGTGGTCGACCACGCTGTTGAACGCGAACGCCGATCCCAACCAGTTCGTCTCACTCCTGGGAGCGCACGTGGCGGGGCAGCTGCTCGGCAACTATGTCGCGGTCAGCGGCGCGATCCTGCTCGTGTTCGCAAGCAACACCGCGATCATCGGCGCCTACCACGTCTTCATCGCCCTCGCCCGGATGGGATTCCTGCCTCGCGTGATCGAGCGCCGCAACCGCTGGCGCCTGACGCCGCAGTGGGCGATCCTCGCGGCCGTCACGCTCCCGATCGCGATCGTGATCGGGTCGCGAGGCAACGTCGACTTCCTCGGCGACCTCTACGCCTTCGGGTTGCTGGGCACCTTCGTCCTCACGTGCGTGAGCCTCGACGTGGTGAGGTGGCGGGAGTACAGGAGCTGGTCGCCAGGCCGTCTAGCCTTTTACGCGGTCGGCGTTCTGACCACTGTGCTTGTCGCGGTGGCGTGGCTGATCAACATCTTTGCGAAGCCGGATGCGACCAAGTTCGGTGGCGGGCTGACCGCGGTCGGCCTCGTGATCGGGCTGGCGACCTACCGCTACTACCGCAGCCGGCGCCCGGCCGTCTTCCCCCTGCCGTTCCGGCCACAACGGGCCGCGGAGTCGATCGCCGCCTTCGGCGCGCGGCGCGGGATCCCGGAAGTCCTGGTCATCCTTCCCCACGAGCAGCTCGCGGCGGAGGCCGTGATCGCCGAGGGCGCGCGCGCCGCCGAGGGCAGGGGGGTGGTGTTCCTCTACCGGGGCGACCGCTACCCCAACCAGAATCACGAGCTCCTCGAGGTCAGCGACCCCTGGCTGCGGGACTACTCGGCCCACGACGCCTTTGCGCGGGCGGAGATGCTGGCGCGCAAGACGGTGCCGCACCGCCGCTTCGTGTACATCCCGGGCAACCTGCCGCGAGAGATGGTGGGCGAGGTCTGGCGAACCATCCACCCGAAGGAGACCGTGGTCACGCTGGAGGACAAGGACATGCTGCCCCCGACCGCTGTCGGCAGGGTGCGCCACCATCACACCGACGGCCACACCGTGCTGCACATGTACACGCACAAGATGACGCCTGCTCCGCAGAGCGCTACAGCGTGATGACGAGGTCCTCCAGAGCGCGCGGGTAGTCGGTCATCACGCGGCAGCCGTCCGCCGTGATGACTACTGTGTCGGAGTGGCGAAAACCGCCCAGCTCCTTGATGTAGACGCCGGGCTCGACGGTGAAGACCATCCCCGGCTCGAGCACCGCGTCGTCACCCCGGTCGAGGAACGGCGCCTCATGTCCCTCGAGGCCGATCGAGTGCCCCACGTGGTGACGCAGGTTGCCGGCCACGCCCAGCTCCTCGGCGAGGCGCACCGTGGCGAGCTCGACCTCGCCGGCGGGCACTCCGGGAGCCATCACCTCGATGGCGCGCGACTGGAGCGCCAGCATGGCGTCGAACGCGCGGCGCTGCTCGGCTGACGGGTCGCCCACGATCATGGTCCGCTCCAGCTCGCTGCGGTAACCGTCGATGTTGGCCGCCGCCCCGCTGACCAGGACGTCACCCGGCTGGATGCCGTGGCCCTTGACGAAGCCGTGCGGCATGGCCGTCGCGCGCCCGCCGACGAACATCGCGGTGATCCCGGTATCGTCGCCGCCGCGCGGCCGCCACCCGGGCATCTCGCGGACCATCTCGAACAGCGTCTCGATCGCCGCGGGCGTGTAGCACTCCATCTCGGTCTTGCCGGTCTCGATCGCGGCCTGCATCTTGCGATGCGCCCGCGCCGCCCAGTCGCAGCTGAGCTGGATGCACTCGAGCTCCGAGCTCGACTTGATACGGCGGAGGGACTCGACGAGCAGCTCGGCGTCGACCGGCTCCACGCCGGTCAGGTCGCTCAACCGAGGGCCGCGGTAGCCCCAGTACGGCACGTAGCCGTCGTGGTCGGCCCCGGTGCGGTCGGATCGCGCGCTCATCTCGGTCAGGACCTCGGCGACGGTCTCCATTGGGTGCTCGGCACCCGGGTACTCGAAGTAGATCCGCACCACGTCGACCGATGTCGACGATTCGGCGTGCTCCTTCTCCACCGCCGGCACCACCAGGGAGGACTGGCCGCTCGACCCGATGACCAGCGCGATCGGCCGCTCGGTCGGGATGTGGTGGAAGCCTGTGAGGTAGGCGACGCGCGCCGGGTAGAACACGCACAGCGCGTCGAGGCCGGCCGCCTGCATGCCCGCCGCCACGCTTTCCCGCCTCAGGTCGTACTCGGCCCGGCTGATCGCGGGGACGGTCCGCACGACCGGTTTCGGCGTGCGGCGCCGAGGCCTAGTAGGCGGCAAGCTTGCGGATCGCCTCCGCGATCTTCTCCGGGCTGGGCATGAAGAACTCCTCCTGCGGCCCATTGAAGGGCATGGCCGGGATGTCCGGTGCAGCGACCCGCGTCACGGGGCCGTCGAGGTCGTCGAATGCGTGCTCGGAGATGATCGCTGCGACCTCGCCGCCGAACCCGCCCGTCAGGTTGTCCTCGTGCACGACCACCGCTTTGCCGGTCTTGCGCACCGAGGCGAGGATGGTCTCCCGGTCGAGCGGCGCGAGGGTGCGCAGGTCGACGACCTCGACGCGGATCCCTTCGCCCTCGAGCTGCTCGGCGGCTTGCAGGCAGTAGTGGGTCATCAGGCCCCACGCGAAGCAGCTGATATTCGTTCCTGCCCTCCTCACGACCGCCGGTCCGATTGGTACCAGGTGGTCGCCGTCGGGCACCTCCTCGGCGACGAGGCGGTACACCTTCTTGTGCTCCAGGAAGAGCACCGGGTCGGGGTCCCGGACCGCGGACTTGAGCAGCCCGTGCGCGTCGGCCGGCATGCTCGGAACGACCACCTTCAGGCCGGGCACGTGGGCGTAGAAGGCCTCGATCGACTGGGAGTGGTAGAGGCCGCCGTGGACGCCGCCGCCGAACGGCGCGCGGATCACGATCGGCACTCCCCAGTCGCCGTTCGACCGGTAGCGGGTGCGGGCCGCCTCGCTGACGATCTGGTCGAAGGCCGGGTGGATGAAATCGGCGAACTGGATCTCGGCGATCGGGATGAGGCCGTTGAGAGCCGCGCCGATCGCCACCCCGACGATCGCCGACTCCGCCAGTGGCGTGTCGAGCACCCGCGATTCGCCGAAGCGGGCGTACAGCCCGTCGGTGGCCCCGAACACGCCTCCCTTGCGTCCGACGTCCTCGCCCATGACGAGCACGCGCTCGTCGCGCTCCATCTCTTCAGTGATGGCCGCGCGCACCGCCTCGATCATCCGCATCTCCGGCATGAGAAACATTGTGAGCGGTGAAGAGATATGTCGACCGGAATGGCTCCGAGGCGCGTTAGACTCGGATGGGAAAGGGGGGAAGGTAATAACCTTCCTGGAGGTAGGCGGCCATTTCGTTCGCGGCTGAGGTCAAGAACGAGCTGGCAGGGCTACTACCTGCGCGGCCCTGCTGCCAGCTGAACGAGCTGCTCGGCATCTATTACGGCTCGCGTGGACGCCTGCTCGGCAACCCGCGCGGTCGCTCCGCGTATTTCTCACTCCTGCGCAACGCGGTCGCGCGCAAAGTCGTTCGCCTGGGTCGCGCCGTGGGGCGAATGGAGGCGAAGTACCAGGCCGTGAAGACGCGCAAGCGGATGTCTTTCTTCATCGAGCTCACGCTGCCGGCGGACCTGGTCTCAGCATTCTCCAGGGCACCGGTGCTGGCCGTGCCCGAGGCTGCCTGCGATCGCAAGGCGATGCTGCGCGGGCTCTTCCTCGGCTGCGGGTCTGTCAACGCGCCGAACGCCCGCTACCACCTCGAGTTCGTCGCGCCGACGGCTTCGTGGGCCGTGGCGATCTCCCGGCTGGTCGAGAGCTCAGGCGTCAAGGCGGGCGTCACGGAGCGCGGCGCCACGTCGGTGGTCTACGTCAAGGACGGAGATGGAATAGTCCGGCTGCTCTCGATCATGGGCGCCAGCCGTGCCGTGATGGAGTTCGAGAACGTGCGTGTGGTGCGCGAGGTGAGCGGCGAGGTCAACCGCCGGCTCAACTTCGAGACGGCGAACATCGGGAAGACGATCGGCTCGGGTATGCGCCAGGCGGCCGCGATCGAGCTGCTCGAGGCGGACGGCAAGCTCGACCGCCTGCCGCCCGCGCTGCGCGAGATGGCGCGCTGGAGAAGCCAGAACCCGGAGCTGAACCTCGGCGAGCTGGCGGGCCGCATGAAGCTGTCGAAGTCGGCGGTGAACCACCGCCTGCGCAGGCTGCAGGAATTGGCCCGGTCGAACGGCGAATCGCACCTCTCGAAGCCCCAACGCCGCTCCGCCTAACATTTACGCCGTCCGCTTCAGCTTCTCCCACCATCAGCAGGAGCACGCCGTATGGCATCACTCAAGGTAGGCATCAACGGCTTCGGGCGCATCGGCCGCAACATCTACCGCGCGGCCTGGGACTTGAAGCCGGACTTCGAGATCGTCGCAGTCAACGACATCGGCGACGCGAGGACGTTCGCCCACCTGCTCAAGTACGACACCGCTCTGGGCACGTTCGCGCCGGCGGTCAAGGCGGAGGCCGACGCGATCCACGTCGACGGCCACTCCGTCAAGTTCCTGAGCCAGAAAGACCCCGCGGAGCTCCCGTGGAAAGACCTCGGCGTGGACCTGGTCGTCGAATCGACCGGGCTGTTCACGGACGCGCACAAGGCCCGCGTCCACATCGACAAGGGCGGCGCGAAGAAGGTCGTCATCTCCGCACCCGCGACCAACCAGGACTACACGGTCGTCATGGGCGTCAACCACAAGGGCTACGACACCAACAAGCACTACGTCATCTCGAACGCGAGCTGCACGACCAACTGCTTCGTGCCCCTGGCCAAGGTGCTGCACGACTCGTTCGGCATCGAGACCGGGATGATGACCACGATCCACGCTTACACGGCGGACCAGAAGCTCCAGGACCTTCCGCACAAAGACCTGCGGCGCGCGCGAGCGGCCGCGGACAACATCATCCCGACCTCGACCGGCGCCAACCGCGCCGTCGCGGAGGTGCTGCCGGAGCTCGCCGGCAGGTTCGCCGGCATCTCGTTCCGCGTGCCGATCCTCGACGTGTCGGTCGTCGACCTCACGGTGCGGCTTGGCAAGACCACGACCGCGGAGGACATCAACGCGGCGTTCGATGAGGCGGCGAGCGGCGAGCTGCGCGGCATCCTCGCGGTCAGCCACGAAGAGCTCGTGTCGTCCGATTTCAAGAACGACCCACACTCGTCGATCGTCGACGCGCCGCTCACCGCGATGCTCGCGGGTGACTGGGCCAAGGTCGTCAGCTGGTACGACAACGAGTGGGGTTTCAGCTGCCGCATGGTCGACCTGATCGCCTACATGGCCGAGCGGCTCTGAAAGCTTCGATTGCAAGCGTCGACGTCGCGGGCAAGCGAGTCCTCGTCCGCGAAGATCTCAACGTGCCGATGTCGAACGGCGCCGTCGCCGACGATTCGAGGGTCCGCGCCGCGGCACCCACCCTGCAGCACCTCGCGCAGCGCGGGGCGCGGGTGATCGTGATGTCGCACCTGGGCCGGCCGAAGGATCGCGAACCGGAGCTCTCGCTCAAAGCGATCGTGCCCTCGGTCGCCAGGCACGTCGGGCGCGACGTGCTGTTCGCCGAGGACTGCGTCGGCGAGCCGGCGATCACGGCCGTCGACCGCCTTCAGTCGGGCCAGGTGCTCCTTCTCGAAAACGTGCGCTTTCATAAAGAGGACGAGGCGAACGACGCGACCTTCGCCCGCCGGCTCGCCTCGCTCGGTGACCTCTTCGTCAACGACGCCTTCGCCGCGTCGCACCGCGCGCACGCCTCAGTGGTCGGGGTGGCGGCGTACCTCCCGGCGTTTGCGGGCGAGCTCATGGAGGCGGAGCTCGAAGCGCTCCACCGGGCGCTCGACAACCCGCGCCGACCCATGGTCGCGGTGGTGGGTGGGGCCAAGGTCTCGACCAAGGTCGGCGTGCTGCGCAACCTCCTGAAGAAGGTCGACTCGCTCCTGATCGGGGGCGCCATGGCCAACACCTTCTTCAAGGCCAAAGGATGGCCAACCGGAAGCGGGCTGGTGGAGGAAACCGCCCTGGACGAGGCGAAGCAAGTCGCCCACGAGGCGGGCGACAAGCTCATCCTGCCGGTCGACCTCGTGTGCGCGCGAAAGATGCAGGCCGGCGAGGCTCTCCGGATCATGGACGCCGACAGGGTCGAACCCGGATGGATGGCGCTCGACATCGGGCCCAGGTCCGTGATCCAGTTCGGTGAACGGCTGCGCGGGGCGGGTACGGTGATCTGGAATGGCCCGGTCGGTGTCGCCGAGATCAGGGACTTCAGCGATGGGACGCGCGCGGTGGGCGAGGCGATCGCCCGCTCGGGCGGCTACACGCTGGTCGGGGGAGGCGACACGGTCGCGGCGATCGAGGCGCTGGGACTGGCGGGCCGCTTCTCCCACGTCTCCACCGGCGGCGGCGCCACGCTGGAGTACCTCGAAGGCAAGGAGCTGCCAGGCATCGCGATATTGAAGGAAGCGTAGGTGTCATCGAGACCGCCAGGCATGCCGCTCGTCGCGGCCAACTGGAAGATGAACCCGACCAACATCGACGACGCCCTCGACCTGGCGCGAGGCATCCTCTCGGTCGCGAGGGGTCACGCCGACCGGGTCGAGGTTGTGATCGTGCCGCCGTTTCCGTGGCTGATCGGCGTGTCCGAGGTGCTCGACCAGTCGGGCGTCAAGCTCGGAGCGCAGGACTGCTTCTGGGAGATGTCGGGCGCCTACACCGGCGAGGTGTCGCCGGCGATGCTGAAGGGGATGTGCCAGTGGGTGATCGTCGGCCACTCGGAGCGTCGCCTGTATCTCGGCGAGACGGATGACATGGTGGCCAAGAAAACAGCCGCCGCCCTTTCGAACGCCCTCGGCGTGATCATGTGCGTCGGCGAGCTGGCCGACCATTACGACGCCGGAACGTCGGACCAGGTCGTCTCGGCGCAGGTCAAGGCCGGCCTCGCCAACTGCTCCGCGGACGACTCGGCCCGGCTGGTCATCGCCTATGAGCCGGTCTGGGCCATTGGGACCGGGAAGAGCGCGGATCCGGAGCACGCGTACGCGACGATGCGGCTCATCCGGCGCGTGGTGGGGGAGATGATCGGAGCAGGCGCGGCACGCAAGGTGCGCATCCTCTACGGAGGCAGCGTCAACTCGAAGAATGTCCAGCAGTACGTCGAGCTGCCGCTGTGCGACGGCGCGCTCGTGGGCGGGGCGAGTCTCGACGCGGACGAGTTCGCGCATATCGTGAAGGTGACCGCTGAGGTCTACGGCCATCGCTGAAAGACCGGGGACCCTTGTCCTGTTGCGCCACGGCGAGAGCACGTGGAACCTCGAGAACCTCTTCACTGGATGGACCGACGTCCCCCTGAGCGACCGCGGTATGAAAGAGGCCGCCGACGCGGGCCGGCTGATGAAGGAGGCCGGCCTGCGCCCGAGCGTGGTTCACGAATCGCTGCTCATCCGCGCCATCCAGACGACGCAACTCGCGCTGGGCGAGATGGGCATGTCCTGGGTGCCGGTGAAGCGCACGTGGCGTCTGAACGAGCGCCACTACGGCGCGCTGCAGGGGCTCAACAAGAAGCAGACCGCGGACCGGTACGGCGAGGACAAGGTCAGAGTGTGGAGGCGCAGCTACGACGTGCGGCCGCCCGACCTCGACCGCACCGACGAGCGGCATCCGTCGCACGACCCACGCTACGCGGCCCTGCCGCCCGAGCTGCTGCCCAGCGCGGAGTGCCTGAAGGACGTCGTCGATCGGATACTGCCGTACTGGTACGACGCGATCGTCCCGGACCTCCTGCTGCACCCTTGCGTGCTCGTGTCTGCGCACGGCAACAGCCTGCGCGCGCTGGTCAAGCACCTCGAGGGCTTGAGCGATGAAGAGATCGTCGACCTGAACATTCCCACAGGCGTGCCGAGGGTCTACGAGCTGGACGCGGAATTCCGTCCGGCGTCGTGGCGCTACCTGGGCGACGCCGCGGAGGTCGAGCGCCGCGCGGCCGCGGTCAAGGCCCAGGGCTCGAAATCTTCGACCACTTAGACTGGTTTCAGTCAATACAAATTCAATTCGTTAAAGGGGGCACCCGAAATGGCTTTTGAGCTTCCCAATCTTCCGTACGCGTTCGATGCGCTCGAACCGCACATCGACGCCACGACGATGCAGATCCATCATGACAAGCACCACGCGGCCTACGTGGCCAACGCGAACGCCGCGCTGGAGAAGCACCCCGAGTTTGGCAAGAAGACGGTCGAGGAGCTGCTCTGGGGCATCAACGACGTGCCCGAGGACATCCGAACCGTGATCCGCAACAACGCGGGCGGCCACGCCAACCACTCGATCTTCTGGACGATCATGGGCCCCGGCGGAGGGGGCAACCCCAGCGGCCGCATCGCGGACGCGTTGAAGAACACGTTCGGTGGCTACGACCAGTTCAAAGAGCAGCTGCAGAAGGCCGGGATGGGCCGGTTCGGAAGCGGCTGGGCGTGGCTGGTGGCGGACCGGCAGGGCAAGCTCTCGGTGAAGGACTATCCAAACCAGGACAGCCCGTACATGGACGAGCTGACGCCGATCCTGGGCGTGGACGTATGGGAGCACGCCTACTACCTCAAGTACCAGAACCGGCGCGCCGACTACCTGACCGCCTGGTGGAACACGTTGAACTGGGACGCGGTCAACTCGCGATTCGGCTCCATCTGGGCTTGAGCACCGGCGGGTAAAATCTCCGGGTCCCATGGCTAAGCTCCAGAACGCACTCGTCATCGCTGAGGCCGTGCTCGCGGTCCTCCTGATGGCCGGCGTGCTCATCCAGACACCCAAGGCGTCGGGCCTCGGCGGGACGATCGGCGGCGGCGGGGATGGGCTCGGCGGCGGGTATCGCACCCGGCGCGGCCTCGAGCGCCAGATCTACTGGACCACGTGGGTCCTGGTCGCCGCGTTCCTCATCTGCTCGGTAGCCAACGTCTGGGTGACGACGCATCTCACCGGCTAGAGCTGGGATCGCCGCGCTGGCGGCGGTTCTTGCGCTGGCCGGATGCCAGCCCGTCGCCACCGTACCGAAGCCGGCCCGCGGCGGTACCGCCGTGGAGGCGCTCGTCGGCCAGGCGTCCGTGCTCAACCCGCTCTTCGAGACCAATGCGAGCACGCGCGACGTCGACAACCTGATCTACCAGGGGCTGACCTCCCTCGACCCGCAGCAGAACGTGGTCGGAATCCTGGCCCAGGACTGGAGCGTCTCGCCGGACCACCTCACGTACACGTTCACCATTAAGAGCGGCGTGCTGTGGGGCGATGGGCAGCCCTTCAGCGCGGACGACGTGCTGTTCACATTCCACGTCCTGCAGGACCTCGAGTACCAGCAGCCCGGAGCCAACGACTGGCGCCAGGTGGGCGTGGCGGCGGGAGGTCCGGGGCAGGTCGTGTTCAGCCTCAAGGCGCCGGACGCCTCGTTCCCCCAGCTGCTTCGCGTGGGGATCATCCCCAAGCACGTCTTCGTGGGCATGGCGCCCCCCCAGATCGCGGCCAGCCCGTACAGCGAGCTCCGCGCCTTCGGCACCGGGCCGTTCAGGGTCGGCTCGATCAACCAGCTGGCGATCACGCTCGACCGCAACCCCTACGCGGTCCCGCAGCCATACCTCGACCACCTCGTGCTGCGCACGTATCCCGCGACCGATCCGCAGGCTGCGATCCGTGCCGTGCTGTCGGGGGCGGCCGACCTGGTGGGAGGGATCCAGCCCCAGGAGGTCTCCACGCTGCAGGGCCGCACCGACCTGACGGTCCTGGAGTCCCGGCTGTTCACGAGCTCGTTCGTGACCTTCAATGTCGAAGGTGACGGCCAGGCGTACTTCAGCGACCCCAAGGTCCGTCTGGCTCTCGTCCAGGCGATCGACCGGCAGCGCATCGTCGGCGACGTGCTTGCCGGTCGTGGTGACGCCGACCCCAACCCGATCCCGACCGCGGACTGGGCCTACTCGGCGGCGGCGGCGAACCTCCATCCCTTCGACGCGGTTGCGGCGGCCAAGGCGCTGGACGCGGCTGGCTGGCCGGCGGACCCCTCGACGAACCTGCGCGCCAAGAAGGGAGTCCCGTTCCACGTATCCCTGGTCGCGGCGGCGTCGTACCCAAACCAGCAGATCGCCGAGGCGATCGCGCGCCAGCTGCTCGACATCGGCGTCCAGGTCGACGTCAAGCCGCTGGCGGCGACAAAGCTGCTGCAGGACTACCTGATTCCGCACAGGTACCAGATGGCGCTGACTTCGATCGACGTGGGTCCGGACCCAGACCAGTACTGGTTGTGGCACTCGGGTCAGGGGCAGGGCGCTTTGAACTTCGCCTACTCGCGAGGGTGGGGGTTGATCGACAAGGACCTCGAGGACGGGCGCGCGGCGGTCGATCCTCCCTCGCGGCTCGCGGCGTACATCGACTTCCAGATGCTGATGGCGGACGCGGCGCCGGCGATCTTCGTCTACGCAGGCCGGTACGAGTACGCGGTGTCGCAGCGCGTGCACGGGGTGCGCATGAACAAGGCGATCGAGCCATCGGACCGGTTCCAGTACGTGACCGACTGGTACGTGAACACGACGGGATAGAGACGGGTCGCGACTGTCCCAAACGGCGGGCTTCGAGGCTCGTCGAAGGGCTACTCACAGGACAGTCATCGGACGGCGAAGACAGGGAGGACACTTACCTGGATGGATCTCGGGTTGGAGGGCCGGCGCGCTCTGGTCACGGCGGCGAGCAAGGGGCTCGGCCGGGCCTGCGCCGAGGCGCTGATCGGCGAAGGCGCACGTGTCGTGATCTCGTCGCGCAACAAGGAAGCGATTGGAGCTGCTGGCAATGAGATGGGCGCGCATCGCGCGGTGGTCGCCGACGTGTCGAAGGAGGCCGACGTCGAGGTTCTCGTCGGGACCGCGGCCCGAGAGCTGGGCGGGCTCGACATTTTGGTCGTCAACGCGGGCGGGCCGCCGCCGGGAACGTTCCAGACCACCCCGCTCGAAGGTTGGGACAAGGCGTATCAGCTGACGCTGATGAGCGCGGTGCGGCTCGTGACCTCGGCGCTGCCGCACCTCAAGCAATCGGACCAGGGCCGGATCGTCTTCATCACGTCGATCTCGGTCCGCCAGCCCATCCCGAACCTCGTCCTGTCCAACTCATTGCGGGCGGCGGTCACCGGGATGGCGAAGACGCTCGCGCTGGAGCTGGCGCCCGACCGGATCACCGTCAACTGCCTGGCTCCTGACGCCATCCGCACCGACGCGCTACGCCGCCTCGGCGACCTGGCGGGGATGGAGGAGCGGGCGCCGATGAAGCGGCTGGGCGAGCCGGCCGAGGTCGGCGCGGCGTGCGCATTCCTGTGCTCGACTCAGGCCGGCTACATCACGGGGCAGACGCTCGGTGTTGACGGCGGATCGCTGGTCGGGGTCCACTAGCCCCTCCGGCGGGCTGCGCCCGCCACCTCCCCATGAATGGGGAGGACCACACTAGGATTCGAACCGTGAGCACTGCGGTCCGGTTCGCCGAGCGCATGTCACGCCTGGGCACCGAAGGCGCCTTCGAGACGCTCGCCCGCGCCCGCAGGCTCGAGGCCGAAGGCAAACGCATCGTTCACCTCGAGATCGGCGAGCCCGACTTCGCGACGCCGGACAACATCGTCGAGGCGGGGATCGGCGCCATGCAGAACGGCTACACGCACTACACGCCGGCGAGCGGGATCTACGAGGCGCGCGAGGCAGTGGCCGGCTTCGTCACCAGGATGCTCAAGGTCGAGGTCGATCCCAACGACGTCGTGCTGGTGCCCGGCTCGAAGAACGTCCTCCTCTTCACTTTGCTCGCGACCATCGAGCCGGGCGACGAGGTGATCCTGCCCGACCCCGGCTACCCCGCGTACGCGTCGCAGGTGAACTTCATCGGAGGAGTGCCGAAGGCCGTGCGGCTGCGCGAGGAGAGCGCGTTCCGCATGGACCTCGACGAGCTCGCGTCGCTCGTCACTCCGAGGACGCGAATGATCATCATCAACACTCCGCAGAACCCGACCGGCGGAGTGCTGACGGAGGAAGACGTCAACTTCGTCTGCGAGCTTGCGCAGAAGCACGACCTGCTGGTGGTCTCCGACGAGATCTACAGCCAGCTCGTGTACGGCTTCCACCACGTCTCGCCGCTCTCGCGTCCGGGCATGCGCGAACGCACTGTGCTCATGGACGGCCTGTCGAAGTCCTACGCCATGACCGGCTGGCGCCTCGGCTACGCGGTCGCTCCGCGTGCCCTTGCGGCCCAACTGGACAAGCTGATGATCAACTCCTCGTCATGCGCCGCCGCCTTCACGCAGATCGCGGCCATCGAGGCGCTCGGCTCACCCGAGTCGGAGCACGCGGTGCACCGCATGGTGAAGGTGTTCGAGCACCGCCGGAACCTGGTCGTCGACGGCATCAACGAGATCCCAGGCATGCGCTGCGCGCGGCCGCAGGGCTCGTTCTACGCGTTCCCCAACATCGAGGGGACCGGCTTCGACGAGCACGAGCTGGCGACCCGCCTGCTGGACGAGGCAGGCGTCGCCGTGCTGCCGGGTACCGCGTTCGGCGAAGGTGGAAAAGGGTTCATCCGACTCGCCTATACGCAGTCGGAGGACGAGCTCAAGCTTGGGCTTCGCCGGATCAAGGAGTTCAGCGCCGCCAACAAGAAATAACATGGGCACTTCAATGGACGATGGTCTCGTCCGTCTGACCGAGCCGCTGGTGCGTGATGGCGGGCGGCTCCGTCCCGCCTCGTGGGAGGAGGCGTTGGCCGGGGCGGCCGCGGGTTTCGAGGCCGCGCGGCAGCGAGGACCCGAGGCGTTCGGCATGTTCAGCTGCTCCAAGACGACCAACGAGATGAACTTCATGGCCCAGAAGTTCACGCGGGTCGTGATGCACAGCAACAACATCGACAGCTGCAACCGGACTTGACACGCTCCCAGCGTCGCCGGTCTGGCGACAGTGTTCGGAGCAGGAGGCGGGACGTCCTCGTACCAGGAGGCTGAGGACACCAACGTCACCTTCCTGTGGGGCTCGAATGCGCGCGAGACCCACCCCATCTTCTTCCACCACGTGCTGCGGGGCGTGCGAAACGGGGCGCGGTTGATCGCGGTCGACCCGCGGCGCACCAGCTCGGCGCAGTGGGCGGACGTGTGGCTGGGCATCGACGTCGGCAGCGACATCGCGCTGGCCAACGCGATGGCGCGCGAGATCATCCACGCGGGTCTGGCCGACCAGGAGTTCATCGCGCGGGCAACGACCGGTTACGAGGAGTTCGCGCGCTGCGTCGAGGCGTACACCCTCGAGCGCGCGGAGGCTGATACGGGCGTACCTGCCGCGGCGATCAAAGAGGTCGCGCTGGAGTACGCGAGCGCGGCGCGCGGGATGATCTGCTGGACGCTCGGCATCACGGAGCACCACAACGCCACCGACAACGTGCTCGCGCTGATCAACCTGGGCCTGCTGACCGGGAAGGTCGGACGGTATGGCTGCGGGCTCAACCCGCTGCGCGGCCAGAACAACGTCCAGGGGGGCGGCGACATGGGCGCGATCCCCGCGCGGCTGCCCGGCTTCCAGGACATCGAGAACCCGGAGCTTCACGAGAAGTTCGCCCACGCCTGGGGCGGCGCCCAGTTTCCGCACAAGAAAGGCCGGCACCTCAGCGAGATGTTCGAGGCGATGGACCACGGCGAGCTGCGCTCGGTCTACATCGTCGGCGAGAACCCGGCCCGCAGCGAGGCGGACCAGACCCGTGCGGTGCGCCTGCTGAGCGGGCTGGACCACCTGGTCGTGCAGGACATCTTCCTGACGCAGACGGCCGAGCTGGCGCACGTCGTGCTTCCCGCGGCGGCGGGGTGGGCGGAGTCGGAGGGCACGGTGACCAACAGCGAGCGGCGCGTGCAGCGAGTGCGCCGGGCGCTCGAACCACCTCCGGGGGCACGCGACGACATCGACGTCATCTGCGACCTGGCGCGGCGGTTGGGCGCCGACTGGGGGCATCCGACCGCGGAGCAGGTGTGGGACGAGTGCCGCAGCCTGTCGCCGATGCATGCGGGCATGACGTATGCGCGGCTCGACGAGCTCGGTGGGATCCAGTGGCCGTGTCCCGACGAAACGCACCCGGGGACACAGTTCCTGCACGCCCGGTTGTGGAAGGAACCGGTCGAGGGCCCGCGCGCGCCGTTCTTTGCGGTCGAGAACGATCCTCCGGTGGACACGCTGAGCGAGGAGTTTCCGATCCGGCTGACCACGGGAAGGAGGCTGGACTCGTTCAACACCGGGGTCCAGACGGGCGAGTACTCGTCACCGCTCCGTCGCGGTGAGGCGCTGCTCATCTCGCCGGAGGACGGCCGCCGGCTCGGCGTGGAGGACGGCGAGTGCGTGCGCGCCAGCTCGCGGCGCGGCTCGGTCGAGGTCGACGTTCGTTTTGAGCCCTCCATGCGTCCCGGGCTGGCGTTCATGACGCTTCACTTTCCGGACCAGGCCGCGACCAACGTGCTGACGATCGACGCGACCGACCCCAAGTCGGGGACCGCCGAGTTCAAGGCGAGCGCCATCCGGATCGACAAGATCCCCGCGCCGGCCCCCACTTAGTTGGACATCCGCACGACCGGGGGACCGCCGACCGCCGAGGAGATGGCGTCGGTCGACGGTCTCCTCGGCCCGGCGGAGCCGGTCGACTTTCGGGTGGCATATGGCGGTCGGGCGGTGCGCGCGGAGCGGCACATGCTGCTGCCTGTGCTGCACGCGATCCAGGATCGGGTCGGTTGGGTGAGCCGGGGCGCCCTGGAGTACGCGTGCCGGCGGCTGTCGATTCCGCCGGCGGAGGCGTACGGCGTCGTCAGCTTCTATGGGCGGTTTGCCCTGGAGCCGGGGCGCGCCAGGACTGTGCACGTGTGCGACGACATTGTTTGCCAGCTTGCAGGTGCACACCCAGAGAAGGGCGTCAACTGTCTCGGTCTCTGCGACCGCGCGCCGGCGACGCTCGACGAGAAGCAAGCGCCGGTAAGGGAGTCGATGCGATACCCGGACTCGAGGCTGTTGCGACGCGTCGGGGTCGTCGATCCGGGAAGCATCCACAGCTATCGCGAGCACGGCGGTTTCAAGGCGCTTGGCCGCGCGCGAGAGATCGGGCCCGAGGCGGTGATCCGCGAGTTGAACGAGGCCAAGCTGCTCGGTCGGGGCGGTGCGGCATTTCCGACCGGGCGCAAGTGGGGGTCGGTGGCGGCAGCGCCGGCCCGACCGCATTACCTGGTCTGCAACGCGGACGAGTCGGAGCCGGGAACGTTCAAAGACCGCGTCCTGATGGAGAACGATCCCTTCGCTGTGGTGGAGGCGATGGCGATCGCCGCTTTCGTCGCGGGGTGCGAGAAGGGGTTCATCTACGTGCGCGACGAGTACCCGCTGGCGCGGAGGAGGATCGCGGACGCGATCGTGGCGGCGCAGGACTTGATCGGCGTCGAGCTCGAGGTCCGCCGCGGCGCGGGCGCGTACATCTGCGGAGAGGAGACTGCGCTGTTCAACTCGATCGAGGGGAAGAGGGGGGAGCCGCGGAACAAGCCTCCCTTCCCGGTCGACGTGGGGCTGTTCGGCAAGCCGACCCTGGTCAACAACGTGGAGACGCTGGTCAACGTGATCGACGTCGTCAACGGCGATTTCGCCGACACGCGGCTCTTCTGTGTCTCGGGCCATGTCAGCCGGCCTGGGGTCTACGAGCTTCCGATGGGGACGCCATTGCGCTCGCTGCTCGACCTGGCCGGGGCGAGCAATGTGCAGGCGGTGCTGCTCGGCGGCGCGGCGGGATCGTTTCTCACTGCGGGGCAGGTCGATGTTCCGCTGAGCTTCGAGGGAACCCGAGCCATCGGGGCAACGCTCGGATCGGGCGCGGTGATCGTCTTCGACGAGACCGCCGACATGAAGTTGGCGTTGCTTCGCATCGCGCGGTTCTTCCGCGACGAGTCGTGCGGACAGTGTGTGCCGTGCCGCGTGGGCACGAAGCGGCAGGAGGAGATCCTCGAGCGGATGCTGAGTGAGCGCGATGGCGATCGGGAGGCCGACGTCATGCTGCTGAGCGACATCGCGCAGGCGATGCGCGATGCCTCGATCTGCGGCCTGGGCCAGACCGCCGCCAACGCGATTGCGTCGGGGCTGACGCAGCTGCAGGTGCTGAATGACTGAGCCGGTGTTCGTCGGCCTGCCGAAGCGGTTCGTCTCGGTGAACATCGACGGCCGCGACGTCGAGGTCATCGAGGGGGCGACGATCCTCGATGCGTGCAAGCGACTGTCGATCGACACGCCGACGTTGTGTCAGCTCGACAACCTGACGCCGGTCAACGTGTGCCGTGTGTGCGTGGTCGAGGTCGAGGGAGCGCGCGTGCTGGTCCCCGCATGCTCGCGCAAGGTCGAGGCGGGGATGAAGATCAAGACCGACTCGGAGCGTGTACGGCACAGCCGCCGGCTGGTCCTGGAGCTGCTGGCATCGTCGGTCGACATGTCGCTGTGCTCGCCGCAGGTTCGTGGGTGGATGGAGCGGTACGGCGCTGTGCCGTCGCGCTTCGGCGCGTCGGCCGCGACGGTGGCGCAGCCCGTGAAGGTCGACAACGACCTCTACGTGCGCGACTACTCGCGCTGCATCCTCTGCTACAAGTGCGTCGAGGCGTGCGGGGTCGACGCCCAGAACACGTTTGCGATCGGCGTCGCGGGTCGGGGATTCGACGCGCACATCTCGACCGAGTTCTCGGTTGGCCTTCCTGACTCCGCGTGCGTGTACTGCGGGAACTGCATCGGCGTATGCCCTACCGGCGCGCTCATGTTCAAGAGCGAGCACGACATGCGCGGGGCGGGCACGTGGGACGAATCGCGCCAGGCCGTGACCGAGACGGTGTGTCCGTACTGCGGCGTGGGGTGCATGCTCGAGCTGCACGTGCAGGACAACTCGATCGTCAAGGTGACTTCACCGCTCGACCACAGCGTCACGTCGGGGCACCTGTGCGTGAAGGGGCGGTTCGGGTTCGAGTTCGTGCAGCGCCGGCGGAGCTAGGGACCTAGTGGAAATTACGCCTCGTTTGATCCAACGGTGGCTTTGCCAGCCGCCGATTAAGCCTCGTTGGATCCACCGGTGCGTTTAGCATCCCTGCCGAGGGGGGCTTAGTCCCCGGTCTCCTTCGAGTTGTCCCCGCCACCGCCGCCGTCGTGCTCGCCGCTGGTGGAATTGGTGGTGGTCGCACCCTCGTTGTCTCCGGTGTCGTCGTTCGTTTCAGTCTCGTTGTCGACGTCGGTGTCGGTGTCGGCGGGCTCGGCGGCTTCCGTCGGTTCCGCGGTCGGCGAGGCTTCCGGCGGTTCGGTCGGTTCGGGAGTTTCGGTGCGAGCGCCTGAGGCCTCGTCGCCGAGAACCCCGGAGTGAACTCCGAACGCCTTGGTCAGCGTGAAGCCGGTGTGTGCCGATGCGCCGGCCGCGGCCACCAGCAGGGCTCCCGCCGCTGCACCCACGATGAGAACGACTGGTCTTTTCATGGAACTAGAAACGCCCGCCGGGGCCCATGTCGGAAGTCCCTCAGCGGTCGCCAGGTGTCGGCGACGCGAGATTCGAACCCGAATCGGAGTGGTCGTCGCCTGGCTCCGGGGACTCTATCGGCTGAGGGGAGCTGGTCTGCTCGGGTCGGTCTGAGGGCTCTGGCTTCTCCGTTGGCTGAACGGGGGGCGCCGCCTGTGGCTGGGTCGGTGATGGAGTGCTCTCCGGTGTCGCGGTGGGGGCCGCGGGATGGATCACCGTTACGACGCGCTCCGTCCACACCGCCGGGTTTGCACTGCCCGTGGCGGCAAAGGCGGTCAGCCCCAGCAGGCCGGTGAGCGCGATCGCCAGGGCCGCCGGCGCCACGCGCCACGCGCCGAAGCGACGCGCCGGGCCAAGGTAACGCGGGGACGACCAGGCGGGCTGCACCCGGTCGAGTTCAGAGCGCAAACGCCCCGCGAAGCCAGGCCCCAACGGGTCGCGCTCAGTCCTCGGCATAGTGCTCACGGCCTTCTGAATGGAACGCTGACGGTCCTTCGAGTGAGAAGGGCGACTCGAGCGCGGCGCGAAGCCGTTCGCCCGCCTGCTGCAGGCGCGACCCGACGGTTCGCTCCGAGACACCGAGCGCCGCGGCGATCTCGCGGTTGTTGTAGCCGTGGTAGTGGCGAAGCACGATCGCGGCCGCCAGCTGGGGCGGGAGCGATCGCAGCGCGGTCAGCAGGTCGGGCCTCGTCGCCGCTTCCGCCGGGTCGACGCTTGGCGCGGGCCGGCCGAGCCTCCGCAGCAGCTGGCCCACGCTTCGGAGCTTGACGGAGCGCCGGTAGGAGATGGCGCGGTTGACCGCGATGCGGTGCACCCAGGCCTCCGCGGGCGCGTCGGGGCGCCATCTCTTCCACGCCTGGAAAGCCTGGACGAACGCGTCCTGCGCGCAGTCCTCGGCGGCTTCGGGGTCGCTGAGGATCGCGGACAGCGTGCGGTACACGCGTGGGTACGCGGTGCGGTAGAGCCTGTCGAAGTCCTCGCGGGAACCTGGGCGGTATTCGCCGGGCATTCGAGACTGGATAACGCCTTAGGCTACATGGGTCATGCCCATCGTCTGGACGGATGACCCGGCGGCGAACCGGCTGCTCGAGACCGACCCGCTCGCCCTGTTGATCGGCATGGTCCTCGACCAGCAGGTGAAGATGGAGAAAGCGTTCGGCGGGCCCTATGAGCTCAAGCGCCGGCTCGGGCACCTCGACGCCCGCAAGATCGCGAGCATGGACCCCGAGGCGCTGGACAAGGTGTTCCGGGAGCGGCCGGCGCTGCACCGGTTTCCCGGCTCGATGGCAAAGCGGGTGCAGGCGATGTGCGCGGCGATCGTCAGCGACTATGGAGGCGACGCGGGCTCGGTGTGGCGGGACGCGCGAGACGGCGACGATCTCGCCGTGCGGATCAAGAAGCTGCCGGGCTTCGGTGACATGAAGGTGCGGATCCTGGTCTCGATCCTGGCCAAGAAGTTCGATGTCAGGCCAAAGGGGTGGGAGAAGCACGCGGCGAGCTGGCACACCGTGGCCGACGTCGACTCGGCGGAGACGATGGCGAAGGCCCGCGAGGTGAAGCGGGAGATGAAGGCCAAGCACTGATCTGCTAACGTTTGCGCTCCGGCCGCACCAAAGAGAGCGCGGCGGAAGAGAGAAACCAGAAGAGATGAGAGATTTCACTCCCTCACGCGACGAAGCGCGCGCGCTGGCCCGAGATCACGCGCTGATCCCGGTCTACCGGGAAGTCCTGGCCGACATGCTGACGCCTGTCCGCGCGTACTCGCTGCTCTGCCCACCTGGCGAGCCGGGTTTCCTGCTGGAGAGTGTCGAGGGTGGCGAGCGCCTCGCCCGCTACTCGTTCATCGGCGTCCAGGCGCGTGCCCTGGAGCTCGGCGACGGCAATCCGCTCGTCGCGCTGGGCAGGGTCGCCGGCGAGGAGACCGCGCCGGTGAAGGGCGTGCCGCGATTCCACGGCGGCGCGGTCGGTTATCTCGGCTACGAGACGGCTCGTCACTTCGAGCGGCTGCCGGTGGCGAAGGGCGCGCCGCCCCCCATGCCAGAGAGTGCATTCGTGCGCGCGGAAGACCTGGCCGTCTTCGACCACGTCACGCGACGCCTGCAGCTGCTGACCATCCACCGGCCCGACCGCGAGGACTACGACGCCGCGGTCACTCGGATCGATGACATGGAAAGGCGATTGGCCGGCGACCAGCCGCCGGCACCGCCGCGAGGGGCGGACGGCGCGAGGTGGGAGTCGAACGTCACGCCGGGCCAGTTCCACGCCATGGTCGACGCGGCGCGCGAGCACATCATGGGCGGGGACGCGTTCCAGGTGGTGGTGTCGCAGCGATTCCGCAAGCCCCTAGAGGCGACTCCGTTCGACGTGTATCGCTGCCTGAGGGCGATCAACCCGTCGCCTTACATGTTCTTCCTCGCCCTCGGCGGCGACCGCCACGTGGTCGGCACGTCGCCCGAAAAGCTCGTCCAGGTCGAGGGCCGGCGCGTCGAGACGAGGCCGCTGGCGGGAACGCGCCGGCGCGGCGCAGACCCGGCCGAGGACCTGCGCCTCGAGAAGGAGCTGCTCAGCGACCTGAAGGAGCGGGCCGAGCACGTGATGCTCGTCGACCTCGGCCGCAACGACGTGGGACGGGTGGCGCGTCCAGGCTCGGTCAACGTCGACCGGCTGATGGAGGTCGAGCGCTACTCGCACGTCATGCACATCTCTTCGACGGTCAGCGGCGAGCTGCGAGAAGGCAGGACTTCGCTCGACGCGCTGCAGGCGGCATTTCCTGCGGGCACCGTTTCCGGCGCCCCGAAGATCCGCGCCATGGAGGTGATCGCCGACCTCGAGCCCGACCAGCGCGGCGTGTATGCGGGATCGGCGGGCTACGTCAGCTTCGGCGGCAACCTCGACATGGCGATCACGCTTCGCACGGTGGTCGTGGCGGAAGGGATCGCGTACGTGCAGGCGGGGGCCGGAGTCGTCGCGGACTCGAAGCCCGAGCGCGAGTTCGAGGAGACGCTCGAAAAGGCGGGCGCGATGTTCAAGGCCATCGAGATGGCGGAGGCGATGTGATGTCGATTGCGATGATCGACAACTACGACTCGTTCACCTACAACCTCGTCCAGTACCTGGCCGAGCTCGGCGCCGAGCCCACCGTTTTCCGCAACGACGAGGTCGAGGTCCAGGAGCTGGCGAAGTTCGACGGCATCGTGATCTCGCCTGGGCCCGGGACGCCCGACGAGGCCGGCATCTCCAACGACGCGATCCGGGCGCTGAGCGGCAGGGTCGCGATCCTGGGCGTGTGCCTCGGACATCAGTGCATCGGCCAGGTGTTCGGCGGCGAGGTCGTGCGCAACGAGCCGTCCCACGGCAAGACCTCGTGGATCCACCACGACAACTCGGGCGTGATGGCAGGCGTCGGCGAGCCGTTCGAGGCGACTCGCTATCACTCGCTGATCGTCAAGCGGTCGTCCGTGCCCGCCGACCTCGTGATCACCGCGTGGACGCACGACGGCACGGTGATGGGCCTTCGCCACGTCAAGCACCCGACGTACGGCGTGCAGTTCCACCCGGAGTCGGTGCTGACGAAGGAGGGCAAGAAGATCCTGGGCAACTTCTTGCGTCGGGCAGCAAAGGCGTACGCCCCCACCCTCGCCCTCCCCGGCGAGCGGGGAGGGGAAGGACTCTCCCCCCATTGATCGACGCGCTGGCGAAGTTGGTGAGGTGCGAGAACCTCACGGAGGACGAGGCCGCCGGAGCGTTCGAGGTCATCATGCGCGGCGACGCGACTCCGTCTCAGATCGCGGGCTTCGTCGTCGCGCTGCGGATGAAGGGCGAGACGGTCGAGGAGCTCACCGGCTTCGCGCGGGCCGCCCGGGCGATGGCGACGCCGATCCACGTCGACGGCGCGCTGCTCGACACGTGCGGCACCGGGGGCGACGGCCTCGCCACGTTCAACATCTCCACGCTTGCCGCGATCGTCTCCGCAGCGTGCGGGGCTCGCGTCGCCAAGCATGGGAACCGAGCGGCCTCGTCGATGTGCGGGTCGGCGGACGTGCTCGAACAGCTCGGGGTGAAGATCGACCTGCAGCCCGAGGGCGTGGCGAGGTGCATCGACGAGGCCGGCATCGGGTTTCTGTTCGCGCCGATCTTCCACCCGTCGTTTCGCTTCGCGGCCGTGCCGCGCAAAGACCTCGGCCTGCGCACGGTGTTCAACGTGCTCGGCCCGCTGTGCAACCCCGCCGGCGCGCGCTACCAGGCGCTCGGTGTGGCGGACGCGAAGCTCGCGGGCAAGATGGCCGAGGTGCTGGTCCGGCTCGGCGTGGAGCGGGCGATCGTCTTCCACGCCGCCGACGGGATGGACGAGCTCTCGGTCGCGACACCCTCGTTCGTGATCGAGATCGATGGGCAGCGCAAGGAATATGAGCTCCACCCGGCCGAGCTGGGACTGGCGCACGCCCCGGTCGAGTCGATGCGCGGCGGCGGACCGGAGGAGAACGCCCGGCTGGCGCGTGAGGTGATCGGCGGGGCCAAGGGACCGCGGCGGGACGTCGTCCTGCTGAACGCGGCGGCGGCGCTTCGCGCGGCCGGCCTGGCGCGGGACTGGAAGGACGGGCTCGGGCTCGCGGCCGATGCGATCGACTCTGGGCGCGCCGGCGAGGTCCTGCAGCGGTGGGCCAGAATCTCGCAGGGTGACTGACGACCTCCTGAGCCGTCTGGTGCTGGACGCTCGAATGGACCTGCAGCGCCGGCGCTACCTGCTCGGCTCGGACCAGCTCGAGCTGGCGGTTGCCGCGTACGAGCCGAAGGACTTCATCGGCGCGCTGCGCCGGCCGAACCTCGCTGTGATCGCGGAGATGAAGCAGCGGACGCCGAGCATGGGCGTGCTTGCGGAGGACTACCGGCCCGCCGACCTCGCCCACGCCTACGCCGACGGCGGCGCCGCCGCGATCTCAGTGCTCACGCACATGGCGGGGTTCGGAGGACGTGTCGAGCACATCCGCATGGCGCGTGCCGCGACCCCGCTGCCGATCCTGCGCAAGGACTTCGTGACCGACGCGTACGAGGTCGCCGAAGCGCGCGTGTGCGGCGCCGACGCGGTGCTGCTCATCGTCGCCGCGCTCGAGCCCAGGCAGCTGAAGGACCTGGTGGCGCTGACGAAGAGCCGGGGCATGGCGGCGCTGGTCGAGGTGCACGACGAGGCGGAGACGGCGGCGGCGCTGGAGGCGGGGGCCCGGGCGATCGGCGTCAACCACCGCGACCTGAAGACCTTCGCCGTCGACCTGGGCCTGACGGAGCGGCTGCGAAAGCTCGTCCCGAGGGAGGTCGTGCTCGTCGCGGAAAGCGGGATCCACTCCGCCGCCGACGCGCGCCGCATGCGGGAAGCCGGCGCGGACGCGATCCTGGTGGGCGAGGCGCTGATGAGGTCGGCCGACCCGGCCGCTGTGATCAAGGAGCTGTCGGTTTGATCAGGGTCAAGATCTGCGGCATCTGCGACCTGGAGGGAGCGCAGGCAGCTGCCGAAGCGGGGGCGGATATGATCGGCTTTCACTTCTGCGACTCGCCGCGGCGCGTCTCCCCGGACGAGGCGCGCGCGATCCTCGACGAGCTGCCGGTCAGGCCCAGGATCGTCGGGGTCTTCATCGACGAGTCGCCCGACGAGGTGCGGCGGATCGCCGATCTCCTCGACCTCGACCTCCTGCAGCTCCACGGCAGCGAGCAGCCGGGCTTCGAGGCAGGCCGCCCGGTGATGAAGGTGCTGAAGGTGAGAGAAGGCCGGGTGCCGGACGCGGACGCGTGGCCGGACCCGATCATGCTCGACTCGTGGTCGGCCGACCAGCGGGGCGGGACCGGCCGCGCGTGGGACTGGGAGCTCGCGCGGCCCCTCCTGAGCTCGCGCAAGGTATTCATCGCGGGCGGTCTGGAACCGGGTAACGTGGGCAAGGTCGTGAGCGGGTTCAAGCCCTACGGAGTCGACGTGTCGAGCGGCGTCGAGGCGCGGGTGCGGGTCAAAGATCCGGCGAAAGTGCGCGCTTTCGTCCACGCGGTGCGGCTGGCCGAGGCGCTTACGCGATGAGCGTCCGCGCGGGTCTGACCCACCCTGTCGACGGGAGATTTGGCGCCTTCGGAGGGCAGTACGTGCCCGAGACGCTGATGAGCGCGCTGCACGAGCTCGAGGACGTGTGGCACGAGGCGAAGGCCGACCCGCAGTTCCAGCTCGAGCTGGCCGGGCACAGGCGCGCCTTCATCGGGCGCCCGACTCCCCTGTACGCCGCGAACCGGCTGACCGAGCGTTTCGGCGGCGCGCACATCCACTTCAAGCGCGAGGACCTATGCCACACAGGCGCGCACAAGCTGAACAACGCGGTCGGCCAGGCGATGCTCGCCCTGCGCATGGGCAAGACGCGGATCATCGCCGAGACCGGGGCGGGCCAGCATGGCGTGGCGGCCGCCACGGTATGCGCACGGTTCGGCCTCGACTGCACCGTCTACATGGGCACCGAGGACATGCGCCGGCAGTCGATGAACGTGCGCCGGATGAAGCTGCTGGGCGCGGAGGTCCGCGAGGTGACCAGCGGGTCGAAGACGCTGAAGGACGCCACGACCGAGGCGATCCGTGACTGGGTGACCAACGTCCGCACGACCCACTACATCATCGGCTCGGTCGTCGGGCCGCATCCCTATCCGGAGATGGTGCGCGACCTGCAGCGCGTGATCGGCGACGAGGCGCGCGAGCAGTACCTGTCGCTGGACGGGAAGCTGCCGGACGTCGTGGTCGCGTGCGTCGGTGGCGGCTCGAACGCGATCGGCATGTTCACCGCATTCCTCGACGACAGGGACGTGGTGCTGATCGGCGTCGAGGCGGCGGGCAAGGGGATCAGGACCGGGGAGCACGCCGCGTCGCTCGTCGGCGGGCGGCCCGGCGTGCTGCACGGCGCCTACTCGTACGTGCTGCAGGACGGCGACGGCCAGATCCTGCCTACGCACTCCATCTCGGCGGGTCTCGACTACCCGGGCGTGGGCCCGGAGCACGCGTTCCTGCGCGACATCGAGCGCGTCGAGTACGTCGCGGTCACGGACAAGGACGCGGTGGCCGCGTTCAAGCTGTGCACCGAGCTGGAGGGGATCATGCCGGCGCTGGAGCCTTCCCACGCGATCCACCAGGCGGGCGTGATCGCGCACGACCTGGGACCGGGCGGACGGATCCTCATCTGCCTCTCCGGGCGCGGCGACAAGGACATGGATTCCGTCGATGGTGGCTGAGCGCACCCGACTCGACACCGCGCTCAAGGCCAGGGGGGATCTCAAGCTGGTCGCCTACCTGATGGCCGGGCACCCGACCAAGAAGCGCTCGATCGAGGTGGGGAAGAAGCTCGCCTCGTCGGGGGTGGCGGCGATCGAGGTCGGCATCCCGCACTCGGACCCCCTGGCGGACGGGCCGGTGATCCAGCACGCGGGACAGGTCGCGCTCGAGCACGGGATGACCGTCGCGGGCTCGCTCGAGGTGGCCGGGGCGATCGCCGCGGAGGGAGTGCCCGTCGTGCTCATGACCTACATCAACCCGGTGCTGTCCCACGACCCGCGCAGGTTCGCCGCCGAGGCGGCGCAGGCGGGGGTGGCGGGTGTGATCGTGCCGGACCTCCCGATCGAGGAGGCCGAGCCGGTCGCGGGCTGGCTTCGCGCGGCCTCGCTCGACACGATCTTCATGGTCGCGCCCACCACGCCGCCCGACCGCATCGCCGTGATCTGCTCGCACTCCAGCGGGTTCGTGTACTGCGTGACAGTGACCGGGATCACGGGCGCGCGCAGGGACCTGCCGCCGGGCATGCCCGAGCTGTTCGGCGAGGTGCGCAAGCACACCCAGCTGCCTGTCGTGGCCGGGTTTGGCATCTCGCGCCCGGAGCACATGCGCTCGCTTCGCGGCGCCGTGGATGCAGCGGCGGTCGGCAGCGCGATCGTCGACGAGATCGACAGGGGCGGCGACGGAGTCGCCCTGGTCAAGGAGCTGCTACAAGCTTGTCGGTGAGGGGAATCCGGGGCGCCACCACCGCGAGTGCGAACACCGCGGAGGCCATCACGGATGCCACCGAGGAGCTGCTGCGCGAGCTCGTGAGGCTCAACGACCTCGACGTCTCCGAGATCGCCTTCGCCTACTTCACGACGACGACCGACCTCAACGCAGAGTTCCCCGCGCTCGCGGCGCGCCGCCTGGGATGGCTCGAGGTGCCGCTGCTGTGCGGGCACGACATGAACGTGCAGCTGCCGAACCCGCGCGGGGTCCCGATGTGCGTCCGTATCCTCCTGCTGTACAACACGCCGCGGCCTCAGTCGTCGATGCGGTTCGCATACCTGCGCGGCGCGGAAGCGATCAAGGTCGATCTCGACTACATGAGGAGCTCGCTCAGACCGTGATCATCGTGATGTCGCACCAGGCGACCGAAGGGGAGATCACCGCGGTCGTCGACCGCGTGGAAGAGATCGGCCTGAAGGCCGAGCTGTCTCGCGGCCAGGACCGGACGGTGATCGGCGTGATCGGCGGCAACGCGTACGCGTACAAGGACGCGTTCTCCCACCTGGGCGGGATCCAGGAGGTCATCCCCATCACCAAGCCCTTCAAGCTCGCGAGCCGCGAGTTCCGGAAGGCGGACACGGTGGTCGACGTGGGCGGGGTCAAGATCGGTTCCGACGAGGTTGTCGTCATGGCCGGACCATGCTCGGTCGAAGGCGAGGAGATGCTGCTCGAGACCGCCCGCCACGTCGCCGCGCAGGGGGCCCGGGTCCTTCGCGGCGGCGCGTTCAAGCCGCGCACATCGCCGTACTCGTTCCAGGGTCTGGGCGAGTCGGCGCTGAAAATGATGGCCGAGGCGCGCGACGAGACCGGCTTGAAGGTGGTGACCGAGGTCGTGTCGCCGGGCGACGTGGCGCTGGTCGCGAAGTACGCCGACATCCTCCAGCTGGGCACCCGCAACATGCAGAACTACGCGCTGCTGCAGGAGGCGGGACGCTCGGGCAAGCCCGTGCTGTTGAAGCGCGGCATGTCCTCCACCATCGAGGAGTGGCTGCTCGCCGCCGAATACGTGCTGTCGCAAGGCAACCGCAACGTGATCCTGTGCGAGCGCGGCATTCGCACGTTCGAGACCGCGACGCGCTTCACGCTGGACCTCAACGCGGTGCCGCTGGTGCGCGAGCTTTCGCACCTGCCCGTCATCGTCGACCCGTCGCAGGCCACGGGCAAGTGGACGCTGGTGGGTCCGATGTCGCTCGCCGCCGTCGCGGCCGGCGCGAACGGGCTGATCGTCGAGGTCCATCCGACGCCGAACCAGGCCCTTTCCGACGGGGCGCAGTCGCTGGACTTCGCGGCGTTCGACCGGATGATGGCCGACGTGCGGCGGCTGCTCGGCGCGATGCAGAAGCAGCTGGCCTAGACCCGTGTCGACGGTCGCGGTTGTCGGCCTGGGCCTAATGGGCTCCTCATTCGCGCTGGCCCTGAAGCAGGCGCGGCCCGAGATCGTGGTCGTGGGCAGCGACCGCAACCCGACCGTCGTGCGCAAGGCGCTGGACCGAGGCATCGTCTCGACGGCCAACACCGACCTGAGTGTGGTGTCGATGGCTGACGTCGTGGTGGTCGGCGCTCCCATCAGCGCCATGCGCGCGGTTTTCGCGGGGTTGGGCGCGGTTGCCGAGGCGAAGCCCGTCACGGACATGGCAAGCACCAAGGCCGCGGTCATGGAGTGGGCGGCCGCCGAGGGGATCGACCTTGTCGGCGGGCACCCGATGTGCGGCAAGGAGGTCTCCGGCATCGACGCGGCCGACGCCTCGATGTTCCAGGGGGCGCCATGGGTGCTGACGCGCGACGAGCCTGCCATCACGCAGCTGGTCGAGGCGGTGCGTGCACACCCCGTGTTCATGGAAGCGACGGCGCACGACAAGCTGGTGGCGGGGGTGAGCCACGCCGCTTTCCTGCTCTCGGTCGGATACGCGCTCGCGCTGTCGCGCCGCAGCGACTGGCCCGAGGCCTCCAAGCTCGCCGCGGGCGGGTTTCGCGACATGAGCCGGCTGGCCGCGGGCGACCCAGACCTGTACGCGGGTGTGGCGCGCACGAACCGCGAGAACCTCCTGGAGATGCTCGACGCGATCAGCCAGGAGCTGGGCCGCCTGCACCGGCACCTCGAGACGGACGACCCGCGCCTCGTCGAGCTGTTCGAGGAGGCGCGCGCGGTCCGGGAGCGGTGGGCGAAGCAGTGATCGCCACCGTTCGAAAGGTCTATGGATTGCAGGGCACTGTCAAGGTGCCGGGCGACAAGTCGATCTCCCATCGTGCCTTGATCCTCGCCGCCATCGCCTCAGGCGAGAGCACCGTGCAGGGTCTTTCCATCGGCGCGGACGTGCAGTCCAGCGCCTCATGCCTGCGCGCGTTGGGGGTCGAGATCGAGGGCGAAATGATCCATGGTCGCGGGATGCGGGGACTGCGTTCGGCTTCCAGGCCACTCGACTGCGGCAACTCGGGCACGACGATGCGACTCCTCGCCGGGGTTCTCGCCGCGCAGGAGTTCGCAAGCGAGCTCGTCGGCGACGAGTCGCTGTCGCGGCGGCCGATGGACCGCGTCGTCAGACCGCTGCGCGAGATGGGCGCGCGAGCCGATTGGCCGCCCTTGCGCGTGGGCGGCGAAAAAGACTTGCATGGAATTGAGTACGCCCCGCCGGTTCCGAGCGCGCAGGTGAAGTCGGCCGTTCTCCTGGCTGGTCTCTATGCCGAGGGCACCACTGCTGTAATCGAATCAGTGCACACACGCGACCACACCGAGGTGATGCTGGGGGCGATGGGCGCCACAGTCGCTGTCGATGGGATGCGTGTGGCGGTTGAGTGCACTGAGCGGCTGGAACCCCTGCACTTGCACGTCCCGGGTGACTTCAGTGCCGCCGCATTCTGGATGGCGGCCGGCGGATTGGTGCGCGGCTCGGACATTCGGCTGCTCGGCGTCGGGGTGAATCCCTCGCGCACCGCGTTCGCCGACCTGCTGACCTCGATTGGTGTTCGCATTGACAGAGCCAATGCCCGGTTCGAGGCGCACGAGCCGGTCGCCGATCTGCGGATTCGCCCGACTTCAGAGATGCGTCCGCTTTACGTGGAGCACGCTCAGGCGGCAGAAATGATCGACGAGCTACCCGTGCTCGCTGTCGCGGCCACGCAGGCCTCGGGGACGAGCGTCATCTCCGGGGCAGCGGAGCTCAGGGTCAAGGAATCGGACCGGGTGTACGCGATGGAAGAAGGGCTGCGGGCAATGGGCGCCGACATCACCGCGACCGAGGATGGATGGGTGATCAACGGACCGCGTTACCTCGAGGGTGCGCGTGTGGATTCGCACGGCGATCATCGGGTGGCGATGGCGCTGGCGGTCGCGGCGCTGATCGCCGACGGAAAGACGGAGATCGAGGGCGCCGAGTGCGTCGACATCTCGTACCCCGGCTTCTTCGACGACCTCGAATCTCTGTGTTGAAGGTCCGGCACGAGATCGATATCGACGTGGTCGCCTTCGAGCTGTACGAGCTGGAGGTCACGCCACCACGCGACGACTTCGAGCTCGAGGTGAAGCGCTCGAGGCAGGCGGTGCGGGCGGGCGACGTCGGCCAGCTCAAGCGTGCGCGCGACCTGTACCGCAAGTTCGGCATCGACCCGACCCGCGTCCGGCCGTCATCCGAGGCGCTGCTGCGCCGGATGCAGAAGGGGGAGGCGCTGCCGCGAGTCAACTCCCTGGTCGACGTGGCCAACGCGCTGTCCGTGCAGCTGCAGGTGCCGGTCGGCCTGTACGACCTGGCTAAGGTCGTGGGCGATGAGCTGGTGATTCGCCTGGGTGGCAAGGGCGAGAGCTACGAGGGCATCGGCAAGGAGAAGGTGAACGTCGCGGGCCGGATCTGCGTCGCCGACAAGGAGGGGCCGTGCGGCAACCCGAGCGCCGACTCGGCCCGGACGATGATCACGACCGAGACGGAGAACGCCGCGTGGATCTACTTCCTGCCGGTGCGTGAGGACGACATCGACAGGACGGCGGAGCTGATCGCGGTGTTCGGTCGCGGCCTGATGCGGATGGTCGAGACTTGAAGTCGGAGCAGGTCCTGTGCGTGCGGCGGGACGACATCTTTCCCGACGGCGCGTGGCATGGGTTCGTGACTGAGAACCTGGATCGCCATCAGCGCGTCATCCGCGAGAACTATCAGTTCAAGCCTCGCGCGGAGGTCGAGAACGACCCGACCTTTCAGCAGGTCATCCCTTACGTCGTGTTCAGGCACGATCATCGATACCTGCTCACGCATCGCCTGCGGGCCTCCTCGGAAAAGAGGCTGCGCAAGCAGTACTCCCTCGGCGTCGGGGGGCACATCAACCCGGGCGACCTGGAGGCGGGCGACCCGATCGTCGACGGGTTGAAGCGCGAGTGGGCCGAGGAGGTCATCTATGACGGGCGCTTCGAGGCCAGGCTGCTTGGCCTCCTGAACGAGGAGTCGTCGCCGGTCTCGAAAGTTCACCTCGGCGTCGTGTTCGTCGTCGACGGCGACTCGCCGGACATCCAGATCCGCGAGACCGACAAGCTCGCGGGAGAGCTGCTGACGCTCGACGAGATGCGCATCCACTTTCTCGAGATGGAGTCGTGGTCGCAGCTCGTATACGAGCGGCTTCGAGCGGAGGAGTCGTGAGGTTCGTCGAGGCCGACGGGGCGAAGGTCTCGGTCATCGGGCTCGGCGCGTGGCAGTTCGGCTCGCGAGAGTGGGGCTACGGGAGCGAGTTCGCGCGCGGTGAGGCGGGCGCGATCGTGAGGCGCGCGCTGGAGGGCGGCGTGAACCTCGTCGACACCGCGGAGCTCTACGGGTTCGGCCGCTCCGAGCGCATCGTCGGCGAAGCGATCCGCGACCGGCGCCAGGACGTGTTCCTGGCGACCAAGCTTTTCCCGATCGGCCTCCCCTTCATGACGGGCACCCGCGCTCGGGGCAGCGCGCGCAGGCTGGGCGTCGATCACATCGACCTCTACCAGCAGCACTGGCCGAGCGCGATGTTCCCGCCGCGCGCCACCATGCCGCGGTTCCGCCGCCTGGTCGAAGAGGGGTTGGTCCGCTACGCCGGGGTTAGCAACCACGACCTGCGCCAGTGGCAGGCGTGCGAGGAGGCCTTTGGCGGACCGGTCCTGTCGAACCAGGTGCGGTTCAGCCTGGTCGCCCGCGAGCCGGAGCGCGAGCTGGTGCCGTGGGCGCAGCGCGAGGGCCGGATCGTGATCGCGTACAGCCCCCTGGGCCAGGGCCTCCTCTCCGGCAAGTACCAGGCGGCGCCGCCCCAGAACTTCCGCCGGTTCCGCGGCGATTTCAGCGCCGAGGCGCGCCGCCGCCGTGAACCGCTCATCGCCGCGCTGCGCGAGATCGCGGACGCGCACCACGCCACCGCGGCGCAGGTCGCGCTGGCGTGGCTCGTCCACAAGCCGAACGTGGTGGCGATTCCAGGGGCGTCGAGCGTGCGCCAGGTGGAGGAAAACGTCGCGGCCGCGGACATCGCACTGGGCGGTGACGAGGTTGCGCAACTCGATACGCTCAGCTCATGAGGCTCGAATCGGTCGAGATGCGCCGGGTTCGGCTGCCCCTGGTGGCGCCGTTCGAGACCTCGTTCGGGGTGCAGACCGAGCGCGACATCCTGCTGGTGAAGGCGATCACCAGCGACGGCGAGGGATGGGGCGAGTGCGTGGCGGGCGAGGAGCCGACCTACTCGTCCGAGTACGTCGACGGCGCGCAGCACGTGCTGATCCACCATCTGATCCCGCGATTGCTCAGGCGGGACATCGAGGCGGCGAATGTGGCCGCCCTGCTTCGGCCCGTCCACGGACACCACATGGCGAAGGCGGCGATCGAGATGGCGGTCCTGGACGCCGAGCTGCGGGCCCGCGGCGAATCGTTCGAGCATTTCTTCGGCGCGGTTCGGCCCGAGGTCGACTGCGGCGTGTCGGTCGGCATCCATCCCTCCATCGCGGAGCTCCTGCGCACGGTGGGCGGCTACCTCGACCAGGGCTACCGGCGGATCAAGCTGAAGATCAAGCCAGGCTGGGACGTCGAGCCGGTGCGGGCGGTGCGCGAGAAATTCGGCGACGTTCCGCTGCAGGTCGACGCCAACACCGCCTACTCGCTGTCCGACGCGGAGCACCTTGCCGAGCTCGATCCGTTCGGCCTGCTGCTGATCGAGCAGCCGATGCCTGAGCAGCAGGTGCTCGCCCACGCCGAGATGGCCAGGAGAGTGAAGACGCCGATCTGCCTGGACGAATCGATCGAGTCCGCGCAGAACGCGGCGGACGCGATCGAGCTCGGCGCGTGCAGGGTGATCAACGTCAAACCGGGGCGGGTCGGCGGCTATCTCGAGGCGCGCAAGATCCACGACCTGTGCGCGGAGCGCGGCATTCCCGTGTGGATGGGCGGGATGCTCGAGACTGGGATCGGGCGGGCGGGCAACGTGGCCATGGCCGCGATGCCGAACTTCACGCTGCCCGGCGACACATCAGCCTCCGACCGCTACTACCACCGCGACGTCACCGAGCCATTCGTCCTGCGCGACGGTCGCTTGCGCGTGCCCACAGGCCCGGGCATCGGCGTCACCGTGGACCAGGAGTTCGTGGACTCGATCACGCACTGGACCGAGGTCGTCCGCTAGGTCTTGTTCTTGAGCGGCGCGGGCGGCACCGAGGCCATGAGGTCGTTCATCGATGTGGCCTGGGCCGCGGCCCCGAGGCGCGGAACGCCGAGCACATCCTCGATCGTGGCGAGCAGCGAGTAGTGGTTGTAGGCGACGCTGCTCTGGTGGCGCAGCGGGTCCGGGTGGATGACGATCGTCAGCACGGAGTTGGCGCTGTCCTCGCCCTCGTCCCACGTGATGAACAGGACGCCGTTGTCCTGCCACGCATCGCTCGCCAGGATCGTCGGCACGGTCTGCGAGAGCCACGCGTTGACAGTCGAGTTGGGGCAGTCGTGCCCGTCGTGACAGAGGTTGGGTGTGATCCACACGAAGCGCGGCACGGCGCCGGCCATGTCGGTGGCGAAGCTCGTGAAGGGGACGACCTGCGACGGACAGGTCCCGCCGTAGTAGGCGAAGGGGTTGTGCTTGAGGGCGTAGCCGCCGCCGTTCTGGTAGCAGCCGTTGGTCATGCCCTCCATGTAGGCGCGCCACTCCATGCCCGCCGCGGTGAGCTGAGCGCCGAGGCCGCCCGCGGGGAGGTTGTGCCATCCGTCGTCGGCGACGCCCCAGGTGCTGCCCGAGGTCATGGCGAGGTAGTTCGGCAGGCTGGGGTGGTAGACGCCGTGGTAGTTGGTCGCGATGGCGTACTGCTGCGCGAGCTGCGCCATGTAGCCGCTGCCCACGACCTGGTCGTAGCTGCGGTTCTCGAGCACGATCAAGAAGACGTGGGTTGGGTCAGGCGCGGAGGTGGGATCGGGGGCGGAGCTGGGCGCGGTCAGGATGGTGGGCGGGGCGGATGGACTCCTATGAACGCTTGCGGTCGTGGAGGTGCAAGCAGTCATCAGCAGTAGTCCCGTGAGACTGACCGCCAGTCGGTGGGAGATGGCGATCCGCCCCGAGCGAGGAGGACGGATCACTTCGCTTCGCCTCGACGGCGAGGAGCTCCTGGACCAGGGCATTGGAATAGACGAGCCTACCGCGGACGGGTTCGTCGAGCGCGGGGCGTGGGGATGGGACGAGATGGTGCCCAACGTCTCGCCGACCGACTTGCTGCCCGACCATGGCGAGGCATGGCGCGTGCGGTGGGAGGTGGCGGATCGGAACACCATGCGAGCGCGCGGGCGATTGGTGCCGTGGGTCCTCGAGCGGAGGATCGAGCTCGACGACGCGGTTTCGCTGTCGTACGTCTACACCAACGCCGGCCAGGCGCCCCACCGGCCGTTCTGGTGCGCGCATCCCCTCTTCAAGCTGACGCCGGACACGGAGCCTGGCGTGCCGATGCCGGCGGAAGGCTCGAGCGGCAAGGTCTACCTCGAGAAGGGCTCGACCGACGCGATGCGGCTGCGCTGGGGATCGACGGGGATCGAGATGGCCTGGGATCGAGCGCTGACGCCCTTTGTCTCCATATGGGTTTGCAACGGAGACCTGGGCGGCTACCGGCAGGTGGCGGTCGAGCCTGCGCTCGGCGGTCACGAGATGGCGGAGCCTGACTCTCCGCTTCTCGAGCCGGGAGGGACGTTGCGGTGGTGGCTCCAGATTCGCGCTCTCTAAACTGAGCCGGTGCCCAAGGTCGTCGGTTTGCGGTGCCGGGAGTGCGGAACGGAGTACGAGCTCCAGGCCACGCACGTGTGCGAGATGTGCTTCGGGCCCCTGGACGCCGTGTACGACCAGGCCGCGCTGAAGAAGGTCGTGAGCCGCTCGCGCATCGAGTCCGGGCCGAAGTCGATGTGGCGGTACCGCGACCTGCTGCCGATCGAGGACTCCGTCAACGTCGTGACGCTGGGCGAGGGGTTCACGCCGCTGGTCAAGGCCGAGCGCCTGGCCGCCGAGCTGGGCCTGCGCAACCTCTATTTGAAGAACGACAGCATGAACCCGACGAACTCGTTCAAGGACCGGGTCGTGTCGGTGGCGATCAGCTGGGCGCGGGCGCATGGATTTGAGACGATCGCGTGCGCATCGACGGGCAACCTGGCGAACGCTGTCGCCGCCTACGCCGCGCGGGCGGATCTGGAGTGCTTCGTGTTCATCCCGGTCGACCTCGAGCCGGCGAAGGTCGCGAGCATTTCTGTGTTCGACCCGAACGTCGTTGCCGTGCGGGGCAACTACGACGAGGTGAATCGGTTGTGCAGCCAGCTGATCGAGTCGACGCCGTGGGCGTTCTGCAACATCAACATCCGGCCGTTCTACGCGGAGGGCTCCAAGACGCTGACGTTCGAGACCGCGGAGCAGCTGGACTGGAACCTGCCCGACGAGATCATCATCCCGATCGGGAGCGGGTGCCAGTTCGTGAGGCACCGGCAGGCGGCGCAGGAGCTGATCGAGTTCGGCCTGGTGCGGGGGGATCGCGTCCCGGCGTTCACGGGGGCGCAGGCGCTGGGGTGCGCGCCGGTGTACAACGCGTTTGTCTCATCGACGCCGGAGCGTGTCCTGCCGGTGAAACCGGATACGATCGCGAAGTCGATCGCGATCGGCAACCCGTCGGACGGGGTGTACGTGAACCGGATCGCGCGCGAGACGGGCGGGGTGGTGGAGGCGGTTTCCGAAGAGGAGATCGTCGACGGGATGCGCCTGCTGGCCCGGACCGAGGGCATCTTCACCGAAACGGCGGGCGGAGTGACGATCGGGGTGCTCGCCAAGCTGGCGCGCGCGGGCCGTTGGAGGGGGGACGAGACGGTGGTCGCCTACGTGACAGGGCACGGGTTGAAGACGGCCGACGTGCTGACTGGCGCGAACGGGCACGCGAACCGGGTGGAAATAGAGCCGACGATGAAGTCGTTTCGAGAGAAGGTGACAATTTAGGCATGGCGCAATTTCGGATTCCGGGACCGCTGCGCCGGTTGTCGGACGGCCAGATCACCGTGGACGTGGAGGCGCATGACCTGGCATCCGCGATCGAGGCGCTGGATGCGCGGCACCCTGGGTTCCGCGAACGGCTGCTGGATGAGAACGGCGAGCTGCGGCAGTTCGTGAACGTCTACCTGAACGACGAGGACGTGCGGCTGGGATCGGGCCTGCAGGCCAAGGTCGGGGAGAAGGACGAGATCTCGATCGTGCCGGCGGTGGCTGGGGGCTGGGTCTAGCTCCCGAGCGGCTCTACTCGACCAGGTCTCCTTCGGCCGGTTCGACCTTCACGCCGCGCGACTCGAGGTACTCGACACCGCGGTCCAGCTCCTCCGGCTCGCCTGTCACTTCGAGCAGGACCCAGCCCTGGTCGCGGGTCACGTCGGCGCGCCGGATGTTGGTGACGATCTCGAACTTGCGGCCGAGCTGGTAGATCACCGGCTCCTTCACCAGCGAGGGTCCGAAGATCAGCTTCAGCCGCCGCCTCCCCACGGCGCGAGTGTAAGGCTTGAAGGAAGGGCTGTGAAGGGGGTGTTGGGGGAGGGCCTGGTGGCTTGATGGACAGGCTTGATGAGATGAGATTCCCATGTTAATTGCTTGACAACGAACTTTTGTTTGATACAATATTGGGGTGGAGAAGCTGCGGGCTGCGGTCGACGAATTTGTTCGCTCTGACCAAGTCGTAGACCCTAGGGAGCTCCGCTCCTTGATCGACCGCCTGGAGGGGAAGTTCGCCCAGGTCGTGCGCCAGGCCGCCCAGCGCGGCGACCATCTGGTCAGCGGCCACTGCAGCGCGGTCTCCTGGGTCATGGACACCTGCACCATGTCACAGAGCTCAGCCTCCAACCGGTTGCTGGTCGGCAAGCGGCTGGAAGGGCTGCCGGCGGTGAATGATGCGCTGAGCTCAGGCCAGATCGGCTATCAGTCGGCCTCGGTGATCTGCCGGCTGAGCGAGAAGCTGGGGGAGAAAGGCGTCTCGTTGGACCAGGCGGAGTGGATCGGCTACGCCCGGCAGTTCTCGATCAAGGACCTGAACGACCTTGCCGTGCACACGCGATACGTGGTCGACCCGGATGGCTTCGACCGGGAGACCGAGGAGAACTACGAAGAGCGCTTCCTCTACATCCAGGAGATGAAGGGGATGTTCCACCTCGAAGGCGTGATGGACCCCGAGGGCGGGGCGGCGCTGAAGACGGCGATCGACGCCCTGGCCAAGCGCCTGGACGCAGACGACCGCCGCACGCCCAAGCAGCTGCGGGCGGACGCCCTGACCGAGCTGACCTACCACGCTCTCGACGCGGGCACGCTACCCCGGCGCAGCCGGGTCCGGCCCCACCTCACGGTGACGACGACGCTTGAGGGATTGAAGGGTGAGCTGGGCGCCGCGGCCTCCGAACTGCAGCCGGGCATGCTGGTCTCCAGCAAGACGGTGCAGCGCCTGGCCTGCGACGGCACGCTGTGCCGGGTCTTGAAGGCGGACTCCCAGGTGATCGACGTCGGGCGGGCGACGCGGGCGGTCTCCGGCGCGCAGTGGCGCGGGCTCAAGGCTCGGCATCGCGGCTGCGCCTTCCCCGGCTGCGACCGGCCGATCAACTGGACCCAGCCCCATCACATCGACTTCTGGGCGCACGGCGGCGACACCAACATGCGCAAGCTCTTACCGCTCTGCTACCACCACCACCGCCTGGTCCATGAGGGCGGATGGCAGGTCCTGCAAACAGATGAAGGCGTGAAGTTCATTCCGCCGGACCACGAGATCTACCGGAGAATCCGGGCCCCGGGGATGCGCTGGGCGGCCTAGCGGTCAGAACCAGGCGCGCGCCCCGCATCGGCCTGGTCGCCGGCGGCAGCGCGTTGATGAGTTCCAGCAAGCGCGGACCGACGTCTCGCGTGATGTATCGATACGGTAAGAACGCATCCTCGCGGTCTGGGTAGGCCCGAAAGTGCAGCTCCACCTTGCGACCGCCGCGCGCGGGCGCGCGTGAAGTCAGGCGGTTGAAATCCGGCGCCGGCACGATCCACCACACCACCGGCGCGAGATCCTGGACGAACACGATCACATAGATCCATGACGGGTCGCTCGGGATGGTGCTTGTCGAATACGTTGCGTTTGACTGCACGAATCCCGACTCGCCGAGCGAAAAGCACGCCTTCGCCTGGAGCGACGCAAACGTGCTCTTGCCCTTCACCGCGACGACCAGGTCTCGGTGGTCGTCGTCCGCGTCGACCTGGAACGGCACCAGCTCGCCGGCCGTGGTGAGCATCGCGTACACGGCGAGCAGGTACTCGCCGATCCGCCCCGCCTGGACGTCGCTCAGCTCGGGCACCGTCGCAGCTTAAGATGGCCCGCGCATGAGCGAGAGAGTCGACGTCGCGATCATCGGCGCCGGCCAGGCCGGGCTCGCCACCAGCTGGCACCTCAAGCAGATGGGCGTCGACCACGTCATCCTCGAGGCCGGCCGGGTCGCCGAGACCTGGCGTTCGCGTCGCTGGGACTCGTTCTGCCTCGTCACACCCAACTGGAGCGTCCAGCTTCCCGGCGCACCCTACGACGGGCCCGACCCCGACGGTTATCTGTCGCGCGACGCGCTCGTCGACCACTTCCAGCGCTGGTCGGACTCCTTCGAAGCTCCCGTGCGTGGGGGATGCAGCGTTTCGGCTCTCGATGCCGACGGCGACCGCTTCGTGCTCAGCGTGCCGAGCGGAAAGCTGCGCGCGCGCGCCGTCGTGGTCGCGTCGGGCGGCTATCAGCGCGCGCACCTGCCGGCCAACGCAGGTCAGATGCCCAAGGATGTGACCCAGGTACTGGCCGAGGACTACACCAATCCCTCGGCGCTTGCGCCGGGCGCGGTGCTGATCATCGGCAGCGGCCAAACCGGGTGTCAGATCGCCGAAGAGCTGCACGAGGCCGGACGCGAGGTATTTCTCGCCTGTGGCCGCTGCGGGTGGGCTCCGCGCCGGTGGGGAGGCAGGGACCTGGTTCGTTGGACGGTCGATTCCGGGTGGTGGAACCGCACCTCACCTACCCCCGCGGCCCGACTCCTCGGCAACGTGCTGTCGACCGGCCATGGCGGCGGCCACAACCTCAACCACCGCACGCTGCACGCGTTGGGCGTGGAGCTGGTCGGTCACTACCTTGGCGCGGAAGACGGCAAGGTGCATTTCGCGGACGATCTGGCGCAGCTCGTCGACGCGAGCGACCAGCTGGCGCTGATGTTCAGGAACAGGGTCGCTGCGTACTGTGAGCAGCTCGGCCTCGCCATGGAGTGGGAGATGCCGCCGCCGATGCGTGTTTCCAGCCGGACCGAGCTCGACCTCGGCGCCGAAGGAATCACGACCATGATCTGGACCGCCGGCTACCGGCCCGACTATGGATGGGTCCACTTCCCCGTCTTCGACGACATGGGCTTTCCGGTCCAGGTGGACGGCCGCAGCGCTGTGCCAGGCTTGTATTTCATGGGAGTTCATTTCCAGCGCAAGGCGCAGTCGGCCGTCCTCTACGGCGTGGGCGAGGATGCCGAGATCGTGGCGCGCGACATCGCTGAGAGCCACAGGTGAGGATCGCGGTCGCCATGTCTGGCGGCGTCGACTCGTCTGTTGCTGCCGCGCTGCTGCAGGCGCAGGGCCACGACGTGGTCGGCGTCACGCTCCAGCAATGGCCGCGCGACGACTCCGACGAGATCGCCCGCAACGGCGGCTGCTGCTCCCTGAATGCGGTGGAGGACGCTCGCCGCGTCGCGTCGGTGCTCGGCATTCCTTATTACTGCTGGAACCTGGAGAGGGAGTTCGGCGAGCGCGTGATCGAGCCCTTCCATCGCGACTACCTCGAAGGCCGCACGCCCAATCCGTGCGTTCGCTGCAACGCTTTCGTGCGTTTCGACCTGATGCTCTCGCGCGTCCTGGAGCTTGGTTTCGACCGGCTGGCCACAGGCCACTACGCGCGCGTCGTGCAGGGTAGTAATGGGCCCGAGCTCCACGCCGCCGTCGACCCGGCCAAAGACCAGTCCTACATGCTCTATCACCTCGACCGCCAGCGCCTGGCGAGGATCGTCTTTCCGCTCGGCCGCATGACGAAGGCCGAGGTGCGCGAGCACGCGCGCGAGTTCGGGCTCCCGGTGGCCGACAAGGCGGAGAGCCAGGAGATCTGCTTCGTGCCGCGCGGCGAAACCTCTCGATACCTGTCCTCGCGGCTTCCGGTGCGGGCGGGTGCCGTCGTCGATGCGTCCGGCCGCGAGCTCGGCACGCACCGTGGCACGCCGCTGTACACGGTGGGCCAGCGCAGCGGTTTTGGCGACCTGGCGGAGCCGGGGCCGTGGTTCGTGCTCCGGGTGGACGCCCCGGCGAACCGGATCGTGGTCGGACGGCGCGAGGAGCTGGCGGTGCGCGAAGTCGCGCTGCGTGACGTCACCTTCGTCGAGGGCACTGCTGCCGAGCCGCTGCCATGCGAGGCGCGGCTGCGCTACCACGCGCCGGCCATCCCAGCCGTGTACGCGGGCGGGCGGCTCGAGCTCGGCGAACCATTCCTCGGCGCGGCGCCGGGGCAGGCGGCGGTGCTCTACTCGGGCAGCCGCGTGCTGGGCGGGGGGATCATCGCGACCGCGGCTTGAGCCCCTCTGAGCTCTGGCTCGCCGCCGCCCACTTCGGCGAGGACGCCGGGCTGCTGCTGGTTCTAGGTTCATTCGTCGTCAGGCGCCTGTCGCGCATGCCGCCGCGGCTCATGTGGGTCAATCCCCCGATGGCGGACGCCTTCCTCGTAGCGGCCGTGGCGGGCTCGGCCCTGCTCGCGGTCGACCACTCGTGGATCGTCTTGCTGCGTGTCGTCTCGGAGGTGGCGGGCTGGCTGCTCTGCCGGCGGGGAGTTCCGCGCGCGGCGCCGCTCGCGCTGCTTGCCGCCGGGCTTCTGCCGAGCCACGTGTCCGGTGCAGGCGCGCTGCTTGCCGCCGACGTGCACGTCCTGTCCGCCGGGATCTGGGCAGGCGGCGTTCTGGCGCTGGCCACTCTCAAACCACCGGAAGGATGGAAGAGCCTCGAGGCGAAGACGCTTCTGGCGCGATTCGGTCGCATCGCCTTCATTGCTTTCGCGTTGACCGCGCTTACAGGCGTGCTTCGCGCGGCCGAGATTCTGCGCGACGTGAGCGACCTGTGGACGAGCACCTATGGGATCGTGCTGCTGCTCAAAGTGGCCGGTGTGGCCGCCATGCTGGCGCTGGCGCCGGCGTGGAAGCGTGGACCATACGAGGCGTACGCCGCGGTGGTGGTCGTCGCCCTCACGGCGTTCCTCGCCGCTTTTCCCCTACCGGCTTAGCATGTGATTCGTGGGGCGGGTTCGGGACGTCATGAAGACGCACCTTCACACGGTCGAGCCGTCGGACACGGTCGGCGAGGCGGTCGCGGTGATGGCGCAGAACCGCGTCGGCTCTGTGCTGGTCATGGAGGGGGAGCGGCTGCGGGGGATCTTCACCGAGCGCGACACCGTGCGCGCCCTGTCCCAGGCGCATGACGCGGCACGCCATGAGGTCGCGTCGTGGATGACGCAGGACCCAAAGACGGTCGGGCCCGACGTGGACACCGACGACGCGCTGCACACCATGCTCGACAACGGCTTCCGCCACCTGCCTGTGGTGGACGGCGGAAAACTGGTCGGCGTGGTATCGATGCGCGACCTGGCCGGCTGAAGACCGCGGTAAAATAGGCGGCCCAACCGCCACCCGTGTCTTCAACGCGCCCTGAAAACGGCGCAAAGGATTTCAGAACTCTTGGGTCTGCTGGCGCTGCGGCGCTACATGCCATACCTGCGGCCATACATATGGCTCGTCGTGATCTTCGGCCTGGCCCAGCTGGGGAGCCTCGCGGCCGCAGCGTCGATCCCGAAGGTGATCCAGTACATCATCGACGGCCCGATCACGCATCACGACCTCGGTCACCTGGTGTCGCTCGCGGGGCTTCTGGTCCTGATCGGCGGGCTCGAGTTTGCGTTCATCCTCATGCGTCGTGTCTTCTCGGGCAATGCCTCGCTGCACATGGAGACCGACCTGCGCAACGACTTCTACGCGCACCTGCAGAGCCTGCAGGTCTCGTTCCACGACAACTGGCAGTCGGGCCAGCTGCTGTCGCGCGCAATCTCCGACATCGCCACAGTGCGCCGCTTCGTCAGCTTCGGGCTGATCTGGTTCCTGCAGACCATCGTCACGTTCATCGTCGTATTCGTGCTGATGGCTCAGCTCGACTGGCAGCTCGCGGTGGTGGTCTTTGTCTTCATGGTGCCGATCGCGATCTTCAGCTACACGTTTCACAACAAGTACAAGCTGATCGCGCGCCGCCTTCAGGACCTGACCGGCGACATGACCACGACCATCGAGGAGATGGCCACGGGCGTCAGGATCGTGAAGGCGTTCGGCCGGATGCCGCTGATGCAGAAGCGCTACGAGGACGAGGCGCGCCTGATTCGAACCACCAGCCTGGCAGGGGTCAGGGCCAGAGCCGCACTCTGGTCGACGATCAACTTCCTGCCCAACCTCTCGCTGGGCGCTGTGCTTCTGCTGGGCGGGTTGAGCGTCGTGCAGGGCCGGCTGACGATCGGCGGCCTGGTGGCGTTCATGAATTACGTCTTCATGCTCATCTGGCCGATGGACGCCATCGGCTGGGTGCTGTCGATGAGCGAGGAATGCCAGACCGCGTCGCAGCGCCTCAACGAGGTGCTCGACTCGCACCCCGAGATAGCCGACCAACCGCGCGCGCGGCCGTTGGAGCACAGCCGCGGCCGCCTCGAGTTCCGCGGGGTCGGGTTCAAGTATCCGAAGTCGGAGGCCTGGATCCTACGCGACCTCAACCTGGTCGTCGAGCCTGGGGAGACCGTCGGCGTGGTCGGCCGGACGGGGAGCGGCAAGACGTCGCTCTCTTACCTTGTGCCGCGCCTCTACGACGTCACCGAGGGCAGCGTGCTGCTCGACGGGATCGACGTGCGCGAGATCCTGCTGCGTTCGCTCCGCTCGCACATCGGGTTCGCGTTCGAGGACCCGATCCTCTTCTCCGCGTCTGTGCACGAGAACCTCGTGATGGGCCGTCCCATCGTGTCCGACCAGGAGCTGAAGCGGGCGATCGACGTCGCGCAGGCCGGCTTCGTGTGGGACCTTCCGTGGGGGCTCGAGACCCGGGTCGGCGAGCAGGGCTACACGCTGTCCGGCGGCCAGCGGCAGCGGCTCGCCCTCGCGCGCGCGGTGTTGGGATCGCCGCCGGTTCTGGTCCTCGACGACCCCCTGTCGTCGGTCGATGTTCACACCGAGGCGGTCATCGAGGCGGCGCTGGCCCAAGTGCTCGAAGGCGTGACGGGCCTCCTGGTCGTGCACCGGCCGTCCACGCTCGCGCTTGCTGACCGCGTCGCGCTCATCGATGGAGGGAGGGTGGTCGCGACCGGGACGCACACGGAGCTGATGCGCACCAACGACCTGTATCGAGCGCTGCTCTCCCAGGAGTACGAGGAGGCGCTGGCTTGAGCCTCCCCACCCGGGCCGCTTCGCGGCCCGACCTCCCCGGCGAGCGGGGAGGTGAAGTCCAGGCCGACCGCTGGCGCGGCGTCGCGGCCGAGGAGGTCGACGAGTTCTCGCCGAGCGTCGCCGGGCTGCTTCGACGGCGGAGCCGCCGCCTGCTCGCGAGCCTGGCCCGGCCCTATCGCGGCCGGCTGGTGCTGGCTGCGGCCCTCATCTCGATTCGCTCTGCGGCATACCTGTCGCTCCCTTACCTGGTCGGACTGGGGATCGACAAGGGCGTCCGCGCCGGCAACCTGACCGCGCTCGTCCAGGTCGTCGGGGTTCTGTTGCTAGCGCTGATGGTCAACGCCGGGGCCAACTATGTATTCCTGCGCGTGTCGGGCCGGATCGGCGCGGACATCCTGTTCGACCTGCGGCGGATGCTGTTCGCCCACGTCCAGGAGCTGTCGCTCTCTTTCTATGAGCGATACACGTCGGGCCGCATCATCTCCAGGCTCACGTCAGACATCGACGCGCTGAACGAGCTGCTCGCCACCGGGCTCACCTCGGTCATCACCTCGCTGATCTCGGTCGTGGCGATCACGGTCATCCTGATGCGCCTCGACTTCCGCCTGGGCCTTGTGACCTTGGTCGCGATGCCCCTGGTCCTCGCGCTGACCTGGTGGTTCCGCGCCAACTCGGCGCTGTCGTACCGTGCCGTGCGGCGCGCCATCGTGCTGGTGATCGTCCACTACGTCGAGTCGCTCGGCGGCATTCGCGCCGTGCACGCGTTCCGCCGCGAGCCGCGCAACCAGGAGATCTTCGAGGACGTCAACGGCCGCTACCGCGACGCCAACATCTGGTCAAACCGGTTGGTGTCGACGTATGGGCCCGCCATCAACCTGCTGGGCCGGTTGACAACCGCGTCGGTCCTGCTGTTCGGCGGGTACCTGGTCGTGGAGGGGCAGGTCACCCTCGGCGTACTGACTGCATTCGTCCTCTACCTGCGCCAGTTCTTCGACCCGATGCAGGAGCTCTCCCAGTTCTACAACGTGTTCCAGGCGGCGGGCGCTGCGCTCGAGAAGCTGGCCGGAGTGCTCGAAGAGTCGCCGACGGTGCCCGAGCCACTCGCGCCGGTGGCGCTGAGCGAGGCGAAGGGCGCGATCGCGTTCGAGCACGTGACGTTCGCTTACCGCGAGACCGCGGTGCTTCACGACATCGACTTGCGCGTACCCGTGGGGCAGATCGTCGCGCTGGTGGGGGAGACCGGGGCGGGCAAGACCACGATGGCGCGACTGCTCGCCCGGTTCTATGACCCGACCGAGGGGCGGATCACTCTTGACGGAGTCGACTTGCGATCGATAGCGGTGCAAGACATCCGGCGCGCGATCGTCATGGTCACGCAGGAGAGCTTCCTGTTCTCGGGCACGGTCGGGGACAACATCCGGTTCGGGCGGCCGGAGGCGACGCGGGAGGAGATGGAGGAGGCGGCGCGGGCGATCGGTGCGCATGAGTTCATCGCCGCGATGCCGAACGGGTACGACACGGACGTCCGGCGGCGAGGTGTGCGGCTGTCGTCGGGACAGCGGCAGCTGGTCGCGTTTGCGCGCGCGTTCCTGGCCAACCCGCGGGTGCTGATCCTGGACGAAGCGACGTCGTCCCTTGACCTGCCTTCTGAGCGATTGGTCCAGAGGGCGCTGCGGACGCTGCTGCGCGGCCGGACGGCGTTCATCATCGCGCACCGTTTGTCGACCGTCGAGATCGCGGACCGGGTGCTGGTGATCGACGCGGGGAGGATCGTCGAGGACGGGGCGCCGAGCGAGCTCCGACGCAGCGCAGGGCGCTATGGCGCCTTGCACGACGCGTGGGTGCACAGCCTGGCCTGAGGACGAGCCGTGAAGAGGGTGTGAGGGCTGCGTCTGATGGCCTCACACGGCGCATGGGTGAACTATTCTGCATGTTAATTTACTTGACTCTCAGCACGTTTGTTCGTACGATTTGATGGTGGTCGAGCTCTCTCCCCGCCAGGTGGATGTCGCCTACGAGATGGTCGGGGTCCGGCAGGCCATCGACGAGCTCGAGCTCCAGTTCTCCCGCCTGGCCGCCGAGTTGGACCAGGGCGAGTACTGGGCCGAGGAGGGCTCCAACAGCCCGATCGACTGGATCCGGTTCAACTGCCACATGACCTCCAACGCCGCCGGGGCGCGGATCGCGGTCGGCGAGAACCTGGCTCGGATGGCGGAAAGCGCGCAGGCGATGCAGGCGGGCGAGATCGGCTTCACCCACCTGACCTCGATGGCGCGGACGGCCAACGCCGTCGGCAAAGCCTTCGACGAGCGCAAGCTGCTCCAGCTGGCCCGCGAGAGCTCGCCCGGTAAGTTCCACTACAAATGCCTGCACTACCGGCACTCGGTCCAGCCCAGGGTCGTTGCCGCGGAGCAGGCCGAGCTGGCGGAGAGCAACTTCCTCCATCTCAACACCCAGGACGATGGCTGTCTCTTCTTCACCGGCTGCCTCGACCCGGTCGGCGGCGCGGTGGTGCGCAACGCGCTCGAGCCTTTCGCGCGCAGGTCGGGCGCCGAGGACTACCGCGACGCCCCCAAGCGCTGGGCCGACGCGCTGGTCGAGCTGGCTTCCACCAAGACGCAGATCCAGATGCAGGTCACCAGCTCGGTCGAGACCCTGCTCGACGTTCTCGGTGCACCAGGTGCCGAGACGCAGTTCTCCCTCCCCATCTCCTCCAAGACGGTCGAGCGCTGGGCCTGTGACTCCAGCCTGACCAGGATCCTGATGCAGGACTCGGTGGTGATCGACGTCGGTCGGGCGGAGCGGACGATCAAGGGGCCGCGGCGCCGGGCGCTCATCGCCCGCGACCGCCACTGCCGGTGGCCCGGCTGCGAGCGCCCTGCCTCACATTGCGATGGCCACCATGTCGTGCACTGGCTGCACGGCGGCGGCGGAGAGATCGAGAACCAGCTCCTGTTGTGCCACCGGCACCACTGGATGGTCCACGAAGGCGGCTGGCACATCGTCAAGACCGACGACGGTCAGGTGATGACTATCGCGCCGGCTGTCTCTTTTCTCTCAAGCGGTTGACGTGTCGAGGTAGAACGCGCGGGAGCCGACCGTCTCGAAACCCAGCCTGGCCAGGATCGGCGCCGACATTTCGCCACCCCACACCGCGAGCCCGCCCGTGACACCCGCCTCGCGTGCCATCCGCAGGCGGGCGGCGACCATCGCGCGGTAGACGCCGCGACCGCGGAACTTCGAGCGGACCGCGCCGCCGTTGATGATCGCGCCGTCGGGCGGGAACACGCTGATCCCCGCGGCGCCCGCCGGCTCGCCGTCGATCGTGGCCAGGATCACGCGGCGGTTGCCCGCGGCCAGCTGGTTGTGGCGGCAGCGCTCGCGCTGGGCGGCGGCCTCCGCGCTGTAGTCCAGCATCCGAGACGCAAAGGCCTCCGCGTTGACGGCGTCCGACTTCGTGAACGTCTCGGCGTCGGCGAGCGCGTCTTGCAGCTCGAGCCCATCCACGTCCGGCGCTTCGATTTCGGCGTCGATCGGGAAAGCCATCACCTCCACCGTGGGACCGTGAGGGTCCGGGTGGATGCCGCGCGCCGCGAGGTAGTCGGGAAAGTTGGCCGGCTCGGTCTCGGGGTCGAGCGTCCACATGATCGGAATGTGGCGCGGCGCCACCCGCGCATGGACCTCGTCGATCACCTGGTCCGCCTCCTCCGGGCGGGACCGCACGTACGTGACGCTGTTGGGACCTGGGATCGGGAAGTCTGGCTGCAGCACGATCCGGTAGAAGGGCGTCTCGATGATCTCGAAACCTGGCGCGGGAGGAGCCCTGTGGTACCTGGCGAAGTCGAGAAGCGCCTGCGATACTGCCGGCATGCCGGTATTTTCCCGCGACCCGGTCCGGGTCGCCGCGGCGACGCTCGGGCTCGCGGTCCTGGCGCTCCTCGCGGCCTACGCGTACGGCGCGGCGACCGTCGATCCCACCACCGGCGGGCTGGTCGCGGCGGGAGCCGCCGTCCTAATTGCGGGAGCCGGCATTCTGTATGCTTGGCGCCGCCGGGGCGATAGCCGAAAAACCGGTACGTAAAGCCGCCCTTCAACCCACCACGGAGTGTCCATGGACTCCCTCCACGCGATTGGTTTCTACGTGTCCTCCGGGGTTTCACTTGCCGGGGGGCTCGGGGTCGCGCTGCTTACCCGCCGTGGCTGGCGCGGCGCGGCACTTGGCCTGGTGGGACTGGGACTGGCGGGCATATACCTTTCTCTCTCCGCCGGTTACGCGGCCGTGGTCGCGCTCGTCTGCTTCGCCGGCTGCGCGCTGATGTTCGCGAGCCCGCAGTACCGGCGGGTGGACGCGGTCGTCGGTCCGCTGTGGCGCCAGCTCGGCGGGGTCGCGGCGGCCCTGCTGCTCGCGGTGCTCGCTTACTCCGCATTCCGGGGCGACTTCGCATACGCGAGCTTCTACGGCGCGACATTCGGGACGGCTAACCTCGGACGACTCCTGTTCGCGCATGACGCGCTGGCGACGGAGGCGGTCGCGGTGCTGGTCACCGCGGCCCTCGTGGGAGCGGCTGCGGCGTGGCGGGCGAGGGACCGCGCGAGGTGAGCCCTGACCTTGTCGCGGCGCTTTTCGTGGCGGCCGGGCTGGTCGCCGCCGGCGTTTTCACCGCCGCCTGGCGCCGGGAGCTGACGGCGGCGCTGGCCGGCATCCCGCTGATGTTCGCGGGGGCGGGCGTCGCGTTCGCGGCCATCGCGCGCTTTGCGGCCTCCGGCGGGCCCCAGCTTTTCGGCCAGGAGTTCGCGATCCTGCTCGCCATCGCGGCCACCGCGCTGGTCGCGCTCGGCCTCGGCATCGCCGGCCGGGAGGGCTCTCGCTGAGCCTCATCGCCCGCGCCGGCGAGATCGTCGCGGCGGCGTCCGGAGCGGCATCGCATGCGAGGACTGCGTCGGGGTTCACCTTCGACCCTGCGACGACCCTCCCGTGGGCCGTGCCGGTCCTGCTCATCGCGCCGCTGGCCATGTTCCTGGTCGCGCTCTCGAGCGTGCGCACGCGGCGCTCGTCGTCGGCGACCGCCATGTTGGGTGTCGTCGTCACGCTGGCGGTCACCCTGCTCGTCGCGTGGGGCCTGACCCGGCGATCGACTCCTTACGTCGCGACGTACCAGTACTTCAGCATGTCGGTCGCGTTCAGCGGGCCGACCAACTTCCAGACCTTCGGCATCGACTTCATCCTCCACGTCGACCACCTCACCGTGGCCGCGCTCGTCGCGATCGAGCTGTGCATGATCGGCGCCATCGCCTGGCACCAGGTGATGGGCCGCGCCGAGCCCGGCGCCGCGCGCTTCCACTCCGTGATCCTCGGGCTGCTCTTCGCGAGCGCCGGCGTGCTGGTGAGCCGGGACCTGGCGGAGCTGTTCGGCTTCTGGGCCATCGGCGGCGCGATGACATACCTCCTGCTCGCTCACCGGTGGGGCCTCGACGAGCCGGCGCGCCGGGCGCGGGTCGCCCTCGCCCTTCCTTTTCTGACCGACCTCTGCCTGCTGTGCGGAATCGCGTGGCTCTACGCGAGGTATGGCACGCAGAACCTCAACACGCTGCTGCCGATCCTGCACACCAACCCCGGCTGGACGGTGCGGTCGCTGGTGGTGGGCTCGGTGCTCCTGTTCGTCGGAATCGGTGGTCGCCTTGCGCTGTGGCCGTTCACGTCGTGGATCACGCAGACGTCGATCTCCGCTCCGCCTGCCGGCTGGGTGATCGTGCAGTCCACGTGGTCGGTGCTGGCGATCGTGGTGCTGTACCGATTGATGCCGATCTTCGTCGCCTCCAACGAGCAGACGCTGCAGGCGTGCCTCGCGTGGTGCGGCGTCGCCGCCGTGGTCGCGCCGCTGCTCGCGCTGCTCGGCAACGAGCCACGGCGGATCATCGCCCTCGCCGGTTCCGGCGTGGTCGCGATCGGGGCGGCGGTCGTGATCAACGGCTTCCGCTACCAGTCCACCACTTACGCGATCGCCGGCGTGGCTGCCGTGCTCGCGGTTGCGCCCGCGCGCGTGGCGGCGGGACTGGCGGTGTCGTCGATCGCGAGCGCGATGCGGACCGACGACCTCGCCGAGATGGGTGACGCGTGGCGCCGCATGCGCGGCAGCTCCGTCGCGCTGCTCGTCGCGACGGTCGTGCTCGGACTGTGCGGGTGCGTCGCGCTTGCGCTTGGCGTCGGCTCGCGCTCCAAGCTCGGCGTCGCGCTGGGCGAAGCGGTGCTGCTGATCGCGATCGCAGCCCTGCGCGTCATCCTCGCGGTTGCTTTCGGCCCGCTTCGCCGGCGCCGCGCGTTCGAGCCGGACCGCGTTCGCGAGGCGCCCGAGGGCGCGGTGGGTTGGCCCATCCTCCTTGCCCTCGCGGGCGCGGCGTTGCTCGTCGCATCCGCGATCACCGGCTGGCTGAACTTCCTGGACGGCCAGAAGCATCTGACGCCCGGCGTGGGCGCGGTCGCGGTGTGGGCGGCGGTTGCGGTCGTGGGATTTGGTGCGTGCGCCCTCGTCTATGCGCTCGGGAAGGACGGGGCGCTCGCGGCGTCGGCCGCGGGCGGGCTGTTGCTCGAGCGCGTCGCGTCGACCGGCTTCGCGCTGTTGGATCGGTTCCTCGTCGCGCCCGTCACCGACCTCGCGCGCAGGGTCGGGGACTGGATCCGCGAGGGTGACGCGGCGCTCGGCCGCTTCACCAACGCCTCCGGGCAGCTCGCCCTCGCCGCGGTACGCGCGCCCGCCCTGCCGCTCGTCATCGTGCTCGCGGTCGTGATGGCCGTGGCGTTCGCGCTCATCGCGCCCGGGGTGGCGAGGTGACGCTGCTCGCATCCATCGTCCAGGCTTCGCCGACGCCGGTCCCGGTGCCGGGCGCGGGCATTTTCACCTCGCCGTTCCTGCTCAGCCTTCTCATCTGGGTCCCGGTCTTCATCGCGGTCGCGATCGCGGTCATGCCCAACCCCCGCGGCCGCTACGACGTGCTGATGAAGCAGATCGCGTTCTTCACGATGCTCGGGCTGATGTTCATCCTGTTCATCGCCTACAACCAGTTCGAGAACTTCCTGCCCACGATGCAGTACGAGGAGAAGGTCCCGTGGCTGCCCGCGATCGGGGTCACGTATCACCTCGGCGTGGACGGTCCGGGGCTCGTGATGCTGATGCTGTCAGGACTGATCGGGCTCGCGTCGGTGCTCGCCTCACTCGGCGTGCGCGAGCGCGTGCGGACCTACTTCTCACTGCTGCTCCTGACCCAGGCGTCGGTCAACGGCGCGATCGTCGCGCGCGACATGTTCGTCTTCGTCATGTTCTGGGCCGCGGCCGCGGTCCCACTAGCCGTGCTGATCCTCGGGTGGGGAGGTCCTCGCCGCACGTCCGCAGCGTGGCGCCTGCTGGGCTACTGGGGCCTCGGCACCGCTGCGCTGGTGGTGGGCGTGCTGGCGCTGTACACGCTGGCGGGCGGCCAGACCTTTGACATGGACGTGCTGCTGAAGGCCACGCTCACGCCGCGGAACCAGGTCGTGATCAGCGTCGCGATGATCGTCGCCGCCGCGACGCGGCTGCCGCTTTTCCCGCTGCATGGATGGGTGCGGGACGTGCTGGCCGAGGCGCCGGTCGGAGTCGCGGTCATCGTCGCCGGCGCCACGACTCGCCTCGGCGCGTTCTTGCTGCTGCGCACGGTGATCGCGGCCGAGCCCGCGGCGGGTCATCTGCTTTCGCCGGTGCTTGCCGCGCTGGCCGCGATGACGGTCGGCTACGCGGGGCTCGCCGCGCTGCGCGCGACCGACGTCCGGCACATGGCCGCTTACCTGGCGATGGTGCCCGGAGGGATCACGGTCCTCGGGCTCGCCGCGGTCTCGCCGCTGGGCATCGCGGGCAGCGTGCTGAGCCTGTTCACCGGGGGGCTCGCCGCGGCCCTCATCGCCGGCGTGTGCGCGACTCTCGCCGAGCGCGCGCAGTCGCGAAGCCTGGCGGTGCTAAGCGGCCTCGCGCCGCGCATGCCGAACGTCGCGTGGCTGCTGATCATCGCTGCGCTGGCGCTGCTGGGGGTGCCGATCCTCGCGTCCTTCACCGCCGAGGTGATGACGTTCTTCGGCGCGTTCAAGAACCAGCCGATCGGCGCCTTTGCCGTCGCGGTGGGGCTGGCGGTGAGCGCGGTGGCGATCGCCACCCTGCTCCGGCGCGTGCTGTTCGCCTCACCCAACCCCGACGCGCCCGGCGTGTCGGACGCGTCGCTTGGCGAGACCTGGTTCCTCGGGCTGCTGGCCGGCGCGCTGCTGTGGGTCGGCATGTTCCCGGGCGGGCCGAAGATCCCTGGCACGGAGTTTCCACTCTTCGACCCGGGGCTTCTCAACCAGATGACGGCCGGCATCTCGGACCTGGCCTCGCCGTACACACCACCGACCCCGGGCGGCGTCACGCCGTGATGAGGTACTTCGTCCTGCTGCCGGAGGCATTGTTGGTGGCGCTCGCAATCGTGGTGATGGTGGCGGGCCGCTTCGGGTGGCTGCCGGCCACTTCGCGCCGGTGGCTGCCGCTCGCGGTTTCGGTCCTGGTGCTCGTCGCGCTGGGCGTGGAGCTGTGGGCGGGCGCCCTGGTCGGGACGTTCTTCGGCGGCGCGCTGGTCTCGGACAGGTTTGCGCTGTTCGCCAAGGCCGCGGTGCTGCTGACCGCGGCGGTCGCCATCGCCACGACAGACTGGACCGCCGAGGATTCTCTCTTTGTCGGACTGGCGATGCCGCTGCTCGCGGCATTCGGCGTGATGGTCGCCGCCTCCTCGGCCGACCTGGTCGGGTTGTGGGCGGGGCTCGAGGTGGCCGGCGCCGCGAGCGTGGTGATGGTCGCGCTGCGGCGGCCCGACCTGTCGCTGCGGCTCCTGGTCGCGGGAGGCATCGCGAGCGCGCTGGTCCTGGTCGGGCTGGCGTTCGTCTACGCGACCACCGGCAACCCGAACCTTTCCGGCATCCGCGCGGTGATCGGCAACGAGGCGCCGGCGCTGCCGCTGGCGATCCCGGTGCTCCTGCTGCTGGGTGGCCTGGCGGTGCGCGCCGGGATTGCGCCGTTCCACGTGGCGGGGCTGCAGGTGGGCCTCGGCGCGTCGCCTCTTGGCGCGGGCCTCATCTTCGGCACCGCAGCCGTCGCGGCGGCCACGGTGGGGATCAAGCTGACGGCGGCGCTGGTCGCGATCCCCGACGTGTACGTGCCGTGGGTGAACGTGGTTTCCGCCCTTGCGATGGTCGGCGGTGGGGCGGCCGCGCTCGCCGTCCGTTCGCCCCGGCCGCGGCTGGCCTACCTGGCGGTGGCGCAGCTGGGCTGGGTGGCGGCCGGCGTGGGGACCCACTTCCGATCGGGGATCGGCGGGTCTCTTTTTCTGCTGGGCGCGTTCGCCGTGGCCGCGACCTGCGGGCCGGCGCTGCTGGGGCGTGCCGAAGGAGGAGAGCCGGCGATCCACGGGTTCGGGACGCTGCGCCCGCTGCGGGCGGCGGGGCTGGCGCTGGCCATGCTTTCGCTCGCGGGGGCGCCTCCGCTGGCGGGGTTTTTCGGCGAGCTGGCCGTCGCCGCGGCGCTGGCCCAGAGCGGCAACTACGTGCTGCTTGGGCTGGGCCTGCTCGGCTCGGTGCTCGCGATTGCGGCGGTGGTGGGGACCCTGCGCGTCCTCTATATACAGAGCCCGCTCGAGGAGTCGCGCCGCGGGGCGGCGGCCGCGCTGCCCGCCGTGACCGCGCTGTCGACCGCCGGGGCGGTCGTCTTCTGCATCGTGATCGCCGGGTACGGGGTGTTCGGGAACTCGATCATGGGTCTCGCCGACCAGGGAGCGGAAGCGCTGGGCCTGCGGTAGACTGCCGCCAACTCGTTTTCCACACGTCTCAGCAAGCGTCTTGGAGGTCCCGCCAACCTGGCCCCGCACAAGAGACGGGCTCGGGTACGTGCCCGAGGCCGCCGAGTCATTACCAAGAGGAAGTCGCATCACTGGCTGATGCGCTTCTCGCTGGTCGCCCTGATCGTCATCTCGTGCATGGCCCTGGTAGGCACCGGAGCGACGATCGGGATCGTCGACTATTTCGCGGGCGACCTGCCCTCGATCGACGCCATCCAGACGGCAAACCTGATCCAGACCACACGCATCCTCGACCGCAACGGGACGCTGATCGAGGCGCTGTATCGCGAGAACCGCACGGTGGTTCCGCTCTCCAGGATCAGCGTCAAGCTGCAGCGCGCGACGATCGACACCGAGGACCGCACGTTTTACGCCAACTCGGGTGTCGACTACCGGCGCCTGGCGATAGCGATCGTCTACGACCTGACGCACCACTCGTCGGCGGAGGGCGGGTCGACGATCACGCAGCAGGTGGTGAAGAACGACGTCCTCGACACTTCCGAGGCGCAGAGCCGCACGATCAGCCGCAAGTTCCGCGAGCTGTTGCTGGCCGAGGAGATGGAGCGGCGGTACACGAAGCAGCAGATCCTCGAGCTCTACCTGAACTCGATCAACTACGGCAACGGCGCGTACGGTGCCGAGGCGGCATCGGAGACGTACTTCGGGGTGCACGCCAGTGAGCTTTCCTGGGCGCAGGCCTCGTTTCTCGCCGGGCTGCCCCAGGCGCCGTCCGACTACAACCCGTTTGGCACGCCGGACCAGCTCGCCGCAGCGAAGTACCGGTGGCGCGAGGTGCTGGACGGCGTGGTTGCCGTCGGCGACGTGTCGGGCTCTGCCGCCGATGCGCTCTATTCGAGTGATCTCATGGCGAAGATGCTTGCCGCGCACAAGGCGCTGCCCGCCGCGCACAGCGCGCTGACCGCGCACTTCGTCGACTACATCGTTTCGTACATCAAGCAGCGATACGGCGAGCAGGCGCTGTACGAGGGCGGGCTGACGATCACGACGACGCTTGACCTCGCGACGCAGGCTCTCGCCGATCGCTGGGTGAAATCGGGCGTGCGGACTTATGCCAAGCGGGGAGTCAACACCGGCGCGATGCTGGTGATGAATCCCTCCGACGGAGAGATTCTTGCGATGGTGGGGAGCGCCGACTACAACGACGCTTCGATTCGAGGGCAGATCAACCTGACGGGGGTGGATCCGCTGGGCTGGCGCGGTGTCGGATCGTCGTTCAAGGTGTACACGTATGGCGCGGCGCTGCAGGCGGGGCTCGTCACGCCGGCCTCGTTGTTGAACGATTCGACGAGTGTCATCGGCGGCCACTCGTTCAGCGACTGGGACGGAAAGCACGAGGGATACATCTCGCTGCGCACGGCGCTGGCGCAGTCGCGCAACCTGCCCGCGCTGTGGACTTACTCCTCAGAGGGCGGGGACCGGGTCGTGTCGTTCATGCACAACCTGGGGGTGACAGCCCCGATAGAAAACCCTCAGGGCGCGGCGACGACGCTGGGCCACGACGCCCTGTCGATGGCCGAGCATCTCGCCGCGTACTCGGCGTTCGACAACGGCGGCTACCGCGTCGCCGCCCACGCGGTGCTGCGCGTGACAGATTCGTCGGGTCGCGTGCTGGAGGCCTTCGATCCCACCGCCGGTCGCGTCTCGGTGATCAGCCCGGAGCTGGGCTACATGATGACCGACCTGCTGCGTGGTCCGGTGAAGCTCTACCTTGGCGGCCTGGCGTCTCACCCGGTGGCGGGCAAGTCGGGCACGACCGAGGCATACACGGGGTCGATCTTCATCGGCTACACGCCGGACCTCGCGGTGGCCGCCTCGTTGATGCACATCGACGCGGGGCCTGTTTGCAGCTCCGGCTACGCGTATCTCGCGACGAACTTTCCGCCCTCGGGGTGGCAGTGCCCGACCTCGGTTCTGTTTGGCGAGAACGTCGGGGTGTCGGTGTGGAAGCCGTTCGTGGAGGAGTACTACTCCTCGCATCGGTGGCCCGCTTCCTGGGCGAAGCCCGCGGGCGTGGTCGTGCGGCAGGTGTGCGCGTACGACGGGGGGTACGCCTCTTCCGGCGGCTATAGCGAGATCTTCTTGAAGGGAGTTGGCGAGCCGCGGTATCCGTGCGGGGCCAATCCGTACCCCGGCGAGGCGCCGTATGTGGCTCCGGCTCTGCCGGTGGCGTTGCCGTCGCCTCACTAACCTAGTCGCCGTGCGCCTGAATCGGATCGGCGTGATCGCCGGTGTCATCTACCTGGTGCTCGGCTTCCTGTGGGCCGTGGCGACCGGCGTGCCCTGGTGGGTCTTTGCCTGGATGGTCGTGGTCGCCGTCATCGGGGCGTTCATACCGGGCGAGGCAAACCAGGTCTCGCTGGCTCGCGCCTATCTGGCCGGGCCGGTCTCGCTTTATGCGCTGCGTTCGGAGTTCGGGCCGTTGGCGGTCACGGTGGCGATCGCGGCAGTGACCGACCTGGTCGACGGCACCATTGCGCGGCGCTTTGCTCGGCCTTCGACCTTTGGCGGGGGGCTCGATCCGGTGGTGGACGGCGTCTTAACAGGCGGGCTTGTCATCGGCCTGGCGGTCAAAGGAACCTTGCCGGTATGGCTTGCTCTCGTCGTCATCGCGCGCTACCTGCTTCCGGCGCTGGCGGGGGGAGCGTTGCTTGCCATGGGCCGCCGGCCCGAGCTGCGCCACACGCTGACCGGCCAGGTGTCGACCGTGTTGATCTTTGTGCTGGTGGGTGGCGTATGCCTGTTTCGGGCTTTGAACCAGGATGCGAGTGGGTTGCTGGGGGCGGCGGAGGTGGTGATCCCCGTGGCGACAGTGGCCACCTATGTTCACCTGGCGTTGGCGCTGCGCCGGCCGCGGGCCGAGGCGGCCGAGGCCGGGTAGGCTGGGGCCGGGTAGACTTGTTGGCGGTCGCGCTAAGTGGGGTGCTGGCGGTACCCTGAACCGGCAATCCGCCTTAGCCGGGCCGAATTCCATCGCTGAGGTCTGGGTTCTCAGAACTGGCCGCGGCAAACGGCGTCGAAGGTCGGGACCTGCGCAGCTCGGGTCTCCGAACCCCGTCAGGTCCGGAAGGAAGCAGCGGTAAGGAGAGCTCCCGGGGGTGCCGCAGCCATCCTGGCCGGAGCCGTGAACCGAGGTGCGAGCTGGGGGTCTTCGATCGAAGCGAGGGTGCGCGACCACATTTGAAATTTGATGCCTGAGTACCAGTCCCTCTACCGCAAGTACCGGTCGCAGACGTTCGCCGACCTGGTGGGCCAGGACGCTGCGTCGCGGGCGCTGCAGGGGGCGATCATCTCGGGCCGGGTCGCGCATGCCTACCTGTTCAGCGGTTCGCGGGGGACGGGGAAGACGTCGGCGGCGCGTTTGCTGGCGAAGGCGATCAACTGCACGGGTCGTCCGCGTGATTCGGCGGAGCCGTGCAATCGCTGCCAGTCGTGCCTGGAGATGACGGCGGGGTCGGCGCTGGACCTGATCGAGATCGACGCAGCGTCGAACCGCGGCATCGACGAGATCCGCGACCTGCGGGAGAAGGTGAACCTCGCGCCGGCCTTGGGGCCGTTCAAGGTCTACATCATCGACGAGGCTCACATGCTGACCGAGCCGGCGTTCAACGCCTTGTTGAAGACCCTCGAGGAGCCGCCGGCGCACGTCGTGTTCATCCTTTGCACGACCGACGCGCAGAAGATTCCGTTGACCGTAATCGGGCGATGCCAGCAGTTCGTGTTCCGGCGGCACTCGGAGGAGCAGATCGCCTCGCGTCTCTCTTATATCGCCGCGGCAGAGAAGGTTTCGGTTGACCCGGATGCGATGCAGCTGATCGCGCGCACCGCGCAGGGTTCGATGCGCGACGCGGTGGGATTGCTGGACCAGCTGGTGCCGCTCGCGACGGGGCCGATCTCTCTCGAGTCGGCGCGGTCTTTGCTCGGCATCGCCGACCCGCGATTGCTGGACTCGCTGCTGGACCACGTTCTCGCGGGGCAGGCTTCCGAGGCGCTGGCCGAGCTGGGGCGCGTGTACGCGGCGGGGGCGGAGCTGCGGCAGGTGGTGCGAGGAATGATGGAGGGGTGCCGCGACCGGCTGGTGGCGGCGCTGTCGCGACACGACAACGTGACTGCGCGCCGGCTGTCCGGCGTGCTGGACGCGCTCCTGCATCTCGATGGAGAGGTGCGCCGGCACGCGGAGCCGCGGTTCCTGGTCGAGGCGACGCTGGCGCGGTTGTCGGTGGAGATGCTAAGCGGTGAGCTGGCGACGGCGTCCCCACCCGAGCCGCTGCGCGGCTCGACCTCCCCAGCAAGTGGGGAGGTGAAGGCGACCTCCCCACGCGGTGGGGAGGAGAAACCGGTGGAGGGATGGTCCGACGTGCTCGAGAAGTTGAATCGGACCGTGCGGGCGGTGTACCTCGACGCGCAGCCGGAGGTCGACGGTGTCACGCTCGTGTTGTGGTTTCGCTACGGGTTCCATCACAAGAAGGCGCAGGAGCAGTCGGCGCAGCTCATGCCTCACGTGCGCGCGTGGCTCGGCGATGAGGCGAGGGTCGACTACCGTCTGCGTGAGAACGAGGCAACGAAGCAGGCCGCGCGGCCCGCGAGCCCGGAGGATGATCCCTTCGTGCGCGAGATCGTGCGCCGGTTCGACGGTCGAGTGACGAGGGTCAAGGAGGTCTCGGAGTGAAGGACCCGCTGAAGATGCTGCGCCAGGTCCAGCAGATGCAGGGGCGGATGGAGAAGGCGCAGAAAGAGCTGGAGACCGCAACAGTCGAGTCCTCGGCGGGCGGAGGCGCGGTGACTGTCGTCGCGACGGGAGCGCAGAAACTCGTGTCGGTCCGCATCGACCCCGATGCCTTGAGCGATGCGGAGATGCTGCAGGACCTCGTCGTCGCGGCGGTCAACGAGGCGTTGGAGCGCTCCAAGCAGATGGCGGCGGAGAAGATGTCGGCGCTGACCGCCGGCATCGGCCTGCCTCCCGGCCTGCTCGGCTAGGTCGCGTTGCCGCAGCTGCCCGAACCGCTGGAGCGGCTGATCCAGGAGCTGTCGCGTTTGCCCGGCATCGGACCGAAGACCGCGCAGCGGCTCGCGTTTCATCTATTGCGGGTCGATCGGGTGCGGGCCGACTCGCTGGCGCAGGCGATCGAAGACGTGAAGGCACGGATCGGCTACTGCGAGCGCTGCTACAACATCGCGGAGGGCCCACTGTGCGCGATCTGCGCGTCGCCGCGGCGGGACGGCTCGGTGATCTGCGTGGTGGAGTCGGCATTCGACGTCCTGGCGATCGAGCGGACGGCGGAGTTCAGCGGGCTGTATTTCGTGCTCCATGGGGTCATATCGCCGATCGACGGCATCGGTCCGGAACAGATTCACGTGGCCCAGCTGCTGGATCGGGTACGGGACGAGGGCGTGGCGGAGGTCATCATCGCCACCGACGCGGACATCGAAGGGGAGGCCACGGCGATGTACCTTTCCCGGGCCCTGGCGCCGCTGGGCGCCCGGGTGACCCGGCCCGCCCACGGCCTGCCGGTCGGGGGGGACCTCGAGTACGCCGACGAGCTCACCCTGGCCCGGGCGATGTCCGGCCGCCGGGCTTTCTAGGGCCTTCTTAACAGGCCGCCTTGCAATCTCGCCCTTGGGGCGGGTATCATTCGCAGGTTCCTCCACCGAACAGGTTTCGTGCGCCCTACGGAGGGTAAGAAAGCTGTTCGGCTCGAAGGAGCCAGCACCTTGACAACTGAAGAGTGGGAAAGACTCTGAGAGTCTGAGAAGACTCAGGGCGAAGGCTCTGGGTCCTCCGTTTTGGACGGAGAGTTTGATCCTGGCTCAGGGTTAACGCTGGCGGCGCGCATAACACATGCAAGTCGAGCGAGGGCTTATTTCCCGCAAGGGAGATGAGTTCCTAGCGGCGAACGGGTGAGTAACACGTGGGCAACCTTTCCTATCGCGGGGGATAACAGCGGGAAACCGCTGCTAATACCGCATGTCGTCACCGGTCGCATGGCTGGTGAAGAAAGCAGCAATGCACGATGGGGTGGGCCCGCGGCCTATCAGCTAGTCGGTGGGGTAACGGCCTACCGAGGCGATGACGGGTAGC
>Ga0207684_10000050_pt1 | contig 239602 bp, 219 predicted proteins | sample KBSK5501metaG_FD_184342 | JGI IMG/M metagenome (GOLD analysis project Ga0207684, IMG submission 184342) | Corn, switchgrass and miscanthus rhizosphere microbial communities from Kellogg Biological Station, Michigan, USA - KBS K5-50-1 metaG... | ecosystem: Host-associated > Plants > Roots >... | reverse complement strand
TTTGGCTGATCGCCTATTTCTGTTTTCCTCATCAATCACGATCGCTTCGGCCTTCAGCTTGATCCGCGCTCGCGTGCGCCGTCAGCCTTTTCAGCCGCATCGCCCCCATTACGACCCAGTAGTGTTAAGCTGGGCGCGCCCCGATTGATGTCAATGCCATGAGCAAATCTATGAAGTCCAAAAATCTTGCATCGTTCGAGTTTGCTCGAAGAGTCCACAAGCTTTACCCCTCCACCATTCGAAGACACCGTTACTTGCGTCAACCGGGGTGATGCTCCGGAAATAAATACTGCCACGGCAGAAATGGATATGAAGCAACATTGTTCCACTGTTAGGTTTCTCAACTCGGCGTTGTTTGCGCCCACAAGCGTGCCGCGTGTTAGTGTTGTGTCTACCCCGGTAATCTTTGTTGTGAGCTCTCCTGATCCCTCGATGTCGACATACTCCTTCATCACAACTGGCCGCATTACATGGTATATGCCGGGCTCGATCTTGAGCAGGAACGGGGTGTCCCGTCCTGCAGCCGTGATGCCGTCCAGGGCGGCGAGGAGTTCATTCCCATTTTGTTCCGAGTCGTCAACGGGACTTAAGACGATGGTTCGAACGTAGCCGATTCCGTTTGCGCCGTTAGTGCCTGCGGGACCCGCAGGTCCGCGTTCACAACCCAAGGGCATTGAAGCGGCCAACAAGGCGATAGCTGCATACGCGATCCTACGATCGCTGTCTGGCGGTGACATTGTGTCTCCTTGATCGGCACCCGGCTTGGCTTTCCCTTCGCCCCGCAGTGCGATGCGAACCAATGGAAGTGGCAAACAATCCACGACGCGCGACTCTTCTCAATCCGGCCCAGCCCGAGCTCCTAGCACGGAGGAGAGAAATCTTATACACGTGAAGCGCTGCTCCATCGCATGTCCCAGGACTGTCCTTTTTCAAACGCCGCGTTCGATGAGTTTGGGAAGACGTCTGTCACTTCGCGACGCGCGTGAGAACGGGACCGAGGACGGCGAGAAAGAGCACATAGGCAGTTGTGAGCGGGCCAAGTCGCGGCTCGAGACACGCACCCAGGCCTGCAATCACGATCGAGAACTCGCCGCGCGCCACCAGGGCCATCCCGGCTCGCAGGCGTCCTCGTCGGTCCGCCCCGGCGCGTCGAGCTGCCCAGTATCCGGTTGCCACCTTTGCCATTGCGGTGACGATGCCCAGCCCAATCGCAGTGGCGAGTACCGGTGGCAGGGTTGCCGGGTCTACCTGGAGCCCGAAGAAAAAGAAAAATATCGCGGCGAACAAATCCCGGAGCGGAGCAAGAAGCCGACGTGAATGCTCGGCCATTGGGCCGGACACGGCGATGCCCACCAGAAACGCTCCAATCGCTGCTGAAACATGGACCCGCTCGGCCAGACCGGAAACGAGGAGAACAATGCCAAACGTGGTGAGCAGGATGATTTCATCGGACTCGTGAGCGATCAGGTGGCTCAAGGATTGCCCGAATCTCACCGCTATCAGGAGCACCAACAAAACGATGGCAACGGCCATCGACACGGAGAGCGCCAGTTTGGTAAGGCCGCCACCCGCGAGAAGCACAGCTACCAGCGGCAGGTAGACAGCCATGGCCAGATCCTCGAGCACCAACACAGAAATGATCGCCGGAGTCTCCGGGTTTTGTAGACGTCGCAGCTCGGCCAACACCTTGGCAATCACCCCGGACGATGAAATGTAGGTGACGCCGCCGAGCAGAACGGCAGCCAGCGGTTTCCAACCCAGCGCCAGTCCAGCGATGACGCCTGGTGGGAAATTCAGCGCCAGGTCGACCATGCCTGCCGCAAATCCTCCGCGGAGGTTCTCCTTCAGCTCCTGGCCGGTGTACTCGAGGCCCAACATGAACAGGAGCAGGACAACTCCGATCTGCGCACCGATGTGGATGAAGCCTGCGCTGACGTCCAGGGGCGCCAGTCCGCCGTTGCCGAAGGCCAGACCCGCGATCAGGTACAGGGGAATGGCCGAGAATCCCCAGCGGCTGGCGATGCGCGCCAGGATTGCCAGGCCGATGATCGCCAGGCCCAGCTCGATGAATGCAACGGCAGGATCGGAGGTCATCAACCGGACTTTCTACATGCTTGTGGGCCTCCAAAGAAGGCTGTCACATTCCGCGACCGGCCGGCGTTATAACCGCGGCTGGCTGATGGAGGTCCTGGTGGGCGCGACTTTGGAAGACCTGCGCTACGGCATGAGCGAACGAGGCGAGCGTTCGCCGGCCGCTTCGGAGCCAGCAGAATCGAGCTTTGAAGCGTTCTTCTTGACGCACTATCGGCGTCTGTTCTCGCTTCTCTTCCGCGTCACCGGGGATCGCACGCGCGCCGAGGAGCTGGCGAACGAGGTGCTGTGGAAAGCGTACCGGCAATCGCCGACCCGGGTGGATGGCAACCTCGAGGGCTGGCTCTACCGTGCTGCCACCAATCTGGGCATCGAGGACCTGCGCGCGAACGCTCGCCGTCAGCGTTACGAGCGCGCCGCCGCGCAGGACGTTGCCAACCCGGGCGCCTCCACCACGCCGTTGGACGAAGTTCTGCGCGCGGAGAAGCGCGTCCGGGTGCACGCCGTCCTTGCAATGCTCAAGCGGTGGCAGGCTCAAATCCTGATCCTGCGCTCGAGCGGGTTTTCCTACAAAGAGTTGGCGGACGCGCTCGATTTCAAGGAAGCGTCGGTGGGGACGATGCTGGCCCGAGCGGAAGCGCAGTTCCAGAAGCGTTACCTTCAACTGCATGGAAACGAGGAGTGGTGAGATGAGCTGCCTTTCAGATGGAATCTTGCGCGCGCGGTTTGACGGCGAGTTGAGCCAACCCCAGCTCCTGGAGTGCGAGCAGCACCTGGCGTCGTGCAGCGAGTGCCGGGTTCGGTCGGAGGCGATTGGAGAGAATGCCAAACGCATCGGCGCCGTTCTTTCCACGCTCGCCCCGGTTCACACCGACGCGCCAGCGGACGCTCGGATTGCCTGGGCTCGGTTTCGAACCCGCACCCAGGAGCCCGCCAAACTTTCGCTGGCAAACAAACTGCTCTCGAAGCGCCTGTTGCCGGCATGGGCTGCGCTCGCGGCGGTGTTTGCCATTGGGGTGATACTCACCTTCGCTCCGGCGCGCAGCTTTGCCCAGCAGCTTTTGGCCATGCTTCGCGTGCAAAGAATTGCCGTTGTGCCGTTCGACTGGGCTCTCGACGATCCGGCGAATCGGGATCGGGTGGGAAAGAGCCTGGCGCAACTGGTTTCAGACGACGTGGTAGTCACGATGAAGGGGGAGGCGCAGCTCGCCGAAAGCCCGGCGCAGGCAGATCAGATGGCTGGCTTCAAAGTCCGGCTGCTGAGCAATCAAAGCGAGTCTCCGGAGATCAGGGTGATGGGCGAGCAAGCCTTTCACACCACCGTCAATCTCGACCGCTTGCACGCCATTCTCGAGGAAGCCGGCCGCTCCGACTTGCAGTTTCCGGCCGCGCTGGACGGCGCCACCATCGCCGTTCACATTCCGAAGATCGTGCTGACGCAGTACGGTAATTGCTCGCGCCATCGCGGCGGAAAGGGCGAGGTTGAGACAAATGGCGAGACAACTTGCATCCATCTGGCGCAAGCACCCAGCCCTACCGTCAGCGTTCCGCCGGAGCTGAAAATGGCTGAAATCGCCGAGGTCGGATTGCGATTGGGCGGGATGAGCCCCGAGGCGGCGCGTCAGTTCAGCCGGACAGTGGACTGGACTTCGACGATGGTGGTCGGCCTTCCGCAGGGCACGTCTTATCGGGCCGTCGAGGTGGATGGAGTGGAAGGGACGCTGATTGATCAATCCAGGCGCGCCGGGCGGAGCCGGTATTCACTGCTCTGGGTGAAGAGCGGCATCATCTATATGCTCTCCGGCTCGGGAAATTCCGCGGACGCCTTGACGCTGGCGCAGTCGCTGAAATAGGACGCCAATCTCTGACGCCCGCGGATGACCTCGCGATTGTCACGCGTGGTCTGAGGAAAACCTTCGGCAACAAGGTGGCCGTGGATGGCCTCACGCTGGAGGTGCGTCGAGGCGAGGTGTTTGGCTTTCTGGGACCCAATGGGGCAGGGAAGAGCACGTCGATCAAGATGCTGCTGGGCCTGGTCGCCGCGAGCAGCGGTCAGGCCGCAGTGCTGGGGCGGGTGGCGGGGGACGTCGAAGCCCGCCGCAAGATCGGCTTCCTCCCGGAGCACTTTCGCTTCTACGACTGGCTGACCGCCGCCGAGCTGCTGGACGTTCACGGTCGATTGTTTGGAATGTCTCGCGAGCAACGGCGTGCGCGAGCCCCGGCGCTCCTGCAGCTGGTTGGCCTGGAGGCCCATCATCACAAGCGGCTGCGCGATTTCTCCAAAGGCATGCTGCAGCGCATCGGCCTTGCGCAGGCGCTGCTCAACGATCCGCAGGTGATCTTTCTCGATGAACCGACCTCGGGTCTGGACCCGATCGGGCGGCGCCTGGTTCGCGACATCATCAAGTCTCAGCGCGAGCGCGGGGCGACGGTCTTCTTGAACTCGCACCTGCTGAGCGAAGTGGAAATCACTTGCGACCGGGTTGCATTCATCAAGCATGGGCAAGTGTTGGAGATGCGGGAAATTCGGGGTCTGTCTGATCACGTGACCACGGTATTCGTGCGCGCGCGCAAGCTGTGCGCGGAGACGATTTCCGGTCTGGCCCAGTGGGCCTCATCCGTTCGCGCGGAGGGGGATCAGCTGACCTTCGATATCGACAGCAGCGAAGTGTTGCCCGAGCTGCTGCGTTACCTGCTCGGGCGCGGCGTCGACGTATACGAGGTAACCCCGCGGCGTTTGTCATTGGAAGAACGATTTCTACAAGTGATTGGCGAGGATGGTGGACTGTGATGGCGACCTGGGTAATGGCCGCACTCACCTTCAAGGAAGCGGCGCGGAAGAAAATTCTCTGGATGGCGCTGCTGGCCGGATTGGCATTCTTGACCTTGTTTGGCGTGGCCGAGCACTATCAGACGCTCAGCCCTCGGGCGACCTCCTTTCGTTTGCAGATCCTCAATACACAATTCATCGTCGCACTGTACGCCCTCAACTTTCTGGTGCTGGCGATGACCGTGCTTACCTCCGTCGATACGCTTTCCGGCGAGATCACTTCAGGAACGATTCACGCGGTCGCCACCAAGCCCATCCGCCGGAGCGAGCTGCTGATGGGTAAATGGTTGGGTTTCGTCGGCATGTTGACCATTTTTCTGGTTCTGATGGTCAGCGGCCTGGTCGGCGTCACCTACTGGATGTCGGGCTACCAACCGCATCACGTGTTGCGCGGGTGCACCTTGATGTGGCTGGAGGGCACTCTCTTGCTCACGCTCACGTTTGTGTTTGGCACCTCATTCTCCACGCTCACCAACGGCGTGATGGCTCTGGGCCTGCATGGGCTGGCCTTTCTGGGCGGTTGGATTGAGCAATTCGGAAGAGTGACGGAAAACGAGCGGGTGGTAACGGTGGGTGTGCTGGCCAGCATCGTGATGCCGAGCGAGGCGCTGTGGCGCCGGGCGGCTTTCGAGATGCAATCACCGGTGGTGGGCGCGCTCGGATTCTCGCCGTTCGGCGCCGGTGTCGTGCCGAGCAGGGCGATGGTCGGCTATGCAGTGGCGTACACCGCAATTGCGCTCGGCCTCGCGCTGCGCCTGTTCGGCAAGCGGGACCTGTGAGCACGTTTTGTTCACCGGCAGCATGTCGTCGCAGCGAGAGGAAGAACTGACCCGCGTGGCTGCGAGACGTTCAAATCTACAACTGCATCGCAGCCGCGATGGCGATCGCGAACTGACCTGCACCGCTCGAGATCGTGTTGGGGAGTTGTCGCGAAAGCGTGCTGCTATCGAGCAACTCCGCGTCAAGAATGCGGTTGCGACTTTCAACCGCAAGGGGTAATGCCCCACGAGGCACATGTTTGGCGCAGTCGCTGGGAATGCGGAAACATGCGGCGAGGAGGAAGTCATGAAAGCCGTGCTCAAGGTCCTGTTCCTGCTCTTTGGGATGACGTGCTTTCGAAGCGGTGAATCCTTTGCGCAACGGGGCTGGTTTCGACAGGACATAACTCCGAGCGACCTCTATGCTGTCGCCGCCTTGGACGGGCAAACGGTCGTCGCCGTAGACACTTGGGGGAGGGTTCTGCGCACCACGAACGGCGGCACCAGCTGGACGGCCCAATCGACCGGAACGAGCTCTTTTCTCGATGGCATGTCCTTCGTTTACTCCACCATCGGCACTGCGGTGGGCGAAGCTGGAACCATTCTGCGAACCACCGACCGCGGCATCACCTGGACACCCCAGTCCAGCGGAACGACCGCGTCTTTGATTGGCGTCTTCTTCCTGGACTTTAACAACGGGACTGCAGTGGGCGAGTCCGGAACCATCGTGCACACCACCGACGGCGGCGCCACCTGGACGCCTCAATACAGCGACAGCTTCGATAACCTCTTTGGAGTCTCATTCGTGGACCCGAACAATGGAATTGCGGTGGGCGACTTCGGCACCATCCTGCGCACCGTCGACGGCGGCGCCACCTGGACAACGCAGTTCAGCGGGACGACCCAGCATCTTCAAACAGTCTCATTCTTGGATGCCAACACCGCCATCGTCGTGGGCGACTCTGGGACTATCCTGCGCACGACCGACGGCGGCGATACGTGGACATCTCAATCCAGCCCCGTGAGGGCCAACCTCTACGGACTCACATTCCGAGATCGCTACATTGGGGTCGCAGTGGGCTGCGCGGCATCCATCGACGGAGATTGCCTGCACCTCGGAACGATTTTGCGCACCTTCGATGGCGGCGTCACTTGGACAAGTCAGCCGAGCGGAACGGGCCGCTTTCTTTATGCTGTCTCTTTCTTTGGTATCACTGGCACCGCCGTGGGCGAAGCCGGAATCATTCTGCGCAGCACCGACAGTGGCTCCACTTGGTCACGCCCGGCGAGTCCGCCTCTGCCCAATCTCAATGGAGTCTTCCTCGTGAATCGCAGCACCGGATTCGCTGTGGGCAACGACGGAATCATCGTTAGCACAACGGATGGGGGCTTCACGTGGACGCGACAGTCTAGCGGGATCACCGATTCGCTCCTTGCGGTTTCCTTCGTAGACCCCAACACCGGATGGGCGGTGGGCGATGGTGGTGTTTTCCACACGACCGACGGCGGCGCCACCTGGACTCGCCAAAGCGGATCTGGTGGACGTGCGGTCTCCTTCGTGGACGCGAACAACGGATGGGTAGTGGGGGCCGGTAGTGTTCTCCACACGACCGACGGCGGTGCCACCTGGACCCCGCAATCTCTCCCACCGATGGTCTACGTCGAAGGAGTCTTCTTCGTGGATGCGAACAGGGGCGTGGCAGTGGGTGGTTACAGCGCGCCGGGTGCCTGTCACTTCGGATGTGGATACGTTGCACGGACGACCTCCGGCGGCGAGTCTTGGGGAGGTGTCATTGTTGGTCCTGGTCCATTGGGCCTGTTGTCTAGTGTCTCCTTCGCGGACGAGAACACGGGGATGGCGGTGGGAACCGGGATCGCGGGCGTCCAACGCACCGCCGATGGCGGGGACCACTGGACGAGAGTGTCAACTGGCGGCGGCTCCGCGGTCTCCATGGCGGACGCGAACACCGCGACGGTGATTGTTGGGCCTGCTATCATGCGGACGGTCGATGGCGGCGCTACCTGGATTTCCCAGTCCAGTGGGACCACCGCTGGACTCTTGGGAGTCTCGTTCGTAGACGCGAACACGGGAGTAGTGGTGGGCCAGATCGGAACCATTCTACGGACGAATACTGGCGGTGAGTAACTCGATCGCTTGCGCGGCAGTGATTACAAAGGGTGTTACCGGACTCACTTGCGCCGATCGCGCTCGGCTTGGTCTCCGGTCATCGGCACGAAGCGCACGGGAAGCGACTTCTCCGATGTGTAGCCGCCATCCGCCTGCTTGATGACGAGAAGCAGCCGACCATCGTGCCCGTCCCCCACCGGGATGATCATCCTCCCGCCGGTCTTGAGCTGGGCGATCAACGGCGCGGGCACTTTCGGCGCGCTTGCCGAGACGACGATACCGTCAAACGGCGCGTGCTGAGGCCAGCCCAGGTACCCATCGCCCGCTTTGACGTCGACGTTCTTGTAAGCGAGCTCTTTGAGTCGAGCCGCTGCGCGCTCGGCGAGTGGAGCGACGATCTCGATGCTTGCCACTTTGTCGCATAGCTCGGCCAGCAGGGCAGTTTGATAACCGGAGCCGGTCCCGACCTCGAGCACGTGGCAGCCAGGCTTGAGCTCGAGGGCGGCGATCATCATGGCGATCAATGACGGTTGGCTGGTGGTCTGGTCGTAGCCAATGGGCAGTGGCCGGTCCTCGTGCTCGTAGGATCGCATCGACTCGGGCAGGAAGTCGGCCCGACGCACCTTGTCCATCGCGCGAGCAAGCCGCTCGTCTTTGATTCCATACAGTACAAGGAGAGGTCGCCAGGACGAGCTCGATCCAGTGGGCGAGAAAGCAAGGCAAGCCCAAACCAGCAACGAACCGGCAAGCGAAAGCGCGCGCCGCATCAGGCAATTCTAGGCTTTGTCGACTAAGTAGATCATGAGCACGTTCATTTTCTGTCAAGCACTGAGCGGTCTTTGTCACCAATCCGACGCCGGCTGGTGAGCTGGTAAGCGCCGAGGGCTACGAACAAGATCACCGCGATCCATGCCACCAGGAGGGGCGAGCTGCGAAATCCAAAATAGAGCATCCACGCAGCGGAGACGGCGAAGATCGACGCGGCCGCCAGAGCTGCTGCGGATGGCTTCGGAAGCCCGGTGCGCCGAAAGCGTACGCGAAACAAAGACAGACACGTCAGTCCTGCAAAGAGTGTCAGCACGGCGCCGATATTCTGAAGCACTTGTTGCAAGGGGTGGGTGAAAATGAGCACGATGCTGAGGGCACCCTGCAGAACGATCGAACCAACTGGAGGGCGGCCCTCTTTTGCCCGGAAAATACGCGGCAGAAAACCATCGGCAGCCATCGCGGCGTAGATTCTCGGGCCGGCGAAAATCATCGCGCTGATCGCCGATACAAACAATGAAATCGCCGTCAGCGACATCAACCTGGCGCCCGGATCTCCGATCAAATCCTTCATGATCAGGTGCCCCAGTGTGATGCGCTCGTTCTCGTAGGCAAACACTGCGCGCGCCCGCTCGGGGGTGAGATTGGCGACGAAGACCCAGTTGATCAACAAGTAGATGATCGCCACCAGCGCGCAGCCGATCAGCATCGCCCGTGGCACGGTCTTTCGCGGTTCCCTGAATTCCTCGGTCACATAGACCGCCGCGTTCCAGCCGCTGAATGCAAAGGCGATGTAGAAGAGGCTCTGCATGAAGGGCGCGAGGGGGAACGCGCCGGATTGATGTGCTGGCTGCCAGGCCGGCCACGCGTGCTTGCCGGCGATCAGTCCCACCGCGGTGAAGCCGATGACCAGCGTGCTCTTGAGCACCACCAACGCGTTTTGCGTCCATCGAGACGAGCCAAAGCCGATGGCGTGCGACGCGGTGAGGAGGGCAACCAATCCAGCGGCCAACCACCGAACGTCCAGTCCTCGCCACAATGTCTGGGCGAAGCTACCCGCGGCCAGCGCGTCCACCGCAACCGGCGCCGAAAAACCAACCAACAGAGAGGTCCATCCCGCAGCGTAGCCGACGACCGGGTGGATCAGCTGCGAGAGAAAGCGATACTCCCCACCCGACCGCGGGATCAGCGTGCTCACCGCGGCGTAGGCGGTCGCTCCTGCCAGGGCCACGACGGCTCCGACTGCCCAGGCGGCGAGAATCGTTCCCGGTCCCAGGTCCTGGGCCATGAAACCGGTGCTCAAGAACACTCCCGCGCCGATCATGTTAGCCACTACCAGGCCTACGCCGGGCCAGAGTCCGAGCAATCTGCGTTCGCGAGGCACTGTTACCCGGATGGTACACTTGACCGGCGGCCTGGCGGGAAACGTTTTGGACCGCAGCGGCACTCTTCCCAGAACAGCTGAGCTGAACGCGCTCCGGACAGCGAAAGGGAGCGGTTGCTGGAAACGTAAACGCCAGAGGGGAAAATGCAAAAATACACGGTTGCGATAACGGGGCTTCTAATCAGTTTTTGTCTTGATGCGTCAGCGGCGAATCAGATCGCGCTGAAGAGCGAAATACCGCTGGCGGTAAGCGAGGACGGGGGCGTCTTCGCGAGCGAATGCGATGCGGTGGTTGGCAATCTGGTTGCCAACTGCGGTTTTGAAACGGGTGATTTCACGGGATGGACTCAGTCCGGGGATCTCACCTACACCGCGGTGGACACCGTTCCGCATAGCGGCGGTTTTGGCGCCTATTTCGGTCCAGTCAACAGCCTGGGCTTCATCGCGCAGAACGTATCGACCGCCGCTGGACAGCTCTACAACCTCACCTTCTGGCTCCGGAACGCGCAGCAGCCGAATCGCTTCCAGGTATTCTGGAACGGCGTTCTCCTGGCCGATTCGACCAACCTCGGCGACTTCCCGTACACGCAATTCACCTTCAACGGTCTGGTGGCATCGGGCGGCGCGACCGAGCTGAAATTCGGCTTCTACAACCTCCCCGATTTCTTCTTTCTCGACGACGTCGTGGTGGTCAGCAACGCCAGCACTTGTTCATCTGACGGGCCCGATGTCGGTTCCTGTTGCGGCGTCCGCTATCTGGCGAACCCTGGCTGCCCGAGCAACGTAGTGGCCGGCAGCATCCCCATGGATTACCCGCTCGACGAGGAGCTGAACGCGATTCCCACTCAGCCCGGCATCTGCTCATGCGACGGGCAGCCGTTTGCTTTCCCGCTGAGCGCCAGCGTGGCGGTCAATCTTCCCAACAACGTCGGTCGTCCGGGGAACCGCGCCAACATCGCCAATGCGTTTCAGATGGACTACCGAGCACCTGGCGACCCGCAGCCCTCGCCGTTCATGTGCGGTGATTTCGCCTGGACCGCCGACGAAGCTGCCAAGAAGGTCGGCGGCTTCGCCAGCTGGCAGTTGGCGCTGTATGCCGACAACTATGCCGGCCACGGCGTCAACATCGTCAAGGTGAATCCACCGTTCCCAACCGTAAATTTCAAATTCTGTGTGATCGAGCCACAGCAAGACAACACCGTGGCATGCTGGTTCCAATCCAATGGCGACAAACCAAACGCCCTGCCGCAGTACGTGATTACGCAACTACAAAACGCGTATCCGGGTTGGAATCAAAACAAGCGCACCTCGATGTGGTCGGCCGGGCAACCTAACAACTGGGGCGATCCCTTCGCCATTCAGGGCATGCGCAACCGGTTCGAGACGCGAACGCAGTACAACACCGCGAATTGGAGCCGCGCCTACGTCCAGTGATTCGAGCCTTCAATTCACGCCGCTCCCATCGGTCTGCAGCGTGCACTCACAGATCATTTCGGGCCTTGCGCCGGACGCAGCTTGCTGAATGACTTGGGCCGGCTGCTCCGGCGCTCGAGTGAAGGTCCAGAACATGGCGCCGGTGGCCGCCATGAAGCCGCCCACGATCAGGCACATCAGCCCCAAGTCCATCAGCCAGCTCAACCGTGCAAACCTGCCCAACTTTGCTAGTGCGGTCATCGCAAAACCTTCCTTGGCGAACATGCCTGATGGTACGGAGCACGGCTCGGGCGATTGCGTCACGTTGGTGTCACAGCTTGGCGAGGAGCTTCTGGAAGCGGGGTTCGGCGCGCAAAGAAGCCAGGTCCTCGTCCCCTTGCAGCCGCCACTTGGCAGCGAAACCAGCTCCCACGGCATCCTCCAACGCTCGCAGCGCGTCGTCCGTGCGACCGGTGCGCGCGTACATGCACGCCAAATTCACCAGCGTCTCGGGGCGGACCTCGGCGAATCCGGTCGCCCGCTTGCCGGCTGCAATGGCTCCCTGTGCATCGCCAGAGCGATAGAGGGCGACCGCCAACCTGTGCACTGGAAAGCCGTCTTTCGGATCCTGATCCGCCAACGCGCGGTAGGCCTTGGCTGCCTCGGCCCAGCTCTTCTCGTCTTCCAGCATGCTCGCGCGCTGAAGGGCTCGACCGCGCTCGTCGAGGCTGGGGTTGAGCAGAGAGTAGGTCTGCGCCAGGTACGACTCGGGCGCCCAGTGGTACTCCATGTACCGCGCCGTCCGGTCCGCCACCGCGCGGCCCACCAATCGCGCCACCACATGCAACGCCCCGTCAATGCCCGCCGAGACGCCGGCCGTGGTGACAACCTTTCCCTGGTCGACGAAGCGGCGTCCCTCCTGCACGGTGGCCTTGGGGACTGCTTCGCGCAGACGCTCGATCGCGCCGAACCAGGTGGTCACGGTCCGTCCGTCCAGCGCTCCGGCCTTTCCCAAAACGAACGCGCCGGTACAGACCGACATCGACAGCTCGGCGCCGTCGAGCGCCTTGCGTAGCCAAGCGACGAACTGCGGATCGTCGGACAACTTGCCCGACGAGCCCCCCGGCAAAACGATCAGGTCCGGACGCGGGGTGTCCTCGATGGAATAATCCGGCGTGACCTTGAGAAAGCCCTGGCTGGTGATCGGCGATTTGGACGTGGCAACGGTGAAGACCTTGAAGGCCGGCTGGCCGCGGACCGCGGCAAACTGCGCAGCGGCAGCGAACACCTCGCCAGGCCCGGCGAAGTCGAGAAGCTCCACACCATCGTAGACAACAATGGCCACGTTGCGGGTGCCCGACCTGGGCGACGGCCGCGATACCTCGGCAGCGCTGGACAGCCGTGCGATGCCGAGCGTCGCGCCCACAGCAAACATTGCAAATGAAACATTGTTCATTGTGTCCTGCCTTCCGCGGCTGCCGACCGCGCCGCGCGATAGTCGGCGATGGAGACGCCGAATGTTTTCTTCCAGAGGCGCCGCAGCTGGCGGGCATCCTCGAAGCCGCAGCTGGCCGCAATACCTTCCACGCTGCGCTGCGGGTCATCGATCAGATCGCGCGCCACCTGCAGCTTCACCTTGGAAGCGAACTGTTTGGTGGTTACACCGGTGGCGCGAAAGAAGATGCGGGTCAGGTTGCGCGGGCTCATCGCCGCGATCCGCGCCAGCTCGGCGATAGTTGGCTTGTGCTCCGGATGCTGGACGATGAAGTCTTGCACCCGATGCACGCCCGGATGCAGATGCGTGCGGTGATCCAGATAAACGCTGAACTGTTCTCGCTCCCCGCTTCGCCGAAGGTAGACCACCATCTCGCGCGCCACCCGCGACACCACCAGCGGTCCGTGGTCCTGCTCCACCAGCGCCAGTGCCATGTCGATCCCCGAGGCCACGCCGGCGCTGGTCGTTACACCGCCGTCCTCCACGAAAAGCCGGTTCTCCACCACGCGGGCGCGCGGGAACTCGGCGCGAAGTTGGTCCACCACCTTCCAGTGCGTGGTGCATCGCCGTCCATCGAGCAGGCCCGCTCGACCCAGCGCAAAGGCGCCGCTGCACACCGAGGCCAGGCGCGCGCCAGCCTCGTGCGCGTTCCGTAGCCACTCAGACGGAACGTGTTTGTTGAGCCGGCCGATCGTCGAGGAAGAAATACCCGGCACGAGCACCAGGTCGCCTTCGCGCGTTTGCGGTAACGGCTCCAGGTCCGACAGCACCAACCCCTGCGCCGAGCGAACGCGCCGCTCGACGCCGCAATACGTTAGCTCGTAGTCGCCGCCCAGTTGAGCGGCCTCATGCAGCACCTGGACAGGACCGGCCATGTCCTGAAGGTGGACGTCGGGCAGCAGCAACACCAGCACCCGCCGTGTCCGGGGTTTTGCCTGCGACCCCTTCTCCGCTCTGCCGGATAGCGACATCGAGCATAACCGTACCCGCGTACGTCCGAGCGCGCAATACGAGGGGCGGACGAAGATCGGACAAATCCGGCCATCGTACAGTCAGACCCAAGTGGATTGGCTTTGGAGCGGTTTGTGCTTCCATCGCTTTCGCCATTCGTTCTATCGTCTTCTCTTCCGCCGGGAGACAATCTCATGGGCTCGATTGAAGAAAACCGCGCTAATTTGGCAGATCCATAATTGGTCCCACCGCGGTGATGCGTGGTCTTACGACTGGGGAACTTCTGACGCCGAGTGGTACGGCACGCTGCTTCCACGCATTCACTCATGGCTGTCGGTCCACACCATTCTCGAGCTCGGTCCAGGCTTCGGGCGGTGGACTCAGTACCTCAAAGAGTACGCAGACAAGATGATCCTCGTCGACGTCACGCCGCGCTGCATCGAAGGTTGTCGCGCGCGCTTTGGCAACGAGTCGCACATCGTCTATCACGTGAACGACGGTCGTTCACTCCCCATGATTGACGACCGCAGCGTTGATTTCGTTTTCAGCTTCGACTCGCTGGTGCACGTCGACGAAGATGCGATCGCGTCCTACCTGGCTGAAATCCGTCGTACGCTCACCAAGGATGGAGTCGCTTTTCTGCACCACTCGAATCTCGGTGCGCACGCCCTGCGGGTGGCCGTATCCAAGGTGCTACCGAGCTTGGTGAACAGGGCGCTTCATCGCTACGGGTTCACGGTGATGAACGCCTACTGGCGCGCCGAAAACGAGAGTGCCGAGCTGTTTGTTAAACAGTGCAGCGAGGCAGGCTTGGTCTGCCGTAGCCAGGAGATCATCCCTTGGGGTACCGGTGGCCCGTTGAGCGACTGTATCAGCGTGGTTACGCTGCCCTCTTCGCGATGGGCGCAGCCAACCCACCGAACCGTCAACCGTCAGTTCCTGATCGAGGCCCGACACTGTAAGGCTCGATCGGCCCTGTACGAGTCGTAGCAGCTTTTCCGCGCGAGACGCTTCTGCCCTCGAGCCCTACTCTGCGCAATCAAGGCCCATCCAAACCGACGGAGCGGACGAGGATTAGCCAGAGCCAGCCATCCCTGGTTTAGCTGGCGCGCACGCCGAGGATCTCTCCGCTCCCACCGGGAATGAAGATGTCAGGGTCCTCCAGGCCCATCACCTTCAACGCGGTGTGGATGACATCCGCGCTGTTGGGCTGCCGCCGGACGACTTGCCCAGTGTCCCGGATTTCAACCCGGCCTCCGTTGAATCCTGCCGCATCGGGCACATCCGCATCGACGTCGTAGGTTCCGATCATCCGATTGGGGTTGATCCCTCCACCCGCGAAAACGACGCTGGTGGCCGGCCAGTGATCCGAGACATTGCTCCTTGGCCAGGTTCGCGCGAACTCGCTGAACACAATCACCAGCGTCTTGTCCAGCAGCGTTCTGCCCGACGGAAGTATGGTGGCCTTCATCTCGCCGAGAAGCCGGCCGATCACGTCGCAGACGGCTCGGACGTGGACGAATTGAAACAAGTTGCCTTCGGCGTGAGTATCGAACGCTTGATGGCGGACGCCGAGGCAATTGACTGAAACCGAGGTAGCGACATCGGCCTTGAGCAGGCGCAGCGTCAGATCGAATGTTTCATCCCAGGTACCACCTGGATCGATGCTCCCGCCGCGCCCAATCTCGGTTGCGAAGTGACTGGTGCCGGTGGGAATCCAGTAGGGTCGTGGAGTGAACTGAACGCCCCGAAAGCGCTCAATCTGGGTCACCACATCATTCGCCAGCTGCTTGCTCACATTTTGATAACTGTCATAAAGCTTCTGATAAAAGGCGTCTGTCTTTTGATTCGTCGATCCGCGAAGGGCCCGCAGCTTCTTTGCCGTGTAATCGTCAATGGCGTTGGTTCCGAAGGGGCCAATGGGCGACCCGGAGAAATCCACCTGCGGCTTGCTTCGGCGGTTCCGCAGCCCCGCCCACGCCTGGTCGATCCTCTCCGACAGGTTGTAGGCAGCGCTGGTGATTCCGTTCATCATCACCGGGCTCACTTCCGGCCTGAGCCCCAGAGCCTCGGTGGGAAGCGAATCGCCAACCGTCACATTGGGCAACGGCCGTCCCGAGAGGTCGCTGAACCGATGGTTGGCGACATACGCCTGTAGCGAAGGGCTCCGAAACTCTTCTCCCGGGATGCCGCAGTAGGCGCTGTGAACCCCGGCCGAGTGCGCGGCAGTTCGGGCGTCCACTCCGTGCACCAGGCACGCATTCTCCCAGAGGCGGTAATGGGACCACGCCCAACAGCTGGGCGTCGTTCCGCCGATGCGCCGGTCGGGCTGCCCCGACGAGAGCGCCGCCTCGTCCCAAAGCCGCGGGATGCGCAGCCTTTGATATCCCGAATTGAGCTGATCTCCAGTTCCATCCAGGTTGGTGACGTCAGACGGGGAGAAGAAGACCTTTTCGTTTGCGAAGATGCGAACCGGCGGGATCACGCGCGCAATCTGCGGTTGGGACAAGGGGCAAAAGACATAAGCCGGCATCCAACCGCCTGGGACGAAGAGCGTCAGGAGGCGGTCGGGTCCGTCGCCCGAAGCGGCTCGAGCTTTCGCGCCCCAAAACCCAAACTTCGCCAGAAGCGACACTTGCGCGACGCCCAGACCGGCTTTCAACAACATGCGTCGAGACGGATTCATCTCGTCTCCTAGAACGTGATCCACAGTGGATGGCGGACGAGCGCAGCACAGATCGCCGTCCAGGCTGCTTCGCTGCCGTTCGGTTCGTACACCTGAAACAAATCCATCAGGTCGAGCACGTCTGCGTCGGTTGCGGATTCGCCAAGCATGCGAAGATGCAGCCGCACCACGTTTCTACGAATGCGATCCCTTCCTTCGGCCGTCGAGCTCGAGTCCGAGAGAGAAGCTTCCACCAGGATGGGATTGCCGGCCTTTTGCACCGCCAACCTGCACCATGCTTGCGACATTGGCACGAGCTGCTGCGCGAAAACCGTCGAGGGCTCGGTGCTCATCTTCTTGCTCTTCAGCCAGCTTGGGCCTCCGAGCGCGATGTAATTGGTTTCGGCGTCCTGCGAGATCATCGGTACCCCGTCAGGGCTGCGAGCGGGATACAGCTCTGGCGGCGGATCGCGATAGCTGGCGGCGAAGACATCGTCGTCGGTCAGGCCGAGCTGTGCCTTGAGGCTGTTCACGATCTGCTCGGCATTTTTTCGGCGCATGAGGGGAACGTTTTGGGAGCCGATGGCCGGGGGCTGCTGCTGTGGCCGGGTGGTGAGTTGGGATCGGCCACCGCAGCCCACCTCTAGAACGAGAAGCGCCCAGAGTCGAACGGAGGAGAATCTCACCAACCCCTCCGGAAGATGTCCGCGGAAAGCAAGCTCTTGATGAAGGGCTTCACCTTCCGGCCGTTGGTTTGGAAATCTTGGGCGAGCTGCTGGATCAGCTCGGAATCCCTTCCAGGCTCCAGCTCATAGCCAACGACCCGCTGAAAAATGCGCCTCACCGCACAGCGATCGAACTCACCGGAATCCACCAGCAGCTTTCCAAAACCCAGAGGTCCGATGGTCCCATCCCCTGCCAAGCCAAACAGCGTGTTTGGGGACTGAAGAAAATCGATGAAGCGGGCATTGGGATTGAACTGGATCTCGGCCGCGGTGCTGGGCGTCAGGAAGGTGCCCGGCCTGAATGTGCTGAGCCATCGACTGAAGGGATCGGCGTAAGTGAGCTCGTCACTCCATCTTCCCGGTCCTACGCCACCGACGAACATTCTGCCGTTTATGTCGAAATCAACCCTCTTGAAGAAGATCGCAGCCGGGTCGATTTGCGTGTGACAGTATTGACATTGGCCGCCCGAGTACGGGTCTCCCTGAAACGGACTGAAAACGGCGTCGGCCGGTGGTGCGGTGAAGCTGCGGCAGGCGAATGTCTCCAGCCATCGCGCGGCTCGAACCCGTTCCCGCGCGAAGGAGGCCATGCTTCCGATGCTGGTGAGCACGCCCGCCGATGGAAATCCGGCCAGCTCGGACGCGTCCCGTCGTGGGTCGATGGCGTAGCTTCGCCGGCTGAGGAGGTTGGGGTACATCGATTCGAAGGGCACCTCGCGCCAGGCAGTGGAGTCGTTTATCTGCAAGAACCACCGTGACGTATCGAGCCCTCTATTCGCCGGATTCAGGCGGGCCAAGCGCAGGTACATCTGCTGGAGCTTGAGGTTCACCACGGTGTAATTGCCGATCACCAGATCGCTGAAAGGTTTGTCTTGAGTGACGATGTGCGCGAACAGACGCGCGGGTTCTTCCCAGGCGGCTCGGCGCTGGCTGTCGGCCGCGTTGTTGTCGCCATCGGTGGGACCGGATTGTGGCGATGGGTAAATCATCAGGTGGCAGTAGATGAGGTGCGGTCCGCAGGAGCAGTCCGGCGCCGGCGGATAGTTCCGCCACTGGAAATCCGGGACCTCTTGCAGGCGCGGGGCGCCGCCGCAGTCGACCCCTCCTGAGCCGGTGACGACGCCGGTTCCGGCCCGGCCAATCGTATTCACGGTTGTACCGACCGCGAACCACGGATCCTGCACGCGGTCCGTTCGCGCATTCTGGTCGTCGCAGATGGAGGGCGGCTCACCTAGCTCTGGGTTGTCGGGGAAAAAAATCCCAAGCCTCCCCTGGTGCAAGGTCCCCTGGGGGCAAGGCGTGATCTGCACCGTCTGGTTGGCGATCCACGAGTTCTCGGTCTTACCTGCGTCGTACGATCCCACTCGCAGGTACTCGTGCCCAAAATCGAGCATCTGTCCGTAGAACTGCGGCGAATTCAATGCGTCGTCTATCGCCCGCGCCAGCAAGCTCTCTCGGGTGCTCTCATTCGCGCTGAGCAGCGACTCATAGTCGGCAGGACGTGGCTCGCTGCCCAGAAGCGTCAAATGAATTCTTCGCAACAAGCGCGTCGCGGAAAGTCGATGGGGTTCGGCGGTCCCCTCGGCGCCGAGCGGCGCACGCGCCTCCTTACGCTCGGGCTGAGTCGCGGGCGTACACGAGGATGCGCAGAGTAGAGCGCAAAGCAAGAAGAGGTAGCGGCGCGCGGAAAGAAGACTCACTTCCGAGGCGCTGGGCAGACATGCCTCACCACATTCAATTGGTCCGCGAGCGCACGAAGAGCCGGTGGGACGCCAGGTGAGCGCTGAAATCCGTTTGATTTGTGGGCTGCGCAGTGTCGTTGTCTCTCTTTGCCGGACTTTGGATACAGCGGTAGCCAGCGCTACTCAGAGCAAGGCATGGACCACTGACAACGCGAGCCGAAAGTGATTGAGAGATCTCTGTCTCCGGACATTGCGGAGACGCGGTAAACCCTCTGCTTAGCGAGACTGTCTACACCCAATTGTTGGCAAGAGCACACAGACCTCTCGGCGGAGACCTACTTGCGCGGACTCTTTCGGCCGCGCTCTCACTCCCGCGCTGGTTTCAACAACACCAGGGAGCTTACGCTGTGGTGAGCTCGTGCGCCGCAGCATGGGCCGACTAAAACATCGAATTGTTATTGGCCGGCTTCTCGGGAACGACCTGCAGCACGTCCCAGTGCTCGACGATCTTGCCGCTGTCGTCGAGACGGAAAATGTCGATTCCTGCCCAGTCCTGATCGCCGGGCCACTCTTGATGACAGTGCAGAACCACGTAATTCCCCTCGGCGATCACGCGCTTGAAGTGGACGCGCTTTCCGGGGTGCTGCCTGGCCATTCGTTCAAAGTAGGCGATGAAGGCTTCCTTGCCGTCGGCTACGTGAGGATTGTGTTGGATGTATTCGTCTCCGCCATATTTGGCGATCGCCTCCGCAGGCCGGCATTGATTGAACATCAGGTCGTAGAAGGCCACCGCATTCTGCTTGTTGCGTTCAAGGCGATCGGTCATCCGGGGCTCCTTGCTGCCTGGGGTTCTCCCAGAGGTCGATACTACGGCTGCTTGGAGGACGCTCCGGTCCCGTCCTCAGCTGAGAGAGCTTGCCGAGCGCGTGAAGGAACGCAGGCCGGTACGGCCGCTGACTCGGAGATCAGCGTCGCAAACCTGGAGGGGTTGCTGTCTACGTAGAAGCGCTCGCGCGGGTAGCCGGTCGTGGCCAGCGACCAGGCGTAAGGATACGAAAGGTAGTATTCGCTGTTGGGGCGCAAATCCAGGTTGAGCGGAGCGTCCTTTACATTCGCAGCGATTGTCGCTCGGTCGGCCTCGATGATTTTCGTGAAATCGCTGGAGGGGACCGGAAGTTGGGATGCATCGAACCGCAGCGGAGCGTGGCTGGCCAGGTATCCGGATTGATCGACCCTGACCACGTGCTCGAACACGTCGATCAAGGTCCGGGGCGTGGAGAACAAATCTACGCTGCGAACGACCAGGAGTCCGCCCGGGGTCAGGTGCGCGGCTGCCAGCTCGAAGAATTCCTTCGAGAAGAGGTTTCCGTAATAGGCATGAGCGGGATGGAGGGGAAACATCATGATGATGTCGAAGCGCTCGGCGGGATTCGCGGCCAGCCATCGACGACCGTCATCATTGATCGATTTGAATTTTGGGGAGCTGATCACCCTTTGCCCCCGCGCGGTGTGAGCGAGGACGTTGGACAGCGCGGCATTGAGCTCGACGACAACCAACTCCGATACACCGGAGGCGCCTACGGCCGTGCTGCACATCACCGCATCGCCGAGCCCGATGGACAGGATTCGATGGGGTTGCGGCACGCGCGCGAGAGCCAGCAGAACGGGAAGGTCATTTGTGGCGTGTGGGTCGTCCCCCAGCCCGTGCGTGGCGCCGTCGATGTGCAGGCGGGAGACGCCCACCACGCGCGCTTCTTGTTCGAACGCCAGAATGCGCTCTTGTTTGCGCAGCGCCACGACTCCGGTTCTGTCTTCTTGAGCGATGAACTCGACGCTCGGAAAGTCGGCGAAGTGGATCGCGCGGATCACCCGGCCGCGACCGGGGAACGCGACGAGCGCAACAGCCATCAGTGCTCCAGCCGCTGCGATCTCGACGCGAAAGCGCCGGCTTGGTTCGCCAGCGGGAGCCTGTCGCTTCGTCCAGGTGGCCACGACACCAGCGACCGCGCCGAGAAGCAGCAGGATCAGCAGAGTTCGCTCGCTGCCGAGGTACTCGAGGAATACGAAGCCCACCACGAGGCTGCCTGCGGTGGAGCCGACGATGTTTGCGAAATAAACGCGCCCGATGGACGCTCCCGCGACGGCGGCCGACTGCATTGCCGCGCGCATCAGTTGAGGGAAGCCATACCCCATCAGGAAGGTGGGCAGGCCCAACATGGCAATCGCCCAAACAGGAGTGTCCAGCAACGAGTACAGAGCAAACATGCTGCGTTCCCCAGCCGCGAACTCAGGCGACGGATGAAGGCTGGTGAAGAACGACGCCGCAATCAAGTGTTTCAGGCCGGGCAAGCTGCTGAAGCGGCCGAGTACGGTGAAGAAGAGGAAAACGTACCAGCTCATCGCCAGCTGAGCCCCTCCGAACCGCCGGAGCGGAAACGGCTGATCAATCGAACGGCGCGCGACCAGTGAGCCCAAAGCGATGCCGATCAAAAATACGACCAGGATCGTGCCAAATACGTACACCGTCCCATGTAGCAAGACGGTGAGAACACGGTACCAAACCATCTCGTATCCGAGTGCTACGAATCCCGAGACGAGAGACAGCGTGGTGACCAAGACCAGCGGTGCCGCGGAAGATTGGAGCGTCGGCGAACGGGTGCTGGCGGACGTGCCGGAGGGCCGGGTGACGCTGGCCGAGTCATAGGCCCCGCGCGAGAGCCAGCCTACTACCACAGCCAGACTCAGGTTGAGCCCGGCGGCGACGTAGACCGTGGTCTGCAGTCCGAATTTTCCGATCAGGAAGTAAGACGCCACCCAAGCGCCCGCCGCCGCCCCGAGCGTGTTCAATCCATACAGCCGGGCGATTGGACGTCCCAGCGCGATGTCCGAAACGAGAATCCGGCTCATCACCGGCAGCGTCATTCCCATCAGTACGGTTGGGACAATCAACAACGCGAAGCTCGCCCACGCTACGGTCGCCAGTGGACGCCCAGCGAGCTGGTGACCGACGGCGGTGAAGACGCTGAGGCTCACGGCACCGAAGAGTCCAAGTGACGCCTCGATGACGGCATAGAGACGCGCCAGGTGTTTCGTCCGATCGGCGAGCGTACCGCCCACGAGTGAGCCCAGACCGAGCCCGGCCATGAACGCGGCCACGGTGACCGCCGTCGAGTAGATGTCCACGCCGAAGTGGAGACTGAGTACGCGTTGCCAAGTCACCTGGTAGAGCAGCGCCGGGGCGCCCGCGACGAAGAAGACGACATAAAATGCGGATAAGGGAGCGCGAGCTCGCATGCGGATACTTTCTGCGCAGGCCCTTGCGTCCAAGCCCCGCCGGCGCGCGCAGTGTACCCAGGCGACGGAGCGATACAACCCCCCTCCGGCCCCAGTCGTGGATCAGCTAGGAAGCCTTGGCCTGGGAGGTCCCGTCCGCGGTGCGCTCGAGGATCGCAATGAGGCTTAGCGAGGGCAGGGGTAGAATGCGATCCAGGGCTCGAAGGAGCGGCGTCAGCAGATTGAGAGCGAAAATCTGGCCGAGGCCGAACGATCTTCGGCGCAGGATCTTTCCGTTCATTAACCAGGCCGCGGTGCCCACTCTGTTGAATTCGAGCAGCTCGGCGACGCGAAACCCGCAGCTCGCGGCGAGAGACCGCAGCGCCTGCTTGGTGTAGCGCCGCCGGTGGCCGAGGACCTCGTCCAGCGTGCCGTGATTCCACGGGCCCTGGGGCACGAGAACGATCGCCTTTCCGCCAGGCACGAGAGCGCTGCGCAGGTGCTGCAAGGCAGCCCGGTCATCGTCCACGTGCTCGATCACGTTCAGGCAGATCACCGTGTCGTAGGCCCATCCGCCAGCGGAAAGGACGAGAGATTGGTCACGTCGCAGTAACTGGCGGACAGGTACGGTCGGTCGACGCGAAGATTCTGAAGCGTCTGCAAATAGAGCGGGTTGATATCGCTTGCCACGTACTTCGGGCGGGGAATCAGCCTCGTGGTCAGGTTGCCCAGGCCGCTGCCGATCTCGAGGACCCGCTCCCCGCAATAGGGCTGGATCACATCTGCCATCCACGCGTTGAAGCAGGGCGCCCGCGAAAGCCGCGCGAGGATTTGGCTGCCGTACGCGTCCTGGACAAAGATTGAGTCGCTCAGCCCGAAGCGCGCGATCGCCCAAAGCGCGGCGAAACCGTCCCGCCAGTTGATCTTCTTCCCCTCGAAGTAGGAGCGACCTGAATAGCTGATCGGAATTTCGAAGACGCGGGCCTGGCGCTTCGCCAGCTTGATGGTCAGCTCCGGTTCGATCCGGAAGTCATTGCTCTCCAGGGGGATCGATCGCAGCAGATCGGTGCGCACCGCCTTGTAGCAGGTCTCCATGTCCGTCAGGTTGAGGTTCGTCACCACGTTGCACAGGAAGGTGAGGAGCTTGTTCCCCAGCTGGTGCCGGAAGAAGAGCGCTCGCCGGACTTCGCCATCCGCGAAGCGCGATCCAAACACGGCGTCGGCTCCATGCTCGAGGAAGACGCGGACGACCCGGTGGAAATCGCGAGGGTGGTATTCGAGGTCGGCGTCGTGGATGACCGAGATCTCGCAGGTCGCCTGAGCGAGCGCGGTCTGGATCGCTCGCCCCTTGCCGAGGTTTCGGTCGTGGTGGATGAACTTCCAGCTGAACCGCGCGCCGTCCGGATTGGCTTCGCGGAAACGCTTCAGGACGACCGGTGTCTCGTCGGTGGAGCAGTCGTCTACCACGATCACCTCGATGCGTTCGAGCGCTGGGGGCTCTCCTCCAGCACCTTCAGCCGCTCGAGAGAAGAGGCGACCAGGAACTGCTCGTTGTAGACGGGAACGAAGACCGAGAGCGAAGTGATCGAAGATGGACCAGGCGACATAGCGGGCCTGAGTTAATCGCTTCCGCGCAAAAAGTCGATAGCTACCCCGCTCGAAACGGAGGTACGAGCGGAGAGAGGGATCAGGAAGAGGCGGCGAGCGTCATTCCGGCGTCTGCTCTTCTCACCTCCGAATGCTCGTCCGCTCGAGTGAGCGCTCATCGGTTCTGGAAGGTTATGGAGGTGAGGCCATGAAATCCGCAGCGGTTACGTCTTTATTTTTACCCGCCTTGATTGCCTTCGTTGCAGCTATTCCTGGTCCATCGTGGAAAATACCTGCGCCGCGATATTGGACGGACGAGTTTCGCCGGCCTCCAATGCACGATGCCGACGTGCTGAGCAGAAATATTTTTCCAATGGCTGAGCTCATCTCTCATTTCTTCTTGGGGGGCAGCTTCTTGGCCTTGGATTTCGCTTCCTGCTGTCGCTGTTTCTCGAGGTACGCCTCCTTGTGGTAACACGTGCGGCAGATACCCGGAGACACCTTGCAGGGTTTGTCGCATTGCGGGTACTTCGGAGCGGCAGTCAAGAGCGTCCAAATGAGTAGCAGCATCAGTTCCTCGATTAATAACAACAGACGTCCACGACATCCCCATTGCCGACATTGCTAGTCACGGCGCTCGCCGTTACCGTGCCGGTCACCCATCCTCGGTAACCAGTTCCTGAGCCGGCGGCGACGGTGGCGATACACGGGCGCGCAATGCTCGTGTTGTTCGAGCAGGTGCAGATATTCTGCGAGTCGAAGGTACTGAAAACAGCCGTGGCTGGCGTGCTCATCGTGGCGCCACTCAAAGTCAGGCGGTAACAACCCTTGCGGTGCTCGGTGGACACCACCACGTTTGTCAAATTGGCTGGGCTGTTGCTCCAATGGACTTCGCCCGGCAACGCCGTCTCGCGGTTGACGTCAGTCCCGTGGCCAAACGGGTAGAGGTTGCGCGTGTACTGGGCACCGCTGCCGTACACCTGGCCGTAGCTTTCAATAATGTGCACATTCACCCAGTTGGAGGAAGAGACCGTCTGCGTGTCTAGAGAATATGCCCCGAAGACGCCTCCGAAGTAGGTGTCGAAATGGCTTTTGTCTATGGTTAAGTCAACGTTGCTCTGGTTGTTTTTGCTCAAATTGTTGGTGATGTATTGAATGGCGTAGGGCGACTCAATGAAAGTCAGAGTCGTTCCGCCGCATGGGGCGGCGGAGCCGGACTCGGCGTAGCTGAAGGTGGTGGCAGTGCTGCCGGATATTTTTTTCAGTCCGTTGGGACATACAGTATCCTCTGTGGCGCTTACTTTGTAGACGTAGACACCGCCGCCGCCGAAGGACTTGCTGCTGTCAGAGAAACAATTGTTGATGCGACAGTCTAAATTGCCTCCTGGTCCACCCCCGGAAATGGGTATGCTGGAGGGGCACTGACTGCCGCTGCTACAAGTGCAGGTGACAATACTGAGTCCGTTGCGGCTGCACTGCGCAGCCGGCACCACGTGCCGTACGGGAGTGCCGGCGCCGCCGGCCATCGTCCAGTCGCTGTTGCGGATGTTAACGTTGAGTAGCGCATCGAAAGTCCGGCTGTTGATGTTCATGATGCGCATCGCGGCTTGGTTTGGCTGATTCGCATTAAATAGGCCGTGGTACTGCTCGATGATGGTATCAGAGAGGATGAAACCGCCAATGCTGCTGTCATCCACGAAGAATGAAACATCTGACGCCTCTTGCCAAAAGTTTCGCACCGTAAAATTGGCGATACCTTCGAGGCGAAAGACGTTCGAGGCGCCGCCCAGGGAGTCATGCACTAAAATGCCCGAGCTGGCAAAAGCGGCGCCTGCAGTGTTGACGAAATTAAATCCGTTGATGAGCGTCAGCGCATACTGAAAGGGGCCGCTGGTCGGATTTTGAGTCTGCATCGCAATCCGCTCGAAGGTGACGGAGGTGTTGCAGGCGTCGCAGAGAATACCGTTCTGCATGTTATGCTGTCCCGTAGCGTCCGTGAAAATTGCCACGTCATGCACGTAAAACTCCGAGCCGCACCGGATTTCCAGCGCGCTCTGCATGTTGTTGGTGGTGCCTTGCTGAATGGTGAAGTTGCCCAGTGTGAAAACAAAGATGAAGCCGCCGGTGGTATCGTTGCATGGCTGCGGTGTGCAGGACGAGGGCGAGGTGCAGGTAGTGGCACTTATCATGCGCAGCGCGCTGCCCGTACCGGTATACAGAAAAGTCGAGTTCCCCAGCGCGCCGTCTCGACCGTAGGCGCCGCGCATCGTTACCCCTGTCGACGGAGCAGGGGCCACTCCTAAGTTGTTCAAGAGGAGCGATGTCGTAGAGAGGTTGATGGTGCCGGCCGGCAAGCGCAGCTCGAACCCGTTTGCGATGGCGGTATTCACGGCCTTTTGCATACACGGCGCATCAGCCGCGATACCGTCAGCAATGACACCACAATCCTTGGCATCCAGCACGCCGGTGTTAACTGCCGAAGAGGGGAGGATCGTATCACAGGTGTTATTGCACGTTTGAGCCTGAGCAATGGCGCCGCCTAGTATTAAAATCAAACTGACCAGTCGCTTCATTTGTTAACCTCGCGGTGAGGTAATTGACCAGGTCCTGGATAAGAAAGCGCCGCCAAGCTCCGGCGTGTCATGATTGATTCTGACGAAAAAGAATACTTATGACTCACCTTTGTTCTCGTCCGGCGAACCAGGATGCTCCGGTTTAACCAGCGGCCCGGACAGCTGCGTTAGGCTTTGACGGGTCCACTGCATAGTCGTTCCTATGGGGGTATCGAGTTTGATAAGGACCTACTACCGGTTCCGTGAGCTGACGCATTGTGGGCGGCATCATCAGAGGAGCAGCCTCGAGGATCCGGCGGAAGAGAAGCCAGCGGGTCGCGGAGTTACGGCGGTTGAAACCGAAGACGAATTCATCAAGGTACGCCCGCCGGTGCTTAGGGCTGAGGGAGGCGTGGAAAGTGCCGAGGAGCACCCGCTTGAGCAGAGAGAAGACACGGTGGATGTCGGGGAAAATCTTCGAGGCCTGTTTCGGTGAGCTCCGTAGTCACATGAAAATCTCACGCGCCTCTGACACCACTAATTGTGGGTTCCTGATCAAACCTGATACCCCTAACCTTCCTAAAGTAAACGTGTCGAAGCCACTACGTCGTACAAGTCAGTCCGAATATTGATTGCGAAGCGAGTAGCAGTGGTCAACAAGGCTAACGCCACCGCGCCAAATCGCTTGAGGTTCGCTTGCCTCCCACCCACGTCGCTCCGTTCGGTCCAGGAAGGTGGCCACGACGTCGCACTTGTTCCCAACTATTTGCGAGGGCCCTACGTACCTATTGAACAATAGAGATGGCGAATAGCAAGTTTTCTACCATTCGTAAGATTACGACCCAATCAGTGCAAACGCACCGCCGCCGCGACGGCCCCATCCACGGCCGTCCGCTTGGCTTTCCGCTCGTGCCCTCGTGAATTTCACCAGTTTCTCGCCTGTTCTTTCAGGCCGTCGCTGGCAGCTTATTCGCGTCTGTGCCGAGCTTGTTCCACGGCTGGTGGTCCTGTAGAAGAGCGCTCGCCGAACTTCGCCGCCCGCGAAGCTCGATCCGAACACGGCATCGGCTCCATGTTCGACAAACACGCGGAGGACGCGATGAAGATCGCGAGGGTGGTATTCGAGGTCGGCGTCGTGGATGACCGAGATCTCGGCAGGTCGCCTGGGCGAGCGCAGTCTGGATCGCTCGCCCCTTGCCGAGGTTCCGGTCATGGCGGATGAACTTCCAGACGAACCGCGCGCGGTCCGGATTGGCTTCGCGGAAACGCTTCAGGACGACCGGTGTCTCGTCGGTGAAGCAGTCGTCCACCACGATCACCTCGATGCGTTCGAGCTGGGGACTCTCCTCCAACACCTTCAGCCGCTCGAGAGAGGAGGCGACCAGGAACTGCTCGTTGTAGACGGGAACGAAGACCGAGAGCGAGGTGATCGAAGATGGAGCAGGCGACGTAGCGGGCCTGAGTTAATCGCTTCCGCCGAAAAAGTCGATAGCGACCCTACCCAAACCTGTTTTCCGCCGCGTCACTTAGCGTCAGCACATTGAAAGCTTGGTGATGACAATCAAGTTCTGAGATCCCAAACCTGAGGCGATACCGGTGCTGATGATCGGATTGTAGGGAGGGCTTTCAACGACGGTCACCAGGGTCTGCACGATCGCCACCACCAGAAAGCCGACGGCCAAGAGCCAAGCCTTTCGCGGTGAAGCTTGTTTCACCAAGGCAACGCCAGCAGCAGCCGCGATGGCGATGAGAGGGGGCACCATCGCATATGCGAGACGAGCTACGATCAGACCCACTGCGGCATAGAACAGGGCGATCAGAGCGCTCACGAACAACCCAGCGCCGATGACCTGTAGCGCGGGTCGAAGCTGTGCGCGCGTTCCGCCGAACAGGGCAACAGCGAGCACCGCCGCGAACATCACGGCTGCCGCAATTGCCTGCGGGGGGCGAGCTTGATCAGCAGCAGCGACTTGTATGCCAGGCGGGTGGCGAGCACCGTGGCGCCCTGCGCCCACGCGTCCCGCATCCAAACGACCTGCTTGTACCCGCCGAGTTCTTCGCTCTGCTTGTACCCGCCGAGTTCTTCGCTATAGAAGCCTCCGGTTTTGAGTCGCACGAAAAGAAACCAGGCGGCGTACGGCAGGATGCTCAGGCCCACGACGATGGCGAGATTGACCAAGCGGATGCGCGTCTCTTGCCACGGAAGCCGCAGGCTGCGCACCAGCGCGGGAAACGCGAGGCACGGTACGAGCACCGCGAACAATGGGTAGGCGGTGAACCCGAAACCAGTCACTGCCCCATCGCCACTGCGTAGCGGCGATCGCGCAATCTATCAGACCACGCCTGGATAACAGCGTGAACGCCGAGGATCGGGACCAGTATGTTGAATAGCTGCGTATGCGGCGACCAAACGCAGAACACCACGTCATTTGCGAGCAACAGTACGCCGGCCGCGACCAGGATTAGTGACTCAACCGAGTTGGCCCCAGGCCTGCAGATCTTCATCAGGCAGCCGAACGCGGCTACCAGCAACAAGATGTTGAGCAAGACATAGGCCACGAATGCTGGCGGCCAACTTGCGAGGGCATTCGATACCTTGCCGCGATCCAAACCGACGCCGCCCACTTGGACGCCCAGACCGGTCGCCAGACCTCTCAATGGTGATAGCGGCAGCGTCACTAAAGCGGCTGCGAAGATAAAGCCGGGCCGTGACTGGCGCGTGTTGTCCGGCTCGAGCACGGCAGCTGGATTGGTCGCCAGCCGCATGAACTCGGAAAAATCGCAATACCAATACAGTGACAAACCGAAGGGGCCCGGCAGGCGCACATTAACGACGCACCTAGCAAGCTGCTCATCGTCCGGTACGCGTGGACCGACCAGGAACGCGGCAAAAATCGCAAACAGGGCGACAAGGAACCAAAACCACGGGTTGCGCCTCAGCTCCATCGTCCCGAACACCTACATCAGCGCTTAGGAAAAGAAAAGCGCGAGCCGCCGTTCCCATTTCCCGTGTTTGTTTCGCGATCGGAACAGTCCAAAGCAGTCGATCGCACTGCAGCGAGCTCATCGGTTCCTTGCTGTCTCGCCAGGCGAGGGAAATGGCTCCTGTAAGTCTTTTGAAGCCCCTTTTTGGACTTGAGTGACCTGAAGTCTTGGGGCAGAAACTCGCAAACGGGTCAGAGATGAAGCTTGGGCGGAGGAAAAGTGAACCATGAAAATCCGTGATTCTCGACGGGCCTACCTGGCAGCTCTGGTTGCGTGCTGGATTCTTTCTCGTTGTCTTTACCTTTTTGTGCTCGGCGTTCGCTTTGATAGCAGCCCGTTGGGAACGTATCAGCAATACATCGATCCGGTGCTGCTCAAGACCGCACTTTGGCAAAGCCTTTTCTACCTGAACCAACAGCCCCCACTTTTCAATCTCTTCCTCGGCAGTATGCTGCAATTATTCGGGAGCAACGTTAACTGGGCGTTTCAGGCGGTCTACTATGGCTTCGGGCTTGGCTTGGCGATTGTTCTCTTTCGTCTGTTGCTGCGTTTGGGAGTTTTTCCAGCTCTTGCATTTTTAGCGACCACGTTGTTCTGCGCAAGTCCGATTACGCTTCTCTACGAGAACTGGCTGTTTTACACGTATCCGCTTACATTTTTGCTGGTTCTTTCGGCGCTACTTCTGCATCGCTATCTGGTTAGTGAGCGCATGGTAGATGCTGCCGTCCTCTTTTCAACTATGGCAGTGATTGTTCTGACTCGCGCCGTTTTTCATTGGGCGTGGCTGGCTTTGGTCTTTTTTGCGCTCTGGTTGTTCTATCCGCGAACGCGCCGACAACTCGTGCTCGCAGCTGCGCTCCCGTGCTTGGTTGTGGGCGGCCTTTACTTCAAGAACTATTTGGTCTTTGGAACCATGTCTCCGGGGGAGTTTTACCAGAAGACGAACTTCGGAATGATGGTCTTTTTCAACTTGCCTGACTCGGCCAAGCAGGAATTGATCTCCGCGGGAAAAATAACCGAGTTGGCCAATTCGAACCCCTACCTCTGGCTAGACGTGTCTCAGTATCGTGCCCTTCTTCCGCCAATCAAGAAGTGGGGTATTCCAGTCTTGGATCAGGAGCTCAAATCGACCGGTTTTATGAATTTGCAGTCACAAGCAATGACCGAGCTGGCGCAGGTCTACTATCGAGACGCGAAGGTTGCGGCGGGACAGTACCCTGGGGCTTATCCGCGCGCGGTGCTTGATAATCTAAAGCACTATTGGCTCCCGGCGGACCAAACATGGCCCTTCTATGGCGGAGAAAGACCTTACGAGCTGCCGCCTTCGCGCAATCTGGGTGACTCGCAGGCGCTCCCGAGCTTCGAGGCGAACGCTGAGAGACTGCGCAAACTCCTGCACGCTTGGGATTTCTTATTCGCTGGGCAGCTTCCGCTCGGGGGCTTCGTGGGCAAAGTGCCGTGGCTCAATTTGGTCATATTTCCACTCTGTTTCGTTTTCGGGTGCCGCTTTGTTACGTCGTGGTGGTACGGCCGCAAGACCATTTCCGATCGCTCGGAAAACGCAAATGCTGGGGTCATCCTTTTCATGCTCTACAACATCACCTATCTCGCGGCGGTGACGATCCTGTTTGCGCAGATGGACCACCCGCGCTATCGGTTCAAGATCTCCCCATTCTATGCAACGCTGTTCGGCCTGATCCTTGCTTCAAAAGCACGCTGGGCGGTGAACTGGCTTGCGTCTTTAAAGGCTCGGAAATTGACGGGGCGGAAAGCCGAATCTTCCGATCAAGAAGTAGGATGCGAACAGCGCGGCAGCCCCCAGTGTATTCAATCCATACAGTCTGGCGATCGGGCCCCCAAGCGCGATCTCTGAAACGAGGATCCGGCTCATCACGGGCAACGTCATTCCCATCAGCATGGTTGGGATGACCAGCAGCGCGAAGCTCGCCCATGCCACGGTCGAGAGCGGACGCCCGGCCAGGTGCTGACCGACGGCGGTGAAGATGCTGAGGCTCAGCGCACCGAACACCCCGAGCGACGCCTCGATTGCGGCATAGAGCCGCGCCAGGTGCGTCGTGCGGTCGGCGAGGATGCCGCTCAGCAAAGACCCCAGCCCGAGCCCGGCCATGAACGCGCCCACGGTCACTGCAGTCGAGTAGACGTCCACCCCGAAGTAGAGGCTGAGAACCCGCTGCCAGATCATCTGGTAGAGCAGTGCTGGAGCCCGGCGACGAAGAAGACGAGGTATAAAGTTGACGTCGGAGCACGAGCTCGCATGTAAATGCTTTCTGCGCAAGCTCTAGGATCTGGTTAGGTTGTCCTCCGCGCGATCCAGAGGCAGGCATATCCCCATTCCCGGACTACTGGCGCGTAATCCATCACCACTGCGAGAGGCTTCATCACCGGTTGAGGTATCTTCCAGCCGGCGAACTCGATCATCGTGGTGAGCGACCCGAAGGGGCGAACTTGCAGCACCCCGAACCCGAGCCGCTCCAGCAGCAGCTTTATCCCGTCCGGCGCGAACGCGTACTGGTAAAACTCGCCGTTCGGTTCACCTTGAAAGGAGAACCGCGCCGATCGAGCTTGGAGCCATCGGTTGAAGCACGGCGTGCCGATGAAGGCGACGCCTCCCGGCCGTAGCACTCGCCGCATCTCCGCAAAAACATGGGTGGGCCCCTCTTCAAAGTGTTCACAGACTCCGGGCGAGTAGACGGCGTCGAACGCGCAGTCTTCGAACGCGAGCTTGCGCACGTCGCCGACATGCCATGGAATGCGAGGAAATAGCTCGCGGAGCCGTTGGATGGTCTTCTCGGACCAATCGAGCCCCTCGGCACGGTAACCCAACGAGTGCGTCGCGACGGTGAAGTGCCCCAGCCCGCATCCCGCCTCGAGAACGCGGGCCCCCCGCTTGATCAGTCTACGAAATGTTCCCCGAAGCTGGAGTGGCAAGTGCCCACGCAGCTCGCGGTCGTAAGGCTGGTTTGCCAGTTTCGTCCACGCCTCGGTCCAGTAATCCGCGTCGGCAGCTCGCCCGTAGTACTTCAGCCGCTGGCCCGTCTCGGGATCGCCCTCGACGACCATCACATAGTTAGCGGGGAGTAGGTCCCGCACGGTGCTCTTCATCTCTGCCAATTGTCTCCTTGTAGCTCATCTGCTTGAGGGGAGGCGGAACATAATGAAGTCAAACCGTTCACAGCAAATGCGGGCGACCCGGCGCGGAACTGAGGACAAGAAAAGGGCGCAGCGAAGAGCCAGTCCCACCATTAGCTCGGCGGAAATCCTCCGTTCTGCGATCTCGCAGCCCGGCGTACCACGTTCAGGTCCGCCTCGCAGCGACGCAGCATTCCTGCAATCCGGTTGTAAATCTCACTGAATCTCTCGAGGTTGCTACCCCATGGATCCGGGATATTCAGTGGCCCATCCGCATCCAAGGCGCCCAGGAAGTGGACTCGTCGCCGCGCGCTGGGGAAGGCCTTCAATAGATCGGAGAGGTTCGCTCTGTCGAAGACGAAGATGGCATCCGCTTGAGCGACGTCTTGGGCCGTGAGCACCCTTGAGCGATGTCCGGACAGGTCCACACCGAATTCAGATGCTGCCCGCACCGCATTCTCCGGACTGGCGCGCCCCTCTTTCGGGAAGAACCCGGCCGAGGACACGTTGCGTTTGCCTAACGCGGAGCGAGCGACCTGCTCCGCAAAGGGGCTCCTGCAAATATTCCCATAGCAGATGAAAAGCACACGGCGCGCCGATGCCAGCGCGGATCGTGCCCGCCACCGCGCCCACCAGCGAACCCCTGGAAGCGAGATCGAGCGGGCTTTCATTTGCAGGAGCACGGCCCTCCACATTGAGCGTATTCCCTGCCAGAGGTCTGCAAATCCTGGTCTGAGATCGTCGATTACGAACGTGTCGATTCGCTCCCTGAGGAGAATGATGCTCTTGATCTCGCGCACCAGGTCACTGAGGGGGACCCTGTTCAGCGTGGCATCGCGCCGATTCGCTCTGAGGTTCCAGTAGAACCAATGGATATCCTGAACCAGATTTCGGCACTGCAGCCCGGTGATGAAACCGGACGGAAAGGTCTCCTGGCCAAGCACCAGCAGCTGGTACAGGTACCATGGGAAGTCCGCACCGGACGCCAGCGCCAGCGGGAGCGAGCCCCAGAATCGCCCGTTTATCTCCATGAAGACCCATCGGCCGGAACGGGGATCAACCTTAAACTCGAACATTCCCACGCCGGTGTAGCAGAGCGCCTCAGTCAGCTTGCGCGTGGCGTCCAGCAGCCGGAGATCGACCGGCACGCCTCGGCGGTAGGAACTGGCGCCCCCCTGCATAGGTTCGTGCAGCCTGAGATGCTGGAACGCGGTGAGAACCTTACCGGCTTTGGCCAGGATCTCGACGCCCACACCTCGACCGCTGAAGTTTTGTTGCAATAGCACGCTGCCGCGCGGGAGCATTTCCTCGAGAGCAAATCTCGCTTCTTGCCGCGAGTAGGCCTTCCGCACAGCTTCACGGTGGACCGTGTCCTCGGCGCTGAACGAGCTCAGCGGCTTGAGGAATACGGGCATCGGGAGGCCGTCGAGAAGCGCCTCTGCCTGCGGAAAATTTGTCGCCAGCCCACCCGGTGGTACCGGAATCCCCAATGAGGCGGCCAGCTCAGTGGACTGGGATTTGCTGGACGTGATCTCGAATGCCCGATCGTCCAGCAGATAAATTCGCCCCACCTTTTCCAGCTCGCGGCGGTTCGTTTGCAAGGGGATGATGCGCGGCTCCTCGCAAGGAATGACCAGGTCAAATGCTTCGTGCTCCAGCAGGTCTCGAAGTGCGCGCTTCCAGTCATCCGAATGGGTTGAGTACGGAGGGATCTGGTGAGCCATCGCCACATATCGGGAGCGGATTGCTGGCGCGTCTGCGTCGTACCAGCCGACGTGGACTGAGAGCCCGCGGCGACCAAGGGAACGGATGACACTGAGGAAGCTGGACGTATAGTTTCCCAGGACGAGGACTTTGCCCGAGGGAGGCATCACGAACCGCGCAGCAATGGCCGGCTTCTCGCCAAGCTGGAGAAGAGCCGATAACCGTCGACCACGGTGGTCTTGCCTGCGCAGTTGACCGTATGAAATGCCATGCCGAATGGGGACAAAGGCGAGGGCTCCACCTCGCGGACGAACCTCTCCTCGAACTTCGTTTCATCGATCGCCAGGATTTCCTGGAAGACCACAGATCCGCCGTACCATCGCATGCAGTTTTGCGCCGGTCGGATGATCCTTTCACCATCCCGAAAGACCCTTCCGGCCATGCGCGATCCTAAAAGGCCGAGCTTCACCGGGTTGCTCGGGTGCGGCTCGAAGTGGCCGAACAGAGTTGGGGAGCGGAACAAATGCAGATTATTCTGATAATTGTCGTGGTCGCCCAGCGTTGTAAACAGCCACCAGCTGCCCCGATCCTCGAATAGCGCATTATCCACGCCGGCAAACCCGTCGATGAGCACGGTCTTCTGGCGCCATTGGGCCGGAAACGAGATCGCCTCGTACAGCACTACCTGCCGGCTCTGAGATTGTTCGGGGACCATGTAGAGCCGGCCATCGTGTTGAAAGACGAAAGGAAAAGACATGTGGAAATCGGTCTCCAGCACGGGCCGCGGGTCTGAGAATCTTCCGTCCGCCGCCAGCTCGATCACCGAAATGACACCTTTGCCTTTCTGGTACGCGTAGTCTTCGACGAAAATGAACTTGCGTCCGTAGTGCTCGATCAAGAAGGGATCGGCAAAAAACCGCGACGGGTCTGGTGTGAGCCACAGGACCCGAGTCAGGTCTGCCGTGCTTAAGGAGAGCGGCGGAACGTTCGAAATCCCGATCGACCACTGCACCTTGCGGCAAAAATATTTCAGCTCCTCGGTCGTCAAGTCCAGCAGCCCGCGCGCCGCGCATCGAAGAACCTGTCCGGCGCTAGGTGTGAGGACTTCCTGCTCCACTCCGTCCGTGGAACGGGTCAAGCTCTCCAATCCGCTCGACGGATTGCGCGCGAGCCCTTGGGCCGCGTACCGCAACAATGTAATCGCCGATTCGAGAGCCCAGCTCTTCGTCAAAGCAAGATTGGTCCTCGTTGCGATCTGCGTTTCCCCGAGACGATGCTTGCGTCCGTCAGGGCTCGCCGCGCACAGGTAGATGCTCGTAACCGGCTCCGAATGGTAGACCTCCCAGAATCCGACGTAAGGGTGATTGTGGACTGGAGCGCCGCGCGAGACGAACTCCCATACGCCGTAACGCGCAGCCGCAAGGATGGGCCCTTTCGCAGAAGGCCATGTCAGATTCAGTAGAATGTCGAGCCCGAGCGATCGGATCCTCGCGATTTGCTCCGGCGTAAGGTTGCCCGTTTCCGGGACGGGCTCAAACTCGACCAGCTCCGCCTGAGAAAGCTTGCTCCGAACGTTTTCTCGCTTGGCTCGATCACGATAGTACGGCTTGAGCTCCGCTAGCAGCGTACATGCCCGAAGCAGGCCAGGCCCGACGACGTCGGACGGAAACATTAGGACGGCGCGAAGCTCGAGGTTCGGATCGCTACGAACATCCTCGATCAGCCTGGCCACCCAGAACGGCACCTCGGGGGAGCCAATTGCGATTCCGAGAGTTAAGCGGTGACCCATCGGAGCGCCTCGGCGTTGTCGAACACGTCATGCGGACTGCGCGCCGAAATGCTGTCGAGCTGCCGCGTGCACACGATGCATGCGGCGACCAACAGCGCCCCGAACGACGCGTACGAGCTTGGCATGTCGAGGACACTTACCACATCCCATTCTCAATGAGCCGGATAACCAGACATCATCGTGCAAACCAGTGGTGGACGACGAGCCAAGAGAACGCTACGGCATTGCGCCCGGGGGCTTCAGCTACGCCGTGGATCGCTCCTTGCGGACATCAACTCTCTAGGCTACTCAACGGCCGAGACGGTCCCTCAATTAGGAGCTACTTTCAATGCGATACTTCGCCCTTTCTTGCCTGCTGCCGTCACTGGCGTTCGCTGAGCACCCAGGGTGGCGCGAGCCGCCTCCGCTCAAGGTTCCTCTGCCGCGACACTGGATGGACGAATGGCGCGTGAGGCAAACGCCGGACGCCGTCTACTTAGGTCGAAGCATTCCCTCTCTAACGCCCCTGCTGAACGGCCAAACGCCTACCGCGAACACGCCTTTTCTCGAGGGGAAGAGTTTTGTCAAATGCGACGGCACCAACGAAGCGGCCGCCTTGCAGCGCGCCATCAGTACAGCCATCAAAAGCGGGCAGATGCTGCTGCTGCCCGCTGGAACAATCCACGTCAGCTCTCCAATTGTTCTCAACGAAGGCTACAGCTCCGTGCATATGGTAGGAACCAGGGGCCAGTCCGGAGGCACCGCCGCCGCCACGAATATCCAGTGCAATATGCCGGGAGGAGTCGGCACGTCCTGTCTGAAAACCAATGGCGCCAATTACGTGGGCACCTTGCGCAACATTAACGTGACCGTAGGGCCACAAGGCGACGGCTCGGCGATTCAAAGCGTGGAGAGCGGGATCGAGTTGACCGGAAGCTCCGAATGGCACTTAACCGATGTCAGCGTTGCCCGACACGCGGACACAGTGCATACATTCATCAATGGAGTGAAAATCAAAGACACCAATGGAATTATTTGGTTCGACCATGCGGATTTCGGCGCGATCAACGGCATCTACATCACCAGCAGCGCCGGACAATACGGAAACGCCTATTTTTGGATACGCGGTAGCTCCAGCGGCTTCGGCTCAACCTTTCTGCGGGTAGACGGGTTTGCGATGGGCATTTTTGTGAGCGACTCCTTCCTAGAAGGATTCGATACCGAATTCATGTTTTCGGACTGCGGCAATGCGTACGAGGGCCTAGCTGGTGGACCGGCTTGCCCGGGCAAGGCGCTTAACGTTGCCAACGTTTACATCACGAACAACGGCACCAACTATGACCGGCAAAAAACCAACATGGGGCCGGTGAAAATTTCTCAAACCAACAACCAGCCGGTCAACCTCACTGCCTTTTACTACACAGGCAACCGAAACAATTGTCCCGCTACCACTTGCGACGTCTCGGCGACGGGGCTTGCCTCCGGGGCGCTGGTACGTAAGGACGGCAAGACCGTAACCGTCTCCGCTGCTGGGCACGGCTTTAAAGTAGGGCAACAACCATTTCTCTATCCGGGCGAGACGAACTTCCCTATTGGTTACAAGACGGTGGCCACCGTGCCGAGCGCGAAATCCTTTACCTATACGGAGACTGGCCGCAATGTTTCATCTACTAGCACCGAAAATTTCGCCACCGGCGCTTTCCCGGTCCGATTCGTCTCTACGGCTACGGGCAGCTTGGGCAACAACGTCAGCCTGTTGTTCCGAGAGAACACTTTTGCCGGCTGGCGCGTGGGCGTGGCCCAAGTCACGCATCCAGCCACCGGCCCTGCCAACAACCTGGTCCACATCCGTCTGCAGGACAATCTGGCCTTGGACCCTTCCAACAAGCCGCTCAATCGCTACCCGACCTCATGCGCTTCTCCGAACGTCTCGTGCACTCCGTCCGAGCTGAATTGCATCAACTGCACCGGCGGCAACGACCTTCTCTTTACCACCCATACGCCCACTTCTGGCGTCGTTACCTTAAACGGAGGCACGCCATCCACTGGCACGGTGACGCTCTACGAGGGCCAGAATTTGTGCAGCTGCACCAACCTGGCCGCGGTCGTTCCACCTCGCCGTTGCACCACCAGCGTCAACAAGGAGACATTCGGTCTCACCATCACCGGCGAAAATACTTTCGCCGACCCCGTGGCTTGGCAGTGCTTCTAAGAGAGAGCATTGAGTGCCAGCTTGCTCTCGATGTTGTTTTTCGATCGTCTTGAAGGGCTCGGACCGGTGGTGGTAAGAGGGCGGGTCCGCTACGCCAGGGTTTCGCATGCTTAAATCCTTTGTCAAACATGTGAGCTCATTTCCAAGGCAATGGTCTCGCCTCGCGAACCACCGAGCGTTGTCCATCTGTATTGTTGCAGTGATTCCGCTGATCGGACGTCTCTTGCTGTTGCCAATTATTCCGATCCCCATTCCTGGGCCGCACACGGAGGAGTTCGGGTATCTCTTGGGGGCGAACACCTTTGCGATGGGTAGAATGACAAACCCAACTCCACCGATGTGGGTTCATTTCGAGGCAATCCATCAATTCATGAAGCCCACATATATGTCTATTTATCCGGTGGGCTACAGCGTCCTGCTGGCGCTGGGAAAGGTTCTTTTCGGCCATTATTGGTGGGCGGTTTGGCTGAGCGTCGGAGTAATGTGTGGTTTGCTAACCTGGATGCTCCAGGGATGGCTGCCCCCAGCCTGGGCATTGATGGGCGGTGTGCTCGCAGCCCTGCAGTTTGGTCTGACGCACTACTGGATGAACAGCTATATGGGCGGGTCATTGACAGCGATTGGAGGTTGTCTTGTCCTCGGTGCGCTGCCCAGGTTGAAGAAGAATTTACGTCCTTCCCTCGCGCTCGCTGTCGCCTTCGGGCTGATGATTCTTGCGAACACTCGCCAGTTTGAAGGGCTGGTGATGTCCGTGGGAGTCGCGGCGGCGTTGGCGCCGTGGCTTTTTCAGCAGAATGGCACATTTCTTCGACGGTTTTTGTTTCGAGCTGTTCTCCCATCGCTGGCGGTGATTATTCCCATTGGTTGTCTGACCCTGGCGGAGAACAAGGCGATAATCGGACACGCATTCAAATCGCCGTATATGACGTACCGGGAAGAATATGGCTTTGTTCCCATCTTCGTTTGGCAGCAACCGCGCGAGCCCCCCGTCTATAATCATGAGAAGTTGCGCCGGAACTTTGTCGAGCTGGAACCGCAGTTCGAGAAGGGGATGGAGTGGGGTACTCTGCGTGGCCTGCTACCGGGAATAAAGGCTCGATTCGAGTACGTGGGCAGCACGTTCTTTCCGCACGTGCTGTACTTACCGCTGGCGCTCGCGTCGTTTGCGGCCGCTTTTTCGAAGAGAATCCGTTGGCTAGGACTAATCGTCGGCACTGCTTTGGCGGGCAGCATGCTGTCGCGTTTTTTGTTGGGACACTATCTCGCTCCAATATTCGGCGCGCTGATGGCTATTCATCTACAGTTTCTTCGCTACGTACGAGCCTGGCGGTGGAACGGCAGGCGCATCGGCAGAGGAGTCTACAGTGGGATTCTCTGCTTGCTTCTTGTCCTTTTTGCGTTTCGCACTTATACCCGGAGCGTCGAGCCAGAGCTCCCCTGGGCTTCCAATCGCGAGGCCATTCGACAACGACTTGAATCCGCGCCAGGCAAACATCTGCTCTTCGTGCGCTATAACGACGACTACCCGCCCAGCCATGATTGGGTTTACAACGAGCCAGACATTCCAGCTGCGAAGCTGATCTGGGCGCGATCGATGACTCCAGAGTTGGATCGCGAATTGGAGCGATATTTCAGCGATCGCTCGGCGTGGGAAGTCAATATGGACGAGGATCCGCCGGTGCTCCGGCGGAGGTAGCTGTCCGTTCCCTCACAGTTCTTTTTTATTCACTCGCCCCGTTTCCAGCGCGCTTGGACGGGAAGAGCCGCGTGTATGTCCATCCATAAGCAAAGAGCTGAACGACGGCGCTGGCCACGAGCGCCCAGGTCGCTCCCAGGATGCCCCAGGACGGAATCATCCACGCCGAGGCGACCGCGGCCGACGCCGTGATCAGCAGCCACAGTGGAATCTGCGCTGCAAATTGGCGGGCTGCAGTGGTGGCATATCCGAAGAACGCTGAAACGTGCCAGATCCCAGCGGCAAACATTGCCACCACGAATGCGGTTTTGTGCGCAACGTATTCAGCCCTGTATAGCAAATGCAGAAGTGGTCCTCCGGCGAGCACCGCCACCGTGACTTCCAGCACGCCTACTGCAGTGCCGAAAAGGACGAGAAGGCGCACGGCTTGCTTGAAGGAGCTGAACTCGCCATTTGCGTACAGAGTCGACAGCCGGGTGATCACCGCTGTTCCGAGCGAGCCAACCACCAGGTTCGCCGCCGTGGAGATGTACGCGAGGCCGACAAAGATACCCAAGTCTTTGGCACCCCGCTCATGCTCGAGGAAGTAACGCGGAATGTTGGTGTTGAGCGACATCAGCATAGCCACGATGCCGAGCGGGAGCGCCGCGCGCAGCATCCGAAAAATAGGCGTCGCTTGCACTCTGGGGGCCAGCGCGCGTCTGCTTCCCAGGAGCGCAGCGCCGGTCGCGATGTCGAACAGCCAAAGGACGACGGCCCCCATCGCAACGACCGCCAGGGATGCAGCCAGCGCGCTCGGCGCGAACCGGACCGCAACCGCTGCCGCGCAAAGCGAGAGCACCCCGCGCAGCAGCATCGACTTTCCGATGCGATCGATCGCTTCTCGTCGCTGGAAAAGGCCGTAGAGTATGTCGCTGAAAGAATCGAGGACCTTCGCCGCAGCGATCGCTAGAACCACCGCGGTGGTCGCCGATCCCCAATGCGAAAGCAATGCGAAACCGAGGATCGCCACGGATGCGACCAGCGTGGTGACGGACCGGGCGCCGGAGTAAGTTGCGAACTGGCCTTCACCGCGGGGGTCGGTCGCCAGGACAACGCCTAAGTACATGTTGGCGAGCATGAAGACCGGCCCGGTTAGGGCAACGCCGAAACCGTACTGGCCAACCATTTCAACGCTTCCCAGCTTCGCCAGTACGACTAGCACGCCCCATTGTGAACCGGCGAATACGACATTTCCCAGAAAGCTCCAGGCGAAGTTCTGCCGGATCGAGGCGAGGAATGGGAGGCGTGCGGACGAAGTAAAAGCCTCTCCACCTGGTTCGAGCGTCGGTCCGTTCGTGTCCACCTTCTCGCCTTACCATAGGCGGTGCGGTGCTGCGATGGCAGAAGCTGCACGCCCATTACGCTTGCGTGACAGAGTGCGCCTTCTGCCACTCTCGGGTGAGGGCAGCAAGGCACTGGTAGAACGGAACGCGCCTAGGCTGCAGGATTCTCTCGTGATAACGACGAGCGGCTGCAAGGTTCATGCGCGCCATGGCCGCTCTGAGCTTCGGATCGCGCGCAAACTGCAGGATCTTGGACGCCAGCGCGACAACATCGTCGCGTGGGACCAGAGCCTCCTCTGGCAACAGCTCGGGTATTCCCCCTACCCGGCTGCCGATACACGGCAGGCCGCGAGCCATGGCCTCGATCACCGCTTTGGGCATGCCTTCCTGCCGCGAAGGAAGGACGAACAGGTCGGAGGCATCGAGCTGTCGGCAGATCGCGTCCCCTCCGGGCAACTGACCCAAAAACTTCACCCGGTTTCCCAGGCTCAGACGCTGAGCCAGCTGTTCGATCCGCGGCCTTTCGCGCCCGTCGCCGATCATTACCAGCTCGCCGTCGAGACCTTCAGCCACACATCGCGCGAAGGCGGTCACCAGGACATCAGGCGCCTTGTACAGCGCCTCCAAAGTTCCGACGAAGATCAGACGAAAACGCGCACCGCGGATATCGGTGCCGCCGGTGTTCGCTCCCGAGGTGGGATCGGCGCCTTCCGGGGGTAAGTCGACGAATGCCGCATCCTGCATGTCTGATTCAGAAGCGGTCACCGACAGACGTCCCTGCGCCGGCGGGTAGCGATCTTGGAGCGCGTGCTCGGTCAGGTAGAGACTGCACGCTGCTTCCCGACACTGCCGCCTGAGCGTCCGCGTGAACCACCACCGGAAAAAAGGCCGCAGCGGATGCGACGACGCATGCCTAGAGAACACGTCATAGGGATCGCCAACCACCTCGACGCCATAAGGGTGACCCGGCCGCAAGCACGAAGAAACGACCCACGGGACCACTCCCGGCACGCGCAGGAGGACCGCCGACTGCTCGAGATTAGTGTGCTGGATGGCCGCGCGAACGCGGTGGAAGCTGCGCAGGAACGCCCACGGGCCGACGTAGGCGGGAATCGGTACGAACGAGACTCGGTCGCCGTCTACGCGCTTCCACGAGTCGACCTTCGCGGGAACGTCGTGTACTCGCGCGAGGATGCTCAACTGATCAAAGACGCTCAAGTACCTCGACCAGAAGGAGTGCGGATAGAGCGTCGTGGACCAATGGCTTCCGTCCGGAGTGCGAAGGAACCGGTACTCTAGAGCGAGGATGAGGTTCATGCCGATCGGCGCTGGGTGTAACAAGCTTCCAGCACTTGCAGGTTCGAGCGGATGTCGAAAGGGCTCCCCTCGATGGCGCGCCAGGCGGACTCGCGGCTTGGATCCAGTCGAGCGGAGCACAGGCCAAGAAGCCGCTTCGCCCAGACTTCCGCCGGCGTATTCAGCGACTCCCAAAACAGCAGCCCGTCGACGACTTTGGACTCGGGCGACACGGTGTCGGCGACCAAACATGGAAGCCCTGCCGCCTGCGCCTCTACCAGCACGACAGGTAGCCCTTCCCGCCGTGAAGGCAGCACGAAAGCGTCCATCGCATTCGTCATCAGCGCGGCGACGTCGCTGCTTGGGTCTGCGAACGTAAACCTGCTGCTCAATCCCGCTTCGGCCACGCGCCGTTTGATTTCTCCCCGAAGCGGGCCATCACCGACGAGGAGAAAGTGCAGCTTTAAATCGAGCACCGCCGCGGCTTGCGCGATGGCGACCAGGAAAGCGTGGTTCTTCACCTCGACGAAGCGTCCGACGTGCCCGACGACAAATGAGTCGCGCGAAATGTCCAACTTCTGGCGAAGCGGCGGTTGCGGCGGAGCGCGGAATGGGTCGAGGTCGATGCCGTAATGAAGGACAGACCAGCGCGCGTCGAGTTGCCAGGAGTCACCGTACAGTGCCGCGCCGGCTTCGTTCGTGCACGTGAATCCTGCGGTGGCGCTCCGCCGGAGCAAGGCTTCCATCATCGCGAGGTACATCCCGCGAAGAGCGCTGGACCGCCGATCGTCGCTGCTTGTGTCATTGTGGCTGTGCGAGATCCTCACCGGCACTCCGGCGAGCGCAGCGACGGAGAGCACCCAGCCTGAGTAGTGGTGCACATGGCTGTGCACCACGTCGTAGGGCCCGTGTTGCCGCAGAACGCCCCAGAGGTCCCTCGCAAAGAGCCACGGCCACTGAGGTCGCCGGCACGTGATGACCTTCGCGCCCAAAGCGAGGACCTCAACGTCCTGTGCCGAGGGTTCCGCAACCAGTATATCCATCGCCAGTCGAGAGCGATCAGCGTGTCGCAGAAGCTGGAGCACCCATGTTTGGACGCCTCCCCGGCCCATCGTGCCAAGAATGTGCAGGACGCGTATTGGGGACGAGGAAAAATCAGGCATTCGCGAGCGAGGGCCGTTCTACCTACCAAAAGCGGCGATCACAAGACAAGCTGGTGGACCAATCTGCAGAACGCGGAGAATGCGCAAAACACAATTTGCGCGATCTACATCCAGCGAACGCAGGACCTTCGCCGCGGGAGAAGAGTCAAGCAGGGAATCGGCGCGGATACCCGCACTGACCGCCGCTCCCCCTGTGGCGCATCGAGGTTGAGCAGCAGGCGGCCTCGGAAGCGAAGCGGTTCGCGGGCGATTGCTCTTCCTCGGCTTCGAGACCTACCCCTATACTCGCCGCCCTCGATCGGAGAAGCGACATGATGCACGGATCGTACGCAAACCCGGATGTCCTGGCTTTTTATCGCCAGTTACCCTTCAACTTTTACGGAGCGGCGGCAGAAGCTGTTGCCAGGATCCGAACGCTGGACCCGATCGATCATTACCCGCCGCTGAAGTCGATCATTCGTCCCGGAATGCGCGTTCTCGATGTGGGCTGCGGCAGCGGGTGGTTCGTCAATGGGCTGGCCCACCACTACCGGGTCCGCGCGGTCGGACTCGACTTCAACGGCGTGGCGCTGCAACAGGGCAGAGAGATCTCGCAAGCGCTCGGCAACGATGTTCAGTTCATCGAAGGCGACCTCTTCCTCTACCGGCCCGATGAGCCATACGACCTGGTTACGTCGTTGGGCGTCCTGCACCACACGAACGATTGCCTCGCCGGGCTGAGGCACCTGGCGACTAATCTGGTGCGGCCTGGCGGACATCTCTTCGTCGGGCTCTATCACGCGCACGGCCGGCGGCCGCTGTTGGACCACTTCACCAGAATGAAGGCGGCTGGCGCCGACGAGGAGCAGCTGTATCGCGCGTACCGAAAGTTGGATTCGCGCCACACTGATGAGGTACATGCTCGCTCCTGGTTTCGCGATCAAGTGCTGCATCCGCACGAAACCCAGCACACGCTCGAGGAGGTCGTCCCCGTGCTTCAGGAGGCAGGGCTGGTGCTTCAAGCGACGTCTATCAACCGATTCGGGCCCATCGAGAGCCTCGAGGCGCTCTATCGCCGGGAAGCCGAGCTCGAGTCAGTGGCGCAACGCTATCTGGATGAAGGGCGCTATTTTCCTGGATTCTTCGTGTTCCTTGCGGCGAAGAAGATTTCTTAATCCAAGGCCCAAAAGCTCTGAACAGAGGAGATTGCTTCGAGAGTACGATCACGCCTAGAGTCCGCGAGCTCATTGGAGCCGACGGCTGCGAAACACATCATCGAGGAGGGTCGAAATGAGCCGGTCTCTACATGAAGGCGCGCCCGAGCGGGGCGGGGCGGCCTGATGCATCGGCAAGTTTTTCAGTACCACCCGACAATTGGCTATCACTTCGTTCCTGGGCTGAGGGCGCGCATCGAAACCGAGGATGGAGGGTATCTCGTACGCGCCAACAGCTCTGGCTTTCGCTGCGAACACGAGTTCGTTCGTGAAAAAAGCAGCCAGAGAAATCGCGTCCTGCTCTTCGGAGATTCGATTACGGCCGGCGATCTGGTTAGCAACAAGGATCGCTATGGCGACCAGCTCGAGCGTCTTCTCCCCTCGCTCGAGGTTTATAATTTTGGCCTGCCCGGAAGCGGCACCGACCAGCAGTATTTGATTTACCGAGAGATCGCCGCTGGAATCGAACACGACCTGTTGTTAATCGGCCTGATGGTTGAAAACATTCGGCGTGTCGTTGCGCGGTACCGCCCAGCCACCGATCAGGACGGGCACCAATGGATACAAGCGAAACCGTATTTTGTTCTCAAATCAGACGGCGAATTGGACCTGCGCGGCGTGCCCGTGCCTAAGGACCCGATCTCTCCGGACCTCTTGCCGGCCAGCGAGCGAGAGCACGTCGATACGTATGGCAAGTTTGCCCTCGTTCGACGGGCGATCAATGCGCTCGGCAGCCCGGTGAAGGATCTCGCTCAGCGACTGACGAGATTTCAACCGCTGCCCGCTTATGATTCAGCCGGCGACCCGGCTTGGAAGTTACTAAAGGCGATTCTCACCCAATGGGTTAAGACATCCAAGGTGCCGGTGATCATATGCCTGATTCCCCTGTATCAGTATATTGAACAGACCTCGTCGCCTGAAGGGTATCAGTCGCGATTTCGCGAGCTGGAAAGCTTGCCGCGCGTGATGATTCACGATCCCTTGCCAGATTTTTGGAAGTTCTCTGCCGATGAGCGACGCGGATTCCGCTTCAAACACGATCTGCACCCGACTCCGGCAGGTCACCGCGTGCTCGCCGAATCTCTGACCAGAGCCATTGCACCCTTGATGCCGAGAATGGAGAGGACCGCTTAATGTCGGCAAGCGTTCTGGGAATTTCCGCGTTGTACCACGATTCAGCTGCGGCGCTGGTCAGGGACGGGGAGATCATCGCCGCCGCTCAAGAGGAGCGTTTCAGCCGAAAAAAGCACGACCCGCGCTTACCTCGAAACGCGATCAGCTACTGCCTAGAACAGGCGTTCATCGAGCCCTCCGAGCTTGGGGCGGTGGTATTTTATGACAACCCATTGCTCACTCTGGATCGAGCCCTGAAGTCCCTGCTCAGTGTGGCGCCACGTGGCGAAGAGCAATGGACCGAAGCTGCTTGGTCCACCTTGGGAGTCAAGCTTCTTGTCGCCAATGAGATCCGCAACATATTGAAAGCAGACGTCCCGCTGTTTTTTTCAAGACATCACTTGTCTCACGCGGCATCCGCTTTCTATCCATCTCCATTTGAGCGCGCAGCCATTCTGACCATGGACGGCGTGGGAGAATGGTCAACCACCAGCATTGGTTGGGGCGAGGGCGCCGAGATCAAGCTTCTGAAGGAGATCAACTACCCGCACTCGATAGGTCTTCTGTACAGCGCCTTCACTTATTTCTGCGGATTCAAGGTGAACAGCGGCGAGTACAAGCTGATGGGTTTGGCTCCGTACGGAACGCCCCAATATGCCGACCTCATTCGGGAGAAGCTAATCCGGGTTAAGCCAGACGGCTCGTATCGGCTGGATACGAAGTACTTCGGTTACCTCGATGGCAACCTGATGACCAACGAGCGTTTTAACGATCTATTCGGGGGACCGCCTAGGAAACCGGAATCTCGCATTACCCGGCGCGAAATGGATTTGGCGGCCTCGATCCAGAAGGTGACCGAGGAGGTGGTTCTCGGCCTTGCGCGCCATACGCGCGAACTGACGGGGATGAGTCATCTCGTTCTCGCCGGTGGGGTGGCGCTGAACTGCGTGGCCAACGGGCTGCTCTTGCGCGAGAAGATTTTCGATCGGATCTGGATCCAGCCGGCCGCTGGCGACGCGGGCGGCGCGGTCGGCGCCGCGCTGCTGTTGTCGCACCGCCGTTTTGGTGCCAAGCGAAAAATTAGGCCAAATGGAAGAGATACCCAAAAGGGGAGCTACCTGGGGCCGGCTTACTCGAGCACGGAGGTTCGGGCTTTTCTAGACCGGCGCGGCTACCCTTATGAGGTTGTCAGCGATGCAGGGGAACGAGCGCACCGCGTCGCCAGTGTGCTCGCCAAAGGGCGCATCGTCGGTTACTTCTCAGGACGAATGGAGTTTGGGCCGCGGGCGCTTGGGGCTCGGTCGATCCTTGGCGATCCTCGCAATCCCGAGACGCAGGCGGTGATGAATCTGAAGATCAAATACCGCGAGTCGTTCCGTCCGTTTGCACCTTCCGTCCTGGTAGAGCGCGCCGCGAATTATTTCGAGCTGACGGAAGAAAGCCCTTACATGCTGTTGGTGGCACCCGTTCGAAGAGAGCGACAGCGGCCCTTCAATTTGGCCGAGCACCTGAACGCCGGCGACGACGATATGCTCTCGGTGGTGCGGCAACCCCGAAGCGATGTTCCCGCAATCACTCACGTCGATTACAGCGCCCGGATCCAAACCGTCCATCCTGAGGATTCGCCCGGGTACCATGCGGTATTGAAAGCATTCGAAGCACTCACCGGCTGCGGGGTGATCGTCAATACGTCCTTCAACGTTCGGGGGGAACCCATTGTTTGCTCGCCCGAGGACGCTTACCGATGTTTCATGCGTACGGAGATGGACCTCCTGGTGATGGAGGACTGCATCCTGCACAAGGCCGATCAGCCGCCGATGAAAGAGGACTCCGACTGGAGGAGCGAGCATGCCCTTGACTGACGAGGAAAAAAAAGCGCGCGTCCACATATTTTTTGAAGAGAAGCTCGTGCCAGCTGCCGAGCAGCTTTGTCGCCGCGGCATCACCTTTTTCCCTCTTGCATTCGAGGAGGCGCCCACCTGGTACGTACCTTACGCCCCCACCGCACCCGAGCTGGACGCGTATCAAGTTCATGAATGCGAATCCCGCTTGCGACAGCTTTGGGAAGCAGAGTCTCTGGGCGAGTTAGCCCAACTTGCTCAACCTCTCCTGGTGCTCGCCAGGGAGCTCGAGGCAAAGCCGGATGAGAAGGGCGAGGTCTCAGAATTCATCTACGAAATGTTTTGACTGTATCGCCTGGGACGACCTGCCGGCGCGCCGTCGCGAGCCAAGGATATAGTGCAGATCGCCGCTGGCCTTGAAGCCATATCGCCGGTAGGACTGCATGCTCCAGGGTTTGTCCTGAGTCGCCGTTACGCTAAACCCTGCTTCTTCAAACAGCTTGTGCCATTGAGCTCGGCTGAGAAAGCAGACGCCTGCGTTGCTGCTCTGGATTCCGAGGCGTTTCAACAGCTGCTCGGCGAGCTTGGGTAGCTGCAGGGTGCTCAGCTCGAAAACCAACCGGGAGCCCAACGTCTCCACACCCAGATATTCGTGGTAAATCTCGCGAATCATCACCACTCCGCCCGGCAGCAGCAACGGATGAAGCGATTCGAGAAATTGTCTTATCTGTCGAATCGTACCCGAGTAGCTCGACCGCTTGACCAGATGGTGCATCAACGTGTCTACATTGATCACATTGAATTGGCCGAGCTGGGAGGGAAGATCGAGGGCATCGCCCTGCAGTAGCTGCTTGCGAGCAGAGGGACTGTTCTCGCGGAGCATCCCCGGGGAAAAATCCACCCCCACTGCGGTTGCGTTGGGGAATGCCCCGAGAAACAGATCCATGAACATGCCGCCTCCGCAGCCGACGTCGAGCATGCGCAGCGAGACGGTCGAGTCACAGGGAAGTGATTGCTTGAGCAGATCGATTCGCTCCATCGATAGCACTCGATAGATTTCAAGCTCTTTGTCGACGTAGAGCGAAACGTGATGATCGAAGTGCGTTTGGACGCGAGAATCGGAGAGCGCGGGTGTCGCGTCCTGATGAGTTGCCATGCGACCGTCCTTACAGCGAAACGACCCTCTTAGCGCGAATAGATCTGGATTGTCGAGTGCATGCCGGCTCGGTGGCAAGCAGGCGTTTACGGAGCAACCGCCCCTTGACTTCGCCGCATCGCCCGCCCTAGGGTCGCGCCGTCGGAGGAATCGCGGTGCTTCGTACCGTCGTCTTTGATCCAGCGAACCCCGGTGCCGCCGCCGCTGCCATCCTCGAAGCGTGGAAGAGCGCGATCGTCGTGCACGTTCAATCGGCGGGAACGATGTCGGACGTGCGAGCGACCTACGATGCGCTCCTGCCCCGCATCGGGACGCCACATTTTCTGTCGGAGGCGGTAACGGCGGGCAGCCGCGATGCCCAGCGCACCGGCCAGCTATGGACGGAGGTTCGCTTTGATCCAGCATTCCCCGACGCCTATCGCCACTCGACGAGCGCGCAGCCGTTGCACACGGACGGCTCGTACATCGCGTCCTTCCCCAATGCGACGCTGATGTGCTGCGTGCACAATTCCGCCCGGGGCGGGGAGACGATTTTCATTTCCGGCGATGCACTGGTTTCCGCCCTTGCCGACGAGCGGCCGGATCTGCTCGACGCGCTGAAGAGCACGCCCATGCCCCATCAGCGCAGCGGCGACCGCCGTGTTCGTCCGGTGATTCGACGCGAGGGCGATCAGTGGCTTCTCAACTGGAATTACTACTGCGTAGCGAACGACTGCCAACCAAAGGTGCGCGAGCTGCGCGAGACCTTTTTCGGCTACTTGCGAAATTCGAAGCGCGTCCGCGACTCGCTGCTGGAGGTCAGGCTCGAGCCCGGCGACGCAGTGGTATGGAAGGACGAGCGCGCTCTCCACGGTCGACATGCATTCGTGGCGCGCGAAATCTCCGAGCGGTTTCTCTGGAAGTGCGCTGTGGACATGGCGGTCTTCTCCTAACCGGGATGCGCGCGCGACGCCTTGGCCAATCGTCGGTCGAGCTCAGCCGGCTGGCGTTCGGGACGATGCGTCTCGATGAGCGGCGTCTCGATGAGCGCGCGTGCGAGCATCTGATCAACGATTCGCTTGCTCGCGGGATCACCACGTTCCACTCGTCGATCGAATACGAGTCCTTCCCGCGATTTTGCGCGATCCTCCGGCGACTCGGAGTCCGCGGACGCGAGATCCAAAACGTGGTGAAGCTCGCCGAGCCTCACTTCGGCGACACCTCCTTCGACGAAAGTAGGCTGCGTGAGAAGGTCGAGGCCTATCTGACCAAGCTCGGGGCGCGACGCATCGACGTCGTCCAGTGGATGTGGCGCGGCGATCTGAAGGACGAGGAGGCGCGTCTCGCCGGCTTTGCGAGGCAACGGGATGAGATGCAAGCAGCGTTCAATGCTCTCCGAAAAGAAGGCAAGATCGGCGCGGTGGCCACTTTTCCGTATACCGTCGGGTTCGCGAATGCGGTCTTGTCGGCGCGTTTCTCCGATGGGCTCGCCGTCTACCTGAACCCGTTCGAACAAGAGATGCTGGGCCACGTCGATCGCGCAGCGGCGATCGGCGCGGGCATCGTCGCGATCCGGCCTCTGGCCGCGGGCAGGGCTGCAGAGGAAGGGATCGATGTGGCGACCTGCATCCGAGATGTTTTCTCCAAGCCCGCGGTGAGCACGGCGGTGGTGACCTATTCCTCTCTGGGGCACATGGAAGAGCTTGTGCGCGCCGCGGACGCCGCTGGATAACGTGAGTTCCAGGTGACGGCTTGTTCCTGACAGGGGGACGCGGCCAACACTCAACTCAATCCGCGCCCCACGCCCTCCGGCGCTCAATCCGCGTTGACGGGCGAATCTGCAGCTCGTGAATCGACGCCCTCATTGATAGCCGATGAGACGAAAATGGGGCTGGGAACGATCCATGGTTTCCACGTCGTGCCGAATAGCTTTCCCGGCGCTGCGAGCCACACCTCAATCTGCACCGGGCCCGCTTGCTCAAACACCACGGTGCGACCATCCGCTTCCAGGCGCGCGCCACCCCAGAGTTGAACCCGGCTCCGTGCCGGCGCCGATGAAGGAATCCGAACGGTAATCCGATCGCCGATTGCGGCGCGCCGCGATCTTGCGGGCAAGCCTTCGATCGCGAATCCTTCTGCGCCCGCGAGGGCGTCGAACACGCAGTACCCATCGCCTCGAGTGATGCCGTCGATTACAGCGCGCGCAGCTTCGTTGGGGTCGCTGGACAGACCATGCTTCAACGTGCCGGTCCGAGGCAGGTGAACAGAGAAAGCTCGAAACTGCAGCTCGTAAGGAGGAAAACCGTGAGCATCGTGCGCGCACAGCGCCAATTTTGGCTCCCGCGCGCTGATCTCCAGCAGCTTCTGCGTCGACTTTGGCTGAGCTCGGTCGAGAATCATCAGCGCGTGCATCGGATTGGTCAGATAAGCGCCGGCAGCAGGGAAAAACAGTGTCAACGGGCTGTGCAGCGCCTCGCGAAACAATGAATCGCCAGAGTAGAGCTCCATACCTGCAGCTCGGGCCGCGCTTTCGGCATCAATCCAGGGCAGCTCGGGCAACACCGGATGCGCGAGAATGGCCAGGCCGCCGAGCTGTTGTGCCCGCCAAACCGGATCAAGCTCGAGTTGTCCGTATTGGAAAGGGCGCGACGCTCCGAGGACCACCAGGTGGCCCTGCCATGTGGAATACTCGATGCCGGAAATCACCAGGACGCCATGCTCGAAAGTCGGAGCCGCTAGGGTCGTCAAGTTGTGGTCGGTCATCACGATGAACTGCAGACCTGCGCGCTTGGCGGCCTGCGCTATCTGAGAGCGTGTGCTGGATCCATCGGAGAGCGTCGAATGGATGTGATATGCGCCGCGGATCTCGCCGGCCCCTGCGGCATTCGATCCCATCTGAGGTCCCGCGCCAATGGGATATTTCACGAATAGCGCTGCAAGGGAGAACAACAACACGTACGCGCAGAACGCCGCCAAGAGCGTCAAAAAGAGTCGTCGAGCGGGGAGAACGAACCACCTCATCATCGCGAACCGTTGGCGATCAATTTAGCGATCAGAAGCGGCAAAGGCCCGTTCCAAGCAGTTGGCGACGTGCCGATCGGGACGCACCTCCCGCTGGTAATATTCCCAATTGTCGCGTCTCATCTGATTTGCCAACTCCTGGCCGTTGAGGATCTGACGGCAGCGTTCTACGCATCCCTGCGGAGACGAGAACTCCAGATAGTTGCGACCCGCCACCAGAGGTGTCGGCAGCTGGTTCCGGATGGGCTCGCTCACGATGCACTTCGAGCCGGCGAGATACTCGGCAAGTTTGAAGGCGACGGAGTGATGCAAACCCCGAGTATAGACACCGATTAGGATTTGTTTGCTGCGAGCAACGTAGCTGGCGCGCCGTGGATTGGAATAGGGGGATAGCTCAGCGGGATAGGACTGTCGCGCGTACGGCGTTCTTACGATTCCTCCGTCGAATGAGCTGCCGAATTCCTTCTTCAGGAGTCGGGCCAACTCCAACCGCGGGCGATTCACCGCATCAGTTGAATCGGCGCCCAAGTCATTCTGGCTGAAGACACGGGTTTCAAAGTGGACTGCGCGGCGAAGTGGGCGATCGGGTGGGTGCTCGAAGGCCGACAGGCGAGGATTTTCGGTCAGCAACATGGTGATTGAGTTGCTACGCAACGCCCGGAATGTCTCGACCGGTGCTCGCAACGATTTCAACATCCAACTGGGGAGAAGCACGGCGAGCAACCGGACCATCTGCAGCGTCTGACAGGGAAAAACGAGCCCGAAGGGCAGCACCTTCGCTTGCAGCTTGGGTGATAACCGCCAGACGTCAGGCGAGTAATAGCTTCGTTTGAAGTAGAGGTCGCATTGCTCCAAGGAATCATCGGCGAACGCATCGCTGGCGTCATACATGTCGAAGACAATGTTTCGGTGCTCACGCGTTCGCGAGTTGAACACTTCCGCCCAAAGCGTGGCCGGCTTCAATGCGGCGCGGTGATTCGCCGGTGGCAAGTCAAACGTGACTCGAGCAATGCCCTGGTCATCGAGCAGGAACAGCCCGGAGTAGACGTGCGAGAGGTAAAACAAGTTCTGAAATGGCTGCAGGTAACAGTGCACGCGGTAGATCGGGCCCTGATCAAACTTCGCCACTTGCTTTGTTGACTGATCCACCACGGATCTCGGTGATTCACCCGGTAGAGCTGATGCCCGAACCTGGATCGGTCGCCCGTGCCTCCTGGCCAGCGACGCCGTTTACGCGCAATAATCGTTGATACTCAACAAATAGGGCTTCCCAGAGCGCCTCCTGCCGAAACTCGGACAAGACGCGCCGTCGTCCCGCCTGGCCGTGCCTGCGCCGCAGCTCGGGGTCGCGCAGATACATCCGCACGGCGTTCGCCAGAGCCGCGGCGTCGCGCACGCGGACCAGGGTGCCGGTCACACCGTCTTGGACGGCATCGACGCAGCCGGGGATTCGCGTGGCCACAACCGGCAACTCCATCGCCGCAGCCTCTAAGGGAACAATCGGTAGGCCTTCCCGATAGGTGGGCAGCACGACCAAGTCCATCCCTGAGTAGAACGAGGTGACCTCGGGCACTCCGCCCGCCAGGTGAATGCGAGGGTCGCTGCGCAGCACCGCCTCCACCTCCGAGGGCACTGGATCCTGCGGCTCAAACACACCCACCACCAACAGGTGTAGCGAGGGGAACTCCTCCCGCAGCAATTTCCAGGCGCCGACCAGCTCTACCATTCCCTTGTCGCGGACCAGCCGACCGACGAATCCGGCCACCGCAGCGTCGGGCGGGATACCCTGACTCGCTCGGACCGCAGACCGCACGCGCGTGCCAACCCTAGCGGGGTTGAAGGCTCCCTCGGCGTCCACGCCGTTGACGCTCCCTCCCAAAAGCACCTGGACCTTCTCGGCAGGACACAGCCTCTCGGCCACGACGACTTCGCGTACCGAGTGGCTGTCGCAAAGGACATGATTCGACAGAGCGCAGGCCACTCTTTCCGTCCACCTCAGCAGCTGCGCCTTCAGCCCACGGGCGGTCATCAGCCGCAGTCCATGGATGTGATAGATGCGGACCGGCACGCGGGCGAGCCAAGCCGCAATGATGCCGAGCAACCCTCCTTTGGGCGTATGGGTGTGGACGATCTGCGGATCCGACAGGCTAAGGTGGTGCCACAACTTTCGAAGCGCTACCAGGTCGCGCAGCGGCGTGATCTCCCGCGTCATCGGCACACCGTAAGCGCGGATCTTCTCGGCAGCGGCGAACTCGTCGAGCTCCTTGCCGGGCGAGGCAATCACCTCTACTTCGAAGCCACGGTCCATCACGTAGCCTACTTGCCCAGTGAAGAAGGGAAGCCAGTCCGGGACCGTCGTGATGTGGACGAGCTTTGTCAATCCGGGCACTGCAATAGCAAACTACCGCCTCCAATTGCCATCGCTAAAATTCGAGGGCAGTATCGCCCGAGTCAAGCGAGGAGCGACCGTTGAAACTCGAGTCAACCCAGGTGTTGGTTACCGGAGCAGGGGGATTCATCGGAAGCCACCTGGTGGAGGCACTGCGGGCCATCGGCGCTCGTGTCACCGCCTTGGTGCACTACGACGCGCGCCCCGACTTCAGCAATCTTGAGCTGATCTCCGCGGAGGCCCGAGCGGAAATTCGAGTCCTCGCCGGAAATATAGAAGACCCTTATTTCGTGGCCTCGGCCGTGAAGGGTCAGGACGTCGTTTTTCACCTCGCTGCTCTGATCGCCATCCCGTATTCGTACGTTGCCCCCTTAAGCTACGTGCGCACGAACATCGAGGGCACGCTCAACGTGCTCGAAGCGTGTCGCACCCATCGCACTTCCCGCCTGATACACACTTCGACCTCTGAAACATACGGGACGGCGCAATACACGCCAATCGACGAGAAGCACCCGCTGCAGGGGCAGTCCCCCTACTCAGCCACGAAGATCGCGGCGGACAAGCTCGCCGAGAGCTTTTCTTTGTCTTATGGACTTCCAGTAATCACTGTTCGCCCGTTCAATACGTACGGGCCCCGCCAGTCCGCCCGAGCTGTTATCCCGACGATCATTGGCCAAGCGCTTTGGCAGCCGGTCGTGCGCCTTGGCTCGCTGACACCCACTCGTGACTTGACATACGTATTGGACACCGTCTCCGGATTTCTGGCCCTGGCGCAATGCGACGGAGCGGTTGGGCAAGTGGTGAATCTCGGCACGGGGTCAGCAGTTTCGATCGGGGATTTGGCCGCGTTGATTCTGCGCAAGCTGGGCACCGAGAAGAAAATCGTCACCGACCCGGAGCGAATTCGTCCGGAAAAGAGCGAAGTGGAATCGCTGCTTTCCAGTCCGCGGAAGGCGGAGGAGCTCACCGGTTGGCGGCCGCGCTTCACCTTGGAGCGCGGCATTTCGGAGACCATCGAGTTCGTTCGCTCCCACCCGGACCGCTTTCGGCCGGCGGTCTACAACCGGTAACCAACCTTGCAAGCGATCATCTTGGCAGGAGGCAAAGGCACTCGTCTTCGTCCGTATACAACCACTTTTCCCAAGCCATTGATGCCGATCGATGACCTGCCGATCATCGAGATCGTGATTCGGCAGCTTGCGCGGGCGGGATTTGACCGGTTGATTATCACCACCGGTCACTTGGCCGAGATGCTGCGCCTGTTTTGCGGCGACGGTCGAAAGTGGGGAATTCGAATCGATTACTCTGATGAAGCGGAACCGCTGGGTACCGCCGGGCCAATTGGGCAACTGGCGGACGACTTGGACGAAAATTTCCTGGTGATGAACGGCGATCTGCTGACCACCCTCAATTATCGCCGCGCTTTCGAGTGGCACCTGCGAGGGCAGACGCTGGCCACCGTCGCGCTGTATCAACGCGAGGTGAAGATCGACTTTGGGGTGATCGAAGAAAGGCCCTCGGGATTCCTGGACAACTACGTTGAAAAGCCCACCATGCGCTTCAGCGTGAGCATGGGAATCAACTTCCTCAGCCGAGGAGTGCTCAAATACATGGAACGGGGAAAGCGGCTGGACATTCCGGATTTGATGCTGCGCCTCAGAGCCGCGGGCCAGAAGATCGCCTGCTACAAGGAGGACTGCTACTGGTTGGATATCGGTCGGGCGGACGATTATCAAACCGCAACCGAAGAGTTCATCAAGCGGCGGAAGGAATTCCTGCCCGACTACCCATGAGAGGGCCTTCAAAGGCGGCCTGATCGATGGCTGATGCAGTTCTGATTACGGGCAGCACAGGATTTATCGGACGGGCGCTGGAACAAAGGTTGCGCCGGGACGGCGTTTCGTGTCTCGGCATCGCCCGACGCGTCGTGGTGGACGGAGAACACTGCGCCGTTGATCTTTTACAGGAGACCGCCCTCAGAGACTTTCTTTCCGAACACCGCCCCTCTGTCATTTTCCATCTCGTCGGCGGTACGGAGAGCGGGGATCTTTTAACCGCCAACGTGAATACAACCAGGAATCTCTTCCGCGCCGCGCGCAGTCTGCCCAATTATTCACCTCGCGTGATTATTTTGGGATCAGCGGCGGAGTATGGTGACTTGGGCCCAGAGCCCATCCGCGAGGCCGCCCGTGAGCGCCCGGTGAATGAGTACGGCGTTGCGAAGCTGGCGCAAACGCGCATCGCCTTGGTCGCGCGGCGGCGCGGCCAGCGAGCGACCGTGGTCCGGCTTTTCAACATTATCGGACCAGGAATGTCCAGCGGACTTGCTGCGGCGCGGTTCGCTCGCGAGGCGCTGGCCGCAGCAGACGCCGGGCGACCATTCCTCACCGCCGGCGATCTGAACCCTGTTCGAGATTTTCTCGATATCGACGCCGTGACTGCGGGACTCTGGGCGATAGCCCGTGCGCCCAAGGAAGCGGAGGTCGTCAACCTCTGCTCTGGCGAGCCGATCCAGATGCGTCAAGTGCTCGAGGAAGTCCTTCGCCAGATCGGCGTTAAGCTCGAGGTCCGGGTGGATCCTCATCTCGTTCGCGGCCCGGAAGACATTCCGGTGAGCGTGGGAGATTGCTCATTGTTCCAAGAGCTCACCGGATTGCGTTTTCACTTCAACATCTCCGACTCGATCGCTCGGCTCGTGCGCTCATTGCGGTAAGTCTGGTTTGGCTTCGCTCCGTCCGATACGCGTCCTGCATGTTCTTGGAGGGATGAATCGCGGCGGGGTGGAAACATGGCTATTGCATCTTGTTCGACTCGCCGATCGTTCCCGCTTGGCGATGGACTTCCTGGTCCATACCGAACGGCCGTGCGTCTACGACCCCGAGGTTCTCGCCTTGGGGGCGAGGATCCTCAGGTGTCCTCCGCCGAAGCCGCCGTGGCGCTATGCCAAGAGCCTCTGGCGCATTCTTCGGCAACATGGGCCGTACGACGTGGTGCACAGCCACGTGCACCATTACTCGGGATGGGTGCTCTCCATCGCTTCGCTTGCCGACGTGCCGGTGAGGATCTCGCATAGTCACACCGATACCCGCACCATAGATGAGCAGGCCGGCACTGTTCGCGGACTGTACCTCGAATTCATGTCCGGCCTGCTGCGCCGGAGCGCGACGGCGGGATTCGCCTGCACGAGGGAAGCCGGCGCGGCACTCTACGGCAGCTCGTGGCAGAGCGACCCGCGCTGGTCGGTCCTGCCCTATGGGATCGACCTCGGTCCATTCCGCGCTCTGCCGAGCTCGTCCCTTCGCGACGAGCTGGGTATTTCGCGGGACTCCTTCGTCGTCGGACACGTGGGACGTTTCGCCGAAGTGAAGAACCACTCGTTCATAGTTTCGATCGCGCAAGCCGCCGCGGCGACCGGCTCACCTCTGCACTTTCTGCTGATCGGAGAGGGGCCGTTGCGCGAGAACATTGTGCGCCGGGTGGCCGAAACGGGATTGAGCAGCAGGTTCACCTTCGCGGATCCGCGCAGGGAGGTGGCCGCGCTGATGATCAGTGTAATGGATGGTTTCGTGCTCCCGTCTTTGCACGAAGGGCTGCCCCTGGCTCTCGTAGAGGCACAGGCCGCCGGCCTCCCTTGTCTGGTCGCCGATACTGTCTCGCCCGAGTCCAAAATCATCGACAAACTGTTCTTCTGGGAGTCGCTGCGTTCGTCCCCACAGATCTGGGCGGCGCGGCTGATCGGCCTACGCTCCGCGCGCGCAGAGCTCGCCCGGGAGCATTCTTTGCCTCGTCTCGAAGGAAGCCCATTCGACATTCGTTCAAATCTGCAACGCTTACAGGTCTGCTACTCGCAGCAGCCAGCGAGATGAACTGCAGCGGCATTAGGCCGATGTCGCGTTCTGCGGTGTTTCTCCCGCTATTCGATCGGCACAATGCCGGGTATGTTGCAGCAGCATGGATCTCGCTGTCCGTCGCAGATTTCGCAGGCTACTCGCAGCGGTTAAGGCATTGGGACTCGCGGAAGGATTGAAGGTGCTGTTCCATTCCCGCATTCGCCGAGCGCCTGGGATATTCACCGTGCGGATTCCGCAGATCAAACACCCGGTCTACGCGCGTAAGCGAACCAGCGATCCCAATGTCTTGCAGCAGATTTTCGTCGACCGCGAGTATGCCCCCATCGACGACGAGCCAGGCGTGCGATGGGTAGTCGATTGCGGAGCGAACGTTGGATATTCCAGCATCTACTTCCTAAACCGCTTTCCCCAGTGCCAAGTGTTGGCCGTCGAACCCGAGCCGGGAAATGTCGCCTTATTGCGCAAGAACCTCCAGCCGTATGGCAACCGAGTCGACATCGTGCCAGCAGGAGTCTGGTCTGCCCGGACGAAGCTGGTGATCGTGCCGCGCGAGGAGGCTTGGGCGACGCAGGTGAGAGCGGCCCAATCCGATGAAAAAGGGGATCTGGAAGCCGTCGACATGACCACGCTTCTGCGCCGCACCGGCGCCGAGAGAATCGATTTGTTGAAGATGGATATCGAGGGCAGCGAGGCCGAGGTTTTCTCCGGAGACGTCCACGCGTGGCTACCGCGCCTTCGAACGATATGCATGGAGATTCACGGCAAGCGTGCCGAAGAAGTCGTCCTTCGCGCACTGACGGCGTATGAATTCACTAATCTGAGGAGTGGAGAACAGTGGATTTTTCGGAACATCAGGCAGAAACCTCGGCGTTTTGTGTCGGGTTAACCGAGCGGGCGGCGCGTTATCTCCATTTTTGGCCGTTCGGTCGCGACTCGAGCGTAGAGGAAATCGGGAGCATGCTTGCGATTTAACAATACTTCACTTGACGTATGGTCCTCGTTCCGAGCAAAGACCGTTCCGCTGGAAGGAGTCGACGCTGCAACTCGAGAGGTCGTTTGATGCCGAGCCTCCCTACAGCTGTGGGCAGGTGTGTCGGGACAGTCCGAATCCGTTCTCTCGAACGGGGCGATCTGGGCACGATGCTCCATATTTTCTCCGAGGCGATTCCCCGGGCTCAGCTCGCGCGGAGCATCTACCTGGCTCCGGGAGCCGAGGCCTTCCTAACCCATCTTCTCGAGCAGCCAGGCCTCAACGCGCACGAGCAACTCTGGGGCGTAGAGTTGGACGATAACGGTTTGGTCGCCGTGGCTCACAGCCGGCAAGCAGGGGAGTATCATCACCTCAACAGCTACGCAGTGCTGCCGGCTTTTCAACGACGCGGGCTGGGGGCCCGGATGATGGCCCACTGGGAAAGCCTCGCACGATCGCAGCGCCTGCATCGGCTCTCGCTGGACGTTGCTCTGGAGAATGAGGGCGCTCGGCGACATTACGCCCGCTTCGGGTTCATGGAGCGTTACCGCATTAACGAGTACCGCCTCGAAGGTCATCTCGATCTACCCGACCCGCTGGGCGTGCAGCGGGAGGACTGGCCTTTGGCGCAGGCTTCATTTCAAGCGTATGGCTTTGGACGCTTCGCGCTCGTTCTTGGGCCGGAGTGCTACCCTGTAGATCTTCGCGTTGGCGATTTCCGATTGGGTTCCTCTGACGCGCGCCTTCTGGCAGCGCTGCAGGCTATCGATCCGGTACGCGCCATCCTCGTCCGGACCTCCGAGCCGCTGGAGAACCCGGCTTGGGTGCACACCGGCACCATCGTTCACATGACCAAGGAACTGGACGACAAGAGCACGAGCCAGGGCTGATCAGGGTAGTCCATCGCCAAGCCGAGCGCATTCAGTCCGAGGCGGATCTTCCAGCCGGCGAACTCGGCCATCATGTCCAGCGAAGCGCAAGGGGACCTGACGACGGGAGAAAACGAGGACGTCCTCGGCGTTCGCGCCTCCTTTGGAGAGCTCCAGATCAGACCGTGGTCGCGCTTGCACGACCCTCGACCCACGCGGTATCAGAAGACGTTTGCGAGCGCGGCTGAGGTGAACATGGATGTAACGATCGCGCTCGACCACCGCTTCTGGCGCACACCGGATGGTCGGTGCTGGTCTCAGACTGTGTTTCCACGGGGCTATTGGTCGCGGTACCTGACCGTCTTTAGCGAGGTGAGAATCCTCGCGCGGGTCCATGAGACGGCGGCTCCTTCGCCGACCTGGACTCGCGTGGATGGAGACCGGGTTACGGTGACAGCCCTCCCAGGTTACCTCGGCCCGTGGCAGTTCTTGCTCCAAGCCACCCGGGTGCGTGCGGCGATAGACCGCGCCGTTGCGGACCCGTCCGCAATCCTGCTGCGCGTGCCTGGATTGATCAGCTCGATCGCCAATCGGCTACTCATCCCAGGGCGGCCCTACGGTCTCGAGGTGCTCGGGGATCCCTATGACGTCTTTGCTCCTGGGGCGATCCCGCACCCGTTGCGACCGTTGCTACGGTATGGTTTCACGAAGGAGCTCCAGCGACAGTGCAGGGCTGCGCCGTGCAGCCTGTATGTGACCCGGAGCGCGCTGCAGCGCCGTTATCCGCCACCACGCGCCCGCTCGGGGTCGCGAGAAACGTTTTCAATCGGCGTTTCCGACGTGGAGCTACCGGAAGATGCCTTCGTGCACGAAAGCCAGCTCCCTGACGAGAGCGCGTACCAGCCGAATGCAGGACGCAACGGCCGGTTTGCGATCATCTTTGTCGGTATGCTCGAGGTGCCCTACAAAGCGGCAGACGTGCTGCTCGATGCCTTTGCCCGCTGCGTGCGATCTGGACTTGATGCTGGCCTGACAATAGTCGGCGACGGTCGCATCAGGCCTCAACTGGAGAGGTTGGCGCACAGTTTGTGCGTAGATGATCGCGTCCGCTTTCTTGGCTCCCTCCCATCAGGCGGTCCAGTGCGAGAACAACTCGATGCGTCGGATCTTTTCGTCTTGCCTTCGCGCGTGGAAGGGCTACCTCGCGCAATGCTCGAAGCGATGGCGCGCGGGCTGCCTTGCATTGGCACCAGCATCGGCGGCATGCGGGAGCTGCTGCCGCGGGAAGCGTTGGTTGCGCCGGGCCACGCCGGGGTGCTGACGGCAAAGATCCTCGAGGTGTCGGCCAATCCCATACGCCGTGCGGAGTGGGCGCGAAACAATCTCGCCAGAGCGCGCGAATACAGCGACGACGTTCTCCAACCGAAGCGCGTGTCCTTCTACCAGCATTTGCGCGACCTCACGTCCACCTGGCAGCGGACTCATCATTAACCTGCGGCACTTGGCTCTGGTGTCGCCGCGTGCCGTGTCCGAAGCACGCGGCGGATATAAAGGTACGCTGCATAGGGGATTAGGCTGTACCAGACTAACGAACGGGGAAGCAGGAAAAATTCGGCGCGGGCAAGGAAGAGCAAATATGGGATCAAGATCGCAACCGCCACGAACCGTCCCCGATCGCGGCCGCGTTCGGCCCAGAGCCAAAACCACGCGACGCCGTACCCGAGCAACAGCGAGAACAGCGGTACGCCGAGCAGGCCGAAGTTCATGAACGCCTCGGCGACGAAGCTAAATCCCAGACCCGTTCCAATCTTCGCTCCATCTGGATCGACGGTCTCGATAAGCCATGCCGAAGCGGTTCCGCGAGCCACCGTGGGATGTCTGTCCCAAAACAGGCTCGGGAGAACCGTTAACATAGCGTAGAAATAGCCGACCCCATTGTCGTAAGGGCGGTACTTCGGAACCAGTTCCAACATATGCGCAACGGGCAGGATCGAACCGCCCATTTCCAGGATCGCGTCGACAGCAGGGTGCTCCTCCAGTTGCCCATAGGTCTTTCCAACTGAGATGGCCCTACGCTCCGACGCCGACAGGTCGCGAGTCTCGCGAACGAGCGGGAAGACGCCGAGAAGGACTGCCGCCCCCGCAAGCAACCACTTGCGAGGGAGCCGCGAGATGGTCCGGTCCCAAAGCCAGGCCAGAGCGGCGAGCGGCGTTGTGGCTCCCCCGCGGAATCCCAGAAAGAGAACGGTCGCGAAGAATGGAATTAAGACGAGGAGCGCTATTCGAAGCTCGAAACGCCTGTTCTTGCTGCCGGCGATGAGAAAGAAAAAGCCAGGGAAAAGAAAATCGCCGGCGATGTTCACTGCCGAGCCGAGCCCAGCGGCGGGGGCGTCTCGCTGGTAAAGCGCCAGGTAGCCCGACGAAAGTCCGATGGTGATGGCATCCTTCAACTGATTCACCCAGGGCACGAAGGCGATCGCGAGCAGTGCCCATCCCACGATGCGCAGGGCGAGGTCGCCCGTCGGCGAAGACTCGGGCTGTGCACCAACGCGATCCGGCTGCTGTGCGGCGGCAAACAACGCGCCCAAATGCAACCCCGTCAGCGCGGCCAATACCAGGAGAAGCGAACGCGCAATGGTTTCGGCCGGGAAGTCCGGCAGGATCGGCTCGCGGTTCAGGCTCAGCCCGGCGACCAGCCCGAGCCCGGCGTTGAACAACGTGCACGAAATCATGAACATTACGTATGGGTTGAACAGCGTGCCCGCCATCTTCCGCCAGCTCCACAGCGCCCAAATGAAGTGGAGGAGCAGCAGTCGGCTGATCCATTCGATGCTCAAAGTCTGCCAGTCCGCCGTCAGCAGGTAGGCCGCCAAGCTGACCGCGATCACTTGCGCCAACAACACGTAGGCGTGCTGGTCGACAGAGCGCGCCATAACGGCGGCGCTGGGGCGCGCGGCTCGATGTTGGAAGACGCTCACGGGGATTTCGCAATCGACTGCGCGGCGGCGGGCGCTGCGCGCGTTTCATCCTCGTCCATGGGGCGATATCGAATGCCCGGTGGAGGTTCCACACCGTTGCCCCAGAACTCGACTTCTTCGCTCTCCTCCACACCGTCTCGGTGGAACACCTTGCCCACTGTTGCCAGGATGAGCCGCAGGTCGAGCCTGAGCGACCAATGCTCCACGTAGAAAACGTCCATCTCGAGCCGGCTCGGCCAATCCAATGCGCGCCGTCCGCTGGTTTGTGCAATGCCAGTGATGCCAGGCTTGAGCGTAAGGCGAAGCGCTTGGCGCGCGTTGTATCGCGCGACGTAGCGATACGAGAGCGGCCGCGGGCCGACCACGCTCATCGAGCCACTCAAGACATTGAAGAATTGCGGCAACTCGTCGAAGCTCCAGCTGCGCAGGAACGTTCCGAGCTTGGTCTGCCTCTCCTCGTCAGGCAGCAGGTTGCCGCTGGCATCGCGGGCATTGGTCATCGTCCGGAATTTCCAGAGGCGCAAACGGGAGCCGCCTTTGCCGGCGCGGACCTGCCGGAAGAACACCGGCCGTCCCATGGTGGCCCAGATTGCGATTGCCACCGCCAGCACTACCGGCCAGAGCAGGGCGAGGGCGCCGAGCGAAAAGCAAATGTCAAACGCCCTTTTGAGCGCGGCGGCCATTCGACGGTTGGTGCGAATGACTGCGCTCATGACGTTTTCCGATGACGCCCGCGTACGATGTCGATCACCCGACCCTGCTGAGCCGGCGTCAGCACGCTCGAGCTGGGCAGGCAGATTCCTCGCGAGAACAGGTCTTCGGCCACGTCCCCGCCGATCCGCTCGGCGTGCCTCCACAGCGGCTGCAGGTGCATCGGCTTCCACACCGGCCGCGCCTCGATATCGTGCCCCCAAAGCGCGGCGATCACGTCGTCCCGCGTGGCGCCGAATCTCGCCGGGTCGATGAGGAAGCAGGACAGCCAGCGGGTGTGCAGTCCCCAGGGCGCCTCGGGCATGGGCTCGATCCCCGTCAAGTCTGCGAACGCATCGCAGTACCGCGAGAATACGGCGCGCCGCTGCCGCACGCGATCCGCGAGCACGGTCAGCTGTCCCTGCCCAATCGCGGCGAGCACATTGCTCAGCCGGTAGTTGTATCCCATCTCGGTATGCTCGTAGGCGATTCCGGGATCGCGCGCCTGGGTCGACCAGAATCTGGCTTTGTCGACCAGCGCCTGCTGCTGTGCCACGAGCGCACCTCCGCCCGTGGTGGTGATGATCTTGTTGCCGTTGAATGAGAACACGGACACCGCTCCGCGCGAGCCCACCGGCGCTCCCTTGTAGCGGGCCCCCAGAGCTTCGGCGGCGTCCTCCAGGACGGGAGCATTGTACCGGGCACAAACCTCGAGGATTGGGTCGAGGTTGGCGCTCTGACCATAAAGGTGAACCACCACGACTGCGCGCGGGAGGCGGTTTTGCGCGGCTTTTCTCTTCAGCAGCTCGGCGAGGAGATCGGGATCCATGTTCCAGCTCTGCCGCTCACTGTCGACAAAGATGGGCTGGGCTCCCAGGTATCGGATGGGATTGACACTGGCGACGAACGTGAGCGTGGGTGACACCACTTCGTCACCAGATTGGACACCGAGAAGCCGTAGGCCCAAGTGAACGGCAGCCGTGCCACTGGCGAGCGCGACAGTCGGCAGACCGACAAGCCGCGCCAGATCGGCCTCGAATGCATCGAGCTGCGGACCCACGGTCGAGAGCCAGTTGGTCGCGAATGCTTCACGGATTAGTTGTTCCTCGACGCCCGACATGTGCGGTACCGATAGGTAGATCCGGCTCACGGCTCACCTCGATGCGACTTGGATGCCGTCCCGCCTTGATGCGCCGCCGTCGGCTGGCGGTACGCCGGGAAGAACACATTGGTCGCAGACCCGCCGCGATTTTCTTCGAGCCACGCGGCAACAAGCCGCTCGTAGACGGAAAGTTGGCTGCAGGCTCGCCACGTGTAGAAAGGATGACGCCGGTCGGAGAACCCGGCCTTGAAATGAAAGAGGCCGTCCTCGCGTCCGCCGACGCCGCCGCCCAGATGGAAAACCTTGGCGCCCCTGCCTTGTGCCCAAAGCCAGGTGTTGCGGCAGAGCACCTTCTGCGGTCGTTCCTTGAAGAACTCGGGGGCGGTGGCCGCGAGGTGGTACTGCACGAATCCGCAGCACTCGCTGACGACGACGCCAGCGGCAACCCGCTCGCCGAACTTCGTCACCATCAGGTGCAGGCGGTCCCCCAGCGCGCGTCGCAGCGCCGAGAAGTAATCCGCGTCGAAGTAGTACGATGCGGTCGCCTTCACTCTGTCCATCGTCCCCTGGTACGCGGCGATGAAGTCCGGCAGTAGGGCCCATTGGCGATCTTCATCGGTGCAGACGTCCGCCCGGCGTTCGAGCATCTTGATCTGACGCTGATGGTTGATGCGGACGCCGGCCCAGATTTCCTCGGCGGGCCGCATGAGATCGATGGAGACGGTGTGTCCGTGCATCACCAAGGTGCCGTGCGCAGCGAAAGCGCCGGGTGGGGGTGGCAGGAGCGGGTGGAACCGCACGAACGCCGTCAGGATGCGTTGCTCGCGCATCAGGACCAGCAGCGCTGACAGCGCTCGGTCGACAAAGGCGGCAGCGTTGGCCTCGGGACCCCCGGCGAGGATGAGCGGGCCGGGATAGCCATAGGGGCTCGCGGCATCGCGCCACCCGCGCGTGCCTTCGCCGTCCAGATCCGGAACTTCGCGCACGATCATCGGCAGCAGGAGCTCATTGCCACCGTCGGCGACGTGAAACGCGCCCGCCTCTCCGTGCTCAATCCGGGCGCACATCTGGACGTAGCTCGGTAGATGGTAGAAGTCGTGGCTGACCCGATCGAGCAGGGTCCTCCAGCGCGCGTCATCGGGCGCCAGGAACTCGCAGGACAGCCGGCTGCTCACGGCCGTGCCTCCGGGGCGCGCTGCGCGATGAAGAGCAGCCGATTGGGAGGCCTTTCCCAGCCTGCATCCTCGGTCCACGGCGAGAGATCGTACGGCGCGATGCTCTGGTCGTCGCGGAACCACAGACCCCTGCATGCCCAGAACTGCAGATCCTCGAGGCCCGAAACGGCCGCCTGGAGCTCACTGGGCGAGATGGCACCGTACTGTCCGGAGAACCTCTGCATCGACTTCCCGACGATGGGGCACTCGCGATTGGGAACGAGCGCGATCAGCCGTCCGCCGGGACCGGTCGCATTCCACAGGAGAGGCAGGCAGCCGTCGAGCGTGACGTACTGGAGCACTTCCAGAGCGAAGACCAGATCGAATCGCCCCAGGTTCGCGTATGTCGCCGGATCAGAAATGCTCCCGGCGAGCCATTCACAGCTCGGGTGCTTGGCGCGCAGCTCGTCGATGGCCACGGCGTTGACGTCGAATCCGGTGACCGCGGCGGCGCCCAACCCCTGCAGTGCGATCGAGAGCTGACCCCTGCCGCAGCCGGCATCCAAGCAAGCTCGCCCCAGGACGCCGCCCGCTGCCTCCAGCGCCACCGCCAGGCTCTGCAGGTGGACGCGGTGATTGGAGTAGTCGAGCCACGGGTTCGGTTGAGCGAAAACCGCACGGTAATGAGCCTTCCAGTATTCGTCTCGCTGCGCTCCTGGAGATTCAGATGCCACGTCTAGGGTCAACTCCTTCATGCCATCTCCGCGTTGAATCACTCCCTAGCCGCATCACCAGCTCGAGATCCGACCAGCTAGGTACCGCCGGGCGGCGGTGTCTGCCGGCGCGCGATCACCCCAGAGCGCGCCCGGATCCGGTTCACCAGCTGCACGACTAAGACGATGCCGCGGCCTCCTGTCGCCCCTCCGCAGCCGCCAAGCCCTGGCGAGGAGCGAGAGGGGGACGATACTCGGGAATGATCTTCTGCATCAACCGGAGCACCGCATGGTCGTCTCCCCGGGCGGCCTGGCTTTCGAGCAAGTCCAGAGCCTCGCAGAGCTCCACCGGCGCGATGTCGGGGCTCTCCACCGCCCAGATCCCCGGAATCGTAATGGGCTTGGCGGCTTCCTTGCCAGAGGTGAGCTCCTCGCTCAACTTCTCGCCCGGACGCACGCCGCTGAAGACGATGGAAACATCGGCGCCTGGCCGCAGGCCTGCGCGTTCGATCAGACGGTTCGCCAGATCGACGATCTTGACCGGTCTGCCCATGTCCAGCACGTAGATCTCGCCGCGGTTGTTGCCAAGCAGCGCCGCCGCGAGCACCAGCTGGCAGGCCTCGGGGATGGACATGAAATAGCGGTTCATTTCCGGGTGAGTGACCGTCACCGGTCCGCCGCGTTTGATCTGCTCGACGAATATGGGAAGGACGCTGCCGCTCGAGCCGAGGACGTTGCCAAAACGTACGGCGACGAAGCGCGTGCTGCGCAACTGCGACATCGCCTTGACGTAGAGCTCGCCGAGGCGCTTCGTGGCTCCCATCACGCTCGTGGGGTTGACCGCTTTGTCGGTGGAGATGAACACGAAGGTGTGCACCCCGAAGGCATGCGCGGCATCGACCAGGCGACGCGTGCCTCCGACGTTGTTCAGCACCGCCTCGGACGGGTGGCGCTCCATCATCGGGACATGCTTGTGCGCCGCAGCGTGGAAGACCACCTGCGGGCGGCAGGCTTCGAACAGGCGCTTCACCGCGACCGCATCGCGGATGTCGACCAGATGCGCCTCGACGGGGAAATTGGGGCAGCGAGCCATCACGTCTGCCTCGATGCGGAAGAGCGCATTCTCGGCCCGCTCTACGAGCGCAAGCGAGCTCGGGTTGTGCCTGACCAACTGGCGCGCCAATTCGGAACCGAGCGATCCTCCTGCTCCGGTCACCAATACCCGTTTGCCCGCGATGAAGCGGTCGATGAAGTGCGCGTCCCAGGGCATGGCCGGCCGATCCAGCAGCTCCGAAGAGGCGTTTTCGATCACCTCGCCCAGGGATTGGAGCGAGCTCACGGAATGACAAGGCGTCCCCGAGGAGAGACAGAGTGCCTCCACCTCGCGAGCGAAGGCAGGCTGGGCCGGGGGAACGATGATCAGCGCAGCCACCGTCCGCGTTTCCAGCATCGCCTCGAGCTCTTTGCGAGACAGGACCGGAATCTGCCGCAGCCGCGCGCCCACCAACGCCGGCGCCTCGAGGACCAGCCCGCTCACCCGATCGCCGCCCTTGCGCACCTGCATTCGGCGCAGCTCCAGATCGACGAACTCGGGACGGCCGGCGAGAACGATCGACCGTCCCCGGCCCGCCAGCGCGGGGCCGGCGATCTCGTGCACCAACCTCGGCATCACGTGCAGGGCGCCGAGCAACAGCAGAGTGATCACGCCGTCGATGAGCGCCAGCGAGTTCGGCACGCCCAGCTGCGGAAATACCGTCAGCGCGATGGCCAACACCACGGTGGTCCCAAGCGAGTTGCGGGCGAGCGCCGTCAGGTCTTCAAGGCTGGTGTGGCGCCACAGCTCGTGGAAGCTTCCCGCGTGCAAGGCGACCGCCCCCTTGACGGCGATGAAAAGAATCGCCGCGGACATCGCCGTACCGGTGACGAGCGCGTTGCGGTCGACCAGGTAAAGCGAGGCGACTAACGCGGTAAGCCAAGCAGCCAGATGAAGAGAGGCGAGAGTTGCTCCGTGTTTCAGCCTCCTCCATTCGTCCTGGACAGCATTTTTCTTCGACGCCTCACCAAGCTTCTGCAGCGCCTCCATTGTTCCCCCGCCTCTGTAAAACGAGCTCAGCTGCTAAACGCCACACTGGAGCGGCGGGGGTGGGCTTATATGGTTGTCGGGCGGCAGGTAAAGAGACGTTTGTGTGAATTATTCAAATGTGTAAAAAAGTGAGAATAAGCGGCTGAATCATCCAAATGCTCGAAATTGCTTGCCAGTCGGCAACCAGTCAGCCTATATACGCCGCGCCACGGCCTGCAGTCATCGAGGGAATCCGGAATCGTGAGGATGAAAAGCGGTATTGCCGTGGTGCTCGCCTTGTCGACGGCGCTCGAGCCGACGATGGCGCTGTCCCAACCGGCTCCCCCTTCCTCCTCATCCGTGCCGACGACCGAGACAACGCCGGCACCTCTCACACTAGAAGGGCGCGTGGTGCTCGAAGGCGCCGTGGACGCCGCGAGCTACGTCGTTGGACCTGGCGATCGGCTGCTGGTCGAGCTGTGGGGTCTGCGAGAGCAGTCCACCGAGATCGAGGTCACCGCCGAGGGTCGACTCTACGTCCCGCGCGTGGGGGTGTTCCCGGCAGGAGGCGAAAAGCTGTCCGCCCTACGCACGGCAATCACAGATCGACTGCGGGGCGTGTATCCGAACTTGCACGCCAACATTACCTTGGCGCGTCCGCGGACGTTCCTCGTCAACGTCGTCGGCGCAGTTGGTCGACCAGGTCCCTATCCGGCGAATGCCACCACGCGCGTCAGCGCGCTGGTTCCCCGCGCGTCGCCGCTGCCAAACGCGTCGACGCGCCGGGTCGAGATCCGGCGCAAAGGTCGCGCCGACAAGATCGTCGCTGACCTGGCCAACTTCACACTGTTGGGTGACCCGACCGGCGATCCCACTCTCCTGGACGGGGACACGGTCTACGTTCCGCTTCGCGAGCTGGAGGTGGAAGTCACCGGCGCGGTGAAGCGGCCTGGCCGCTATGAGCTCGTTCGGGAGCGCAACATTCGGGAGCTGCTCGAGCTCGCGGGCGGCTTGGCGAGCAACGCGGCCACAACGCTGCCCATGCGCTTGACGACGCGAGAGAGCGGAGACCGCCTCATCGTTCGATCGCTGCCGCAGGGCACCGCAGCGCAGACGGCGCTTCGTCCGGGCGACATGGTGCACGTCTCGGGCCTCGCGGACCTGAGCCGCTCGGTGGTGGTGGAAGGAGCCATCGTGGGCAACCCGCCACCGCCAGGCGGCGCGCCATCGGACACGGATAGACGGGCGGCAGCCAACGATCGACCGCCCGACGCGCTAGGCAATCCCAACCGCGACATCTCGGTGGTGGTCCCTTTCGTAGAAGGCGACGGGGTGAGCGATCTGGTAGTCAAATCGGGAGGCCTGCAGCCGTGGGCAGACGGTCCATCGGCTTACTTGCTTCGCCCGGTCGAGAACGCCCAACGACGTCGCATCGCCGTCGACGTCGTAGCCATCAGCTCACGTAAGTCGGCCGATGTGGCGATTCAACCGGGGGACACCCTGGTGATTCCCAGCCGGCGCGACGCCGTCGTGGTAGGCGGCGCGGTCCAACATCCCGGCCTTTTCTCCTACAGCAGAAACCTCCACCCACCTGACTACGTGACGCTCGCGGGCGGTCCGACGCGCACCGGCCTGCCCGGCTCGGCGCTGGTGCTCAGGCGAAACGGCGAACGAAAGAAGATCGGTGACGTGTCCGAGATCGAGCCCGGCGACGTGATCTCGGTTCCGGAAGCCGCGCTGTCGACCGCCGATTGGGTTCAAGTGGTCCTGATCCTGGCAAATTTGGCAGCCACCACCACCGCCATTGTGCTGACAGTGCGGAGATAATAGATAGGAGACCTTCGTGAGCGCCAGGGTTCGACCAAAGATAGAAGGACACCTCGGGTTGGCGTTGGCCGAACCGACGTTGAGCGTCCTCACTTCACCGCAGCCACTCCTCGCGGCGGCCCGCCGACGCTGGTGGGTGCTGGCGCTCGCGCTGCTGGTCGGCGGTTCGTCCGGGCTCGCCATCGGCCGGCTGATGCCGTCCTGGTACCAGTCGACCGCCACGTTTGCGCTCATCCCCATCGACGATCCAACGGGGCCCAGTCAGTCAGCCTCGGACACCGGTTCGGCAATACCGCTGTTCAGCCAGGTGCTGACGAGCCGGCGCGTAGAGGATGAAGTCGTGACGCAGCTCCAATTGACTCGCGCTTACGAAAAAGCGACGCCGGAGGATGCGCGGGCCGAGCTGCACAGCCACATCGCGGTGTCCACCGATCGCAGGGCGAACATGGTCGTGCTCTCGGTGGAGGACCGTGTGCCGGCGCGGGCGCAAATGATCGCTCGCACGCTGGGAGAGGTTGGCCGCGACGTGAGCACCGAGATTTGGTCCGCTCGGGCTACGGAGCACCGCAAGCGGCTCGAGGCGCGCCTGCTTGAGGTATCAGAGGCGCTCAGCTCCGCTGAAGACGCGATGCGCACCTTTCGCGATCGCGAACACGTCGCCGATCTAGAAGAGCAGGTCAAGGCGTCGGTGAACGAAGCGGCATTTCTCGAGCGGATGAGGACCGAAAAGAGGATCGGGCTGCACTTCGCTCAGGCCGCCGACGCGCCGGAGCTGAAGCAAAAGCAGCTCGAGGCGGGCGGTGCCCAGCAGGCACTGCAAGGGCTGGTGCATGGCGGCGAAAAAATGCAGCGCGGTCCGATGCTGGCGCTCGATGACGTGCCGCGGCTGAAGCTGGAGCACGCGCGGCTGAAGCGCGAAATCGACACCAACGCTGCAATGCACGAGCTCCTGGTGCGTCAGGTGGAGCAGTTGCGCGCGGTTGAGGCAAGGCCGGGGGGGCGCGCCGAATTGGTGGACGCGCCTGCGGAGCCGCGATACCGCGTGCGGCCTTCCCACTTTGCGCTGGCGCTACAGGGATGCTTCATCGGTCTGGTGCTTGCGTTGCTGGTGATCTGGCCCCGGACTCAGATCATCGAAGTTCACCCGAAGCTTCCGGTGGTGCGCGGCGACTCGCCGCGGTAACTTGCGTCGAAGGTAGAGGGGTAGTGCATGCGTCGCGCTCTGTGGATCTTGGTTTTGTTGCTCGGATGCGGCGACAAGCAGAACCCTCCTAATCCCCCGAGCGACAGCGGGGTGGACGGTGGAGTTGATGGTGGGGTGGATGGTGGAGTCGACGGTGGAACCGATGGTGGAGTGGATGGTGGAACAGACGGCGGGACGCTATGCGTGACCACCGTCGAACCACATCAACTCGACGCAAGATGCCATATTGGCGCGGTCGAGGGCTGTGAAACGCAGCCGTACACCTCCAACCCTCCTGTCTCCGGACGGCACTATCCAATTTGGGCGCGATGGCAAATCCACACCCAGGTGGTGCCCCGGGAGTACTATGTGCACAACCTCGAGCATGGGGGGGTGATTCTTCTTTACCGTCCCGATGCGCCGCAGAGCGTGAAAGACGCGCTCGTTCGCGCCTTCAATGCAACACCGGTCGATCCCGCCTGCGACCTTGACCCCGCCTGCGCGCCTCTGGGTTGTCCCACCCGTCGACTCGTGCTGACGGAGGACCCGTTGCTCCCGACGGACGTCCCGTGGGCTGCTACGGTTTCAGACTGGGAGGTCCTCCATGATCCCCCCGGCCCCGGGCTTGGCTATGTTATGAAAGGCAACTGCGTCGATGAGGCAGCACTCATCGAGTTCGCCGTCACGCGCCGGAACCATTCAGCCGAAACAACCTGCTATCCAGGTGATTACCCCCCCTGAGTCCGTCCTGATCGGACGTCCGCTTCGACTCCGCTCGCGCGGGAGCTAGCTCAAGATACCGGGGAACGGGCCGCAGGTGGTCGCATCGCCAAAGCCGGGAACTGATTCGCCCATCGCATTGAGGATGGTGCATCCGAGCTTGTTGAACACCTGGTCGCCCTGATTGATCACCTGGCCGCCGTGCCGGATTGCCCCCGCCGCCTTGCCGATGAGAGCGACCGGGACGTTCCGCTGATTGTGGTCCCCGCGGCCCAGCTCGTTGGACCAGGCGATCAACGTATTGTCGAGGACCGTGCCATCGCCCTCGGGGACGTCCTCCAGCGCCTGCGCCATCCGAGCAACCTGGGACGCATAGTAGTTGTTCATCCGCACCACGCGGTCGGTGTTGATTGGGGTGCTGCCCGCGTCAGAAGTGTCGAGGTGGGCCACGTCGTCGTGGCAGTTCATGTCGATTCCCCTCCAGGCGAAACGCCACTTGCCGCCGCCGTAGCCAAACTGGATGGTCACGATGGGGACCAGGCCGCACCGGAGCGCGGTCGCTCCGAGATCGATCATGTTCCCCACGATCTCGGGGAGACGCGCCTCATTGTTCAGCAGCATCTCCGGGGCCGTATGCGTGAAGTCGCTGGGCGTGGCGGGCCGGGTGCAGGGCACCTGCGTTTCCTCCAGCCGGCTCAAGCGAAGCTCGACCTGGCGAATGGAGCTCAAGTGCAGATCCAGCTTGCTGCGCTCCTGTGGACCGAGCACCGAGGAGACGTCCGTCAGGTCCGCCGCCACGGTGTCCAGCACGCTCCTTCGCCGGCGCAATCGCTCGCGCGCTGACTCCCCGGTGACCACCGATGGCATCAGCTGACCGTAGACGATGAACGGGTCCAGCAGCGGAAGCTTGTGCTGCCCCGGGGCGGAGTAGACAAAGGACTTGCGGTGATCGAAGCCCGGCTTGGGATGCGGCTCGACCGCCGAGGTCAGCACCGCCAGGGTGAGCGAATCGATTCCCCAGCGGTTGGCGAGAATCTGGTCCACCGAAGGACCACCGCCCCACGGCTTCCCACCGATGGCCAGCAGTCTCTCGCCCGTATACATCCGAGCGAAGCCCATGTCGTGCTCGTTGCCATCCGTTCCATGGGCGTCGCGCGGGATGTAAACGCCCTTCACCAGGTTCGTCTTCTGCGCGATCCGCGGGTTGCTCAACAGCGGCTCGAGGATGGGCGAGGTGAAGCTCGCCCCGGGCCAGAAGTTTGCCTGCTGAGTCCCGTTGTTCTGCATGAACAGCACCAACCGCTTCAGCGGCGGCGATGAAGCAAAGACTCGATTCGCCAGCGGCCACAGAAACGGAACGCTTCCGAACGCCTGGAGGAACCTGCGACGTGCGATGGATTGCTTGGGCATGGGTATCGGCCTCGTCAGGGGTCGTCCTCGGCACTTCGTTCCAGGAACAGGGGGGTGTCGACGAATGAGAGCAGCAGCTGCGCGAGTTGCCCGTCAGCGGAGAACGGTTCGGAGAGGGCGGACAGCGTATCGCTGTCGTGAGCGGTTTCCGCCTGGCCCATGGCGAAGCGGAACATCTGCGTCACCACGCAGTCCCTGAACTGCTTGCTGCTCACCAACCGCTCCGAAAGCTCCGAGGCGCCGTTGAAGTCGCCGTCGATGTCTCGCGTTCCAATCAGCGTCCCGCTCGAGTCGACCGGCTTGCCATTTTCAACCGTGCGGAAAACGCCCAGGCCATCGAACTCCTCGAAGCCAAAACCCACCGGATCGATTAGCTTGTGACAGCCCTGGCAGAACGGATTGGTCGAGTGCGCGGCAAATCGCTCGCGCGTGGTCTGCGTCGGATCCACCGGCTGCATCATGGCCATCTGCAGGACGTCCGGCGGGGGCGGGGGCAGCTGCGTGCACAGGAGCGCTTGGCGCACGAAGACACCGCGCTCGACCGGCGAGGAATGCGACGTCGCCGAGTGGACGGCCAGGTATCCAGCGCGCGTCAGGATCCCCTTGCGCAGCGCGGGGTCGAGCTGCACCGGCTGGAACGATGGACTCCCGCCGAGCCCGTAGAGCGAGCTCAGCCCCTGATCGGCAAACGATGCGCTGGAGGTGAACAGCTCGCGAAGCGAGCCGGATTTGGCCCAGAGCACGTCGTCCAAGAACAGATTCAGCTCCGTGGCCATGCTGTTGGCCAGAGCCTGGTTGAAGGCCGGGTACACGGCCGGATCCTTCGTCAGCCCCGAAAGTCGATTGGTGGCCAGCCACTGGTGGAAGAATTCGCGGAAGTTCGCTCTCGCGTTGGCCGTTTGCAGCAGGCGCGCGCCCTCGCGGCGCAAGTCGTCGGGCGTATGGACCCGGCCCTCGCCCGCCGCCGCCAGCAACTCGTCGTCGGGCATCGTTCCGGTGAGGAAGAACGAAAGCTCCGACGCCAGCTCATAGTCATTCAGCGGCGCGCGACCGTCCACCACTGGGCCGCCCAGCTCCTCTCGATAAAGGAAGGAAGGGCTCTGTAAAATAGCTTCCAGCGCCGTCTGGATCCCAACTCGAAAACCGTCCGTCGCGGTGGCAGCGCTGTAGAGAGCGCGCAGCCGGTCGATCTCGGCCGGCTTGGCGGGCCGACGGAACGCGCGCTGTGGGAAAGTCTGGAAAAATCTATCCGCGCAGGTCTCTGCACCGGAGAGGTCGGGATTGCATCCGCCCAGCAGATCCGACAGGTGGGTCGCCACCGCCCGCTCGGCGAGTTGTTCCGCAGCGGCCTGATAACGCGCGGCCTGATCGGTCTGGACCGTGAGCAGCGCCGAGCCATTATCGTAACCGTTCGCATACGACTCGTCGAAAAACCCGCTGGCCGGATTGCTGGAGTCCCAGAGAAGATCCCGGACGACATTGTTGTATTCGCGATTGCTCAGCCGGCGGACCCGCCGGATGATCCGGCTCTGCTCTTGCTGAGAAATCGTGCTCGGGGGGTGGAAGAACAGGCTCTCCGACGAGCGTCCACTGCATCCCGTTCCCGCCTCCATCAGCAACGCGCACAGTGCGAAGTAAGAAAAGCCCGATCTCATGCGGCCCCCGATGAAATGGCAGTCACCCCCGCGTGTAACACAGCGCGCGGGAGAAAGTTAAAGAACGGCCGCCCAGTATCAGGCCGGCGACGATTTCGCAAGGCTCAGCGCCTCTTTGTTGACAACGCCGTTTTGAAACAAAGCGAGCAAATGACTGGGTCATTTTATTTGCTGAAACAAGCTGGTGACATTCGGCCCGAAAGCGAATCATTCCCTCCTCGAACAAGGAAAGTGCTCCCTCGCAGCAGAGGGTCGATTCTCCGACGAATATTGCCGAGGTGTATCGCCTCGGTCCGGCAGCTGAGCTAGACCGCGAGCTCGTGTTCATCGGGCACTTTGCCGTCGGCTTCGGCTCGAAGCGGGTCGCCCCCCGGGCCTCTTTGGGCATCCTGATGGCCGCGCCCCTGCTGCTCGACCTCCTCTGGCCCATCTTCCTCCTTCTCGGGTGGGAGTCGGTCCGGATTGTCCCTGGGCTCACCGCGGTCACGCCGCTCGACCTGCACGACTATCCGTACTCGCACAGTCTCGCGATGTCGATCGTCTGGTCGGTGCTCCTCGGTGTCGGCTATCTCCTCATTGCTCGCGATCGCCAGGGCTCGATCGTGATTGGCCTCGGCGTGTTTCAGCCACTGGGTCCTGGACTTCGTGACGCATCGCCCCGACCTCCCGCTTTACCCCGGAAGCAACATCTACGTCGGGCTTGGCCTGTGGAACTCCCTAGCCGGGACACTGATCGTCGAGTGCTCGATGTTCGCGATCGGCGTCTGGCTGTACGTCAGCGCGACTCGACCCAAGAATCGAGTCGGTCGCTGGGCCTTGTTGGCGATGGTGGCATTGCTGGTCATCTTCTACTTCGCCTCGACATTCGGCCCTCCGCCGCCAAGTCCGAGGACGCTGGCAATCGGAGGTCTCTTCACCTGGCTGTTCGTGCTCTGGGGGTGGTGGATCGATCGAAATCGGGAGCTGAAGATACCCAGCTGATTCTCACCTGCCGAAGCAGGCTGGTGAACGACCGTCCCCCGAATTCTGCAGAGCACCACGAGTAGTAAGCTTCAGTCATGGCGAGCATCGGCCACGTCGCGATCGCGCTCGCAGCGGGGCGATTGCTTTCACGGTCTTCGTCGAAACCCCCGCCTGCGAGCAGCTCGCCTTCGGGCGGTAGGCCTCCCGTCGTGCTCGCAATGGCGGTTCTCACCGTCTTGTCGATTGCACCCGATGTCGACATCCTGGCCTTCCGCTTGGGCATTCCCTACTGGGCGCCTTTTGGTCACCGCGGGGCCACGCACTCCATTGTGTTCGCGCTGGTTCTCGGAGCGCTGGCGGCGGGCTTGACCTATCGCCACCTGGGCGCATCGCTCTTGCAAACCGTTCTCTTCTGCGTCTTCACGGTGCTCAGCCATCCGCTCCTTGATGCGATGACCGATGGCGGCCTGGGCGTTGCACTGGAATGGCCACTCTCAAACGCCCGCTATTTCGCTTCCGTTCGCTTCATTCCTGTCGCGCCGATCGGAACGCGGTTCCTGCCCGGTCGCGGACTGATGGTCGCGGTGACCGAGCTGCTCTACTTCGCGCCATTGCTCGTGTACGCGCTGTGGCCGCGGTTGACGCGCAGAGCGCCAGCAGCGAGCAGCGGAGTCGACAAGAGCGAGTCAGTCGAGGAGTCGTAAGCGACCCCGGCTCTGACGAACGTGTGTGGGCCGCGGAGCGCGTGCGCGGACTGGACACATCTCGTCACGAATCCGCCTGTCCGCTCGCCTCTGGCGCCTGTCGCGTCACGCTATACTCGCGCGACGGGGGCCCCATCTTCAACTCCAGCCACAGCGCCGTGACCGGGTCGGACTTCGAAGCCTCAACTTCTGCCTCCGCTCGCGCGGGATCATTGGCGCAGCACCTGATCGCCAAGGCCTACGCGGCGGAGAAGCGCCTCACCGGCGCCCGGCTGATCCTGATCGCCGTCAACACGCTGATCTATGCCACCGTGGTCAACAAGGCCCAGACCATCCCGTCGCTTGCGTACGCGACCATCGGGCTTTCCTGGATCTATGCGCTCTACATCTACTTCGCGGAGCCGCATCGCAGGTATCAGGCCCTGGTCTGGAGCTATTTCACATCGACCGCGGACGCGATCCTGATTGCGCTCTGGTTGCTCGCCACGGGCGGAGCCCACTCGCCGTTCTATTTGACCTTGTATCTATCGATGATCGCCATCTCGTTCAGGTACTCCACCCGGGAGACGGTCTTCGCGGGCGCGCTCTACATGTTGGCCTACGGCGCACTGCTCTTCTTCTCGGGGCATATCTCCGAGAATCTCGACTTCGCGGTCGTGCGGCTGGTCTACATTCCGATGGCCGCGGTATTGGGCGGGGTGATCTCCCGAGAGATTTACGAGCGGACCGCGGCCAGAGTGAAGGCCAGCGAGCAGCGGCACGCGGCGGCTCGCATCAAGCAGAGCGAGATCAGGGTCGCTCAAACCGAAGAGGTGGCGTCGCTGGGCAGCTGGGAGTGGGAAATCGCGAGCAACGAGCTGAGGTGGTCGGATCAGCTGTATCGAATCTTCGCGGTGGACCCCAAGCAGTTCCGGTTGACCTTCGAAGAGTACCTGGCTCGCATCCACCCCGAGGACTGCAAGTTGGTGCGGGAGCGGCTCGAGCAGAGCCGGCGCGATGGTCAGCCGTTCGAATTCGAGCATCGGATCATCCGCGGTACTGGAGAGGTCAGAACGCTTGCCACGCGCGGGCACGCCGTGGTGGACAAAGCGGGCCGAGCTTGGAAGCTGGTCGGCACCGAGCACGACATCACCGAGCGCAAGCGGGTAGAGGAGCGGCTCCACCATTTGGCCAATCACGACGCGCTCACCGGCCTGCCCAACCGCAATCTGTTGCTCGACCGGATCACGCAGGCGCTGGCGCGTCCACCCTGGCACCACCGGTGGGTGGGCATTCTCTTCCTCAATATCGATCGACTGAAGCTGGTCAACGACAGCCTGGGACACAACATTGGCGACGAGCTGCTCCGCGCAGTGGCGCAGCGCCTGCTGGGCTGCGTGCGAGAGGGCGACACCGTTGCTCGCGTCGGCGGCGATGAGTTCGCGGTGCTGCTGGCGGACATCGCGCAGCAGGAGGATGCCGGAATGCTTGCGCAGAAGGTCCTCACGCGGCTCGCCGACCCGATGAGCTTGGAGAAGCACGAGGTGTTCGTGACTGCCAGCATCGGGGTGAGCATCTTTCCCGAGGACGGCGGCGATGCGGAGACGCTGCTGAGAAACGCGGCCGCCTCGATGAACCGGGCCAAGGAGCAGGGAAAGAACAACTACAGCCACTACTCTCCCTCGATGAACTCGCGCAGCGTCAAGCGGCTGGCTCTGGAGACCAGCCTCCGACGAGCGTTGGAGCGCGACGAGTTCGTTCTCCACTATCAGCCGATCATCGATCTCAACCGGCAGCAGATCGTCAGCATGGAGGCTCTCGTACGTTGGAGAAATCCCGAGCTGGGGCTGGTCTCGCCGGGCGAGTTCATCCCGCTGGCGGAGGAGACCGGGCTGATCGTCCCCATCGGCGAGTGGGTGCTGCACACGGCCTGCGCACAGAATGTTCAGTGGCAGCGAGGCGGGGTCAACGGCATCTGCGTGGCGGTCAACCTTTCGGCGCGCCAATTTCACCAGCAGAACCTGGTGGACATGGTGGGGCGAGCCCTGCACAAGAGCGACCTCGAGCCAAAGTGGCTCGAGCTGGAGCTGACCGAAAGCATCATGATGAGCAACGAGGAGGCGAGCATTGGAACGCTGCTGGCGCTGCACCGGATGGGCGTGCGCCTGGCGCTCGATGATTTTGGCACCGGCTACTCCTCCTTGAGCTATCTGAAGAGATTCCCGATCAGCACGCTGAAGATCGACCAGGCCTTCGTGCGCAACATCGACACCGACCCCAACGATCGAGCGATCGCCGCCGCCATCGTCACTTTGGGCCACAGTCTGAGCCTCTCGGTGCTGGCCGAGGCGGTGGAAACGGCGGAGCAGCTTGAGCTGTTGCGCGTGCTGCGCTGCGATCAGGTGCAGGGATATCTCTTCAGCCGACCGCTGCCCGCCGAAGATGCCACGCGCCTCCTGGCGGAGAGGCAAAAGCTGATCGCGCTGGCCGCCGGAGTCAAAAGTGTCCCCGTGCCAGCCAGCGGACCGGGCCCCGAGCTCGCCGGGCATAGCTAACTACCGCTCACCCCGAGCGTAGCGACATCAGTCGCGGAGTCGAGGGGTCGCCCCGAGCCGTCTCGAGGGACTCAGGGTTAGCGGCCCTTCGACTACGCCTGCCCTGAGCCTGCCGAAGGGCTCAGGGCGAGCGGGGACCGGCCGTTGCTTCCCGTTCCATGCGGCTGGTAGAACATCCGCGTGGTTCGACGTCGCGCATTGTTCGTGGCGGGCCTCATCGCCGCGGCGATTCTCCTCTTCGTCTTGATCCGGAATCGCAGCTCTTCGGGCATCGACGCGGAAGACGGGCCCGATGCGCCGTCGGTGGGCGCGCGCCACTCACGGCCGCTGACCAGCGCTGAGCGAGAGCGCCAGAGTGCCACTCCCATTCAACTGAACCAGGCTGGCTCAGCTCAAGATACGTCGGTCGTCGCGGGCTCGTTCGAGGGGAAGGTGGTCTCTACCGCGACCGGGCGTGGCGTACCGGGAGCCGAGATCACCTTTCAGCACGCCAGCGGCGCGTCGTCGGTCAGGTCCGGCAGCGATGGTGCCTTTCGCTTCGCACCAGCTCAAGTCGGAACCTATCGCCTTGCGGCAGTGATCGCGGATGGGTACCTGCCCTTCGCTCCCGAGTGGGGCCGCAGCCCGATCACCCTCGCGGCTCGGCCTCGGGAGAGTATTCGAGACATCGTCTTGTTCCTTTCGCCGGCGCAGGAGTATCTCGGCGTCGTGCTCAACCCGGGCGGTGAGCGGGTGGCGGGCGCGCGGGTTTCACTGCTCAATGCCGGCGAAGGAGAGATGGCGCTGGCGCCGCTCCCCGACGTTTTCACATCCGACGGCCGAGGCGAATTCCGATTCCGCGCTCCGCCGGGCGCATGGCTGGAGGCGCGCCATCCCGACTATTCGCCAGGGAGGGCAGAAGTGAGCCTCTCGGTTCTCGGTTCGCGCAAGCTCGAAGTGACACTCTCCGCCAAGAGCACTGTTGTTCCGGACCAGGTGCTCGCCGGACGGGTGGTGGACTCGGCCGATGCGCCTGTGGCCGAGGCTGCCGTTTCCGCCGTCCGGCGGGGCCGCGAATCCGACGCACCGGAGGGTCGGTTCCGTCCGGAGGTCAAGACAGATGCCGATGGACGGTTTCTGATCGACGGGTTGACCGAAGGAATCTACGACCTGGCGGCAAGCCACCCCGGCTTTGCGCCGGCGCGCGCGCGGCGAGTCGAGTCAGGCAATCGCGAAATCGTCTTGAAGCTGTCGCCGGGCGCTCGCATCAGCGGAAGGGTTCGCGATCGCGCGACGAAGGAGCCCGTGGTGGCTTTCACGGTGACCATCCAAAGGGTCCGCGGATCCCTTGGCCGCACCCCAATGAGCACCGTGGCTTTCATGGATGGCCAGGGGAACTACGAGATATCGGGCGTTCCGCCGGGCAGGCTGGCCGCGATCGCCGCTGGCTACGGCTACGCGCCCTCGCAGGAATCCGTCTTCACGCTGGCGGACGGCGCCGAGGAGCAGACGGTCGATTTCGAGCTGGACCGCGGCGCCGAGCTGGTCGGAACCGTGGTGGATCGCAAGCTCGGAAGTCCTCTGGCCGGCGCTCAGGTATCGATCGAGGGCGAGCTGAGCGCGACCTCGGTGTTGTCCCTGCTGACCTCGGCGATCGCCGACGCCGCCGGCCACTTCGAGCTGCGCGGGCTGGCGCCGGGATTCGGATCGGTGCTCTTCACGGCCGAGAAGCACCACAGCCGCCTCCTGGTCGGGCTGCGATTCGAGAACGGCAAACGATTGGGCCCGCTGAAGGTGGAGCTGGAGCCCACAGGTGAAGGCGAGGAGCCCAGGCTGGAGATGGAGGGAATCGGAGCAGTGCTTTCGGCCAGCAACGATTCGTTGGTGATTGCGCGGATTCTCGACGGCGGTGGCGCAGCGCAGGCAGGACTGGCGGTGGGCGACGAGATTCTGTCGGTCGACGGTCGCCCGGTCACGGAGCTCGGTTTCAATGGTTCCATTCAACGCATCCGCGGGCCCGAGGGCAGTTGCATTCCACTCACCGTTCGCAAGGCGGACGGGCGACTGACGCAGACGGTCGTCTGTCGCTCGCGCGTCCGCGGCAGCTGATCGATGGCCCGCGTTGCGTTGGGGCAGGTTGCGCTGGAGGTCTGGGAGGAAGGGCGTGGCGTGCCCGTGCTGCTGCTGCATGGATTTCCGACCACCAACCTGCTCTGGAAGAAGGTCGTCCCGGCGCTCGTGCGAGCGGGATGCCGCGCGATCGCCCCGGACCTGCTCGGCTATGGCCGGTCGGAGGCCGCTGCCGGTGTTGAATTGGACATGCTCAGCCAGGCCGAGTGGATGCTCCGCCTGATGGATGAATCGGGAATCGATCGCGCGCTGCTCGTGGCTCACGACGTCGGCTCGGCGGCGGCCCAAATCATGGTCGCCCGTGCTCCGCATCGCTTTCATGGGTTGATGGTGATCGACGGCGTGTGCGGCGACCAATGGGGGTTGGACGCATTGGAGAGCATCCGCTCGTTCGACTTGAGCGCCGCGGCCAGCCTCTTCCGGCTGCTGGTGCGGCGAATGTCCCGTCAATGGACGACTGCGGTTCCGGAGGAGCTCGTGCGCCAGATGCTGGCTCCCTACGAAGGTGCGGAGGGCGGCGCCCGCCTGATTCGTGCGGCCCAGGCCCTCAATCCCCAGCAGACGCTCGCGGTCGTGGAAGAGCTGAAGCGGAAGCGAGTCCAGTCTCGCGTGCTGTGGGGCGATCGCGATCAGTTCCTGGTCGCCGACGAGGTGGGCAGACCGCTGGCGGAGATGCTCGGAACCAAGCTCAAGGTCATCGATGGCGGCCACTTCCTCCCTTTGGAACGCCCGGCGGAGGTTGCTGCTGAAATTCAGGCATTCCTCCGCGACCTCCACCTTGCCCCCGGCTCTTGAGGCGCGGCTTGCCCCGCTGTAGTTTGCCGCGCTGTACTCTGAACCACCTTGGGGGCGGCAGTGGCAAGCCCGTCTTTGCGAGCGACAGACTGGGCTCTCAGCCGCGAGTCCTTCCAGAGATTTCTGGCCACGCTGGACCCCGATCAGCAGCGGGCCGCGGCGTGCTACGAGGTGCTCCGTCGAAAACTGATGAAGTTCTTTCAGTGGCACAACGACGCCTTCCCGGATGAGCACGTGGACGAGACGTTCAATCGGGTCAGCCGCAAGCTCGAAGAGGGCGAGCGGGTCAACAACTTGTCCAGCTACTGCTACGGCGTCGCGCGCATGATGGTGAAGGAAATCGATCGGAAAGCCAGCAAAGAGCGCTCGATGCTCGCCGGCGTGCGCGCGCTGGAGGCGGCGAATGACGAGGATGACGAAGCTCGAGCGCAGCGCTCGTGCCTGGACAGGTGCCTCAATGCGCTCGAGCCGCTGAACCGTTCTCTGATTCTCAACTATTACCAGTCCGAGGGTCAGCTCAAGATCGAGCGACGCCGGGCATTGGCGGAAGAGCTGGCCATCTCGGCCGATGCTCTGAGGATTCGGGCGTACCGGCTGAGGGTGAGATTGGAGGAGTGCGTGGACGGTTGTATGGAGGAGGACTCGCCCTGAGTTTGCGAAATGCATCCGGCCTTCGATCACTTTAAGTAGGGGCCCGTGGCGACTTCTTTGGACAACGAGTCGGAGTTGAGGCGTCGATACCTGCTCGGCGAGTTGTCTGAGCGGGAGCAGACCTCGCTCGAGGAGCGCTATTTTTCCAACGACGAGGCATTCGAGCAGCTCCTCGCGACCGAGGAAGAATTGGTTGACGACTACGTGCGCGGAGCGCTCTCCCATGGGCAGCGCGAGCACCTGGAAACCCGGTTGAAGCTGTCTCCCGATGGGAAGCGAAAGCTGGAGTTTTCCCGAGCGCTGATGCGCGTGCGCGATCCCGGGCGCGTCCCGGTGCGCTCTTCGCCCGCCTGGTGGCGACGGCAAGCGTTCATTCCGGCCGCGCTCGCGGCGGCGATCTTGTTGATCACCGTCGCGGCGGTTTGGATGGTCGTGGAAAGAGATCGCGCTCGATCCGGCCAACCCGTTGCTGCGCGCCAGCCCTCACCCGAGGGGCAACAGCCGACGGCCGTTCCACGCGGGCCGCAGACGGTGGAGAGCGTGCCGGCGCCGCGGCAGCCAGCGGAGAAGAGGCCGGCGCCACAACAGACGGCGGAGAGCGTGGCCGTGCCACGGCAGTCGCAAAGTCCCGTGCCTGCGCCAGCGCCGATGAAGCGCTCGAAGACGAGCACCGTGCTGTTGGTGGCTTCCATCCGAGGTACCGGGACGGTCAATCGGCTGGAGATCGGGTCGGACACTGAGTGGGCGGAGCTGCGGATTCCGTTGGAAGACGACGCCTTCCGCAGCTACCGCGCTCTGATCCGCAGGCTGGATGGGAGCTTGGCCTGGCGAGCGGTGTCACTCAAGCCGGCGCGGATTGGCTCGAAGAAAGTGTTCACCGCGCGCGTCCCTGCCAAGGCGCTCTCCGCCTCTGAGTACACGCTGATGATCGAGGGCGCCGCTGGTGGGGGTCGCTACGAAGACGTTGCCGAATTCTACCTCGAGGTCGCGCGGAAGTGAGCGGCGCGATCCGCTTGCATTGAAGGCGGCTCCGGCGCATCCATCTCCCCATCGTGTCCAGGGATGGCCAGTCCGAAGAAGATCGCTCGGTGGTGGGATTGCTCACCCACCTGGTCGCCAAGCTGCGCGAGCTGCATCGTGCGCTGGTGGACGTGCAGCGCATCCGCTACGAGGCCGCAGGGGGCTCCATCCAGGGGCCGGTGCACCTGCTGCGCCTGCTGGCCGAGGATCCTGGTTTCGCGTGGCTGCGGGGTTTGTCCGAGCTGATCGTGAATCTGGAGGAGATCCTGGAGCACCCCGAGCTGATCTCCGTCACGGCGGCAGGCGCTCTCCGCGAGGAGACCGCGCGAATGATCATCCCGACCGCCGAGCGCTCGCCGGCGCTGGGCGAAAATTACCTGCTGGCCTTGCAGGAGAGTGCCTCGGTTGCGTTCGCTCACGGTCAAGTCGTGCAAACGCTGAAGCTCTTTCCTTCGCCCGATTCGGCCAGCACCTCCGAGCTGCTCCACGTGCGCCACCAGATTGCTGAAAAGAAGAGGCACCGGCGCAAGTAGGCTTCCACCCCGTCGATGTAAACAGCCCGCCTTCGGCGTCGGTTCCTCCCCCACTTTTCGGTGCAGGGTTGTCATCACCCGAAGCTGATACATTTTTCACTCAGCAGCTGGGATTTCTCGCTCTTTGCACGAGCGCCGAAGAGGACGCGTCGATGGCAGATGCGCGAAGCGGAGTCGAGGGCGGGCCGGTGACCGCGCTGCTTGTCTTCCGCGCGGGATCCATCTGGTACGCGGTTGACGCATCGTCGGTGACCAAGGTGTTGCGTTGGACAGACCCGCTGCCGGTACCGGGTGCAGCTGCCTTTGTCAAAGGCGTGATCAACAGCGATGGACAGATCCTCGCAGTTCTCGATCTTGCAGCTCTGCTCGGAAGCAGCGCGTCGCGCTCCGGAGCGGCGCCCCAAGATTCTCAACGGTGCATCGTCCTACAAGCGGAAGACTATGCGGCGGCGGCCATCGTCGACGAAATACTCGGACTGTCGGAGGTCCCGCGCTCAGTGCTGGAGGGTGGATGCGGCGAAGGAGCGGTAGCGCAGACGTTTGCCCTGCATGAGCGAATGGTGTCGATGTTGAATGTCCTCCGGCTGATCTCCCTCGCGCTGCCGATCGTGCGGAGCCGCTGAGCCAAACGGTCGGTTCCGGCCCTTCGCGGATCGCGTGAAGGTGCCGATCACGGCGAGAGCTGATCGCTGCCCCAGACTCGCCTGCCCGTGGTGCGGCGATGTGATAGGAGCCTGACATGAGTCAGTTCTGGGCAGGCTGCGGCGCGGTGAACGCTTTTCTCGCCGTCGCGGCCGGAGCATTCGGAGCGCACGCGCTCAAAGCGCGCCTCGAACCGGACCTTCTCGCCATCTTCGAGACCGGAGCGCGGTATCACATGTACCATGCGCTGGGGCTCGTTGCGGTGGCCTTCGTCACCGGCCAGCGCGCGAGTGCGAGCGCGGCCGGGTGGGCGATGCTGGCCGGCATCGTCCTTTTCTCGGGGACGCTGTATGTGCTCGCGCTGACCGGCGTGCGCTGGCTGGGGGCGATCACGCCGATCGGCGGCCTCTGCTTCCTCGCCGGCTGGGCGATCCTCGCGTGGAGCTGTTTCCGCTCCTAGAAAGTCAGCCAACTGCCGAGCGGCGGTTGCTGCTCGACGCCGGGCCTCGAGTAATCGCAGACGCCGTTCTTGAAGATGGTCTCCAGGCGCGACCACTGGAAGGGCGTGAACGGCACGCGATAGTCCGCCGGATCGACCGGCTTGAGCTGACACTTGATCCTGTCAAAGGTCAGCGGCTCGCCGGCAACTCCTCTCGGCGGCGGGGGGACGGGATACGTCTGGGCGCACTGGCCTCCATCGAGCTGCTGCGTCTCCACGATCTTTACCGGCGTGGGATCCCTCGTCCAGCAAGCCTCCTCGAGGTCGGCGGGCTTGGCGCGAACGATCTTGTCCATGCGCGGATCGCTGGAGAGGTCCTCGGATAGATTGACCAGCCAGCGGTCCATCTGGTTGATCGCGCCTCTCAGCACGGGGCTGTCGGTGCTGTAGTACCCGTTGCGGAAATCCTCTTGCAGCATCACCTGGTTTGCGGCGGTGCCGTTCGCCTGGATCAGCCGCTGACGCATGCTGAAAGAGTGGAAGCGCAGGTGGATGTCGCCCACCGGGTTGTCGTCGGTGTAGGCGCGGTAATCGATGATCGGAACCTGGCTCAGGCCCAGGCCTCCGTTGGTGAGCCGGCCGGTCTGATACGCGGCCCGCACCGCATCGATGTCCGCGACCGTTCGCTGGGGGATGAAATTGGCATCCTTGTCGTAGCCGCCGATCCGCTCGTTCAGATCCAGGAACTGGTCAACGGTGATCACGCCTTGATTGAGCGCACCGAGGCCATACTGAATGCCCACGTTATCCAGCGGCCGCCGCGCGAAGCCGGTGAGTGGGTCGTGCCCCAGAGCGTTCACCGTGTGATCGTAGACATCGCAGCGCGCGCCGGCCGGGTTGCTGATCGGATCGTATCTGAGCTTGAGCGGAAGCACGGAAGGCGGCGGGCAGAACTCGAAAGGTGAAATGCGCCCGGCCGCCAGCGCGACGGTGTTCATCGTCCCCGGATGAGTCAGGAACCCGGTCACCCGACGCTGTTGCTCATTGTCCAACGCGCCCGGTGCGACGACCTCGAAGTAATGCTTCAGCAGGCGCGCATCGGTGATGTAGTCGACCGTGGCGAAGAGGACCTCGGGAAAGCTGCAGCCGGGGATGATCCCATCCAACAGACCTGGATAGTTGTCGGCGATCTGATGCTGCTGGTAGGAGCCGCCGGAGCAGCCGAAGCCCATGGTGAACTGCGGCACGCCGTACGCTTTGATGAAGCGCTCCTTCACCATGTCCATCGTTTCGGCTGCGAGTAGATCGTTGCAGTTGTTCCCGAACACGTTGAGGGACGCCGAGGCGACTGCGTAGCCTTGCCGGAGCATCACATCGTCGATCACGCCGCCGGTGCTGGCTCCCTGGCGGAACCAGCCGCCGGTGCATCCGCCGCCGAACGTGTAGATCAATCGGTTGTTCCAACCCGCCGGACGGGTAAAGGCATCGGGCGCAGGCTCGGCGATCGGATCGTGGAGGATGGCTATTTGGTAGATCGCGCGATTGACGGTGCCGGTCTCCATCCGCACGATGTACGGCGCCATCGTCCCGAGCAGCGTCACCGTGCGAGCGAGATCGGCCGGGTACTGAGTCAGGTCGCTCAGCGGCTTGAACTGGTTGTCGAGCGACCGATAGATGTAATCGACGCGCGTGGTGATCGAGCAGAACTCATCGAGTGGTGGCCCGAGAGCTCCTCCAATCACCGGCATCATGAAGCTGTCCGTCTCACACCCAAACGGCAGCTCATGTGGCCCGGCGAAAAGCGGACCGGTGATCGGATGGTTGATCAGATCGGTCCGAGCCCGCAGGCTTCCCGCCCGCACGCCGAGGGTATTCGGGCCCAGGCGCAGTCCGGTGACCAGCCCGGTGAGCTGACCGGTGATCGGATCTACCCGGAAGGCGCTGGTGATCACCCTCATGTTCAAACGGACTTGCACCTGATCGAGCGGCACCGACGGCGGCACGATCAGCGCCACCAGTACGTCGCCTCCCGTGATCAGGCCGGGGCTGCCATTGCTGGAGAGGGTGATGATTTCGATGTTCTGCACACCTTGCGATTTGTTGGCAGCCCCCGACCAGGCGGGCAGGGTCAGAGCTGCGGCGAACGCGATGACGAGCGACGGGTGGGAGCTCCTGGTGAGGCTTCTCGAGACCGATCTGGAAATGCGCATACGACCCCCTTTGCAGACGAGAGCTCCCTGATACTCCCGCTGTCCCGCAGGTGAAGGCGTCCCGGCATCGCGCCGCAACGGTCTGCTCGGAGGCGAACACTGCGCCTCGCGATTCGACTTTCAGGCAACACTCGAAGCAGATCTCGCGATCGCTCTTCCTCTGGGATGAAGCTCAGCGGCTCGCGGTGGCCACGCCGGTCGGACAGCTGACGCCGGTTCCGCCCAGCCCGCAGTAGCCGCCTGGATTCTTCGCCAGATACTGCTGGTGGTAGTCCTCGGCGTAGTAGAACTCCGGGGCTTCCCGCAGCTCGGTTGTGATTGGGCCAAATCCCGCGGCGCTGAGAACCTTTTGATAGCTGTCCCGCGATGCCTCGGCGGCGCGCCGCTGCGCATCGTCGTAGTAGTAGATCGCCGAGCGGTACTGCGTGCCGGCGTCGTTGCCCTGGCGCATCCCCTGCGTCGGATCGTGGTTCTCCCAGAAGATCTTCAGCAGCGAATCGTAGCTGACCCGCTTCGGATCGAAGATCACTCGCACCACCTCGGCGTGGCCGGTGGCGCCGCTGCAGACTTCGCGATAGGTCGGGTTGGGCGTGAACCCTCCCGCGTAACCGACGGCGGTGCTGACGACCCCGTCCGTTTCCCAAAATTTCCGCTCCGCTCCCCAGAAGCAGCCCATGGCGAACATCGCCATCTGCATGCCCGGAAACGGGGGCTCGAGAGCCGCACCGCTGACGAAATGCTTGGCCGGAACCCGCATCCTCTCGGCCCGGCCGGGGAGCGCTTCGTCCCGGGTGGGCATTCTGATTTTCTTGAATTCGAAGGACATCGATCACCTGAGGCTTGGTTCGGCCTTATATAACGATCTTTTCGTCGAGCCGCGCACCTGAGAGGAATCGTCGATGAATCGAAAAGCGATCGCCTTGCTGTCGCTCGGTCACCTGGCGACAGATCTCACTCAGGGCGCGGTCGCCGCGTTGATCCCGGTGTTCGTCGCCGAGCGCCACTGGTCCTATGCGACGGCCGGCAGCCTGGTACTGGCTCTCAACCTCAGCTCATCGGTGGTGCAGCCGGCCTTCGGGCACTGGGCCGATCGCAGATCGCGCGAGTGGCTGATGCCGGTTGGGCTCGCGATGGCCGGCTCGGGGCTGGCGTTCGCCGGATGGATGCCCTCCTACGTGCTCGTCCTTGCGGTGTTGGCATCGGCAGGAATCGGCGTCGCTGCTTTCCATCCTTCCGCTGCCCAGGCGCTGCACGGCGTGGCGGGCGCAAAGCGGGCCACGGCAATGAGCATATTCGGCGTGGGCGGAAACGTGGGGTTCGCGCTCGGCCCCCTTCTGGCCACCGGCGCCGTGCTCGCAGCCGGATTGCGCGGCTCGATGCTGCTGATCATTCCCGGTTGGCTGATGGCGGTTCTGCTCGCGTCAAGCCTCCGGCAGTTTCCGGTGAAGGCGGGCATGCTGTCGCGCGGAGCGGAATCAGCTTCCACCGTTTCGCGCAATTCATGGGGCGGCTTCACCGCTCTGGCGGGGGTGATCTTTTGTCGCTCGGTCGCCTTCGCGGCCTTGAACGCTTTTCTGGCGTCCTACTGGATCGGCTCGCTCCGGCAGACGCGAGCGACTGGCGGGGTTGCGCTCTCATTGTTGCTGGCGACTGGAGCAATGGGGACGCTGCTGGGCGGCTGGATGGCGGACCGATACGGACGCAAAGCGGTGATCGCCTCGGGGCTGGTATTTGCCGGTCTGCTGATGTTCGCGCTCCCGATGATCCACCAGGCCGAGGTTGCCATGGCGTTGCTGGTGCCGATCGGCCTGGGATTGTTTGCCCCCTCGAGCGTGATGGTCACGCTGGGTCAGGAGTACTTACCCGAGCGCGTGGGCCTGGCCTCGGGCGTCACGCTGGGATTGGCAGTGACGGTGGGCGGGCTGGCGGCTCCGGTGCTGGGTTGGATCGTCGACCAGTACGGATTCGCGCCCATGTTCACGTTGGCGGCCGCGGTCGCGCTCGCCGCTGGCCTGGTTGCCGGTTTGCTTCCGCGTGCCAAGGAGAGTCCTCACGCCGTACCTTCCGAGCAGACAGCTGCGCTTTCGGCTTGGGAGAGCTCGGTCGACCTGGGCCGCTAGGCGCGGAAGGTGCGCTCTCGCCCCGAGCCGCGTCTTGTTGTCGAATTCGGCTCCCGCTGGCGCCTTCAGCCATGGTATGCGGGCGCCAAGGAGGACCGGTTATGGCAAACGTCGACAGCCACGCCCCGAACACTTTTTGCTGGGCCGAGCTCGCCACCTCGGATCCGCAGGCGGCGAAGGCTTTCTACACCGAGCTGTTCGGATGGTCATTCCACGACGACCTGATTCCGGGCGGAGGAACGTACACCATGTTGTCGCTGCGCGGCCGCTTTGCCGCCGCGCTGTACGAGATGGAGAACGCACAGCGCGAGCGCGGTATCCCCTCGCACTGGCTCTCCTACGTGTCGGTCGCCGATGCAGACAGGACGGCGAAGTCGGCTCAGGCGCTCGGCGGAAAGATCATCAAGCAGCCGTTCGACGTGATGGAGCTGGGTCGAATGGCGGTGATCTCCGATCCGGCGGACGCAGTATTCGCGATCTGGCAGCCCAAACAAGCAATCGGAGCTCAGGTGACCGACGAGCCGGGCGCAATGTGCTGGAACGAGCTGGCTACTCGGAATGTGGAGGCCGCCAAGCGTTTCTACGGCGGCGTATTCGGGTGGGGCTTCAAGACGGATAAGACCGGGCCGACCAGCTACACCGAGCTGAAGATCGGCGATCGGTCATTCGGTGGAATTTTGGAGATGCAGCCAGAGTGGGGGAACATTCCGCCGCATTGGATGCCGTACTTCTTGGTGGCGAATTGCGATCAGAGCGCCGAGCGCGCGAAGAACCTTCGGGGCGACCTGAAGGTTCCGCCTACGGATATTCCCAAGGTGGGTCGCTTCTCGGTGATCCAGGATCCGACCGGAGCAACTTTCGCCATCATCGCTCTGGCATAGGTTCCCCCGCGCGTCACTCAACGTATCCAGTACATCCGGCGAAACGTGGAGCCGTTTCGCCGGATATCGACGTCAATCCGTGAGCTGTCCCGCAGCCGCGTGAAAAGCGCGAGGCCCGTCTCGATGTTGTTGAGGACGGAGCCGTCGACGATCTCCGCTCCCCGCACGGCATCTCCGTCGCGATACGTATGGGATGTCTGGCTTTGCAGATCGAGGATGGAAGCGATGGTCCATTCTGGAATCGCCGAGGTCAACGTGCCGAGCAGCCGCAAGCGCAGCGCGCTCTTCCCAATGTTCAAGCGAAACTCGAACTTATCTCTCGCGTCGGGTAACCCGTGCTCCGGCATCCCCAGAAGCCGGCCCATTCGCACGCCATCGAGGTTGGGCTCGGATTCTTCCAGCGAAGACTCGTCCAGGTGATTGACTATCCACGCGGCGAAAAAAGCTGCCGCCGCGAGGGCGATCCCCTGGGCAATTGGAAACCCTCCTCGGAGCGTCGAGTCCATGTGTTGTAGCGGCGGGGAGCAAGCCGGATGCCACGCGCGAGGGCTCCCGGCTCGGATCGCGGAAACGCGAAAAGGCTGCTGTTTGGCTTTGTCGACAGTTGTCGACAGAGTGGCAAAGAGACGATTTGTCATCAATCCGCGAAAGGGGCGTGACGCTCTGTCCATCGAAGGACAGGAGCACTTATCGCCTTGACCGCTGCCATATCGGATGGTACTCGCCCCTGGCTCAACTGAAGCAAGGGGGGGGAACGTCGAGAGGGACCATGCAATATCGGTTGAATTACAAGAGCGGGCTGATCGCGATGGCGTTGCTGATTTGCGCCGGGGTTGCGCGTGCGGATGACGTCCGGTGTTTCCCGGGTATGCCCGTGTTCCCAACCTTCGATCAAACCTGCGGCAGCGCCAGCGACTGTCAGGTGGCGGTGCATCAGATCGATTGCTGCGGTAGCCGTGCAGCGCTTGGGATCAACGTCAACGAGGGCGCTCGGTTCGACGAGGACGAGGCAATCTGCAGAGGCCAATATCCCGCATGCGACTGCGTTGATCGCGGAATCCTGACCGACGATGGTCAGTCGGCGTACTACGAAGCCGATGTTGGGGTGACCTGCAGCGAGGGCACCTGCACGACGTTCGTGATCGACGAATAGAACGGCGCGGGCTCAGCGACCGGCCGGGTCGACACTGCGACTGAGGAGCCGGCAGGAAATCAGTCTCGCCGCCCGCCGGTTCCAGAAGAACGCGAAGGTCACGCGGAAGATCACGAACAGCGCCAGGTTGATTCCGGCGATTGCCGCAACGCTGATCCCGACGTCCAAGGACTGCCGGAACGCGGAGATCCCGAACATCACCCCCAACCCGACAATGGGTCCGAAGTAGACCGCCATGCGCGCCACGCGTAGCGTGTCGATCGGTGCGCTGCGATGCGGCCTCAAAAACAGAAAGGGCCACCATGTCCAATCCAGGTCAGTGAGCCAGTTTGCACAAGGCTCGATTCGATCCAGGAAGGAGGTTCTATTCCACGACCGGCTCATCAGGGCATCGTGGATTCTACGCGAAATCGCGCCGCTCCTGAAACCCCAGTTTGGAATCCCGGAAGAGGGCTGGGAAGGAGCCCCTACTCGGTCTGGCTCGGCCGCGATTCCTGGCGACGGATCAGTACCGTCTTGATGTTCATGAACTCGCGGATCCCCTCTCGCCCCAGCTCGCGGCCATAGCCCGACCGCTTCACGCCTCCGAACGGAATTCGCGGATCGGATGCCACCATCGCGTTCACGAAGGTGAGCCCGGCCTGGATCTCGTTGACGAACTGCTCGCGCTCTCGCTCATCCTGCGTCCAGACGCTGCTGCCCAGCCCGAAGCCGCTGTCGTTGGCCATCGCAATCGCCTCGTCGGCGCTTGCCACCTTGAACAGCATCGCCACCGGGCCGAACACCTCCTCCCGGTATGCGCGCGCTTGTCGGGGGAGCTCAGCGAGCGCGGTGGGCAGGTAGAAGTTTCCGGGTCCGTCGAGCCGCTTCCCACCGATCAGCAGCTTGGCGCCCTTGACAAGTGCATCCTGCACCTGTTGCTCCACCGTCTGCAGCACCGAAGGAATTGCCAGCGGGCCGACGTCGGTGTCTTCAGCCATCGGATCTCCGACCTTGAGCTTCCGAAGCCCCTCCACGAACTGTTCCTGGAAGCGGTCGTACACCTGGCGATGGACGATGAACCGCTTGGCTGCGATGCATGACTGGCCGTTGTTGATGGTCCGCGCCGTCACTGCGGTTCGGGCAGCCGCGTCAATGTCGGCGCTGGGCATGACGATGAATGGGTCGCTGCCTCCCAGCTCGAGGACCGTCTTCTTCAAGTTCTTTCCCGCGGTGGCGGCGACTTCCGATCCTGCCCCCTCACTGCCGGTGAGCGTCACCGCCGCGATGCGCTCGTCCTGAATCACCGACGACACCTTCGCCGAGCCGATCAACAAGGACTGGAACGCGCCGCGCTCGAACCCGGCCCGGGCGAAGATCTCCTCGATCGCCAGCGCGCACTGCGGAACGTTCGAGGCATGCTTCAACACCCCGATGTTGCCGGCCATCAGCGCCGGGGCGGCGAATCGGAAGACCTGCCAGAAGGGAAAGTTCCAGGGCATGATCGCCAGTACCGGGCCGATCGGCAGGAATCGCACGAAGCTCTGGTCCGGCGGCGTGTCGGCAACCTCGTCCCGCAGGTAGTTTTCTGCGTGCTCGGCGTAATGGCGGCAGGCCGTCGCGCATTTTTGCGCCTCGGCGACAGCCGCCTTGATCGGCTTCCCCATTTCCTCGACCATCAGCCGACCCCACCGCTCTGACTCGGACTGGAGGATCTCCGCTGCGCGGAGCATCCTTTCTGCCCGCTCGCGAAAGCTGGTGAGGCGATGGCGCTGGAAGGTGGCCGCCGCGAGGGCCAGCTTGGCGTCGATCTCTTTTTCTCGAAGCTCTTCGAAGGTACGGAGGGTCTTTCCCGTTGCCGGGTTCACGCTTGCGATCATGCAGGATGAATTGCTCCTCGCCGCCCCGCAACTCAACCAAAAAAGGATCGCTCCGCTTACCTTTGTGCAGCGACATGGTCTCGAGGTGCAAGAGTAAAGGATCAGACGATGGGGCTTTCGCGCAGCACCAGAGATCTCGATCCGGGGCAGCAGATACGATCCCCTGGAAGATGATTGTGATAAGAAGATTCCCGTGGACCCAATGATACGAAGCTTCATGAGAACGGAAGTGCCGCGGATCACTGGAGCGACTTCGCTTCTCGATGCTCGCGAGCTGATGAGGACAGCCAACGTGCGGCACCTGTTGGTGATGGAGGGAGAGCGCCTTGTCGGCGTGGTCTCCCAGCGCGACGTCTACTTGCTGGAAGCCCTGCCGAACGCCGAGCCTGAAAACGCTACGGTCGAAGAGGCGATGGACGGCGAACCGTACACGGTCCCGCCGGAGACCTCGCTGGAAGAGGTGGCTCGCCAGATGTGGAGCCAGCGATGCACGTCGGCGGTGGTGGTGCAGGGAACAGAAGTCCTCGGCATCTTCACCACCAGCGATGCGCTGCGCGCGCTGGCCGAGGTGCTTACCTTGGAGCGCACCGGAAGCGCTCAGGAAGGCGCCGGATCAGAAGACTCCGCCGCGCACTGAGCCAGCTTGAAGCAAGGACACTCTGCGACCGGAGTTCATACCGTCGCCTACTTTTCAACTGGCGCGCTCCCTTGACCTCTTTCCACGTCCGAGTCGATGCTTACTGTTGTCGCTCTCAGGAGGTGGAAATGGTCTCACTCAGTCGCGTTGTGGTGTTGGTGGTGGCGGCGGCGTGGACCGCTCCGGCCTTTGCGGCTGACGAGCGAGTAACAGACGAAAGTGCGATCACACAGGGCATCAGCGGACAGCCTGGAACGCAGACCGAAATCCAACAGTTTCAGGATCGCGAAAATCAAGCGCAACAGCTCGAGCAATTCGAGGGTGGCGAGGACGGGATCTACATTGGCTCAGGCGTGCTTGTGCTGGCGCTGATCGTTCTGATCGTCGTGCTCCTCGTTCGGTGAGCTCGATCGGCTCGAGCGCACATCGCTCGCGGAATTACTTGCCGGCGCTCTACGTCGCGCTGGCTCTGGTGGCATCGTCTGGTTGTTACATCGGGAGCGCCCGGGATTTTTCTCCCAAAAGGCTCGAGCAGGATCCCGGCTGGATCTTCGTGCCCAACGTTCCCCTGATCCGGCAAGCCGAGCAATCCGATTGCGGCGCCGCGGCATTGGCGATGGCGCTCAGCTACTGGGGCGTGCCGACCAACGTCGATGAGATCTCGGCAGCCTTTCCGACGTCGCCCTCGCACGGGATCAAGGCCGGTCAACTTCGCGAGTTCGCCAGGAAGAAGGGGTTGGACGCCTACCTGATCAAAGGAGACCTGGGGGACCTCTCCTCGGAGTTGCAGAAACGCCGACCGATCCTGGTGGGGCTGGTGAAGCCATTTGGGACAAAGCTGACCAAACACTACGAGGTGGTGGTGGGGCTCCACCCAGAACAAAAGCGGGTGGTCACGCTGGACCCCGCCCGGGGATGGCGAGAGAACAGCTTCGAAGGTTTCGTCAAGGAATGGGCGCCCGGCGAGCAGGTGACATTGATCGTGTTCCGGCCGGCGGCGCGAGCGGCCGAGAGTTGAGCGGGGCCAAACCGAACCGACCAGGATAGCGCGAGTGGTGTATCTGCTTCAGTTTCGGCAGAGGATCGAGCTCAGCGACTGCGTCGCCGCGATCGCCTGGCGACTGCTTTCAACCTCGGCCGCAGCGGTACCGCCTCCGACTCGAGCGCAATCGAAGCCACGTGTTGCCGATTCACGAATGCGATCTCCGCGCCTTGATGGACGGCGATGAACCGCGGGGCTGCATTCAGATAGTCGACCAGGCGCGAGCTGTCCGGATGCCGCGAGTAGCGGATGGTGCCGGTCAGCGCGCGTCCGCTCAACAATGTTACGCGCACCAGGTGCTGGGTGAACGGCGCGATCTCTACTGGGGGGATCTCTCCGGCGTCTTGTTTCACGGAGGCGACCGAAATCGTGTCCAGCGGATAGCAGGAAAGACAGCCGTCGCGTTCCACCGGAAGAAAGGGATCGCGTCCGTTCAATAAGTCGGCGAGCGTTTCGCCTCCGTCGTGGCTTGCAGCTACTGGTGTGAGGAATACATCGCCGCCCTGCACCTTGTCCGCCACCCACACCTTCACCGGAACCCGCAGCTTGGTCACGCGAAAATCAGGCACGAGCGCGGCAATATTACCACAGGCTGCAAGTTCCACGATGGCCGAGCGGGGCCTTGCGCAATGACTCACGCCTCCCGCAAGATCGCTGTTGGACGGCAAGCCATCTGAGCTCGAAAGGGGTAGCGGCCGTTGGGATTCGAGAAGCGGGCGCGCTGATGTCTGAAGAGTTCGCCAGCAACGCGGTGGACTCGAAAGAGTACCTGCGCCTGAAGGCGGAGAACCATCGCCTCAAGCAAGAGCTGCGCGATGCCAGGCGCGGCTCTCCGCCGGAGACGATCATCGGCATGAGAGACATCGTGCTGGTGATCAGTCCATCCGCGGAGATCACCTACGCCAACGGTCAGGCCGAGTCGCACTTTGGCGTATCGCGCCAGCGGCTGATTGGAATGCCTCTCATCGCGTTGTCCTCGTCGGATTTGCAGGGAAGCGCGCTCAGCCGATTGGTGGAGGATTCGCTGAGCGTCAAGTCGCCGGTGAGCATCGAAATCACACTTGACGGAGCGGCGCCACAGGACATCCGGACCTTCCTCGCCACCGCCACGCCGACCCCCGGCGGCACGCAGCTTCTCATCTCGGATCGAACGCAAGTCCGGCGGATGAAGGATGCGTTGGCTCGATACATCTCGCCTCAAGTGTTGGAGGCGGTGCTCAAATCCGGGGTCGATCCCTATCAGGCGCGCAAATACGAGCTGACGGTCCTGTTTGCCGACCTTCGCGGGTTCACCATGCTCAGCTCGCAAAAGCCGGCCGAAGAAGTGAAGAAGCTGATCGACGAGTATCTCACCGTTCAGATCGAGACCGTGCTTCAGGAGGGCGCGACCCTGGACAAGATCGTCGGCGACGAAGTGATGGCGCTCTTCGGCGCGCCGCTGCCCGCAGGGCAGCATTCGCTGTGGGCGATCAATACGGCGCTGAAGATGCGCGAGGGGCACCGGCGCCTGATGAAGCTCTGGACAGCCCGCGGCTTGAAAGCCTGCCCGCTGGGAATCGGGATCAACAGCGGCGAGATGGTGGTGGGCCACATCGGGTCAAAGCAGCAGATGAACTACACCGTGCTCGGCCACAACGTGAACCTGGGCGCGCGTCTCTGCTCGGCCGCCGAGGGCGGAGAGATCCTGATCTCCGAGCGGTGCTTCCAACTGGCCCGCGAAGACCTGGAGCGCGAGCCGGAGGCGATCTGGCGTCCGGTCAAATTCGTGCGCGGCAAGGTGCTCAACGCGAAGGGAATCGCTCAACCGATACAGACCGTCAGCGTGATCGAAGCTTGAACCAGACCGGATGAGCGCGCCTCTGATCGCCAAATTCAAAGCGGGCAAATGGGCCACGCCGGCGGAGGTGGAGGCGTTCGTCCTCGAGGCGGGGCCTGTCGATGGCCAGACGGTATTGAAGATCCTGGAGCTGCTCACCGCCAAGGACGCGGCGACCGACGTGATGATGCACAGGCGTCGCTGCATGGTGTTCTCGCTGTTGGTCAAGCAGGCGCCCGCGGATCAATCGCTGTTCGTTCCCTTTCTCAAGGCGCTCAAGGGCGGAGACGCCACGCTCCGCTCCACGCTGATGGGGCTGATCCCCAAAGTCAACAACATCGCCGAGCACCGCGAGCTGTGCGGACTGCTCAACGCGCAGGACACCCAGCTTCGCCCGCTGGCGGTGCAGCTGTTGACTCAGCTCGGTGGGAAGACGGTCAACCAGACCTTGCGCTCGATGCTCAAGGACCGCAGCTTCGCCGCCCGCGCCGAGGCAATCGAGATCCTCGTTCGCATCTCCGGTCACCACGCGCTTCCGGTGCTCCAGGAGCTGCTCGCGGGCGGAAAGCCGTCGGACAAGATCATCGCGCTGAAGTTCCTTGGCGACCCCGAGTTCATGGGCAAGGAGACCAGCCGCGCGCTGCAGGCGATCGCCACCGCGCTCAATGATCCCGCCGAGCAGGTCGCGCTGCAGGCCGTCGCCTCATTCAGCCGGATGTGCACCGAGGATGACTTCTTCGACGCGCTCTCGCAGGTGCTCGAGTCTCCACAGGTGAACCTGGTCAAGGCGGCGGTGGAGGGCCTCAAGCGCTTCTCCTCGCCGAGGGTGATCCTGGCTCTGGAGCGACGGCTCCGCGCCGGCCCGAACTCGGTGCGCTTCGCGGTGCTCGGCGTGCTGGAGAGCATCGGCACCAACGAGATCCTCACGCCGCTGGTGGAAGCGCTCAGCCACAAGCAGATCGTGATTCGAAATCGCGCGGGTGAGATCCTTTCGCGGCTGAGCAAGGCGGGGAAGCTCGACCTGTCGCGAACCATCATCTACCTGCTCAAGTCGCCCGATGTGAACGTGCGCCGGATGGCGATCGAGCTGGCGCGATCGGTGAAGGAAAGCAGCGAGCTCTGGCCGAAGCTGTTGGCGGTCCTGCGCGACGAGGACTGGTGGGTGCGAGAGCGGGTGGTGGACGTGCTGGTGGAGATGGCGGGAAACCAGCTCACGCGGCACATCCTCTCGTACTTGACCGATCCCTCGGACGTCGTGCGCCGCTACGCGGTGAACGTGCTGATCCGCCTCAAGGACCCCAACGCGCTGGGCGCGCTGGTGCGGATGGTGGACGCAGACTCGGACTGGTGGGCCCGCGAAAAGGCGGTGGAGGCCATTGCGGCCATCAACGACGCCCGAGCGGTGCCGTACCTGGTCGACGCGATGAGCCGCGATCCGGATCTGCGCTGGTCCTGCCTGCAGGCGCTGGCCCAGATGGAAGCGAAGAGCACGGCTCCTCAGGTCGCGGCATTGCTCAAGGACCCGAGCTCGGACGTGCGGCTGGCGGCGATGCGGTGCCTGCAGAAATTCCATGACCCCTCGTACGCCCAGGCGGTCCAGGCGCTGCTCACCGACCCGGAGATCAGCCTGCGCCAGGTGGCGACGGAGATCCTGGCGCACTGGAAGATCGTCGTCGCCGCGGAGCTGGTCGTCTCTCGCGACGCGGTGTCGCCGCTGGATCGCCTGTTGATCGCCACCGCCAAGCAGGAAGCGGACGACTTGATCCTCACCTGCGACCGCAAGCCGATGATCAAGCGGATGGGCAAGGTGATTCCGCTCACCAAATCGCCGCTGACCTCGGCCCAGGTGCAATCCTTGCTGATGCCCAAGCTGTCTCCCGCTCAGCTCAAGGACCTGGCCGAGCTGCGCGATGTGGACTTCTCCTACGAGGTGAAGGTCGAAGGCCTGCGCTTTCGCGCCAACGTCTTCAACGAGGCCGGAGGGACGGCCGCGGTGTTCCGGATCATCAAGGGCACTCTGCCGGAGATCGAGAAGCTGGGCCTTCCACAGGTGGTGATCGGATTGGGCGAGCTGAAGAATGGGCTGGTGTTGATCGGGGGCCCCACCGGTTCGGGGAAGTCGACCACCCTGGCCGCGCTGGTGAATCACATCAACCGTAAATACACGCGACACATCATTTGCCTCGAGGATCCGATCGAGGTGATGCATCCGTCGCAGAAAAGCCTGGTGACCCAGCGCGAGATCGGAGCTCACACGCATTCCTTCGGCAACGCGCTCCGCGCCACGCTCCGCGAGGATCCGAACGTGATCCTTGTCGGGGAGCTGCGCGATCTCCCCACCATCTCCTTCGCGGTGACCGCCGCGGAAACCGGGCACCTGGTCTTCGGCACGGTGCACACCGTGTCCGCGGACACCACCGTGGACCGGCTGATCAATGCCTTCCCCGCCAAGCAGCAGGAGCAGGTTCGGGCGATGCTCTCGGAGAGCTTGCGCGCGGTGTGTTGCCAGTTCCTGCTCCGGCAGAAGGACGGCGTCTCACGATGTCTGGCGATGGAGACGATGCTCAACAACGACGCCATCTCCGCGCTGATCCGCAAGGGCAAGGCGTTCCAGATTCCGTCGGTGGTCGCCACCTCGAAAGAGGAGGGCATGCAGCTGATGGATTCGGACCTGATGCGCCTCTACAAGGAAGGGAAGGTGACGATCGAGGAGGCGTACGTGAAGGCACGAAGCAAGCGCGAATTCGAGGGCTTCATGCCCGGTGGCGCGCCGGCCGCGGCGGCAAGCACCGAAGTACCAGCCAAGAGTCCGCCCACCGCCCCGGCTAAAGCTTCCGCATCCTGATCGCGAAGATGGCGCGAATCGATTCCTTCCTCCGATTGGTCGCCGAGCAGCAGGCCAGCGATCTGCACTTCCACTCCGGCAATCCGCCGATCATCCGCCACGACGGCGATTTGATGCCGCTGCCCTTCCGCGTGCTGTCCCGCGACGAGACGCGCCGCTTCATCTACGAGATCGTCAACACCGAGCAGCGCCAGGAGTTCGAGCAGCAAAATGAGCTCGACCTGATCTACGTGATCGATGGGGTGGGGCGCTTTCGAACCAACGTCTTGGTGCAGAGTCAGGGGATCGGCGCCGTGTTCCGGATCATTCCACACCGGCTCCCCGGTCTGGACGAGCTGATGCTGCCTCGGGCGGTGCGCAAGCTGACGCAGCTTCAAAACGGTTTGGTGCTCGTCTGCGGCCCGACGGGTTCCGGAAAGACCACCACGCTGGCGGCGATGGTCAATGAGATCAACCAGCATTCGCAGCGGCACGTGATCACCATCGAGGACCCGATCGAGTTCCTCCACCCGCCGATTCAAAGCACGATCACCCAGCGACAGGTGGGCAAGCATACGGAGACGTTTTCGGGCGCGTTGCGCTCGGCGCTGCGCGAGTCTCCCGACGTGGTGGTGATCGGCGAGATGCGGGATCTGGAGACGATCACGCTCGCGCTCTCCGCCACCGAGACCGGCGTCCTGGTCTTTGGAACGCTGCACACCAACTCCGCGGCCAAGGCGATCGATCGAGTCATCGACGCGGTGGGCGAAGACGGCCGCGACCAGATGCGCGCGGTGCTCTCGGTCCTGCTGCGCGGCGTGATCAGCCAGCAACTCTGCAAGCGGGCCAACAGCGACGGGCGCGTGGCGGCGCTGGAGATCCTTCTCCAGAATTACGCCGTCTCGCACATGATCCGCGACAACAAGCTGCATCAACTCGAAGGTTATCTGCAGACCGCCAGCAATGACGGCTCCGGGGCGCAGAGCCTCGACCACGCCATCTTGGGCTTCGTTCGCGAGGGAATGGTCGCGGTCGAGGAGGGCATGCGGGTGGCGACCTATCCCCAGCAGCTGAAGAATCTGGCCAACGAGTTGCCTCAGGACAATTGATGGATTCAGACGAGAAGCGCGCCCTCGAGGAGAGGCGCAAGGCGATCGAAGGCGCCAAGGTCCTGGAGCGGCACGGCCGGCACGACTCCGCGGTGCAACTGCTCAGCAAGGCGGGCGCCTTCGACGAAGCGGCGCGCGTGTTATCCGGCCAGCGACGATTCAAGGACGCCGCCGAGCTCTTGATGAAGAGCCTGGAGGTGCCGCCGGATCAGGTGGGAACCCTGAACCCCGAGGGAAAGAAGCTCGCGCTGATGGCGGCAGTTTGTTACTCCCGCGCCGGTAATACGAGCGAAGCGGTGGAGTTGTTCGTCGCGCTCAAAGAGCATCAACGCGCCGCCCAATTGCTGGAAAAGGCCGGTGACACCGTGGGTGCGGCGCGGGTGCTCGCTTCCGCTGGCAGGAAGCTCGGCTCCTCTGCGGCGGCGGCACGCGGCGTCGGGGGCGCGGCGATCACCCTGGAGGGCGCGCAAAAGCTGGAGGCGCAGGGCAAACATCAGCTCGCCATTCAGGCATACGTCTGGCTCAATCGCTACGGCGAAGCGGGACGGGTGGCGCAGCAGATCGGCAAGATCGCCGATGCTGCCAGCTTCTATGCCGAGGCAGGAATGGTCTACGAGGCGGGCAATTGCTACTTCCAGGCCGGAGATTCGGGCAAGGCGATCGAGAACTTGATCCGCGTCCCTCGCGATCACCGGCACTACCGCGCCGCCTGCATCGAGGTGGCCAGAATGGCCGCCGAGCTGAGCTACGTGGGATTGAAAATGGATCATTTTCTCGCGCGTTTCATCGAGGAAGGTCCGCAAGACGCGCGCGAGCAGGAATCCTTTTATCTGTTGAGCAAGGTGTATCAACAGCATGACTTGATGGAGAACGCCAAGGAGGTATTGAAGAAGCTGCTGGCGCGAAGCCCGTATCGCGATGCGGCCGCGAAACTTGCGGCCCTGGAGAAGGGCACCGGGGCCCACTCGGCGCAGTACGAGCGCATCCTGAAGGACGAGGTGGCGCATCAGGAGGTTGGTCTGCCCAGTCGTACCGGTCCGGCCCGTGTTCCAGTTCTCGATGCGCCGTTTCCCGACCTGCCGCCGTTGCCTGAAACGGCGAAGCCCGCGGCGGCTCCAATTCCCCTCGTTTCCCAGGTGGCAAGCGCACCGGTCGCCGCGGCCGGTCCACGACCGACGGCTCAGAGGAACGCCACCGAGCAGATGCTCGGGCGGGACGTGGGCGAGGACGTGGAACGCATTGCCCGCGAGGTGAGCTCCGACGGCGCCGGCGGAAGCGCGAGCGTCGGTCGAACATTGTTCGCCGTCGGAACGCCGGCTGCATCGCGACCTACCTCCGCAGAGGGAAATCGGGTTGCGCCGGCCGCCGTTCCCTTCGAGCTTTCGGGGTCCTTGCGGCTGCAGCGTGGGAGCATCCTCGCCGAGAGATATCGGCTGGAAGAAAAAATCGGACAGGGCGGGATGGCAATGGTGTTCCGTGCCACCGATCTCGAGTTGAGCGAGGAAATCGCTTTGAAAGTATTCAATCCCGCCAACGAGGACGAGCAGGCGCTCTCGCGATTCCGGCAGGAGGTGCAGCTCTCGCGGAAGCTGGTTCATCCCAATGTCGTTCGACTCTTCGACATGGGTATTTTCAACGGCCGGCGATTCATCACCATGGAGCTGTTGGTCGGCAGCGATCTCAAGCACCAGCTTATTGGGCCGATGCTGGTCGAGCGAGGCCTCGGGTATTTGATCCAGGCGTGCGCCGGACTTCAAGCTGCTCACGAACGCGGGATCATTCACCGTGATATCAAGCCCGAGAATCTATTTATCACCGGCGAAGGCGTGGTGAAGGTGATGGATTTCGGGATTGCCAAGCGGCAACTCGCCAAGGGCGTCACCGTGGCCGGCATGGTTGCAGGAACCCCGGAATACATCGCTCCCGAGCAGATCGACAACTTCACCTCCGTCACACCAGCCACGGATCAGTACTCGCTCGGCGTGGTGGCCTACGAGATGTTCACCGGCCGCTTGCCGTTCCACAGCCCCGAGCTGGTGCCGATGTTGATGATGCACATCAACCAAGCCCCGCCGCCGCCTCGCTCGATCAATCCCGCGCTCCCCGAGGCGCTGGACCAACTCCTGCTCAAGCTGCTGGAGAAAAAACCCGAGCGGCGATTTCCGGATTGCAACGCGCTCGCCCAGGCGCTGGAGGAAATCCGCCAAGCCGCCAGCGCGACCTGAAAATGGTGGCTGGCTCGGATGAGCTGCCAATCGTCAGAAGGCAGTCCGACGAATTCGTCGACCATCCTGAAACGCCACGACGGGAGCCAAGTCGGCGGGCTCATTTCCCGTCTGTGGACACACTGTGAATTCTTTCACGAGACGTATCACTCGTCCAACCGAGCGGGTCAGTTCCTCGGAGCATCTCTTCCAGAACTTCAACTCCTCGCTCCAGAACCTCGTCGCGTCTCTGGGCGATACCTTCCCTCGTCCGTTCGGCGTGCACAGTCGGCGCCAGGCCGATACCGTGAAAGCGCGAACCATCTTTCCTCAGTGTCTTCATCCCGGTCATCCCTACTCGGTAGCGCATCGGTAGGCGAATCCAGTTGATGTTTCCATTTGTTCCCGCGGTCGGGCCGCCAACCATCGGTCCGAGGTGATTATCGGCCACGAAGCTGAGCAGCGTTTCAGATCGACTTCCAGCTCGAGCGTCCATGAGGAAAACCGTCTTTGCGCGCAAATACGGCTCTTGCGGCACAATTGTTCGGGGCGGCCTCACCTCGAAGCTGAAGTCCTGCTGATCCGGCCGTGTTACCAGGGGCACTAGGAATTGGGGTCCGGTGATCGGTTTCTCAATCAAGTGACTTAGAATATCGTCTACCGCGAATGGATAACCACGGACGTCGAATACAACGCCGCGTGCTGTGGCCAAGCGAGGAAGGGCGGCGCTAAAGTCCGCAGCGGAACGCTGTACGTCCACGTAATAGATTCCAGCTCCGACCTCTGCAACCTTGGCTGGCCGATCTTCAAGTGACAGAGCGTTCCACCCTTGTTTCCTCGACAGCGAAACCGAATAGGTCTTGTCGGAAGTGGCCATTAGATTGAGGGTCAGCTGGGAGTCTTTTTTGCCCGAACCAATTTCCAAGAGTGCGCGCAATAGCAGAGCTTGTGGTGTACTGCCCGAAACGAGTGGCTTGGCTGTTTTAATTGCATCGCGAGGCTCGACGCCGTTGATCTTCAGAACAACGTCGCCAGCATGAAGCGGAGACTCACCCGACTCAGCCCGCACCACGACTAGCTCGCCTTGCACCCAATCCCACGTGACCGGCGCACGAGAACGGCGCGTATCGAGAGTAATAACGACCGCATGTCCATCCTGGAGTGCAGCAGCAAGCCGCCGCATAGTATCGAAAAACTCCTCCTCATCCTTGTCGGTAGCAGCGGAGCGTAGGGCATCGGTCAACGCTTTGCGCCAATCGACCTCGACCACATCGAAGTATGGATAAAAATGCTGCGGCACATTCCAAAGCAGCGCTACCGTTGCCAATCGGGCAGCTCGATCTGTGGCTGAGTAGAACGAAATACCCGCGCCAGGAAGAAGGGCCTCCGAACGCGCATGCGGCAGCGTGCCTCGTTCGTCGGCAAGAACGGAGAGCGGAACCCGTACCGAGATCCCACCTTCCAAACCGGCGGAAAAGGTGCTTGTCACATCCGTGGTGCCCGACACCTCCTCCCGAATTCGCTCGCTGCGATAGATGCTCTCCGCGTCTCCGTCCATGTTGAGTCCACGGTGTTGCCACCGGACGACCTGAATCTTCCCGTGTCTGGTGAGCCGAGCGGAGTCCTTGCTTAAGCTCGTTTCGCTGCTAGTTGGAAATATTCGAACGGTTGGCGCAACCCGATGAAAAAGGGCGTTCAACGTTGCTGCCAGCTGCGAGGCATCCTTCGCAGCTTCAACCTTCTTGACGCCCCATAGTGCCAGGCGTTCCCAATCAATTTGCTGTGCCTGATCACTGGGGTGAAAATAACGCACGTAGCCAAGCAGCCGCACGAAAGAGATCAGGTTGGATAGCCCTCTATCTGAGAGAGTATGTTGCGGATCGAGCCGAGGCAGGGGAAGGACCTCAATCGAAGCATTATCAATCCAAGCCTTGCCTTCGCCTTGGAGCAAAATGCCAAAGGTGATCGACCTAGCATCTGTGGCGACGTCACCGACAATCTCATATCTTCCCCAGTCCGAGACGTAAATTGGCCGATTGAACATGTCATCAAAGAACCCGCGGTTCCCCTTGTCTCGATCGACCCGAAGGCTCAGGCCCGCCCAGGAGCCGAGTTGATTGATTTCTGTTCTTACGGCCGCCGAAAAGCGAATCAGCTTCCCGCGAAATGGAGCTGCATCGATCGTTTGTTCGAGTTTGCCGTAGGCGCCGCTCGATACGGCGCGCGTGCTATAAAGAACAGCGCAGTTCTTTCCATGTTTTGGGCGGTCGGTTGTAGATTCACCGAGGTAGCCTGCCTGAGAGGTGGAAGGCGGCAAGGTCCATCCCTGTGGAATTTTCCCCGGTTCCCCTTTTTCGAAATCAAGGTTAAGGGGACGAGGCGCATTGAACACAGGGCGCGCTTGCGCGAAGGCGGTAGCCTGTACAAGCGCAAGCACTACGGCGATGGCGCTCTTAGTCAACGGCCATCTGCGCCAAGCAAGCAGAGTACAAATATTTACCATTCGGCAAAGATGCTGTCTGTCTGACATAGCCCGCCTGCTTTCGTCAGACCGGCGGCGCAACTTCAGGAAAGCCGACACCATTCACAAAAGCAATGCCTAACGACTAACCTCGTTTCGACGAGCCCGACTTCCATGCGTCCGGGCCTGTGCTCGGTATCCCGATGCTCGCCGGGGAGTGTCTACCGGCGTCGCCTGCTGGTTGTTGGATGGCAGCGTCTGTGACTGCCTTAACGCCCGCGCGCTCCTTGCCTTTCAGTTGCAGAAGTGCCGTGGGTTTCTAGTTCAGTTGCCGAGACGCATCGCGCGTGGAACCGAATGGGAAGCTTCCTTGAATCATTCCTTCGACGACCTCGAGCCCACGGTTTAAGATCTCATCATGGTTCTCCGCAATGCCTTCCTTTGTTCGCTCGACGGGCACCGTTGGCTTTAGACCCAGGCCATGAAAGCGCGACCCATCCTTCCTCAGCGTCTTCATCGCCGTCATTCCCACCCTATACCGTCCGGGCAATCCAATCCAGACGATATTGCCGTTTGTTCCGGCAGTCGGACTTCCAACGGTCGGACCGAGATGATTGTCCTCAACAAACGTGAGTAACGTTTCCGAACGGCTCATGGCTCGTCCGTTCATCAGAAACACCGATTTTGCGCGAAAGTGAGGTTCACGCGGCACGATCGCTCGCGGGGATGATACAAAACCAAGCCCTTGCCGATCTGGCTGCGTTATTACGGGGACCAGAAATTGCGGTCCCGTGATTGGCGCTTCGATCAAGTGACTCAAAATTGCATCGACGGAAAAGGGATAGCCTCTGACGTCGAAGATTATCCCACGAGCTGCAGCCAAAATCGGCAGCGCCGCCTCGAATTCCTCGGGCGAGCACCGCTGGAGATCGACGTAGAGGATCCCACTGCGGATTTCCGAAATCTTATCCGGGCGAGTCTCAAGCCAAAATGGGTGGAGTCTTTGACGGCGAGCGAGCGTGACAGAATACGGCTTGCCCGACCTTGGCAACACGTCCAAGGTTACCAATGAGTCTTTGGGACCGGCGGCGATCTCGGTCAGAGCGACCGACTTCAAGTTTTGCGGCGTGCTGGCAGGTATCAATGGGACGATGCCCGAGATCGCGTCTTTGACCAATTTTCCGTCGACGCCGAGAATAATATCGCCGGGTTTAATCGTTAGAGCGTCGTTGTCGACACGAACGATAACAAGGTCACCGCCCAGGAGATCCCACGTTAGCGGCAAGCGATAACGGGGCTGGTCTATCGTCATCACTTGTGCATGGCCATCAGACAGCGAGGCGGCAAGCCTGCGAAGCGTCTTGAAGAACTGCACCTCATCCTGGTCGGTAGCTGCGGAAGTCAGCGCGTCCTGCAAAGCTTTGCCCCAATCGACGTTCACCACATCGAAATACGGATAGAAGTGTTGAGGCACATTCCAGAAGAGAGCCACAATAGCCAATCGCGCGGCACGGTCACGAATGGAATAGAAGGAGGGAATCGTCTTCTTCTGCGCGCGAGCAGCGTGAGGTAGCGTGCCGCGATCATCTACCAGAAGGCGGAGTGGGATCCGAACAGAAATGCCTCCCTCAAGATCGGCAGCAAACGTATTTGAATCGTATGTCTTTCCTACCAACTTTTCCTTCACACGCTCGCTCGAGTACATATTGTTGGACGCTGGGTCTGAACCAAATCCATGATGGATCCAATGAACAGTGCTAAGGTGATTGACCGCCCTTGGGAGCATTGACGACGAAATCTGACCTGAGTCCTGAGATGTGAGAAATACCTGAACGGTGGGAGCGATGGTGGCAAAGAGTCCTCGAAGTATTACTGCCAATTGCGCGGCGTCATGTGCGAATTGGACTTGTCTCATTCCCCATAATGCAAAGCTGTTCCAATCGACCCTTTGTGCCTCATCGCTTGGATGGAAATAGCGGACATAACCCAAGAGTCGTGCAAATGCGGTCACGTGCGCCAAAGTCTGTTCCGAGAGCAAACCGGGTGGCTCCGGTTGCGGCATTGCATACGATTCAAGCTGCGCAGAATCGATCCACGCTGTTCCTTCGCGAAATAGCAACAAGCCAAAGCTGATGGACTCAGCATCATCGGCCACCTCGCCGACGATCTCGTATCGCTTCCAATCCACAGTTTGGATCGGTCGTTCAAACATGTTGTCGACAAATCCGAGCCTTTTGTCCTTGCGATCGACGCGCAAGCTCAGTCCAACCAGGGATTCTGGCTTCAAGTTCGCGGTGCGTACCGTGGCCGAGAAACGCAGGAGCTTTCCTCGAAATGGTCGAGCGTCGATCGTTTGGACGAGATTGCCGTAGACTCCAACCGGGACAGAGGAGGTGCTGGATAACACCGCGCATCGGCGCCCCTCTGCCGGATGTTCGGCCACCGATGCAGCCGAGTAGCGCAGCTCCGAGTTAAACTCTTGCAGAGTCCACCCGAACGGAACATCACCCCGTTTGCCCTTCTCAAAATCTAAGTTGCGCGGATGCGAACCAATAGTTGCAGACCGCAGTTGAGCCGCCGCCTCAACGCCAGATAACAATATCGCGAGTAGGACGGTAATCTGTTGCAGGTAGGGCAACATTGCCTATAGAACGCACTGGAGCTCTGACAATGAAGCCTGAAACATGGTGTTACCCTTCTGGAAGATCGGGACATGGAAGGCAATCTGAGACTTCACACGTATAGCCTTCCTCGGTAGCGGGGCAACAATCACTTCCACCGCTTCCCTCGGTCGTTCCACCGATTACGACCTGAAGCTGGCGTGGAACAAGGACCCGTAGCGTTTCCTTGCGAAGTCTCAATTTTGCGTCGGCTGTGGTCATATATTGTTATCGCTCTCTGTTTGGATCTTACTGATGACTAGCCCTGATTATGATCGACGTGCTGGTGAGTGTTCGGAGAAAGTGCGAGAGAGGGTCCGGAATGCGGAAATCCTGTTGAGGCATCGGCCAGACGCGAACAGAATGGTCCACGCTTGCAGAAGCGAGAAGTCTGCCATCAGCGGAAAAGGCAACTCGCCGAACCGAAGCTGCATGCCGATAAACCCGAAGGGTGGTCGCTGTCTGAAGATCCCACACGCGCAGAGTGTCATCTGCGCTTGCAGAGGCTAGCTTGAGTCCATCCGGTGAAAACAACACTTGCTGTACCGTAGCACTGTGACCGATCAGCCGGACGCCATCACCGCTGTCAAGCGATGTTAAAGCGACACTTCCGTCGTCCGCGCTCGAGGCGAGTTGTTTTCCATCTGGTGAAAATGCTACCGAGCGGACTCTGTCGCCATGGGTGACCGAAGTATAAGAGGTGTTGTCGACGAGATCCCAAATGTTGACGGTATGATCGTAGCTTCCGGAGGCAACGAATCGGCTGTTTGGCGAGAAGGCTACATCGTAGACGAGTTCAGTGTGCTTGTTGGAAATGCGAGCCTCGCCGGAAAGAACGTCCCACACCCTGACAGTCTTGTCCTCTCCCCCTGACGCGAGAAGCTTGCCGTCAGGCGAAAAAACTATTGAGTGAACTCCACCCGTGTGACCGGAGAGCACCCTATGGGTACCGGAGACAGTACTAAAGATCTGGATCACACCATTGTTATCAGCCGAAGCCAATGTCGCTCCATCCGAGGAAAAAATCACGTCCCAAACCAGGTTGCTATGTCGCGTTACAATTCGGCCGCGACCGGTTTGGAGGTTCCACAATCTTACCGTCTGGTCACCGCTAGCTGTGGCCAAGAGCTTTCCGTCAGGTGAGCAGGCGAGCCGGAAAATCAGGTCGCCGTGTCCACGAAGTTCCACAGACGTGGGGGTCCCCTGCTCCCAGATCCGGACTGTCTTGTCGCGGCCAGCGCTAGCCAGCTTGGCCCCATCAGGCAGGAAGCATACGTCATAGACGCTATCCGTGTGACCGCGGAGGACGCGCTCTGCCGTCGAATTTCGAGACCAGATACGAGTTGTCTTGTCGGCGCTCACTGTCACCAGCCAGTTGTTATCGGAGGAAAAGGCCACTTGTTCCACGCTGGTCACGTGACCCCGAAGGACTTTTATGGACTCCCCATCAGAGGTTCGCCAAAGCCGTGCCGTTGCATCCTGCCCCCCAGAAGCTAACAACTCGCTGTCCGGCGAGAATTCAAGGGAGTAAACAGCTTTCGTGTGGCCATCGAGGACACGGTTTGTTCCTGAACGAAGATCGAACAAGTTGATAAATCCATCGTGACTCCCGGATGCTAGATATGCGCCGTCGGACGAAAAGGCGATACTCCAGATAATCTTCGTTGGAGGGAGTGCCAGCACGTGGCACATACCACTTGACACACTCCATATGCGAACAGCCGAATCGAAGCCAGCCGACGCGAGGGTCCGACCATCAGGAGAGAACGCAATCGCACGAACCGCTGCACGGTGCCCCCTGAGAACACGAGCGGCCCCGGTCACCAGATTCCAGACGTAAACAGGACCGTCCTTCCCGGCGGCAGCAAGCGAGGTTCCGTCTGGAGAGAAAGCGATGTGGTAAGGTATTCCATTCAGACCGCCAAATACTCGGACCTCTCCGCTTTTCGTTGACCAAAGGCGCACCGTTCTGTCTGTGCCCGCGGAGGCCACCGTTGTGCCATCTGGCGAGAACCCGGCATCGTTAATGCCACCGGCGTGTCCGGAGAAGGTTCGAACGTTCCCCGTCGAAACGTTCCAGATTTGAACGGTGGTGCCCCAACGATCGAAGTAAAGTATCTCGTTACCATCCGGCGAGAACTTTACGGCATTAACCCAGCCATCGTGGTGGAGAGACTTGATCTGGACGCCTGTTCGAAGATCCCAAATCCGGATCTCCTTTCCCTCTCCACCAGTGGCAAGAAGATTGCCGTCTGGCGAGAAGCTCACCGAGGTAAGATCGGTCTTGAGCGTGTATTTGGACACACCACGACTCTGGGCGTCCAGGGCAATGTCCACAGCCTCGCGCCATCGGGTTGCATTCGACGGATACTCTTTCAGCCACGCCAGGGCCGCCGTTGGATCTCGCTCGAGCGAAGTTCGGGCCTGCATGAGAACCATATCATTGCGGCTTCCTTCAGCCATTCGCTTCTGATCTTCTGCGAGCAATTGCGCCTCTTCGGCAAGCGTGCGGGCTGTTTCGGCGCGCTGTTTTTCTCGAACAATTCGCTGGACCCCAAGAGATCCCATCGTCGCGAGTACCACCAGAAAGCCTGCCGAAATGAAAACTGGTAGCCGATAACGCCAGACCCATCTCTTGAAGAGCGCATACGTAGAGTAGGCATGCGCGCTTACCAGTTGGCCCGTTTGAAAGCGCTTGAGATCCTCGGCCAGCTCCTTCGCGGTCGGATAGCGATCGGCCGGGTTCCGTGCCATCGCCTTGCGCACGATTGTCGCGAGCTCGTGAGCAATCCCCGGCTGTCGCTGCTCGACGGGAGTTGCGTCGTGCTCCGCGATTCGTGAGAGTACTTCGGCCGAGCTGTTGCCTTCATAGGGCGGAGTGCCCGAAAGCACGTGGTAGAGGATGGCTCCAATCGCGTAGACGTCAGCGCGCTCATCAACGCTCTGCCCCTTCGCTTGTTCGATGGGCATGTACTCCGGCGTTCCCATCACCGTGCCAGCCACGGTGAGGCCGGCCGTGGCCGCGTCATAGGTGCCGGATCCTTCAACATCGCGGTGAGGTTCGGAGAGATCCGCTGCCAACCCCCAGTCGATCACGACCGTCTCACCAAACGGACCAATCAGCACATTCGATGGCTTCAAATCCCGGTGAATGATGTGACGCTCGTGCGCGTACGCCACGGCGTCGGCGACCGCGATCACGTTGGGCAGAAGCGCCAGTCGCTCGGCCAGGGTCTTCTTCTCCTTAATGACTTCGGAGAGCGACCGACCGTCCACCATCTTCATCGCGTAGAATGGTTTTCCACTCTGGCTGCGGCCCAGGTCATGGACGGGAACAATGGCCGGATGCTGCAGTCGCGCGGTGATCAGCGCCTCGCGAACGAATCGGGCTTCCGCTTCGTCGCTTCGATTCAGGAGCTCCTTGACCGCTACGGTACGGTCCAGCCGCAAGTCACGCGCCTCGAGGATTCGACCCAGCCCGCCACGCGCGCGTTCACCGGACAGCGCATAGCGCTCTCCCATGAACGTGGGCTCGTTGGTGGCGGTGCCGCTCGGGGTGCTCGACAGCGTCGGAACACGCGACGGATTGAGCGGACGGGTCTCTCCTCGCAATACAGAGCTATCGCTCTGAGCGGGGCCTACGTCCTCTGCGTCGATGTCGCGGAAGTTCTTGCTCACGCCGAACCCGAGACCTGTAAGCTGCAAGGCGCCCGCACTGTATGGAACGCCGAGGGCGAGTCAATGGGTTGGACTTGAAGTTCAATGCCTGATCTTCAAGTACAAACGTCAAGTACAACTGACCCTCAATAGACTAAGAAAGAATGGAACGGATCAGCACATCCCTGACGCTTTGCGCACCAGACGAGAGCCGACCCTGGTGGTGCGATCGATCGAGTGTAGTGACCCGTTGCCGATCGAGCGTAATGACTCGTTGCTGACTGACAAAACGGAATAGCGGCCGGCCAATACGTCTTCGTCACCACTCTCGTTTGTAATCGCACTGTCGTTATCAACCTTGAGTCGATACACGTTCAACGTTTCTGGCATTCATTTGCTTGTCGGCTCGTTCGGCGCTCCCGGCGCGAGCTGGCCGAGCGTCACGTCGAGCTGACTTTGCACCAGGCGCACGATGCTGGTGAACTGGGCCTCACTGATTTTCAACCGCGCGGCGAGCGCGCTGCGAACTCCGGCCTCGAGCGCTTGCCGGGCGCGCGCGAGCCATCGGCTCACGGTGTTCACGTGCACGTCGTAAGCGTCCGCGAGATCCTCGAAGCTCAATTGCCCGACGAAGCGCTGGTGCAAGAGCACGCGGTCGTTCAGGCTCATCGCTGACACCGCCTCGTTGAATGCCGCCTTGAACTCGGCGCGGTAGAGCTGACGCAGGTGTTCCAGCTCCGGATCCTCGGAAGACGCGGGGAATTCGGCGAGCAGCTTTCCCTCCAGCGGCGTCTCCTTTGGACCGCGGGTCGCCAGGTTCTGCAGCGTGCGCACCACCGAGACGCGGACCCAGGTCCGCAGCGGACCTTGACCGGAGTAGTCGACGATCTTGGGAGACTTGCCCGGCGCTGCGACGAAGAATTTCTCGCGGATGATCTGCTGAACATCCGCGAGCTGAAAGGTGGGCGACCCGATGCGCCTGAACGCGCGTTCGATCTCCCCGAAGTACGCCTGCTCGAAACGCTGAATCGCAACGGTGAATCCCAGCGAGCACGCGCAGGCCAGGTACAGATCGGCCGTGTGCAAGCGGTGGAGCTCCGAGGAAACATTGCTCCGCTTGCTCAAGCGCGGCGCAAGATAGGCCACGAACTGCTCGGGGCTGACGTCGAGCTCGGGCCACGCGCTCCGAGCGGCTTCGCAGATTGTCCGCAGCTGCTGCTCGAGCGGATCACGCATGCTCGGCTCGCTTGCGCAGTCGGGGCGCACGGACGCCAGCTTCTCGAGCAGTGGATGCGCCATCGGGCTTTTCCCTCGCGACGGCGGAGTCTACAGTCCTCGACGCTTCGATGGGCTGCCTGGACGAAAACATCCTCTCCGAATACCTGCGCCGCGCACTCCCGGAGGGCGAGCAAGCGCGAGCCGAGGATCACCTGCGCGCTTGCGCCGACTGCCGACAGCTGGTCGCAGGGATGGCCGAGGCGTTCGGCGGCGGTTCTCAGCCTGTCGCCGGAGTCGATGCGCACGACGAGCGGCGGCGAGCTTCACCTGTTGATGCCCCACCGGGCCTGCTGGCCGGCGGTACCTCGGTCGGGCGATATGTCATTCTCCGGCCCATCGGGGCCGGAGGCTTTGGCATCGTCTATGCCGCCTACGATCCGAAGCTGGACCGCAAAATCGCCGTCAAGCTGGTGCGCGCGGATCGGATTGGTCTCGAACCAGGGGCGCAGGATCGCTTGCTGCGCGAAGCACAGGCGATGGCTCGCCTGGTTCACCCCAACGTGACGGCTGTCTACGACGTCGCAGCGCGCGGCAAGCAGATCTCGATCGCCATGGAGTTCGTCGAGGGAGCGAACGCTCGCGACTGGCTCCGCGAGAAGCCTCGAACATGGCGCGAAATTCTCGAGGTGTTCACGCAAGCAGGGAGGGGACTGGCCGCGGCCCATGACGCGCGACTGGTCCACCGCGATTTCAAGCCGGCCAACGTGCTCATCGGCCGGGATGGCCGTGCCTCCGTAACCGATTTCGGAATGGCGCGGCGCGATCGCGCGATCGCTGATCGTTCGACGGCAAATCCAGGCCCTGCGCAGGTTCCGCCGACCACGGATGACCGGCCTCGTTCAGCCGCCGCCGCTGACACGAAGGGGTTGATCGGAACGCCGGCGTACATGTCCCCCGAGCAACACCAGGGTCGCCCGGCGACGGCGCAGTCGGATCAATTCAGCTTCTGCGTCGCGCTGCACGAGTCTCTCTTCGGGCAGCATCCCTTCTTGGCGGAAACTCCCGCTGACCTTCCCTCGGCTGTGATCGAGGGCAAACGTCGGCCACTCGCCTCGCGCAGCCAAGTGCCGAGCTGGCTCGCCCAGGCGATAAACCGCGGCCTGGAGCGGGATCCTGCGCGGCGCTTCGGCTCGATGAATGAGTTACTTGGGGCCATCTCCTGGGAGCCCCGCAGGCGCCGCCGTCGGCAGCTTCTCGCCGTCGCCGCGGCTTGTCTGGTGAGCGCCATTCCCCTGGCGCGGGTCTACGACCTTCGCCGGCAGCGAGCGGGACTGTGCACGGGAGCGAGCGCGCAGGTAGCGGACGTCTGGAGCCTCGGACAGAAGGAAAAGGTCCGCGCGGCATTTCTGGCCAATGGTGGACGCTTTGGCGAGGACGCGTGGGCTCGCGCCGAGGGGGCGCTGGATTCCTATCTTGCCTCCTGGGCCGCGATGTTCACTGGCGCCTGCGAAGCCACGCGCCTCCGCGGAGAGCAATCGGATGAGGTGCTCACCGCTCGAATGCTGTGCCTCGATCGCCGACTCGCAGAGGTGCGCTCGATGGTCAACGAGCTTGCAGCGGCGGACGAGCAGCTGGTGATCAACGCGATTGCCTCGATCTCGGCGCTCAGCGATCTCTCAGAGTGCCGCAACGTGCAAAGCCTGCTCACGCAGGTTCCACCTCCGGCCGGCGCGCGTGCGGCCGTGGAGGACGTGCGCGGCAAGTTGGCGGAGGTCAAAGCGTTGCGCAGCGCGGGCCGGCTGGAGCGAGCGCGGGCATTGACGGATGACGCGGTCCAGAAAGCGAAGCATCTCGATTATGCGCCGCTCACAGCGGAGGCCTTGCTCCTGCTCGGCCGGGGCCAGGCGCTGCAAGGCGACCGTCCGCGCGCAGAGCAGACGCTTCTCGAGGCGCTGCGGGCGGCCGGAAAAGGTCGGCACGACCTGATCGCCGCGGAAACCTGGGTCGAGTTGGTTTTCCTGGTGGGCGCGCTGGATCGCCGGGACGTGGTGGGGCTCGAGTGGCGGCACGCTGCTCTGGCGGCGATCGAACGCATGGGCGGGGACAAGGCTCTGGAGGCAAAGCTCGCCAGCGCCGTCGGACTGATCCTGGCCTACCGCGGCCGCTATCAAGAGGCGCTCGAGCAACACCGGCGATCGCTCCGGCTGATCGAAGACGCGCTCGGGCCCGACGCTCCCCAGCTGGGGCCGCAGCTCCATCGCGTGGCGGAGGTCCTACGCGAATTGGGCCGGTATCAAGAGTCGGCCCGAATGGCGCGACAATCCATGGCGCAGATCGAACGGACGTATGGGCCCCGTCATCCGATCCTCGCGCTGCCGCTCCAGCTCATCGCCGAGCACGCCTGCGTCGAGGGCGAATACCAGGACTGTGCGGCGCGGATTGAAGAAGCGATGGCCATTCGGACTACGTCGTCGACGCCGCCCGACCATCCGACGTTCATCCTGATGCGCGCGCTCCTGGCGCGGAGCCTTTCGGGACTGAGACGAGGAGCGGAGGCAGAGCAGCAGCTCGACGCAGCGCTGAAGAGCGCGATGAAAACGTATGGCCCGAGCGATGCGCTCACCGGATCAATTCTCAGCGCGATGGGAGAGGTACTGGCGCGAAATGGCAAAGCCCAGGTTGGCGTGGAGAAGAGCAAGAAGGGGTTGGCCGTGGTGATCGAAGCTTTCGGGGCTGAGCACCCGGACGTGGCGGCCGCTCGCGATTCATTGGGTGAAACATTGAGGATGCTCGGTCACCATCGCGAGGCGCTGATCGAGCATCAACAGGCGCTGGCCCTTCGCGAGAATATGTTCGGACGCGAAAGCCCGCTTCTGGCGGCCTCGCTGATCGGTATCGCGGAGTGCCATCGGGCTCTGGGTCGCCGCGGCGAAGCGATCGAGATCGTAGAACGAGCGGTGGAGCTTGGACCGAATGCTGGCAACGAACGGCTTGCGCAAGCCCGTTTCCTCCTGGCCCGGTTGCTCATCGACACCCGAAGGAATCCCGAGCGCGCACGAGAGCTGGCGGCGCTGGCGCGCAACCATTGGCGCGCCGTGAAGCCGCCGCGTTAGGGCCCGGTCGGAGCACCGGTCGCCCCGAGCGTAGCGACGATAGTCGCGGAGTCGAGGGGGCAAAGGCCCACCGCAATCCGGGGCAGCAGGCTGGCGCCCTCACTTCGTCGCCGTCGCGGCGGCGCTCGCTTCCGCCTTCTGCTTGAGCGACGCCAGACCCCTCTCGAACGAAGACCCGAGCCGCTTGTCCACCAACAAACCCATGTATCGGTGAAACAGATTGTTTCCAGCATCCATCTCGTCGCGCCAGATCATCTTCGTGCCATTCGCCGCCGGCTCGCAGATCAACGCTCCGGTGAGGCGAAAGCTGTCGTGCATCGTCACCATGTCGTACTCAATTCCGCGAATCCGATCGGCCTTGGTGATGGTCAGCTTGCCGTCACCTGACTTTTCGGAATCCCAGCTTTGCGATGCGCCCACGCCTTCGTCAGGTCCGGCATAGGTCACCTTCAAGCCGGGATACTCGGATGGACCAAACGGAGTCCACTGCGGCCAACCGGTCTTCAAGTTGGCAATCAACGGGTAGATGGCCGACGGCGGCGCGTTGATCATCAGCGAGCGTTCCACGCGGCGTTTGGAGGGAAGCATGAAGCCGATGGCGATGGCGAGGACGACGAGCGCACCCAGCGCCCCGAGAATGATTTTCAAGATCTTCATGGTGTCTCCCTATCACGAACCGATGCTGAAGGTGTTGCCATCGATGTCCTTGAATACCGCGGAAATTCCCCAGGACTCCTTCTTGGGCCGCTGGACGAACTCGACGCCGCGCTCCTCGAGGTCGCGACAGGTCTTCTCCACGTCTTCCGCGGAGAACATGATGTTCGAGAAGGTGCCAATTCGATCCTTCCACTCCGGATGGGTGAACAGCACGAGCTTGGCTTCGTGGCCCGGCGTGCGCAGCTCGATCCATCGCTGATCGCCGCCCATCGGTGCGTCGGTGGCGACCTCGAATCCGAGCTTCTTCACGTAGAACTCCAGACTCCTATCCTGGTTCCTGACCGGAATTGCGACTTGTTTGATGTATGGTTTCACGTGTTCTCCTTGTTGGGGCGTTTTGCCCCGTCTGGAAGGACACACCGCCCAGAAAAACCCACCAGCGCGATTGCCGGCCGCTTGCGCATCTGCTACGAGAGCGGGCTCTCCGGGGGACAGACCACAAATGCGAACGATGAGTACACTGAAGACAACTGGACTGGCAGTCGCGATTCTGCTCACAGCAGGTGCAACGGCGAGAGCGCAAAACAACAACCCGTTCGACGCCGTATTTGCGATCATGACTCAACCCAGAGGACCGGATTCCACGGGCTGTCGGGGTTGTCACATCACCGAGGACCCGGCCGACGCGATCTTCCCCTACTTCGGGAACACTCAGTGCGAGGTCGAGTACACGCTGATCACCTTTGGAGACGGCGAGCTGATCGTCGGTGGCCGCCAAAGCGTGATCGCCGGTCTTCTACGCGACGGCTTCATGCCCCAAGGGGGCATGCCGTGGAGCGACGATCAGCTCGAGGCGCTCTATCTCTGGCTGGACACAGTCGCTCCGTAGGATCCCCAGCTCAGTGCCTCCACTCGCGGGGCACCGCGTGGCGCGAAGCGTAGCGCTCCAGCTCGTTCAAGTCTTCCCTTGCCCGCTTCAGCTCGGCCTCGTTCTGACGGATGCGTTGGTTGAGCTCGTCGTACCAGGGATCGGGTAACCACGCTCCTCGAACACCCCCATAGATGGGAGCGCTGAAGAAGCGCAGCGGCAGCTCTCCCCCGTGGCGGTAAAGAATTCTCCTGTCGTTTTCGATCACCATTTCCAGCGCCGCGATACGCGCATACGCGTCTCGGAATGCGCCGCGCCATTGCTGTTCGACGGAGTCATCCTGCAGCTGAAAATCCGGTTGTGAAACGGGGCCCGGTTTCGGCTCGGCAGCCGCCGCGGGCAGGGGCTTTGACGATGAGATGTAGCTGATCTCTTCGCCGCTGGTCAGTTGCGCTTCTTGCCCGCTTGGTACGCTCGATGTTTCATTTGTGTAGTGCGTGACACCCTGATCGTCGGTCCAGCGATAAATGGGCTGCGCCAGCGCCGGAGTGCCAATTGTCAGTAATACCAGAAAAACGTGTTCACGATGCATGATTGTAGGAGCCTTACCTCCACGCTCGCATCAAAGCAACACGATTCGACAGCGAGCAGCTCTGAAATATTCAAAATCATGTATCAGGGGCACGGCGACGGCGGGCGTCCAGGGACCAGCGGTTGTACGCGAGGGTCCAGAGTAAAAGGTAGTAGATGACCGCGTAGACCATCTGCTGGGTCAGTATGTCCCACTGGCTACGCAGCGCGGTTCCGAATACCAGTACAACCGTCATCAGCCCGCCGGCCACCAGGGCCAGCCGCGTCAACCATCCGAGACACAGCAAGAGGCCGACGAGCGCTTCGGTGAAGGGCAGGACCGTCGCGAAGGCGAGGACCAGCGGCCGAGGCAAGATGGTTTTCTCGAATTGCTGCGCCAGCTGCGGCGCGAAGGCACCGACTCCCGAGCCGATCCGCGTGGCTCCATGCAGGAGGATGTTGATCACCAAGGTCAGGCGGAGGATGAAGTTGCGAGCTGCCGATTGGTTTGCGCTGAGGCTTCCGCAACCCGGTCATGCTTTGAAGTTTCGCGGCTCGGGAGCTCTTGTGTCATCGCGGAAAGCCAATGGGCGCCGCACCAGACGACCTAGTCCCGTATTATGCCCTTCGAGTTCTGGACAGTCGGCGCCAGAAGATCCTAGCCTCGAAAAGCGGAGCGGACCGGGGGCGCTCCGGGCCGAGTTGACGGGCCAGGGAGGGATCCCATGCGTTACTTGCCAGCGCTGTTGACATCAACTGCCCTGCTCACAGGCGGACTTGCGACCGATGGCGGCGGTAGCTGCCGCACGATGGCGGATTGTGCGTTCGGAATGCGCTGTCTCGCGCCGGACGAGTTCCCGGGCTGCGGCACCTGCTATGTCGGAGACGACTGCGACAGTGATCTGGCCTGCCGTCCGTTAGGGGAGGCATTCATCTGCGCCCAAGTCGGATGCTCTTGCGGTCCGACCTGCACGCAGGGCTGCGTGAGCGACAGCGGGTGCGCGCCGTCGGAATCATGCGGCCTCGATCACCGCTGCGCTCCACGCGCCTGTGCCGTGGATGAGGACTGTCCGGCCAATTTCGCTTGCCTCGGCTCCGACGACCGGCGCTGTACCCGCAAATCGTGTATCGCCGACGATCAGTGCGACGGATTCTGCGTACGGTACAGCTGTTACGAGTCGCTCGGCACCTGCACGTCGATGCCGCTGTAACGCCCGCGGGTAGAAGGGTGCGGCAGAAAGGCAGCGCCCGCCACTCCTGTTCCGAGGTCCTGTTGTGGGGCTTGGGCCCCTCGACTTCGCTTTGCTACGCTCGGGGTGAACGGATAAGCGCAAGTCCGAAGGGCTGGACTGTCATAGAGCGCTGCTCCACTCCGCCCGGATCGGGAATGGGCCGATCGAGCAACTGGCGTCGCTTCCCTGGTGTTCGGCGCGCTACGACTGGAGGAAGCTCGACAGCCAGTGATTCACCGGCTCCGGCTGTTCGGACTGCACGAAGTGTCCACAGCGTTCGAGCGTTCTCAGCTCGAGCCGTGGTGCCCACCGCTCCGTGCCGGGAACCAGGTCCTCGTAGCTGAGCGCGCGATCGTCCTTGGCCCAGATCAGGAGCGCGGGCGCCTGAATAATCGGATAGCGCGCGAAACGAGCGCGATCGCGAATCGCGGTCTTCAGCAGCGCGCGGTAATAGCCCAACATCGCCTTGGCAGCACCATGCTTCTGAACCGAATCTCGAAACGGGCGTATTTCATCCGGCCCGAAGTGAGAGCGGTCCTTCGCATGCGCGAGAAAGATACGCACGATCAGCTCGGCGTCCCGTCGCGTCAATAAATATTCGGGAAGCCAGGGGAGCTGGAAAAATAGTATGTAACTGCTTCGCTTGAGCTGAGTCCCTCGCGACGAGAGCGCTCGTCTGAACTGCACGGGATGAGGACAGTTGAGAATTGCTACGCGCTCGCAAGACTCGGGCCGCGTTGCCGCGAAGTGCCAGGCCACCGCGCCACCCCAGTCGTGCCCCACCACCGCTGCCCGGCTCTCGCCGAGCGCTGCGATCAACGCGTGCACATCCGATGCCAACGTGTCGATGTCGTAAGGGCCAGCTTTGTCGCTCTCGTTGTACCCGCGCAGATCAGGCGCGACCGCCCGAAACCCTGCCTCGGCAATCGGGTCGATCTGGTACCGCCAGGACCACCACATCTCTGGAAATCCATGCAGTAACAAGACGAGCGGACCGCGCCCCTTTTCGACGCAGTGGAAGCGGATTCCGTTGGCCTCGACGAATCTGTGACTCGCCTGGAGATCGGAAGGGCGCATCTCTCTAGGCGAGCCCGGCTCGGCGCCGCGCCCCTGCCCTCAGTGGCACGCGGGCAACGGCAGGACCGGCGAGATGTCGATCAATGAAATGTTCCGGGACCAGCAATTTCCGCTGCCGAGCCCCGTCCAGATCAAATCTCCCCCTGGAATTCCCGGAGGCACGCGGATGGGGTCCGGGCTCAAGCCATTCCCCAAGGCGATGTTCTCCTCGATGCGGTTCCCGTTGGGAAAGGGGTCAATGCCAAACGTCTGGCATCTGGGATCCGTCGGGTCAATCCCGTTGGCTGTGCAGAAGTCGGTCAGCGCCACGCCGAAGCTGTTGTTCCCCAGCACTGCATTGTTTCGCACCTGGTTGCGCTGAACCGCGAGCAGCAAGATGCCGGTGCCTTCCGGTACTGAGCAGACCTCGTCGCCGGGAGGGCAAGTATTCCTCTTGTTGTTCACAATCGCCGTATTGTCATGAATGCTGTTGTCGTGATTGGAATTGACGTCCAGCAGCGGCAACGTGAACGAGAGGATTCCTCCGGTGTTGCCCACCGCGAGATTGTGATCGAGCTCCACCCTCGAGCTGTTCTCGATTTCGAAGCCACTGACGTTTCCATGGGCGGTGTTGTGGTCCACGCGCACGTCATGGGACTGGCCGACGTAGATGCCGGTGTCATTCGAACCGGTGGCGGTGTTGTTGGTGATCCGGCCGAAGCCGGAATGAGAGGGGAAAATTCCGTACTCCCCGTTGCCGTTGGCGCTGTTGTCTCGAACAGTGAAATTGTCGACACAAAACAGGGAGATTCCGTCGCCGCCAAAGCCGTTCACCGTGAAGCCCCTGACCGTCGCTCCTTGAATCCGCTGGCTCGGCGTGTTCAGACAGGCAGATCCCGAAGCGCCTTGCTTTGCAATTGCAATGCCCTGATCCTGGCCGGCAGACGCTGCGAGCAACACCGGGTGACCTGGCCTTCCCAACCCTTCCAGACGGATGTCATTCTTGGTCACCACCACCGCGCAGCGATGGTTCGAATTGGTGGGGCAAGGGCGACCTGTCTCCTGGTACGTGCCAGGCAGGACCGCCACGGTGTCGCCGGGTTGCGCCCGGTCGACGGCGGCCTGAATCGATTGACCCGGCCGAACGAGCAACGTCGCGGAAAAGGCGGGAGCAGCCGCGAGCAAGCACGCCGAGACGGCCGTCGGTTTCAAATGCCGCATGGTTCCCCTCCTAGGAAGGAGCGCAATCGCTCTGCCGTGCTCTGTACCATCGGGCGCGGCAGTGTCAATGCGGAAGCAAGCGATTGTTCTCGCCTCGCACGATCGGTTCTTGATACACCCGGCGAGCGACTTCGAAAAGGGGATCTCATGACACCGCGTTCAGGTACGCACGCGAGATTCGGCCTGCTGGTCGGGCTGGGGCTTCTGGGATCCATTCCGGCTTACGGAAAAGCCGGCAGCGATGACGCAACGGCATGGACGGCCGACGGCACCGAGACGATCGAGCTTCGCGCGGTGGACCACGTCCACTTGCAGTTTCCTGGCCCGTTCGCGGACAACGGTCGCGAAGCGCAGATCCCCATCGATTTTCCCAAGGGAAACTGGGTGAACATTCAGATGAGGCTCACGGTGGAGAGCATGGCCACGGCGGGCCGGTGCACCTACCCCAACCCGACGGGAGACATTTTCGATCGCTCCGCCAGCGTGTTCCTGATTCTCGACGAGAGCTGTCTCGCCGGTTTCCGCTGCATGGGTTCGGACAATCAGATCGAGCTGATGAAAGCGATCACCCCATTCGGGACCGATGATCGAACCGGTCCTCGCGTTCTGACCATGGATGTGACGCCTTTCGCCCCGCTGCTGAGCGGCACGAAGTATATCGGCGTGTGGGTCGACACCTTCGATCCCAATGGTTGGTACGCCACGGTTGACTTTACCCTCACCGCCGATCCGCTCCAGGCGTCGGTGAAGCCGCCCGCAGCCGGAATCATTCCCTTGTTCTTCAAGCAGGGAGTGAGCCGCGCGAGCCAGCCGACCATCGATCCGATAACCGTGACCATTCCCGCTACGGCCAACCAGGTGCTCATGCGGCTCTACGCCACCGGTCACGGCAGCGTGGTGCAGCCACCCTGCAATCAACCAGCGGATGAGTTCTGCCGTCGCAATAATCGCATCCTGGTGGATGGGAATTCGATCTGGGAACACATTGTTTGGCGGACTGATTGCAACCCTCAACCGGAAACCTGTCGAGCCTGGAATGCGTGCGGCTATCCGTCATGCACGTTCCCCCGCGCGGGTTGGTGTCCGGGATACATCGCTTGTCACGACAACGCTGATCAGTGCGATCAGGACATCGACGTGACGGATTTTTTTCCAGCGGGAGAGACGCACGATGTTTTGTATGAAATCCAAGAGATAGGAATGCCCGGTTCAGGCAATCTGCCGAACTGGAATTACAGCTTGGTATTGTACTGGTACGAGTAAGCCATCTAACGACCGACCGGCGGTTCGGAGGAGCAGGATGTCAAAGAATTTCGTCAGACCGCTTGTGATCGGCGTGGTTTTCATTTTCTCGCTGAGCGCCGCAGCCAGCGAACGCAAGATCAAACAGTCCGAAGCCCCGAAAGCGGTGATCGAGGCAGTGAAAAAGAAGTATCCATCCAGTCGGATGTTGGAATTCGCCGAGGAGCAGGACAACGGCAAGACCGTGTATGAGGTGAAGGTCCAGGACGGCAAGAGCGAGGTAGACGTCGGCCTTTCCGCCGAAGGCAAGATCGTCTCCGAGGAGAAGCGCCTCGATCCTTCAGCCTTGCCCGCCAAAGTCAGCGAAGCGATCTCAGCCTCGAAGTACGCCCGCTGGAAGATCGAGCGCGCGGAGACCGTGGTGCTCAACGAGAACGAGAGCGGGCCCACCTATGAGATCGCGGTCGTTCAAGGGAAGAATCGGGTGGAGCTGATGTTCGACCCGGCAGGCAAGCTTTTGAAGGAAAACAAGAAAGCCGCCGCGGACTAACCCCCGGTCACCCCGAGCGCAGCGAAGCGGAGTCGAGGGGTCGCCTCACCCGCTCGCCCCGAGCGTAGCGACGTCAGTCGCGGAGTCGAGGGGTCGCCCCACCCGCTCGCCCCGAGCGTAGCGACGTCAGTCGCGGAGTCGAGGGGTCGCCCCGACCCTCGAGAGGAACCAGAGATATATAGCCAGGCGACCTCGAGCGGCCCCTCGACTACAGGCTCGCGTGCGCTCGCCTTACGCTCGGGGTGAGCGGGTGACTACAGGCTCGCGTGCGCTCGCCTTACGCTCGGGGTGAGCGGGTCGCCCGGAAAGCTTTGTCTTGCAACCGGCCTGAGATTAGAAGTTCGCTTCGATGTCCGACGTCCTCAGCTATCCGGCGGGTGTAGATCCACGCACGGCCTCGGAAGGACAGACCGATGCGATCGATGATGCGCTGGCCGGAAGCGCGGGTGAGACGGCTTGCGAGCTGAAGGCGGTCGGCAAGCGATTCGGATCCTTCAGGGCGCTGCAGGCGGTCGAGCTGACCATCCGCCGCGGCGAGCGGGTCGGAGTAGTGGGCTCCAGCGGCGCCGGAAAGACGACCCTGCTGCGCTTGTTGAACACCTCGCTGTTCCCCACCGAAGGGGCGGCGCGGATACTCGGCGTGAACCCGTGCCAGCTCGATCACAAAGGCTTGCGGACGCTGCGGGCGCAGATCGGCACGGTCTACCAGCAGCTGCTGCTGGTGCCGCAGGTGAGCGTCTTGCAGAACGTCATCTCGGGGCGATTGGCTCGCGTCTCGCTCTGGAGAGCGGCTGCCTCTTTGCTGTCGCGCAGGGAAGCGGAGCGCGTGGCGGCGGTGCTCGAGCGCGTCGGATTGCGCTCCAAGATCTACGAGCGCGTCGATCGCCTCTCGGGTGGTGAGCAGCAGCGCGTGGCGATCGCTCGAATGCTCTACCAGGAGCCGGAAATGTTGGTCACCGACGAGCCGGTGGCTTCGGTCGACCCGGCGCGCTCCGCCGAAATCATGGAGCTGCTCGCACGGATTGCCGAGGGTCGCACGCTTATCGTCTCCACGCACCGGCTGGAAACGGTATTGCCGTCGATCTCGCGAGTGATTGGATTGCGCGAGGGACGGCTGGTATTCGACAAGCCCAAGTCGCAAGTGACGCTGGAGGACCTCGCCCACCTTTACGAGTCGGGGAAGGGAACCAGCGCTCCGACGCGCCCGCGCTCACTCTCGCCGATCGAAGCTCCCCTGGGAGTGGTGGCGATCGGCGCTTCCAATACTCCAGGCGAGTTCATCCTGCCGAGCCTGCTGTCGTCCTTCGTCAAGGAATGCCCCGGAGTCCGCGTCACGCTCTCGGTCAAGGACACGGCTGAGGTGACCCGCGATCTGATGGACGGCCGGATCGATCTTGCTTTCCTGGGGGCGCGGACGCCGGAGCCGGCTCTTCACTTCGAGGATTTCGCCGAGGACGAGATCATCCTGGTTGCGTCGCCGTGCACGGAGCTTCCTTCTGACGCTCTCCGCGCCTCCGACGTGGGAAAAATTCCGCGCGTCGAGCGCGAGCCAGGCTCCGGGACGCGCGCCGTGGTGGAGGACCACTTCGCCAACCTGGGAGCTCCGCTTGATCCAGAGAAGGTCGCGCTGGAGGTGGGGACACTGGTGGGGCTGAAAGCCGCGGTGCTCTCCGGCGTCGGTGTGGCATTCACCTCGCGCAGGGCGGTCCAATCGGAGCTGAAGAGCGGCTTGCTCAGGGAGATCGCGATCGAGTCGGTGAAAATCCCCCGACACCTGTTCATCGCCTGGCGCGCGGAGCACCCATTGCCGCCGCCGGCCCGCAGCTTCGTGACCGTCGCGCGCAAGACGTGGGCGGCCCAGCACGAGCGAGGAGCTTGATGGGCTCCGGTGAACAGAGGCCGCCGCTGCCGTGGCTCTTGCGATGGCCTGGTCTCGCGCTGGCGATCGTCCTGGGCCTGGCCTATCGCGGGTCGGAAGGAAATGTCGCGGCGCTGTTCTCGTCGGGCTCGCGCCGAGCGCTGGCTGATTTCCTGGGGGGCTTCTGGCCGCCGGAGCACAGCGCCGCCTTCCTCAAGCTGATGGCGCGGCCGCTCCTGGAGACGGTCGCGATCGCTTTTCTGGGCATCACCCTGGCGCTGATCCTCGCGCTGCCGCTCTCCATCCTCGCGGTGCGACCGGGCGCGCTGGTTGCGGGCTCGGATCGCGCCACGCCCCTGCGGCGCGCCGCTTACCTGGGATCGCGGCTGATCTTGAACCTGATGCGCTCGATCCCCGAGCTGATCTGGGCATTGATCTTCGTGCGCGCAGTGGGAATCGGCGCCGCGGCGGGAGTGCTGGCGATCGGGATCGGCTACGCCGGCGTTCTCGGCAAGGTGTTCGCGGAGATCTTCGAATCCGTTCCGCGTGCACCGGTGGAGGGATTGGCGAGCGCGGGCGTGCCGCCTCTTCGCGCCTTCGTTTTCGGCCTGCTGCCTTCGGCGCTGCCGCTGATGGGCTCGTATGCGCTCTACCGCTTCGACTGCGCGCTCCGCGCTTCGGCGATCCTGGGAATCGTGGGCGCCGGTGGGCTTGGGTTGCAGCTCGAGCTGTCGATAAAGATGTTCAACTATCACGAGGTCGCCACGCTGGTGATCATCATGTTCCTCCTGGTGACCGCGGCGGATCAGGCCTCGCAAAGGATCCGCCTTCGATTGCAGCGCAGCGTAGGGCTCTTTCCGCTGCGTCGCAGCGAGCTGTGGAAGAGAGCCTCGGTCGTCGGCGCGTGGGTGATTGCCGCGCTCGCGTCGGGTTATTTCCTCGGCTTGCCGATGGGCGAGCTGTTCTCCGCGAAAGCAGCCCGGGACATGGGCTCCTTCATCGCCTCGATGTTTCCGCCGGACCTCGACCGGACCTTTCTGCTCAGCATCGGACCGGCGGTGATCGAGACTCTTGCGGTGAGCGTGCTGGGTACAGCGATCGCTGCGGTGCTCGGAATATGCCTCGCCTATCCCGCGGCGCAGCACCTTCATGCCCGATCCGGTGATCACGCCGAGGCGGCGGGCCGGCGCCCGCTGACGACCGCCGCGGCATGGCTGGCCCGGAGCATTTTGAACCTGGGGCGCACGCTGCCGGAGCTGCTCTGGGCAATGCTCTTCATTTTCGTGGTGGGACTGGGGCCGTTCGCGGGAGCGCTGGCCCTGGGGATCCACACCGCCGGCGTGCTGGGACGGCTTTACTCGGAAGCGCTGGAAGAAGCGCCCAGCGGACCGCTGCAAGCGCTGCGAGGCGCGGGAGCATCGCCGGTGGCGGCCACCGCCTTCGCGGTGCTTCCGCAATCGTTTCCGCAACTGGTGGCGTACACCCTGTATCGCTGGGAGGTGAACATCCGAGCGGCGGCGGTGCTCGGCGTGGTGGGCGCGGGAGGGCTGGGGAAGGCGCTGCACCTTTCGCTGGGGCTGTTCATGACCCACCGAACGCTCACGCTGATCATCGTGCTGGTGTTAATGGTGACCGCAGTTGATTTGATGAGCGGCTGGATGCGGCGTCGAGTACAGGAGGGGGGACGGCAACCTATCGGCCCGGATGTTTCCGATGCGGTTCAGATTGAAGCAGCGGCCTCGGCCGATGCGTGGTAGCAGCTTAGACAAACATTTGACCGTTCTCAGAAAGGCAGACATGAAACGCGCAATTGTCATATCGGCGTTGGTTGTTGCATCGATGGCCCTGGCGGCTGACCAGGTGCTGCGCGTCTCCGCCATTCCGGATGAATCCCCCACCGAGCTGCAGCGGAAATTCGCTCCGCTCGAGGCCTATCTGGAGAAAGCGACCGGCATGAAGATGAGCTTCGTGCCGGTGACCGACTACGCCGCCACGGTCGAGGGGCTCGCGGCCGGCAAGCTCGATCTGGTCTGGTACGGCGGCTTCACTTTCGTCCAAGCGCGACTGCGCACCGGGACGGCCATGCCTCTCGTTCAACGCGAGGAGGACGCCAAGTTCCATAGCAAGTTCATCGTTCCCACCAGCTCGAAGGCCAAGACGCTGGCCGACTTGAAAGGAGCGAACTTCGCTTTCGGATCGGTCAGCTCGACGTCTGGTCACTTGATGCCGCGTTACTTCCTGCTCAAACAGGGGATCAACCCCGAGAAAGATTTCTCCAAGGTTGCCTACTCCGGGGCGCACGACGTGACCGCGAAGTGGGTGGAGGCGGGGAAGGTGGATGCAGGCGCGCTGAACGAATCGGTGTTTCAGAAACTGTTGGATGAGAAGAAGATCGATCCGACCAAGGTGCGGGTGCTTTGGACCACGCCGGACTACTTCGATTACAACTGGACCGTCCGCGGAGGTCTGGATCGGAAGCTGGTGGAAAAAATCCAGGGCGCGTTCTTGGCGTTGGACTACTCCAATCCCGAGCACAAAGTGATTCTCGACCTTCAGCGCACGCACAAGTTCATCCCGACCAAGCCGGAGAACTACAAGTCGATCGAGGAGGCGGCCCGATCCGCGGGCCTGCTCAAGGACGGAGTCTGATGCAGGACGTGGACCTGGCGGCCGCGGTCGAGGATGCGCGGTCGCACACACTGGCTCTGATCGCCGACCTCACCGATGAGCAGCTGCTCGGCGAGCGACTGTCGATCGTCAACCCGCTTCGATGGGAGGCAGGCCACGTGGCCTGGTTTCAGGAGCGCTGGGTGCTTCGCCACGCGCTCGGGCAGCCACCGCTTCATGCCCAGGGCGATGCTCTCTACGATTCTTCCACCGTCCCGCACGACACCCGCTGGGATCTTCCGCTGCTGTCGCGCGAAGAAACCGTCCGCTATTTGGCCGAAGTTCGCGACCGGGTGCTCTCGGCGAGCAAGCGGCTCCCGGCGAGAGCGGAGTACTTCCTCCGGCTGTCGATTGCCCACGAGGACATGCACGACGAAGCGTTCATGATCACCCGGCAGACGCTTGCCTATCCGCGTCCAGCATTGGCTGCCGACGCTCCGCGCGCGGCACCGGTTGGTTCACTGGAGGGAGACGCCAGGATTCCGGGCGGCGTGTTTCTCCTCGGTGCAGTCGAGGGAGCGGAGCCGTTCATCCACGACAACGAGAAGTGGGCGCACCCGGTTGAGGTGCCGCCGTTCGAAATGGCCAGGGCCGCCGTGACACAAGCGCAGTTCGCGGAGTTCGTCGATGCGGGTGGCTACCGCCGCGAAAGTCATTGGAGTGAAGAAGGCTGGGCGTGGCGGTGCTCCGTCGGCGCTGAGCACCCGGTGTATTGGAGGCGCGCGAGCGGCGGCTGGGAACGGCGCGATTTCGATCGCTGGGTATCGCTCGAGCCGTACAAAGCGGTGATTCACGTCAACTGGTACGAGGCGGAGGCCTACTGCCGATTTGCAGGGCGCCGGCTTCCGACTGAGCCGGAGTGGGAGATGGCAGCCTCTGCCGCGCTCGACCGGAACGGATCGCTCTCAGCCGATCGTCGAAAATTTCCCTGGGGAAGCGAGACGCCGCGTCCGTCCCTGGCCAACCTCGACGCCGTGCACTTGGGCTGCATCGACGTCGGCGCGCTCCCCGAGGGCGACAGCGCATTCGGTTGTCGCCAGATGATCGGCAACGTTTGGGAGTGGACGCAAAGCGCATTCCTTCCGTATCCGGGCTTCTCCGCGGATCCGTATCAGGACTACTCGCAGCCATGGTTCGGGACGCACAAAGTGCTGCGCGGAGGTTGCTGGGCGACGCGCGGCCGCCTGCTGCGAAACACGTGGCGAAACTTCTACACCCCCGATCGCCGAGACGTCTTCGCCGGGTTCCGGACGTGTCGAGCCTGAGAATCCGGATCGTCAGCACGACGCCGGCCCATTCGCGGAAAGGAAACCGCGTCACCGCCTTGCGCTGGGCGCGGCTGCTCAGGGATCTCGGTCATCGCGTGATGGTGGAAGAAGAGTACCGCGGTGGAGCCTGCGACCTTCTGATCGCGTTGCACGCGCGGCGGAGCTTTCCCTCGGTGAAGCGGTTCCGCAACGAGCACCCGAACACGCCGATTGTCTTGGCTCTGACGGGCACGGACTTGTACCGTGACATTGCCGTGGATTCCTCTGCGCAGCGCGCGCTCGAGTGGGCTTGGCGCCTGGTGACGCTTCAGCCTCTCGGCATCGCGCAGCTTCCGAAAAAATTTCGCGCCAAGGCTCGATCGATCGTGCAATCGACCCGGCCTCCCGCTCGCAAGCCGCGGCCGCGGCCCGGCGTGTTCGAGGTTTGCGTGCTGGCCCACTTGCGAGCGGTGAAGGATCCGTTCCGCACCGCCGAGGCGGCCAGATTGCTTCCCAGCGAGTCGCGGGTTCGAGTACTCCAGGTCGGTGGCGCTCTCAGCAAGCCGATGGCAGCGCGGGCGCGACGAGAGGAGCGCATCAACGGGCGCTATCGGTGGCTGGGCGAGCTGCCCCGCGCAAAAGCCCTGGCGGTGCTCGCCCGCTGTCGGCTGTTGTCCCTCACCTCCTGGATGGAAGGAGGCGCGAACGCAGTGACGGAAGCGCTCGCCTGCGGCGTGCCGATCGTCGCGTCCCGAATTCCGGGATCGGTCGGCCTGCTGGGAGCGGACTATCCCGGCTATTTCGAGCCGGGAAACACGGCACAACTCGCCCGCCTGCTGTGGCGAGCCGAGTCCGATCCAGCGTTCATGTCGGCGCTGCGCCGCCGGTCCGCCCGCCTGAGATCTCTGGTGGCGCCCGCTCGAGAGCGGCGGTGCTGGAAGCAGCTGCTCTCCGAGCTTTCGGTGTCGTCGCGCCAGGCGGCGTGAGAAACCTCAGCGGGAAGCCTTGCGCGGCGTCGTCTCGGGTTCCTCGGCGGGCGAGCTGATGCAGAAATTGGACTTCTTCAGCGCCGGCGGCGGCGAGGCCCGTTCGCGTGCAGCAGCAGCCTTGCGATCGGAAAATAATTTTGCGTAGCGCGCATTCGACGGTTTCTCCAGGGCAGCGGTGAACGAGCGCCATGCGGCCTGGCTCTCTCCTTCTTTCGGGGCCTTGGCCACGGCCACCAGCCCCAAGAGATCCTCGATCGTTTCAGAATTGCCTCTCTCCTTGCTCAACATCTCCAGAGCTGCCGGCACCAGCACGCGGTCGCGGAAGCCGATCAGGTCCTGACCATCCACCTGGCACCACAACAGCCGGGCGTGCAGATGTGACACCGCCGCCCCCGCGTGCGAGCGCGGCTGCTCGAGCAAGGTGCGCATCGGCAGGTCGTAATCGGTTCCCGCCGCGTCGAACGATGTCAACATCACCTCCACCAGCTTCGCCTTGCACTCGCCATCGCAGGTGGTTCCAATCAGGTACTGGGTCAGCCACTTGCGGTGGTCGCTGTGGAACTTGTCCAGCTTCTCGGCCTCGGTCCCGCTGACAAACTCGCCAGTGCGCGCGGAAGCCAGCACCAGCGCTGCGACCAGTCGAGCTCCGGCGGACTTCGCCTCGAACTTGGAGATCTCGTTCCACTGCCGACGCTCGTAGTAGTTGATCAAGGCTGGCGTGAATAGCCACGCCAGCCGGGCAGCGTGCGCCTGCACCTGATGCTCATCGTGGAGCAGGTCCAGCGGCCCGGTGGTCCCCAGTGGGCTCGTCTTCTCGGCCTGGGTCTCCGTGCCAGGTGGGCGGGCCTTCTGCTTCGGCCGGATGGTCCGGCCCTGAGTGAACTCGGTTACCGTCTCCTCGGCGATGAGCTCGGCGATGGCGGAGGACCGTTCGGCCAGCTTGTCGACCTCGCAGATCTGCACCGGGCGGCTGATGCCATAGCGCTGCTCGCAGGTCGGCTCGAACGCGCGTGCCAGCCGCCAATACTCCTTGTCCGTGGTATTGCTGAGCACGCTGCGCATGTAGTCGGGGTTCTCCTTGCCCAGCTCGAGCGCGTAGGAGACCGCCAGCTCGGGGTCGAGGATCTTCCCCCGCGTGAGAGAAAGCAGAACGCCATACTTCTGCTCGACGTTTCCGGGCCCCTGGGCGGACAGTGTTTGAAGGTTCTTGGCCAGGATGTCCGCCTTTTCTATCATCCAATTGTTCTCCGCCTGCACCTCCGCGGCGTCTTGTTGGGCTCTTGCTTGACTCGCGGTGGTCTCGGCTTGCCGGTATTGCCAGATGGTCGTCGCGATCAAACCGGCTGCACCAATCACGAAGCTGGAGAGGAAGCTGTGATAGGTCTGAATGAAGCGACCGAGGCGACTGGCGTCTTCGCTTGAGGAGCTCTTGGATGCGGCGCTGGGTTCTGATCCGTTGGCCATCGGCCGCGTACTCTAGTCACAGCCTGCTGCGCGATCTACCACCGGAGTGATCGATGGAACGAGTCATTCGAGTGCTTGCGATGCTCGCTCGCGTCGCTGCGGCGTGCGCCTGCTTGCTGGGAACGCCTCGGTGCTTTGCGGAAAGCGCAGCCACCCCGGTCGCTTCCGAGAGCAGCCAGAGGGCGAAGCGAGGCATCGCGTTCGGGCTTCGATTGGGATACGGCCAGCCGATCGGCAACTCCGGTGAGGCGACGAAGCTTTCCACCAGCATCAAGGGAATGATTCCTATCTGGATCGACGCGGGATACCGGATCAGCCCGCAGTTCTACGTGGGAGCGTTCTTCCAGTACGGCCTGGGGTTCACGCCCGACACGCCCGGCTGCGGAGCCGGATGCACCTTGAGCGATATCCGATTCGGGCTCAACGGGCATTACCACTTCGCCTGGAGCGAGAAGATGCAGCCCTGGGTGGGAATCGGGGTCGGTCTGGAGAACGTGGTCTCCAGCTCTGACGGCGGCTCGGACAACGCGACGTTCGGGGGAGCGATCACCGGCAATGCCGTGCTGCGCGGCGTCGAGTTCATCAACGTTCAGGGCGGCCTGGATATCGCCGGCCAGACGCGATTCTTCTCATTCGGGCCCTTTGTCGCCTTGAGCGTTGGCCAGTTTTCCAGCGCCGACGTCGGCTCGAGCGCCGTCCCGCTCACGTACGATCTCAGAAAGGCTCTTCACCTGTGGCTGATTATAGGATTGCGTGGACAATTCCAGTTCGGCTTCCCGTAGCGCCGTTTGAATCGAGACGGATTGGGCGATCCTTCGACTTCAGGCTCGCGTGCGCTGTAAGAGCGTGTTTCAACGGCATGGGATCGAGCGGTCGAGTGGTTTGCCGGGTTCTGCTGGCGATGCTCGCCTGCGCGTGCGCGAGCACCGCGCCCGCCCCTCGGGCGAAATCCAACCGGGGGCCGCCTCTCGAAATCTTGTTCATCGGAAACAGCTACACCTTCTTCAACGACATGCCGGGAATGTTGGACGAGCTGGCGCGGGCCTCCGGCCGCGAGCTGCATCAGCAATCTGTCGTCGTTGGCGGCGCGTCGCTGGAGGCGCACTGGAACGGAGGGGCTGGAGCCGCGGTGGAAGCGATTGCGGCGCGCCCGTGGCGATACGTGGTCCTCCAGGAGCGCGGGCGGCAGCCGATCGAAGATCGCGCGGCGTTCGATCGTCATGCGCGGCTGCTGGCGGCAAAGATCGCCGAGCGCAGGTCCACCGCGCTGTTTTTCCTCCCCTGGCCGCGACAGTGGGAACCGCAGCAACAGTCCGAGCTGACCTACGCCATCACCACGCTTGCCGACGAGCTGCGCGCGGAAATCGCGCCGGTCGGACCTGCCTGGGGCGCGGTCCTCAAGCAGAAAGCGGACGCCGGACTCTACGCTTCAGATGGAAGGCATCCCACGCCAGCCGGCAGCTATCTCACTGCGCTGGTCTTCTTCGCCAAGATTTTCGGCGTAAGTCCCGAAGGGCTCCCGGCACGGCTGGTCCGGCGGGACAAGGTCCTTGTCGACCTCCAAACCTCGCCGCAGCTGGTCAGCGTCCTTCAGCGGACCGCCTGGGAGACCGTCAGCAAAAGCGCGCCGAGCTTGAGCGCACCCGCGCGCTACGGCTCGGCGAGCTCCGTCCGCTGATTCATCTGGACGCGAAGATGACTTCCGACCCGCCCGACTTCTGAACGTTCTTCTTGGGCGGATCGCCGTTGACCTTCACTCGCGAGCCACCCGAGAGAGAAGCGTCGATGGCCGCCGAGGCGTTCACTTCGGCTCGCGAGCCGCCGCTGCCCTCGACCTGGACCGATTCGGTGGGGACATCGTTGGCTCGAAGAGATGCGCCGCCGGACAGCTGCGCCTTGATCGTCTTTGCCTTGCCGGCCAGGTCCACCCGACTGCCCCCGCTCGCGCCCACATCGACCTGGTCGGAGTTGAGCCCGCTCACCCTGGCCGAGCCTCCTCCGCTCACCGATGCGCTGAACCGCGGGCCGGTCGTTCCATCGGCCGTCACGGCGGCCCCGCCGCTCGCGCCGATCCTCTCCAACTTCGGCGTGGCGATGGAGATCGTGATCGGGTTGGACGATCGAAAGCCGTTGGAGCGCTCAGTCTCAATCACCAGGTCGCCGTTGCGCACCTCCGTCTTGATCAGCGGCAGCAGGTTGTCGTCGGCCGAGACCTTCACCGATGTGCTGGGGCCGACGGTGATGTTTGCTTTGAACCCGTGCCCGACTTGAACACCGGAGAAGTTGCCTACGTTGCGGACCTCCTCCTTGACGTTGCCGCTGCCTTGGACGCTGCTGAACAAGCCGCCGAACGCAATCAACCCGATTGCGGGGGCGATTCCGATGATCTGCATGATCTCCCTCCAGGGATTTCGGCTCGGTCCACCCGAGCTTCGGCACAGACTACGCGCGGGGCGGCCCGGCATTGCCGGGATTTGTGTTCAACCCCGGCGGCGAGTCAACGCGAAGACGAGGATGGCGACCAGAGCGATCGCCCCGATGCCTACGGCCAGGTCGGTTGCCGTGAATTCCTGATTGGCGCGCTGCGGCGGAGGCGGCGCGGATGGGGGAGGGCGCTCCGCGACCGTCGCCGTGCCCGCGTCCAGCGCTGGAGCCCCGGCGTCGACCGGCTCGGCGCCCGCATCGCTGCCAGCGCCCGGCCCAGCATCCGCCGAGATGGGCCCGGGTGCAGACGCCGTAGCACTATCCAGGTAGGCCGCTTGCTTGACCCGAGCAGTGTCATCTGCCCCAGCGGCGGCGAACTTCACCTTGCCTTCGCTGCGCTGCCGTTTCCCCGAAGGTCTCTCGCCGGTGCTCAGCGGCTCAAGCTTGGCGCGCGAATTGCGGCGGGACGGTTTTGTTTTTATCGGCGCCGTCTGCATCTGCACGAGGCTCTCGGGCGCCGGCGGCAAAGTGCCATCTTCCAACTTGGCACGCAGATCCACATCTACATTGCCGGCGAGCTGAAGCCGCTTCTGCAGCTCCGCGCCGTCATCCACCTCGACGCGGGTGTGCACTCGCACAAACAAGCCGCGCTGCGCGGTGAAGATGAACTTTCCCGGCACCTTGAACTTGGTGCCGCTGCCGTAACTGAACATGCCCGCTGCCGCAGCTTGCTCGTAGACCAGCCTCGCCGTCACGGTGTGTGAGCCGGGCGGCAGATCTCCAGTGAAGAGGACCGTCGAGCCGGCGGCCTTGCCGGTGGGAACTTTCTTGGTGAGCGATTCGCCGTCCAAATCGAAGCTGGCCTCCAGCAGCTGGTAGCGGGTCGAATCGATGCCATCGAAAACGATCTCCACGCTGGCCGGCGACGGCTTGACCATCTCCTTCAATTGCTTTTCGATCTCCTGCCGGGCGCGCCCGGTGCGCGCATCCTCCGCGAATGCCGGGCCGCTGGAAGCAACGAGCAAGATCAGGATCAGTCCGCCGCGCACGCTCGCTCCGAGAGGGCAAGCATGGCACGGCCTCCACTCGGAGCAAAGAATCGGCGCGGTGCTGCGCGCTCAGCGCACACCTGCTTTCACACTCAGCCGAGAGAGATCCCGCCGATTCTCCGGACGGAAGAATGACTCTTGCAGCAGGTGCGGAAGGCTGCGCTTGTCCACGCACCACAGCTGCAGCGCGTCCTGATGCTCGCCCAGGACGGCGATCGCGCGCGCCGAATCGTCTTTCGCCAACAAATCGTTGAAGCGCCGCGCGAGCGCGCGCAGGCCGTCCACTTTGAGCTCGTGCCGCTCGTTTCCAAGCTGCACGGTGATGCTCGTGGGCGAGTCGCGAACCTCCAAAATCTTGAGACCGCGGGCGCTCCCGCCGATGGCTGCAGTTAAAGGACCGATCAGCTCGTCTGGGCGCACTCCGGCGGCGATTGAAAGACCGCCCTCCAGTGCCGCCGCGTCGCAGAGGCGAAGCAGCTCCTCGGTCGCGCTGGGGACCGGCGCATCCCGATCTTCGTTTCCGGCGGCAGGCTCCTGCTCCAGGCTCGGCTTGAGCAGATGCATTCTCGCCAGACGTGCGCGCACCTCCTGTCGATGAACACGGTCCATTTCTCGATTCCCTGTGCAACGTGCCTTACCGGGGCGGCAGATTCCACAGAGAAACGGGCGAGCGCGCTGGACCACTCTGCCTTGCGAGATTGGCTCAATCATTAAGCGTGCGGTTGCTGCCGCTGGTTGGCGCGGCCGGAAATTTGTGGCAGAGAGCGTCCACACAGTCTCCCGGAGGGACCGGATGGCGAAGCTGAAGATCGTCCTCGGCAACAAAAACTACTCCTCGTGGTCGATGCGCCCGTGGCTGGTGCTCAAGCACCTCGGCGTTCCATTCGACGAGGTGGTGGTTCCACTCGATCAACCCTCGACGCGGGAGGAGATCCTCAAGCATTCGCCGTCGGGGCGCGTGCCGGCGCTGCACGATGGCGATCGGGTGGTCTGGGACTCGCTCGCGATCTGCGAGTATTTGAACGAGCTTTTCCCGGATCGAAAGCTATGGCCGGCCGATCCGACCGCGCGCGCGATGGCGCGATCGGTGAGCGCCGAAATGCACTCGGGCTTCCAGGCGCTGCGCAACGAATGCCCGATGAAGTTCCGCGAAACGCTTCCGGGAAAAGCGATCAGCGACGAGGTGAAACAGGACATCCAACGCATCTTCGCGCTCTGGGCGGACTGCCGCCGGCGCTTCGGCGCGGGCGGGCCATTCCTCTTCGGCGCTTATTGCATCGCCGATGCGATTTACACGCCGGTGGTGAGCCGGTTCAAGACGTACGGAATCCCGCTCGAGGGAGTGCAAGCCGCGTATTCGGAGTCCATTTGGAGCTTGCCGTCGGTGCAGGAGTGGCTCGCCGCGGCGCGGGCGGAACCGTATCGCATGGCGCGGTACGATGCGGGCACGGTCTAAGGTCGGGCGGGCTGGTGGAGCAGGTGATCTTCCGAGACGCCCGGGACGAGGATGGCCCGGAGCTGATCGACTTGATCGGCGGCGTCTTCGCCGAGTACCCGGGGTGCGTGATGGACGTGGACGGGGAGCTGCCGGAGCTGCGCGCCATCGCCTCGTACTTCCGGAAAAAAGGTGGCCGCTTCTGGGTGGCGGAGCGAAGCGCCAAGGTGATCGCCTGCGTCGGGCTCTCGCCGCGTCCCCACCGCGGCGTCGAGCTTCACAAGCTCTACGTCCGAAGAGAATACCGGCGGCAGGGAATTGGAGGAAGGCTTTGCGATATGGTCGAGTCCAGCGCCAGGGAGCGCGGCGCCTCGCACGTCGAGCTGTGGTCCGATACTCGCTTCGAGACGGCGCACCAGGTCTATGAGAAGCGCGGCTACGTGCGCGGCCCGACGACGCGCGCGCTTCACGATAAGAGCGATACCGTGGAGTACTACTACCGGAAGGAACTTTGATCCGATCGCGGAGCTCCGCTCAGCCCGAGCGTAGCGAAGGTCCGTTCAGCCCGAGCCCCTCGACAGGCTCGGGACAGGCTCCGCGAAGCGAAGTGGAGGGCCGACTGTTTCAACGGAGCGCAACGTGACACCTACCGAATTGCAGGAGTTGGCGCAGCAATTGGAGGAGACGCCTGCCAGCGTCCGAAAGCTGACCGCGCAGATGCAGAGTCGGGAGCTGGGCTGGAAGAAATCGCCGGCTACTTTTTCCGTCCTGGAGAACGTCTGCCACCTTCGCGACATCGAGCAGGAAGGTTACGGAGCGCGCATTCAGAGGCTCTTGCGTGAGACGACTCCGCTGATGCCGGACATCAATGGCGATCAGCTCGCGGTAGACCGCAAATACAATCAACAGCCGCTGGAGCCTGCCCTCGCCGCGTTTACCTCGGCGCGGCTGGCGAACGTCCGGATTATTCGGGGCCTCACCGAGGATCAGTTGCGGCGGCGTGGGACGCTGGAGACGGTGGGAGAGATCACGCTCGAGAAGTTGCTGCGAGTGATGAGGGAGCATGATCGGGATCACCTGGGCTTGATCGCCGAAGCGAAGGAGCTGGCGAGCCGTTCAGCCTAGGCGGCCCAAGTCGGGCGACCCCTCCGTTCAGCCCGAGCGTAGCGCTGAAAGCGCGTAGTCGAGGGTGATATCCGGCGACCCCTCGACTCCGCTTCGCTACGCTCGGGGCGAGCGGCTGGGGGCGACCCCTCGACTACAGGCTCGCGTGCGCTCGCCTTACGCTCGGGGCGAGCGGGTGTGGAGCCATTTGTGCACTCGATCGACGACGGCGACATCGACTGGATCCTGTACCGCAGCCTTCTTGGAGACCCGGAATGAATGGTCGCCGCCCTCGACCACGAAAATCTCGACTGCGGCGTCCTGCGGAAACGCGGCGCGCAGCTCTTCCGGCGTCCCGAAGGAGTCGCGCGAGCCCTGCACGATCAAGATCGGCACTTTGATCTGGCCGAGGTGTGAGGTGCGCAGCTTCGCGGGTTGGCCTGGTGGATGGAGAGGATACCCCAAGCAGAGCAGCCCGGAGAGTCCGCGAGCGGTCTCGTCGTCTGCTGCGGCGAGATGCGAAGCGATCCGGCCGCCCAGAGACTTGCCGCCGATGTACAGCGCCCGCTCGCGCGAGCCTTGCTGGGAGGACACGCTGGCGATCACTGCTCGGAAGCAGGCTTCGAGCTTCGGCGCACGATCCGGGACGCGGCGCCGCTGCTCGGAATACGGAAAGTTGAAGGTGACGACTTCAATTCCGCGCTCCGAAAGCCCGGTCGCAGTGCGCACCATAAACGAGCTGGTCTGGTTGGCCCCAGCGCCGTGGGCAAGGATCAGCGTGGAAGGCGGACCGCGATCGGAAGGGCGGTAGTTGAGCGCGGTGATGCGCTCCCCGCTCTCGAGCTCAACCTGAAAAGTTTCGGCCATACGGCTCTGGGAATAACCGCTCAGGAGCCGCCAGTCATCAGCTCAATGATCGAACGCAGCAATCGAAAGCCCCAGCCATTGTGCGAGTCGTATGCGATCGGCTCGTCGCCCGGGTGCACGTCGCGCGGAAGCTGGTGCCCGGAGACAGCGCCCTGCGGGCGGCAGGCGCTGCAGTAGATCTCGCCGTCGAAAGCCCACGCCTCGCCGACACTCAAGCTCGACGCGCAGTGCCGGCACGAAAATGGCGCGCGAAGGTTCAGCACCTGCTCGTTGGGCGCAATTGCCTGCACTTGGCCAGGTCCCAACCAGGGATCTTTGCCCATGCCCGAAGGCGGCGGCACCTCCCAACCCCGAAGCGATCCCGCGGATGCGTGGACGGATGTCGGCGCCGATTGCAGGCGGCGCAGCGATTCGAGCTCGCCTTTGTCCAGCCAGACTCCCTCGCAGCGCGGGCAGATGTCGATCGCGCACGCGGGCGTAGGCACCATGGCGAGCCGGGCCTTGCACGCCGGACACTCGGCGGGAAGCCCGCCGCAAGTGGGGCATAGAACGAGCGCGCGCGAAATCGGATGCCCGTTTCGTCGGCAGCGACCGGGGGCATGTCGCGTCAGCGGCTGGAAAACCCGGGCGGACGGACATTCGGGTAAGCTCTCCAGCTTCCCCGCGCCAAGCCAGATTCCACCGCAGCGCGCGCACGCATCGACGACCATGCCGCTGACCGACGTTTCCTTCAGCCGCTCGCCTTCGCACAAGGGACAATCCATGGAGCTGAAGAATAGTGCGAAGACGCGTTTGCTGTTGAAAACTGGTGGACGGAGCATCTGTTTCGGGTGGCCGCGATGGATACCCTGCTGGACAGAATCCTGAGTCGACTGCGCACCAGCGCCGCGCCAACCTGGTACGACACCGCATACCGCCTGCCGCTCACCGCCAGCGAGCTTCCCGAGGGCGTTACCCGGCGGCCCGACCTCGCGCTCTGGTATCTGCGCCAGCGCCGCCTTCTACCTTCGCGCGCGCTTCGGGCATCTCGCCCGGTGACCTACGAAGAGCTGGCTCGCGTGCACACCTATCGCTATCTGGACCAGGTCTCCACCGCGGAAGTCCTGGGTCGGATTTTCTCGGTCGAGCCCTCCGGCATTCCGGTCGACGAGCTGTTGCGCTCGGTTCGAATGGCCTGCGGTGGAACTCTGCTCGCCGCGCGGGCGGCGCTGGATTCGCACGGTCCGACGCTCAACCTCTTCGGTGGCTTCCACCACGCCGCACCTGATCGCGGCGGTGGATTCTGCGTGTTCAACGATGCGGCGGTGGCGCTGGCCAGCCTTCGCGCGGACGGTTTCGAGGGGCCCGTGGCGGTGATCGACCTCGATGCGCACCCGCCGGATGGAACCGCGGCCTGCCTCGCTGGCGATCGCTCTGCCTGGATCGGCTCACTCTCCGGATCCGACTGGGGTCCGATCGAGGGCGTGGACGAGACGCTCCTGCCCGCGCGCTCTGGCGACGAAGCCTATCTGGAGGCGCTGTCCGCTCTGTTGAAGCGGATGCCGGTGAGCGATCTGGTGTTCGTGATCGCCGGCGGTGACGTGTTGGAGGGAGATCAGCTGGGTGTTCTCGGGCTCACGCTCGACGGTGCGCGGGAACGGGACCGGCGAGTCTGGCACGCGCTCCAGGGGATTGGCAGCGTGTGGCTGCCGGGCGGCGGATACCATCGAGACGCCTGGCGCGTGCTGGTGGGCACTGCCCTGGTTCTCGCCGGGCGGGCGCGAGAGCAAATCCCCCGCGGATACGATCCGCTCACCGCGCGGTTTCGCTCGATCTCCCGGCAACTGCGACCGGAGGACCTCGGCAGCGACACCGGCCTGACCGATGCCGATCTGGCCGAGACTTTTGGGATGACCAGCCAAAAGTCTCCGCGGCTGCTGGACTATTACTCGAGGGATGGATTCGAGTACGCGCTCTCGCGACTGGGAATTCTGCGGCAGATCGAGCGCCTCGGCTACGAGCGCCTGCGCGTGGAAATCGATCCCACCAACTCGGGTCACGCCCGCGTGCTGGGCGAGGCGGATGGAGTGGAGCAAGTGCTGGTCGAGCTGGTGCTCGAGCGGCGACATCTGGCGGGAGGCGAGTTCTTGTTCCTGAACTGGTTGAGCCTGCGCCATCCGCGCGCTCATTTCAGCGAACTGCGTCCGAAGCTTCCCGGGCAGGATGTGCCCGGGCTCGGCCTGGCGAGGGAGATGATGGAGTTGCTCGCGCTGATCGCTCGCCGCCTGCAGCTGGACGGCGTGGCTTCCCGGCCCTCGTGGTACCACACCGCCTACGCGGCTCGGCATCGCTTCCGCTTCGTCGATCCGCTTCGCGAAGGCCGATTCCAGGCCATGGTCCGCGACTTCGCAGGTCGTCCACTGCTGGAGGTGACGACCGCCATTGCCGCCGGGCGCGCCCGGATGAACGGGCTTCCCTACCAGTGGGAGGCCGATGACGTCGCCTACTGGCTCAGCGATCCTCCGCACGACGACGAGCAGACGCTGGCCGAGAAGGCTCGCGTGCATTTCACCCTGGACGATAGCGAGCGCGCGGGCGAATCGTGATCCCCAATGAAACGTTGATCCACCTTAGCCATGGATTAAACATAGCAGCAGAGGTGCAAGCGGATGGGCTCCGAGAAGAAAGCTTCGACCGGCGGGCTGGAGGGCGTGGTGGTCGCGGAAACCCGCCTCAGCGATGTGGATGGGGAGCGCGGGAGGTTGATCATCGCCGGCTACGACGTGGAGGACCTCGCCGGAAAGGTGCCCTTCGAGGGCGCCTGCGAGCTGCTCTGGACCGGAAAGCTGCCCACCGAGGATCGACTCCGCTCGCTGCGCCAATCGCTCGGTCAAGCGCGAGTGGCTGCCTTCCAACGCCTTGCGCGGCTGGGAGACGCGCTCTCCATGAAGGATGGAATGGAGGCGCTCCGGGCATCGCTGGCGCACTTGACCATTTCCGAGCTTGGGTCCCTTCGCGAGGAGATCGCGTTGACCGCTGCGGTGGCGACCTTCGCCGCTGCCTGGTGCCGGGTCCGCGCCGGAGGGACGCCGGTGCCACCGGATCCCTCGCTCGCGCATGCGGAAGACTATTTGAGGATGGCGCGAGGCGAGCATCCCCCCGGGTTGCTCTCCCGGGCGCTCGACACCTATCTGGTGACGGTGATCGACCACGGGATGAACGCCTCCACATTTACCGCGCGGGTGGTGGCCTCCACCGGCTCGGATCTCGTTTCTGCGGTGGTGGCGGCGGTGGGCGCTCTCAAAGGACCGCTGCACGGCGGTGCACCAGGCCCGGTGCTGGAGATGTTGCAGGGCGTCGGCGCGCCCGAGCGCGCCAAGGAGTGGATCGAAAACGAGCTGCAGGCAGGTCGTCGGATCATGGGGATGGGCCACCGGATCTACCGCGTGCGCGATCCGCGGGCCGCCGTGCTGGAGACGGCAGTGGAGCAACTGCAGCGGGCCGGCATCGCCGGGCAAAAGCTGCAGCTGGCGCACGCGGTGGAGAAGGAAGCGGAGCGGATTTTGCGGGAGCGACATCCCGATCGGGCGCTCCGCGCGAACGTCGAGTTCTACACCGCGGTGCTCCTGGACACGGTCGGTCTGCCCTCCGCAGCCTTCTCTCCCACTTTCGCGGTCGGCCGCGTGGCCGGATGGTGCGCGCACGTCGCCGAGCAGCGCGCTCAAGGGCGTCTGATCCGACCTGCCTCGCGATACGTGGGGCCCGTGCCCAGCAGTTGAGGCCCGCGGGAATCGGCACGCTGGCCGCAGAGGTCGATCGCCACCGCTCGCGAATCCGCGTTTCTCTTTGGTCCGCTCGGCGAATCGCTTCATTGAATGCGGAATTTTGCCGCACCGTGCTCGCTGCGGTGTATTCGAACGGCCGTCCGCAAGTCTTATCCGCTGCGCCGCTGCGGTCTGCGAAAAACGCAAAAAATAACACCGAGATTTTTCCGGGAGTGTCAGAGAAAAACCCATGATTGACGCTGGGTTATGGTGTTTCCTGGCCTTGAATTATTTCGCTCTAATAACAGGCTCCGAACGAGCCTCCGTTGGTCGCATCAGTCAAAACATGGCCGATAAATGGTGTATGTCGGTCCAGCATGGTATTCGACATTTACTGGAAATTACGGGGACCCCTTTCTAGGAGGGAACCCTTGGGCGAACGGACCATCCGGGTTTGTGACGGCTGCCAGGCCGAAGAGGAGGACCTGGAGAGGGTCAAGGTCGAGTGGGGTTCCTGGGTACGTCCGCAGGCCAAAGGCGGCGCATCGCGCCTGGACTTTTGCGGAACCTGCGCCAGCGGCACCGAAGACACCATCCTCAAGTACGCCTTCGTGATGGCCGCTCGACACGATCATGCGTCGCATCTGAAAAGCGCCGACGAGGAAGAAGACGAAGGAACGCCGGTAATTGATGAGATCCTGGAGAAGCGCGAGCGGACTCCACAGCTGCCGAGGGACGCACCCATCCTGACCAAGGAGGATCGCGCCAGGCTTGCCGCCCAGAAGGCGGACGCAGGCGAGGCCTCGGAGTCGCGACCGTCGCACGGCTCGGGTCACGGAAGGACCCATACGGGTCGGTGAGGTAGAGCAGCAATCGTGGTCGGGGCTGAGCGCTCGGATCCTGCCGGACGCAATCAGCTCGAGCTCAAGTCCGAGTGAGCGGTGGCCGCTGAGCCGCTGCGAACCAGCGAAAGATATGCGGGAGTGTTCGCCAACCTGGGACCCATCGGGCGCACGATCATCGTCGCGCGGCTCGACGACAGTTACGATTTTCGGAAAAACGTGGCGAAAGCGCTGATCGAGTCAGACAAGTCCCTGGCGGCCGACCTCAGGGCTGTGCAATACGACGGGAGGGTTGCCATCGTTGGAGAGGATCAGAGGCTCTTCACCGGCAACTACCCCGGCTTCTGACGTCAGCGCGCGAGAGCGCTCGAGTTAGCGACGGCTCTTACTGGTTACAGGGCTGCAACATTTCAGCTCGAACGTTTCGTTTGCGGAACAAACGAAGAAGAGGCGAAGAGTTCACGAAATCGGAATGCGAGGCGATTCAGGCAAGTTGCACACCGGGAATTGGCAAGGCCCATGCATCCGGACGCGTCGCTTCGAACGCGGACCGCAACAGCCAAGGACCGTTGTGGTAGACAATTAGCTGGGAGCTCTTCAAATGGCCTTTTCGAGAATGTTGTGTTGGGTCGTCCCGTTTCTGTCATTTGCGAGCGTCGCTGCCGCGGATCCTGTGGTGGTCGTGGCGGATGAGACACGGGCGGCGATCCAAGATGCGCTCGACACCTTGGGTGGCCCGGGCACCGTGATCATCCCTCCCGGGCGATATCGGATCGAAGAGGATGCAACCCTGCTCATTCGCAACGACGGCGTGACACTGCAAGGGTCAGGTACAGACCAGACGGTTTTGTATCGAGATGTCGACACCGCCAACACGGTGATGGTCAGGGCCAGCGGCCGCCAGCAGGTGCGGGTGACGGGGATCCGCTTCGAGGGCGTCACTTCGCCCGACTCGGCCGGCACGGAAGTCGGCGTGCAGATGAACAACACGGTTGACTTTCGAGTGGACCATTGCTTTTTCACGCGCACCGGTCGCTCGGGCGTCTGGACCAGCGGCACCAGCTCGGGAGTGGTAGACCACTGCCAGTTCGAGGACCTGTTCAAGATCGTTGTCAACAATTTGGGTTACGGCATCGAAGTGGGCGCGATGAACGTTTTGGAGGGGGAGCCGTTTGGCTCTGCTCGCGCGACCTTCGTCGAGGACTCCTCGTTTCGACGGTGTCGACACGCGGTCGCTTCCAACCGGGGCGCCCGGTATGTCTTTCGAAACAATTACGTGGCTGAGAACCAGGTCGCGCATGCCGTCGATGCACACGGGCACGAGTTCGGTTCATTGGTTGGCACCGAGTGGGTCGACGTGCACGACAACGTCATTGAGAATCCGGTGGATCCCGTCTCGATGAGATATGCCGTGCGGATCCGGGGCGGCATGGGCTTGGTCTGGAACAACTGGTTCATTGGCTACAATCAGGGCATCGAGCTGACCCAGGACACGGACCAGCCGACGGGCCCCGTTTACATCTGGGACAACGCGATCCTTCCCGACACGAGCCCGATGGTGAGGGCCCGGGGAACGATGGGCACTCCGATCTACTCTCTCTCGCCGCCGGCGGATTACGTGCCCTACCCCTACCCGCACCCGCTCAACACCGGTGATTCACCCTGACGGCTTTCGAGCGGGGTGGCGCGCGACGGGCTCGGAGTTTTCATGCATGGTGGTAGACCCCAACGCGGCCATGGCGTCTGCGCTCGGGGTGAACGGGGGCTTCGCTACGCTCCGGGTGAACGAGCGGCCTTTAGATGAAGTAATCGGGAAAGAGGTCGACCCCGGGCACCGTTTGATACTTCGACAAGTCGGTGACGCCCTCCTTTCGGAGGACGTCCTCGTCGATGCAGAAGTTTCCGGTGAACTCGCGGCTCGGTTTGGTCAGGATCGTATACGCGGCATCGGCCATGATCTCGGGCTTGCGACTTCCCCGTATCGTCTCGTCCCCACCGAGCAGGTTCTGCACCGCCGCCGTGGCGATCACCGTTCGCGGCCAGAGCGCATTCACGGCGATGCCTTCGGGCCGAAGCTCCTCCGCCATCCCGAGCACGCACAGGCTCATGCCAAACTTCGACATCGTGTAAGCAACGTGTGGCGCGAACCAGCGCGACTCGATGTTGAGCGGAGGTGAGTTGTTCAAGATGTGAGGGTTGCTCGACTTGGCCAGATGAGGGATGCATGCCTGCGAGCACGCGAACGTCCCTCGAACGTTGACCGAGTGCATCAGATCAAAGCGTTTCATCGGCGTGTCCACCGTGCCGGTGAGGCTGATCGCGCTGGCATTGTTCACCAGGATGTCGATGCCGCCAAACGTCTCGACTGTCTTTGCCACCGCGGCGGCGATCTGACCCTCGTCGCGGATGTCGGCAACGCACGCCAGCGCCCTCCCGCCGGCCTTCTCGATCTCTTCCGCGGCCGTGTAGATGGTCCCCGGGAGCTTCGGGTGCGCCTGCGTCGTTTTGGCGGCGATGGCGATGTTCGCCCCGTCTCGCGCCGCGCGAAGCGCGATCGCCTTGCCGATCCCGCGGCTCGCGCCAGTGATGAACAGAGTTTTTCCTTGGAGGCTGGCCATGCCCGCTCTTACCATCCTCGACCAGAGAGGATCCAATGAACCTGACCAATCGACAGTTTCGACTTGCCGCCCGTCCGGTAGGCATGCCCAAGCGCAGCGACTGGACCTTCACCGAGGAGCGGGTTGCTGAACCGAGTGAAGGCGAGCTGCTGGTCAAAGTGCTCTACATCTCGCTCGATCCCGCGATGCGTGGGTGGATGAACGAGGCCAAGTCCTACGTGCCGCCGGTCGGCATCGGCGAGGTGATGCGGGCCCTGGCCGTGGGCCGTGTGATCGCATCCAGGCATCCCGGATTTGCGACCGGGGATTTCGTTTCCGGTAGCTTCGGCGTGCAGGAATACGCTCTATCGAACGGCAAGGGCGTCACCCAAGTCGATACTCGAATCGCACCGCTGCCGCTGCATCTCAGCACCTTGGGCATGTCAGGGATGACCGCCTACTTCGGCCTGCTTGAGATCGGCCGACCCAAACCGCGCGACACCGTTGTTGTCTCGGCCGCAGCCGGCGCGGTGGGCTCGTTGGTGGGGCAGATCGCCAAGATCAAGGGCTGCCGAGCGGTTGGGATTGCCGGTGGCGCTGAAAAATGCCGATACATTGTGGACGAGCTCGGCTTCGACGCCGCAATTGATTACAAGCGGGAAGATGTGAAGAAAGCGCTTCAGGCGCATTGTCCTAAAGGCATCGATGTCTATTTCGACAACGTCGGCGGCGACATCCTCGATACAGCTCTCACCCGGCTTGCGCGCGGTGCGCGCATCGTGATCTGCGGCGCGATTTCGCAATACAACAACACCGGTCCGATCAAGGGCCCAGGCAATTACCGATCGCTTCTGGTCAATCGCGCGAGCATGACGGGCTTTCTGGTGTTCGACTACGCAGAGCGATATGGCCAGGGAGCGCGCGAAATGGCGGGGTGGCTCGCCGCTGGCAAACTCAAGTCTCGGGAGGACATCGTCGAGGGCCTGGAAACTTTCCCGGATGCGTTGCTGAGACTTTTCAATGGGGAGAACTTCGGCAAGCTCATGCTCAAGCTGGCAGAGGCGTGACGAACTCCGCGCACGATTGGGGTCGATCCGCGTGCGGCAGGAACTTTTGGGGAGAAGCCGGATTGAAGGAGGCGCCGAGCTAGGCGCTCGAAAAGATCACGGAGGGAGATGAACAATGAACAGGAAATCTGTAGACAGAATCTTCTTGGTTGCGACTGTGGTTATCGCATGCGCTTGGCGAGCAAACGCCGATACATTGCCATCGGGAGCAACGCCGATCAGTGGCTCGGTCGCGATCACCCTGGTAGGTCGGGATGCGATCGCCACGCTTCCGTTCGACGTACCGGATGGCCAGGTGTTTGTACTGACCGATCTCGAAATTGCTCGGATGACTGGCAGCAATACGATTCAGGTTTTCGCCGCGGACGATCCCGACACCCCGCGCCTTCAGGGAGAAGCGCAAGGGAGCAGCGCCAGCTACCAGCGCACTTTTCAGACGGGGCTGGTCTTCTCGGCGGCACCGACGATCAAGCTTCCCGAGTGCATCTTTAGCTGTGGCCCCACATTTACGAGAGTCAGTTTCTCAGGTTATTTCAAAGGTGCACCTTGAGTGACGGGCTGCGCTGAGGTGCAGCTCGAAACAATATCCGGCGAAACGAAGCGACGTTGACGCGACGCCATTGGGCCCGACCCAGGCGGGCCCGCCTGACTAGGCTTTGCCCCCGACTGCCGCGTGCCGCCTTTGCACTGCACGCACCGTCACCGGTCCTACGATCAACAGCGCGAGGGCGATCAAACCCATTCCGAGAATTTCCAGCCCCCGCGGCTTTTCCCCGAGCTCCAATGCGCTGAAGACAATGCCCAGCACTGGGGTCGCGAGGACGCTCAGACTGGCAAGCCCGGCTTCCGCTCGCTGCAGGAGCGAGAACCAGAACAACCACGCGAGCGCGGTTGCCGGCACCACGCAATAGAAAAGCAGGACGATGAAATGCGGGCTCCAGATGATCGGACCCTCCGGCGCGACGAGTGCGGCAACCGCCAGTGCCAGACCGCCGAAGAACATCTGCCAGGCGGCCAGCGCGAGCGGGTCCATCGAGGACCTGGTCAACAAACGCCGGGCGATGACAGTTCCGGTGGCCCACGAAAAACCTGCCAGCGTGGCGAGCAACGCGGCTTTGGTCTGGCCACTCCTCGCAGTAGCGGCGAAGATCAGAACGAGTCCGGTGCACGCCACCGCTGTCGCCAGCAGTTGCAGCCGCGATGGCCTTTCGTCGAGCAGCGGCCACGCCATCAGCACGACCCAGAACGGCATCGTGTAATCCAGCACTGCGCTTCGGCCCGCCGGGCCGGTCTCCAGCGCCAACATCATCAGCCCGAATTGCCCCGCGGTTTGCAGCAAGCCAGCCAAGATGACGCCGGAGATCGGCCGTACTTTCCACGGCCGCTTCAACACGGCGAGCGCCGCGAACAGGCACAACGATGCCAGCACGAAGCGCACGGCCGAAAACTCGAACGGTCCCGCGTATGCCAGCGCCCTCTTCATCACCACCCAGTTGTATCCCCAGGCCACCGGCACGAAGACGAGGACGGCTATCCACTTGACGCGACGGCTCATGCGCGAATGCGGGGATGCGGGAAAGGGCTGCGAGTACCACACGATCTGGCGCGCGGCCAACGCGCAACTTCCGTCGACAAAGCGTTGTCACCGGTTCCCGCGTGCTGCTATGGCACCTCGCCACGAAACGTCCGACGTCCGGAGCACGTTCGAAAGATCGTAGAGGTCAATTCTGGAGCGTTCAATGCGCTTTTTGACGAAGGTCTTCGCGTTGGTGGGCTTCGCCTCCTGGCACGCGGTCGCATTCGCACAAGCCACGCCGCCGAACCGGGGTGGGGCAGAGCAAGACGGCGGGGTCGCGCCGAGGGCGAGCGCCCCCGTCGCAGCGCCGGATGGCGGCACGCCAGTCACTCCGGAACCGTCGCTCTCCGAGCAACTCGACGCGGCGGCCGGAAAGCCGGTGCCGGCAACCGGCGGTCCACCTCCCGCTACCGCACTCCAAAGTGGCTTCCGCGGTTTTCAAAGCCTCAATCCGGATATCGCCGTAATCCTCACCGGTGCAGCCGGATTCGCCCAGCGCGCGCCTCTGCGCTTGTCGGGGGACGATCCCGATCTGAAAGGCGGCACCTCCGATCACTCGGCCGGAATAACATTGCAGGAGGCCGAGCTCGCGTTCCAATCTATCGTCGACCCGTATTTCCGCGCGGATGCGTTTCTCACCATTCCCAACATGTCGGGATTGGAAATCGAGGAGGCATTTCTCACCACCACCAGCCTGCCCCAGATCCAGGTCAAGGCGGGAATATTCCGTTCCGCATTCGGTCGACAGAATGGCATGCATCTTCACGTTCAGGACTTCGTTCAGCGGCCGCTGATCAACGCCGCGTACCTGGGCACGGACGGCCTGCGACCTCCCGGCGCGCAGCTTTCGTGGCTGCTTCCACTCCCGGTCTTCGTGCAGCTGGTTGGGGAGGTCTTCAGCGTCGCGGCTCCAGAGGTCCCCACCAATCCCGACTCCCCTCAGCCGCTGTCGACTTTTGGAGGCGGACGGCGAACCGATCTGACCTACGCCGGAGAGTTGAAGTTCTTCGTTCCCACCTCCGAGAGCTTTTCCATTCTGGGCGGTCTGAACGTGGCGACCGGACTGACGCCAGGCCTCGTCGAGGGGGAGGTGACCAGCCACCAGGGCGCTCGCAGCGTGTTGTACGGGGTAGATCTCTACGTCAAATACAAACCGCCAAACCAGGCGGTGACCTATTTCAGCCTGGCCTGGACCACCGAGTATTTCCTGCGAACCATTGCTGCCACGCCGGGGCCAGACGGCAGCAGCGGCCTGACCGACGGAGGCTTCTACACGCAGCTCGTGATGCAGATCGCACGGCGGTGGTTCGTTGGGATAAGGCAGGATTTGCTCGGTTGGCCCTCGTCGGAAGTGCAGCCGCGCGTTTCCCGCACCGCCTTGGACTTGACCTTCTATCCCAGTGAGTTCTCCAAGCTGCGCGGTTCCGTGGGATACGACGTACCGGACGCGCAGGCCAGCCGCATCCAACAACTCTCCCTTTCTCCTGTGAACAATCTCGCGGTCTTCCTTCAATTCGAGGTTGCGATTGGGGCTCACGGGGCCCACAAGTTTTGAGGAATGGTGATGAAACAATTCTGGATTTTATTTCTATTATGCGCGGGATTGGCCCCACAGCGGGCGCTCGCGGAACAGCCGCTGAAGGTGGTCGCCACCATCGAAACGCTGGCCGATCTGGCTCGGCGGGTGGGTGGGGACAAGGTCTCGGTCGAGTCGCTGACACACGGTTACCAGGACCCGCACTACGTCGAGCCAAAGCCCAGTCTGGTGATTGCGCTGAACCGGGCTGACCTTCTGGTCCGCGTGGGCCTGGACCTGGAAATCGGTTGGTTGCCGATCTTGGTGACGGAGTCGAGGAACGACCGAATCCAGCTCGGGCAGCCGGGGGACCTCGATGCATCCACCTTCGTGGAAGTGCTCGACGTTCCCACTACTCAAGTGACGCGAGCCATGGGAGACATCCATCCCAAGGGGAATCCGCATTTCTGGATTCCTCCCGTCAACGCCGTGCGAATCGCCAAAGGGATTGCCGAGCGTCTCAAACAACTCCGGCCGGCGGATCGGGATTATTTCCAGGCTCAGTTCGAAAAGTTTCTCTCCGAGATCAAGCGCAGGGCGCCCGAATGGGAGGCCAGGGCGAGGCCGCTGGCTGGAATGAAGATTGTGACGTACCACAAGAGTTGGACCTATGTATCAAAGTGGCTGAAGCTGGAGGAAGTCGGCTACGTGGAGATAAAACCGGGGATTCCACCGTCGCCGGATCACTTGTTGCGACTGGTTACCTTGATCAAGTCTGAAAAGGTCTCGGCCCTGCTGATGGAGGACTACTACAACAAGGGGATCGCTCAGGAGGTCGCATCACAAACAGGCGCCAAGCTGGTTCCGATGCCTTCCGATGTCGGCGCAAGGCCGGAGATAAGAACATATTTTGATTTAGTGGATGCAGTGCTTCGAAACCTCGATGGCGTGGCTCGCTAATATCGGCGAGCGATGCGGTACAGCGCGGCCAACGGCCAGTACGCGGCGGCACAGGCAACCATCAGCGGCCCCGTCGGCCAGGACTCGACGAAGGACAGATAAAACCCGGCGGTCGCCGCAAGTATCGCACCCGCAATCGAGAGCGCGACCACCCCGCGCACCGAGTCGGACGCGAGCAGCGCGGCCCCAGTGGGCAGCACGAGGAATCCAAACACCGGCAGGGCGCCGACGGCGCGAGTGGCGACCGCTACCGAGATCCCAATGGACACGTGAAGGAACAGGTCGAGCTTCATCACCGGGAGGCCTACCGCCTGAGCCATCTCCCGATCAAACGAGACAAACAGCAAGTCCTTGAATACAAACGCGTGCGAACCCAGGACGGCGACGGTGACCGCAGCCAGCTCGACAAAGTGCTCGCGTCGGATCGCCACCGCGTTGCCGAACAAGAGGTCGCCCACCTCGTGCGCTTCTTGAACAATCCTTGGGCTCGCCAGGACGATGATCGCCATCGCGGTAGAAGCGAGATAGGCAAAGGCAACCACGCTTTCCGGCGAGGTTCGCTCGATGCGCGAGACGTATCCCAGAGCGGCGGAGGAAATTCCAGCCAGAGCGAGCGCCAGCACGACCGGATCCAGATAGATCGGCGTGGGAGCATGTGGATCGATGCCGAAGTAGCTGCCGAGGAAAAAGCCAAGGGCAACCCCCAGCCCCGAGATTTGCCCCAGCGCAGCCGAGACGAACCCCAGGCGCCGGAGCACCACGAAGAATCCGAGATAGCCGCACAGCGTTGCGGCGAGAAGGGCAGCGATGATCGAATTCCCGAACAGCGCCCAGAAATCAGCGAGGCTAATGGATTCTCTCACGTGGGTCGCCCCGTCTCGACGAACACGACCGTACGGTCGCCGCGGCGCTCCACGGAAACGTTTTGTCCGTAGAGACGCGACAGCACTTCCGCGGTCAGGAGCTGTTCGCTGCTCCCCGCCGCGAATACTCCGCGCCGCGCGTCCAACATCACCACCTCGGTGGCGTAGAGCGCTGCAGCGGAGATCTCGTGGGTCACGAAAATGACCGAGGCCTTTTCCCGGTCCGCAAGCTGAGCCACCTCGCCCAACAGCGCCGCGGACGCGACCGGGTCCATGTCCGAGGTGAACTCGTCCAGCGCCAGGAGCTCCGGCTCACCGCATAGAGCGCGTGCCAGCAGGACTCTTTGTCGCTGTCCGCCTGAGAGGGAGCGGAACGCCGCGTTGGCCATCTCCGACATTCCCACCTTCTCCAGCTGAGCGAACGCCGCGCGACGGTCCGCAGCTTTGGGGAATCGCCCCAGTCCGATCAGACCGTAGCGGCCCTGCAGGACCACTTGCAGCGAGGTGAGCGGATATACCGGGTCTGCGCGATGCGCTTGGGGGACGTATCCCGCGCGGGGCATTCGTCCCATCGGAAACGCCCGCCTCCCGGAGAGCAGAGGAAGCAGGCCGATCAGGCTCTTGAGCAGCGTGCTTTTCCCCCCGCCGTTCGGACCCAGGACCGCCAACCGCTCGCCACTTCGAACCGAGAGGTCGAACGGCGGAAGCAGCGGCTTCTTGTTGTATCCAATCTCCGCCTTCTCCAACCTGATCAGTTCCAACGCGGCGCGACCATCCGCCGGAGCGCCGGGTGCGTCAAGCAATTCCCGGATTGTCACCTGCTTCCTCGTGCTGCTGTGGCTGCCCGCCCTCGCCTCGGAGGCCAACCCCGCTGCCAAGCGCGTCGAGGCCGACACGCGGCAATCTACCCTGGGCGGCGCGAGGTTCACCGTCCTCGGCGGATGGAGCGTGGAGGGCGCCGGCGCCCGCACGCTGCTCGAGGGCCGGTGCCGGGCATTCACATGGCGATCGTCGACAGCCCGGCCAAGAGCGTCGATGAGGCGGTCGCCGCGGCCTGGGCGTCGGTTCGACCCGACTTGAATCGCCCGCTCAAGCTGACGCGGCCGTGCCCGGCTCGTCGCTCGGCCGGCGGTGTGAAGAGGCCGTCGCCCGCCACCCATGTGCCCGGTCCATGGTCGTGTCATGATAATTCTGTAGTTGGATAATTTGCTTCAGTCGAAGAGGACAGGGAGGCTCCTCGAAACCCAATCAAGACTGACCTCCGTTGATGAGGAGGTCGAGGAACGTTCAACGCCGGTCCATTTTCCTCACTCATCAACAGTCTGTTCCATTGAGGTGCCTGCGTCGGTGGTAGTGCGAAGTCCCTGCACAGTGGTGAAGCCTTTCCGTTAAACGTTTAATTTGTGTTTCATGACCTATGTCAGTGACTTAGCGAAGTCGGTTGTTGAGGGAAAGGCCTTCACTACTATGAACCCCCTGCGAACAAGAAGCCTATCGGGCATTGCTATCGTATGTTGGCGCCGCCGTCAGTGATGTCCAGGTGACGAGTCCCCGATTTGCAAACGGGTGCCCTGCGTCTACCAGCCTCCGGGGCAGCCTGCGCCGTGTATCGCCACAGGCATGCGTGAAGGGGAGCAAGCGCTCCAACCGCAGAGGTAACTGGGCGCCGAGCGGGCTTTGGACTCGACGTATTTATTAAATCGAAGGCCTTCACTCCTGCGACGCCCTTCCGAACGACACCCGTTGGCCATTGCGACCGCAGGTCGGCCCACGCATCAGCGGCACCGCTCCAACGTGGTTTGCGGTTGCGGTTACTGAGCCTGCTCAGGCGGTCCCTGGGATTGGCGGGTCGACGTTGGCCGAATCAGCAGGGCGGGTATGATGATGATTTGGATCCACAAGCTCACACTCTCACGCTGGGGCCTCGCGGAGCGTTCTCTCGAACTGTTTCCGATCGAAGCACAATGATACATCTTAATTAGCTGTGACAAACACGTGTCTGCTTTAAGAACCGCGGCAGTGTGAATGTGTGCTCCGCACAACACGGGTGGCCGAGCAATTGAGCTGTCGTCGAGTCCACAGCCCTTGCTCTGAGCCCTTGACAGTCGCCGCTCGCTGGACGCTAGGTCGAGCGCCCTACAAGGGCGATCACAAGGGGGTCTCTATGTTTGCTTTGAGGAGGGCAGCCTATAGCGCAATCGGATTCTTGTTGTGCATTAGCTGCACCGGTGGAGAAAATCGCACTCAGACGCAAATTGTTCCAAACTCGGCCGAGGCGTCCGGCCCGAAGATCGATGGAAGCACCAACGGCGGTTGTGACCCGAACGCCGTCGATTCCAGCAATCGCTTCATTCCGCATATCTCGACGGTGCCGGCGACCCAAGGAGAGCAGGTCAGGTTATTCCTGCACGAACGAGTCGCCACAGATCCAGCCTGTCGTACTCAGGGAGTGGTGCTTTTCATCCACGGCGGGAGCATCCCGTCGGCGGTCGACTTCGACCTCGGCTATCAGAACTACAGCTGGATGAAAAGGTTGGCGGCGGAGGGATTTGACACCTTCTCTCTCGACCACAGTGGCTACGGTTTGTCGCCCCGGCCGAGAATGGATGACCCGTGCAACACCGATCCCGCCCAACAGGACATCCTGATTCCCAATCCGCTTTCCGGGCATTGCACCGCGAGCTATCCCTTTCAACTGACCACCATCCAGAGCGATTGGGACGAGATCGACACCGCGGTCGATTACATCCGGGCCCTGCGCGGCGTCGAGAAAGTCAGTCTGGTTGGATGGTCTGGAGGCGGCCCACGAGCAGGCGGATACGCGTGGCATCACCCGGAGAAGCTGGAGAGGCTTTTTCTCTACGCGCCCGGTTACACCGCGGGCTCGCCAACCGATCCTCCTCCGGTAATTCCCCAGCCCGGGTTCCCGATGACGCTTCAGACGCGCTCGATATTGTACAACAACCGTTGGGACCCACAGGTTGGATGTGAAGGGCAGTTCGATCCCAGAATCCGCGAGTACATTTGGCCGGAGACGATGACCTACGACGTCCTCGGACAGGAATGGGGACCGGTGGAAGGTGTTCAGCGGATCCGAACCGCTGCGAGCTGGGGATGGAACTCCACCACAGCTGGAAGAGTCACGCTGCCCACTGCAATCATCGTCGGCCAGTTTGATTCGCTGGTGCCCAACACCTTGGACTTGTATCGAGACATCGGGGCCGCGTACAGGATGCACATTACGGTGCCGTGCGGCTCGCACTTCCTCGTCTGGGAGAAGAACCACGACATCCTGATCCGGGCTTCCAGCGAGTGGCTCCGGACCGGAACCCTGGGCGGGCAGAACCGCGGCAGATTTGTTATCGACAGAAACTCGGGGCCTCGTTCGCTCGAATGAGGACCAAACGCTGTCAGTAGTAAGGTGAGGCGCCGGCGCTTCGCCTACCGCGGTTGGTCGCGGCGCGTGGCGCTGGCGTCCAGACGAAGATCGCGGGAGATGCCGACCCATTTCCTCGCGGCGCAGTATCTGGTAATAAACCCTTTCGCCGGCGGAACACCACTCCTCGGGCAATGATCCGTTCTTTCTTTATCGTCCTGGGAATGCTTGCGGCCGTCGCACTGCCGAGAGCTCAACCGCCGTTATCTGCGACGATAGCAGGAGCTAAGCGATGAAGGCGATCCGGGTTGGTGAATTCGGCGGCCCCGATGTTTTGAACCTGGAAGAAGTTCCCACGCCCAGGCCTGACACAGGGCAGGTGCTGGTGCGAGTCCGCGCCGCCGGCGTGAATCCCTACGACAGCTATATGCGCAACGGAACATACGCCATCAAGCCGCCGCTTCCGTACACGCCCGGTTCGGATGCCGGCGGTACCATCGAGGCCGTCGGCAACGGCGTAACCCAGGTGAAGCCCGGCGACCGTGTGTACACGGCGAATACTGTCACCGGCGCGTATGCCGAATATGCTCTGGCGCTGGAAAGCCAGGTTCACCCGCTGCCGGCGAAAGTCACATTCGCGCAGGGGGCGGGCGTCTGGGTACCGTACGGCACGGCGTATCATGCGTTGCTTCAAGCAACCAGAGCCCGCTCCGGCGAAACGGTGCTGGTTCATGGAGCCAGCGGCGGCGTCGGCATCGCGGCGGTTCAGCTCGCCCGAGCCATGGGGCTGACCGTCTTCGGTACGGCGGGCACCGAGAAGGGTCTGGAGTTGGCCAAGCGCGAAGGCGCGCATCGCGTGTTCGATCACAGCAAGCCCGGCTATCAAGAACAAATCATCAAGGCGACGGACGGGCGAGGCGTGGACCTTATTCTGGAGATGCTCGCCAACAAAAATCTGGGCCAGGACCTCAAGCTGCTCGCCACGCACGGTCGGGTGATCGTCATTGGCAGTCGCGGGGACGTCACCCTCACGCCGCGCGACTTGATGGCTCGCCGCGCTTCGATTCACGCTTTCACGCTGTGGGGCATCACCGAGGCCGAAGCGAAGGAAATCCACGCCGCAATCGTGGCTGGGCTTGAGAACGGCACCCTTCGCCCTGTCGTCGGCAAGGAGCTTCCGCTGGCGGAGGCTCCCCGTGCCCACAAGGAAGTGATGGAGCCTGGCGCCTTCGGCAAAATCGTCCTGACTCCTTGACGCCAACCTTTTTCTCCAGGCCTAGCGGAGGCGCCCGGCCGGCGTCGTCAGCGCGTGATCGCCAGCTGCGCCGGATTCGACGCGGCTTCCCGCGAGTGCAAGTTGATCCGCGTTCCACCGCTGGGGTTGAAACCGGCGTGGAGACCGATGGTGCTGGTGTTGCGCCCCGCGTTTTGTCATTGCCCCCCTCCTGAGACGCGCGCCTCTTGATGTATAGCCTATAGCCCGGAAGCGACCGGACGCTAAAACAGAAAGCGCACAAAAAGAAACGCGTCGAAAAGCCCTGTTACATAGTTGCCAACCCAAATTCCCGGAGCGAGCTCCAATCCAAAATTGACCGGTGCGCGACGCGCGCGAAAATCAAGCCCGAAGGGGACTCTCACTCCCACGAACGCTCTGTCGCCGCAGAATCTGTCCCCGTAAAACCCGCAGTATCCGGATCCGAAGGCGAACCCGCCTCCCAATCCGAGGTAGAGGTCGAGCGTGAGATCGGTCTTCTTGGTCAGTACCTGGGCGAGACCCCAAGTGTAATCTGCGTGTACTCGGAATCCAGGACCTGCGCCGACGCCCAGGTCGATGGCGTTGGCTCCTCCCAACCAGTATTTGGCGGTAAGGCCCAGGGGGTAGCCGAGCATCAGCCCAAGGCCCCATCCTTCGGGTTGATTGACCGGTTCTGATCTCGCCGCCGAACCGGTCAAAAGGATCGCTATCCAGCAAAAGAGTGTCGTATTCCGTATGACAAATCGTCGGAGTTTCTCGGGGTTCATGGAATGCCGAGGGTAGATTTCCAATCGAAGATGAGTCAATCCGCGAACGTAAGGGAGTGAAGGATGAAAGTTGTTTCATGAGCTTGTACAACGACGGTGCCTGGTCAGCTCGACGGGCACACAACGGCTGTGGTGTCTCGACGGGCTGCTCTAGCGGTTCGCCGCGAGTGGGGATCTGCCCCTTGGCAAAAACTTCGCTTTGAGCCGAGACAGTTGTGCGGCCTGCTTTCGGTTTGGCTTTGCCGCGGCAGACCTCTCCAGCTGAGCCAGAGTGTCGCGAATCCTGTCGGGCCGGTTTCTCTTGGCGTACAGGTCCAGGAGCGCAACGGCGCCAACCCAGAACAGATCAGCGTCCTTCTCCCTGCTCAGCCGAAGCAGCCGTTCCTGCATCTCGGACAAGAGCGCATTTGCCTTGTCCTCCTGCTCCGTCTTCCAATAGTAGCGGACCAGAATGCGCCATCCCCGCCAATGCTCCGACTGCATTTCTCGGACGGCACTCCTCTTGTATTCGCCGGTGTACCAGTCGAAGGGACGAATTCTTTGCAACCTCCACTCGTCCTGCTGCAATCCTTTGTAAACAAGTCCCGGTATGTCGTGCTCGACTTGTCCTTTCTCCAGAAGCCGTTCCGCTTGGGCCAGGAGCGTGCTACGCGGTGGGGTCGGGGAGGGACGGCGAGGAATGAGGCCGCCAGGGCAAGCTACCTGGAAGCGCGCTCGTTCCACTGCCGCTCTTCTTCGATCTCGAAACGAAGCACTTTGATAAATTTCGGCGAGCGTCTGGTGGGCGGGAGCAAAACTGGAATCGAGCCGCAACACTTCTTGCATCAGGACAATCGCCTGTGGGGTGCTCCTTCCCTCCAGGGCGCGCCCATAAAGATAGACGTAAAAAGAATCGCCGGGGTGATCGTCACGCAGCTTCAGGTATTCGTCCACCACTCCTTGGATGTGCCCTTCTATTCCATGATCCTTCACTGAGTCCTGATAGCGGACGTGCACGAACAAATCCATTGGGAACTGGTCCCGAAGAGAACGGAACGGCGCCACGATCTGATCGAAGCTGGCCGAATCCGGCATCTGAGCCGATGACGCGCTCGCTATTCTTTTCGCGATCTCGGGCTTGGCCGCGCACAGATCCGGAGCGCCCAGAGCAGATCCCGAGACCAAGAATGTCAACGCGAAAAGCCGTTGCAGGCGAGGAAACGACATTTTGGACTTCGCGGTTACAAGAGATCGCGGCAGAATACCGTATCGCCGCGATCTCTTGATAAACAGCAAGCTACAGGGAGCGCAGGAAGTTGAGAAGGTCCTGTTGCTGGTCGGTGGACAGCGCTTCGTACCGATCGATCACCTGGTTCGCCTCGGATCTGCAGGCGGTGCCATCGGCGGCGAACATCTGCTTCTCATCGCAGCTCGGATTGGTGCTCCGGTGGGAGAAGATGGCGGTGATCAGTCCGCCGTTCGCCGGTCCGGCGCGGCCGTCGTGCAAGAAGAAAATGCGCTGGCCCACGCCCCACAGAGGCGAGGTACGGAACTCGTCGGGACCTGCGCCTCCCTGGTCCACATAATCGGCGAGACCTTGACCCATGTGGTGGACCGCAATGTCGCTGTAGGGATGAATGTCCACATTGCCCATCCCGGTGAATGGCGAGCGACCCGTGGTCAACGTTTCGCTGTGACACAGCACGCACCCGATTCCGGCGGCTCCGCTGGTGCCGAACAGCGCTTTGCCGCGGAGGTCGGAGTCTGAGCTGGTGGTTGGCGTCGGCGGAGCCGACAGCCTGATCGCCGCCGCGAAATTGACGGTGTCCGACGACATTTCGCTGGCGGTCCCCATATCCTTGCCGTCACGCGTAATGTTGGTGGAGTCCTCCGGCGTGCCATTGAACACGCAGCCGTCGACCGCGGCGCGCTCGTTCGGGAAGACCTCATTGGAGACGCCCTGCTCGACGTTGTACGCCTCGCCTGCAAAGATGAGCAGAGACTTGTTCTGCGCCTTCCAGCCGAACCTCGTCACGGTCCCGTCGTTGCCGGTGCGATTGAGCTTGCCGCCGATCCCGAGGAGCTGTTTGAGGGCTGCGTCGCGCGCCAGGTTGGCCACCAGCGCATCGTCCGGCACGTTCTCAATCAGACCGGCTCCGAACGTCGGAGTGGGAATTCGGAAGATCACGTTGCCGCGCGCCAGCTCGCCAGCGAAGTCAGGCTGCGGCAAGTTGCATCCCGGCGCGTCGACGCGTCCGGCAATCGTGAACAAGCCATGGACGCCGCCGTCTTTCGAGCCGTCCGGATTGGTGATGAAGCGCGCTTCGCGAACCGGACCGTCGTTTTGGAGAAAGGAAGGAACGATCTGCTCGCCTCCCGGAACGCGATCGAGCATCGCCATCGTCAGCTGCGGATTATTCACCCGGACCTGACCCAGAGTAGGATGAGGGCTGCTGCCGAGGGCCGCAGGCTGTGCGTGACAAGAAGCGCAGCCGTTGCTGTTGAACGTCGGGCCGAGACCTTTTCCAGACTCACCGGTGAGCGTACCGGAGACCGAGTCAACTTCCTCGAACACTTCCAGCGTCGCGGCGAAGAAGGCGCGTTCATTGGCGTTGAGAGTCGGGTACGGCCCACCCGCTCCAGCAGGGCCAGGGCGCGGACCCGGATCAGATGCATCCTGCGCGCGAGCGATTCCGACGACGAGAAGTGTACACAGCGAAATTGCCCTCCCAATGTGTTTCAAAAAGCCGGCCGCCCTCAATTGTTGCCTCGACTTTTGTCTCATTACATGGCTCCTCTTGGTCCTCGGAATTCACCGAGGGCCAGTTGATTGATGCTCAGTTGCCGACGCCCCCTACTCGCGGCTCCCACTCCGCGAAGTCGGCCACTATAGAGAGAAAAGTTCGGTAAGCAACACAGATGCGCGATGGCCAGGTCCTCTCAAATCCAAAAAAATTGCGAAAGGCCTCGCTCAGTATCCCGTTTTGACTGGAATTGCAGATAAGATAGCCCGTAGACAAGCACTCGGAGTTTCGGGATCGCGCACACTCCGAGGATCTTTGCTTGTCAAGCGGCCTGCCCAGCGGCCAGTTTCGCGCGGTGCGCCGCCTCAACCACTCGGCGATTTGCCGACGCACCTCGACTGCTTCCTGCGCCGGCAGCGCTCCAGCCCGCTGAAGACAACTCGAGGCTGGTTTTTTTATCGTTGCAAATGATCTGTTTGTATTGACGATTGCTGACAATCAGTCGGCCGCTGGCAATGAGATGGGTGATCCTCTAAGAGACGCTGATGCTGTCGCAGATTCACGATGTAGCGGGCGCGCTCACGCTGCTTCGCGAGCATCGCGTGGTCACGGTGACTCCCTGCGGATCGCTCCCGTCGATCGTTCGCCAGGTCGTGGGCGGCCCCGTGAAGGGAAGCTGGTGGGGTCACCCCGACGGGAAACTGATTTTTCGAATTTGCAGCGCTCTAGCCGAGCACGACGAGGCGCTCGCCGTGAAGCTGGTGGATGGGAAGATCACCTTTGTCTATCGGACGCTCTGGCCTGTGCTGCTCCGGGTGGTGACCGATCCGAAGTGGCGAAAAGGGGCGCGAGCCTCGCTGGGGCAAATGGCTCAAAAGGTATTCACCCAGGTTGAAAAAGAAGGTGAGCTTCACCTGGTCGCTGTCGGCGGCAATCTCAAACCAGACAGGCGCGCCGCCTTGCGAAACGCCAAGCTCGAGCTGGAGAGGTCGCTGCTGGTTCTTTCAACCTCCGAGCACACCCCGGCCGGGAAGCACGAATCGGTTCTCGTTTCGTGGAGACGGTGGGCCAAGCGAGCGAAAGCCAGCGCAGCGGCGAGCTCGTTCGCTGATGCGTTGGCGGAGGTCCGGCGGGCCACCCAGAATCAGCCTACCGCTCTCGACCTCTAATGTGACCGGCTCTGTCCACCCGTCATCCGGTAGCCGTACATCTGTCTATCGCCAACGCCAGGCCGGCGATCTCACGGGATCCCTTCCCGTCACAGCAAAAGCAGGCGCGCCGCGGTCGGTGCTGATATTTGCCGCGTGTAATCGCTGGGAAACAACACCCGTACCGTGCCGTGGTACGAGTACCAGCGCCCCAGAAGGTCCTCGTAATCTACATCCAGCGAATACGAGCCTGGAAGGAAGAAGAACTTCGACAAATACGTACCAGTGCTATCCACGGAGCCGTTCAGCCTCCATTGAAAGTTATGCACCGCCTGCGGCGATTCGCCTCCCTCGGTGAGCCAGGCGGACTGCAGAAACAGCTCGGTCCCCCAGGGAATGACGGTCGTTCCTACGATTTCCGCTACTCGGTAAACCTCCGGATAGAGGATATGGACTGACAGGCGATCCTCCGCAGAAAGCCCGGTGTCATCGTAGTTGCCATTGATTCCGCAGGAGCTGAACTTGTAGTGCATCACCGAGAGTCGATCGTACGTGGTGAGGTAGGCAGTGGCCGTGCCCCGATAACCTTCCTCGGTGCAACCCGCGTTGGCGTCCGCGCGTTCATGCTCGTGCGCCAACCCCAAAGCATGACCAAACTCGTGCAGCGTGTGATTCAAGTAGGGTCCGCGCCGGTCGCCATCGTCGCCCAACTTCATGTTGTAGAGGCAGGAACGGTTGGTCTCGAGGTCGTCTGGGGCATTGGACCAACTGCCCCACCCGTCGTTTTTGCCGTTGTAGCGCCCGTTCTCGATAAAGGCGGGGCAGCCGACACCGGGCACCATCCCGGTTCCGCTGACGCTGATGTTTGGGATCACGATTCGAACGTCGCCGGCGTAGGAATCATTTCCGTTGGGCTGTCTGACCGACGCGGGGCAGGTGCCGGTGTAAACGAAATGGACGTTCGCGGCCCATTCGTACTCCCGGATAAAGCTCAGCACCTGTTGCACGCGGGCCGGGCGGGATGTCACCGCATCTCCTACGAAGCAGACACTGACGTTCGACGATCGGACGCCATGCTGCCAATACAGTCCCGCCCGAGCAGATCCAGGGAGCAAAAGGCCGAGCATCCCGATGACCAAAGCAATTCTCATGTTCGCGCCCTCCGGCGACTGTGATTAGCGCAGCGAGATTCCCTGGATCAGTCGGCAATCGGCGGTCAGGCAGCCGATCGAAGCGCCGCTCAGGTCCGCGGGGTCATAGAGGATGTCCAGGGTCCTGCCGCCAACCTGTGCGGACTCGGCGATGCTCAGAATGCGCGCCGCGTAGGCCCAGTCCGAGCTCGAAGCCGCGAAGTAGCTCACCCCGCCGACCGATGCGGCACACTTCACGTGAATGCGACTCTGAAAGGTGGCGGTGCTGGCCGGCGTGCAGCTGATCCAGATGGGTGATGCCCAGGCCGGCGCTGCCACTGTCCCGATTGCGAGCGCCGCACACGCGGCGATGAACGAGGTGACCCTCCGAGATGCAAAACCAAGCAGCCCACTTCCTCATGTTTGTATTCATACGTCTCCTGTGTCGTTAGGGTTATGAGCCCCTTGATCAGCAAGGCCCATAAAATGAGACACGCTTTGTTTTCGTCCGTTGCAATCACAAACGCGGCGTCTGGGATTGCTTCAAAACGGCAACTGCTCCGGGCTTGGATGTTTCGGAGAAGCAACAGCCTGCCGGATCGAATGCGACCAGTGCCCGATGTTGGTAGCTTCCGATTCACGGATGATCGCTCCTTCTCCGCACTCCCATGATTCGCACCACCAACGGGATCGACCCCGACGGCCCAGTCACCATCTCCAACTGCAATGGCTATGCCCTTGGGCGCGCGAGCGATGGGATTGAGGTCAGTAACAACTTCCGCCGGCAATCAGCTCGTCCTCAGACGCCGCGCTGTTCAATCAGATCTTCAACAGTACATTCGAACAGCGGGGACGTGAGTAGAATGCTCACGTCTCGCCGCCATTATTCACGGCAGCGATATTCAGGCCCCCCAGCGAGCGACTTGCAAGGGAGGTGAAGGTCAGCGCAGTCATTGCTCCCTGGGGAGCAGATGCGGCCACCGCCTTCGAGATCCGCGTCGGTACACTGAGGCAGACACCTGAACTGCAATGCCTCTCGATCGGCTGTGTCGTGCCAACTTTTCGAGTTTGTCCAACAACAATAGCCTCGACCGTGACAGGCGCCTGTCCCGTTGCATTCCTTGTTGTTGTCACAGGAAAACAAAGGAGTGATGAGCAGAGCGACGAGCAAGGTCAACAGGCCTGGGTTCACGGACTGTCGAAGTTTTGATTTGGCCATCGTCGCCCTTAGGGTGCCCGAATTCTGGCTTCATAGCACTTTGTGCCGTTTTTGCGTCGGACGAAGAATCGCAGAAACGGGTTGACGAGGAAGAGCGCTCGGGCGACCCTCGGCCCATGATCCGACGCCTTTGTGTCTTTTGCGGCTCGAGCGAGGGAAACCGTCCCGTGTATCGCGACGCGGCGCGCGCTGTGGGCGCGTTGTTGGCTCGGCGGAAAATCGGCTTGGTGTTCGGTGGAGGGCGGGTGGGGTTGATGGGCGCGCTCGCCGACGTGGTCCTCGAGGCAGGCGGCGAGGCGATCGGCGTCATTCCCAAGGCGCTGATGGACAAGGAGGTCGGCCACCGCGGGCTCACCGAGCTGCGCGTGGTCCGCTCGATGCACGAGCGCAAAGCGCTGATGATGGATTTGTCCGATGGTTTCATGGCGCTGCCCGGTGGCTTCGGCACCCTGGAGGAGTTCTGCGAGGTGTTGACCTGGTCCCAACTGGGATTGCACCGAAAACCGTGCGGGCTGCTCAACGTGGATGACTACTACGGCGAGCTGCTCGCCATGGTCGAGCGCGCGATGAGCGAAGGCTTCATCCATCCCATCCACCGAAACCTGCTGCTGTCCGATGCAGACGCCGAGCGGCTGCTCGATTTGTTATCGAGCTCGAAGGTGCCGCAGCTGGACAAATGGCTGGACCGGACGCAAGTGTGAGCGCGGGCTGCAAACGCTCGATGGTGTTTGAAAGGCAGCGGTTTAATACTTCTTGGGGAAGCCGGTAACCACCCAGCCCTCAATGGTTCGGATCAGAAATGCCTCCGATCCATCCCCAACCAGCACGCCGTAGGAGAGGCCGGCCGTTTCGAGCGTGCAATCGGAAGCGACGGTGTAGGTGGTATCAACGTGTAGCTTGACAAACTGACCGCCGATGCTGCGTATCTCCGTTCCGGTAAGCCGTCCCACTCCGTCGACGGTGACCCAGCCGGCGATTGCGACCGTCTATGATCGCGGTGCAATCAGGATTCACCCTGTACCGGGCAGTGAAAGGGGTACCATGCGTGATCACGCCATCCCGGCTTGTAACCAGTCGTACCTCCGAGCCTCCGACTCCGTCGAAAGTGACAATTCCCGCGGATGCGAAAAGCTGCTGTCCACCCTGCTGGAAGCCGTGATGGTGGAATCCATAGGGCCCCTGCAGCGTGGCCAAGGTGCATTCAGCATGGGCGCCTGAGGACACGAGCAGGCTGAACGGCAGGATTACCAGCGTCATACGTGCAATGTTTCGTTTCATGTTCGCGCTCCCGTGATTGGCTGCAATGAACGAAGCAGCCTCTGCATGACGCCCCGTTTGCATTTCGAAAAGGCTACGGCTCGGCGGTCTTTTTTCCGTACGAGGGGCTGGACTCGGATGGATCACTTTGAAAGCGGCCAAATCACCGCTCGGGAATTGCTGTACGAAGAAGCGGGCCCGTAGAACACGTTGGGCAGAAATCGGCCTTGAACCAACGAGCTGATCCCCATGGCCCCCTCGTGCCGATGCTAAGCGGACGATCTCGATTCTCGAATGCCTCACCCAGAGATACATGACTGCCGGTGCTAGCGCGTTGGGTGATTGCGGTGTGAAGTGGGTAACCCGAGCGCTGTTTGTGTTCTGAAGCGAGCCCATTCGCAGTGTCCGATCTACCCTCGAAAAACTTTAAGGCCTGCGGGGAAGGGGTTCGCGGATGCGCGCGAGAATGTCGGAAGATGTTTGCAATGTTCCGACAGCTCCGCGCGTTTTTGATGCCTTCAAAGGGCGCGTACTTGCCCTCAGCCGAGCGATCTCGGCTGTCCTGGATTTCGGCACGCGAAGCAGTTTGCGTCTGCGTACGAGTCATCCGCGCGTTTTGGGAACCATATCGAGTTGTCGGAAGAACAGCACGACCTTCCGACGGTTACGCGTTCTTCTCCGAACCCCCTCGACCGCCCTGGCTCTAAACGGCCGACCTCGATTCTCGAAGCATCACGCAGCTTCGTGGCTGCCGTCGGATCGGTTCAAGCCGTAGTTTCGCCCCGACCGCGCAGTGGCCCGCCGAGCACGACGAAGCCCTCTTCAGCGAGTCCGTTATGAACACCGCGTGCTCAGCCCACTTCTCCTGTTCATGCATCGCAAGCGAGGCGGCCCAGCTCGGTCCTCGCTCTGAGAGGCAACCCGGAACGTCGTCACTTCCGACCGGTCGGAAGTGACTGAGAGTGAAATGCGCGTCGCGCCGAACGATGCTCTGTTTCAATTTCCTACTGTGCATTGAGCCACGCTTGATGGGTCGTCACTTGTCGCCTGGAGTCAGAAGCCGGGTAGTTAACGAGCGCTCAACATGGGGCGCCTCAATGCCAACGGTTTCTGCTAGCTGTCGTGCCCTCTCATTGCGGTGAAGCAATGAAAGGAGGGGTCATGGCGATCAAGAACAGGGTTGTCGTTCCGCTGATTTCGTGTCTGGTATTGCTTCTCGTGGTCGCGGATGCGGCGGGCGCGGAGGGTCGGTTCATCCTGGCCACCGGGCGGAGGGATCCGCGGATCTACGCGATCGACTTCGAGGCGGCGCTTCGGCCGCGGAACAACAACACGCCCAACGCCATCGTGAGCCGATCGAAAGTTCACCCGGACCGGCTCGACGGCACGCCCGTGGGCGATCCGGCGAACATCGTGCTCAGCCAAGACAACAAGACGGCGTACGTGATCAACCATCACGGAGCGGTGAACAATGCCCAGTTCCTCCAGCACGGCGGACGCGGGAGCGTGTCCGCGATGAACGTGCAAAGGATGCTCGAGCGGCGATTTGACAACACTGCTCGGGCGCTCGAGCGCAATTTCGACAGCGGCTACTTCGGCGCGGTCGGGCTGGTGGTCCTTCCCGAGCTGCTGCTGGTGAGCCACTCGGAAAACTGGCTCACCGAAGATGGGTCTAACCGCATCGCACTGATCGATCGGACCACCGGTGGCCGCCGGGGCGAAATCGAGATGCTACTGGGCCAGCCCGGACACGGGTGCCCGAACTTCCCGGTGCCGTTCGTCTCGCCCACGCCGCCGCCGTCCGTTCCCTTCGAAGCGCCCGACCCGATGTTTGGTTGCTGGCCCAATCCCGAGTTCCTCGCGCTCGGCGTGGGCAGCGACGGCAGGACGTATCTCTTCTCGGGAAACGCGGGCACCGATGATGTATCGGTGATGGATCTCGAACGAGCGTTGATGGGCGTTCCCGTGGTCGAAGTCGCGCCGCGCGTTCCCGTTCAGACCGGACCCTTCGGCATCAAGGCGAGTCCCGATGGCAAGCTCATCGCCGTCACCGCCCGAGAGAGCGCGAAGATCGATTTCGAAGGAAACACCATTTCGATCATCGACGTGGATCTCGCTCGCCTGGGATTGACCGGCGCCGAGGCCGCACGCGTTCGAGTGGGGACCGATGATCCCGATGGCCAAACTCGGCCGTTCACGGTCTCATGGACCCCCGATGGTCGTGAGATCATCGTGGCCAATTTCCGCTCGAATAATGTGTCCATCGTCGACGTCGGTCTGGCTCTCGCTCACGATCCGGGCGCCGAGGTGGCTCGCATTCCGGTGACTCGCCCACCCGAGCCCGACGGCACGGTGCTTCCCGGCCGCCCGAAGGGAACTGCGGTGACTTCGGATGGACGCTTCGCCGTCGTTTCCGGCGGGCCTCGCTTGCCCCCCGATGCCCCGCCGAGTGGGACCGTATGGGTGATCGATCTGCGCCGGCGAGCCGTGATCGCAACCGTCACCGGTGTCGGCAATGATCCGTATGGATTGACCATCCTCGAAGAGCGGGACGACTGACTGCCGACCCGCGACCGGTGCGATATCTGTCTGATTGGCATCTGGAGCGGCTTCCCTTGACCGATAGCCGCACTCTTCCCAGAGTCTACCCCGACGGCAGCGGCGACCGCGTTCAGTCGAGCGACGATGGCTCGCGGCTGTCGCTCGGCAGCAGCAGCGTCTTGGCCAACACCGACGGGAGTGGAATGGTTCAACAGGCGCTCAGGCGCCGAGCATCTCCAGCCCCTCGATTGATCCATCTTTTGTGCTGACGATGGGCCGGTCGGCGGGCACCGTCCGTGCCGCGGTGAGCGCGAGCGACCCGCTCCTCACGGTCGGCAACACAGTCCTGCGAAACGGGCTCGATGACCCGAATATGTCTCCCTCCCTGACAGGGCCGGCAAGGCGCCCGCCGGCCCCGTCTCACGCTCACGGAGCCTTCACGCCGGGAACGACAGGGAGCAGCAGGCGCGAGGGATGTTCCTCGTCGTGCAGGACTGTCTGCCTGGCGATCTCCATGCGATTATCCTCCTCGTTTGATCCACCGGTATTCAAGTTTCGCGCGTAGTGGGGGAAGTTCGAGGATGAGATCTCCAACCGGATGCGGTGGCCGGTGCGGAATATCGTGCCCGCGTTTCCAAGGTCGATCGTGTACTCGTACGCCGTCCCCGATTGGATCAGCGACGGGGGCAGCTTGGATCCATCGCGGTAGCGAGCGCGCACGATGCGGTCCAGCACGTTGTGCGCGAACCCATCCAGATGCACGTCGACCAGCTTGGCTGTGAAATCAGTATCCGGCGCTGAAGTCTCCGCCCACAGCTTGACTGTGACAGGTCCAATCACCGCGAGATCGCGGTCGAGCGGCGCGCTGGTATAGACGAGCACGTCATCGCGCAGCTCGACGTCCGATTGATCGTGCGCTCCCGCCGGCAGGACGGCGGGGTTGCAGCACATGTTGCCGCCCTTCGTTGGCACAGGATTGCTCGGGTCATAGACGAAATGATCGGGCCTGCTGCCGCCACCGGCATTCGCATCGGGGACGAGTACGCCATCTCCAAACAGAGTGTTCGCATCCCCGCCGCTGCGCAGATCGAACCTCGTCATCTGCGTGCCTGGCAGCGGGAACTCATTTGCGGTGAGCAGGAAGCTATCCCCATCGGTTCCGGTGTCCGGCGGCACCAGGATGTCCATCTGCACGGCCGGCTCGCGCTCGTAGCCGTTGTCGATGCCCTTCAGATAGCGATCGAAGAAGCGCGTCATCAGATTCGCATCCGTGCGTGCCGGACCCCAATTGACCGCGCCGCTCGTGCCGGCGTGGCCGCAGCAATTCATCACCAATTTGGTGCCGACCCGGGCATCGTCCGTTCCCCCCTCCGAGCGCATCGCCTGGAAGTTGCGCACGGTCCCGAGCTGGAAGATGTCATACCAGGCACCAAAGTTGAGCGCGGGGACAATTACGTCCTGATAGCGCGTCTCGACGTCGAGCTCTGCCCAGAAGTCGTCGTAGCTCGGGTGCCCCAGCCAGTTGTAATAGTAGGGCGCCAAAGGCTCGTCCCCAGAGCGGAACACGTCGAACGAGGTGAGCGGGAGCTGCCAGACCCAGTTGGTCAGGATGTCGCGGTTCGCCTGGGCGATCCAGTCCTCGGTCTGCTGCCGCACCTGATCCGGCGGCAATCCGCTCCCCTCCAGATTGCGCATCAGCTGCTCGGCGCCAAAGGTGACCACCATCCAGCTCTGCGCAAACCACAGATCAAACACTGCATTCACGTAAGTCCAATTGTCGTGGTAGTCGGAGGCGGTGACGCTGGGCGCGATTGCCACCAGGTGCGGCGGCGCGTGGATTGCCGGCTGCCATTGGGTGAGCCCGACGTACGACCCGCCGAGCGTCCCCACCTTGCCGTTGGACCAGGGCTGCACCGCGGCCCACTCGATGGCGTCGTAACCGTCATTGGCTTCCTGGTGCATGGCATTCATGATGCCTTGGGAGCGGTAGCGTCCGCGGGCGTCCTGGTTGAGCACCGCGTATCCCTGACCGGCAAGCGTAATGAACTGGGCGTTGTTGCAATTGCTACCCTGCGTAGCTGGCGGGGAGCGGTTGTATGGGGTTCGCTGCAGGATGACCGGGAGGGGCTCCGCTGCGTCGGACGGCAGGTACACCTCGGTGGCCAGGAGCACTCCGTCGGTCGTCGGCATCCACTCCACGTGGCAAGTGACTTGTGGCTGCGCCTGCGCGAGCCCGGCCCATGTGAAAGCCAAGCCGAACGCCGCGACCGCCACAGCGACCGCCGGCAGGCGGATGGTCCACTTCCTCTCTTCTCCTCCAAGCTCTCTTCGAGACAGGATTCTAGGCTTCATGGTTTCCCCCTTGTGTTCCCAGAGCGGTTACCATTCGCCTGTTCTCCCGTCGACCAGCTGAGACAAAGAATGTTCGATGCGCGACCGGACTCTTGCAGCTCAGGTCGTGTTTGTCTTTGAGTGAACGAGCTCCGCCGCCACCACGACGTTGTTACACGTCGGCTTGGGGCCGCTTGGCCATTCTTGGACGCCGTCGGCGCCAGATCCACGCCGCGGCCACGAGACCCGTCAGCGCGAAGCTGGGCACGAGTCCGCTGGAATGACAGCCGCAGCTGCCCGCGAGTCGAACCGCGTCCAAGCCGCCATCGGCTGCCGAACCGATCCCTCCATCGTACGCTCCCGGAAGTGTGTCGATCGTTCCCACGTACGTGGGCAGATTGTTGGCCGCTGGCTCGGCGCCATAATGCAAACCGTCCGGCGCTCCGGGATCGAACTGCGTGCCGGCAATGCCTGAGAGCACCGACGCGTTACAGGCGGAGATCGCGCTGCCCTGCAGAAGGATCCGACCCCCGCCTCCACCTCCGCCGGGTCCGTGGAGGTCAAAAGCAACGTTGCCGCCGTTGCCTCCGTTCGCCGAGAGGCTGAGGCAGGCAGCAGGGCCCGCGAGCCGAAGATAGATGCTGCCGCCCGCTCCGCCTCCGCCAGCGCCGTCATTGGCCGTCGCGTTCGGCGCGTCCTCGCCGTCGGCGGCGATGATGCCTCCGTCCGGCATCGATCCCGCGCGAATGAAAACCGCTCCGCCTCCGCGGCCCCCGCTGGAACCCGAGTTGTCGTTCTCATGCCCAGCCCCTCCGCCTCCACCCAGCGTCAAGTGGTCCAGCATCGAGTAGACCAGCGCTCCTCCTCCCAGCCCACCGACGTCCCGCGACATATCTCCGACCCAGCTTCGGCCGCCCTTGCCACCCGCTCCGGCGTTCGCCCCGCCGCCACCGCCCGAGTTGTGGCAATCGCCTCCTCCTCCGCCGTTCGCCACGTTGCCCCGGCCGTCGTTCGAAGGCCCATAGCGGCTGATCGCAATCCCCTCGCCTTTCTGGCCGCCGTCAACCGGCGCTTCATCCATCGCCGTGCATCCCAACACCTGTCCCGGTCGGTTATCGTTGATTACAATTCCCGGTCGGAATCCGAACGCGTTCGCGCTGATCAATCCGTTGTTGACTACGACACCGGTGGCCAGGAACGCGAGCACGCCGCCGCTGCTTCCATCCCACGGTTTGGCAATCAGACTCGCGCCGGCAGCAACGGTGACGTTGGTGTATTCGGGGATCCGGATCACCTGGGTGACGCCGGCGGCGAAGGACTGCTCGAGCGCCGCGGTGAGATTGATCATCCCGGCGCCGACGCTCGAGACGCGCGCCAACTCCCAAGTACCCACGGCGTTCCCGGTGATGTTGAACGGACCGGGCGTGCCCGCGTCGGGAGCGGGGCTCAACCCGGTCGTCTGAAGCACCATCACCAGATCGCCGCCGCTAAAGCCGGCCTCGCTGTTGACCGGCAGGTTTCGATCGCCTGGCGCGCGGCCAGCGGTGAGCTCGGCATAGTTGTTCAACACCGTGTTTGCTGCCTGAACAACCAGGGCGCCGATGTGTCCATCTCCCAAGAAGAATCGATCCGACTCCGCCAGCGAAGTGGCGGCGAGGAGGGTCGCGGGGATGACCCACGCGCGGTTTTTCCTCATGGCCTGCCTCCACCTTTGGGCTTTGTCTTCGGCTGCGACGGACGGGGCCGCTGAATCGACGGCGGCGCGCTTTCGTCGAGGGCTCCCGTCGATTGCTTCGGCTCGATGATCGTGAACTCGACGCGCCGATTCTTCTCTCGGCCTTCCGGCGTGTCATTGCTCGCCACCGGCCGTGTCGGGCCATACCCCTTGGCGCTCAATCGCGAGGCGCTCACCTTCTTCGAAATCAGATATCGGCGGACCGATTCCGCCCGCGCCTGCGACAGGTTCATATTGAGCGCCATGGGTCCGGTGCTATCGGTGTGGCCCTCGATCAAAACGCGCTTGAGCTCGGGGTGTTTTTTCAGGAACTCGGCCACCACATCGAGCATCTGGTTGGATTGCGGCAGCAGCCTCGATTTGCCGGTCTCGAAGTATATCTTTTCGGAGATCACCAGCTTCGGCGGAGCGAGCGTTACCGTCTCCTTCGGCTTCTCCGGCTCCTTCTCTTTCGGCTTCTCCGGCTCCTTCACCGGGCAACCCTGGTTCTCCGGCGGCCCCGGCTCGAGCGGACACTTGTCGTCCTTGTTCTTGATTCCGTCGCCGTCGTCGTCGAGCTCCGGGCACTGTTCGGGCGTATGCTTGTTGCCCGGCGCGCACGGATCGACGAGCGGCTCCGGCACAATTGCCGCCGCCGCTCGGCCGCCGCCGCCGAATGCCAGCCCGATCAATGCGCGGAAGGTGGGCGAGCCCGGTGCTCGGCTGAAGCCCGGCCCGGCCAGAGCAAACAACTCCAACCGAGGGGTGACGGCGAATCGCCCCCCGCCGAGCAGCTCGGCCGCGTACGGCAGCCCGGAAAAGGAGATTCCCGATCGGTACGTCAGCTCTCCGCGGAGGCGCGCTCCCAGCGTGCTGAGCGAGGCGCCCACGGCGAGCTGGCTTCCGAGGTCTTGCTGGCGGAATCTGATGGTGGACGTCACCCGGGCGCCGATTTCTACGGATGCAAGGAAGAGCGAGCGCACACGCTTTCCTGCCATCAATTTGGGAAGGAACGAAAAGGCTCCGGCGCTCGCGAGCGCGTCCTGGCTGCCGATGGGAATCCCCAGCCCGAGCTGAAGCGCGAGATCGAAAGGAGCCTCGAGGCCGTCGCGCAGCACGCCGAGGCGGCCGATCAGCACCGGGTTGCCGAAACCGCCGCTGGAGGGGCTCTGAATTCCGACCGAGCTCAAATCATCGCTTGATTGGTATGCCACGATGGGAATCTGCAGCCCCAGCGCAATCCGCTCGTGGAGCGCGTACGCTGCGGCGAGGTGCAGCCCGATGCGATCGCGGACCACGGCACCCAGCTGGCGATCCCCCAGCATTGCCACCAACGGTTTCAGCTCGTACTGGCCAGCCAACGACAGACGAAACGTTTGCGGCGGCGGCAGCTCCCCGGTTCCGAGCACCAAAGAGCCGATCGCGAACGGATCCAGCTCCAGCCGCTCCAGCTCGAATCCCGGAACCTTTGCCGTCTGTGCCGACGCGGTGCTGATCAACACACACAGAGCCGCTCCGGCGCATCTCGAGAACAGCTTCATCTTCATCGAGCATCACCTGAGGTGCAGGATCGACTCATTCGTTCGGATGGAGCTTACCGGATGGAGACATGCCGGCCAGTTTGCGACCTCCGTCGTGAAGGAATGACAGACGGGCGGTCGACCCCTTGCTGATCAGAAACGCTGGGCGCGATCCCTGTAGCGATCAGGATCGGGCCAGGCACCCGGACGAAGCGCGCGCAAATCGCGACCGCGGTTCGCCGCGACATGCTGCGACGAATTCTCCCGCTCTTTCCTCATTTCTGTCCGCAATTCAGCGTCTCCAAGACGTCAGTTTGCTGGCAGAATTCGCACTCTCGCTGCCAAGCCGAGCTGCGACTAATTCGCTGCAATTCGCGGCACGAAATAGAGTCGGTCTAAGCCAGGTTCGATGTATCAATTCGCGTTCAAGGTCACGCCACGTAAAACGAGTAGGAAGCGCATGAGTGCATCCGGAGTGAAAGGTCGAGCGACTGCTCCGAACAATTCAAATTTCTCGACGCTCACGCTCTCGCAGGCATCTCAACTCGTCCGCAGCAAGAAGATCTCCCCGGTGGAGCTCACCCAAGCGTGTCTTGCCCGCGTTAAACAGCTCAACGCCAAGCTGAACGCTTTCATCACCGTCACGGCCGATTCCGCGCTGGCTGAGGCTCGTGCAGCGGAAGCAGAGATCCACGGCGGCCGATGGAAGGGCCCGCTGCACGGTATCCCCATCGCGCTCAAAGACCTGGTGGACACGGCCGGCGTGCGCACCACCGCAGCCAGCGGTTTATTCAAGGATCGCTCTCCCACCCAGGATGCCGAGATCGTCCGTCGCCTTAAAGCCGCCGGGGCTGTGTTCCTCGGCAAACTCAACATGCAGGAGTTCGCGTATGGCGGCAGTTCTGTCATCAGTCATTTCGGTCCGGTTCGAAATCCCTGGGGACTTGATTACAGCATCGGCGGCTCCTCGGGCGGATCCGCGGCGGCCGTCGCGGCGGGACTGTGTTACGGCTCCATTGGCTCCGATACCGGCGGTTCCATCCGTCAACCCGCAGGCTACGGCGGCATCGTTGGAATAAAACCCACCTATGGACGCGTGAGCACCCGCGGCGTCGTGCCGCTGGCCTGGTCCCTGGATCACGTGGGCCCGATCACTCGCACCGTGAAAGATGCGGCTCTGATTCTTCAGGTGATCGCCGGCTACGATCCGGAGGACACGGCCAGCACCGATCTTCCCGTTCCAGATTACGCCGAAACCATCGTTGCACGGACTTCCTCCTTGCGGCTCGGCATTCCGCGCGCCTACTTCTACGAGGCACTTCATCCCGAGATCCAGTCGGCCATGGAACCGGCTCTCGCGGTTCTGAAAAAACTCACCGCGAGCCAGCGCGACATCGGGCCACTGGCCACCAACGATACCTATTCTTCGATTCTGGAGCCTTTCAAGAACGTTTTCACCGCGGAAGCCTACGCGTACCACCAGGAATACGTTTCCAAGACTCCCGAGCTCTACCAAGCCGAGACTCTCAAGCGGATCCGCGGCGGAGCCGAAGTCGGGACTTCCGCGTACATTCAGAGCCGGCGCCAGCTCGACCAGATTCGACGTTCCGTTTCCCGAGTATTTGACAAGGTGGACCTCCTGGTCACTCCCACTGCGCCGGTGCCTCCGTTCGCGATTGCCGATCTCCTCGGTAATATGAATGAGCTCCGCAACAAGGAGATCCTCATGCTGCACAACACGCGGCCGTTCAACGTGCTGGGGCTTCCGACGATTTCGGTTCCGTGTGGTTTCACGCGGGCCGGGCTGCCGATCGGCATGCAGCTCACCGGTCCGCTCGGAGGTGAAACCATCGTTCTCCGCCTTGCCTACGCTTACGAGCAGGCCACTGACTGGCACAAGCGCCATCCGACGACCGCTGCCTCGTAGCACCGAGACGACCGCATCCTCGCAGTGCGATTTTCGCCGAGTGCGATGAAATCTCAACATCAGCCATTGCCGCTCGCGCGTCGGCGATCCACGAGCGACGTTCAAGGTGGGCAGCGCGGAGGACCTTCCGCTCGAAAATGCCAGCTTTGACATCGCCGTGTCCGGCCTGGTCCTGAACTTCGTTCTGGAAGTGCCCGCCGCGTTCAGCACGTTCGAAAAGTACTGGAGTGACGTGGCTCTAAAATCCAGTTTGTTTTGATCATCCGTTGGAGTAAACACCGGTTCGGTCCACAGGCTCGAGGGGGGCTTCGCATGCAACGTCTATCCGTCCACCGCTCAGGTGTATTTGCCGGTCTACCTCCAACGCCTCGCCGAGCTACCCTCGGGCTTCTGCTGGCCTGGGCTTTTCTCGGCTGTGGCCCCGGAGACGCAACCCTCTCGCATTGGCAGCGGGTCAAGAATCGACTCACCGGGGTCAACGTCCTGACCTATCACAACGATGATGCGCTCACCGGTGTAAATCCCAACGAGGAGATTCTCACTCCGGAGAACGTCAACGCCAACAACTTTGGCCGGCTCTTTTCGTTCCAGGTCGACGGTTATGTCTACGCGCAGCCGCTTTACATGTCAGCTCTTTCGATCGGCGGCGACACATACAACGTTGTTTTCGTCGCCACCGAGCACGACAGCGTCTACGCCTTCGACGCGGACGGCTTCGTCACCGAGCCTCTTTGGAAGCGCAGTTTCATCGACCCGGACAAAGGAAAGACGACGGTCCCGACCATCGACGTGATTTCTCGCGACATCGTGCCCGAGGTCGGCATCACCGGAACGCCGGTGATCGACGGCAACGCGGGCATCCTTTACGTGGTACCCAAGACCAAGGAAACGGTCGACGGCGTCGCCCACTTTGTCCAGCGCTTGCACGCGCTCGACGTGACGACCGGGCTCGATGTCGCTCCACCGTTTGACATCGCAGACACCACCTTCGCGCCCCCGAACTACACCCACGGCACTCGCCTGTCGGTGTGCGGCAGGGGCCAGGGAAGTGAAGACGGTCCAGTGGAGGATTGTCCCGCCACGGCTGGCAAAGTGGTGAAGTTCAATGCGCTGCGACAGCTCAATCGACCGGCGCTGACCTTGTCAGGCAAACACGTCTACGTCGCTTGGGCGTCCCACGGAGACAACGCGCCGTATCACGGTTGGGTTGCAGCCTTCGACAAGAGCACCTTGGCGCTGGAAGGTGTTTTCAATGTTTCACCCAACGGCAGGTGGGGCGGCATCTGGCAGAGCGGAGGAGGCCTCGCGGTCGATTCCGTCGGCAACCTGTACTTTTCGACTGGCAACGGGACGTTTGCCATCGACGACGGCGATGCCTGCCCATTTCTTCCAATCGAAATGCGACCCTGCAACCCGGCCTTCGGCGACAGCGTGGTCAAGCTTTCTCCCAGCTTGACTGTCGAGGTGGAGGGTGGCGCTGGCTTTTTCACGCCCTTCAACCAGGCGGCTCTCGAATCTGTCGATGCCGATCTGGGCTCAGGCGGGACGATGCTGCTGCCGGATCAGCCCGGCGCGCACCCGCATTTGCTCGTGGAAACAGGCAAGGAAGGCAAAATCTATCTCATCGATCGCGACGACATGGGAGGGTACCGCCGAGGCAAGCCATGCCCGCCGGCAGGAGCGCCGGAATGCGACGACGTCGTTCAGGTGGTGCCGCTCGGCGGAGGACAGGGTGTCCGAAGTACGCCGGGCTTCTTTGATAACAAGGTGTATTACCAGGGAACCAGCGACGTGATGAAAGCCTTTGAGCTGGCCGATGGAAGGTTGTCCGCCACTCCCGTCACTCAATCGAACACGCGAATGGCCTTCCCCGGTGCTTCCCCCAGCTTCTCGGCGCTGGCGACTCGGAACGGCATTGTTTGGGCGCTCCAGACCCAGGACTACCTGAGGAGCGGTCCAACCCTCCTCCACGTCTATGAGGCGGTGAAGCTGCAGAATGAGCTCTACCACAGCAACCAGACCGGTCTCCGCGATCGACCTGGTGGCGCGGTCAAATTCACCGTTCCAACAATTGCCAACGGAAAGGTCTACGTTGGCACGCAGACGACCCTCGCGGTGTTTGGATTGTTTCCGCCTGCGACGACCGCTCCCGACGCGCCCTCGGACCTGGTTGCTCGGCCCGTCTCTTTCTCAAAAATCCAGGTGTCCTGGACCAATCACGCGAACAATGCCACCGGGATCAAGATCGAGCGATCTTCGGATGGGGTTCAGTTTGAACAAGTCAACACCGTCGCTCGCGATGTGAGCTCCTACACGGACGACGGTCTGACCAGCAGCACCCGGTTCTTCTACCGCGTGCGGGCGACCAATCAAGTCGGTGATTCAGGGTATTCCAACGAGGAGAGCGCACTCACCGGAGTTCAACCGCCGGGTTTGCAGGTTAAGGATGTTTGCGTCGGGTTGATAGAGCTGGTCTGGACCGCTTCGCCGGCCGCCGATCACTATGAGATCCAGCGATCCTCGGATGAAATCACTTTCGAGACCATCCGGATCGCGGATTCTAGCATTACCGGTTTCACGGACAGCGGGCTTCCCCTGGGGAGCAGTTTCTTCTATCGCGTGCTGGCAGTGAGAGGGGACGGCGATTCGGCCCTCTCCAACACGGTAGGGAGCACGGTAGGCGGACCCGTTCAGATCGATCACTCGCTGGGATTTGACAGGCATGGCGAGCTGACCGCGAATGAAAATGGGGAGTTTACGGTGGAAGGCGTTGCCCGTCTGACCGGTGATAACAACCAACGGGGCAGCTTCTTCACCACTCAGCGGGTGAGCATCCGATCCTTCCAAACCAGCTTCACCTTCCGGCTTCATGACGGAACGCCCACCATCGCCGACGGGCTTGCATTCGTGATTCAAGGCAACAGTCCGACGGCGATCGGTCCCAGTGGCGGTGGGCTGGGCTACGGTCCCGATCAACCGGGTGCCGCTCGGGGCATCCGAAACAGCGGGGCGATCAAGTTTGACGTCTTTCAGAATGTCTCAGAAGGTCCCAACTCGACGGGGATCTTCACCGACGGCCGCTCGCCCACGATTCGCGACGCAACGCTTCCTCCCGAGATCCCCGATCAGTCCATTGACTTGCGCCCTCCGACGTCGACCGTGGAGCTGCGAAGCCAGAGCACCAAGCGGGTGGACCTGATCTATGACGGCACGACCCTCACCGAGACGATCACGGACCTGTCTGACCCGCAGAGAACTTTCACCACTTCCTACCGGGTGGACATCCCCAGCTTTGTGGGTGGGGACACGGCATTCGTTGGTTTCACCGGTTCTTCCGGAGGTAACTTCGCCCTGATGGACATCCTCACCTGGACCTATCTGGAGAGTCCGGAGGGCGAGGATCTTCCGCCTCGTACGCCCGCCCAATTGCGAGTGACGAGCGCAGATCGCCACGATGCCGACCACTCCGATATTACGGTTGCCTGGCTCTGCAACAACGCTCAAAGTGCGACCGGCTTTTCCCTTGAGCAGTCCAGCGATGGAATCGCCTTCAAGGAGATCAGGCGGCTGGACGTGCCGACCGTGAGCTTCACCGAAACGCGTGGCGCTGGGAATTACTTCTATCGGGTGAGATCTCTCAACGCCGAGCGCACCTCGGCTTCCTCGAACGTAGACAGCGTGTTGATCGGCGGCGGGGACAATCCCACGCGTATCGAACACTCCAAAGGCTTCGCCAAGCACGGCGATCTCACCGCTAACGGAACAACGGCCTTCGTGGGTACGTTCGCGGAGCTGACAAATGGAACGACGAGCCCTGTTCGAACCAGCACCTTGTTCTCAAACAGCAAAGTACCGATAACCAAATTCGAGACCTCGTTCCAATTCCGCATAACCGGTGCCACCGGGGGCGACGGGATGACCTTCACCATTCAGGGAAACAACCCGCGGGAGATCGGAAACCAGAAGGGTGCGCTCGGCTATCATGGCATTCGCAACAGCGTGGCGATCAAGTTCGATATCCTCGACAACGACGGAGAAGGCCCCAATTCCACGGGTATGTTCATCGACGGGCACTATCCATCGATTGCCCGGCCAGGGAGCGGCGACGTCCTGGTTGATTTGAGTGATACGGGCATTGTCTTGAGGGGTCACGTTCTTCGAGCCGACATCACCTACGATGGCACCACGCTGGTGGTGACAATTACGGACGTGGAGACGCCGCAGCTGTCCGCCACGCAAATGTATGAGGTGGACCTGGCTTCGAAAGTGGGCGGTGGATTGGCCTATCTGGGCTTCACCGGTGCCTCCGGCCAATTCAGTGCGGCCGCTCAGCAGGTGGAGAGCTGGACCTTCCAAACGCGTTAGCCGGTCCCCGATTTTCTACGTCGTTTGCCGCGCCGGCGACCGCGCGTCCCCTTCGCACGCCTCGACTTCTTTCCCTTCAGCTCTTCATCCCAGATCACCGCCTCGATGTTGTGCCCGTCGGGATCGAGCACGAACGCCGCATAACCATATTCTTCGCGTGGGCCGGGCGCGCCGTTGTCCTTCCCTCCCGCGGCCATCGCCGCCCGGTAGAATTCGTCGACGGCTTTGGTGCCATCGGCATGGAAAGCCACATGATTTGGAGTGCCCACTTTGCCCGGGGTGATCCAGAAGTCGTGGCGTCCCCCTTCGATGAAACCGAAGGCGTCGCCGTACTCCTTGCCGACCGCGTATCCTAGGGGCGCCAATGCCTGCTCATAGAACTTTCGGCTCGCGCGGGAATTGCGGCAGCGGAGGCTGATGTGCTCGATCATCGCGCGGGCTTACGCTGCGCCGGTTCCGCCTGCAAGGCCACCGGCCGCGAAATGCGCTATTTTCGATTAAAGAGAGAGGGGACGGCACGAAATCTGTTTCATGAGGAGCCGGGAGTCACTTGATGCGCTTCATGATTTACCTGCTGCACTTGCTCTTTTGGTCCTCCTTCGTCACTCGGGTACTGAGACGCAAATTCGCTGGGCGATTCAACCCGAACGATGCAGTCGTTGCGGAGAAGTCAGTCACCGCGCCTGGTTCAAGGATGCTGATATTCCTGCATGGAATAGGCTTCTTTGTTTTGTATTATGGAATCGGAGTGTTTGTCGGAGCCCCTGAGCCTATCTCGCTCTACGCTGAATTCAGGTGGGTATTGGCTGGCCTGATCATCCTGGGCGGGGGAGGATTGTTGGGATGGACATTCTGGGTTTTTGAATCTTGGAGGCTTCGCGCCAAGATCGAATCCGGTCATCAATTGACCACGGACGGTCCGTTTCGCCACGTCCGCAATCCGATTTATTTGGCGATTGATCTGCTGGCGCTTGGGTCCGCAATTTGGGCTCCTCTCCTCTTCACCTTCCTGGGCCTGGCACTGATCGCCATCGCAGGAGATTTGAGGGCACGCGCCGAAGAGAAGGTCCTGCTCACGGCATTTGGCGATCGTTACCGCGAATACATGAAACGAACCTATAGGTTCATTCCCGGAATTTATTAGACGCGCGGGTCACTTGATCGCTGCCACGATCTTCTTGATCGCAACGCCTCGCGACGTGTCGCCCTTGAGGTACGCCTTCCAGTCGGACTCCATCGCTACCTTGAGCTGCGGCCACGCGCGATCGAACAGGCCTGTCTTGTAGAGATACGGCTCGTAGACGATGTCCCGTGCTGCGAGGGCTTGGCGGACAACCTCGCCGGTCAGGTAAAAGAGCGCGAGATGCCAAAGGTCGCGCGACCTCTTGCCTTGCGAGCGCAGCTCGGCAGCAAAGGCGTCGATCAACGGCTGGGCGAGCAGATGGGAGGACTCATGGAATATTATCTCGGCCGCGGCCCAGCCCGCTGCTGCCGGACTGCTGCTGGAGATCGTGATGTGACCCGGCGCGGGCTCGAAGGACGTGAACGCGCCCTCGCGACTCGCAACTCGTACGATGTCGATACGCACGCCGCGCTTGAGCCATGGTGTTCCGTAGAGTGTTGCCAGCCTTTCGGGGACCGCAGGGGAGAGCGAAGCAACCTTGGACGCTGCTTCTGAAATCCACTCGCGATTCGCGCGGTCGTGGGCGGGCCACCAGTATCTTCGATATACCGATGCCGCTGCCGCGTGAACCGCAGCAAGTCCGCAACAGGCACCTCCCGACGGAGACCCGGGGGGGTGGAGTAGCGCTCTGCTCCAAGCAGCGGGCTCGTCCAGGAGGACCGACGCAGGCCTGTGCCGCTGACGATAGCACGGACTACGGGGGCGGCTTGATCTGCATCCCGTATTTCGCGGCCGTCGCGGCGATCCGCTGTATATCGGGCGGTCCCTTGGGGGGCGGCGGGAGCTCCCTTCTCTTTGCGGGCTCGGCCACTTCTTTGAAGAACTTGTCGATGCCTCCGGGCGAGTAAGCGATGAGCGCCCGCGCCGGCTTGTCCGTGGCGTTCTCGAACCACTCCCACGCGCCCTTCGGGTGATACAGAAACGATCCGGGCTCCAAGTCGACGGTTCGTTCGCCCAGGTGGAAGCAAAGTGTTCCCTCGAGCATGTAAACGGTCTCGCCGCCGTTGTGCACGTGCGGTGGAGCGGCGAGAAGCCGGGGCCCAACGGTCAGCTCGACGACCGTCAGCTCCCCGTTCGTCTCTTGGCCGGTGACCTTGATGTCAAACAAACAGCCGAGGAACCACAGCGGTTGGCCTTCGCCTTTTTTGCGGACAAGACTCTCAGGCATGGATCTTCCTCCCTTTCGCGCCACGCCTACCGCATGTCGAGTTCCTTGATCAATCGCCAATTCATCGAAGCCAACCGACTGCGCGCGAAAATGCGGCGGGCGAATTTGGTACAGAGTCGCCGCCTCGGAGGAGGTGCAGACCAGATCTGGATCGTCAGGTCGAGCACCAGGCAAGAGCCCGTCTAGTACAGCAGCCGAGCAGACGCTATCGACCCTGCCATTTGTACAGTCTGTGCGCTCTTGCAGCGTTCTCCGCATAACGCCCAGGCCGGAGCATTCTTACCGCTTGAAAGCCGAGCCGTTGACTGATAGTCCGGCCGGCCGCGACCAAGCGTTCGGAGGGGCACCGTGAATCGTTTTCCCGCGAAGTTGAAGTTTATTTTGTCAGTCCTGCTGGCGGTCGCCGGGTGCGGTCGCGGCACTGCTTTCCAAACTCCTGACCCGGGACAGCAGGCGCTGATCGCCGGTCCCGTAGTGGCCGAAAAATCGCTCTTCATCACCGACCTGTCAGTGATCGAAGCGCGGCCGTACACGACCTGGAACAACTCCTACCCGGTTTATGACTATCGAGGCGCTTGGACCTTTGGACGCCTGATCGACAACATGCTTCCGTATGGACAGCGAAACGCGATCGGGCGCTCGCGCTTCGTGATGCGCTGGTTGAAGAAGTGGGAGCAACCGCAAACTGTGAACACCTTCGTCGTTCCTGCCCGGCCCTTGATGCGATCTCAAATCATCGATCCGTGGCGACGTGCCAGCAACTGCGCCTCCACCGTGAGCGACGAGAATTGCAACCTCAATTTCGGTCGCGCGCCCTTCCGGTTGCTGGCGATCGTGAATCGCCCCGACCTGCGGCGGCCGGTCAGCGGCACCCAGCTCCCGAGCGGCGGGCAGGGTCGCTTCGTCTTCGGTGCGCTCGGGCCCACCGGGCAAAAGCTGCCGTTCACAGTCATTTTCGAATACGACCTGCCGGTGACCGACCTCGACATTCCCGGCGTAGACGATGCCGCGCTGGAGACCCGACTGTGGGGCGAAGCGTGGCACGCTTTGAGCGATCTGCCCTTCGGACCCGAGTACGACTACTGGCTGTTCAACATCACGAGCCAGTTTACCGGACGAGACCGAACCCCGTCCCGGCCCAATGGGAGCGCACTGTTTCAGATTCGTACCAACGAGGTGGCGCTGTCTCCGGTTCCCGGCGATCCAATCGTGGGGCCTTTTGGTCTGTGGGAGATGCGGGAGTTTGTCATTGGAGCTTCCGGGCAATTAATTCAGACGACGGTCAAGCAGGAGCCCGATGCTTCGTTCAATGGCAGCGCTACTCTAGGTGCTTACGTTGCCGAGAATGCCGCGGCGATTCTGGCGGGGCAAAATCAAGTGCCCACCTCTTACCAAGGAAGGGCCTTCCTCGGTGGCGCGGCCCCGGTTCCGTTCACGCTGCAGTGGACTGTGCCGGGTGCGGACGAGCCGACCCGGCACGCCTTTGCCCTCGGCACCTGCAATGGCTGTCATCGACCGGAGACGGGGACGTTCTTCCTCCACGTCCGCCCGCGCGACGCGGGAGTTCAGGCCACCGTTTCCGCTTTTGTGTCCGGCCAGCTGACGGGTGCTCGGAAGGCGGATTACGAGTCGCTCCTGAACGAGCCGCTGACCTCATATCTGCTGGGGCCCGGGCTGGACATCGGGCACGGGGACTTCGACTGAGGTTTCGACCTGGGGCGGCTTGGAAGCGGAGCGTCCCGTCGAGCAGGTAGACGGTCTCTCTGCAGCGGTGACCGCCCAGTTCGGTGCTTGGAAAGTCGCTCAAGTTTCGATCTAACCGGGGCTCGTCATGCAGCATTCGTTGCCGACGGACCGGCAGGCCGCCGGTAGCTGTCAGCGCGCGGTTGGGTCAGTACGTTTGATGGGTCATCAAAGGAGGTCGAAATGCGATCCCAAGAGCTGATGAAAACCGATGTCGAATGCGTTTCTCCTCAGGACACGGTCGAGATAGCTGCACGAAAAATGCGCGATTTAAATGTGGGTTTCCTTCCGGTGTGCGACCAATCCAGAAAAGTGCTCGGAACGATCACCGACCGGGACGTAGCCATTCGTGTCCTGGCTGAAAATCGGCCCGCCAAAACCTCGGTGGCAGAGGTCATGACTCGAGAAGTGGTGGCCTGCCGTCCGGAGGATGATATCCGGGTCGCCGAGCACATGATGGCCCAAAACCACAAATCGCGAATCATCTGCCTCGACGATACCGGTCGCCTCGCGGGCGTGATCAGCCTCTCGGACCTCGCTCAGCACAACGGGACCCATGCCGCTCGAACGATGAAAGAGGTGAGCGAGCGCGAGTCCAAGAAGGCACCTCTTCAACTTTGAGACAGTCCCGCACCACGGGATGGCGGTTACTTTCGTCACGCCACGGGGGTGGTGGACAAATCAGGCAACGGGATGACTCGGTGCCGCCGAGCTACTTGGCAAGAGCGGAGCGAGGTCTTTCGGCATGTTCGATCTGATGATCTCCCACGCGCTCGGGGCGAAGGGAACGGGTCACGCACGCAAACTGCTCCGGACTGAACATCAGCCCATGCCTCCGGCGTAATCCTTTTTCCGTCGATGCGCGAGCAGGCTAAGGACAAGTTTGCCCGCTGAGCCGATTGAGGAGGCCGCCCATTGACGCGCCCGAGCGCCGTCGCATTTCTGGTAGACGTCGACAACACCCTGATCGACAACGATCACGTCGCCCTCGATCTCAAGCGACATCTCGAGCGCCAGGTCGGCCGCGAGCGCCAGGAACGCTACTGGGCGATCTTCGAGCAGCTTCGAGCTGAGCTCGGATACGCGGACTATCTGGGCGCGCTCCAGCAATATCGATTGGAGTTCCCGCGCGATCCCCACGTGCTGACGGTCTCGTCGTTCCTGATCAACTATCCCTTCGCCAACCGGCTCTATCCCGAGTCCCTGGATGTGCTGGAACGCTTTTCAGCCTGGGGTCCTACGGTGATCTTTTCCGATGGCGACGCGGTTTTTCAGCCTCGCAAGGTGGAGCGCTCCGGCCTCCAGGAGGCGGTGGATGGGAGGGTCGTCATCTATATCCACAAGGAGCGCGAGCTGGACGACGTGGAGCAGCGCTATCCGGCCGAACACTACGTACTGGTGGACGACAAGCTGCGCATCCTGACGGCGGTGAAGCAGATCTGGCGCGCTCGCGTGACGACGGTATTTCCGCGCCAGGGTCACTATGCAGGGGATTCCGAGGAGCTGGCCAAGTATCCCCGCGCCGATGTCAGCATCGATCGAATCGGCGATGTGCTGGAGCTCGAGCTGGCTTCGCTGCTCGAGGCGGGACGAGGCAGCCGCTTGAGCGACGAGAGGTGAATCATGCAGAGCGCAATGTCGCAGGAGCAAACCGCCCGAATCGATGCTTACTGGCGGGCAGCGAACTACCTGACGGTGGGTCAGATCTATCTTGCGGACAATCCGCTTTTGCGCGAGCCGCTGAGGACCGAGCACATCAAGCCCCGGCTCCTGGGTCACTGGGGGACCTCGCCGGGACTGAGCTTCATCTACGCGCACCTGAACCGCTTGATTCGCGAGACGGATGCGAGCGTCATCTATCTCGCCGGCCCCGGACACGGCGGGCCCGCCATCCTGGCCAATGTCTATCTGGAGGGGACCTACTCGGAGATTTATCCCGACGTTTCACGGGACGCGGCAGGGATGAAACGGCTGTTTCGCCAGTTCTCGACGCCCGGGGGCGTGCCCAGCCACGTCAGCGTTCCGACGCCGGGGTCGATTCACGAAGGCGGAGAGCTCGGCTACGTACTCGCGCACGCATTCGGCGCGGCGTTCGACAATCCCGGTCTGCTGGTGGTGGCCGTGGTAGGCGATGGCGAGGCAGAAACCGGGCCGCTGGAGGGCTCGTGGAAGGGCGTCCACTTTCTCAACCCGATCCGCGACGGCGCCGTGCTGCCGATCCTGCACCTGAACGGCTACAAGATCTCGAGTCCGACCGTGCTTGGCCGCAGCACCGGCGACGAGGTGGCGAGCTTGCTGGTGGGCCAAGGCTATGAGCCGCACTTCGTCGGGGGCGACGATCCGGCGGTGATGCATCCCCGCTTCGCCGCCACGCTGGAAACGTGTTGGTCCAGGATTCGCGCCATTCAGGACGAGGCTCGCGCGAAGGGGAGCGCGCACAGAGCGCGCTGGCCGGCGATCGTCCTCAAGACGCCGAAGGGATGGACGGGGCCCAAGCTCGTCGACGGCGTGCCGGTCGAGGGGACGTACCGCGCGCACCAGGTGCCGCTGCCGAACGTGAGGTCGAACCCCGAGCAGCTGCGGCTTCTGGAGGAGTGGATGAAGAGCTACCGGCCGGAGGAGTTGTTCGACGATCGCGGCCGCCTGGTCGAATCGCTCGCAGCGCTGGCGCCGGAAGGAGATCGCCGGATGGGGGCCAATCCGCACGCCAACGGTGGCCGCCTGCGCGTCCCGCTGGCTCTCCCCGCGTTTGAGGACTACGGCGTGCCGGTGGAGCGACCGGCGACCGAGCATCGCGAGTCCACGCGCCAGCTGGGCAAAATGCTCCGGGACATTTTCAAACAAAACGCCGGGAACAAGAATTTCCGTTTGTTCTGCCCGGACGAAACGAACTCCAACCGCCTCGGCGACGTGTTCGAGGTTGAAAACCGCTCCTGGATGGATCCCGTTCTGCCCACGGACGATCACCTTTCGCCTGACGGCCGGGTGATGGAAGTCCTGAGCGAGCACAATTGCCAGGGCTGGCTCGAAGGCTACGTGCTCACCGGCCGCCATGGACTGTTTGCAAGCTACGAGGCCTTCGCCATGGTCTCCGCGTCGATGACCGTGCAGCACGCCAAGTGGCTCCAGGAGGGCATCAAGCTCGCCTGGCGCAAGCCAATCTCCTCGCTGAATATCCTGCTCACGTCCACCGCCTGGCGAAATGACCACAATGGGTTCAGCCATCAAGGGCCGGGACTGATCGACGTCGTGCTCTCGAAAAAGGGCACCGTGTCCAGAATCTATCTTCCGCCGGATGCGAACTGTCTGCTGTCGGTCGCCGATCATTGTTTACGCAGCTGCAACTACGTCAACCTGATCGTGATCGACAAGCAACCGCAACTGCAGTGGCTCGACATGCCCGCGGCGCGCGAGCACTGCGCCAAGGGCGCTTCGATCTGGCAGTGGGCGAGCAACGACAAGAGCGGTGATCCGGACATCGTGCTTGCTGCCGCCGGGGACATTCCCACCCTGGAGGTCGTTGCGGCAGCCTGGTGGCTGCGGCGCCGCGCGCCGCAAATGCGGGTTCGCGTGGTGAATGTCGTCGACCTAATGACGCTGTTCACGCCGGACGTCCATCCCCACGGGATGGACGACGACACTTTCGTCCGGCTGTTCACACGTGAAAGAGATGTTGTATTTGCGTTTCATGGTTATCAACGCGCGATTCACGAGATCGTTCACGGGCGGCCGCATGCGGAACGTTTTCACGTGCGCGGGTTCAACGAAGAGGGGACCACGACCACGCCCTTCGACATGGTCGTCCGGAACGGCATCAGCCGATATCACCTGTGCATCGAGGCGCTCCGCCGCACCGCCGCTCGTCCCGAGCGTAGCGAAGCGGAGTCGAGGGACCGTCCCGAGCCTGCTCGAAGCTGGCCAACCGACGCGCTCATCGACGAGTGCAAAGCCATGCTGGCCCGCCACGAGACGTACGTCCGAGAGCATCTTGAAGACATGCCCGAGGTGGCCGGCTGGAAATGGTCTTGAGAGGGATCAACCGAAGCATTGAACACGCGCAATGTCTGCCTCTAAATCCGCGTTCCCTCTGGCGACCGCTGCGTGTCGACAGCCGGACAGTCGCAATGATCCTCGGAGCGGGGTCGAAGGCCTCGTGTTGCAATCTGTCTGGACCTGGGGCAGTGAGGCCTGAACCAGAACGATGGCCGGTTACCTCGACATTTTGTGTTTCAATGTCGGCTCGTCGTCGGTCAAGTTTGCGCTGTTTCGGATGGGAGAGCGCGAAGAGCTGCTGGCGCGGGGCGCCGCCGAAGAGATCGGACGTCCGCAGGGCCGATTCCGGCTTCAGGGCCAATCAGGCCGCACGCCGGAGACCGGTCGCCTCGCTTCGTATCGCGACGCCGTCGAGCGCATTTTCACAGCGCTCGAAGCGCAGGGTTATCCAACGCCAGCTGCCATTGGACATCGCATCGTACACGGTGGCATGCGTTGGGCGCAGCCGCAGCGGGTCGACGAGAGCGTGATCGCGGCTCTGCGACAATTGATCCCTCTCGCACCCCTCCATCTGCCTAGCGAGTTGGAAGTCATCCAGGCGGCGACCGATCGCTTCCCCGAGCTGCCTCAAGTCGTCTGCTTCGATACCGCGTTCCATCGAGCCCTGCCGGAGCTTGCCCAGCGCTTTCCACTTCCACGGGGACTCTGGGACGAGGGCATCCGCCGCTATGGCTTCCACGGCCTGTCGTACGAATACGTGCTCGGCGCGCTGGGTCCATCCTCGCGAGGTCGCGCGGTGATTGCTCACCTGGGAAACGGAGCCAGCCTGGCGGCGGTGAAGGACGGACGTCCGTTGGATACCACGATGGGACTCACTCCGATCGGGGGCGTGATGATGGGAACGCGCAGCGGCGACCTCGATCCCGGTGTATTGCTGTACTTAATCAGGGAGAAAGGTTACGACGCCGAGCGCTTGGATCGGGTGGTGCAACGCGAAGCCGGGTTGCTCGGCGTTTCACAGATCAGCTCGGACATGAAGACCCTGCTCGAACGGCGGGACCGGGACGCCAGAGCATCCGAGGCGATTGCGATGTTCTGCTACTCGATTCGCAAGAGCATCGGCACGCTTGCCGCGGCGCTGGGCGGCCTCGACACGCTGGTTTTCACCGGCGGGATCGGCGAGCGGGCGGCGGCCGTCCGCTGGGAAATCTGTGAAGGCCTCGGCCATCTCGGCGTCGTGCTCGACCAGCGACGCAATGCTGCCCACGGCGACATCATCAGTAGCAGCGAGAGCCACTGCACCGTCCGCGTTGTCGCCACCGATGAGGACCTGATGATCGCGAGACATACCAAGTTGGTGCTTTCGGCGGCACCGGAGTCGTTGAGCTGAAAGGGGACGGATGTCTCTCAAAGGCCAAACCGCGCTCGTCACCGGAGCTGGGCGGCGAATCGGGGAAGCCATCGCGCTCGCCCTGGCCGAACAGCAAGCGAACGTGGTCATTCACTATCGACATTCGGGGTCCCGTGCGGAAAGCTTGCGCCAGTCGCTGGTTGCGCGCGGGGTCCAGGCGTTTTCTGTCAAGGCTGATTTCGACAATCCTGAAGAAGCAGATTCTGTGATCAAACGGGCACGAAGAGAAGCCGGCCCAATCCAAATCCTCCTCAACAGTGCTTCGGAGTTTCAGCCCGAGCCTCTGGATGCAATGACTCACGCATCGCTGGTCCACAATATGACGGTGAACGCGTGGGCTCCCTTTGCGCTGACCCGGGCGTTCGCGCGTCAAACGACCAGTGGGAAGGTGGTCAATTTCATCGACGCGCAGGTCGCGGGACACGACTTGACGCACGCCAGCTACATCCTGAGCAAGCACCTGCTCGCGACGCTGACCACGATGACCGCGCTCCAGTATGCGCCCGGGATCACCGTCAACGCAGTGGCCCCTGGTTTGATCCTTCCACCGGAAGGAAAGGACGACAGTTATCTGGAGAACCTGGCAAAATCGTTGCCGCTGAAGCGCCATGGTGGCCTGGCGGACATCACCCGTGCCGTGCTCTTTCTTTTGGAGAGCGAGTTCGTTACGGGACAGGTGATCTACGTGGATGGAGGGCGGCACCTGATTGGCGGACCGCGATGATGGACCGGATTTTGATCAAGGACCTGCTGGTGCGCTGTGTCCTCGGAATCAGTGCCGAGGAGCGACGCGAGAAACAGGATGTGCTGCTCAGCGTGGTACTCTTTGCTGATCTCGGCAAGGCCGGCCGCAGCGATCGCTCCGAGGATACGGTCGACTATCGCGCGGTGAAGAAGGACATTCTCGCCGCTGTCGACGGCTCTCAATATCATCTGGCGGAGGCGCTTGCTCAACGCGTGGCGGAGACTTGTCTCGTGCATGCCGCTGTCCAGCGAGTGCAGGTCACGGTGGAGAAGCCGGGCGCGCTCAGGTTCGCACGCAGCGTGGCGGTCGAGATCGAGCGGGGTCGAGAGTGAAAACATGCCCCGTGTTTTTGTCTCGATCGGTTCGAATGTTGATCCGGAAGAAAACGTGACGCGCGCGCTCCGATTGCTCGACGACGAGGCGGGAATCCGCGGAGTCTCCACGTTCTACCGCACGCCTGCTCTCGACCGGCCGCAAGATCCGCCGTTCGTCAACGGCGTGGTCGAGGTGGGCGATGCTTTGGGCCCGTTCGATTTGAAAAAGCTGCTGCAAAAGATCGAGCGTGCCCTGGGCCGGGAACGCGCGGCCGATCGATACGCGCCCCGAACCGTGGATCTGGATCTCCTCCTCTACGGCGACCGGGTGTCTTCCTCGGATGCGGTGAAACTTCCTCATCCAGATATCCGCGAGCGACGCTTCGTCGCGATTCCTCTTCTGGAGCTGGCGCCGGACCTGATTCTTCCCGATTCGGGGACGCCGCTACGCGCCGTGGTGGATTCGCTTTCGCCCTATCCGATGGAGCCACTTCGCGACTTGACGCGACAGCTGCAAACGGAGGTCGTGCATGGATCATGAGAAAGTTGCAGGGTTGGTTCGTGAGCTGCTTCGGGAGATAGGCGAGGACCCAAAGCGCGAGGGGCTTGTCGACACGCCCAAACGAGTTGCGGCGGCGCTCGAGTTCCTGACTTCGGGGTATCGGGGAAATCCAGCCGAAACCATCAACCGGGCGGTTTTTGTTCAAGAGACGCACAACATGGTGATCGCGCGCGACATCGAGCTCTACAGCCTCTGCGAGCACCACCTGCTGCCCTTCTTCGGCCGCTGCCACATCGGCTACATCGCCAAGGACCGTGTCATCGGCGTGAGCAAGCTGGCGCGGCTCGTCGATTTGTACGCGCGGCGGCTGCAGCTCCAGGAACGGCTCACCGATCAGATTGCCCACTCTCTGATGAATGCGTTGAAGGCGGACGGCGTGGGGGTGGCCATCGAAGCTCAACACTTGTGCATGATGATGCGAGGCGTGGAGAAGCAGAACTCGATGATGACCACCTCGGCCATGCTGGGGAGCTTCCGAAATTCGGTCGCGACCCGGACTGAATTCCTGACACTGATTGGCCGGGCGCGGCCATAAGCGTGGCACTTTCGAGCGTAGGAGGAATTATGGGAACACAGGGTAATCAACCGACCGGCCCGGACCTGTCACAAGGTATTGCGGCGGCATCTCTCCAAGACGGACAGATGGTTCAAGGACACGTCGAGGGCAAGCCGGTACTGGTTGCGCGATCCGGCGGGAAGTTGTTTGCGATTGGCGCCAAATGCACCCATTACGGCGGTCCGCTGGCCGAGGGAATTATTGTCGACGATACGGTCCGGTGCCCGTGGCATCACGCCTGCTTCAGCTTGAAGACAGGCGAGGCGTTGCATGCCCCGGCTCTCAATCCGGTGGATTGTTTCAATATCAGGGAAGAGAACGGGAAGGTGCATCTCACGGGAAAGGCGTCTCCAAAACCGCGACCGAAACTATCGGGTCGAGGCCCAAGCCGCGTCGTGATCGTGGGCGCCGGGGCGGCGGGGAATGCTGCTGCCGAAATGCTTCGGCGGCAGGGTTATACGGGTTCGGTGATCCTGATCGGCGCCGAGCCATCGGTTCCATACGATCGCCCGAATTTGTCCAAAGACTATCTCGCTGGCACCGCACCCGAGGATTGGATCCCGCTTCGTTCTCGCCAGTTCTACGCGGAACAGAAAATCGAGCTCGCGCTCGGCACTCGCGTCACATCCATCGATCCCAAGAACAAACGCGTGATCATGGAGAATGGCGCGGCCCATCCCTACGACGCGCTTCTTCTCGCCACGGGCGCGGATCCGGTGAGGTTGTCGATTCCAGGAGCAGACCTTCCGCATGTGTACACGCTTCGCACGCTCGAGGACAGTCGCGCGATCATTGCTCAAGCCCAAGAGGGGCGGCGAGCAGTGATCATGGGCGCGAGCTTCATCGGGCTGGAGGTGGCCGCGTCGTTGCGAGCGCGCAAGGTCAAGGTGGACGTCGTCGCACCCGACACGATCCCGATGGGGCGAACGATGGGACCGGACTTGGGCCAATTCATCCGCAAGTTGCACGAGAATCACGGCGTCGCATTCCACCTCGGTCAAGCTGCGCGATCGATCGAGAGCACCACCGTCACCCTGGCGGATGGCAGCGTCCTTCCCGCCGACTTCGTGGCGGTCGGCGTTGGAGTGCGACCTGCTATATCACTGGCGTCCGATGCGGGCCTGGCGGTGGACAATGGCGTGCTTGTCAATGAATTGCTCCAGACGAGCGTGCCCGATATTTTCGCAGCCGGGGATATCGCTCGGTGGTCCGACCCGCACAGCGGCGAGCGCATCCGGGTCGAGCACTGGGTGGTGGCCGAGCGCCAGGGCCAGACCGCCGCGCGGAACATCCTGGGACTGAAGGAGCGATTCGACGCCGTGCCATTTTTCTGGAGCGCACACTACGACATGACCATTTCGTACGTGGGTCACGGCACTGGTTGGGAGCGGATCCAACTCTCAGGGAACCTGGAGGCGCGCGACTGCAGGGTGGAGTTTCTGCGCGGCGGCAGGACGGTCGCAGTGGCAACGATCGGCCGGGACCGGGAAAGCCTCCAAGCGGAGCTCGCGCTGGAGCGAAGTGTGCGGGTCGCTGCCTGAGCTCTGTCCAATCTAGGGTGAGCTAGCGGAAAGAGATCCGCCACCGCGGCGAGAAGCGAGTGCCGTTCGGCCGAATCGAGCGGCTCGAGGCGTCCTTCCCGGACGAGAGGGCGGCAGCGCGCTCGCCATCCGTCGAACGGCCTCCAGGATCTCCGTTTCGCTCAGACTCGCAAAAGCGAACCGGGCGTTCGGTCTGCTCTTGCGATCGAAGGCAAATTCCCGACCCGGCGAGAACGCCACCTTCATCGCGAGGGCGCGCGCCGCCCAGCGATCTACGTCCACGTCCGGCGCGACGTCAGCCCACAGGCCGATGCCGCCGCTGGGAAGCTCGAACGAAAGCGCCGAGCCCAGGTGCTTTTGCAGAGCGCTTACCAGCGCTGCTCGGCGGGATTCGTAGACGCGGCGCATGCGCCGCGCATGGCGCTGCACCTCCCCGTCCTCCAGCATCTCCCCCACCGCGCACTCCAGAGCGAGATCGCCTTGGCGATCGGTCACCATCCGCAGCTGGACGATTTGATCCAGCAACGGCTCTGGCGCGACGAGAAAGCCCAATCGAAGACCTGGTGCGAGAATCTTGGAGAGGGTTCCTACGTAGATCACGACTCCGGCGCGGTCGGCGCTGGCGAGGGGAAGCACCGGACGACCCTGGTAATGAAACTCGTGGTCGTAATCATCTTCCAGGATGGCGAACCGATTTCGCCTGGCCAGCTCCAGCAACTGCAGGCGGCGGCCGGGCGATAGCACCACCATGGTGGGGTATTGATGGTGGGGCGTCACGTAGATCGCCCGCAACTTCTCGCGCGCGGCGATCTTCTCCAGCGCATCCACCTGCAATCCCTCCCGATCCAGAGGAATGGGGAAGAGCCGCGCTCCCGCCAGCTTGAGTGAAGCCCACGCCGCAGGGTACCCGAGCTCTTCGACTGCGACTGCGTCGCCTGGGGAGAGCAGCGCGCGGGCGACGAGGTCGATGGCCATCTGGCTGCCGCGCGTCACCATCAGCGAATCGGTGGTAGCGGCGAGCCCCCGCGTAGCAGACACCATCTGTGCCAGAGCCGAACGCAATCGAGGGTGACCCCGCGGATCTCCATAGTCGAGCACCGGTGTGCCGCGAGAGCGAAGGGCGCGCCGATAAGCGCGCGCCAGCGCCGCGAATGGAACCAGGCGTGGATCGGGCTTGCCGCCGGCCAGATTCAAGGTGCCGCGTGGATACAGAGGCGGCTCACCGCTGTGCACGCCTGGACCCAGATCGAATCCGGGCTGCGTGGGTACACTGGCGCGCGGCGCGGTCATCCCCGCGAAGCCGCGGGGTCGCACGTCGGGAAGGGTTCGGGAGACGAAAGTGCCGCCGGCTCGCCGGGTCTCGATCCAGCCTTCCTGAAACAGCTCGAGGTACGCCGCCACCACGGTGTTGCGATGCACTTGCAGCGCTTTGGCGAGCGTGCGACTGCCGGGGAGCGGATCCCCCGGCCGAAGCCGGTGGCGCCGTACTTCGTTGGAGATGGCGCGGGCGATGCGGAGGAAGGTGGGCAGCTCCGCCGCGGAGTCGAGGCTCAGATTGAGATCCCAGGTGCGCATCTACTGGACCAGATAAAATGTCGAAACTGGACCTTTTTAGCATGCCAGGGCAAACACATGCTACGAAAATGAAACAATTCCCTTCGAGCGAGCGATTCCCTCCCACCGAACGAACCACGCTGGGAAGGCTGCCCAAGCGCGGCAGCTACGACCGCGAGACGGTGGAGCAGATCCTGGACGAAGCGCTGATCTGCCATCTGGGATTCGCCGTCGATGGACAGCCCTATGTGATTCCAACCATCCACGTCCGATGTGGAGATCGCCTGTACGTGCACGGCTCCGCAGCCAGCCGGATGCTGCGGACGCTCAAACAAGGCGTGCCGATGTGCGTCACCGCCACCCTGCTCGACGGGTTGGTGCTGGCGCGGTCCGCTTTCCACCACTCGATGAACTATCGCTCGGTGGTCGTGCTGGGCGTGGCGACGGAGGTGGCCGACGCAAGCGAAAAGAAAGCGGCCTTGGAGGCCATCGTCGAGCACGTGGTACCCGGTCGAGTCCAACAGGTACGGCCGCCGACGGAATCGGAGCTGTGCGCGACGACGGTGCTGTCCATTCCGCTGGAGGAGGTCTCGGCGAAGATCCGCACCGGCCCGCCGCTCGACGACGAGCCCGATTACGGATGGCCGTGCTGGGCGGGGGAGATCCCGCTCCGCCTCACCGCCTTCGCGCCGGTGAGCGATCCACGACTGGATCCCAACGTGGACGTACCAGGATGGGCGAAGAGCTATCGCCGAGCAGGCGCGATACCGTCGCGAGTGGATCCCATCGCGGGCTGAGCAGCGGCGCGGCGCCGTCGCATCAGGCACAGCGAAAAAGCGATCACGCCGACCAGCGAGGGCAGCGCAGAACCGGCGCTGCAGCCGCTGGTGCCGGAATCCGTTCCCGCCATCCCGCCGTCTGGGATGGGAGTCTCGGGGGCCTGATAGATGAACTGGCTGGGCAGCGTGGCGCTCTGGCCGTCGGGATTCATCAGCACGATGCTGACGCCGCCGCCGGCGTGACCACGGTCATCACGCTCGCGCTCACCCAAGTCACGTTGCTGGCCGGTGCTCCGCCGAAGGTGACCGTCGCAGTCGGCGCCAGGTTGGTGCCATTCAAGGTCACCGGCGTCCCGCCGCTGGATGGACCCGAGGTGGGGCTGATCGCACTCAGCGAAGGCGGTAGCCGATAGGCGAATGCCGCGGGGAGCATCGCGCTCTGGCCGTCGGGATTCCTTACGGCGACGTCTACCGTGCCTTCCGCGTGGCTCGGCGTGGTGGCGGAGATGGTGCGATCATCCGAGACCGCGTTGGTGAGAGCCGGCACGCCGCCGAACGTCACCGTGGCGCCAGTCACGAAATTCGTTCCGCTCAAGATGACCGCCGTCCCGCCGGAGGTGGAGCCCAGTGCCGGGGTGATGCCCAGGAGCGCAGGGCCCGATCCGTAAGTGAACGCAGCCTCAAGCGAGCCAGCGAATCCGTCGGGGTTGGTCACGGCGACGGCCACCGGCCCCGCAGCGTGAGCGGGCGTGAACGCTGTCAGTCGAGTCGCGTTCACGAACGCAACCCCGGTGGCGGCGGTGCCGTCGAGCGTAACCGCGGCGCCGGAAACGAAGTTGGCGCCATCGATGGTGATCTGCGTGCCGCCGGTGACCGGCCCGGAGAACGGCGTGACGCTGCCGACGGTAGGCATCAGGTGATAGCTGAAAGCGTTGGGAAGCGCGTCCCTCGCGCCACCCGGGTACTTCAGCTCCACCGGCACGAGACCCGCCGCATGCGGCGGCGTCCGCGCGGTCATCAGCGCGTCGCTCACAAAGGCCAGGTCGGTGCCCAACGAAACGCCGAAGTATACGAGCGTGTCCGGAGTGAAGTTGGCGCCGTTGATGGTGACCAGCGTTCCGCCGGACGTGGGCCCGTCGTGGGGATCGACGCTGCTGACGGTGAGAGGCGTGTACGTATAGCCGTTCATGCGCAGCCCGCTCTGCGTGTCGAGATTCGTCACCCTCACGTCTACTGGACCAGCCGCGTGGGGCGGCGTTGTCGCGGTGATGGAGGTGAGGCTGTTCACCGTGACCGAGGGGGAGTCCGCACCGCCGAAGGTGACCGTCGCCCCCGCGACGAAGTTCGTGCCGCTGATCGCGACCACTCGACCGCCAGCCGTGGTGCCGGTGGCAGCGGTGACGCTGCCGACCGTCGGCGCTGCCCGATAAGTATAGCCACCGGTGAGCGTCGAGCTCTGGCCATCGGGATTGGTCACCGTGACGTCAGCGACGAAGGGCGCCGTGTGCGGTGGCGTCCTCGCCGCGATCGTCGTCGAATCCACGAAGACGACCGACATGGCTGCGGCCCCGGCGATGGTCACCATGGCGCCGTCCTGAAAATCCATCCCGTTCAACGTGACCGGCGTGTCGCCCGCCGGCGGCCCGCCGATGGGATTGATGCCGAGCAGCGTGGGCGGCATGAGGTCAGCACCGCCGGCGAATCCGAAAATCGCAAATAAAACAGCAAATGCACTGAAACCCACGTCTTTTCATTCTTCAGCCCGCAGGAGTCGACCGCCGCCCTGGAATGACAGCGGCCCCCCGTCGCCGTCGAACGGGTCGACTTAGGCCAGCGCGCGCGAGCTGTCAAACGTGAAACAACTCATTTCGCGGGAGTCGGCTTACCCGGCCCGGTCAATTACCGGAAAGCTCGCCTTCACCAGCTCGGCATATTTCAGGCCGCTGCCGGTGTTCATCAGCACGATTCGCTCGTCGGGCCGAATCGTTTTGCTCTCGAACAAGCGCTTCGCGCCGGCCCAGGTGGCGGCGCCCTCGGGCGCGGCGAACAGCCCCTCGTGTTGGCCGACCTCGAGCATGGCCTCGACGACCTCCTCGTCGGTCACGGTGATCGCTGTTCCGCCGGACGCGCGAATCACGTCGAGGATCAGGTAATCCGCCACGGCGGAGGGCACGCGCAAACCGCTGGCGACAGTGGCGGCGTCTTGCCACGGCGGTGCGTGATCCAGCCCCTGCTGAAAAGCGCGGACGATCGGCGCGCATCCGGACGCCTGCACCGCGATCATCCTCGGCCTTCGCGCCCCGATGAAGCCGAGCTGTTGCAGCTCATCAAAGGCCTTCCAGATCCCGATGATCCCGGTGCCGCCGCCGGTGGGATAGATGATCGCGTCGGGCAGCTCCCAATCGAATTGCTCGGCGAGCTCGAGCCCCATCGTCTTCTTACCCTCGGCGCGATACGGCTCCTTGAGCGTGGAGATGTCAAACCAACCCTCGCCCGCGGATCGCTGCCGGACAATGGCCCCGCAGTCGTTGATCAGCCCGCGAACCAGCGTCACGTCGGCGCCGTAGACCGCGCCCTCTTTCTGGTTCAGCTCCGGAGTATCCACGGGCATGAAGAGGTGCGTGCGTATCCCGGCGCGCGCCCCGTATGCCGCGAGCGCGGAGCCGGCATTTCCGGCCGTGGGTATCGCCATCTCGCCCGCGCCCAGCTCCAGCGCGCGAGAGATCGCGGCGGAGAGGCCGCGCGCCTTGAAGGAGCCGGTCGGGTTCAGGCCCTCGTCCTTGATGAACAGGCTCTTGCAGTCGAAGCGCGCTCCCAATCGGCGCGCTGGAAGAAGCGGCGTGTCCCCTTCGCCCAGCGTGACGATGTAGCGCTCGTCGCGCACCGGCATCAACTCGCGCCACCGCCACATTCCGCGGGGCCGCCGGGCCACGGAGTCTTCGGTCAGCGTGCGACCGGCGCGCTCGAGGTCGTAGCGGGCCAAAAGGACTTTCTTGCAGCTCGGGCAGAGCGTGTGCAGCCGCTCGGCGTCGTGCGTCTTGCCGCAGCCGCTGCACTCGAGGTGTGACAGCGCGCTGACGGGCGCGTCGATCGATTTGTTCATTGCAGGCATCATGCAAGTGAGCCGGGGCGACCGCAATCGTCAAGTGGCGCGGTGCACCGTTCAGCCCCAGCGTAGCGCGCATTCCGTTCAGCCCGAGCCCCTCGGCTACGCTCGGGACGCGTAGCGAAGCGGAGTCGAGGGCGCGCTCCGGCTCAGGCATTGTGAAAGGGTGGCGGTCAAGGAGCAAGCGTCAGGCGAGATAGCGAGCGGAGATGAGCGTCCTCCTCGTAAAAGGAGCCTGGTTGGGCCCAAACAAACTCAACCGGCTAACGAGGAGGACACTCATGGAGCGGTATATCGGGCTGGACGTTCACGCACAATCCTGCGTACTGGCGGTGGTGGGTCTGTCGGGGAAGCGCCTCAAATCACAGCGCACTGAGTTCTCTTTTGCCTTTCAGCTCGTCTGTTCTGTTGGGACGATTTCAGCCCAGGTTGCCTCGGGACGCAGCGCTTCCTCGGAACGCACGCATCGCTCCACCTGTGTCCGAAGCCCCGCGTCGAGATCGCAATAAGGCGCCAGCGACGCCACGGCCGGCGGTCCGACGAGGCGATCGAAACGAATCGAATAGTCGCCTCGCGCCAGGGTCTCCTCGGAGGATGAGGCGATGGCTCCGAAGATGGAGAACGAATCGGGCAGCGGCAGGGGGTCGAGTGCAGCGACCGCGTCGATCTCCGCGGCGTCGAGCGCAATAACTTGCGACCCGCTCCGAGAGGCTTGGTCGATTTTTCACTCGCCCTGGCCCGCGCTTTCGAATCCGCTTCCGTATTTCTCGTCCAGCGCTTCGACCAACGGCACTTCGTCCTCTCCGTAACGAGCAAAGAAGGATTCAGTGAATCACCGGATTCGATCCGGTGTTCGCTCGATGCGCCTCAAGGTCTCCGCTGCCCCGAGCATCTCCTCCAGCACGCGTGGTTGAACCGAGCCGGTCGATGCGCCCCGGAGTAAACGCACGTGAATGATCGAAGAGGGGTCCAGCTTGGAAGTCGTGCTGAGTGACTCGGACACTTCGCGATAGCGCTGCGGAGACACCTCGCGTCCATCCCGGTCGAAATCGGCCAGCATGCGGGTGGCAGCCTTGAGACCGTCCGCGGCCTTCGCCGCCTCGGGATAAGCTTCGAGCTGCGCGACGAGGGAAACGGTTGGATTTGCGCCGGTGAGCGGCGGCCCCAGCTCTGGTACCAGCACGTCCTCGTCGATCAGCTCGTCGACATAGGACTCGGCTTCCTCGCCGCCGATCTCCGGGTCGGTCCTCTCGATCGCCTGAGCGAGCTCGGCTCGCGGCGCGCCGTGTTCCGGGCGCCCCAGGACGCATGCGAGGTACGGCGTGAGCGGGGTGGTGACCAATCGATAGTAGGGAGCAGCGGCTGCCGCGTGAGAGGAAACGAAGCGGACCTTCCGATGCGTGGTGTACAGGCTGGTGTTTCGTCGCAGCGGCAGGCGCGTTCGCATCGCCGGTGCCATCCCCAGCACCTGGGCCAGAGAGAGAAGGAACCCGTAGCTGAGCCGGCTGTCGCGCTTCAACTTGCCCCGGTCGTCGACCCGCAGCGCGGTTTGTTCACCCACCGAGCCGAGCGTTGGAGCAATCGCGATCCCCCGGCCTTCTGCGGAGGTGACCAGGCGCGAGACGCTCGAGATGAGCAACCTTTCAATCTGTTGCCCGTTGGCGGTCTCGGGGTCGCGGATCCAGACCTCGATGCTTTCCTGCAGCCTCGAGGAGGCGAGGAACAACGCTTCTCGCACGTGCGGCCGCTGGAGCAGCTCGTGAAGGCTTGCGCGGAGAGCAGCGAGGGCCGCCGCCAATTTCTGTTCGAGATACGGGTCGTCTGGAGCCAGCGTCCCGGCCGCGCTCGTCCAGCGCAGCCAGTCGTCGAACGAAAGGAACGGCGTTCGGAAGGCGAAGAAATCAGCAAGCGGGATGGAGCTGGCCACGTGCGCTGCAGTCTCCCCCGGGCGCTTCATACCTTCCCGCGCTTTGAATGCAAGAAGCTTCCACCGATTCGCCGGGATCGGTACCTGGTTTCTAAGACAACGAGGGAAACAGCGGCGCTGAACAATGCGATGTATTCGAAGTCCGCAAGGGCGCCGGGGCAACAGCAGACCGCATCGGCTCCTGCACCCGGACTTTTGAGAAAACCGCGACTACACCGCGCACAACGCCGATCAGCCGAGACAAGTTTCACTTTGCTACCAGGTATCGAATCGAAGCGATTTCCGTTGACGCGCTCCGGGGCCGGCGGTATGGCGGCGGCACCTAAAAGGGGGAAGTCAATGAAAGATCATCGTCGTTTTTCTCCACGGAGTGCACGCTCTGTCTTCCCAGCGCTGTTGCTGCCTTATCTGATCTTGAACTCGGATGGAAAACTCACCGAAAGCGATGAAGGCGAGGAAACGCCAGGCGCCGTCGACCTGACCCTTCCGGGCAACGAACGACCTGCCACGAACGAAGTCCTGGGTAGAAACCAGCTCGACGCCGCGGTGGGTGAAAACAAAGCGGTAAATGACCGAACGCTGTGCAGCACCGGCCGTGGGCGGATCCAGAGCGAGACCTCGGTCGCGGTTGCCGGCAACGTGGTGGTTGCCGCGTTCAACGACTCTCGGGGTGTTTGCAGTCCACCGTTCGATGATCACGCTGCGGTTGGCTGGGGGTTTTCGCTCGACTACGGTGAGACATGGACCGATGGCGGCGGTCTTCCCAACAGCAGAAACCTGAACAACGGTGACCCGTGGCTCGCGGTCAGCCCCGATGGATCAACGTTCTATCTGACTGGTTTGTACAATGGATATCAGGGCTTTGGTTTCTTGCGTGGAACGGTAACCGAGACAGGCGTCGATTGGAGCCTTGCAACAGTGATTTCATTTCCGCCTTCGGCAACGCATGACAAAGAAGCCATTGCGGTTGATCCCAACACGGGCAGGATTCATTTGACATACACCCGGTTCGGGAGCCCAGGTGGTATTTTTGCAACGCATTCGGACGACGGCGGTTTCACCTGGAGCCCTCAGGTTCCGGTGCACACCGGCGGCTCTTTTCAGGGATCCTTCCCCGCCATCGATGGCCAGGGAAACGTCTATGTGGCTCTACAGGCGAGCCCCAACATTCGTGTCTACAAATCGATCGATGGTGGTGACTCGTTCCAGAGCCTTCCGAACGGAATCTTTCCGTTCTCGACTACCGGCGTGCCTTTCATGGATCGTTCTTCGGACTTCCCGCAGGTTGGAATCGATACCAGCGGCGGCGCTCGAGATGGTTGGGTCTACGTGGTTTGGCACCAGGGAGTGGGAGGGACGATTCGCCCGATGATCTCGCACACCGAAGACGGCGGCGATACGTGGTCGAGCCCGATACCTGTCAATCAAGATGACGTAGCAACTTATCACTGGTGGCCGTCGGTGAGCGTTGACTCTAATGGAACTGTCAACGTGATTTATTTGGACCGCCGCAACAATCCCGGGACCGGCCTGACCGACCTGTACCTGTCGCAATCTACGGACGGCGCCAGCACGTTTACTGATACACAGGTGACAGACGTGACCTCCAGCTGGCAAAACATTGCCACCGATCCTGGATTCACATTTGCCGGCGATTACATCCGTGGCGTAACACAGAGCACGTCACTCTACGCCACCTGGCCCGACCCGAGAAATGGCGATCCCGACGTCTATTTCTCGCGCATCGACACTCTGGCGGCAGCGCGAAAGAACGTGGCCAACAGGTAGTCGCGTCTCCCAAGGGAGGTTGTCGCCGGAAGATGATTGACCTCGGCGCGAATCGCGCTATGAGGATTGGAGCGCGCGTTGTTCGCCTACAAGAAGGGGGTACCTGTGAAGCCACGCCATGCAGTGCTATTCCTGGGTTTGATTTGCCTCGCAGCGCTGCCGTTGTCACGTCACCGCCATCAGCTCGCTGGATTGATACGAGGTGGCGCCGAGATCGAGGAAGCAGAGGGCATCGAGCCGGCGCCGTGGTACGTACCCCCGGAACCGTTTGTCGCCGGCGCGCAGCAGACGGTTGCGCTCGATGCCGCAATAGGCCCGAACACCCTGGTGAACAGCAGAGAGCTGTGCCCGGGCGGGCGCGGCAATACCCAAAGCGAGACATCGATGGCGATGTTTGGAAACGTGATTGTCGCCGCGTTCAATGACTCGCGCGGCTTTTTTTGTACGGGTCGGTCAAGGCTCGGATGGGCCTTTTCGCTCGACGGCGGCCAGTCGTTCACCGATGGCGGGACGCTGCCGGGCGGTGGCACACTTTGGAGCAACGGCGATCCTACGGTGGCCGTCGGCCCGGACGGCACATTCTACGTCGCCGGCATCAGCAACAATTTCCGGGGCATGTCCGTGAGTCGAGGAACGGTTGGCAAAGACGGTATCACCTGGACCTTCCCGGTGCAGGCAGTGACCGGCTCGGGGACCATCGACAAGGAGCTGCTGGCGGTCGATCAGGTGAGCGGCACGGTGTACATGGCGTACGGCCGCTCTCAGCGGATCGAGGTGATTCGCTCCGATGACCAGGGTGACACCTGGTCGAGCCCGGCGATCGTCGCTCCGAGCATGGGAGTGGGCGTGTTTCCCCTCGTCGCGCCCTCCGGAAGAGTGTACGTGGCGTGGCTGGACGGCTGGCCCAACCCGAACCAGCGAATGCTCTTTTCAAGCTCGGACGATGGAGGGGCCTCGTTCTCTTCGCCGCTCGAGATCGCGCGGGTGTGTCCCTTCAATGTCCCTGGGTTCAACCGCGGGCAGGTCCCCGCGTTTCCGAGCGTCGCGCTAGATACCAGCGGCGGCGATTTCGACGGCCGTGTCTACGTCGCTTGGCATAGCATTTGTTCCGGAGATGCCGACGCTTGGCTCAGCTCCTCGGACGACGGGGGGCTCACTTGGAGCGATCCGGTGGTGATCAACAACGACGACCCGACCACCGCGCTCCAGTTTTCGCCGACGGTCAGTGTCGACGCCAATGGAATTGTCAACGCGTTTTTCTACGATCGACGCGAAAACCCCGGTACCGGAATTACAAACGTGTATTTTGCTCAGTCGTTCAACGGCGGGGCGTTTTTCGCGGCGAACGTGCGGATTACCGAGGTCGCTACCAACTGGTCCGCCACGGCGTCTGACATTACGCCGAATATGGGTGATTACATGTTTTCAATCAGTGCCGGCTCGGATGCGCTGGTGATTTGGTCCGACGGGCGCAGCGGCGATCCGGATGCTTATTTTGCGCGGATCAGTCCATGAGAATTGATTGGGCGACCCCTCGACTCCGCAACTGACGTCGCTACGCTCGGGGCAAGCGGGGGTGTTTCGCTTCGCTACGCCTGTCCCGAGCGTCGCGAAAGAGCTCGGGGCGACCCCTCGACTTCGCTTCGCTACGCTCGGGGCGAGCGGGTTAGGGCTCTTCCTCGGCCACCGCGCGGATGGCGTCGCTGATCTGCGGAAGCTGTGGCACCGACGCCATCTCCAGGTTGTCCGCCAATCCGATGCCGGGGACGAACTTGCCGGCCAGCAGGCGGGGTGGGGCGAGCAGGCGATAAAACAACTCCTCCACGGTGCGCCGGACCAGGTGCTCGCCGAAGTTCGTCACCTCGGTGTCCTCGTTGACGAACAGCACGCGACCGGTCTTCTCGACCGAGCTCTTCACCAGCTCCCAGTCGTACGGCCAAAGCGAACGGAGATCGATCACCTCCGCGTCCACGCCCTGCTCGGCCAGCGCGGAGGCGGCCTTCGCGCACAGCGGCAACGTCCGCCCGTAGCTCACCACCGTGACAGCATTTCCCTGGCGCACCACCTTCCCTTTTCCAATCGGAATCTCGTAGCGCTCGAGCTTGGGCCAGCTCGGCTTCCACCTGGACCGATCGCCCAACGGCGCATCGATCATCTTCGAGAGCACGCGTTCGTCCCCTGGCTCGCCGGGAATCAACTGCTCGCCGCGAAGGCGCAGGAGCGCCTTGGGCTCCAGGTACATCACCGGGTTCGGGTCCTGACAGGCGGAGATCATCAGGCCATACGCGTCGAGCGGCGTGGAAGGCATCACGATCTTCCAGCCCGGGATGTGCGTCGCGGTGGCGTCGAACGAATGCGAATGGTAAACCGCGCCGCGGATGCCGGAGCCGACCGGCGTCTTGAGCACCATCGGCAGATTCCAGTCGCCGTTGGACGACCAGTGGGTGGCCCCCGCCAGCTTGAGCAGGTCGATCGCGTTGAAGATGTAGTCGCAGAACTGGATCTCCGCGACGGGGCGTTGGCCGGCCATCGCCAGGCCCATTGCCGCGCCGATGATCCCGCGCTCGTCGAGCGGCGAGTTCCAGGCAGTCTTCAAACCCTGCGTCTCGGTAAAGACGCCCCCCAGCGGCGGGCCCACGTCCTCGCCGAAGATGTCCGTCACGCCGAGGTTCTCCTCCGCGTAGTGCAGCGCCATCCGGACTGCCTGTGCCATGCTCGCCACGGTTACTTCTTCTCCGCGAAGATGTGCTCCCAGATGGACTCGGGCGCGGGCTGCGGCTCATCGCGCACCTGGCGCGCCGCGTCGGCGATCTCCGCCGTCCAGCGAGCTCGCACCTCCTCGATCTGCGGCCGCGTCAGCACGCCCCGCTCCTCCAGCCAGCTCTCGTACAACCTCACGCAGTCCGGCTCATTGGGAACGAAGTTCGCTCCGGAGGCGGAGGAGTGCCCGTACAGCCGCGAGACCATCGCCTCGAGCAGAAACGGCTTCCGCTCCTTGCGCACGTAGGCCATCGCCTCCTTGAGCTCCTGATACGAGGCGATCGGATCGTTGCCGTCGATCGTCTTGCAGCGCATGCCGAACGCTTTTCCGCGGTCGGAGATCTGCTTGCAGCCCTGCACGGTGCAGGCCGGCGTGGAGATGCCCCACTGATTGTTGGTGACCACGATCAGGATGGGTAGCTCATTGCCCGGCCGCGAGCTCCAGACCAGACAACTGGCGAAGTCTCCCTCGGCGGTGCCCGCATCGCCGCCGGTGACGATGGTGATCCCATCGCCTCCGTGCCGTTTCTGGGCGATGGCGGTTCCGGGGGCCATCGCGAACTGGACTTCGATGGGGGAGCTGACTGGCACCACGTTCCATTTGCGAATCGAGAAGTGTCCGGCGAAATTTCTGCCGCCGGAGTACGGGTCGGTCGCGGTATTCTTCATCTGCCGCAGCAGCCCGATCGGCGACTCGCCGAGCGCGAGGATGGTGGCCGACTGCCGGTAGTGCGCGTGCAGGTAGTCGTAGTCGAGCCCCTGGCCTTTCTTCATCAGAAGGCCGAGCGGGACGTTGAACGCCTCTTCCCCCGGCCCCCCGATCCAGAAGAACCCGTGCCCCTGGCGATACATCTGAATCAGCCGCTCCTCGAGCACCCGGGACTCGACCATCAGATCGTGCAGGCGGATCAGCAAGCCTCGATCCAGCGGCAAGGCGTCGTCCCGCTTCAGCAGCTGCGGGCGGCTCCGGTTCTGGGCCATCTCTTTCATTGCCACGCCGACTGTATCATTGCCATGCCGCTGTCGAAGCTCAATCGCGAATGTCGCGCCGGGAGCCCTCGACTCCGCGCCTTCGGCGCTACGCTCGGGCCGAACGGAGGCGCTGCGCGATGAAAGCGCCGAGGCGGACGAGCGCTTCGGGCGGAATGGTGTGGCCGCCGTCGAAGGAAAGGAACTCCACCTTGAGCCCCGCTCCCTCCAGGAGATCGCGCAACGCTTCCGCGCGCTCGAAGGGAAGCAGCGGATCAGAGGTCCCGTGCGTCTGCAGCACGGGCAATCCACGGCGCATCGGAGCCTTGGCGCGCCACTCGGACTCGCAGATCAGCGTGCCCGAGAGGATGACCAGGCCGGCGGGCGCCTCCTCCAGGCGCAGGCACACGTCGGTCGCCAGCATTCCGCCCTGCGAAAAACCTCCGAGCACGATGCGCGATGTCGGAAGACCGGACTGCCTCGACAGCTCGTTCACCAGAACCGTGAGCAACCGCCGGCTGCGCGGCAGTCCTTCCGGCGTCTCCTCCTGCAACCGGCGCCGAGCGACTGGATCGTACGCCGCGGCGGCCATCCGCTCCAGATCCAGGCGCCACCATGCGCGCGCCTGGCTGTAACCCAGCTCCGGCATCGCCAGCGGTGCTTCGGGAAAAACGAAACGCACCCGCGAGCTCAGCTCCGGCTGCTGCCGGGCGAGCTCCATTGCGAGCGGAACCAGATCGGTGCCGGGCGCGCCGAACCCATGACAAAGCACCACTGCCAGCTCGGGCTGCGACTTCGAATCCGGCTGGACGATGTGGCACTGCAGCGAGCCAAGGCTGGTGTTGATGGCATCCATGGTTGAGAAACTCAAAGGCCGAGCGCGAAAGGCGAACCTTTCACGCCCGACCTCGAGCTGCAACTCTTGAGTGCTTAGTCCTTGACTTCAATCACGCGCGGCCGAGCAGTTGCCGATTTGGGCAAGGTCACCGTCAACACGCCGTTGACGTACCGAGCCTCGGGCTTGCTGCCATCGATGCTGGATGGAAGGACGAAGGAACGGCTGAAGGAGCCGTAGCTGCGCTCCGTGCGCAAATAATTCTCGCCCTTCACCTGCTTCTCCAGCTTGCGCTCCGCCTGGATGGTGAGCGTATCGCCCTCCAGCTTGACCTCGATGTCCTTGGGAGAGAGACCGGGCAGGTCCACCATCACCTGGATCTCGTTCTCGGTCTCGACGACGTCGGCCGGTGGGACCAGGAGGGACCCGGTCTGGCCGGCAAAGCCGAAGTCGCGGAACAAGCTGTCGACTTCGGAGCTAAAGGGCCGCAGCGGCCACTCGGATTGATTGGTTTGGGCAAACGGATTCCAACGAGCAAGCATGATCATTCCTCCTTGCGCGCTACGCGCGCTTGGGTTTGGTTTGTGAGCGACGCGCCGAAGCACGTCGAGCAGCTTCAACAAAACCATTCCAAAATACCTGTCAAGGCACGCCGGAATGGTTTTGAAAACCGGTATTTACGCCGGTGCTATCCGTGAAACATCGCTTGTTGTTGCGCCGTCCTGCGACGCAGAGGCAGCGCGAGTATCACTCCCACCACGAAGCCGCCGGCGTGCGCCCACCAGGCGACGCCCCCCGCGCGCCCCGCGTGCGTACTGAGCTCCATCGTGCCGCTGAGTAGCTGCATCAGGAACCAGATCAGCAGGTAGACCACCGCCGGAATCTCCACGAACCAGGGAATGAAGATGATCGGGATCAGCGTGAGCACCCGGCTTTTCGGGTAGAGCACGAAATAGGCGCCGAGCACGCCGGCGATCGCCCCCGAGGCACCGACGGTGGGAAGAGTTGAATCGGGGGTGAACAGCACCATCGTCAAAGCTGCTGCCGCGCCGCTGAACAAATAAAACAACAGAAAGCGGAAGTGTCCAAAGCTGTCCTCCACGTTGTCGCCGAAAATCCACAGATACAACATGTTCCCGCCGATATGTGCCCAGCCGCCGTGAAGGAACATCGAGGTGAACAGCGGAATGAAGCGCCATGGGTCCAGCGGCGAGTAGCCCAGCTCCGTCCAGTGGACGAAGCGGGCGGGAATGAAGCCCAGGTTCTCGATCAGCTGGTCCAGCTCGGGCCCCAGTCTGGCTTCCTGGAGGAAGACGATCACGTTTGCGGCGATCAGCAGGACCGTGACCACTGGCGTGGTCCGGTGTCGAATGGTGTCCCGGATTGGGATCATGGCTGCGCTTGTAACTCCGAATGGGCTTCCTCACACTGCTTTCGCAGGCCCGCGTGTCTTGGGCCGCACGTCACAATCGCTCCCTTCCTTGACAGCACCTGGCCTTGCGGTAAACGGACGCCGAAGCGTTCTCACTCGAAGGAGACCTCTTATGACTAGGCTCGCAGTTGCGGCAGCGTGTTGTCTTTGGGCGGCTACGGCTCTGGCTCAGGACAAGATGAAGACCCCGGGTGCGCCGGCCAAAGCCAAAAGCGAGATGAAGACCGAGATGGGCGCTGGCGCCGGCATGGGATGGATGCCGCGCAAGGTGACCCACGAGGACAAGAAGGGGATCGAGGAGATGTTGACGCAGGACGAAGCCGCCTGGATGAAAGGCGACATGGCTGGCGTCGCCGCGAACGTCGACTTCCCCGTCTATATGGTGACCGACGACTCCAAGGGAATGGTCTACACGGATGCTTGGACCAAGGATCAGTGGATGAAGGAGATGGCTGACGCGATGAAGAACATGCCCAAGGACATGAAGATGAAGCACAACCGCAAATACATGTTCCTCACCGACGATATGGCCATCGTCTACGACAACATGTCCGCGACCATGGGCAAGCAGAAGATGAGCTGGAACTCCGCTGAGCTGGTGGTCAAGAAGAACGGCAAGTGGATGATCAAGTCGATGATGGAGGGCGGCTGGGGCGACATGGCGAAAGCCAAAGGCACGATGACCGACACCAAAGGCTGAGCCGTCTCGAGAGGCGCGCGGGCGATTGTCTCGCGCGCTCGAGTCTGATTTACCTCTCCTGAGGCGCGCGAACTCCCAGGTGCCTCGCCAGCAGCGCCAGCTCCACCCTGTTCTCCGGGCCGAGCTTGCGATACAGGCTGGAGACGTGCGCCTTCACCGTGCGCTCGGTGATCTTGAGAAGCGTGGCGATCTTCAGATTGTCGGCGCCGCTTGCGACGTGCGAAAGCACCTCGCGCTCTCGCCCCGTCAAATTGGACAACGCGTTCGGCGGCGTCGTCCGGCTCTCGCTGGGCTTGAGGTTGTTCTCCATGAATTGAAATGGGAACAGCCGCTTGCCTTCCGCCACCGCTTGCACCGCGGCGCGCACCGAATCGCAGCTAGCGGTCAGCTTGTACAGGTAGCCACCGGCGCCCTCGCGATAACATTGCTCGACGATGTCCGGGGCGCGCGTGGCGGACAGCACCAGCGTGCGCACTTCCGGGTAGTACTCCCTCAGCTCGTTGAGCACGCTGATTCCGTCGAGCACCGGCGAGCCGTCGTCCGTCTCCAGGGTCAAGTCGATGATTGCCACGTGGGGATGCTGCTCGGCGATGCTGGCCAAGAACGACCTGGGATCGCCGCACTTGGCGGTGACCCGGAATCCCGAGGTCTCCAGAACGCCGGCCAGGCTCTCCCGCATCACCCGATGGTCTTCCAGGATGGCGACCTGCATCTGAACGGCTTCGCTCGACGGCCTGTCCTCTGTCATCAGCATCTCCGACCCCTACCCGGCTGTACCCTCTCTCCACGAGTGTACCAGTGGCTAGGCGATCGACCTCCATGTCCGGTAAGGGACAGTAGCTCGTTCGACTGCTCCGGGCCACCAGAGCTCGGCGCTTGCGAGCAACCCAGGGTGTGTCCTCGCGGAAACGCCGGGAGGGTCCTGCAGGCATCGTTTCGACGGGCGGCGTTTTCGGTTGCATCGGTTGTTTCCCGGCGTAAATTCTTAAAGCCTCAATCCATTTACAACTGGAGGACGAACGTGGCAGCAGCCAACCGGCCGGTGTGGAAACTCTCTGTGGGAGAAGAAGCCCCGGATTTCGAGCTTCAGGCTACTGGAGACGGGGCGGGGAAGGGCGGTCCTCGAAAGAAGATCAGGCTGAGCGACTACCGCGGTAAGAAGAACGTGGTGCTGGCGTTCTACCCCGCAGCCTTCACACCCGTTTGAACGGTGCAGATGCCCTCGTACGAGGAGGATCTCTCCGAGTTCGAGCGGCGCAATGCCCAGGTCCTGGGCATCTCGACCGATCAGGTGTTCAGCAACGAAGCGTGGGCCAAATCCATGGGCACGCTCTCCTATCCCCTGCTCAGCGACAACTGGCCTTACGGCTACGTGGCTGTCCAGTACGGCGTGCTGCGCGGGACGGGGACGGTGGAGCGGGCGATCTTCGTGATCGATAAGCAAGGAATCATCCGCTACATCGATATCCACGACATCGGTCAGCAGCCCCCAACCGACAAGATCATGGCTGCGCTGGACCAGCTCAGGTGAGCCGGCGGCTTCGGCCGGCGTCGTTCGCCGAAGCTTCGAGGCAACGATGAGTGACAAGCCGCTCGAGCTGTCGCGGTATGCAATTCCGTTTACTCCCTTCCGCGGCAAGCTCGAGGAATCGACCATCTGCCTGGTGACCACGGCCTCGGTGCGGCAGAAGGACGATTCGCCCTTCAACGTGGAGGGCGACAACTCCTTTCGGGTGATTGCCGGATCGAAAACCGTCGAAGAGCTGACGTACGACGACGTGCACTATGATCACGCTTGCGTCGATCTGGACCTCAACTGCGTGTTTCCGCTGGACCGGCTGACCCAGCTCGGGCGGGAAAAGCAGATCCGCGGACCCGCCGAAAAGCACTTCTCGATGGGCTTCAGCCAGGCCCTGCTCGAGCTTCGGCAAACGACCATCCCTGCTCTGGTCCACGAGGTGGATCGGGTGCGCCCCGACGCAGTCTTGCTGACCGGCGGGTGACGGCTCTGCCACCGCACCGTGGTCACGGTGCAGCGCATGGTGGAGATGATCGGCATCCCGACCGTGTTGATCACCGTCGAGCCGGAGGAGAGCGCGCAGGCTCGCCCACCGCGAGCGCTGTACCCTCGCGGGTTCGTGGCTGGCCATTCGCTGGGCCGAGCTCGGGACGAGGCTTTTCAGAAGCGGATCGTGATGGACGCGCTCGGTCTGCTGCTCGGGCCACCGCGGCCGGGCGAAGTGATCGAGCGCGACTACGCGCTCAGCACGAGCCCCTCGACACACTTCGGGACAGGCTGAGCGGAGCGGAGTCGAAGGTAGCGGCGAGCCGCGCGCCCGCTGTTCTTCGAGCGAGGAGAGCGGAGCCGTCGCTTGCACCCACGGCACGGCGACATCAAGTTTGCCGTCAGTCTACCTGGAGGTCACGCATGAATGGGTTGAGAAGCAAGCTGCTTGCGCTGGGAAGCTTCGTTCTTCTGTCGGCGCCGGCGCAGGGCTGGGCACAATCCGAGCCGGGCAGCAGTGGGAGCAAGACCGGGAGCTCGACTTCGTCGCAAACGGGCTCGAGCGGCAGTACCACCGATCGTTCGCAGGCTGGCTCGTCGATGGACCGATCCCAGAGCGGCTCGATGGCTCACGGCGGGAAGGAGATGAGCGACGCGCATTTCCTGACGAACATTCACCGGGCGAACCAGATGGAGATCGAGATGGCGAAGCTTGCCAAGGAAAACAGCAGCTCGCCGCAGGTGAAGAAGTTCAGCGATCGCATCATCGACAACCATAAAAAAGCGGACGACATGGTGATCGATCTGGCCAAGCGAAAAAATATCGACATCAAGGCCGAGGATTCGAAGATGGATCAGAGCCCTGGGCCGATGATGAAAGAGCACCAGGAAACGATGGACAAGCTGAAGAGCCTCAAGGGAGCCGAGTTCGACCGCGAGTATGCGAAGGCGATGGTCAAGGATCACGAAAAGGTGATCGGCCACCTCACCGCGGCGCGAACCAGGATCAAGGATCCGGACATCACCGCGCTGATCGACAAGCTGATGCCCACCCTGAAGGAACATCTGGCGATGGCCCAAAAGCTCCAGGCGCAGGGATTCAAGGCTCGCCGCCCGCGCAGCTAGCGAAGTCGAGGGCACTCCGTTCAGCCCGAGCGTAGCGAAGCGAAGTCGAGGGCACTCCGTTCAGCCCGAGCGTAGCGAAGCGAAGTCGAGGGCACTCCGTTCAGCCCGAGCGTAGCGAAGCGAAGTCGAGGGCGCGGCTCGCATGCGCTCGCCTTACGCTCGGGGTGATCGGGGGTGCGAGTCTCATTCCTCGTAGACCTGCGGGTTGACGCAGTCGGGGAGCCTCTTCGCCCAGATTCCGGCCAGGAGGTTCTCCACCGCCATTTGCGCCATGCGTGTGCGCGTTTGAAGCGTGCCGCTGCCGATGTGAGGCACGATCAGTGCGTTGGGCATTCGAAGCAGCGGATCATCCATACTGATCGGTTCCGGATCGGTGACGTCCAGCGCCGCGGCGCCCGGGCGACCCGAGCGGAGGGCCTCGGCGAGCGCCGATTGATCGATCACGGGACCGCGAGAGGTATTGATCAGGACCGCGGTGGGTTTCATCAGCGCAAGCTCCGAACGGCCGATCAGGTGGCGCGTCTCTGTCGAGAGCGGCACGTGCAGGCTCACGAAGTCCGATTCGCGGAGCAGGGACTCTCTTTCAACGCGACGCGCGCCCGTTTCCCGCTCGATCTGCTCTCTCGGTGCGCCGCAGTACAGGATCCGCATCTTGAATCCGACCGCGCGCCGCGCCACCGCCTGGCCGATCTTGCCCATCCCGATGATGCCCAGTGTGGCCCCAAAGACTTCCTGGCCGAGCAACAAGTTGGGGTCCCACGTTTTCCACAGACCCGAGCGGATGAAGGCGATCGACTCCGGAAGGCGGCGAGCCGCTGCCAGCAGCAGGGCGAACGTGAGATCCGCCGTGGCATCGGTGAGCACGCCCGGGGTATTCCCCACTGGAATGCGCCGCTCCGTGCAAGCGGCGACGTCGATGTTGTCGTAACCCACACCCATGTTGCTGACAACGCGCAAACGAGGCGCCTTCGCCAGAAGCTCGCGGTCCACCCGGTCGGTGATCAGCGTCAGCAATCCCTCGCTTTCAGCGGCGTGCGCCGCAAGCGCCTCTTGCGGCGGCGGAAAGGGATCCGGCCAGACGGTCAGCTGGACTTGATCCCCGAGCGCGCCGAGGACCTCCCCCGGCAGCTTTCGAGCGACGAACACCCGCGGTCTGGACATCCCGCCTCCTCTCAGCTCGCCAGTTGCAAGCCGGCCGGCAGTGTATCGCCGAGCGCGCGAGCTTCGTCAGCCCTGCCGAGCTCCACCACTTCGGTGATCAATCTGAGCCACGGCTCTGGCGCGGCAATTGCCTTCAAGGCGCGCACCGCGCGGCTGCGCATCTCCTCGCTGACGTCGCGCGTGCGATCCCCGGTCTTCCGCGCGAGCTGCGTGAGCGCGAACGCGGCGCCATCGACGTCGGACAGCCCCAACTCCAGCAGCAATGAAACCCAACCTTCCGCCAGATCCACGGCCACGGTCTTGTGCCCGCTCGCGTAGAGGGGAGCGCGCGCGCCGATTCGCCCCAGCGCCCAGGCCCAGGGGCCGCGAGCACCCGAGCCGTCCCTCAACCGAAGCGCAATCCAGCTCCCCAGCTCCGCCTTCTCCGCACTGCTCACCTGCTCCAGCGAGGCGGCGGCGCGAACCATCTCGTCCACGCCCTCCGGCTGGACTCCCTTGGCTCTGGCGCTGCCCTTGAGCGCATCGGGCGGCACGCGCCGTGCGAGATGCGGCTTGAGGAAGCTCCACATCTCCTGCTGCGCCTGATCTCCCAGGCCGCCGGCGATCCGACGCCAAAGAATCCAGAACTCGATCCACACCGACTTGTCGCCGTGAAACTGTACGCCCTCCGAAAATAGTTCGAAGGTCTGCTCGCCGCGCCACGCATCGAGCGGGTAGCCGAATCCCGGCCGCAGGCCGTAGCCGAGCAGACTGAAGAAGACGCGCTCGTGGTCCGCGGAGCGCCTCCGCTTGGGGGCGCCGGAATGCAGGGTGCTCCAAAGCTCGCGCAGCACCGGGACTCGCCAGCCTTCGCGCGGTCCCAGGATCTTCTCCAGATTCCGGCTGAGCTGCTTGACGTCCTTCGGCCCCACTGGCAGTGGCTTGTGCCCGAAGACGCGCTCCACTGCTTCTTGCGCCTCCGCAAAGCGGGACGGCATCGACTCGGTGACGCTCAGCGCTTCCTGTCTCGCCGCGCCTCGCAGCTCGAACTCCAGCCTCCACAGGTCGTCGGATACGTCCGAGACGCTCCACAACTCCAGCGTGCCGATCTCCGTCAGGCGGGCGCGAAGGTGCACGGGAACGGCGCCGGTGCGGTCCGTCCCCGGTTTGAGGATGGTGTGAATGGGCGGGAGCGCGCGAAAGTCGTCTTCAATCGAAACCAGATCCCCCGGCTTGTCCAGCCGATCCGACGTCGTCGAGTAGAGCGGGAACTGGACCGGCTGGCCGAGGCGCAACCGGAAGGCTCCCGCGCCCAGCTCGACCGATTCGCCCTCTTGAAGGCCCCGGGGGATCAGGCACACGGCGAGCGGCTGATCGGATTCAGTGCGGCGGTCCAGTCCCACGTAGAAGGCGCGCGCGGCGCCGCCGCCGATCCGGATTCCCATCCCGCGTCGGACCCGACCGTAGTGTGCTGCACCGCGGGCGACGGCGAGGTCCAGCGACTCGTGCTCGAGCAATCGGATCCGCGGAGCGGACGGCCACCAAGAGGAGACCACGTCGACGAGTCGCTGCGCGAGCTGCGGGGAATTGAAGACGCCGCCGTTCAAGAGGATGGCATCAGGACGCGGCAGCAGGTCCGGCGAATCGGGGACCTGCCCCAGCGCGGCGAAACCTGCCTTGGCGTGCGGTCGCAAAAAAGCCGCGAGATGGCGGGTGACTGCCGGATCCTGTGCATACGGGAGCCCGAGCTCCTGTAGCGCGATGCGCGGTGAGCGCAGCGGCTCGTCTCGCGGGCCGCACCGTGGAAAAAATCCGTCGAGGACTATCTGTTTCACCTCGTCCTGGGTCAGATCGGCGGACAGGCTGGTGGACACCAGGCGGCTGCCCTCGCCCAGCAGTGAAACGCTGCACCGCGCGGGGCCCGCTCCGCTCAACAGCTCCTCCTTCGCCGAGCGCGTTGCTAAGACCAGCTGCGCCCATTGCGTCGCGCTGAGCTTGCGTCCCGCGCCGAGCAGCTTCTCCTCCAGTCGGTGCGCCAGCGCTGCGTCCATGTTGTCGCCACCGAGCATCAAGTGGTCGCCGACGGCGACTCGCCGAAGCATCGGGCCTTCCGGCGATGCCGCGGCGTGAAGCAGCGTGAAATCCGTGGTGCCTCCTCCGACGTCGGCCACCAGCACCAGCTGGATGCCTTCCAGGGCGCGGCCGAGCCGGTTCTGGTGCCGGGCGGTGAAATCGTAGAACGCGGCTTGGGGCTCCTCCAACAGGGTGAAGGATTCGAGGCCTGCCCTTCGCGCGGCAGTAACGGTGAGCGCGCGGGCCGCCTCGTCGAACGAAGCGGGAACGGTGATCACCACTTCCTGCTTGGAGAGCGGCGCCTCGGGATGAGCGGACTGCCACGCTTGAGCGATGTGCCGAAGTAGAAGCGTGGAGGCCTCAACCGGCGAAATCTTCGGGACGTCCGGCGGTGCTCCCCAGGGCAGAATCGGCGCGGAGCGGTCCACGCCGGAATGGCACAGCCAGCTCTTGGCGGAGGAAACCAGCCGCCCGGGGACGCGCGCTCCTTGCCAGCGGGCGAGCTCGCCGATGGCCAGCGCATGTTCCCCCTGCCACGGCAGACGAAGCAGCTCCGCCGGCAGCTCGCTCGACCGGATGTAGATGCAGGACGGGAGCAGCTGGCGCGCCATCGCCTCCCCGGGGCGGACAAGCTGAAGGATGGCGAAGTCCTGAATCGCCGCCTCGGCTCCATCCTTCGGATCCACGTACGCCAACGCGCAGTGCGTCGTGCCTAGATCGATTCCGATGCAATACATCTCAGCCAAGGCCTCGGGCGAAGCTGTGCCTCACTCCTTCATTCTCACGTTCAGCTCGAGCTTCCACCGGCCGGGTCCGTCTTTTTCGAGGCACCGCAGCTCGAGCGATCCGAGCTCGGTCACCGCCGCCTGGAGGTTGATCGGGATCAGGTCGGGGCGCCTCGACTCCGCTTCGCTACGCTCGGCGTGAACGGGTGCGGGGCGCCTCGACTCCGCTCCGCTACGCTCGGCGTGAACGGGTGCGGGGCGCCTCGACTCCGCTTCGCTACGCTCGGCGTGAACGGGTGCGGGGCGCCTCGACTCCGCTTCGCTACGCTCGGCGTGAACGGACAGCGTCGTCTCGATCGCGGCGAGCTCCTCGAGCTCTTCGCTGCGTTCGGCGTCGTCGATCTGCTGGCCGACCTTGTCCTGGCGGCGAACGGACGAGGAGAAGAACCTGAAGCGAGTTGGCTCGCCGACCACCAGGCCGAACTCCTGCGGGGGAATGTCGGCTTGAGTTCCCTCCTCCATTCCAAACGGGGCGACGCAGAGAGCGCGAACCGGGGGTTCCACGCCGGGCACCGCGGGCATCGCTGCCTCCACGCCCACGTAGTACGAGCGAGCGGTTCCGCCGCGAATGCGCAACCCGTGGCCCTGGCGGACCCAGCCGTAGTACGCCGCGCCGCGCGCCACGGCCAGATCCAGGTCGCCGCCCTCGAGCTCCTTGACGGGCTTGCCGCCGTCGGCGGCCAGCCATTCGTTCAGGACCTGCACAAGCCTCAGTTTGAGCGGTTGGGCCTTGAACACGCCGCCGTTGAAGAGCAGCGCGGTGGGATGTACGAACGACTTGCCTTCCAACCTCACTGGAGCGTCAGGCGAGCTCGCCAGCGCGCGCGCCTGACGCGTCAAAAAGCTCGCGAGGTGGCGCGAGATGCCTGCGTCCTGCGCATAGGGAAGCGCCAGCTGGGCCAGCCCGCTGCGACGAGAGGTTCGCGGAAGCTCGGTTACCGGCGCCTTGGGAAAGAAGCCATTGGTGAGCAACGTTTCGAGCTCTGCGCGCGCCAGCTCGGCGCGAATCGTTCCGCCGATCAGCGAGGATCCCCGACTGGGCACCGCGATGGACGCGGATTTCAGCGAATCATTTGCGAAGAGCTGCTCCTTGGCATGGCGGGCTCCGAAGGTGAGCGCGCTGAACTGGATCGCGTCCAACTTGTGCCCCTGTTCTGCCAAGGTTTGGCCCAGCGAGTGGGCGAGGGCGAGATCCATGTTGTCCCCGCCGAGCAAGATATGATCGCCGACGGCCAGCCGATGCAGCTCCAGCTCGCCGTTGTGCTCGGCGACGGCGATCAGCGAGAAGTCGGTGGTTCCGCCGCCGACGTCCACCACCAGGATCACCTCGCCCACGGCGACGCGTTTGCGAAACGATTCGCCCATCGCCTCGAGCCAGGCGTAAAGCGCCGCCTGCGGCTCCTCCAGCAGGGTGACGCTGGGAAAGCCCGCCTTCCGCGCAGCCTCCAACGTCAGCTCGCGCGCCGCGGCGTCGAAGGAAGCGGGCACGGTGACGATCACGTCCTGAGAGCCAAATGCGTTCTCGCCGCTTCCGCCGAGCTTGTGATCCCAGGCTTCGCGCAGGTGGCGCAGGTACTTCGCCGCTGCATCGAGCGGCGAGATGCGGTGGACCTCCTCGGGCGCTTGCCACGGGAGAAGCGCGCTGGTGCGATCGACGCCCGGGTGGCAAAGCCAGCTCTTGGCCGAAGAGACAAGCCGCGCGGGCACCTTGGACCCGTGCGATCGCGCGAAGGCGCCCACCACTTCACGCCGGTCGCGATCCCAGGGAAGGGCGAGCGCATCGGGCGGGAACTCGTGTGGGCTCGGGAGGTAGAGGAAGGACGGCAGCAGCAGATGCTCCTCCACTGTGCCGACGCCGGTGAGCTGCGGAATCGGCAGCACGGGTTGCGCGCGGCCGCGCGGCGCATCGTCCGACAGGTTGAAGTACGAGAGCGCGCTGTGCGTCGTTCCCAGGTCGATTCCGATCGCGTAGCGACCCTTGGTTGGATTTCTCAAGGCAGCTCCACCTCAGCGGGCGCGATCACGTGCGCGTCGAGCGCCTCGGGCACGCTGGGCAGTCGAACGTCGCGCGTCACCCAACCGTGATGCTTGAGCGAGCCCGAGAAGGGAGGCTCGCCAGCGACGTTGCCCACCAGCCGGATGCGCCTCGCATCAAATCCCTCCGGGACGGTGATGGTCGTCCCCTCCGGCTCGCGCATCACCGGCTCCAGTGCCAGGTATTGTCGCAGGACGTTCCGGCAACCCTCGTGGACGACTCGCGCGGCCGCGCCGATCTGCGCGTCAGATGCGGCGGCGATGTCCTCCTGGAGGAAGTCGATCAGACGCCCTTCGCGCTGCAGGAGCGAAAGGAGAAAAAGGCCGGACGCATGCGCTCGATCAGGGTGGGTCGTGCTCGTTGGAAGCTGCGCAGGCTGGCGGCGGGCGGCGAAGATCGGCTGCACCTGGGCGGCGAACTGGCGATTGAAGAGGATGGAAAAGAAGCAAGCGAGCGCCATCCAAAAGCGCGCGAAGAACGAAAGCTGGGGGGCGTGTGAATCGGTCATCCGCCACGGATAACAAAGGCGAGCGCCGTTCACATTCGCTCGCTGCGGAAAGTTTGAAGAGCCCTACTGTTGTGCAGCAAGGCTCTTCAATTGTGGAGGTGGACGGGATCGAACCGACGACCTTCGCATTGCGAACGCGACGCTCTCCCAACTGAGCTACACCCCCAAGGACTTGCCTTCTGCGTTGCGTGGCTCGCCAGGGAGGTTGATCTGGATAGCCAACCGACATCTCGGTGTCAAGGCTGGGTAGTGTCGTACCTCCGGGATTTGACTGAGAAAAGCACGGATGCAATAAAAGAGAGCTTGTCCTTCGCTCTGCGATGACCAACCCCGCCACGAAGACGTTGAGCCCATCTGAGTTGGCGAAGTTGGAGCATGCTTTTGCGACCGATCCATCTTCGGACGCCTATCGACCGCTGGCGGAAGCCTACCTGGCGATGGGGCGCTTCATGGAGGCGATGGTCGTTTGCAAGAAGGGCGTCAAGGCGCATCCGACCCAACCCGAGGCGCGGATGCTGCTCGCTCGCGTCTATTTGGAGCAAGGCAAGGATCGGAAGGCGCTGGATGAGCTTCTGGGCGCCCTGCAGGTTGCTCCCGGCGACAAATCGGTGCTTCGCACCACCGGCGAGATCCAGATCAAAGTCGGCGAGACCGAGGCCGGAAGAGGGAACCTGCTCAAAGCCTACCAGGCGGATCCTCAGGATTCGGAAACGCTGGCGGCGATGGGCCGATGCAAAGTGGAGGTGCCGAAGGCAGCCGCTCCACAGCCTCGCGCCGCAGCGTCGCCGGCCACAGCTCAAGAGCAGCAGCCGGTTGGTCCGCCGCAGAGCGCCCGGCGCGGCTCGTCCGCAGGGGTCGGGACAGGCGCGCCGCCGCAGGGGATGAACCAGGTCGTCGCCCCCGGAGCGCCGCGGTCTGGGAACGGCGCCAATGGCTCCGAGGTGCTCCCCCAGGGCGCTCGCTCGGCGTGGTCTGCGCGGGCATACGCACCCTCCGGACATATCGAAGAGGTCACCTCGGATCGCCTTCGACCGGTGCATCGGCCGAGCACGCGCCTGACCGTAACCGTCCTTCTGCTGCTGGCGATCCCATTGGCGGGCGGAAGCTATTGGCTGATCGGGCGCTGGAAGGCGCAGCGCAACCGGGAGATCAAGAAGCAGCTGGCAATGGCGACCGAGCAGCTTCGCCACGACAGCTACGAGTCCTACAAGCGGGCCTGCGCGGCGGCGGACAAGGTTTTGGAGCTGGACGCGAACTCCACCGCGGCACACGGCTATCTGGCCTATGCCTACGCCGTGCGTTGGGGTGAGCACGGCGGCGGCGATGAGGCGCGCAAGCTGGCCGAGGAGCACCTGGAGGCCGCCAAGAGGGGCGGCGAGCTCAGCTCGCATCTGTATGCGGCCGACGCGCTGATCGAGGTGTATTCGGGAAAGGGCGCCGCGGCGCTGCGCGAGCTCGAGCAGCGCGTGAAGGCTTTCGACGCCGAGAACAAGAAGAGCTCGCTGATGTACCTGACGCTCGGGTTGATCCAGATGAACCAGGGAGATCTGGAGCACGCGCGCGAGAGCCTCGAGGCCGCGCAGGCGCTCGCGCCGGACGACGCGCGGATCTACGCCGCGTTGGGGACGCTCTACCGGCGGCGCGGGCAGGACCAGGACGCCTGGAAGAACTTCGAGTTCGCGCTGCGGTACGAGCGGGACCACCCCGACTCGCTGCTGGGCAAATCGCTGCTGATCCTCCAGCAGGACCGCCCGGAGTATCCGGTGGCCGCGAAGATGATTCGCAAGTTGATCGAATCGGAGCCGCCGCCCTCGCCGCGCCAGCTTGCCACCGCGCACCTGTTGCGCTCGCTGTTGATCTCCCGCGTCTCCCAGGAGCTCTCGGAATACAAGCCGGAGTACCAGCGGCAGCTCGCCGAGGGCACCGGCGTGCCTTTGGACAAGTCCAAAGCGCAGGCGGAGATGGTGCGCGCGGAGGAGACGGGCTTCACGCTCGATCGGCAGAATCCGGAGCTCCGGCTGATCAAGGGCCGCCGTCTGATTTCGGAGGGTCGCATCGATACGGCGATCGCGGAGATTCGCCAGGCGATCAGGATGGACTCCACCCGGGCGCACTTCTACGTGGAGCTCGCCCGCGCCATGATGCTCAAGCCCGGCGGTGAGAAGGAAGCACAGGAGGCGCTGATCAGCGCGCTCAAAAACGTCCACGACAGCCCCAAGCTTCTGGTGATGTTGGGCAACGCCTACCGGCGGCAGGGCAAGCTTGACGAGGCCTTGGTGCAGTACACGCGCGCGGTGAGCGACGCCAAGGCGAGAAACCCCGAGGCCCGGCTGGCGATGGGCAGCATCTACCGCGAGCGGAAGGACTATCCCAAAGCGGTCGAGGTTCTGGAGAAGGCGACCCAGGAGTTCGTCGGCCAGCCTTCGCGAATCGCCGCCGCATACGCCGAGCTCGGTCGGGCGCTGGAAGAGAAGGGCGACCGCGCGAAAGCGGACGAGGTGTACCAGAAGTCGCTCAACGCGGACGAGGATTACTCGCCGGGCTACTTCTATTACGCCCGCTTCCTGGCGAGCGATGCGCGCCAGGCCGCCAAGGCGAGGACCACCGCCCAGGAGTACCTCAAGCGCGATCCGAAAGGCGAATTCGCCGCCGAGGCGCAGCGGCTGGCGCAGTAAGCTGGCCGCCGACGGATTGCCCGACAGTCGGTTGGACGACGGCGGCAGTGGCCGCGCAGGCGGCACGTTGCTAGAACGTCGCTCGCGGCGGGCAACACCGAAAGGCCATTTCCGTGAACATCGTGATCATCGGCGTGCTGGCGCTGGTCCTCGGATTCGTGGTCATCGTGCTCATCTCTCTCACTGCCCCCAGGCAGGGCGAAGGCGCTCCTGCCGGCGCGAACGGATCGGGGGAGCCGAGCACAGCGCATGGGTGGATTGCCCGGTTGGACGCAAGGGATCTTGGCAAGCTGCTGACGCTCCTTTTTTCAGAGCTGAAGTTCGAAGTGGAGGACAGCCGCGTGTCCGATGGCGTGGTCGATCTCTTTGCCGTCAACCCCACGCCCATCACCGGAGGACGCGTCTACATCCGAGGCGTCTCGCATCCCCCGCTCGGGGTGGTGGGCGAAGAGGAGGTCAGGGTGGCGCTCGATACCGCGCGCGCGGAGATGGCCGGCAAAGCGTTGGTTGCCACCGGCGGCGTCTTTTCGCCGGAGGCGCGGGCGGCCGCGGAAGGAGCTCCGCTCGAGCTGCTGGACGGTCCGGCGCTGATGGCGCTGATTAAGAAACACCTGCCTCCGATTGCGGTTGCACGCCGGGTCTGAGATTGACACACCGTTGTGCCATCTCTAAGGTGCGCGCACTTTTGAAACCGCTGAAAAGGAGCCATACACGATGAGCACTCGCAGACTCACCGCATTGATCGCCGGGGCAGCGGTGCTGGCCTCCGGTGGCGCGTTTGCCGGCGGCAGCATCGCCGGGACCGTTACTTTCAGCGGCACGCCGCCCAAGCCGCAGAAGTTGAACCGCAAGTCGGATCCCATCTGCGCCAAGAAGGAGATGAACGACGAGACGATCTTGATCGGCAAGGACGGCAAGGCGCTCGAGAACGTGATGGTCAGGGTCACCAAGGGAGCCAGCGCTGCCGCCGCCAAGGCACCCGCCGAGGATGTCCTCGTCGATCAGAAGGACTGCATGTACCGGCCTCGGGTGCAGGGGGCGGTGGAGGGCCAGAAGATAAAGGTTCGCAACGATGATGGAACGCTGCACAACGTCCACACCTACGAGGGGACGAAGACCCTCTTCAACCAGGCTCAGCCACCCGGTTCCGCCCCGATCGAAAAGCCGATTCCCAAGACGGCGGAGGTGGTGAAGCTCAAGTGCGACGTGCATCCCTGGATGATCGGCTACGTGGTGGTGAACAAGAATCCGTACTTCGCCGTGACCAAGGACGACGGCAAGTTCGAGATCAAGGACGTGCCCGCCGGGACCTACACCGTGGAAGCCTGGCACGAAAAGCTCGGGACCAAGACCCAGGAGGTGACCGTCACCGAGGGGAAGGCGAGCCCAGCGAAGTTCGACTTCTCGGACAAGAAGTCCTAGCCGTCGAGCGGCGCCGGCAGAAGCTCGACGCGCTCGGTCGCTTGAACTCGATGCGGCCCTCCGGTTAATTGGAGGGCCGTTTTTCGCTGAGGAGAATTTCGCGCTGATGGGCGTTCCTCGATTCGCCGTGGCGACCGCGCTTGCCACCTTCTGCCTGCTGATCGCGGGTGGTCTGGTCAGCACGACCGAATCGGGCCTGGCTTGTCCGGACTGGCCGCTGTGCGAGGGCAAGTATTTTCCCAAAATGGTGGACGGCAAGCAGTTCGAGCACACGCACCGCCTGGTGGCGTCGGGCGTCGCCGCGATGACGTTTGCCTTGAGCGCGATGCTGATCAAGCGCAGGAGGCGCGATCGGAAGCTCGCGCGGCTTGGCGTCGCCGCAGCGGTGCTGGTGATCGTCCAGGCGCTGCTCGGCGCGTTGACGGTGAAGCTGGCGTTGCCGGCGTGGGTCTCATCGCTCCACCAAGCGACGGCGATGGCGTTCTTTTGCCTGATGGTGTCGCTGGCCTTTCTCACCCGGCAGCGCGCCAACGGCGTCGCCGTGTCTCCACTGTCCCCGCGGGCGTCCCGCACTTTTCGTCGCCTCGCGCTGGGCGTGACCGCGCTCACCTATCTTCAAATCTGCGCGGGCGCGGTGATGCGGCACACGCGCGGCGGGCTCGCTTGCGGATTCGATTTGCCGCTCTGCCTGGGCAAGCTGTGGCCGATGGATGGGCACCTCGGGGTGCAGGCGCACATGATTCATCGCGCGGGAGGGTTGGCCGTCACCATCGCCGTGCTGGCGCTGGCGGCGTGGGTGCTTCGAAATGTCCAGCAGCGCGCGCTCCGGGTGCTGGCCATCGCAGCGGCCATGGCAGTGGTCGCGCAGCTGGCGCTCGGTATCGCCACCATTCTCGCCTCGCGCGAGCTGATCACCATGACGGTGCATTCCTCGCTCGGGGCGGCGCTCTTGGCGGCCTTGGTGAGCGCGTACTGGCTCGGCAGCCCGTCATCGCCGCCTTCGATCGCCTCCGGTGTTGCCTCGCACGAAGCGCCTGCACCTTCGTTGGAGACCGCGTGAACGCCCGGGTCGTCTCGCTGTCCACAACCACCTCGGACCTGCTCTCGCTCACCAAGCCGCGGCTCTCGAGCCTGGTGCTGTTCACCATGGCCAGCGGCATCTGGCTCGCTCCGGGATCGATTTCGCCGGCGCGCTGGGTTGCCGCGCTGCTTTCCACGGCGGGAATCGTGGCCGCCGCGAACGCCCTCAATTGCTACCTCGAGCGCGACGTCGACCGACTGATGTCCCGCACCCGGAATCGTCCGCTGCCGTCGGGCCGGATGGATCCGCCGATCGCGCTCTGGTTCGCGCTCTCGCTGGTGGCGATCTCCCTTCCCGCGCTGGTGCTGGCGACCAATCTCTTGACCGGGCTGCTCGGGCTCGCCGCGTTGGTACTCTACGTGCTCGTCTACACGCCGATGAAGGCGCGCTCGTACGCGGCCATGCTGGTCGGCGCCATTCCCGGCGCGCTGCCCACGCTGATGGGTTGGACGGCGGTGACCGGCTCGATCGATCCGCCGGCGCTGGTTTTGTTCGCCATCCTGTTTCTCTGGCAGATGCCGCACTTCATCGCCATCTCGCTGGTTCGCAAAGAGGAGTATGCGGCAGCGGGGCTCAAGTTGTTGCCGCTCGAGCGCGGCGACGATCTTTCGCGAGCCCAGATGGTGGGGTACCTGGCGGTGTTGATCCCGGTCAGCTTGCTGTTGGTGCCATTGAAAACGGCTGGAACGCTGTACCTGGTGACTGCCCTTTGCCTGGGCGCGGGATTCTTGGCCGCCTCGCTGCACGGCTGGCATCGGCGGCTGGGGAGAGCCTGGGCTCACAAGATGTTCTTGCTCTCGTTGTTCTATCTGGCGTTCCTGTTCGCGGTGCTCTGGATCGACGGCGGGGTTCGCGCTTAGTCATGCCGGTTGTCTCGGGAGCCGCGGAGCGAGGAAGCAAAGCGCGCTCGGAATGGGCAGAGCCACCGCGGGAATTGGTCAAGGAGCGGCCGCCGCTCTTGCGCGTGCAGGGGCTGACGCGGCGGTTCGGCGACCGCGTAGCGCTGGACGCGCTCTCCTTCGAGGTGCGCGCCGGGGAAATCTTCGGTCTGCTCGGACCCAATGGGGCAGGCAAGTCGACCGCGTTCCAGATTCTCGCCTGCATCCTTCGGCCGGATGCCGGCCAGGTCTGCCTCGAGGGGCGCCCGCTGTCGCTCGATGACCCGGCCTTGCGCACCAGGATGGGCGTGGTGTTCCAGCGCGGAAGCCTGGACGATCAATTGACCGCGCGCGAAAATCTCATGCTCGGAGCGCGGCTCTACGCCCTGCCGCGAGCGCTTGCCCGAGAGCGAACGGCAGCGATGTTCAGCCTGATCGAGCTCGCGGACAGGGCGCGCGAGAAGGTCGCCGGCTGGTCCGGCGGCATGAGGCGGCGGCTGGAGCTGGCCCGCGCGCTGGTCCACCGCCCGCAGATCCTGCTGATGGACGAGCCGACCCAGGGGCTCGACGAGGCGTCATTTCGGAGATTCTGGTCGCACGTGAAGGCGCTTCGCGCCAACGACGGCGTCACCGTCCTGCTGACCACGCACCGCGCTGAGGAAGCCGAGCAGTGCGACCGCCTGGCGGTCCTGGACACCGGCAAGCTGGTGGCCATGGATACGCCGCGCAATTTGGCGGGGAGGATGGGCGGCGACGTGATCACCGTCGAGGCGGATGACCCGGATCCGATCATCGAAGTCTTGCGCGAGCGATTTGGGCTCAGCGGAGTTCTGGTCGAGGGCCGGATCCAGGTGGAGCGCCGCGAGGGGCACGCGCTGATCCCGCGCCTGGTGGAGGCGTTTCCCTCGGGACGCCTGCACTCGGTCAGCTTGCGACGGCCGACGCTGGCAGACGTGTTTCTCAAGCTGACCGGGCATTCTCTCGGCGCCGACCGGCCGACGCCCGAGCCGCTCAAGGAAAGAGGCAAGCCGTGAGCGCCAGCGCATCCCCCATCGCGATACCTGCCTCGCGGCTGCGACTGAACCTGGCGACAGTCCGCGTCCTTGCCGGGCGCGACGTGGTGCGCTTCTTCCGCCAGCGCAGCCGGGTGATCGGAGCGCTGGCGCAGCCCATCCTCTTCTGGTTCGTGATCGGATCAGGTTTTGCCGGCTCGTTTCGCCTGCGGGGCGCCGAGGATCTCGGCTACATGCAGTTTTTCTTCCCCGGCGTGGTCACCATGGTCCTCCTGTTCTCGACCATTTTTGCCACCATCACGGTGATCGAAGATCGCCGGGAGGGTTTTCTCCAGTGCGTGCTCGCCGGTCCAGGGTCTCGCCTCGCCGTCGTGGTGGGAAAGAGCGCCGGCTCTGCTCTGATCGCGCTCTTGCAGGCTTCGTTGTTCCTCTTGTTCGCGCCGCTGGCGGGCGTGCGAGCGGCTCTGGTGGATTGGCCGCTGCTCGCCGCGGTGATGACTTTGAGCGCTCTGGCAATGACCGGCCTCGGCTTTGCGATGGCCTGGTGGATCAATTCGTCGACCGGCTATCACGCGGTGATGAGCGTCATCCTCATCCCGAGCTGGGTGCTATCGGGCGCCATGTTTCCGATCAAGGGAGCGGGGCCGGTGCTCGGCGCGGTGATGTGGATCAATCCGATGCGCTTCGCGGTGGATGGTGTACGCCGCGCCCTGTATGGAGGAGGCGCCGTGGCGGCAGTGGGTGAATCCGGTTCCGGAACGCGCGAGGTCACCGCGCTGCTGCTGTTTGCGGCGATCACCCTGGGGGTGGCAGCCTGGCGCGTCAGCCGCCGCGAGTAACACGAAATGTCCAGCTCGCCCCGGATCGCGGTCGCCCTGGCTGGCCTGGCGGCGGTTGGCATCTTCGTCGCAGGGTGCGGCGGTGGGTGCGGCAGATCGGCCGATCGAGCGGCGACTTCATCGCAGGACACCGCGCGAGGTAAAGCATCCGCCTTGCCGATCATCGCGCCGGGTCGCGGCGTGATCACCGGTGAGGTTGTGCTCAGCGGGTCTCCGCCGACGATGCAGCTACTCAAACGCGGCGTCGACCCGACTTGCGCCAAAGGCGCGCCGACGGATGAGCAGGTTCTGGTCAGCAACGGAAAGCTCCACAACGTCGTGGTGCGGGTTCTGGGGACCTCAAGCAAACCGGCCCCGAGCTCGACTGCCGTGCTCGATCAGCAAGGCTGCACGTTCACGCCGCGTGTCCAGGGCGCGGTCGTTGGGCAGGTCGTCGAGATCCGAAACAGCGACGGCATTCTCCACAACGTCCACGCGTACGCCGACGGCAAGACGATTTTCAACTACGCGGAGCCCGCCCAAGGCGCGCCGCGGCTGTTCACCGCCGGCGCGCCCGGCGCGATCAAGCTCAAGTGCGACGTCCATCCGTGGATGACCGCGTTCATCGTGGTGAGCCCGAGCCCGTACTATGCAGTGACGGGATCAGACGGCGCGTTCTCCATCTCCGGCGTGGCAGATGGCGCGTATCGAGTCGAAGCATGGCATGAGCGGTTCGGAACAAAGACGGCAACCGTCACAGTGAGGGACGGAGCTGCTCCGAAGGCGCTCTTCAGCTATTCCACCGAAGATCGTGGCGGTTAGCCGCTCTACTCCTGCATCACCTTGAGCACGTCCTGCTTGCGGCCCTGCTTGATCAATCGATCGTTCTTGAAGCCATCGCGCAGCGCCATGTAGGTGAAGAAGCTGAACATCACGATCATGATCAAGATCGGAACGTTGTCCGGCTTGGAAAGGATAAGCCCCAGGTTTTGCCATCCCGAGTTGGGCTCCACTTCACTGGAAACGGCACCCGCGCTCGCCCAGAGGATTGGAAGGTTCATCACTCCGATCTCATAGGGGCAACTGTCCGCGGGGGTCAAGATCCTTCCGCCCGGCACCCCGCTCCTTATTCGAGCGCCGACATTTTTTCATCGGCCGCCTCTCACCACCTCGGCGGTTGAAGCGGTATAAAGGCGCAGTTTCGAAGCGGTCTCCTCCTTGACACCGCGCGAGAGTGCTGGATAAAGCGAGCTTGGCTTTGGATCGCCAGGCGCGAAGGCAGTCGGAGGCATTCGATGGCTGATCTCCAGGAAGGCGGAAGCGGCGAGCACATCTGGTCGCGGCGGAACCTTCTCGCGATCACCGGTTGGGCGGCCATCGGGGCAGCGCTATCGGCCGGAGGCCTGGCGATGGTGGCCCTGCTCTTCCCCCGCGTGCTGTTCGAGCCGCCGACCTCCTTCAAAGCGGGTCCACCCACCAACTTCAACGTGGGCGAGGTCTCCGAAAGATTCATGAAGGACCAGCGGGTGTGGATCATCCGGGAGGAGAACGGCTTCTACGCCATCCTCGGCATCTGCACGCACCTGGGTTGCACGCCCCGATGGCTCGGACCCGAGAACAAGTTCAAGTGCCCCTGTCACGGATCGGGCTTCCGCAAGGACGGGACAAATTTCGAGGGCCCGGCGCCGCGGCCGTTGGAGCGAATCAAGATCGGCCGGGGCGACGACGGACAAATCGTGATCGACAAGGCCGTCAAGTTCCGCAAGGAGCTGGGCGAGTGGAGCAAGCCCGGCTCCTACCTCAAGTACAGCGCCTCGGGCGCCGCGTAACGGACGAGGAAGAACGCAGCGATGCCAGATCCTCAGAAACCCACGAAACAAAACCCGCTCGATAGAATTTTCACCAGCACCGTCTGGCGCTCCATCTTCCGGCACGGCTACGCGGACACGCCGCGAAACCGCGTCCTGCAGGTTTCCGCCAACGTCTGGCTTCACCTGCACCCGTCGAAGATCCGCCGGCACGGCATCCGTTACCGGCACACCTGGTGCGCCGGCGGACTGACGTTCTTGCTGTACTTGGTGACGGTAGTGACCGGCGTGATCTTGATGTTCTATTACCGACCCACGCAGGAGTACGCGTACTTCGACATCAAGTACCTCGACTTCGACGTCCCGTTCGGGATGCTGATGCGCAACATGCATCGCTGGGCGGCGCACGGGATGGTGATTTTCATCTGGCTGCACATGTTCCGCGTCTTCATGACCGGCAGCTACAAGCCCCCGCGTGAATTCAACTGGGTGGTGGGAGTGAACTTGCTGGTGCTCACGCTGCTGATGTCCTTCACCGGATACCTGCTGCCTTGGGATCAGCTGGCGATCTGGGCGGTCACGGTGGGCACCAACATGGCGCGCGCCACGCCGCTGATCGGCCACGAGGGCCCGTTCGGAGCGGAGGTGGGCGTCACGCCTCGCTACGACATGCGAGCGCTGCTTCTGGGCGGAACGATCGTCGGGCCGCCGGCGCTGATGCGCTTCTACGTCCTGCACTGCATCTTCATCCCGATCATCGTCAGCATCCTGATGATCCTGCACTTCTGGCGCATCCGTAAGGACGGAGGCATCTCCGGTCCGCTGTAGAGGAGCAGCAAGAGAACATGGCCACTGAAAGTTTGAGCGTCACCAAGCCCATCCCCAAGGATCAGGAGCAGGTGAAGGTCGACTCAGCCACTCGGCGAGCGGCGGTCGACGTGCAGCTTCCGGACAAGGTCCACACCTGGCCCTATCTGGTCCGGGCGGAGTTCATCTCCGGCTGCGTGATGATCCTGGCCCTGCTGATCTGGTCGATCGCCATCGACGCGCCGCTGGAGGAGCCGAGCAATCCGTCGAAGACCCCCAATCCCTCCAAAGCCCCGTGGTACTTCCTCGGGCTGCAGGAGATGCTCGTCTACTTCGATCCCTGGATCGCCGGAGTGGTCCTTCCTACGCTGATCATCATCGGCCTGATGGCCATTCCATACATCGACATCAACCCGCACGGAAACGGCTACTACACCTTCCGCGAGCGGCGGATGGCGGTGAGCACTTTCCTCTTCGGTTTTCTCGGCCTCTGGGTTGGCTTCATCATCATCGGCGTGTTCTTCCGCGGACCGGGCTGGAATCTCTACTGGCCCTGGCACCACTGGGATCCGCACAAGGTGGTGCCGATGACCAACCGTGATCTGCCGTACCTGCTCGGCGTGCGCGATCAGACCCTAACTTTCCTGGTGGGGATGGCGGCGGTGGGGGCCTGGTTCAGCCTCGCGCCAATTTTCTACGTCTGGAAGCGCGACCACCCGATGATGCGCAAGCTGGGCGCGGTGCGGTACTTCGTCGTTTCCTTCCTCTACCTCTGCATGGGCGGAACGGTGGTCAAGATCCTCCTTCGCCACTTGTTCTCGGTGAAGTACATCTGGGTCTGGCCCAACGTCCTCAACATCTGATCGAGCTCTAAGAGACCACACGCGTCATGGGCAAGCCGGTCGAGCGCCAGAACCATTCGGTGTCCTTCTTCATCCTCGCCACGCTGATCGCCGTCTGCACGGCGTGGGCGTTCTACGACGAATTCCTCGGCCGGCGGCCGTGGAGGAACTTTCAAGAGCGCATCTTCAATCACGAGCGGGAAAAGGCCGCGAGCGAGATGCGCTATTATCAGCGCCAGCTCGACTCGGGCGACACCAAGGTTGCGCTGGATCCCTCCAAGCCGGACCAGACCACCACGGTTGCGGAGGCGCACAAGCGCCTGGAAGAGATCGACCGCAGTCTGGCCAAGCAGCGCGAGGAGCTGGACCGGATCCGGGGCGAGCTGAAGAACGCCGAGATCGAAGCGTCCGACGCCGACCTCAAGGTCAAGCTCCTCAAGTCGGAGGACGATGGCCTCTTCTATCGGTTCCAGCACGCCGAGCACGAGGAGGCGAATTCCCGGGCCAAGGTCCACAAGCTGCGCGCCGAAGGCAAGCAATCTGACGCTGAATCAGAGGAGAGGATCGCCGAGGATTATCGCAAGAGGAAGGAGGACGCTGAGCAGGAGCGCGAGCGGTTGGCCGAGCAGATCAAGACGGCAGAAGAGCAGGCGCATCAGGCGGCCAGCAAGCTCTCCGGCGTGCAAGAAAAGCTCAAGGGCAAGATCGGGGAGCGCGAGCGAATCAAGGCTGCCATCGACGCGGCGAAGGATCCCCTGGTGACGGCCAAGAGCAGCCTCGAAGCCGCGGCCAAGAAGAGCCCGGAGCTGACGCAGTACTGGCTCACCACCTTCGACAACTCGGTCGATCGCTGCCAAAACTGCCACGCGCTGATCGACAAGTGCGGCTACTCGCGACCGCATGAAGTGGTCGAGGCGCTCGCGGCGCCCAATGCCAAGCCGGAGGAGGTGGGCACCAAGTACTGCATCAACCCCGAGCGGCTGGAGCACTACCAGCAGACTGCCGCCGAGGTATGCGCGATTGAGTTCGATCGACAAGCTTCCATCAAGGGAGAAGCCGGCTCCGGTCGTTGCCTGGACAAAGAGCGCGGCGGCGTGGCGGACTTCTTGACGAACTACTGCGGGCCCCAGGCGCCGGCCGTGAAAATTCTCCGGGACCGAGACATGAAGGCGGCGTGTCTGAGTCAGGAAGGTTGGCAGAAGCTCGCCAACTACGTGGAGCCGATCGACAAGCGGGGCGCCTGCGCGATCGAGATCAAGCCGGAGGGCGAGGTTTGCGTGGACGGCGCGCGGCGCGATCAAGTGCTGAGCACGGTTCGGCAGCAGTGCCCCGAGGTTTCCGCGACGCTCAAGGGCCTGGAAAAGAACGCCAAGGCGTGCGCATCCGGCGAGGGAGGGAAGAAGCTCGATTCGATCAAACCTGTTCTCTACAACTACGAGATCTTCGCGCAGTCGCACCCCTATCGCAGCGAGCTGTTGGGCTCCAACCATCCGGCTGACCGTTTCGGCTGCACCTCCTGCCACGAGGGCCAGGGCGCGCAAACCAAGGGCGTGGCGGGGCGCGAGTTCCACCACGGCTACGACGACTACTACTGGGAAAAGCCGATGCTGGACCTGGTGGCGCACAAGAAGTACCGGCCGGTGAGCTGGGGCGCGCCGTCGGAGAAGCAGGGCGTGCCCGGCGAGTGGGCTCAGCACGAGCGCGAGTTCGTCGAATCGACCTGCGCCAAGTGTCACACCGAGGAGGTGCAGCTCAAGTTTGCCGACACGTACACCAAGGGGCGACGGCTGGTCGGCGAGGTCGGCTGCCACGGCTGCCACCCGATCGATGCGTTCCGGGATTTTCCGAAAATCGGCCCCACGCTGACCGACTTGAAGAAGAAGACCACTCCCGCATTCCTGGTGCAGTGGATCTCCTATCCGAAGTCGTTCCGGCCGCGGACCAAGATGCCCAACTTCTGGCCCGAGGCGCTCACCATCGAGAGGACGATGCGCCAGGGGAGCCCGGAAGCAGCAGCGCGCGAGAGCGAAGTCCGAAAGATCGTGGCCTACCTGTGGAAGAACTCCGAGCCGGCCAACCTCTCGGCTGTTCCGGTGAAGGGAGACGTCGAGCGGGGCAAGCTGCTGGTTCAGAAGGTCGGGTGTCGCGGCTGCCATACCTTCGCTCCAGCGGAGAAGCTGTGCACGCCGGAGCAGGTGGCTGCGGGGAAGACTCGCGGCACGCCGCAGGAACCAGGTGAATGCGAGGCGCCGAGGACCTTGAGCGGTTCCGACGCGCGCGACTTCGCGCCGAATCTCTCCAACATCGGCTACAAGACGAACGAGCGCTGGCTGTTCGCCTGGGTGAAAAACCCCAGCTCGATGTGGACGCAAACGCGGATGCCCAACCTGCGCCTGTCCGACCAGGAGGCCGCGGACATCACCGCTTATCTGCTGACGCTCAAGGGTGCAGCCGCTCCCGCTCAGCAGCCGTTCTTCCAGAAGGAAACCTCGCCCGAGCTGGCCTCCGCCGCTGCCGAGGGCGACAAGCTGATCACCAAGTACGGTTGCCCGGGCTGCCACGAAATCAAAGGGCACGAGAACGACGCCAAAGTCGGCGCCGACTTGAACGAGTTTGGGCGCAAGGCGGTGGACCTGCTCGATTTCGGCAACGCCATTCCCAACCCGCGTCACTACAGCTGGTACAACTGGATCGACTTGAAGCTCCGAGCGCCTCGCGCGTACCGCTACGAGCGCGTCGACACGCGGATGCCGCAATTCGACTTCAACGACGACGAGGTCGACTCGATCATGACCTTCCTCAAGTCGAGATCGGCGGAGAAGATTCCGCCGCAGTACCTCGCCAGCAATGAGCGGCGCGCGGCGATCTCGCGCGGGGACCAGGCGATCGACTACTTCAATTGCCGCGGTTGTCACACGATCGATTTCCAGGGAGGCGCCATCCGCGACATCTTCGCCGAGGACGATCTCTGGAAGGCGCCGCCGCTTTTGCAGCAGGAAGGTTGGCGGGTGCAGCCCGACTGGCTGTTTGCATTCCTGGAAGACCCCAGCAAGAAGCTGCGCCCCTGGCTGGACGTGCGCATGCCCACCTTCCCGCTGACGGACGAGCGCGCGACCACGCTGGTGCGCACTTTCGCCGCTCGGGCCAACGTTCCCTATCCGTACATCTCCGTCCGGGTCCCGGAGATGAGCCCCAAGGAGCTCGCCGAGGCAAAGGCGATGGTCTACGACCAGCTCAAGTGCTTCAGCTGCCACACGGCGGGGGCTCCGGGAGCGGACAAGGATCCGGCGTCGCTGGCGCCGAACCTGGAATTGGCGAAGCACCGGCTGCGACCGGACTGGGTGATGGCCTGGATCAAGAATCCGCAGTCGCTCCAGGAGGGGACGCGGATGCCCAACTTCTTTACGCCCGAGACGCCGGATACCGTGATGTACCCGAAGTACTTCGGCGGCTCGCAGGAGAGGCAGATCCAGGCGCTGCGGGATTTCATCATGACGCTGCCGGACACCGACGTCGCCAAGGCCCAGGCCGCGCCGAAGAAGGCGCCTGCGAAGAAGAAGCGCGCGGCTGCGTCGGATCGGACAACGCCGTCCGGCTGACCCGGAACGCGGTTCGAACAAGTACATCCCTCGACTCCGTGCCTTCGGCATTACGCTCGGGATGAACGGGCAATTCGGGCCGCCGCGGCCTCCGGTTGGGGGTCGGCACGTTCTGCCCATAATAGAAGTTCACCGCGCCTAGAAGCGGACCCGCGATTTGGCCGCCGACGGGCAACGCCCTCAGCTCGATCCGGTGCATCGTGTCGCGGATGTCACTCCAGGTAGAGGGCCATCGAGCCGTCCTTGGGCCGCCGCGAGGCGACGTCCCGCAGCGGCCCGATGGCTCGCCGGTCGCCGATTTCTCCAAGCCGGCGCGCGGCCGTCTGCGCCTTGGCGCAGTCGCGCGACTTGAGATCGGCGGCGCTGCTGCCGGTCAGCTCCCTCATCTTTCGTCGAGGCCCGCCTCGATCTGCCGCGTGCTTCGCTCACGTTGGCCGGGTGAACCGTTCGACTGGGCGCTGCATGCGCGAGGGAGTTCAACAGTGCTGCGGATCGTCGCAGGATGCGCGTGTCGGGAGCTGTGAGGTATGCACGTCCCCGGATTGGATAGAGCTCACCCGAAAAATCATGGAGGGTAACTTGGAAAGCAAGATGCGAGGCTGGAGGGGCGGCGCGGTGCTGGCTGCCGGTGCCGCTTTCTGCTCCGGCCAGGCTCACGCTCAAGCGGCGGCGGGGAACCTCAACTCCGGCGACACCGCCTGGATGCTGATGGCCTCGGCGCTGGTGCTGCTGATGACGCCGGGGTTGGCGCTCTTTTACGGGGGAATGGTTCGCCGCAAGAACGTGCTGGCCACGTTCATGTACTCGTATTTCGCGCTCGCGCTGGTGACGATGCAGTGGATCGTCGTGGGCTACTCGCTGACCTTCGGCAAGACGCACGGCGGGCTGATCGGCGGATTCGAGTACGTGCTCTTGAGCGGCATGGCTCCGCAGCTCAAGGGCAGCTTGCCGGCTCTGGCCTTCATGGCCTTTCAGCTCAAGTTCGCGATCATCACGCCGGCGCTGATCTCCGGGGCCTTCGTCGAGCGGATGAAGTTCAGCGCCTATGTGCTCTTCACCTTGCTTTGGAGCACGCTGGTCTATGATCCGATCGCTCACTGGACCTGGGCCGACGGCGGCTGGCTGTCGCAGCTGGGCGTGCTCGATTTCGCCGGCGGCACGGTGGTGCATTGGAACGCCGGGATCTCCGCCCTGGTTTGCGCGCTATTCGTGGGCAAGCGGATTGGCTACGGCAAGGAACGATTCATCCCGCACGACATGACGATGACCTTGCTGGGGGCGGGCCTCCTTTGGTTTGGATGGTTCGGCTTCAACGCCGGCAGCGCGCTGGCGGCTGGACAGAGCGCCGCATTGGCGTTCGTCACTACTCACATCGCGGCGGCTGCCGCCGCGTTGTCCTGGGTCGTGGCGGAGTGGACTCTCCGGCGAAAGCCGACGCTGCTCGGTCTTGCTTCGGGGTTGGTGGCGGGTTTGGTTGCGATCACCCCTGCGGCCGGCTTCGTCAGCCCGGCGGCCGCGCTGGTGATCGGAGTGCTGGCAGGGCTGGCCTGCTACGCGGCGGTGCTGATGAAGGAGCGCTTGCACTACGACGATTCGCTCGATGCCTGGGGGGTGCACGGCGTCGGCGGATTCCTCGGCGCGATGTTGGTCGGCGTGTTCGCGCAGAAGGTGCTCAACCCTGGCGGCGCCGACGGGCTTCTCGCCGGCGACCCCTCTCTCCTCGGCAAGCAGGCCATCGGTCTGCTCGCTGCGGGAATCCACGCGGGCGTGCTCACCCTGGCGATCCTCTTCGTGGTGAACAAGACGGTGGGGCTTCGAGTGTCCGACGAGGAGGAGCGCGAGGGCCTCGATGCCGCGCAGCACGGCGAAGCTGGGTACACCACGTAGCGCCACGCCGCTCGGCCGGAAACAGTGCGCCACCCAGGGGAGCGTCGCTCCCAGCGTGACGGCTCGCGGCCCGGCCTCCAGCGTTGTCGGAGAAAGCGAGGAGAGACGTTATGGAACGAGGCAAGCGTGCCGCTCGCTAGCGACTGATCGCAGCGTCCAGTGGGGAGAGCGCAAGCGAGACGATGCGTCTCCTCACGCCCTCATCGACTCCGATTCACCTACCACCGCAGCGCGCGCTCAATTTTGGCGAGCCGATGCATTCGGCTAAAATTCCGCGCTGTCGGTGAGAGTAGCAGTCGCTCCTTCAGCTGCAGCCTCGCCGGCGTCTGCAGTCCAACCGGCCGGCAGGCCGATCTCAGGAGGAAGTCGCATGAGGAAGTTCGTCGAGAAGCTCGCGGTCATTCTTCCGCTGGCCTACGGAATGCCCGCCTTGGCGCAAATGGGCGAGGCGCGTGAAGAGGCAAAAGAGGCCAAGAAAGAAGCCCGCGATGCGCGCAAGGATGCCAAGGAAGCCCGCAAGGATGCCAAGGAGTCCAGAAAAGATGCGCGCAAGGCCGGCGAAGAAATGAGAGAGGCCCGACACGAGGCGAAGGAAGGCGATGTTGCGGGGGCCAAGGCCGAGATGAAGGAAGCCAGCCAAGACATGACCAAGTCGGCGGCAGAGAAGAAGGAAGCGCGAACCGAGGCGGGCGAGGCGAAGAAGGACGCCAAGGAAGCGCGGAAGGATGCGAAAGAGGCGCGCAAGGAAGCGCGCGAGGCTCACAAGGACGCCAAAGAGGATCACAAGAAATAAGGCATCCGATTTGCGAACGGGCCGGAACGCGCGTTGCAGCTTCCGTCCCGTTCATTCCCCGTTCCGCATTCTGCTCCCGATGAAGATCAAAGCAATTGCCGCGCTCGCCCTCGCAGCGGTGCTTCCCGCTGTTGCCTTCGCGCATTCAGTTTCTGACGAGGTCGGCGTGGGAAGCTCGCAGTCCAGCCCCCGCAATCCGCGCACCGGCTTCATCTACGACACCATCAGCGGCGTGGCGGAGGTGTCCGAGCCAGTAGCGCTTCGCTTCAGCTTGACGCTGACCCACGACAACGCCACCAAGCCGGCTCAGGGCGCCCAATTTGGCGAGACGGGCGGAAACATCACCGCGGGAGCGGTAGGCCTGGACTGGAATCCCAACGAGCACGTTCCGCTTGCGTTCGAGGTCGACTTCTCTCCCAGGAGCTCGCAGGGATCGGATACCAGCATCACCTTCGACGAGGGCGGCAGCAGCGTCAGCGCCGACGGCTTGTTGCGGGCCACCAGCAGCAGCCTGGGCTTGGTCCTCAGCGCCGGCTACGAGACCGCTGGGGATTCGAACTTCGAGACAGCCACCAACGGCACGCTCTCGGTGACGCACCTCACCACCACGCAACAGCTGGCGGCGTTTCAGGGAGCGAACGGACCGGTCAGCGCAGACTCAATTCGCGCCTATTGCGCTCGTGTTCCGGGGGCGAAGGGCTGCCGACAGCTCAACGCGCTTTTTCGAGCGCGCGCTTCGGAGATCAATCAGTTCAAGGTCTCCGCATTGGTGGCCGAGACATTCGCGTTGGACACCGACGTGACGTTGAACGGCGCGTACTATTTCTACGATCAGGATCCGACCCAGGTTGGCTACTTCAACATCGCGGCGTTTGGCCGCACTGGGCTGGGCACAGGAGTGCCGATCGCCCCGCTACAATTTACGTTCAGGCCAGACGTGACGCACCGCTTCGGCGCCTTCTCGGTCAACCTCTCCTACCTGTACCTCAAATACGTTCCGGGCGACGGGTACGGCAACAACCTCGGCTTGAAGCTGCAGTACAAATTCAGCAAGGCGTTCAAGGCGTGGATCAGCGCCAGCGGTCAGAACGACGTGGACGAGCAAGGCGATTCGACGAAATCGAGCACGCTCGCCGTCGGCGTGCGATACAGCTTCTGATTCTTGCTTCGCCGGTTTGATCGGCGCGTTCCCGGTCTCCGAGGAGCGTTGCGCTCGCCGTCGAGCTTCCTGGGATATACGTTTGGCGACCGAGCCATGCATGCGACCGCCGAGGACGCGCTGGACGTGCTGCCGTACTTCGGTGGCCTGCGCCCCGACGAACGCCTCCGGATCGCCTCGCGAGTCCGGATGGTCAATCTCGAGCAGGGGTCGAGCCTCTCGTTGGCAGAGCCGATGTTGGCGATCGTCGTCAAAGGGGAGCTGCTGCTGGTCCGCGATGCGGACCGCGCATCGCTCTTTCCCGGGGATTCGGTGGGCGATGCAGAGGTATCGGCCGGAACGGGCAGCTCGGGGACGCTAACCGCGCGGGTACCGTCGGTGATCGGCGTAGTCGATCGACCGTCGCTGGAGGCCATCCTCGATGAGTATCCAGTGGTCGCCGTGCCCTGGGTCGCCGAGCTGGGCCGCGAGCTGAGATGGCGCAACGACGTCCTGCGGGAGATTCTTCTCGCGCGCTCGACCGGCCTTTCCGCTGCCCGGCTGGGGCCGATTCTGCGGCGCCACCGGCTTCGGCTGCGTCGCGCTCGGCACCATCCGGTCCACCGCGTCGGCTCGCTGCTGGCGCGCGTGCTGTTCATCCAGCCCTCGCGCCGGCCGGCGTTCTGGGTTTTCGCGGGGCTGGTCCTGGCCCTGGTCGGTGCGCGCACAGTGGTGGGGATGATTTTGCGGAAGGGAATGCAGGAGCAACTGTTCGCGCTGATCGGCACCAGCGCCGGCCACCCGATTCACGTCCACCATTTCAACTACGGACTGCTGCTCGTTTCGCTGACGGGGTTGCTCGCTCTGATCCCGCGCACGCGCCGCGCCTTGCGGTCTCTGGCCTTCCTCTTCGGCGTTGGAGTGGGGCTGGTGGTGGACGAGTTCGCGCTGCTTTGGAACTTGAATCCGGACTACTACCAGCCTTCGTCTCGACTGGCGGCGGCGCTGCTGGTGTTCGCCTTGTTTCAAATCGTCTATTTTCGATCCTTCTACACGTCGATGACACGCCGTCTGCTGGCGCGGGTCTTCCCATGAATGCGCCGGAGGTGCTCAAGCGGGTCAGCTGGCTGGAGTGCGTGGGAGATCCCGAGCTGGAGCGGCTGCTGGCTGGCGCCGCGGAGTGCAAGTTCCAACCCGGTGAATCGCTGATCGCCGAGCTGGAGCTGGGCGAGGAGCTCTACATCCTGCTCGATGGAACGGCGCGGGTGACGATCGCCTCCGAGCGAGGCGAGCCAAAGGAGCTGGGATCGCTTTGCGCGGGGGACGCATGCGGCGAGATTTCGCTGCTCTCGCGTGGGTTGCACTCGGCGACCGCAACTGCCACCACTCCGGTGGTGGCCCTCCGGCTGCCGCGCCCGGAATTCGAGCGCATCGTTTCGCGCCATCCCGCGATCGCGGTCCACTTCGCCAAGGAGATTTCCAGGCGGGTGGTGGAGATGGATCGACTGCTGGATGAGCTGCTGAGCGAATCGGATGCGACGGCGGCGGCCGCCATTCATCGGCTGAGTGGCCGAACACCGGCGGTCGTTCCGGCTCGCGCTTCGATCCGGCGGGCGTGGCGAGAGCTGGTGTTGAGCCGTCGGCGCGAGCTTCCCTTCTTCGCGCTGGCCGCGTTCGTCGTGACGCTGCTGGCCGTTCGGCTGGGAGCGCGCTGGCTGGAGCACCTTGGGGTGGGGCTGTTCGCTTTCCTGCGCGCCGCCTACAGCTTGGGCATCCTGCTGGTTTTCATTTCGACGGCGGTGGCGCTGGTGCGCTTCCGGCCAAGGATTCTTCGCGCCGTTTCCATCGTCTACGGCGTGGGGTTTGCGCTGATTCTCAACGAGCTCTCCGTGTTTCTCGCCTTCGATATCTTCTATCTCGATATGACCACGCCCGATCCAGCGCTGATCCTCGATGTCGAAGCGCTTTATCGGCGCAGCGAAAGCGCCTGGGCGATTGCGTTGATGATCGCCTTCCTCGCGCAGCTCACCTTCCTGCGCGGCTTCTACCGGCGCAGCCTTCTCGTGATCCGTGCCCGCTGGGCTGCGCTACTCCGGGGCCGACGGGTGGCACAGACCTGAATCGTACCCGTTTCTGCCCGAGCGTAGCGCCGAAGGCGCTCTCCGTTCAGCCCGAGCGTAGCGCCGAAGGCGCGTAGTCGAGGGTTCTCCCGTTCAGGCATCTTGAATGGATGGCGGCTCGGGGCTCTGACGACAGGCAGATGAGCAAAAAACGGGTGTCCTGCCCCGAATCAACGAGGCTGGAAGGGTCCGAGCGGACTCAACCGCCTATCGAGGAGG